>ENA-OWPM01000020-OWPM01000020.1-human-gut-metagenome-genome-assembly--contig:-NODE-20-length-211138-cov-30.437364_pt1 | contig 211138 bp, 173 predicted proteins | sample MGYA00248267_ERZ651852 | MGnify/ENA primary metagenome ERZ651852 (study PRJEB26924, sample SAMEA4378228) | human gut metagenome | biome: human gut; feature: human-associated habitat; material... | reverse complement strand
TTTTGTTATACACATGGCTCCGCCATTTATAACCACCTCAAATCCGCTTTGCTTCTTTTCGGTGATTATACATTCGCCAAACACTTTCTGATGCTTGAGTTTTGTTATACACATGGCTCCGCCATTTATAACCACCTCAAATCCGCTTTGCTTCTTTTCGGTGATTATACATTCGCCAAACACTTTCTGCTTTTTTTGCAAGCAAAAAGCAGAAAGTGCTTGGCTCATTGTGTATAACAAAAGAGAGAAATTCTTTTCGAACTTCTCTCTAAATCTTAATCTTAATTATTCTGCGTCTGCTTTTTCAACATCAACAATTGCAGTTTTCTGCATTGGGATTCTGCAGTTTTTGTTATTACCAAATTCTACGATAACCATATCGTCCTGAACATCAATAACCATTCCGTAAAATCCACTTGTTGTAAGAATACTGTCTCCAACAGCTACACTTTCTCTAATTTCATCCTGTCTCTTTTCCTGTTTTTTCTGTGGACGAATCATTGCGAAATACATAAATCCAAAGATTACCACACACCAAACAATCATCATAACTGTTCCCATTGCACCACCTGTTGATGATGAAGCTAATAACATATCTGTCATTTTAATCCTCCTAACGCTTGTCGTTTTCTTTAAAGCCTTCTAATTTCTTTGCTTTATATTCACTATAATTTCCTGCTTCTATGGCAGCTCGAATTTCTTCCATCATTGTATTATAAAAATACAAATTATGCAACACACATAATCTCATACCTAGCATTTCTTTTGCTTTAAGCAAATGTCTGATGTATGCACGGCTATGATGTTTACATGCAGGACACTGACATCCTTCTTCAATTGGTCTGTCATCTGTCTCATATTTTGCATTAAATAAGTTAATCTTGCCCTTATTAGTATACAAATGTCCATGGCGTCCATTTCTTGTAGGATATACACAGTCGAAGAAATCAACACCTCTATCAACTGCTTCTAAAATATTAGCAGGTGTTCCAACTCCCATAAGATAAGTTGGTTTATTCTGTGGTAAATAAGGTACCACTGATTCAAGGATTCTATACATTTCTTCATGACTTTCACCTACTGCAAGTCCACCTACTGCATATCCGTCTAAATCCATTTCAGTTATCGCTTTTGCATGTTCAATACGAATATCATCATATATTCCACCCTGATTAATACCAAACAGCATCTGATTTTTATTAATTGTATCTTCAAGACTATTTAATCTGTTCATTTCATTCTTACATCTCTCAAGCCATCTTGTTGTTCTATTTACAGATGCCTGAATATATTCTCTTGATGCAACACTTGAAGGACATTCATCAAACGCCATAGCAATTGTTGAAGCTAAATTTGACTGAATCTGCATACTTTCTTCAGGTCCCATAAAAATCTTTCTTCCATCTACATGAGACTGAAAATATACGCCCTCTTCTTTTATCTTTCTAAGTCCTGCAAGCGAAAATACCTGAAATCCACCTGAATCCGTAAGAATAGGCTTATCCCAATTCATAAACTTATGAAGACCTCCAAGTTGTTTTACAATGTGGTCTCCCGGTCGTACATGCAAATGATATGTATTTGACAATTCGACCTGAGTCTTTATCTGTTGTAAATCTTCTGTTCCTACTGCTCCCTTAATTGCTGCAGCAGTTCCTACATTCATAAATACCGGTGTCTGGATTGTACCGTGAACTGTTTCGAATTCTCCACGCTTAGCCAAACCATCAGTTTTCAATATTTTATACATAAAATTTTCTTTCCTTCTTTATGGTAATATGTGTCCGGCAGACAAATATAATTTATACCATTCTTCTCTTGAAATTTCAATATCAGATGCTTGTGCAATCTGTTTTAATCTTTCGAGATTTGTTGTTCCTGCAATCATCTGCATATTAGCCGGATGTCTTAATATCCACGCTGTCACAATTGTTGTAGGAGTCACATTATATTTTTGTGCCAATTCATCAATAACTTTGTTAAGTTCAGGGAATTTATCATTTCCAATAAACACACCTCCAAAAAATCCATACTGGAACGGAGACCAAGTCTGAATTGTTATATCGTTTAATCTGCAAAAATCAAGAACTGCTCCATCTCTATTTACAGCCCCATCAGATGACATGTTTACTTCAAGACCCTGACTAATCATATTTGAATTTGTAATACTTAATTGAAGCTGATTTGCACAAATCGGTTGCTTAACATATTTTTGAAGCAACTGAATCTGCATAGGATTCATATTTGAAACGCCAAAATTTCTTACCTTTCCACTCTTTTCTAATGTATCAAATGCATCAGCTACAACCTCAGGTTCCATTAATGCATCCGGTCTGTGAAGTAATAATGCATCCAAATAATCTGTTCCAAGTCTCTTAAGTATTCCGTCTACTGAATTAATGATGTGTTCCTTTGAAAAATCATACATAACACCCGGAACAATACCACATTTGGACTGAATAAAGAATTTTTCTCTATTTGTTGAAATGTTAAGTTTTGCTGCCTTTCCGAATAACTCTTCACAACTACCGCCACCATAAATATCTGCATGGTCAATATGATTAATACCAAGTTCCAAAGCTGTATTGATAAATTTTTCTGCTGTTTTTAAATCAAGTGCTCCTAATCTCATACAACCTAAAACGATTGCCGGTACTGATATATTTGTCTTTCCTAATTTTATCTGTTTCATTCGATTTATACCTCTCTAAATTATTACCAAATTTCATTAGTCCAATCCTTTATATAATAATGGATTTTGGTAGTTAATTCAAGGAGGTTCTATTTTTTTAAAACTATATTCGTTTCTAAATCTCACTTTATATTTGATTCATCTGTAATATCTTGTTATACTAATACAAGCAAATTTACAGAAGATATATTATGAATTTTACTCAAAAGTTTACACAAATTTATTTGTTAAACACTTCTGATTACAATTAGGAGGCTCATTATGTTTGGTTCAACATATGGTAATACATTAAAAATAAGCACATGGGGAGAATCCCACGGAAAAGCTTTAGGTGTTGTAGTTGACGGTTGTCCTGCCGGTCTTTCTTTATGCGAAGAAGATATTCAGGTATTTTTAGACAGAAGAAAACCAGGTCAGTCTGCTTTCACTACTCAGCGAAATGAAGGCGACCTTGTAGAGATTCTTTCAGGTGTATTTGAAGGGAAAACTACAGGAACACCTATTTCAATGATTGTGCGTAACAAAGAACAACGTTCAAAAGATTACAGCGAAATTGCAAATTATTATCGTCCGGGACATGCCGATTATACATTTGACGAAAAATTTGGTTTTAGGGATTATCGTGGTGGCGGACGCTCTTCAGGACGCGAAACTATCGGACGAGTTGCAGCAGGTGCCATTGCTTCAAAAATTTTAAACCAGCTTGGCATATCTATTACTACCTACTCTAAATCAATTGGTAATGTAGAAATAGATTATAACAAACTTGATAAAGATAATATTTTAAAAGACACTTTATATATGCCTGACAAAGAAGCTTCTGCTAAAGCTCAGGAACTATTAAAAGAAAAAATTGCTGATACTGATTCCGTTGGTGGCATTATTGAATGCGTTGTTAAAAATATGCCTGCCGGAGTTGGTGAACCTGTATTTGAAAAACTTGATGCAAATTTAGCAAAGGCTGTCATGTCTATCGGAGCTGTTAAAGGTGTTGAAATCGGAGATGGATTTGCCGTTGCCTCTGCTTGCGGTTCAGAAAACAATGATAACTTCAAAATAGAAAATGATAGAATTGTCAAATCCACAAATCATGCCGGAGGAATACTTGGTGGAATAAGCGATGGCTCAGATATTGTTTTAAGAGCTGCAGTCAAGCCTACTCCTTCTATTGCTAAAACTCAGAGTACAGTTAATAAATCAAACGAAGAAATAGAAATCAGCATTCACGGAAGACACGACCCAATAATTGTTCCTAGAGCCGTAGTTGTTGTAGAATCAATGGTTGCTCTTACATTAGTAGATATGTTATTTATGTCAATTACTTCTAAAATGGATGACATTATAGATTTCTTTAAGAAATAAATTATTTTAATATCTTTTATAATATAAAAATTAGTTTTTTATACAAATTTATTTTGATAAATTTTATTTAATAAGTCTTATAAAATTAAACGAAATAATTGTTTATATTAATTTTTTTTAGTAAATAAATGGGCATCAAGGTTTCATCCTATCTGCCCATTTATTTTTTGATTTTATTATTTTTCCTGTTTATTTACCACTTTTTCTAAAAGAAGCCCTGTCATAAACCACAAAGGTGCATAATCTAGGCGCACAACTCCCTTTATGTTATATTTACATTTGCTATAATTCCATGGGCAGCAGTTCTTTCGTTGTAATATCGTTCCCGAAATAAATTCCACGAAGTAAATTCCAGCCATATAAATAAATCCCCTAAATATCATATTAAATTTTCTAATTTTTCTACTTAGCGGTTTAATAACTGCACCTAGTCCATATATTGGGAACATCCATATTGAGGTCTTTCCCATCATTTTTCTGTCATGATTCTTTATTCCCATTATGGACGTCCAAACGACCTCCATACACCAACCTGCTATTCCACACTTTAAAAAATTTCTGATCATCATGTTTGTAGTATTAGCAAATAAGACTCTATCTATTCAAGTAATCATTCCATCTTGCATTAGACTCTTCCAAATCATGTTTCATCATAATTCTATTTCTATCGCTAAGTATTGCCAACATTTCATCTACTATCTCCTCAAGCGGAAGTTTATCATAATGCGACAGATAACCTATCATACGCTGTGCTGTCCAATCAGTGTTTAAGTTTTTTGTGATTTGGTCACAAAATTCTTCCGGATATCCACGCTTTAACAACATATAATATAGGTCAATACTCTTTTCTGATTTTGATTTCATATGTTTGTCACCTCTTCATAAAGTTTTATTACATTCATTACTTCTTAAATGCAGGTATATCTATCTGGGTTTCTTCACCATTCATATCAACATTAAAAACATATACCGGCTGATAATATCCTTTTGTGTCAGTAAAATAATCTACACCCACATTTTTTACTTTAACATCAAGTTCTTCATTTGAATAATAATTAAACTTTCCTTCTTTAATCATATCATAAGCATCCCTTAATGAAATACATTTCACATCTTTTAACTTCTTACATTTAACTATATTATAATTTATATCTCCTATCTTATCTCCCTGATAGCAAGTTGCTTCAATTGTTCCATTATACATAATTTCATCTTCAATAATTTTATCTGCACTAAGAGAATATATTCCGTCACCTTTATTTTCAAATGTACAACCTGCCGGAATATAAACACCATAATCTTTTAACATTTCTCTAAGTTTATCTTCCGTTACCTGCGAGTCAGTTTTTGTCGTTCCATCCTCTTCTTCATCATCAAAATATATACTGAAATCCGTATATGTATATGTACCATCTATATATTCAACAGATACATTACCTATTTCTCCATGATAAATAGCTGTTTCGTCATACAAATCTGTCAAAGAATCATCCAATTTGTCTCCAACATTTTCCAAAAATTCTTTGGCAAATTGTTTCGATTTTTCTTTATTTGTACCTTCAACCATATAAACAGGATATGTTGCTTTTTCATTGCTTAACTTTTCATTTGTCGATACATTTTTTACATTTGCTTTTGTAATATAATTTAGGTTCAAATTTCCAAATTCCTGTGAATTATATATTCCAAATATTGTACCAAACATTATAATCGTGCCAAATAAAGGAACAAAACTAAATATTACTTTTTTAATTCCACTCTTATTTCCTTTATTGCATGCATAAATATAAGCTATTAAAACATAAAAACCATATCCAATCATTGCTCCTAACAAATTGTTGAACACATCGTCACATTCAAATACGCCTCTTCCTGTAATAAGCTGCACACTTTCAATTAAGACTGTAAAAATTAACCCACAGACATATGTAACCCACCAGTATTTTGCCTTTTTAATTCCAAACGGAAGCAAAAGACCAAATGGAATAAACATACAAATGTTTAGAATAATGTTTCTCCATTCAATAGCCGAGAAATTATTCCATGCTGATTTATAAGAATAAAATAAAGGAATTATATTTTTTCTGAATCCCATTGTTGAAATTCTATCAAGCATAGTTGCCATCAACACAACAGCTAAATAAACTCCAAATATAATTAACCATATTACACTATTCTTATTTATTTGCTTTTTGCCATTTAAAATCTTCTTATACACTATAAAATAACCAACAGCTATAATAATTGCTAATATGGCAACTATAACAATCCCTGCAACCAGATATTCTTTTGCCTTTGATATTAAATCAATCACTCTCATTTTTTGTTACCTCCATACATTTTCCTAAAAAAATAAGTCTATGGCATCATTCTACCATAGACTTATTATAAAAATACATTTATTAATAAATCTTAAATATTTATAAGCAAAAATTATTTATATAAAGGATACTTATCTGTAAGTCCTTTAACAATTTCTTTTGCTTTTTCCTGATTTGCATTAGCATCATCTGCAATTAATGTCATTGCCTGTGCAACTAAATCCATATCTGAAGTATCTAAGCCTCTTGTTGTAATTGCAGGTGTTCCAATACGTACACCACTTGTAATACCAGGTTTCTGTGGGTCATTTGGTATTGCATTCTTGTTACATGTAATATTTGCAGCATCTAATGCGATTTCAAATTCCTTACCTGTAATATTCTTGCTTCTTAAATCAACAAGCATTAAATGATTATCTGTACCACCTGAAACAAGGTCAAATCCTCTGCTTGTTAAACCATTAGCTAAAGCTGATGCATTATCAACAATGTTCTTAGCATATTCTTTAAATGATGGTTCTAATGCTTCCTTGAAACATACTGCCTTACCTGCTATTACATGCATTAAAGGGCCACCCTGAATTCCTGGGAAAATTGCCTTATTTAATTTATGTTCTGTAGCAAATTCTTCACTTGATAAAATTAATCCACCTCTTGGACCACGAAGTGTCTTATGAGTTGTAGTTGTTGTTACATGAGCATATGGAATTGGGCTCATATGTTGTCCACCTGCAACTAGACCTGCGATGTGTGCCATATCTACCATTAAATATGCACCTACTTCATCTGCAATTTCTCTAAATTTCTTAAAATCAATTGCTCTTGGGTAAGCACTTGCGCCTGCAACGATAAGTTTTGGCTTTGCTTCCTTAGCAATCTTTAATACTTCATCATAATCTATGTAGCCTTCGTCATTTACACCGTAAGGAACAATATTAAAATATGTTCCTGATACATTAACCTTACTTCCATGTGTTAAATGTCCGCCTGCATCAAGACTCATTCCCATTACTGTATCGCCCGGTTTTACAAGTGCAAAGAATACTGCAAAGTTAGCCTGTGCTCCTGAATGTGGCTGAACATTAGCATATGTACATCCAAATAACTTCTTTGCTCTTTCAATTGCAAGTGTTTCTACGATATCAACGTATTCACATCCGCCATAATATCTTTTACCCGGGTATCCTTCTGCATATTTATTTGTAAGCTGACTACCCATTGCTGCCATAACTGCTTTACTAACAATGTTTTCAGATGCAATAAGCTCCAAATGGCTCTGCTGTCTGTCATTTTCCTGAGCAATAGCTGCTGCAACTTCAGGATCAACTTTTTGTACTTCTTCAAATGTAAACATAATCTTACCTCCTAAATTTGTCAAACTACTAACACTTTATCACATTAAAGCCAAATTTAAAACTATTTTTAAAAATTTGTTATTTTTTAACTAACAAATGTAAAGTTTAATGTTAATAGTTATCTTTCCTGTTTATTTATTTTTAATTACAAAAATACCCACAGTTTCATTACTAACATCAAATTTTGGTTTGTCTTAGCAGTTCCATTAGTTTTCAACTATGGGTATTTTAATAAACAATCCATTGAACGCTACTGACCTGCTTCTTCATCCTCGCTTTCGCTGTAGCAATTATTTAGGATTTTTTTTATGCATTGATTTATTTCATTTCTTTCTTTACATTCTGCCTTCTTTTTTCCTTCACATTTAGGTGGCTCTAATTCTAATGGTTTAACATTCTGAAGTAGCAAATCACCCTCTACAAATTTTAGACATGGATTACTTTCAGCTTCATGTGTATTCATTTTAGGTGGTATAGTTTTTCCAATTGTATTAAATTTATATGCTTCATAGTATACAGTTCTCAAATATAATGTTATGCCTGCTGACATTGTACCTGTTGCCGGATCAAACTCCATAACTTTAGCAACTGCATTCATATTAATTCCATTTTCCACTGTATTATAATACATATTAAATCCTACATAATTAATAAAATATTCATTATAATTATTATAAACAGAGGATGCTCCATACGGTGCATACATATCTACTGTTACACTCCTTGGATTTGTATCAGGATCGTAATTCGTAGTTCCTACAGCTGGAAGATATACAGCCTCTAGTGGTACTGTAGCAAGATATTTTTTGCAACTGTCAAATAATCTTACATTAAACACAACTCTTAAATCCGTTAATTTTACCCTTAAGCAATTTGCTCTTCCCGGTATTGTAGTTACAGTTGAAAATACAGGTGGATTTCCCATCTCCTGCTGTTCTTCTTCTGTATATTCAACATTTTCTTCTTCTCCTGTTAAAAATCCTTTTCCTGAGTATATTTTTATATTTGCAACTAATAATTGAACATAACTTGTTGTAGGATATTGAGTCAAAATATTCTGCGGAATAGTTATCGTTCTACAGAGATTAATTCCTACTTCATCATATATTACAGGAGCAAACACAGATAATTCTTCCGGCTCTCCGCAAGATGGTCTGATGCAAACATCACACTCTCTTTTACAACAGTTACAACACTCATCGCAATCCATCACCTTGTACTCTGACATATTGTATCTCCATATTTTGTTTACTTTATTTTATGCCAAAATATTCATAATGTTCATTTTCAAGAATATATTTTATTACATAATTGTGGGAGATGAAATAGTTATCGAAAGAACGCTCGCGCTGCTTGTCACTCGCAGCAGTTCTAAATTTCCAAATATATTTTGCTATTAGGACTTTTAGTCCTAAGCAAAATATATCTGTCAATTTGAACCGGCGGTGACAAATGCTCTTTCTTATAGTTATTTCATCTCCCACAATAGTGATTTAAAAGATATTAAAAGGAGTATTTGTATGTATAAAATTACACAATTAGAATCCGGACAACCGGTTATATTTTATTTAGAAAATGAAAAAGTTACTATGTACTCAATTAATTCAGGAAGAATCCGAAATCACGGAATTATTTTTACTGATGTAGAGTCTGATTTTGATATTTGTTCTGAATTAAAACTCGTTTATTACATATCATTAAGCAATCAGGCTGTTATTTCTTCAATGGAAAATCTTAATATACGTGAAGATTATATCATTGAAGGGAATCCGAAAAGCCAGGCTACTGAAAATACTAATTTTAAATTTGTAGAATTTTATAACTGCCTCAATATTTTCTATTGTAGTCATAATTTAAAAGACAGTCATTTTTCCATAAGATTAAGTAGATTTTCTACATATGCAAAAGATTTTACATTACTAAAATCAGACAAAATAATTTCTCATTTTAATGTATTTTCATATGATTCTTTAATATATTTATTTGTATTTTATTCTTCACAGGATTTTGATATATACAGTATTAATTCTGATTATTCTATTGTAAATTTATCATCTAAACAGTATAATTCTTCTAATCCGGACTCAAAATCTAAAATGACAAAACAACACAATGAGGAATTAGAAAAATTACAGGCTTATTTCAACCAAATATTAGATGATAAAGATTCAGAAATTGAAAATTTAAAAGAAATTCAGACTAATATCACTAATCAATACAATGAATTGTCTGATTATACCGGAAAACTTCAAGACGAAGTAAGAAAGCTTCGCTGCAACTATTAATATTTATTTACAGAAAGTGAGATACCTATGAAATATGAATTACTTATTTTGTATTTATTGATAATAAATATTTCAGCATTTATTCTTTATAGAATTGATAAACAGAAGGCTATAAAGCATAAATTTAGAATAAGTGAAAACACTTTAATTTTTTCTGCATTTATTGGTGGCTCGGTGGGTGCATTTCTTGGAATGCAGTTTTTCAGGCACAAAACAAAGCACCCCAAATTCATAATTGGAGTGCCTGTTTGTTTTATCATAAATATAATTAGCGTTCTGTATATTTGTGGATTTATTAGACTCTAATATACTTTCATGATATTTATAAGGTTTAACATTCAAAAGATATCCATATAATCGAAGGTTATTCCTTTAATTTTACTGTTCTTTTTCTTTCAAATCTAATTTAATCTGAAGTTCCTGTAACTGAACATCATCAACTACATTTGGTGCATCTGTCATAAGACATGATGCATCTTTTACTTTAGGGAAAGCGATAACTTCACGAATGTTATCTTCTCCTGCCATATGCATTACAAGTCTGTCTAATCCATAAGCAAGTCCTGCGTGTGGAGGTACACCGTATTTAAATGCAGTTAATAAGAAACCAAATTTTTCATTTGCCTGTTCAGGTGTAAATCCAAGTGCTTCAAACATCTTAGCCTGTACATCTGCCTGATGTATTCTCACACTACCACCACCTAATTCTGTACCGTTTAATACGATATCGTAGGCTTTTGCACGAACTCGTCCGGGATCAGAAATTAAGTACTGAATATCTTCTTCCATAGGCATTGTGAATGGATGATGCATTGCAAGGAATCTTCCCTGTTCATCTGACCATTCAAACTGTGGAAATTCTGTAATCCATAAGAAGTTCCATTTTCCTTCAGGAATTATATCCATCTGTTTTGCAAGTTCAAGTCTTAATGCTCCAAGAGAATCCCATACAACTTTATTCTTATCTGCAGCAAATAACAATAAATCTCCAGGTTCTCCACCCATAGCGGCAATAAGATTATTCATTTCTTCTTCTGTCATAAATTTAGCAAATGAAGATTTAATTGTTCCATCTTCATGCATTGCAATATAGGCAAGACCTTTTGCGCCATAAGTCTTTACAAATTCAACAAGGGCATCAATTTTCTTTCTTGCCATTTCACCCTGTCCTTTAGCATTTAAACCACGAACAGTTCCACCATTTGCTACTGCTCCTGAAAATACACCAAATCCGCAATCCTTAACAACGTCAGTAACATTGATAAGTTCCATTCCAAAACGTGTATCAGGCTTATCTGAACCGTATCTGTCCATTGCTTCCTGCCATGTCATTCTTGGAAGTGGCAATGTAACATCTACTCCTAATACTTCTTTCCATAATGCCTGAAGCATTCTTTCATTAACATCTAAAATATCATCTACATCAACAAATGATAATTCCATATCAAGCTGTGTAAATTCAGGCTGCCTGTCTGCTCTTAAATCTTCATCTCTAAAGCATTTTGCTACCTGAAAATATCTATCACATCCTGAACACATAAGAAGCTGTTTTAATACCTGTGGTGACTGAGGAAGTGCATAAAATGTTCCCGGATGAACACGGCTAGGCACTAAGTAATCTCTCGCACCTTCTGGTGTACTTCTGTTAAGAATAGGTGTCTCAATTTCAAGAAATCCTTCATTTGCCATAAACTTTCTAACAAATGTTGTTACATCTGATCTTAACTTAAGATTTTTCTGTAAATGAGGTTTTCTTAAATCAAGATATCTATATTTAAGTCTTAATTCATCTTTTGTATTTGCATCATCATCTACCGGAATTGGGGGTGTCTCTGATTCAGATAAAATTCTTAAACTTGTAACATTTATTTCAATATCACCTGTTTCCATAGATTCATTAACTGAACCTGCTCTCTTATTTACAGTTCCTACAGCAGCAATTACGAATTCGTTTCTTAATTTTCCTGCTTTTTCAAATACTTCTTTGTCATTATCATCAAATACAAGCTGAAGAAGACCTGAACGGTCTCTTAAATCTACGAAAATAAGACTTCCTAAATTTCTTTTCTTCTGAACCCAGCCCATAACTGTAACTGTTTCACCAATATTTTTGTTTGATACTTCTGTACATCTGTGACTTCTATGAAGTCCCTGCATTGATTCTGCCATGACTCTCCTCCTATTTTTCTTTATGCTAAAGGATTTTTATAAAATTCTTTAAATTCATTATATCCCTGTTCTTCTAACTGACTCTTCTGGAATTTTTTGTTCTTATTCATTCTTGCAACAAGAACCTGATTTCCTGTTTTTCTTTCTTCCTGTGCTTTAGCGATTACTTCACATAATCTTTCACCATTAACACCTTTTTCTATTAAATAAGCTACCTTCTTATTCTCTGTTGGAACTTTAAATCCCTGTTCCATTAACAATAAAACGATTCTTTCAAATCCAATAGAAAATCCACACGCAGGAACATCTCTTCCTGTAAAATTACCAACCATCTTATCGTAACGTCCACCGCCACCGCAGCTTCCGCCAAATTCAGGGATTGCAATTTCAAATATTGTTCCTGTATAATATGACATTCCTCTAACCAATGTTGGATCAAATACTATTTCAAATTCTGAAGCTTTAGTAGCTCTTACACTATCAATAATTTCTTCCATCCACTGCTTTACGTCATCGTCCATAAATCCGTCTAATTTTTCTGCTAAATAAGTAACCGGATTTTCTTTGTTTTCAATTTCTTTGAATAAATTTGTGTATTTTTCTACTGATTCTTCATCAAAATCATACTTAATAAGTTCTTCTTTTACACCTTCAAGTCCAATCTTATCCATCTTATCAAGAATGATAAATACACTATCATAACTTTCTTCCGGGAATCCACTATATGCAGCCATTGCCTTTAAGATTCTTCTTTCGTTAATACGAATCTGGAAATTCTTGAATCCAAGTTTGCCAAGCGTTGTTGTTGTTGCAAGAATAAGTTCGATTTCTGCAAGATTACTTGGTTCACCTAATATATCAATATCGCACTGCATAAACTGACGATATCTTCCTCTCTGTGGTCTGTCAGCTCTCCATACATTGCCCATCTGGAGTGCCTTAAATGGTGAAGGAAGATTATTTGCATTATTTGAATAAAATCTAACAAGAGGTACTGTCAAATCATATCTCAAACCATTATCAACAACATCCATTTCTGTCTGTGCTGTTTCAAGATTTAATTTTTCTCCTCTTTTTAAAATCTTAAAAATCAGCTTTTCATTTTCTCCACCCTGCTTGTTACTTAAGTTAGCAATATTTTCAACACAAGGTGTTTCTATCTGAGTAAATCCAAAAGCACTATATGTTTCTTTAATTACGTCCATTACGTAGTTTCTTATCTTCATTTCCTCCGGAAGAATTTCTTTCATTCCGGTAACCGGTTTTTTACTTAAGGCCATCTTATTTCTCCTCTATTTAACACTGATTTAACTATAAAATTTTACACTCTTTTTGTGAAATACTCAACCTTTTATTTATAATTTGTCAAAGTATTCTTTTTTTCTAGCAATCATTTCATCAATTCTATCAATATATTGGTCTACATTCTTTACATTATCTATTCTTTTTGCACTTAATCTGTCTTCTGACATAATTTTCGTTGTGCCGCCCGCTCCAAGTGCAAAAACATCCTGTCTGTCTCCCATCATCAAAATATTATACAGGCATTCTTTGCCATAAACTGAATATCCGACATTTTCCTGATTTCCAGCCATATTCTTTTGTCTATATAAATAATACGGTTTCATATTCATTTCTTTTGAGTAATCCATTGTAATATTCATTAATTTAGAATTATTTTCATAAGTATAATCCTGATATTTTTCTTTTTCAGTATTAAGTCTGGCTGCTCTTTTTACTGCTAATGAATGTACTGTAAGACTTTCCGGATTAAGTTTTTTCGTCTCCTCCATTGAATGTCTAACCATATCTACCGTCTCATTAGGAAGTCCTATTATAAAGTCCATATTTATATTATCAAAGCCTTTTTCTCTTGCAAGATTAAAGGCTTTAATAACCTGCTCTACAGTATGTCTTCTTCCAATTATATCTAAAGTTTCCTGATTCATTGTTTGTGGGTTAATTGATATTCTTGATACATTATGTTTTTTTAACATATCTAGTTTATCTGATGTAATACTATCAGGTCGTCCCGCTTCAACCGTAAACTCCTTAACAGTTGAAAAATCAAAATTATCTTTTAATGCTGTAATTAATTTATCAAGCTGATAAGGCTCTAGTGTTGTTGGTGTTCCCCCACCAATATAAACACTATTAAGTTCCCTGTCTTTTAATCTGCTTCCTACATATTCTATTTCTTTTATCAATGCATCAACATATGTATCTGTTTTATCTTTGTAAAATGAAACAGGATATGATGTAAACGAGCAATAAAGACATCTTGTTGGGCAAAATGGAATACCAATATAAAGGCTATAACCCTGTTTATAATTTATATCCTTTAAAATTTCATGTTCTCTTTTTGCAATATACATTGCCAAATCTAATTTTTCATCAGAAATCATATACGTTTCTTTCATATATCTTCTGATTTCTTCTTCTTTTTTTCCTTCTTCATAAAGAAGTGCCGGTATTTTTGCAGGTCTGATTCCCGTCAAATCTCCCCACGGCAATTCTTTTCCTGTATCAATTTGCATTCCACGATATAAAAGCTTTTTAAGAATATTCTTTGTCTCTTTTCTATTTGAAAAGTCGCATTTTTCATATCCTTCAAAAAGCTTTTTATCATTATCATATAGTTCAAATCTTATTTCATTTTCAAAATAAACCTTAACAATCCTATAAGAATTATCTACAACCTGGTTTACTTTAAAATCATGTTCTGAATAAAAGGCTTTAACTAATGACTGCACATCATATGCAAACTGTTCAGGCATAATCTGTATATCTATCATCTGTAAAATCCTTTTTCAAATTCAATTTTTGTACTATCCATATGTCCCGGTAAAACAACAGTTTCGTCAGGAAGTACTAATAATTTTGTTTTAATGGAATTAATAATCTGGCTATCACTTCCACCCGGAAAATCCGTTCTTCCACGGCTTGCCTGAAATAATGTATCTCCGCTAAATAACAAGCCATGATTTGGCAAATAATAACAGCAGCTTCCCTCTGTATGACCGGGTGTTAATATCATATTCATCAAAATTCCTGCTATTTCAATTTCCTGTCCATCTTTTAAATAAACATCTGGAGTAACTGTAAATGGTTCTCCGAAATAACTTGTAAGATTTTTTGTAGTATCTGTTATTGTGTCCTTTTCTGCCTCAGAAGCATATACTGTTAAATCATATCTTTCTTTAAGCTTGTCTACTGCTCCGATATGGTCAAAATGACCATGTGTAAGGATGATTGCAACCACTTTCATATCCATTGAATTAATATAATTTGTTATTTTAACAAAATCATCACCCGGGTCCACAATGAATCCTTCTTTTGTATCCTTGTTGCAGCATACATAACAATTTGTATAGCAACTGCTAACTGTCAAACATTTTATTTCTAACTCTGCCATTTAACTTCTCCCATTTTTATTACATCAGCCTGTAGTTCTTTCAATATCAATGATGCTGTCAATTGTTCTTATTTTTGCAATAAGTTCTCTTAATTCATCTGTTCCCTGAATCTGGAAAGTCATTGATATTGTAGCAACTCCTGACTTGCTTGTTCTACTGTTTATGCTTAAAACATCAATTTTTCTTTCAGTAAATACTTTTGATAAATCTGCTAAAATACCAATTCTGTTATTAGCATAAATAGTAATTTCAGAATTATATTTTCCTGTCTGTTTTGTTTCATCTTCAGCCCAGCTTGCTTCAATCAATCTGCCTCTTTCTATATCAGGCAAATTAATGATGTTCGTACAATCTGTTCTATGTATCGATAATCCTCGACCTCTCGTAACAAATCCAACAATTTCGTCACCCGGAACCGGACTACAACATTTAGAAAATCTTGCAGCCACATCATTCATTCCTTCAACAATAACTCCACTCTTTGAAGTAGTTTTTCTGATTCCATTGTTCTTATTGTCATCAACTGAATCTAATACATCTTTATCGCTTACAATCGTCTTATGAACTTTGTTATATTCATCAAGAAGTTTATTTACAATCTGTCCTTCTTTTAATCCACCATGACCTACAGATGCAACTACTGAATCCCAGTCCTTAAATCCGTATTTCAAACGAACCTTATCAGTAAATTCAAGTTTCATAATATCTGATAAAACAATTGCTTTTGCTTTACAGTATTTATCTATTAAATCTTTACCTTTAATAATATTTTCTTCTTTATTCTGTTGCTTAAACCATTGATTAATTTTGTTCTTAGCCTGTGTACTTTTTACAATTTTCAACCAATCCATACTTGGGCCTGTTGAGTTATTAGATGTAACAATTTCTACACGGTCACCATTTTGAATCTTATAATCAATGTTTACCATTTTTCCATTTGCTCTTGCCCCTACCATCTTATTACCTACTGCGCTATGAATGCTGTAAGCAAAGTCTATAGGTGTTGAGCCTGCCGGAAGATTTTTAACATCGCCGTTAGGTGTAAAACAGTAAACGCTGTCAGAAAACATATTTAAATCATCTTTTAAGAGGCTTAAGAATTCTCTGTTATCAGACAAATCTCTCTGCCATTCAAGGATCTGTCTTAACCAGCTGATTTTCTGTTCTTCATTATATTCACCTGTAATATTTTCTTTATATTTCCAGTGTGCTGCGATACCATATTCAGCAGTTCTATGCATGTCATAAGTACGAATCTGTATTTCAAAAGGCTGTCCATTTGGTCCGATAAGCGTTGTATGTAATGACTGATACATATTCGGCTTTGGCATGGCAATATAATCCTTAAATCTTCCCGGTACAGGAGTATACTTTTCATGAATTACACCTAATGCACCATAACATTCCATTACTGTGTCAACAATAATTCGTACCGCAAATACATCGTAAATCTGATCAAGTGTTTTTTGCTGGTTTACCATCTTTTTATAAATACTAAAATAATGCTTTACCCTTCCACCGATTGTTGCCTTAATTCCTGCTTTTTCAATATATGTTTTGACCTGGGCAATCAAATCATTCATAAAATCTTCTCTATGCTCAAGTCTTTCATGTACGCCATCAACTATCTCACGATATTTTTCCGGTTCCAAATATCTTAAAGCCAGGTCATCAAGTTCAATTTTAATTTTAGAAATACCAAGTCTATCCGCTATTGGAGAATAAATATCCATAGTTTCTCTTGATTTTTCTTTTTGTTTTTCAGGCTTCATATACTGTAATGTTCTCATATTATGAAGTCTGTCTGCTAATTTTATCAAAATTACCCTGATATCTTTTGCCATAGCAAGAAACATCTTACGTAAATTTTCTGCCTGTTCTTCAACCTTATCAACATCATAGTCTAATTTTGTAATCTTTGTAACACCATCAACAAGATCTGCTACTTCTTCACTAAATTCCTTAGTAATCTGCTCTTTTGTAACACTTGTATCTTCCATAACATCGTGTAACAAACCTGCAACTATTGATTCTTTATCAAGCTCTAAATCTGCTAATATAATTGCAGTACAAAGAGGGTGAATAATATAAGGTTCACCTGATTTTCTTTTCTGCTCTTTATGAGCTTCTCTTGCCATATTATATGCTTTTTCAATTATTTTCAAATCACCTGCTGAGGGATGATATTTTTTTATTTTTTCAACTAGTCTTTCGTAAAGTTCCTCAGGCGTTGTATGTTCTTCTTCTTTGGGAATCACACCATGATTTTCAATTTTTAATTCATTCATCTTTATGTCGTCGCTCATATATTTTCCCTCTCTTCATACAAATTTTACTATAGCAAAGGATGTAATAATCATAATTGTGTGACAACTTGATCATCTTTCGTAAATATCTATTTATTTTCCATCAAATTTAACTATAGATTCTACTCTATATCCTTCTAACACGTCTCTACCTTTAAGATCCACTAATTCTGTAAGGAATACACACGCTACAACTTCTCCACCTAATCTTTCAATTAACTTTATTGCAGCTTCTACAGTTCCTCCTGTTGCAATAAGATCATCAACAATAACGACCTTCTGTCCTTTTTTAATTGCGTCAGTATGAATTTCTATTTCAGCTGTTCCATATTCAAGACTATACTCTTCACTAATTGTTTCACATGGAAGTTTTCCCTTTTTTCTAATTGGCACAAATGGTTTTCCCATATTATATGCTATAGGTGTTCCAAACATAAATCCTCTTGACTCTAATCCCGCAATCACATCAAAATCTAAATCCTTAATTGTATCTTCCATTGAATCTATTGCAAGCTTAAATCCATCAGTATCCTGCATTACTGTTGTAATATCTCTAAAAATAATTCCCGGTTCAGGAAAATCCGGTATACTTCTTATGTAATCTTCTACTTTACGCATATTTATCCTCCAATATTATGATAACTAATTTTATTTCTATTTTTTATTTTTTTCAATACTCTCATTCCCTATATTATGCCTTATTTTGATATTTTTCTCAATTATAACAATTAAAAACTTATATTTTTAACTAAATCTGTTTATAACAAGTTGTAATTGTGTATTTCCATTGTATTCATTTATGTTTGGATAAAATACAGCCATTATTGTTATATTATTATCCATTCCACGCAAAGCCTTTTTAACCTCTTCATTTCCAAATTTATTTGTTACAAATTCCATAAATTCACTTGTTCTTGAGAATATTATTCCCGGGATTTCATAATTATTTTCATCCCTTAAACTTAGTTTTATAACATTCCCTTCTTTGCCTAAGATTTTCAAATTTTTCACTTTAAGATTTTTTTCAGCAAAACACGGCTTTTCGTTTCCTTTTCCAAAAGGCTTTAACTTTTCTAATTCGTTTACAAATTCTTTAGTTATATAAGGAATTGGTAGTTGCATATCAATCCATACTTTTGAACACAAATCGTCATCCGTAAGAGTTGTAAGTTGATTTAACTTTTCTCTTAATATATCAACATTTTCCAGTGGTAAAGAAAGTCCGGCAGCCAATTTATGACCACCAAATTTCGTAAACAATTCCTTTATCCTACTTAGTTCCTTATACATATCATATTCTTCTATCGAACGACCTGAGCCTTTAACCTCAGTCGCCGTTTTAGTAAGCACGAAACATGGCTTATTATATTTTTCCCTAATTCTTCCTGCTATTATTCCTGCTATACTTTCATGACAGTCTTTCAAATAAATAACAAGTACTTTATCTTCTTTATAATTTTCAGCCTGTTCTATAGCTTTCTTTGTTCCCTCTTCAGTTAAATTTTTTCTTTCGTCATTTAATTCAACCAATTCTGTGGCTATGTCTTTTGCTTTATCCTGATTTTTTTCTCTTAACAAAGCAACTGCCTTTCGTGCTGTATCAAGTCGTCCACTTGCATTTAAACACGGTCCGATTACAAATCCTATATGGTACGAATCAATTATATTTTTATTTAATTTGCAAGCATCTATAAGTGCATTTAATCCTATATTTTTTGATTTTCTAAGTAAATCCAGACCATATTTTACAATTATTCTATTTTCATTCTGTAATTCAACCACATCTCCAATAGTTGCTATTGCAACATATTCAAGCAAATAATTTGTTGAACTCATTTCCCTGCCCATTGAATTTATAATTGCTGTAATCAGCTTATAAGCCACTGTCGCTCCACAAATTTCTTTAAATGGATATTCACAATCTGCCTGTTTTGGATTAACAACTGCGTCTGCATTTGGAACAATATATTCCTTAGTGCCGTCTTTCTCTTCAAACGGTACTTCATGATGGTCTGTTATAACTATGGTCATTCCAAGTGATTTTGCATATTCAACCTGCTCATATGCTGCAATTCCATTATCACAAGTTAAAATTGTATCTACTCCATCATCATACGCTTTTTTTATTAAATCTTTGTTAATTCCATATCCGTCTTCAATTCTATGTGGTACAACAATATCGACATTTGCCCCCAGTTTTTCTAATGAATCAAGTAAAATATATCCTGAGCAAATACCATCAATGTCATAATCGCATATTATTCTTATTTTATTTTGCTGGCTTATCTTAATTTTTATTATTTCAACAGCCTTTTCCATATCTTTTAGCAGCCATGGAGAATTGAGTTCATTTATATCGCCATATAAATACTCTTTAATATCTTTGTCTTCTATTATATCCTTATTTCTTATAATTCTTGCCAACATTGGACTAATATTATATTTTTTTGCAATTTGATTAAAATCTGCTTTTTTTGCAAATACAATCCATTTTTCCATATTTGAACCTCAGGTTTAAAATTTCGCTTCTTCTCAGTGATTATACATTCGCCAGTTCTATACCCTCTCTATTTGTGTTATGCACATGGCTTCGCCGTGTATAACACTTCGAATTCGCTTCGCTTCTTCTCAGTGATTATACATTCGCCAGTTCTATACCCTCTCTATTTGTGTTATGCACATGGCTTCGCCGTGTATAACACTTCGAATCCGCTTCGCTTCTTCTCAGTGATTATACATTCGCCAAATACTTTCATTTTTCTTTGCAAGCAAAAACTGAAAGTATTTGGCTCATTGTGCATAACACAAAATGAACGGCACCTTTTACAGCCCCGTTCATTTTATTATAAAGTATATTTTATGTGTTTTTTAGTTAGCTTTTTTCTTTCCAAATTTCTTAGTAAGAACAAACCAAACAGCACCTGTTATACATACTGATGAGTAAGCACCACATACTAAACCTACCATTAATGGTAATGTAAACTCTTTGATTGATGTAACACCCATGATAAATATCATAAATACCATGATAAATGTTGTTACGTTTGAGTAAATTGTTCTTGTAAGTGTCTGTGTGATACTTAAGTCAACTAATTCTTCTAAGTCATCTCCACGCTTCATTGATGCCTTATTTTCTCTAATTCTATCGAAAATAACAATTGTAGCATTAATAGAGTAACCTACAATTGTAAGAAGACATGCAATAAATGTTGTTCCTACTGCTACTCTTGATACTGCATAGAATCCAATAACAACAAGTACGTCATGAATTAATGCAATTACAGCTGCTGAAGCAAACTTGATATCCTTAAATCTAATCCAAATGTAAATTAACATACAAATTGTAGCAATGATTGTTGCCCATACAGCATCACTTCTCATTTCTTTACTTACTGTTGCAGAAATCATAGTGTTCTGGAAATTATCCTTGCTGTCTACGGCACCAAATTTTTCAATTAATAATTTTTCAAATGCATCAAATTCATCGCCTTCAAGTTTCTTTGTCTTAATAACGAATTTATTTGAACCAGTTTCTTTCTGTCCCTGAATATCAGATGTTCCTAATGTATCTACAAGTGCAGGTTTAATTTCATCATTAAACTGATCCATTGTATATTCTTTATCAAAGTCAACTGTTACTGAGCTACCACCCTTAAATTCAACGCTTAAGAAGAATGGGTCTTTTCCGGCTGCTGAGTATCCAATCATTGTTGCGAATCCACCAATGATTACAATTATTGAAAGTGCAAAGAATACAACTCTCTTCTTTAAGAAATGAATTGCCTTTCTTGTCTTTTCTTTTCCGTAGAACTTTTCGCCTTGGAATCCTAAATAGTAAAGAATCCATACAAACCACTTAGATACAAATAATGATGTAAATAACTGGAATACAATACTGATAGCTAAAGTCTGAGCAAATCCCTGTACTGTACCTGAACCTCTCCATAAAAGAACTAAAGCTGCGATAAGTGTTGTAATATTTCCATCTACAATAGCTGATTTAGCTTTATCGAAACCAATTGTAATTGCACTCTTAACTGTCTTTCCTGCTGCAATTTCTTCTCTGATTCTGGCATTAATAATAACGTTAGCATCTACTGCCATACCAATACCAAGAATAATACCTGCAATACCAGGTAATGATAATGTCAAGTCAAATGCATTTAATGTAAGCATTTCTAACTCAACGAAAACTACCAATGCTAAACTAGCTGCAACACCGGCAATTCTGTAAACTAATAATAAGAATAAAATAATTATTATAAATCCAATGATACCAGCCTTAATTGACTTGCTTAATGCATCAGAACCAAGCTGAGCGCTCACAACTTTGTGGCTGATTTCATCCAATGATAAATTCAAAGTACCAATTCTGATATTTGAAGCAAGATTATTAGCTTCATCCATATCTGCCATACCATCAATCTGTGCCTGTCCACCACTGATTGCTGACTGAACAGTTGGGTTACTGATTACTTCATTATCATAAATAATGTATGTAGGCTGACCAACATACTGTGATGTCATGTTATAGAACTTTGTTGATCCGGCATCTGTAAATGTTAATGAAACTACTGCTTCAGATTTTTTAGTTTTGCTGTCAGATGACTGCTGTCCCTGAGCATCTGCAATGTCATCACCTGTTAACCAAATCTGATAGTATCCTGCATAATTTCCATCAGTAAGCTGAACATACTTCTTATTTCCGTTTTCATCTGTTTCTGCTAACTGTTCTTCTGTTAAATCTGTAGAACTCTTTGTACAGAAATATAATGAACCCGGTTTACCTAAACGTTCAACTACTTCATCAGCATCATTTGCACCAGGGATATCAACAGTAATTCTGTCATCCCCTTCTTTGTATGCTGTAGCTTCAGTACTAAACTGGTTAACTCTCTGCTGCATCTTATAAACTGTATCAGATAAATCTGTTGCATCCCACTTTGGATTGTCATCAGATACCTGATATGTAACACTTACACCACCTTTGAGGTCAAGTCCCTGTGTGATGTTTGCCGCTTTACCACTATCCTTGTAAGCTCCGAGCCATTTCCAATTTGGAAGACCAAATAAGACAATGCCTCCAAGACACGCGATAATTACAAGAGATAAGATGGCATAAACGATTCCTCTTGTCTTGTTCATTTTCTTCATTTTATAAAACCTCTTTCTTATTCATCAGCTAACGCTGCTTTTATCATTATAGAGCATTCCACTCTTTTTCTTTGCATTTCACATCCAATGTCATATGCATCATTAATTGTGCCATGGAAATTGTAAGAATTAGCTGCACAACCACCACTGCAATAAAACTTAGCAAAACAATTCTTGCATTTTTCTTTAGAATATACATTGCAATTGCCAAATTCCTTTACAAGTTCAGGTTTTGTAATTCCTTCATCTACATTTCCCATAAGGAAATCTTCATTTCCAACAAATTGGTGACATGGATAGAAATCACCCCATGGCGTTACTGCCAGATATTCTGTTCCCGAACCACATCCTGACAATCTCTTATAAACACAAGGTCCCTGTGTCAAATCAATCATAAAGTGGAAGAAATTAAATCCATTTCCTTTCTTGTATCGATCAATATATTCAAGGGCTAACTTGTCATATTCCTCCATAATCTGTGGAAGATCCTGTTCTCTAATCGAGTATGGGTCTTCTTCCGGTCCGACTACAGGTTCTATTGACATCTGCTTAAATCCTAAATCAGCAAAATGCTTAACATCTTCTGAAAAATCTAAATTATTTCTTGTAAATGTTCCTCTGATATAGTAATTTGTCTGATTTCTGCTTTCTGCTAGTTTCTGAAATTTAGGCACTATCAAATCATAACTGCCTTTTCCTGTTCTAAACGGACGCATTCTATCGTTTACTTCTTTTCTTCCGTCAAGACTTAATACAACATTAGACATTTCTTTATTTACGAATTCCATTACCTCATCGTTTAACAGAACTCCGTTTGTTGTAAGAGTAAATCTAAATTTTTTGTTATTTGGTTCTTCTAACGAGCGACCATACGCAACTAACTGCTTAACTACATCCCAGTTCATCAATGGCTCTCCGCCAAAAAAGTCAACTTCAAGATTAACTCTGTTACCTGAATTAGCAACTAAGAAATCCAAAGCTTTCTTTCCGACTTCAAAACTCATTAATGCTCTTCTTCCATGATATTCACCTTCTTCTGCAAAACAATACTTACATGCAAGGTTGCAATCATGGGCTATGTGAAGGCATAATGCCTTTACAACTGTCTGTCTCTTTTCTTTAAATTTCTCCACAAATGGTTCGTAAATATCTTCAGTAAACAGCTGTCCATCTTCAACGAGTTCCTTTACTTCTGAAATACATTCTCTTATTTCATCCTCATTATATGATGATTTTAATTTAGAAATTATTTCATCAGCAGAATTCTCCTCATATAATGAAATAACATCGTATGTAATGTCGTCCACAACATGAACTGCTCCACTTTCTACATCTAATACGATATTATAACCATTACTTTTATACTGGTGAATCACTGTATTTTCTCCTCTCCATTTAATGGTATGTCATAATTTTTAAAGTTTATGCAATAACGCACTATAACAGAGTCGACAAACGTCGGCTCTGTTATAGACATACTTCATTATAAAATTATTTATTTTCGCAAGTCTGATTTCCTACTGTACAGCTAGTCTTGCATGCTGACTGACATGATGTCTGACATTCGCCACATCCACCTTTTTTCATTGTTTCCTTTAATGTTTTTGATGTTAATGTCTTAATATGTTTCATGATATTCCTCCAGTTTATTTATTTTTGTACAATTCAAAAAATATTATAACACATGAATATATTTTTTCAAACTATTTTTTACTATACAGTTAAAACGTTTTTTCATATTGTTTTTCCTACATCACCCTGCCATTCCTCCAAGCATTCCACCTGCTAATGAAGTTATTAAAGCTGGTACCATTTTCACCACACTAGACTCTCCATTATGTGCTATTGCAAATGCCACAATCATTATCATTCCTATATAAATTCCACCTGTCAGCGCTCCCCATAAAAACTTCCTTTTGTTTTTTACTTTTCCTATAATCATCCCACCAATAAATGTAACTATCCCATATACTACCATTACTATTACTTTGTACCCAAAATCACTTACTTTTAATTTATATGTAATAAACGAAGCCAGCAATATAACAACTGCCGTAAGTACTAATTGTGCAAAAATCACCTTAATTATTGATAAAACTGTTTCTTTCATTCCTTTTTCCAATTTTGCTTTTTACAATTCTATTTCATTATTTATAAAATATGACTATTTGGAATACATTTTTATTTAAAAAGGAAAATATGTGCCATTCTTGACATCAAGTTTAGTATTTTGTACAATATCTTAAATGTACGCATAGAATTATGTACATAAATATTTATTTAATTAAGGAGTGATATTGTGGGACCCAGTGACATAGCTATGCTATGTGTATTATTAGTTTTAATTTTACTATCTGCATTTTTTTCATCTGCAGAAACGGCTTTAACAACAGTTAATAAGATGCGTATTCGTATGTTAGTTGATGATGGCAATAAACGTGCCCTTATCCTTGATAAAGTAATAAAGCATCAGTCAAAAATGCTTAGCACCGTTTTAATAGGAAACAACATAGTAAATATAGGTGCCTCTGCTATTTCCACTTTATTTGTACAAAATGTATTTGGAAATATATATGTAAGTATCGGCACGTTCGTTCTTACTTTTGTTGTATTGATTTTTGGTGAAATAATTCCAAAGACAGTTGCCGGTATTCATTCAGAAAATGTAGCACTTTCATACGCAAGAGTTATTTCAATTCTTATGTTTGTTTTAACTCCTATCATTTTTATAATTGATAATTTTTCAAAATTAATTTTAATGATATTACGTGTTGATACGTCATCAAAATCTTCTCATTTTACAGAAGATGAATTAAGAACAATTATGGATGTAAGTCAGGAAGAAGGAATCATCGAGTCCGAAGAATTAGACATGATTAACAATGTGTTTGATTTTGGTGACGCAAGAGCTAAAGACATCATGGTTCCAAAGGTTGACATATCAATGATAAGTACTACTACAACTTACGATGAATTGTTAGATTTAGTTAAACGTGATAAATTTACACGAATTCCTGTTTATAAAGACAGCACTGACAACATAATAGGTGTTATAAATATCAAAGATATGATTATTAATCATGTCACAAAAGATAATTTCAAACTTGAAGAATTAATGCGTGAGCCTTATTATACTTACGCACAAAAAGAACTTAACAATCTTCTTATTGAAATGCGTGATAATGACACAAGTCTATGTATTGTCCTTGATGAATATGGTTTAGCTGAAGGGTTGATTACACTTGAAGATATTATCGAAGAGATTGTTGGTGAAATACGAGACGAATTTGATGAAGACGAAAAACGTGTCATTAGAAAAATAAATGAAAATCAATATATCGTTGAAGGTTCTATCAACCTTGATGATTTAAACGATCAGTTAGGGTTAGATATTGATTCTGAGCATTACGAGTCAATTGGCGGGCTCATAATCGAAAACCTTGAGCGTCTTCCTGATATTGGCGACAGTGTTACTATTGGTAACTGCACATTAAAAGTAGAAAAAATGGATGATAAACGTATCGACTCTGTTCGAATTACAATACATCCTATAAAGAAAGATAACCCTGATGAACAGGAGCAATAAAAAAGTGCCGGGATTTAATCTCCCGGCATTTTCTATTCTATATAATTCCCTTTAAGAGTGTTTCAAAATCTTTAGCCACTTTAGAAGCTACTTCTTTAACCTCTTCATCATTTAATTCCTTATCTGACAAGCCTGCTGCTTTATTTGTTATGCAACTTATACCACACACTTTTATTTGAAGATAATTTGCAACCATTGCTTCAACTGCTGTACTCATTCCAACTGCATCTGCTCCAAGCTTTTTATACATTTGTATTTCTGCAGGAGTTTCATAATTAGGTCCGGTAGTCTGCAAATAAACACCTTCTTTTAATTCAATATTCTCTCTATCCGCTACGCTTCTAATTACCTGTTGCAATTTTTTATTATATACGCATGACATATCAGGAAATCTTAGGCCAAATCTTTCATCATTTTTTCCAATTAAAGGTGACGGAACAAATGAAGTAATGTGATCTGTAATCATCATAAGATTTCCTACTTCAAAGTTGTCTCCTATACCGCCTGCAGCATTTGTAAGTATTATTTTTTTAGTTCCCATTAATTTCATAAAATATATTGGAGTCACTACTTCTTTCATGCTATATCCTTCATAATAATGAATTCTTCCCTCCATTACTATTACCGCCTTATTATTTATATAGCCAAAAAGCATCCTTCCCTTATGTCCTGTATTTGTCGTTATAGGGAAACCTTCTATCTCACTATACTTAATACTCTTTACATCTTCTATATTATTAGCGAACCCACCTAATCCTGAGCCTAAAATTATGGCTGTTATTTCTTCATTTTTGCAAAATTCTTTTAATGATAGTTTTTCTTTTACCTGTGTACACATTTTTTCTATTGTTTCATAAAATAATTCCATAATATACACCATCCTTCTAAATTAAATAACTACTAAATTATCTCAATCACTATTTTTATCAATTACATCTATTATAAAGACTCAAATTCATTTTTATATTTAAAGGAAATCAGATTTAATTATATCACATTTTCGTTTTTTCACGAACTTTTCCACTAGTTTTTTTTTAACTTTAAAATCTTTTCTATTTTTCTGTATATTTTTGCACTTTTTTACTTGAATATTTTGTCTTATTACCTTATCATATTGTGTAGAAAAAAATTGGATAAGGAGGAAATTATGCGACATTTAATTAGTCCTCTGGATTTTTCTGTAGAAGAGCTTGACGATTTACTTGATCTTGCATCTGACATTGAAAAGAACCCAGACAAATATAAAGAAGCCTGCAAAGGTAAAAAAATCGCAACTTTATTCTATGAACCAAGTACAAGAACACGTCTTAGTTTTGAGGCTGCCATGATTAACTTAGGTGGCAGTGTTTTAGGATTTTCTTCAGCTGATTCAAGTTCAGCCTCCAAAGGAGAAAGTGTTTCTGATACTATTCGAATTATTTCATGTTACGCTGATATTTGTGCAATGCGTCATCCTAAAGAAGGTGCTCCTTTAGTTGCAGCATCTAAATCATCTATTCCCGTAATCAACGCAGGTGATGGCGGACATCAGCATCCAACTCAGACTCTCACAGATTTAATGACAATAAGATCCTTAAAAGGACGTTTAAACAATCTCACAATCGGTCTTTGTGGTGACTTAAAATTCGGACGAACAGTTCATTCACTTATAAATGCACTTTTAAGATATGAAAATATATCATTTGTTCTTATCTCACCACCGGAATTACGAGTTCCAGAATATATAAGAGAAAACTTAACAAAAGCCGGTGCACCTTTTAAAGAAGTGACAAAACTTGAAGATGTTATGAGTGACTTAGATATTTTATACATGACACGTGTACAAAAGGAACGTTTCTTTAACGAAGAAGACTATATTAGAATGAAAGACAGTTATATTTTAGATAAAAGAAAAATGAAACTTGCAAAAGATGATATGCTCGTACTTCATCCACTTCCTCGTGTAAATGAAATATCTGTTGAGGTAGATGACGACCCACGTGCTGTATATTTTAAGCAGGTTCAATACGGAGTTTACGTTCGTATGGCTCTTATTCTCACACTTTTGGAGGTGAAAATATGATAAATGTAGACCAGATTAACAACGGATTTGTATTAGACCACATTCAGGCAGGTCGTGCAATGGCAATCTACAAATACCTTGGATTAGACAAATTAGATTATCAGGTTGCCATTATAAAAAATGCACGTAGTGCTGTTATGGGTAAAAAAGATATAATTAAAGTCGAAGGTCCTTTAGACATTGTTGATTTTGATGTTTTAGGATTTATCGACCACAATATAACAGTAAATATTATAAAAGACGGTGTTTTAACAGATAAAAAAGAATTACATTTACCTGATTCAATCACAAATGTTCTTCACTGTAAAAACCCTCGTTGCATTACTTCTATCGAGCAGGAATTAAAACACATATTTATATTAACTGATAAAGAAAAAGGATTGTACAGTTGTAAATACTGTGAAGAAAAACAGGGAATTCTTTGGGAAAAATTATAATCTATGCAAATTAAAAAATCAGCCGGGTTGGCTGATTTTTTTATATTAATGAGTAGGACTGTAAGCCGGGTTATGTCATGAATGGTCATCTATCTAGACATATTGTTACCAATATGTTCAAGCGACCTACCCGAAAGCAAGCGGGCCACTTTATGCTTTCTGTTCAGTCTTGCTTCGAATGGGGTTTACAATGCCCTTTCTGTTACCAAAAAGGCGGTAGTCTCTTACACTGCCCTTTCACCCTTACCGGAGAATATCCGGCGGTCTGCTCTCTGTTGCACTTTCCTGGGAGTCACCTCCACCGGCCGTTAGCCGGCATCCTGCCCTATGAAGCCCGGACTTTCCTCGTCTGCGTCCTTTCGGCAATAGCATCCGCGACCATTTATCCTACTCACAAATAACTACAATATCATAAATCATACTTTAAAGCAACTTCCACCTGTAAATTCCCTAAGCAAAGAATTGTTTGGAACATTCTCATTTGAAGTTCCAACAACATAATCTAAAAACTTAAGAAGTCTTTTTGCTTCTAAATATTCTTCTGCATCTTTTGGCACACTAAACAATGCCGGTTCAGCATACTGCTTAAGTACCGCAAGTTCATAAACTAACGCTGAATTAAATATCGCATCTGCACATTCCTGATATGGGAAAATATTGTTTTCCTCTCCTCTTCTTACGCGGTGCCACATTTCTATAGTTGCTGCAGCAGATGTGCCTCTTGTTCTTGCATCCCTTACAATTCTTCTTATAAGACGTAAATCCGTTGTAGGAATTCTATTATGTTCATCTACATTAAGTGGTGTAAGTGCACTTACATAAATTTTAAATTTAGATTCATTTGGCAATGAATATGACATCTTATCATTAAGGCAATGAATTCCTTCTATAACAAGAATATCGTCATCATTAAGTTTCAAATAATCTTTGTGATACTCTCTTTTTCCTGTAACGAAATTAAATTCAGGCATTTCAACCTTTTCACCTTTTAATAGTCGCTCCATAATCTCGTTAAACAACTTTACATCTAAAGCTTCAATCACTTCATAATCCAACTTTCCATCTTCATCTACCGGAGTATCTTCTCTATTTTTAAAGAAGTTATCAACCGGAATTGGATGCGGCTTTAATCCCTGTGCCATAAGCTGAATTGATAATCTATGTGAAAATGAAGTCTTGCCTGAGGATGAAGGACCTGCTATCATAACAAATTTAACACCCTGTCTATTCGCTATTTCTGTCGCAATGTCAGCAATTTTCTTTTCCTGCAAAGCTTCCTGAACAAGCATAATATTTCCGATTGTTCCATTTGTTATTTTGTCATTTACGGCTCCAATTGTAGGAACCCCCATCATCTCTCCCCACTGTGTAGCTTCCTTTAATACTTCAAATACCTTTTCCTGTGGTTTAAATTCAGGCACCTTATCAGGCTCTTCTTTTGTAGGCATCTGAAGCACAAAACCATTGTCATATTGTATTAATTTAAAATATTTAAGTACTCCTGTTGAATATGTCATATATCCATAATAGTAATCATCGAATCCACCCATATGATATACATTTACACGGGATGATCTTCTGTACTTAAATAAATTTTCCTTGTCATACATTCCAAGTTCTCCGAAAAGCTTAATTGCTTCATCTGTCGACAAGGATTCCTTTGTTATAAGAACATCTTTTTCAACTAAGCCTCTCATTTCAGCTTCAACACTATCAAGCAATTTCTGCGTAACTGTAACTTTTCCATAAATTCGACAAAAATATCCTTTACTTACAGAATACTGTACTGATATTTTGTCTATGTTCTCACCGTCACACACTTTGTAAAATGCTTTCATCATTAAAAATGTCATAGAACGTCTGTAACAGTCATTACCAATCTTAGTATCCGTTGTAATAAACTTAACTTCACAGTCCTCATCAACTTTCTTTGATAATTCACACAAAACTCCATCGCATTCTGCTAAAACAATATCATTTGAATACTGATTTTTAAAATCTTTAGCAATTTCATACAATGTTGTCTTACTTGTATATTCTTTTTCCATAGAACCTACTTTGACTTTAACCATTCAAACCCCTTGCCTTTCTGTTTAACTTGCGTAACCGGCGAATTTCAATGTTTCGTCCTATTACGCTGTCATTACAATCCAAAACATCTAAAATCTGTGTGTATTTTTCATATTCTTTATCAAGGAACTCCTTAAATACATCACTTTGTTTTTCAATCAAACATCTTCCATAAATTAATTCTTCCGGTGAATATTTGTTCTGTTCTCTTCCCGGAACCACCTTCATAATTGTATAATATTTGCCATTATCTTTAACCATTGTTTCATCAATAATTTTCCAATTATTCTCCATCATGTTCTTTCTAACAAAATCCTTATCAGAATGAGGTGATAAAATCATCTCTTTAAGCGTTCCGATAACCGGAGAATTTTTTATAATGTCAATCATAAGTTCTCCACCCATTCCTGCGATAACAACTGACTGAACCATGCCCGGCTCAAGTTTTTCCATTCCATTTGACTGAATTGCTTTAATCTTATCCTGCAATTCTTCCATATGGATATTTTCTGTCGCCCTATCAATTGGGCCCTTATTAATATCCATTGCATATGCTTTCGGTGCGATTTTGTTCTTAGTTAAATAAATTGGAATATATCCATGATCTGTTCCTATGTCTGCCACCACATATCCCGGTGTAACCATGTCTGCAACTGCCTGTAGTCTTTTTGATAATGTCATTTGTACAACTCCTGATTTAATTTAATGTAATGTGTATTTTTCCAAGCTGTGCTTTAGCCTGAATTATATTCTGCATCTCAGAAATATCTGTTGCATTTTTTGCCCTGTCATCAAGGCTTTTCTTTTTTATAAGAATCACTGCATCATTAACTGCTTTTTCCTTTTCCTGCATAGTCAGATTTTGATTTATAAGTGGCGAATTAAACAATGCTGCCACTTTCTTATGCTCATCCTCATCTTGGAAATTGTCAATTATTTTTGCAGGATTTGCTTCATTTTCTTCCATCTGTGCCCAAAAAATGCCTGCCACTCTTTTATAAAAATCATCAGAAAAATCTGAAGGCGAAACATACTTTGCAACACATTCAAAAATATTTTTTTCTTCAATAAGCCAGGTTAACAAAATCTGCTGTGCAAGCACTACTGCCTCTTCCTTTTCTTTATTTCCTGACTTAATTGTTTCTTTTTCTTCTCTTTGTTTCTTTCCAATGTAATTAAGACCTTTCTTCTTGACAAGCTGTCTTAATCCATCTAACGGAATATTAAAAGTTCTGCATACTGATTCAAGATAGTTATTTCTTTCTATCTCATCTTCAAATTCCAAAAGCATATCTGCTACTTTATTATGAAATTCTGTCTTTTCAGATGGATCATATAAATTATATTCGTTCATAAGTGTTCCAACCTGGAATATAAAATAATTAGTAGCCTTCTCTATTCTTTCTTCATACGCTTCAGGTCCTAATGCTTTAATAAACTCATCAGGGTCTTTATAAGGCTTCATGCTTAATACTTTGATTGAAAGTCCGGCTTCTCTTAAAATAGGTATGGCTCTTAAAGCCGCTTTTATTCCCGCTCCATCGCTGTCAAATGTAAGGACAACCTCTTTTGCATATCTCTTAATAAGCGACGCATGACCTGAAGTAAATGATGTTCCAAGTGCAGCTACCGCATTATTAAATCCTGCCTGATGAAGAGATATAACATCCATATATCCCTCACAGATAAGTAAATAATCCTTTCTGCTTGTTCTTGCAATATTAAGTCCATATAAATTACGGCTTTTATCAAAAACCTTTGTTTCAGGAGAATTTAAGTATTTAGGCTTACCATCACCCATAACTCTTCCACCAAAGGCAATAACTTTATTATTTACATCCATAATAGGAAACATTACCCTGTTCCAGAATTTATCATGAACGCCCTTTTCTTCAAATGTAAATAATCCTGTTTCCTTTAAAATGTCATCCTTATATCCTTTGCTTTTCATATATTTATATAATGAATCACTGTATTTATCAGAATATCCAAGTCCAAAACCTGTAATTGTGTTATCTGACAATTCTCTTCCACGCAAATAATGATATGCCAAAGCACCTTTTTCGGATTTAAGCATATAATAATAAAATTTCGCTGCCAAAGTGTTTATTGTTAATATTTGAGATCTTTTATCTGCATTCTCCTTTTCTTCCTTTGACCTGGTAACCTGTGGCAATTCTATTCCTGCTCTGGAAGCTAACATCTGAACTGCTTCTATGAAAGAGTAGTTTTCATATTTCATTACAAATGAAATAACATTTCCTCCTTCACCACATCCGAAACAATAATACATTTGTTTTCCCGGAGAAACAGAAAAAGACGGTGATTTTTCATTATGAAATGGACAAAGTCCAAAATAATTAGCACCTTTCTTCTGTAATTTAACATATTCACTTATTACATCTACTATGTCATTTTGATTTCTTACTTCTTCTATTATTTCATCAGGATAAAACATATTGTTCCTCCACTCATATTAATAAGCATTGCCTCTCCATTTGGTTGGCGGTCATTAGTTAAAAGCATTCATTAGAAACGAACTTCGTTTATTTTGTTAATTTCTATAATTACTAACTGATATTATACAACAAAATCAGCTATGTATCAGATATTTTTTTACAACTTTTTTCATTATAACGATTAAAAATACCATTTCAAAAATTGAAATGGTATTTTTAATCGTTATAATTTTAATCAAAACAAATGCAGTCGATGGGACTTGAACCCACACTTTCTTGCGAAAACATGAACCTGAATCATGCGCGTATACCAATTCCGCCACGACTGCAAAAAGCCTCTTATTTGCTTAACTTTCTTAATTTTCATCCTATATATTACTATCATATTATGCCGGAAATAGCAAGCATTTTTGCAAATAAGAGAGATGGATTATTTATCATAATTCATTTGAACTTTCCCTAATGCTAAATACATATATTTATACTCTGAATCTACTCAATAACCTTTTAATTATTCTTTATTTTTATATTCTTTGTTTCTCTTTGCCTTATGCTCTCATCATAACTGTTTATTTTATTATTTCTTATATTACAATTTGCCCATGCTAAACAATTTATTCCATAACTTTTTGCTTTTTTAATATTACAGTCTTCTATGGTGATGTTTTTATGATAAACAATTCCACCATTATCGCTATATCTATGAGTTCCAATTGCTACTATTACATTATTAAATTTACATTTTTTAATTAAAACTTTAACATTAGGGGTTTGATCGTTTTTAGCCCATATTTTCGAAAAGCCATCCGTAGAATCGTCAGGTGTGTCTATATTAATTGCCTCTCTGTTTTTATTATATCCTTCTGCATTTCTAAATGTGCAATTAAGTATTTTCACATTCTTACTTGCATCTAATTCAATAAAATGACATTCGTTCAGATTTTCAAATGTAATTCCTTTTATAGTAATATTCTGATTATGACACATTGTTACTGCAACAGACTGATATACGCTATTAGTATTAATAGTAACTTTACCTTTTCCAATCATACTTGAGTCATGTACTCCATTATATTCTTTGCTCCAATTTTTCTTATCATATTTTGCGGCAGGCACAAATTCAAATAAGGTTACTCCTGCATGGAATTTCTTAGTATGTGTATCTGTTGTTTTATTAATTACAACACCATCTTCAAATATAATTTTGACATTTGACGGAATACAAAGTGTATTTGTAATATTATATGTTCCTTTTTTTACAATTAATTTTCCTCCTCCTGACACCTCAAGTTTTTCAAGATATGAGCGGAACAAATACCAATCTCTTGTATATTTATTCACATAATCAGAACCATATGTAGAATATAAGTGTGAACCTACGTCAATCAATTTGCTTTTCTTTGATATTGTATATACTTTATTTTCTTTTTTTGCGGCCATTACATTATTTTGTGCAAATATTGTAAAAAAGCTCATCATTACAATTAACGTTACATAAATTATCTTTTTACTCATCTTCATAAAATCCTCCAATTCTCGAATCCGCTTCGCTCCTTCTCAGTGATTATACATTCGCCAAATACTTTCAGTTTTTTTTGCAAGCAAAAAACTGAAAGTATTTGGCTCATTGTGCATAACAAAAAAACACCTCTTAGGGTGTTTATCATTTAAAATAAATATACAAATTTAGTTTTATAGTTTTTCAAACTTTATTTAATATTTTATCTAATAAATATGTACCACCCCAAATATATACCTTATTTTAAGGTATAAAAAATGCGGAAGATGGGACTTGAACCCACACGACTGCAATAGCCACAAGATCCTTAGTCTTGCTCGTCTGCCAGTTCCGACACTTCCGCTTACATCTTGCTTTCGCTTGACGCAAGAAAAATATTATCACAATACGTCACGTCTGTCAACATTTTTTTAATAATTTAAATAAAAGCTACTAATCATTAAAAGATAAATCATATCCCGCATTATATATTTCATAAAAAGCTTCTCCTGCAGGAGCAAGAACTGTATCATAAGTACGGGCAACTTTTAAATTGCCTGGGACAAAAATAAAAAATTAAGTCCGCAGGCAAATCATTTCAAAAACTTCGCAGTCGATTGGTTTAAAGATGTTTAATGATATCAGGTTTAAAAGATCTAAGCCCACATAAATTTGCTCATAAACGGGCAAAAGTTCTTGGTGTCCGCCCCAATATGAGCATCAAAGTAAATCTTAGGCTTTTGCATCCAAAATCATTTTTTATTATATATTCTTCATTGTAAGTTGAATACGCTTTTTGCTCTTGTCAACACTTAACACCTTAACATCAACTATGTCACCAACACTCACTACTTCAAGTGGGTGTTTTATATATTTATCACTAAGTTCAGATATATGTACAAGTCCATCCTGATGAACCCCTATATCTACAAATGCACCAAAGTCAATTACATTTCTAACTGTTCCCTTAAGAATCATTCCTTCTTTTAAGTCATCAAAGTCTAAAACGTCACTCTTTAATACAGGCTTTGGCATTTCATCTCTAGGATCTCTTCCCGGCTTTTCTATTTCCTTAACTATATCCATCAATGTAATTTCATCTGTTCCTATTTCATCTGCAATTTTCTTATTATCTGTAATCTTTTTCTGCAAATCTTTAATTCCTAAAGCTATATCTTTTTCAGAATAATCAAATAATTTAAGCAAAGCCTTTGCTGCTTTATAGCTTTCAGGATGAACACTTGTATTATCTAAAGGCTCTTTTCCATCTCTTATACGCAAAAATCCTGCACATTGCTCAAATGCTTTTGGTCCAAGTTTGGCAACCTTAAGTAAATCTTTTCTACTGTTAAAAATGCCATTTTCTTCTCTATACTCGACAATATTTTTCGCAAGTGTTTTGTTAATTCCTGAAACATACTGTAGCAATGGAGCAGATGCAGTATTTAAGTCTACTCCCACACTATTTACACAATCTTCAACTACACCTGAAAGTGTTGTTTCTAATTTTTTCTGATTCATATCATGCTGATATTGACCTACACCAATAGCCTTAGGTTCAATTTTAACTAATTCAGCCAATGGATCCTGTAATCTTCTCGCCATAGATGTAGCACTTCTTTGTCCAACATCAAAATTAGGGAATTCCTCAGTTGCAAGTTTGCTTGCTGAATATACTGAAGCTCCTGCTTCATTAACAATAATATACTGAACTTTTCTTTTAGCTTCTTTTATAATATCTACAATCACAGCTTCTGATTCTCTTGACGCTGTTCCGTTACCAAGCGAAATCAAATCTACATTGTATTTATCTATCAGTCCAAGAATTATTTTCTTTGATTCTTCGATTTTATTTTGCGGTGCTGTTGGGAAAATTACTGTCGTATATAATACTTTTCCGGTAGGGTCAACAATTGCTATTTTGCAGCCTGTTCTAAACGCCGGATCCCAGCCCAAAACAGTTTTTCCAATAATTGGTGGCTGCATTAATAATTGTTTTAAATTCTGTCCAAATACTTTAATTGCCCCATCCTCTGCTTTTTCAGTAAGTAAATTTCTGATTTCTCTTTCGATTGCAGGCTGAATAAGTCGTTTAAAACTGTCCTGTACAGCATCTTTAATTATATCAGAAGTATTTTGGTTATCTCTAATTATAGTTGTTTTTACTAATGCATTTATTATTGCTTCTTCCGGCATTTCAACTGTAACATTTAATATTTTTTCTTTTTCACCACGATTAATCGCCAAAATTCTATGTCCGGGAATCTTTGCTACTGATTCACTATATTCATAGTAATTATCATAAACCGTCTTTTCTTCTTTATTTTTTGCCTCTGAAGCAATCATTCCCTGTTTTAGGACTAACTTTCGTATTGCATTTCTATATTCAGCATTATCAGAAATCATTTCAGCAATTATATCTTTTGCACCCTGAATAGCCTGTTCAACGTTTTCAACTCCTTTTTCAGGATTAACAAAAACTTCTGCTTCTTTTGTTATCTGATTTTTAGTAATTTGAAGCATAATTATATTTGCTAAAGGTTCTAAGCCTTTTTCTTTAGCATCTGTTGCTCTTGTTCTTCTTTTTGGTCTGTATGGACGATATAAATCATCTACTGCAACAATAGTTTGTGCATCCATGATTTTTTTCTTTAATTCATCTGTTAATTTTCCTTGTTCTTCAATTGAAGCTAATACTGTTTCTTTCTTTTCTTCTAAGTTCCTTAAATATTTTAATCTTTCATCTAAAGTTCTTAACTGTTCGTCATTAAGTTCTCCTGTTACAGGTTTTCTGTATCTCGCAATAAAAGGGATTGTATTTCCTTCATCAATAAGTTTTACAGCAGCCTCTACCTGCCATTCTTTAACATTTAATTCCTGTGCTATTGTCAAATTAATATTCATATCTTTTCCTTTCATCTCATTTTAATAAGGACCCTATTATAATAGCACTATTTAAGATGTATTTGTAACTTTTTTATTCATATATCTACTTTAACTATTTCTCGTTTTCCATTAAATCATACTTCAGTTATTAATAATTATTTCTAAATTTAAAACTTATTCTTAAAATTATATTAATTAGGTATACTTTTACATTTTTTGATGTTATACTTCTCATTAATGTGAATTCATTTCACTAAAACACAACATAAGGAGTTCTTATGGAAAAGAGAATCAGAAGCTTTTTTCATAAGTACAAACATTTATGGCCTCTATTATATTTTTTCATATATATGCCATGGTTTATCATATTAGAAAATAACGTAACTGATAATTATCATATAATGCATTGTTTTATGGATGATATTATTCCATTTAACGAATTATTTATTATTCCATATCTGTTATGGTTTCTATATTTACCGGCAATTTTCGTTTTTTTGTTTTATCACTCAACAAACGAATTTTATAGACTTTGTGCTTATGAATTTACCGGCATGACAATATGTCTGCTTATATACACTATTTTTCCTAATGGTCACGATTTACGTATTGACCCCGGAATCAGAGATAACATATTTGTTAATTTAGTTAACTTTATATACAATAACGATACACCTACAAATGTATGTCCAAGCATTCATGTTTTTGCAACTTTATCAGCCCAGATTTGTCTGATAAAAAGTCCTCACATGAAAGAATTAAAATCAAGAAAACGTATTAAATGGTTTACATCCGTCTTGGCAGTACTTATATGTCTTTCTACTGTATTTTTAAAACAACATTCATTTATCGATTTAGTATGTGGTATATTACTTTCACTCACTTTATACCTTGTTGTATTTAAAGTATGGTTCAAAAATGTTAAATTTAATGCTCCTTACGTAAAAGACCCACACAAACACGAAGTATTATACTTCTTAAATAAATACAATAAAAAATGATACGAAAACCTAATTGGAATTCGTATCATTTTTTATTCTATGCCATTAAAATTCTAATAATTTCAAATAGCTTGTGCGTTTATTAGTATAAACCACTAACACTATTACATTTAATTAAAGCCATAAAGTTTCTGAGCAATCTTATATCCTGCCTTTGAAACTTTTCTTCCGGCTTTACCTTTTAAATTCATTGTTCTTCCAAGTGCTGAATATCTTACCTTTTTATATAATACGGGATTGCTTTCTTTTAGATCATCCCATAATTTCTGTTTATCCTTTAATCTTTCATCGCTTCCTTCAAGAATTGATAATATTGAAGAAATACACATCATCATATCAAAATAATGAACCATTACATTGTCTAAGTTCTTATTATTTACTAATGAGTCATTATATACATCAAGCATTATCTTTGTAACTCTATACTGCTGGTCAATTCTCTTAATCATAATATCCTGCTGAACTGACTGATCATCTCTTCCTATAAAATATTTGTACAATACTACATCAAGATAATATATATTCTTTACATATGGCAATGGCTGGAACACATAAATATTATCAACATAAAATGTGTGCTTTGGAAGTACCATACCACTTTCTCTAAGTACTTTTGTTCTATATATTACTGAGTGCATAAGCAAATACTGGCTTTTACCAAATTTAACATCATCCCATGTAAACATTTTACCTACAGGCATAGACCTCTTATATCTCATTACCTTTTTATGTTTCTGACCTACTTTATCATATAAAAAGTCTGTGATAAGCATATCTAACCCTGCATCTTCTTCAACCATTTTTTCGAGTAGATCAAGAACCTGCTTTAAAGCATTCTTTCCAAGACAGTCATCACTGTCAACTACTTTAAAATATAATCCTGTTGCATTTTTAATTCCTGTATTTACAGCTTCTCCATGTCCACCATTTTCCTGATGAACAACTTTTACAATATCAGGAAATTTTCTTTGATATTTGTTTGCTATTTCTAAGGTATTATCCTTTGAGCCATCGTCAACTATTATTAACTCTACTCTGTCTCCCCCTGTTAAAATGCTTCTGATTGTTTTTTCCATGTATTCTGCTGAATTATAACATGGAACAGCTACTGATAATAATTTCATTACTTAATCTCCTTTATCTCATTTGGTATAACTGTTTTGTATATAATTATTCCTATAATTAAAGCTAAAATTCCAAATACTATTGCCATTTGCAAATATGATGCAGTAAGCTGTACTGTATTATATTGTGACGCGGCACTCGTATCCAAACCTGTTTCATTTGCAATTATTGATACAATTGTACTTACAGAATTAGCTGTAACATGTAAAATTATTGGAGCTATAATACTTTTATATCTTTCATAAACATAAACCGCCGCAAGGCCAACTAAAAACGCATACGGACCTTGCACAAAATTCATATGAATTATTCCAAAAATTATTGATGAAATAATTGCTGCTAAAACAGGCGGACATATTCTTTTAAATCTGTTATATACAACTCCTCTATGCATAAATTCTTCTGATATTGGAGCAATAATTGCTGTTGTAATAATAAGCATAAAATAACTACTGTTATTTAATATTTCTTTAGTATTATCATATGTTCCAACCATATTTTCAGGCATATATAGCGTTAAGATACTTACTAAAGCATTTGCAAACATCATAAAAAAATATGCAAACGGAATTACAAGTAAATACTTAGTCCATTTAACTTTGTCATATTTTACATAAATTCCTTTTAATTTATCTTTTACTATATCGCTATACATAAAATAAGCCATTATAATAATACATATAATATCCGTTAAAAGTGTAATTTCCATCGCATGTAAATTAATCTTATTTACTCTATCACTATATTGCGATATTCCTGTGTATTTAGAATTTGCACTCATTACACTTAGCGTTATCATTAAAATATTCTGAATTACTATTGCTGTTCCCTGAAAAAACAGTATAGGATAAATTCCTCTCCATAAATTCCTTGCTGTTACTTTTTCTTTCATGCCATCCTCAATTCATCAACTTAATAAATATTCCTCTAATTCTTTAGCAGAATCAACAATCGCTATCGCTCCATGTTCAAGCATTTCTTTACTATTGCCAAAACCATATGATACACCTATTGTATCCAAGCCGACTTTCTTTGCTCCATCAACATCAAAGCATGTATCACCAATCATTACAGCATTATCATTATTTATGTGTAAACCGGATTCTTCAATTAAGACATTAAGAACCGCTTCTTTACTTTGTCTGTTTCCCTTGGTTTCTGCACCCATCACGTAATCAAAATACTCATATATTTCTAAATATTTAAGTACTTCTATTGCCATTTCGAGAGGTTTAGAAGTTGCAATAGCCAACTTCTTTCCTGCTTTTTTTAAAGAACTTAACATTTCTTTTGTACCAGGATAAATAGTTGTTTCATATATTCCTATCGGAAGATATCTTTCTCTATATACCTCTTTTAAATGAGCTGCCTCTTCAACCGTCATTCCGTAACTTCTCACAAACTCATCAATAAGCGGAGGCCCAATGAAATGTTCTAGCGAATCTAAATTTTCCTCTTCTATTCCTACACTCTTTAAAGCATACTGCACTGATTTAGTAATTCCTTCTTTTGAATTACTTAATGTACCATCTAAGTCGAATATCATTATATTATATTTACTCATATGTGTATGACCTTTCTGTGTTTTTTATCTATTATTTATTGCACACATACAACTTACTATATATTTCTTAATTCAAATATATTCTTTCTACACTTCTATATTTATATTCATTAATTACTTCTATAAACACATTCTATCAGCAATAAAAAGAATATTTGCCATTCCTCTTTGTGGATTATACCATAAATCGCTCTTGTTTTACATATGTTTTTGTTTTATAATAATTAAGATAAAATTAAATTTGTGAGGTACATATTAATGAGTCAGCAGAAGGTAGACAATCGCAAGAAAGAGAAATACAACCGTAAGGCAGCACCTAAAAAAGCTCAGATAAAAACAATCTTGGGGTATGTGGCAATCGCATTAATCGGAATTGCCATTTTAGTATATTTAGGATATTCAATCGCTGTTTCTACAGGTATGTACACTCCACCTGAAACAACTACTACATATGCCAGTGAAGTTTCAGCTTCTGATTTGCGTAAGCAGTTGATTGAAGCAGGCGACAGCAATGTAAAAGACATTTCAGATGAAGAAACATCTACACAGGAAGCTACAACAACAGCTTCAGAAGATGAATCTACTACTGTAGAAGAAACTACAGCTGAATAATTATAATTTATTAAATTATTCTCTAAAAAATCCGGTAGAATTTAACTACCGGATTTTTTTAATATAAATAATAATTAAATTTTATGATTACATACGTTCAGGTGCATCTATTGCAAGTAAATCAATACACTGTTCTAATACTTTCTTTGTCAATGTCAATAAATTGATATAACTCTTCTGTTTATCAGCATTTTCTTCATTCATAATATTATTTTCATGATAAAATCTGTTGAACGCATTTGCAACTTCATAAATATAAGCACATACTCTGTGTGGTGCTAATTCATTATAACTTGCCTCCATTACATCATTAAACTGTGTAAGGACTAATTTTAAGCTTCTTTCACTTTCACTTCCAAAGTCAACAATCTTTCCATTTGCAGAAAGTTCATTTCCCTGTTCAGCATATTTCTTTAAAATTGACTTGATACGTACAATTGTATATAAAATATATGGTCCTGTATTTCCTTCAAATGAAGTAAATCTGTCAATATCAAATACATAATCTTTTGTTGCCTGATTTGATAAATCACCGTATTTAATTGCTGCAAGTCCTATAATCTTTGATATTTCTCTTGCTTCTTCCTCAGATATGTCTCTATTTTCAAGGATTTTTTCATAAACCTTTTCACTTACGTCAGAAATAAGCATTTCCAATCTCATAACACCGCCATCTCTTGTCTTAAATGGCTTTCCGTCAGTTCCATTCATTGTACCAAATCCAATAAATGTAAGAGGTGTATCTTCACCAACAATTCCTGTCATTTTAGCTACTCTGAATACCTGAGTGAAATGTAATTCCTGACGTTTGTCTACAACATAAATTACATGTCCCGGATGGTAATCTTTTTCTCTTTCGATAAGAGTTGCTAAATCAGATGTTGCATACAATGCTGCTCCATCATGCTTTCTTACGATACATGGAGGAAGTTCCTTCTTGTCATCAGGTCTTGCAACATCTACAACTAAAGCTCCCTGACTTTCATGTGCAAATCCTCTTGCTACAAAATCATCAATCATATCAGGAATATATGGCTGAGCATCACTTTCACCCTTCCATAAATCAAATTCAACATTTAAATTTTTATAATTTTTCTTTAAATCAGCCTTTGACACATTCATAATATGTCTCCAAAGTGCCATATACGCTTTATTTCCCTGCTGTAATTTAGCCGTTGTATCCTGAGCTCTCTTCTTAAATTCTTCATCAACTTTACATTTACCACTACCTGTTGGATAAATATCTTCTAATTCATTAATAGAAAAGGGTGGTTCAGTTGGATATTCTCCTGTAAAGTTTTCATCAAAATAAGGCAACTCAGGCTGTCTGTCTCTTAACTCTTCTATAACCTGACCAATTGGGAGTCCCCAATCTCCAAGATGAACATCACCATATACAGTATCTCCCGCATATCTGCAAATTCTCTTTACACTTTCACCGATAATTGCCGGACGCAAATGTCCAACATGAAGAGGCTTTGCAACATTCGCTCCACCGTAATCTACTATAACTGTAATAGGTTCTTTCTTTTCATATCCTAATCTTTCATCATCATTCATGTTTGATACATATTCATCAATATAATCAGCACTAAGTTTAATGTTGATAAATCCGGGCATTACTGCCTCAATTGAATCAAATAACTTGTTGTCTTTTAATTGTTCAACTACATCATTTGCAATCATAATCGGTGCTTTTTTGTAAAGTTTTGCACCTGCCATAGCACCATTACACTGATATTCGCATAAATCAGGTCTGTTAGAAATTCCAACTTTTCCTAATTTTTTGTCATATCCGCATTTTTCAAATGCATTTTCAAATTCACTTGTTAATACATCAAGAATTTTTTTCATTACAATGTCACTCCGTTTTCTTTTAATAATTCTCTGGCTGTGTCTACTGAATCAACGCCTGTTTTATTTTTAATTGGCGCAAATTCTTTATTTCTAACAACCTCATATGCCAAACAATCATCCATCATATGAATCATGTCTAGAACTAATGTTTCAAATTTGTATCCATTTTCAACTTCAGGTTTTACAATTTCGCCCTTAGCGTTTACATACGGAATCTTTTTCTTAACTATATGCACATTTAACTTATTATTCATAATCTCTTCTAATTTGTCAATTCTGAATAAATAATTTAAAATCACACCATCTTTATAAGCAAGTTCTCCCTGGTCGTCTTTCTGATATCTCATTTCATCTGACAATTCATAATATTCAACAATAGAAGGTTTTCCATCCTCATAGCATAACACTCCTACTCGTTCTTCAGGGTTTGCTTTCTTAACTACTTTTGCTGCTGAAGGATACTGATTCTTTATCATCGCTCCTACAAAGCATGGGTCTGCCATTCTTTGACATACATTATCAACAGCGAAAATATTTATGTATTCAACTCCCTGTTTCTTTGCTTTTTCACAAAGACCTGCTTTAACCATAGATATAAACCATCCACCATTTCCGTTTGGAGAAGTTGATACCTTTCCTTTTTCTTCAAGATAAATCTTTCCGTCAAATGTAGATGCAGGTGCCATTTCCTGAACAAAGAAATCAACGTAATCTTTATCATATCCAAAATAATTCATGTCCTTAAAAAATTTAACAGTATCATCATTATTTTTTTCACTTGTCATTACATATAAAGGAATCCATGTTCCTGTCTGATTAACTACATCCATAAGATTTCGTACAATCATCTCGAAAATATAAACATCTTTTGTAATGCCGATATTATACATTCCTTTAGGTTTATCTGAACCTAATCTTGTACCCTGACCTCCTGCAAGTAAAAGTGCTGCAACTTTTCCCTGTCTGATAGCATCTATACCAACATTAGTATATTCTTCTCTATTTCTTTCAATATCTGCAACGGACAAACCACCCTTTAACGGTGTAATAACACCTTTCTTTTTTTCTTCATTCTGATGATTTATTAAATCAAGTATCGAGAAGTCAATTTTTTCTATCTGCTTTAACAAATTTTCTTTTTCCTCATCATTTAATTCATCATAAAAATCAAGCAACTGTTCCTGCCCTACATTTTTTAACTTTGAATAAATTTCATCATAGCTCATACCTTTTACCTCCGACGTATTTTGAAATATAATCTGATTATGTATTCATTCTTTTAATAAGTACCACATTTTTTTATTATAACTTAATTTTATATTTTTTTCGTTATTTTTTTTATAATTGGATAAATTAATTTTCGAATCATTGATTTTCTGCATCTTTTCAAGTCACAAATCACATCAATAGTGCTTTGATATCTTTCTTTTGGTCTTACTTTTGTACACTTACTTATTATTTTTGCAAATGAACGTGAAATTAATGCACTATCAACTTTTCCATTATAACTTCGTCCTGTCAGCAAATAAAACATGGTCGTTCCAACAGCATAAATATCTGAACGAATATCAGTATTATAAATTCCCATCCCTTTGCTATTTCCAAACTGCTCCGGTGATGCAAATTCTTTTGTTCCATATGCATATTTGTCCGCAATCAGTTCTCTGTTATATCTTTTTGCAATTCCAAAATCAATCAATTTAATTTTACCATCATCAGATAAAATAATATTGGAAGGCTTCAAATCTCTATATACAATAGGTGGTTCAAGAGAATGTAAATAATACAATCCGCTACACACCTGTTCCATAACAGACAATAGTTGCTCCTCAGATAACGCTCCTTTAGTGTCAACTACTTCTTTAAGATTTATGCCTTCCACATATTCCATAACAAGGAAGAATCTTGAATCCTCCATAAATAAATTATAGATTTTTGGAAGTACCGGGTGGGTGGTATATTTGAGAACATTTAATTCCCTCTCTATATTATCAATCAATTGATTTCTATCATTTGGATTAGACGAAATATACCTTTTAATGGCATACTTTCGTCCGTTTTTTATATCCCTTGCAAGAAAAACTTCCCCTGCTCCACCTTTTCCGATATTTTCCAAAACAAGATATCTTCCATTAATAATTAAATTTTCTTTATCCATACGCACGCTCCTTTTTGAGTGTGCATCTCTCCAAAAAGCTAAATAGCTTATTCTATTGTTGCAATATCAACTAAAGATAAATCATTCTTTGCATCACTTTCTAAGCTTGTAAGTAATGCATCAACTGTATCCAAACTTGTAAAGCAGTTTACACCTGTTTCGATTGATGTTCTTCTAATTAAGAAACCATCTCTGTTCTTATCTCTACCCTGTGTTGGAGTATCAATAACAATATCAATCTTATGTTCAAGTAATAAATCCATTACAGTTGGTGCTTCCTGATGAATCTTGTTAACTTTAATTGCATCAACACCATTTTCTCTTAAAACATCTGCTGTACTTCTTGTAGCATAAACTTCATATCCAAGTTTTTCAAATCTCTGTGCAAGTGGAACAACTTCCTGCTTGTCAGCATCCTTAACTGAAATAATAATCTTTTTATGCTTTGGAAGAACAACTCCTGCTCCAAGGAAAGCTTTATAAAGTGCTTCATTAAATGTCTTTGCAATACCAAGACATTCACCTGTTGACTTCATTTCCGGTCCAAGGCTTGTTTCAGCACCACGAATCTTTTCAAATGAGAATACAGGCATCTTAATTGCAATATAATCTGCATTAGGCTGTAATCCCGGCTTATAACCCATTTCTTTAAGAGTATGTCCAATAATACACTTTGTTGCAAGCTTAACAATTGGAATACCTGTAACCTTACTAATATAAGGTACTGTTCTTGATGATCGTGGGTTAACTTCAATTACATAAACTTTACCATCACAAACGATAAACTGGATATTAATCATACCCTTTACGTGAAGTGAACGTGCAAGTTTTTCTGTGTAATCTTCAATTGTATCAATTATATCTTTTGAAAGTGAGTATGCAGGATATACTGAAATACTATCTCCTGAATGAACTCCGGCTCTTTCAATGTGTTCCATTACACCAGGGATTAAAATATCTTCACCATCACATACGGCATCAACTTCTACTTCTGTTCCCTGTAAATATTTATCTACTAAAATTGGATGATCCTGTGCAATTCTGTTGATGATTTCCATAAATTCTTCTACTTCTTCATCACATGTTGCAATCTGCATTCCCTGACCACCAAGTACGTATGATGGTCTTACAAGTACTGGATATCCTAATTTATTAGCTACTTTTTTTGCTTCCTCAGCAGTAAATACTGTTCCACCTGTTGGTCTTGGAATACCACACTTTTCAAGAATTTCATCAAATAATTCTCTGTCTTCTGCAGCATCTACATCTTCTGCTTTAGTTCCAAGGATAGGAACTCCCATCTTCATAAGAGACTCTGTAAGTTTGATAGCTGTCTGACCACCAAACTGAACAACTGCTCCGTCTGGTTTTTCGATGTTTACAATGTTTTCAACATCTTCCGGTGTCAATGGTTCAAAATAAAGCTTATCAGCTATATCAAAGTCTGTTGATACTGTTTCAGGGTTATTATTTACAATAATTGTCTCGTATCCTTCTTCTTTAAATGCCCATGTACAATGTACAGAACAGAAGTCGAATTCAATACCCTGACCAATTCTTATAGGACCTGAACCAAGTACAAGAACCTTCTTTGGAGGGTTTGTTTCTACTGATTCATTTTCTCCACCATATACTGAATAATAGTAAGGTGTTGCTGCTTCAAATTCTGCAGCACAAGTATCAACCATCTTGTAAGCAGCTACTATATCGTTATCATAACGCATCTGCTTAATTTCTTCTTCTGACTTACCTGTCAATCTACTGATAACTGTATCAGGGAATTCGATTCTCTTTGCTGCCTTTAACAATTCAGGTGTTAAAGGTTCACTCTTAAGAGCATTTTCCATTTCAACAATTATAGCGATTTTATCAATAAACCACTTATCAATCTTTGTAATATCATGAATGTGGTCATAACTTATGCCTCTTCTAAGTGCTTCTGCAATAACCCAAATTCTTCTGTCATCTACTACATGAAGCTGATCTTCTAACTGATCATCTGTAAGTTCTGAGAAGTTGTAATCCATAAGACATTCAACATGCTGCTCTAATGAACGGATTGCCTTCATTAAAGCACCTTCAAAGTTATTACAGATACTCATTACCTCACCGGTAGCCTTCATCTGTGTTGTAAGTTTTCTGCTGGCTGTAATAAATTTATCAAATGGAAGTCTTGGAATCTTAACTACACAATAGTCAAGTGTTGGTTCAAAACTTGCATATGTTTTCTGTGTAATTGCATTCTTAATTTCATCAAGTGTATAACCTAACGCAATCTTTGCTGCAACTTTTGCAATAGGATAACCTGTAGCCTTTGAAGCTAAAGCTGATGAACGGCTTACACGAGGGTTAACTTCGATTACACAATATTCAAAACTTTCAGGGTGAAGAGCGTACTGAACGTTACATCCACCTGTAATGTTTAATTCGTTAATAATATTTAAAGCTGATGTACGAAGCATCTGATGCTCTTTATCACCTAATGTCTGTGATGGAGCAACTACAATACTATCACCTGTATGAACGCCTACAGGGTCAATATTTTCCATATTACATACTGTAATACAGTTTCCTTCGCTATCACGCATTACTTCGTATTCTACTTCTTTCCATCCGGCAATACATCTTTCAACAAGAACCTGTCCTACACGGCTAAGTCTTAATCCATTTTCAAGGATTTCTACTAATTCAGTCTGATTATGTGCGATACCACCACCGCTTCCACCTAATGTGTAAGCAGGACGAAGTACTACAGGATAACCAATCTTTTTAGTAAACGCAATACCATCTTCTACATTTTCAACTACTAATGAAGGTGCACATGGTTCACCGATTTTTTCCATTGTTTCTTTAAATTCAAGACGGTCTTCTGCCTTTTTAATAGTTTCAGAAGTTGTACCTATTAAACGGCATCCATGTTCCTCTAAGAATCCTGTTTCAGCAATTTCCATTGCAAGGTTAAGTCCTGCCTGACCACCAAGTGTTGGTAAAATGCTATCCGGTTTTTCTTTTTCGATAATTTTCTTTAACACCGGAACTGTTAAAGGTTCAATATAAACTTCATCAGCGATATCTTTATCTGTCATAATTGTAGCAGGGTTAGAGTTAACCAAAACTACTTCAAGTCCTTCTTCTTTTAAAGAACGACATGCCTGTGTTCCTGCATAGTCAAATTCTGCAGCCTGTCCAATAACAATAGGACCTGATCCAATAACTAATACTTTTTTAATATTCGGGTTCTTAGGCATTCTTCTTCACCTCCATCATTTTAATAAATTCATCAAACAGAAGATTTGAGTCCTGTGGTCCAGGGCAAGCTTCCGGATGGAACTGAACAGTAAAAATGCTCTTATTATTATATCTTAAACCTTCTACTGTTTTATCATTTACATTTACAAACGCTACTCTGGCAATATCTTTATTAACTGTATCGCCATCTACCATGTATCCATGGTTCTGTGATGAAATATAAACATGACCACTTTCTAAATCTTTAACCGGATGATTTCCACCTCTGTGACCATATTTCATCTTCTTAGTATCAGCACCTGTTGCAAGTGCCATCAACTGATGTCCTAAACAAATTGCAAAAATCGGGATATCTGTATCGTACAATTTTTTAATCTGTTCTATCTGATATACACACTCTTTAGGATCACCGGGACCATTTGATAACATTATTCCATCAGGATTAGATGCAATAATTTCTTCAGCCGGTGTATCACAAGGATAAATTGTAACATCGCATCCTCTGTCATTTAATGACTTTCCAATATTGTTCTTAGCGCCAATATCAAGTAATGCTACCTTAAATCCTTCTCCTTTAAGATTACTCTTTTCTTTACAACTTACTTTCTTAACAACGCCTGAAACTGTGTATTCCTTTATTTTAGGAAGAATTTCATCTAAGTTATAATTTTCATTAGTTGTAATCATTCCATTCATTGTTCCCTTTTCACGAAGAATCTTTGTAAGTGCTCTTGTATCAATACCTGCTATACCAGGGATATCATTTTCTTCAAGGAAGTTTTGAATTGTATCATCACTTCTGAAATTGCTAGGCATTCTGCTTAATTCGTTAACAATATAAGCATCCGGCCATGGCTTCAATGATTCCATATCTTCATGGCAAATACCATAATTACCAATTAACGGGTATGTCATAACTACTGCCTGTCCGGCATAAGATGGGTCTGTTAATACTTCTAAATAGCCCCACATTGACGTATTAAATACGATTTCACTAATTACTTCTCTTGTAGATCCAATAGATGTACCTTTAAAGACGGTACCGTCTTCTAAGATTAGAAATGCGTTCATAAATGTGTATTCCTTTCATATGCTCAAATTGTAAAGATTATACCAAATAATTCGATATAATTCAACATAATATACAACTATTTTTATTATTATTTGTATCTTCTTGCATAATTACTATTTTAACATAAAAGAAAGAGTAAGTATATTTTAGATTATAAGTTTTTATGATGCCAGGGTCAAAAGGTCTAAGCCCACATGAGCTTGCTCATAAGTGGGCGAAAGACCTTGTGACCCGCCCCAATATGAGCATAAAAGCGGGATGATTCCCGCGATATGCGAATATTGGGTAGGATTGTGAGAGTGCGCAGCACGAAACAATCCGCAGGCATCATAATCTTAAGAAGTTTTGGCCCCAATATGAGCATAAAAGCGGGATAATTCCCGCGATATGCGAATATTGGGTAGGATTGTGAAAGTGCACAGCACGAAACAATCCGCAGGCATCATAATCTTAAGAAGTTTTGGCCCCAATATGAGCATAAAAGCGGGATGATTCCCGCGATATGCGAATATTGGGTAGGATTGTGAGAGTGTGCAGCACGAAACAATCCGCAGGCATCTTATTTTTATCTTGGAATTCCTTCTGCTATTCTTGTTATTCCAACATAAATCTGTGATATTTTGTACCATGTTGCAAAGTCCACAATTCCAGTCTGTGGTAAATCAAATATTTTTTGGAAAGCTTTTACTGCATCTCTTGTATTTTCACCATATATTCCATCTGCATTTAATCTTGGGATTTCAGTATACACCTGTGCAATTGTATCTAGCTGTTCCTGAATTTGTGCTACCTTCTGTCCGCTTGCACCAATATCTAAATCATATCCCGGCCATGAAATTGGAATTCCGGCAATTTGCTCAGCCGTATTTATATACATATCATCGCCATAATAATACCTGATTATTTCAATTGTAGAATACCCTCTCTCTCCTAAGTTGCATGATCCCCACTGGCTTAACCAATTCGGACAGGTTACTCTTTTTCCATCACAATACTGTGTAAGAATTGGCTGCCTTACATCTGGCCTTGATAAATATTGATCAAATATATTATCTACAACAAGACTAATTGATTCAAAAATGTTTCTGCCATAAATCCATTTCTGATCATATGCTGTAGATGAAGTAATTGTAAAATCGTATCCTTTGTTTCGATACCATTCTGTGTAAACCCTGTTTAAAGTAAACGACATAATTGCAAGGACATTTGCCTCAATTGTTGCAGTAGGCCAGGTTGCGTATATTTCGCTTGAAGCAACATTTTTAATATAATCACGATAATTTACATAGTAGTTTTGAGCGCTGCTATCAGATGGAATCCCATCATGTACAACAATTATTTCAGGCACAACTACTCTACTCAGAACAATTTCACCCGGTTCATTAACAGGCTTAATTTCTTCTTCCGGAACCTTTGGCGGATACTCGCCATATAAAGTATGGTCGGGAATCATTATATCTTCAGTCAGCGATGCATTTTTGCTTGTTAATCTTACATTTTGAATAGCCAACACATCCGGCAAAATTTCTGCATTTTCAATGAATTCTGTTTCATATCCTAACGCTTCTATACGAATATTGTAAGTTGTATATGGTCTGGTTGTATTTGCCTCATTCAAACTAAGTTCAATAGGTGGCGCAGGTAATTCTATTGTCTCCGTCTGTCCCGATGAATTTGTAGTAAGCCTTTCTATTATATTATTAGGGCTGTCAGAAGCTGCTATAGTTACAGTTGCATCCCTAACCGGTACATTTTCTCTTGTAACAACATTTACCTGAAGTTTTCCTGTATAAGAAGACTCCACTTCCATTTTTATAAGCATATTTTTTCCTTATATATAATCATTCTATTATATGCTGTTAAATTTACTAATTTACCATAAATTTTAAATTTATTCTGTTAACGATTCCATACTTGTAATAACTTTCAAATTTGTAATAGTTTTCATATTTATAACAACTTTCGAATTTATAGCAACTTTCGAAATATAACAATTGAAATAATAACAACTCTGGGATAAACTATATTGTATTGTGAGGCTTAAAATTTTAACCCTCATAATAGTATTTATTTATACAAAACTGAAAGGATTTTTTGCAAATGAGAAAAAAAGATTTAGCTTTAGAAGTTATAGATAGATTAAAAAAATGTTATCCCGAATCAGATTGTACTCTTGATTACAATGAAGCTTGGAAGCTGTTAATCAGCGTTCGCCTTGCTGCCCAATGCACTGACGAAAGAGTTAACAAAATTGTTCCGAAGCTTTATGAAAAATTTCCTGACATTGAGTCATTAGCTAATGCTGATGTAGCCGAAATAACAGAAATAGTCAAACCATGTGGTCTGGGAAACAGCAAAGCCAGAGATATTAGTTTATGCATGAAAATGCTTAGAGATAAATATGATTGTAAAGTTCCTGATGATTTTGATGAATTATTAAAATTACCGGGCGTCGGACGAAAAAGTGCAAATCTTATTATGGGAGATGTTTTTGGAAAACCTGCTATTGTTACAGATACACATTGCATCCGTCTATGCAACAGAATTGGTCTTGTAGATAATATAAAAGACCCTAAAAAAGTCGAAATGGCCTTGTGGAAAATTATTCCTCCCGAAGAAGGGAGTGATTTCTGCCACCGTCTTGTAGACCACGGTCGCGAAGTTTGTACCGCAAGAACTACTCCTCACTGCGATAAATGTTGTCTGAATGACATTTGCAAAAAAAGAATATAAATAAATTCCCTTTAATTAGCTTTTAAATTAGCCATATTAAAGGGAATTTTTAATATCTTATAGTTTATTATTTTGATGACGGGGTCAAAAATTCTAAGCCCACATAATCCTGTTCAAATCTGTAGTACTAATTTATTTTTTTCTCTTATAAGTTCTAAAATAATACTCAATATCAAAATAAGTGCATTCATCACTTTCATCTGCTATATACCATTCATCTGTCAACTTATCAAGATTCGGAATAAATGTGTCAGCACTGTATGAATTATCAATATAAGTTACATACGCTGTATCACAATACGGCAACATTTGCTCATAAATACTTCCGCCGCCTATTACATAAGCTTCTTTATCATTATATTTTTCAGCCTCTTTTACCGCTTCTTCAATACTATTTACAACAATTGCACCATCAGCCTTAAAATTAGCATCCTTTGTAATTACAATATTTACTCTATTCTTCAATGGCTTTCCATTCGGAAAACTGTTTAAAGTCTTTCTGCCCATAATAATTACATTTCCTGTAGTTGTTTCTCTAAAAAACTTCATATCATCAGGTATGCTTATAAGTAAATCATTTTTATATCCAATTGCCCAATTATTATCAACCGCAACTATTAAATTCATATGAAAACTCCTTTGCTATTTTCATTTTAAACTGCAACAGGAATATTTTTTATCTGTGGACCTGTTACATAATCATCTAATCTGAAATCATCAACTGTAAAATCATAAAAATTCTTAACTTCAGGATTAATCCAGAACTTTGGTGCCGGATGCTGTTCTCTTGCAATAAGTTCTTCAACAAGTGAAACATGTTTATCATAAATATGTGCATCCGCAATCACATGTACTAATTCTCCAACTTCCATATCTGAGACCTGAGCAAACATATGAAGAAGAACCGCATATTGACATACATTCCAGTTATTAGCTGTCAAAATATCCTGAGAACGCTGGTTTAAGATACCATTTAACACCAATTTACCTGTTTCTTTATTTTTTGTAACATTAAATGTCATACTATAAGCACATGGATACAAATTCATTTCATGCAAATCCTGATGTACATAAATATTTGTCATTATTCTTCTGCTGTATGGATTATTTTTCAAATCATACAAAACTCTGTCTACCTGATCCATCATACCTTCTTTGTACTGATGCTTTACTCCGAGCTGATAGCCATACGCCTTTCCGATTGAGCCATTTTCATCAGCCCAGCTATCCCAGATATGACTGTTTAAATCATTTATATTATTAGACTTTTTCTGCCAAATCCATAAAATTTCATCGACACAATTTTTTAAATTTGTTTTTCTTAATGTAAGTGCAGGAAATTCTTTTTTCAAATCGTAACGGTTTACTACACCAAATTTCTTTATTGTGTAGGCATAACTTCCGTCGTCCCATTTTGGTCTTACTTTTTCACCTTTTGTATCTATTCCATTTTTCAATATGTCTGAACACATATCTACAAATACTTTATCTGCGTAACTCATAAATTGCCTCCATTTTTCTTTCTATGAAATTATAGCATCTCCTATTCTGATAATAGGCAAATACTAATTGCTTCATTTTTTTCTTCTATGGAATTATAACATCTACCCTATAAATAATAAACTAATTTTTTCTTTGATTTACATTACTGTATTCCAATTTCTTTTAAAAACCCTTTGCACCCCTTTAGCACATCATCATATGTTGCATCAAAATTACCTGTATACCACGGGTCGGCTATATCCCCCATTTGTCCCGCAAATGATAACAATTTATATACTTTTCCTTCTAAATCATCACCTATTATTCTATTAATATTCCTTATATTTGCAGTATCCATTCCAATTATATAATCAAATTCGCTATAATCCTGCTTTGTCATCCGTCTTGCTTTGTGATTTCCACACGGAATGCCTACACTGCTTAATTTATTTCTCGTCCCCGGATGGACTCCGTGGCCTATTTCTTCATAACTTGTAGCCGCTGAGTCTATGTAAAACTTATCGGCTATCCCTTTTTTATTTACCATGTCCTGTAGGACATACTGCGCCATTGTCGAGCGGCATATATTGCCGTGGCAGATGAATAAAACTCTAATCATTGTTTTGTTTCTCCTTGATTTGCCCCGGAATGCCCTGTTTTGCAAGGGTTTCCGGGGTTATTGTGATATGCTCTGAAATTACAGATTGTGGCAAATCAGAGCAAGATTGAGCAAGTTGTTACTACCTGTTAGTAGTAAAATTAGTAGTAAAAGGGGATGGGGTACTACTAAGGATTCTAAATACACATATCAAACTCCGTAATTGTCTTAGAGAATTCTTGCAATTCTGCCAGTGTTGCAAATTTTTTGAATGACTTTTCTTCACTTCTCGGATGTTGCTGAAGAATTGCATCAAACAAAGTTTCCAAACTTACTCTAGGATTTTTCCACAACATTGTTTCCTCAAATTTATTACAATACAAAACCATTTTTACATCATAAAATTCAGACCATTTTTTTCTCTGCTCATCTTCATTCTTTTCCAAATTTATAATTGTAAATGGTGCAATATCCTTCATTTGGCTTAAATGACTGGCTGATTTCATCAACTCCACCGCCTCAATATCTGTAACAGGAGCACCATAACCATATACTGTGATTCCCGCAGCCCTAGACAGCATCGATTTTGCTAGGTTCCATTCATTAACGATTATCGGCTTACCATTATAGTCTTTCTTTCCTATAGGATATAACAATGGCATTTGCTGAAGTTCTTTAAAACATTTCGGGCAAAGACAATTAGCATATCCTTTTATTTTACAATCATAGCACAAACCAACTCCAGCATTACCATGTGGAAATATTAATTCAGGTAAATTACCAACACATATATTCCTTTTATACGCTTGCATCAAAAATGGATCCCAGTTAAATGATATTATTGCATCTTTTTCTGTCAGCGACAAAATCAAGTAATCATATAATGTTGGTTCATCTGGAATCTGCAATTTGCTAAAATAATCACATACTTCATATTCTAATTGTTCCTGCAAATCTCTATATTCAGATTTCCCATTTATATCAGAAAATAATTTTTCAAAATTCTCCATCTGTTCATCCGAAAAATTATATTTTTTCAATTCATCCGTAAGACCAAGAATATTGTGTATATTTTTTAATAATGGAACTTTCTTTCCATTTTTATCTATCTCACAAGCAGCAATAGATGCACCTGCACCTACAATGACCACATGTGGATCTAGCAAACGCTTTCCTGCATGATTCGGTAATCTATATGGAACAATATTCTGTAATGACACTAATTGCCTCCTCTCTACAGCTATGTACCTTTACTCAAGTACATCTAAATTACTCAAATACTCTCTGATTTCATTGTTAAGTTGTTTAAATTTAGCATTTATCTCGCCTGTCCTTTTATACGCTTCCGAAGATAAAGACTCTTTTTCTTCCTGAGAGGCAACATAGCCAACATTCCAACGTTCTTCAAACTCACTTAATTGCATTCCGCATAATTTACGAATTTCTTCATATGCTTCATAAAACTTTTCAGGAATAAACGGAGCATTACTATTTAATTCATCCTGTGCTACCACAACAGCGCCTCTTGCAGCATTATAGTGTTCTTCGTCAACCTTCCTTTTTAGTTCTTTATCAGCCGGAACCATGACTAATCCTTGCGGAATCATTACAGTGACATTTTTTATCATATCAAAAAAAGTTTTTGATAAGCTTCTATATAGATTAAACTCTGCATCAAATTTTGTTTTACTAATATAAGTTTTGTTTTCTATGTCAGCTTTATATTTTTCGTATTTTTCATTAATTTTTAACTCATATTTTTTTTGAAGTCTTTCTGCTATAAAATTAGAAGCAAAATATATAACTGCGCAAAAAATTGCACCAATCCCTCCTAATCCTGCTATTACTGCCATAACCAGTTCCCAAATTTTATCCATTCTTATTCTCCCTATCTCATTCTTCATCAAATTCTTGGGTTATCCTTTTCCCTCTAAATTTTACTTCTATTTTAGATAAAATTTTACTTGGATCCAAATCTTTATGGTCACTTGTAACTTGTCCTTTTTCCGGTTTTATAAAAAACTGTGCCTTTTCATTGTCATCTTTATGTCCTACATAAACAACAATAATTGTGTCTCCATCCTTATCTGTTTTTACATCCGTATGAATCCAATAACCAGACTCTGCTTTTTTCTTCTCCTTTATTTCTGGCACATACCAATCATCTAAACGAATTAATTTTGCACCCTTAAACTCTGGAATATTTAATAATCTCAAGCATTTACTTCTTAGTTCTCTAAGATTATCTATTTCAATATCTTCACCACAACGAGGGCATCTATATATCGCTCCTGAATATTCCATTGAAACACATTCTAACTCAATTTCTGGATGCTGTGTACAATGATAATGTATGCCATCCTGATTGCAACAATAATAGGTTGTCCAATTTGCCTCACGTGTTGAATAATTAGTACAGTCTCCATGCACAACCATATCTTCATCTGCCAATGAACATTTTCTAAAAGAAATTTTGTCATCTAATCTATATATTATCTTATCACTCATTGTTAATCCCCTTTCATTTTACACGATACATAAAGTTTCTATATAATCTTATCATTAAATTATTTTTTGTACAACAAATAACGCCCCATTCTAAGCCGGAGCGTCACCTATCTTCTCTATTAAATTACCTTAAACATCTTCTGCGACATCGCTTTCTCTTTCTTCTGTTCAACCTCTGTCTGTGCCTTTCTAAACTCTTCCATCCGTTTCAGTTCTTCCTCGGCATCATCAAATCCTATATGTGTGTACACATTCATTGTGACTGATATATCCGAATGCCCCATGAGGTACTGCAGTGTTTTCGGATTCATTCCCGATTTTGCCATATTTGAGCAATAGGTGTGTCGGCATACATGAGGCGTGATGTTTGGCATCTGCACCCAGTAGATGTCATTGTATCTGCCGACCTATGATTGAATCGGTGCTGCCAATGCATTGCAACAAGTGGCATTTCATTATCATCGAAAAATAGAAATCCACTATATCCATCTATGGTTTTCTCCACTTTCGGTGCATTTCTGTCCTCGATGATTGCCTGAAACATCTGTGCCACATCCTCTGTAATCGGCAATACTCTTGTTCCGGCATCTGTCTTTGTGGTTTCTATGATGTATCGCATATCCGATGTTCTCTGCAACTGGTGGTCGATATTCACGGTTCTGTTCTCCAAATCAATATCCTTTAGCGTAAGTCCACAAAATTCTGATATTCGCATCCCCGTATGAAAAAGTATGTACACCACTTCATAGTATTTGCAATACACCACATCATCATGCACAAATTTTAAGAACTTTCTCATCTGGTCTTTTGTGATTGCCTCTCTTGTAACTGCGTCATTTACCAATACTCCGGCAAGCTGAAATCCGAATGGATTCTTTACCAGAATGTCATCATCCACCGCCATCTGAAAGGCTGGTCGCAGCACTCCTCGGATGGTATGAATGGAACTGTAGCTTTTCCTATCTTCCTGCTGCAATTTAATAAGGAATAGCTTTGCATCGGAAGTTTTCACACTTCGTATCGCCTTTTTGCCAAATGCTTCCTTCGCAAGTAATCTCTGCACTGTTACATATCCCTGTTTTGTGCTTTGCCTTACTCCGGTCTTTGTTTTCAAATATCGGTCTACCAGTTCACATACTGTCATCTGTCCGTCTACGATATTTACAAGCAAATCCAAGTCTGTATTTACCTGTTTTTCCAATTCACGAAGGGAAAGGCATGGTTTCTTGCCATTTGGAAGTTTGTCCGTAGGCTCCAGTTTCCAGCTGTATACAAAATGTGGTTTTCCATCAATATGATATTTATATTGATATTTTCCGTCTGCTCTTATGCTTTCTCCCGGTCTTAATACTCTGCGTTTGGAGTCCCGCCTTGTCTGTCCTCTTCCTGCCTTTGCCATTATACCCGCCTCCTTAGTTCTGGATGGTTACGCAGATACCTTTCAAAGGCTACACGAAGAATCAGCTTGCGTTCTCCGTAGTATGCTAGAAAATCTTCTCCATCCGTATTATTCAATAAATCATAAAATTTTCTCCGGCTCAGAACAAAATATTCAATTGCCTCAGAAGGATTCAAAATATCCTTTTCTGCTAAACTTGGTCTTGCCATAAAAGTACTTCCTTTCTGCCAAAAGTGGCTGTTTTCAAGGGTTTTCGGGGTCATCCTATGTTCGCTCTTATGCCCTGTAATAGCAACTACTTTCGGCAGATAAAAGGAACTATATTTCTGAAGAATTAAGAATAAATTCTTCGAACTTCGGGCGGATAATGAGGAATCGGTTTCCACAGTACACCGCCACCGTTCCAAGGTTATCCTCTGCAATTCTTCTCAGTTTCTTTATACCAATATTAAAATAAGCTGCTGCCTCCTTGATGGTGAGCATATACTTCTCACTAACAGGAAGCATTTCATTGCTTTCTGCATTCATAGTATCTCTCCTTCCGACAAGGTGGTCACACAGCTGACTCCTTTGTACTATTTTTCCTTTTTCGTCATTTTTACTCTGATTCTGTGATATTTGCCCCCAGGGGCGGTCTGAATCTCTGTCACCTTTTATGCAGGGCAACGGTGCCGCCCCTTCACGCACAAAAACTGCGAATTTAAACGGGGTATTAACCCCCAATACAGCTAAATACCATACAAGGGGCATATATCCCATTCAAGATGATAGAAATAAAATCAAACAATTCTATGATTATTTCCCTGCATCTGCCATCTGGATAACCTTGATTGCTTCATTTCTTACAAGTTTTCCGTCAAGGAACTCAAATGCAAGATATCCAATCTGATCATACAGTACAAATTTTTCCAACAATGTTCTTACCGTCACAGGCTTTCTTCCCACAATCCAGTAATAAGAAAAATCACCAAATGCAATCGGCTTAGTACCTGTTTCGATATCCGGCATATATTCCGAAATAATAACCTGTTTGCCAAGAATTGTATCATTTGCCTGATTCCACAAATAATTGCCATCGTTATCCTTCAGCTTTCTGAGTGCAAGTGCTGTCTTATCATTCATAAGCCAGATGCCATTTTTTCTGTATTCCTTATCAACACTAAAATATAAAGAAATCACATCATCATAAGTCAGCGTTTCTACTGTCAGTGCTGTTTTGGCTCCACCTGTATGATGAAGTATACCTGTAGGCTCATCTGCTCCGGTTCCATTAATAAATGCGTTATCCTCTGCTTTTCCAAATGACTTCCCAAGCTTTTGTGTCAGATACTTTTCAATATCAAATCCTACGTCATTTACAAAATCCTCATCCAAAGTAACGATAGATGCCCGCTTATAGCTTTCAATCGTTTTTTGATCGAAATCTCCGGCACTTTCATATACCGGGATTGCAGCTCCCTCCGCTACAAATTCCGCCTTATCCTTGCAGTCCTTTGCAAAGATTTTGTAGCCATTTTTGTATGCACGAATAACTGTCGCTATCTTTCTGAAATCAGATTCCTTTTCAATTTCATTCATGACCTTTCCGGCTGCAACAGTCGGCATACTGTAAGTTCCTGTGCTAATATCCCTGCCCTTTGCAAGAATATCCTCTCTCGCCTCTTTGTTTCTCATCGCATTCCAGAACTGAATATCATATTCCGGCTGCGCCGTAATCAGTGTATTACTAATCATAATCTTCTCCTCCTTAATTTCTGTCGCACACAGGGCATTTATAAAGTCCAAGTGTATTTAATGTCAGCTGTCTCCCAATCTGTTTCAGATGATTGCCACACTTAGGGCAATGAATTTCATACGCAAATGCCATTTCCTCTGTATGATCATTGCTCGCATGAAGTCTGTACGTTCTCTTTATCTTTCCTGTCTCATCCCGGCTCAGTTCATCCGTCAAATACAAGCTACACATTCTCTGTGCATATTCTTCAGTATAATAAGAATGGGACGCATTCAGCAATGTTCCTTCCTTATTCAGCTTTGTTAATGGAAATACCATAGTAAAATCCTCCTTCTTTCTATCGTCTGCACCTGTCACAGGTGTACAGACCAAGTTTATTTGCATCATGGTTTTGAGCCATCTGCCTTAATACCGCACCGCACAAAGGACAGTGAATTTCTATGCTGTCAGTAGCATTCTGGCTCATCGGCTCTTTTGAATAAAGCCTGTAATAATTGGAAATAGTCTCCGACAGGTACATTCTACTGTTCTGCCGCACTGTTTCCTTGTCTGTTGATAAAAACATCGGTACCTTTTCCAGTCCATCTGTATCTCCATCAATCAGAGGATGGTATCTTATCATCTGCATCCACTACACCGCCTTTCCATCTAATCTTGTAAATCTGTCTCTGCAGAAATCCATTGCATCTTCATAAGTAGGGAACACCAGACACGAAAATCCATACTGCACTTTCCATATTGGAAAATCCTTGTCCTGTTTCTGAGATACCACCACAGGCAATCCTGCCCTTCCCTGCAATAAATCCTTGCATTCATAGCCCTCTCTTGAAAACATCTTCTTATCAGAATCTGTCAACTTGAAATCAGTTCCATAAAATATTCTGTGTGTCATGTTCTTCACTCCTCCTGCGTAATTTATTGTTTTTCCATATTTTAAGCGGAATAACTTATCGTAGCTGTCATAGCCTTGTGCAATCAGCAAATTACTATATTTCATCAGTTCTTCAACACTCTCGCCAATCAGCTCTCTTGGAATATCTCTGACAGTTTTTACGATGATGCATTCGGTCATTGTATCTCCATACCAGAGATATATTGTTGCCTTTTTCTTCATGCTGGACGTATGCATTCCACTGATTTCTACGTTAAATCCATTTCCAAAATCTCTGTAAATTACTCTTTCAAGATCTATAGTTGTTACTCTGTAATCAACTCCGAGGCTCTTACATAATGCTCGGATCATTGTGTCTCGTTTCGACATCTTCTTCTCTCCTTCCTTTTATCTGTGGGTAGCAGTTCTATCTTCGGAGGTAGCAGTACAGGTAGCAGCAATTCTTGTAACTGCTACCTGGCTTATCCCTTGTTTACCAAGGGTTTCCGGCTATTCGGTAGCAGAAGGTAGCAGTTCTCACGGTTTTATAATCACAATTACTCTTTTTATATGCCGTTTTATTTCTGCATTAAACTTTTTATTTTTCAGCTAAGAAGTTAAAAACTCTGCTACCCATTGCTACCAATATACTCAATGCCTTGTGTTTACTGACTTTTCACGGGTAGCAGTACCTAAAATCACTGCTACCCGTACTGCTACCTCTGCTACCCGGCAAGGAACTCTGTTTCCTCATATCCATATTCCTTGGCATAAAGTTCCTTGGTTTCCTCTGTTATCGTAAAATCTTTGTAATAGGTATTACCCTTCTGCCTTGTTGTCACATCAGCAAACGTACCACCAAGATATCCTGCAAGCTGTTCTCTGAACTCTTTTGCAGTTCTGGCATAACCATGATTGTTCTCCCTGCACCAAGCCTGATATACCTTGTATATTCTCCCTGTGGTACAATGTCTGACAATCTTGCCATTCTCCCAAGGGCACATACATTCTTCATAAAAAGAAATCACGGTACTGTTTGCGCTCTGGTAATCTCTTCTTGCCTCTGCAATGCTGTCCGGCTCTGTAAATCGATATCCATTTGCTATAACAGTCTGCAACGCTTTCACAGCTTTTTTCACAATACCTCTGCGCTCTGCATACATTTTTTCTAAAAGCTGCTTGTCCTGCTGTTCTTTCGGTATCACATTCGGGCAATCCACCACCATAATGCGGTCATATACCCATTTGCCGTCATCTCCCCCGAACTTCGGCAGCCGGTTCATGCAGAACCACAGCAATCCATTAAATGTAAATTCAAATGCCTGCTGCCCTTTAAATTCTGCAAAAAGGCTGTCCCCGCCTGTCATTTTCTTGAATGTTTTCAGTTCATCCACAGACAAAAAACTCATATCCGAACTTCCTGCAAGCCTTGTTCCATACACTGCCCCTGTTCCAAACCGGGATTCAATTTCTTTCAGATCAATGCCTATAAAGTTGCCCCTGCCAAGCAGACGCTCCACAAGACTTTTAAGCTGTGACTTTCCTGTATCTCCCTGCCCTACAAGAAATAATGCTTTTTTCATCCGCCAGCCTTTCACATTGGAAATACAGACACCAATAAATTCCATCAGCAGCTGCTTTACCATCTCATCTCCGTTAGTAAGCGTGTCCATATAAGAATCAAATACAGGTGTATCAATATACTCATCCGACCATTCACAAGGAAGTTGTATGGTGGAAAGTATATCTGCTGAATGTGGTATCAGTTCTGTATCAGTTGCAGTAATCTTCAAAATTCCATTTTGGAAATTGATGATATCCTCATCTGCATTCAATGCATCCTGACTTACATATGTAAGGTCTGTGGTAATATGCAAAAGCACCTCATTGACCTTACTCATCTTTACAAGTTCCTCGCCATAATCAGCAATATACTTTTTTATGATTCCAAGCAGCATATTATCTGCATAAAGCCTGTAACATCCACCTTCATATACATATTTCAAAAGTCCCTGTTTACCATTGTCCCGGACTAAAATATATTGCAGATGTTCTCTTACATATTTTGCAAGAAGCGGTACACTCACATATGGTTCTCCTGTCTGTTCATTAAACTTTATGAAATCAGGATGTTCCATTTTCGACCTGTGAAATACACCATTACAGGCTGAAATTCCTGCATTGATTGTGTTTTCCCTGTAATCGTCCCTTTCCCATTTGCTTCGATATAAAGCAGAGCTGCGAAACACTTCATCAATCGCATCCGGGTCTGCTCCTGTCCTAAATGCTATCAAAGCACAAAGGGCAGCATCCGCCTCAGATTGGGAACCATATTCACTGAAATCGCCTTTATCGTAAAGCCGGATGAACTTATCACCGTTCTTCTGCTTACGAAGATCACAGACAATATCAAATACTGCCCTGTCTCCATCACGCTTTGCACTGTACTTCGCTTTCGGCTTTTTCCTCATTTCCTTATCCAATGTGGTAAGAACCGCCTGTGTACAGTCAGCTATTGGCATACTGTTAATCGCGTTTCCTGTAAAAGTGCCATATCGGTTTGTAATATCACCGATATAAAGTTCCAGCCCAATATCAGAGCGTTTCTGATAATATTCACTATCCAGCACAAGTCTCTTCCTTCTGTCATCAAAATGTACCGGAAGTTTTGTAATATCACACTGACCAATAATATGAATCCCTTTGCCACTTGGAGATACTTCTGCATAGGAAGAAAACCGAGATAACATAAGCTGTGCAAATGGATCTGAAATATCCTTATGGTCTATATCTAATAAGAAGAAACCTTTCGGAATCTTCAAGCCAAGCCCCGATGCCTGAAACTGATTTCTGGCTGATTCTGCATCACCAAAAGATACCCATGTACCCTTATGTGCATCATCTGTTCCCGTAGCTCCTCCATTTGCTGCGAATGGAACTTTGGTAACTTTCCCATTCTTGCCGGGTTTTGCTGACCATAAAAACCACAGCTTTTTATCCTTTAATTCATCCACTGTCATATCTCCCATCATGCTCACCTCCTTCTTTTCTCCAATTCTGTTTAATGGTTAATAGACGTTCTTACAAGCCATTCTTTATAGGCTTCAATCGGAATCAGAATTCTTGCTCCGATTCGTATTGTTGGAAATCCTGGTGTCTTTACCAGTTCATATGCCTTTGGCAGGCTGATTCCCATCTGTGCAGATAATTCCTGCACACTCATAGTTGTTTTCTCCATAAGATGTTGCTCCTTCCGTAGAGTTGGTTATGTCCGTCTCTTCAATAATTGTTTCTCTGCTACCGCTCATGGCGGCTACCAGTCCCCGCAGTAACAAAGGCTTGTTCATTGAGAACGGGATGAAATTGTCAAGGTACAAATCCGTTACAGCATTTTGTGTAACTTTTTATTGTTTTCATGAATATTTTAAGCTATAATGTAACCGAAGTCCAAAAACTGACGGTAACACTAACGGTTACGAATTAACGATTGGAATGAGGTATGATATGCCATTAAACTGGAATGATGAAACGATTCCATCAGAAGCAGATAAAACAACAGATATATTAGGATTTAAAGAAATCGGTGGTATCGGGCAACTGATTTACCACCCTTTCCGATTCAAGAAATATGAACTTGATATTGATAAAAGCGATGATTATTGTGCAACACCATTTTGCCACCCCGGATATGAACCCATCTTTCCTAAAGAAGATTTTCTTTCCGGACAGGGACTGCTTACCAGCCTTTGCAATCTGGCAATGCAGATAAACAGCTTTGATAATAAAATTCCATATACACAGCTCATCATGGAATGGTGTACAAATAATATGCATCCATATAATATTGATTTCATTTATTCTGAATTGAATGAATCGTTTGATATAAATAGCTTCGATGCAGAAATGGTAGAAAAAGACGGAACATTCGAGATTAACAACTTCTTAGATGACCTCGGGAAATTATATAATGCAGTCATGTTTTATGTTGCTCTCGAAGGTGTCTGTATTGCCGATGACGAAGCTGCATATGATTTATCCAAAGAAGGAAAATACTATGAGGGCTACTCTTTCTTTGATAAATATAAGCATCCTATCGCTGCAATACCGGATGACTTAGATTATGGGAAGGCAAAAGGAAATCTCATAGAAGAAATGCGAATTGATAATGAGTACATTAAAAATCATCCGGCAGAAAAACCTCCAACCGGAGAATTTGCTACTACACCATATGACGATTACAATGAATTGCGGAATGCGCTTATTGACATCATTCCGGAATTTACCATGAAATTAAAGGTAGATCCCCGCACTAACCGATTAGAATTTTCTACCGATATTAATTCTGTATTTGATATTGCATGGCTGACACTTGCAAGAATGCTTTCCGAAGACCCTGCACCAGAAGATAAAGGCAAATCGGATAATCGTCCAGAAGGCATTATGATTCGTTGTCGAAACTGTGGTAAATTCATAATCCGAAAAAGTAACCGACAGGAATTTTGTGATGCCGAAGAATGCCAGAAGGTTCGAAATGCCCGAAAGCAAAAAGCCTATCGTGAGCGAAAAGCCATTGAAAAGGCTCAAAAAATCAAGAAAAAAGCACATTAATTTATATGATTTGGCGGAAAGGCAAATAGATTATTGTATCTAATGTCAGCCAGATACATGCAATTATGTGCTATGATATTATATAAAATATGTTAAAAGACACCAGAATCCCCCCTATGCAATTTCGCGAAAAAACGTGTGTGAGGGGGCATCGGTCTTTTGGATGAAAAGTCACAGAGATTAATACTCCCCCTTGGGGAATAAGGAGGAATACAAAATGGCAAATTTAGAAGTACAGGAAAAAGATGGAAAAATCTATTGTCCGTTAAAAGGAAAATGGTTAATTGCCAAACCCGAAGAAAAAATTCGTCAAAAATTCATTGCTACACTTGTAAATGAATATGGATATACACTCGATCAGATGGCTCAAGAATTGGAGCTTACAGGTTCAAAACGTGGAAAAGGTCATGCCTTCGCTGATATTGTCATATGGAAATCCAAGGCAGATAAAGATGCAATGAAAGATGCCTTCATCATTATTGAAACAAAAGCTGAAAATGTTAAACTTCATGTTGAAGATTATTACCAAGGAAGTAATTATGCCAAATTCAGTGGTGCAGAATTTTTTGTAGCTTCAAACGAAAAGGAAACAAAATTTTTCACTGTAGTTCGTGGTTTTATACCTAGAGAATTAGAAGAAGTTGTCGCAATTCCTACTGCAAAAGATGTTGTTAATACCAAGAAGATAGAGCAGATAAAAAATCAGACAAAAACCTTTACTCGCGAGGAGTTCACAAAAACTCTTCAGGCTTGCCATAACATCATTAGAAACAACGATAAACTATCTCCAGAAGCAGCGTTTGATGAAATCAGCAAACTTCTATTTATGAAGATTCGGTATGAACGTCAGCAAAAAGGGGCAAAAGTATTTACAAAAGAAGAATATATTGCACAGGCAGATAATTATGAAAAAAATGTAAGACCAGGATTAAAAGCCGCTGGTATGGACTTGCCTTATATGCAAAACCTATTTAACACAACGAAAATCGAATTCAAGGATGACCATCTCTTTGAAGAAAGCGACGAGATTAAAATCAGAGAAAACAGTTTTATTCAAATATTGAAAAAATTACAAAATTTTAATCTTTCTGATACGCAGGATGATGTTAAAGGCATTGCCTTCGAACAGTTCCTTGGTACAACATTCAGAGGAGAACTTGGTCAATACTTCACCCCACGTACTATAGTTGACTTTATGACAGAAATCCTTGACCCACAGGAGGGAGAGGTCATTTGTGACCCTACTTGTGGTTCTGGTGGATTTCTAATAAAGGCTTTTGAATATATACGAGAAAAAATAGAGCAAGATATTAAGGATGCAAAAAACAAACTTCGAGAATCATTAGAAGGCGATGACTTTGACTCCAAATCAGAGAAGGAGCAGTCTGAAATCAATGAGAAAATTGATGCTATGCAGACCGCTCTAAATACAGAACTCGATACAAGTGTGGAAAACAGCCGTATGTACTATCTCTCACGAAATTGTATCTACGGCACAGATGCTAACCCAAGGATGGCCAGAACATCTAAAATGAATATGATTATGCATGGTGATGGTCATGGCGGTGTTCATCACCATGATGGATTGCTTAATGTCAATGGTATTTTCGAGGAAAGATTTGATGTAATTCTGACTAATCCTCCATTCGGTCAGAATGTTGATAAGAACCAACGTATTTCTGAAGCTGATAAATTCACCGACGAAGAAATGAAGAAAAAATATAAAAAGAAATATGGTATTGCTTATGATGAGGCATTAAAACAGGTGGATGACCATATCGGAAAAACTCTATTGTCACTTTATGACCTCGGAAGTACATCAACACTGACAGAAGTTCTATTTATGGAACGATGCTTACATCTTCTAAAAAAGGGAGGACGTATGGGAATGGTTCTTCCTGAGGGAGTTCTTAATAATAAGAACTTACAGACTGTTAGAGAATATTTTGAAGGAAGGGCTAAAATTATTCTTATCTGCTCTATTCCGCAAGATGTATTTATTGCTGCGGGTGCCACAGTAAAACCCAGTCTTGTATTTATGCGTAAATTTACTGCTGACGAAGAATCAGAATACGCAAAATGTAAAGCCGATGCCCTTGCAGAAATTACTGCTTTACATCAAATTGAAATTGAAATGTTAGACAACACTATCACCAAAGCAGATACCCTTACAGATTCACTTAAGGATGACTTAAAAAAAGCTCAAGCAAGACTTAAACAAGCTAAGAAAGATAAGAAAAACACATCCAAAATTGAAGCCGAAATAGCAACAATAAAAAAAGAGCAATCTGATAATAAGTTAAACAAGAAAGCTGCTGAAAAAGAATTAAAAGAACTTTATAAGCAGATTGAAGAAGAAACTAAACCTGTTATCAAAAAGAAATTTGATTATGATATTCCTATTGCTAAGATTGATGATGCAGGTATTACAACAACTGGTGCAGCGTCTGAAGGAAATCAGTTGCCACAGTTATTAAGCGAATACTCTGCTTACAGAACTCAAAATAATCTTTGGACTATTATAAACAACGAAGTAACTTATGCCATGAATACTGATGGTAAATACTATAGATGCCTTAATGGTCAGGAGGTGGTGTTGAATGAACAGTAAGTCATCACTACTTTCAACAGTTCCTTTTTCTTCATTTTCTCAGTGGGATGTAAAACAGTTCTTTTTTACAAAGATACTTTCAAAATACCCCTTAGAGGAATTAGGCAAACATCTGATCCATCAAACTAAAAAAGTGCAGTTATCAGATGAACCATCCAAGGAATTTACTATATTAGGTGTATCAAACAAAATCGGTATGTTTGATGCTTCCATTGAAAAAGGCAACAAAATAAAGCAGAAATATCATATCGTAAAAGACAACTGGTTAGCGTATAACCCCTATCGAATCAACGTAGGTTCAATAGGCATAAAAACACCTAATTTGAAAGGTGAGTACATAAGTCCAGCATATGTGGTCTTCAGCTGTAAAGATACTATTCTGCCTGAATATTTATGGCTAATGATGAAAAGTGCTTTTTTTAATAAACTTATTAAAGATTCAACTACAGGTTCAGTGAGGCAAACATTACATTTTGAAAAACTTGCATCTATAAAAGCACCTATACCTTCTGTGACCGTGCAACAACAGATTCTCGACTCATATCATGCTAAACTTGATGAAGCAGATGAAAATATCAGGAAGGGTAATAATTATAGCAATGGATTGTTATTAAGTGTTCAAGCTGATGTTTCAGATTTAAAAAACAAAACAACTAAAAATACTGCTAGTTCGTCAATCTTGCAAATTATCCCCTTCACATCTACTATAAGGTGGGAAGTTGACTATATACAAAAGAAAGGACGATTAGAGACCATATACAATAGTTTTAAGTATCAGGAATATTGTATTAACGATTTGCAAAAGGAATCACTATTTGGACTTTCAGTGAAGGCTTCTTTAGATAAGAAAAATGGTATGATTCCTGTATTAAGGATGTCGAATGTGATTAATGGAGAACTCGATTTTTCAACATTAAAATATTTGCCTGCAGATTGTGCATCAACTGAAAAAGAGCCTCAAAAGTGGATTTTACGTAAAGGAGATTTCTTAATAACGAGAACTAATGGTAGCAAAGATTTGATAGGCAAAGCCGCTATTTTTAACAGTGACGAAACATATACGTATGCATCTTATCTCATCAGATATCGTTTTGACACAACTATTGTGTTACCTGAGTATGTAAATATTTTATTTATGACACCTCTTGTTCGAGAACAAATTGCAGTTATGCGAAGACAAGGAGGGGGACAATATAACTTGAATAGTGACGAAATTGGAGCTATCCGCCTTCCAGTTCCCTCTATACCAATTCAAAAACAAATAATAAAGAAATTCTTTGATGCAAAAGATGAAGCCCAAATATATTATGATGCAGCCACTAAATGTCAAATCGAGGCAACCGTAAATTTCGAAAAAGAAATATTCTCTTAAACTAAAAAAGCCACAATCCCGGTAGTCTCCCTACCAACAATTGTGGCTTTTTATGTTCAAAGTTTTGTATATGTGCCATCGCTTAGTAGTCCCTTACTACTAAGAATTTCTCCCCACACCTTTGCCTTTATCCCGATTCCGCCCATGAGCCTTAGTAGTCGAAACCGTAGTAATTCCAAGGCTTTCTGCCTTATTCTGCCCTGTGTTGCCCCAGTCTGCGAAGGTATGCATTATCATAAAACTGGAGTGCCGTGGCAGATGAATAGGATTTTTGTCATAATTTCTTATTTCCTTTCAAATGTTCTCATATGCCGATTATTACAGGCTTTATAAGAAATATATTATATATTTTTTCTTTGCAAAAACTTGTATAACTCAGCATTTTATAATATTTAAATGAAGTAAAAATTGAAGTAAACCTCTTTCTTTTACCTCAAAGGTTATTTCCAGCAACTCTTTTCATTTCATCAGCAGCTTCATCAAAACCCAAATGTGTGTATGTATCTAATGTAACTGAGATATCAGAGTGTCCCATTATCTACTACAATGTTTTTGGATTCATTCTAGCTGCTGCCATCCTGCTACAAAATCTATGTCTACATACATGAGGTGTCACATTAGGCATTTGAACTCTATAGACTTTATTATATTTTTCACATATGCGATTAAAATACTTTTCCCAATGTAATGCTACTAAGGGCTTACCATTTTTATCCAGAATTAGGAATCCTGTATAGCCATCAATCATTGGCTCAATCTTTACCTTCTTCCTTTAATGTATCTACACTCTTTTCTGCTTTTTTCTTTTCTACCAGCCATTCAAAGCAACCAAGTTCTGAATATTTTTTATAATGATCATATCCTACATCATGTAACAGATAATAGTCGAAATATTCTACACCTGTTTTACGTAACTGCTTATTGAAAATATTGTCTGCTTCATTTTAGTTTTTAAGTGGTAATCTCATCAAGCCAAAACCTAACTTTTTCTGATTCATAATACCCTCCTGGTTTTCTCAAAATATTGCTTTTATTTTAATTGTTTACGGGCAAAATAGCAATAGACCGTTATACATAAAACTTCATCATTATAATGAAATTTTTATAATATAACGGTCTACTTTATTTTTTAATTATTATTTCTTTAAAATTCTAACTTTTTTAGGTTTTGACCACTTCTTGCAGCCAACGGCTCTAACTCGTACAAAAAGTTCCTTTCTCTTTTCAAATGCTTTTTTAGAAATTGTTACTTTTTTATATTTCTTTACTGTCTTTGTTACAATAACTGATGTAAACTTTTTATTCTCAGAAACCTGTACCTGATATCTTTTAGCACCTTTAACTTTTCTAAATGAAAGCCTGATTTTCTTTGCATTTTTCTTCTTTGTTGCTTTCTTTACAACTGTTGTTTTTAATGCTTTGTTTGGAGTCTTTTTCTGTGTTTTCTTTGTTGTTGGAGAGGCTGTTGTTCCTTCAGGTTTTGTTTCACCTGAAGCTGTTGTTCCCTCAGGTTTTGTTTCACTTGGATTTTTTGTTCCCTCAGGTTTTGTTTCACTTGGATTTGTTGTTTCTGGAGTAACCGGCGTTACACCTTTCCCAATCTTATAATCTCCATAAAGACCATCCTTTGCTCCATTTGTAGAAACTCCTGCATTATTGTCTGCCTTCTCGTCTTCTCCTGCCTTAACCATACGCTGGTAAACACGAACATAATCAACTAACATTGTTCCTGATGTAAAACTGCTGTCAGGTACATAACCACTGTCAAATGTTCCACCTGCTGCAAGATTTAAAATAAGGTAAAATCTCTGGTCAAACGGTGCATATGCATTTCCTCTGTCTGAGCCTGAATACCACTCACCATATGTACATTTGAAATAGCATTTGCCATCACAGTAAATCTTAATATTTTCAGCATCCCACTGAACACTGTATACATGCCAGTCGTCAATGCCTGTCTTTTTATTACCATCTCGTGTTATGTTAAATGCATCTGATGTATTAATATTATTTGGCCACTGTGCACCATAATGTAATGTACCAAATACCATATTTGGTGTTCTTCCACGTCCTTCAAATACATCTATTTCACCTGATAATGGCCATGAACCATAACGTGAGTCATTTGGAAGCATCCACATAGCAGGCCATATGCCTGTACCTGTAGGCATTTTTGCTCTGAAATCAACTCGTCCGTATTTCACTGAGAATTTATCTTTTGTTGTAATCTTTCCTGATGAATACTGAGCAGTTGCTTTCTTAGATGGATTACCTTTTTCTGTAAATACCTTTGACTGCTTTTTCATAAGAATATTTAATGCACCATCTTTTACTGATACATTGTCTCTTGTGTAGTATTCAAGTTCCTGATTTCCCCAACCGGCTGTGTTAATATCGTCTTCTTTAAGTAAGAATCCTTCATCATATGACCACTTGCTTGTGTCAAGAGATGCACCATCAAATTCATCATTGAAAATCATCTTCCAACCTGCCGGTGTATATGCATTTGAATTGTCATTTACTTTAATATCTGACATATCTGATGGAAGTGTTGGCTTATAAGATGTATTTCCTTTAATTGTATACAATACATAGTTATTACTTGCATCTCCACCTTTTTTACCATCAATAGGATATGTGACTTTTATTTCTGTATCCTGTCTTACAGGCTGGAGCCAAAGTCCATAAACATGATCAACAAAATAACCCCACTGACTGCTTAGTGAATATTTGTTGTAACCACTTCCTTCATATACCCATCCACAGGCTGCAACATCTGTAAGTGGAATCCACTTTCCATCTACCTTAACTTCGTATTTAAATAAATCCAAATCATCTTTTATAGCTTCTGTTCCACCAATTTTTGGAAGTGGAATACCAACTGATGCTGTACCACTTGTGCTTGCATCGTATGATGTGCCATTATATGCTGTGATTTTGTAATTTGATCTGGTTGGCTTTGTATATGTAACTTTTACATCCTGATGTACATTTGGATTTGACTTTGATGCAAATCTTAATGTAAATGACCAACTGATATTTGTAAACCAATATCCACCATCACCATCTGAGTAATATCCAAAGTTCTGATCCCACAGAAATCCTGATGCTGCATTGCCTAAAAACTGAACAAATCCTTTTCCGTCATTGTTGTCTACTGTAATGTTAACATCATCCTGAATCTGTTCATACTTGATACTCTTGTCTCCATTAAATGTCCATGCTCCCCAATGTGTAGCTGAACCACCTGTTGTATCTGCCTGAATATTTGTTTCTGTTGTAGAAATACTTGTAAGCTTATACTTTGAAAGTTTGTTAAGTTCCAATTTGTAATCAAGATTTATGTTATTTGTTTTTCCATGGAAACGGAAATATGTTGTTTCTGTAAGTTTCATCCAGCAAATCCAGCCACCCCATGACTGATATTCCCATGCCCAAGTGTCATTCCACTTGAAGTAACTTACATCTTCAATTTTCTTCCATTCACCATTTGTTCCGTTTTCCTGTTTAACATAAACCTGAATGTCTTTTTCCACATCTGCAATGGAAAGTTCACTACTGGCTTTTCCGTTAAACTTTGGCATTACAAATCCATAGCTGACTGTACCAACTCCTGAATGTGTAATTGTTGGTCCATCATTTGTTGAATAATAATCCATTGATGAAACAACTTCTGCCGCTGCTCCCTTTACATCACTACCTGAAAAAATTACTCCTGCTGAAGTAAGCAACAATGCCAGAGACATTACAACAGAAATTAATTTTTTCATAGTTTTTCCCATACTAAAAAATTCTTTCATAATACTTCCTTTCTTTTCCCTTACGGAAATAATCTCGCTATACTGCCTTTTAATTATATGAATATTCATTTTTTCTTTAAATGGTCTGTATTTTTATATGGCATTCAAATTTTATAAAAACGTTTTAATTATTATAATAACTTTTTCTTTTGGCACCAATATGTAAGTGTAATAACCGGCATAATTTTTTACTTCCCTTTTAGTTGCTCCAAACAAATCTTTTGGGGTATCTCTTAAACTAGCTTGCTTAGAACGATTACAATGCTTACAAATACATTGTAAATTTAATACGGAATCTCTTCCACCATATTTCTGTGGAATAATGTGGTCAATATCCATATCACCTTTTCTGAAACTACGTCCACACTTAATACATTTATACCAACCATTGTTGTTATCATATGCATCATTTTTATCAAAATAATTGCTTCTATAACCCCTATCTTCTCTCCTTTCTGCTTGTTTTTACTCTGTGGCTAAACTTTTTTATAGTTTTGGATTATTATACTACAGCTATAAAAATATTACAATTATATATCATATAATATGAGGTGATTTCATGAAGGATATTGATTTCGATTCTATTGGCAAGAAATTAAAAGAAATGGTGTGCTACCTGTCAATAGGACAATAAAAAATAATAAATTTTTGTATCGTCAGCCGATTTACGGCTGGCGATATTTTTAAGCTACTTTTATATATTGATTATGATATTCCATTGGTGTCATCACATTTAACTTTCTTTGTAATCGTTGGTTATTGTAGTAATTAATGTAATCGGTTATAGCTGCAATTAAGGCAGTTCTATCATTGAAATGTTGGCAGTAATACATCTCTCGCTTTAGAATCCCCCAAAATCCTTCCATCGGTCCATTATCAATACAATGGGCGACTCTTGACATGCTTTGTTTCATATGATGTTTCTTTAATCTTGTACGGAACTGCGCACTTGTATATTGAAATCCACGATCAGAGTGGAAGAGTGGATGTGCATCAGGTTCCAAGCGAACTGCTTCATCAAAAGTATCCATAACTAATGGATTATCATTATGGTCACTTATTTTAAAAGTTACAATTCTTCGATCGTATAAATCTAAAATGGCACTCAAATATATCTTGTGAACTTCATTTCCAATGTAATATTTAAACTCGGACACATCAGTGAGCCATTTCTCGTTCGGCTTATCCGCATGAAAATCTCGATGCAAATAGTTTTTTGCAATGTGATTGGGATTCCGGTCTCCTCTGGTACAGCTTTTGGGTTTCCATTTAATATTTGACTTTATATCATATTTTCTACAGATGCGGAGAACTCGTTTATCATTCACATGAATTCCTTTGTGTCCATCTAATTCATCTCGGATTCTACGATATCCCATATCCGGATGTTCTTTATGTATCTTTTGAATTTCAACAGATAACGTTTCATTCTGCAATTCATTATTGCTTTCCGGATGCTTTAGCCAGTTATAGTATGCAGAGCGTGTAATATTAAGATACTTACAAAGTTTATCTATAGGATATCTCTTGTCAGAGGATAATTCTTTGATTGCCTTATATGCAGCTAAACGGTGAACTAAAGATAACGGTCCCTCCTTTCCAGTTCTCTGACTTTTTTTAACAGATTATTTTCCATTTGTAAATCAAGATTTTTTCTTTCGAGTTCAGCGATTCTATCACGTAATTCTTCCTCAGGTGTACGACTTGGTAATGATCCGACTCGTCTACCACGGCGGTCTTCCAGACCTTTACTTTCCATTTTTTCGTACCGTTTTACCCAGTTACGAACTTATTGACAAGAACATTGATATTTCAAAGCCATTGCTCCATAATTCTTATCATTTGTCAGGCATTCCATAACTATTTTTAATCGCTCATCAAGAGTCGTTGATTTTGCTTTTTTCATGCAAGCACCTCCAGTGGATGTTTTTAATATTCCACCAGAATTATACACCTTAATCCACTTTAAAAGTTGTGTATGTGAACGGATTCCATATTTTGAGCAAATATCATCAAGAGAACCTGCTCCATTAAGATAATCATTTACCGCAGATATTTTTAGTGTTTTTGAGTAACTCTTGTTTTTGGGCTGATTAAGTAAACCTGCTGGTCCATTGCATTGGTATATAGAAATACATTTTCTAATACTTTGGGAGGCAACTCCAAGTTTTTTACTTGCCTGACTCAGTCCAATCTCTCCATCAAAATATTGCTCAACTATTTTTACTTTTACTATTGGATCTATTTTGCTTTTTCTGGACATAAAAATACCCCCATATAGGACTTTTATATTTTATTGTCCTATATGAGGGTAGCATATCATTCTATCATTTTAATACGACAGTCTTTATAACTTACTTACGTCTCATTTTATGCAACTTCTTTTTCTTCATTCTTTTCAAATAACTTCTTTACACCCTGTACGGCAACAATTACACCAAGGATTAAAAGTAATACTGCAAAGATTAACTGTAATGTATTTCCAAGTGATAATCCTGTTGTAGCAAATGCTCCACTTAATTTGTAAATTGTCATTCCAAGGGCTGTAAATGTAACTGCCATCATAAAGAACATTGGTACCCATAACATCCAACCCTGACGTTTTGTTTTCTTTAAGAATACTGCACAAGCTACTAAAGCAAGTACTGATAACAACTGGTTTGCTGAACCAAATAATGGCCAAATTTCTGCATAACCAACTTTTGCAAGTAAGAATGCAAGAACTAATGTAATAACTGTAGCAAAATACTTATTTGTTACTACCTTCTGGAATGGTGTCATATTATCATCAGTTACTCCTTCATCTAAGAAGAATTCCTGGAATGAAAGACGACCAATTCTTGCAACTGAGTCAAGTGATGTTAAAGCAAAAGCTGAAACAGCAAGGTTAATTAATGTAAATACTAAATTATGTGGTAAACCAACTGCTGATAAGAAGTTTGCAATTGCACCTGCAAAAATCTGTGGCTGTGTTGTTAAGCCCTGTGCTGCTGCTTCTCCTTTTGCAAATGAAGCAACTGCGATTAATGCGATTACACCAAGCATACTTTCCATAAGCATTGCACCAAATGATACAGGTAACATATTCTTTTCATTTTTAATTTGCTTTGAAGCTGTTCCTGATGAAACAAGTGAATGGAAACCTGATACGGCTCCACATGCTATTGTTACAAATAAAATTGGGAACATATACTGTCCATCTACGTTGAAACTTGTAAATGCCTGTAAGTTACATGAAGGATTTGAAACAAATATACCTACAACTGCACCTACAATCATAAAAATTAATAAATAACTGTTTAAATAATCTCTAGGCTGCAATAATGCCCATACAGGAACTACACTGGCAATAAATATATAAGCGAATATAAAAAGATGCCATGTTTCTCTTGTTAAATAAACAGGGAAGTTTAAACCAATTACTACTGCTACTACTAACATTGCAATTGCTATTACTGTATTTACCCATTTATTTAATTTTGCATATTTTAAAATCATTCCAAGTGCTACTGCTTCAAAAATAAATAAAATTGAAGTCATTGCTACTGCACCGTTTGCTGAGATTTTTTCTACTGCCTGTCCTGCAACTTCAGGTACTGTAAATCCGTTAAATGTTCCGGCTACAACATCTGCAAATGCTGCAACTACTAAAATACAGAATAACCAACAGAAAAGTAAAAATAATTTCTTTCCTAATTTTCCAATATATTCTTCAATTATGTAACCAATTGTACGACCTTTGTTTTTAACTGATGCATACATTGATGCAAAATCCTGAACAGCTCCGAAGAACACACCACCTACAAGCAACCATAATAAAACAGGAAGCCAACCAAAAACTGCTGCCTGAATAGGTCCATTAATAGGACCCGCACCTGCTATTGATGCAAACTGATGTCCAAATACCACATTTGTATCCGCCGGTACATAATCAACTCCATCCTGTAATTCATATGCCGGAGTTTTTGCATTAGGGTCAATGCCCCATTTGTTTTGAAGGTAACGACCATAAAGAAGATACGCTCCTCCAAGTACTACAATCGCAATTACCATCATTAAGATTCCATTCATTTGTATTACCTCTCTTTTGTTATTATTTAGCTAGTTTATTCTTTTATTACAAAAGAAAAAGCCTTCATTGTCTTACGACAACAAAGGCGAAAATATCAATTTCGTGGTACCACTTTGTTTGAAATAATTATCACTAATTAAAACCACTTATCACTGTCACATCCAACAGCTTCTTCTGTAACGTGAAGACTACGTCTCTGCCTACTCACTATGTTAAGTTTTGGGAGAGATGCTCCAGGGTGATGTTACAACAATTCTTTTCTTCCGATTCTCAGCTACCTCGGTTCTCTGTAATCAAGACACTTTATTGCAATGTATCCCTTTCTACGCAACTAACTATTACTTTTTACAAATTCTGTTTTATCACTTATTGTTAAATCATGCAACAATAAATTTATTATTTTTCTACAATTTAATTATTTAAACTATGTGCAAATTATTTGTATAATTATATTAAGCATTATTTTAATAATTTTAACATTTCAGCTGTTTTTCTTATATTTTTTTCGTCTGTTCTATAAATTTCATATTCACTTAACCCGGGAATTCCCATATTAACATCATCATTTCGATATTCCATTTTGCTGTTTTCTACAACCTTACCTGTCATATGAAAGCTTTTTGCCCCGGTTATTTTAGCTATTTCCATAATATTATCTGAATTTACACCTGCACCAACTAAAATCTCTATACCACTTGATATTTCAACTAGTTTTTTAATTAACTTTGCACCTTCAATACAACTATTTTTTTGTCCTGAAGTCAATATTGTATCTACGCCTAATTTTCTAGCGGTCTCAAATGCTTCAAATGGATTTTTGCACATATCATATGCTCTATGAAGAGTAACTCTGCATCCTGTTGCCATATTCATAATTTCCTTCATATATGCCTCATTCAAACTTCCATCAGGATTAAGACAACCTATAACAATGGCATTTGCTCCTTCTCTTGCAAATTTTTCACTTTGTCTGCACATTATCTCAAATTCCGATTCTGTATAGCAAAAATCTCCAAATCTTGGTCTTATCATAACATTTATTGGAATTTGAATTTTATTTCTTATTATTTTAAATAACTCTAAATCAGGCGTTGTTCCTCCTATAATAATATTTGAACATAATTCAATTCTGGTTGCCCCTCCATTAGTTGCCGCAATAGCTGATTCTACAGAATCCACGCATACTTCTAACACATAGTGATTCATTCTTTTTTCCTCTTTTTATAATATATTTATTTTTATTCATGACTATTATTAAAAACAGTTATCAAAACGGAACAATTTTTGTATTCCTTAAGTTTTACATCTTCGTCAATATATCTATTATACATAAAAGACAGCATATATACTATGCGTATTTAAATAATTACGCTTCTAAATGTTTATCCTAATTTCTTCCATATTATTCGATATAAACTATATTATCTTACATACTCTTCTATTAAATTGAAATCATTTATTTTCATATTTTTACTGTTCATTGCAAAATAATCGCCTTTTGCATTAATATTTTTGCTATACCATAATGGATATTTCCATTGAAAGCTACTATTTGAAAATTTAATATTTTCACTCTACGTATAACTAATTTATGGCATATAAAAACTCCCTTCACGCATCGGCAAAGGGAGTTTTATTCAAATCATCTTCTGATGATTCATCTTCTGATGATTCATCTTATGCTATTTTATCCTTCGATAGCAATGTATTTACTTTTTGGTTCTATCTTCTCCTGTTCTTTTGGAACATTAAATGATAAAATACCATTTTCATATTTAGGATGAATATCTTCGACTGTTACGTTATCACCTACATAAAAGCTTCTGCTCAAGCTTCCTGCATAACGTTCACGTCTTACATATTTACCCTTCTTATCTTTCTCATCCTTATCAAGACCTTTAGCGGCGCTGATTGTTAACATACCATCTTCCAGTTTCATCTGGATTTCATCCTTCTTAAATCCTGGAAGGTCTATATCTACCTCATATCCGTTTTCAGTATCTTTTACATCTGTTTTCATCAAATTCTTTGCATGTTTACCATACAACTCTTTTCCTGCATCAGCAAATGCCGGGAATGCAAAATCATCTGTAAAATCATTCATAAAATCATCAAATAAGTTTTCTCCAAAAATACTAGGCATCATCATAAGTCATATCTCCTTTCAAATCAGATATAAAAATTATATTTGCACTATCGGAGAAATCCGAGGTGTAGTTTTTATATTGTAAACTAAGGTTTTCGTTAAACACTTGGATTTTTACTGATTGCTGAATCATCATTCACTAAAAACAATTACTTGAATTATCATTCATCAATCTTTAAATCCTTATCTTTTAACTCTCTTCCTTTGTTCTGATTACGTTATAACTCGTTTTATTAGCACTGTCAAGAGGTGAGTGCTAATTATTTGTGAAGATTTTGTGAACGCTACGAGCCATGCAAAATAGTGAAAATAACGCCCTGCAAGTTTACTTGCAAGGTCGTCTATTTTTGCTATTTTATAGGGCGACAGCCATACAGCGAGGGAAGTCTTTCCCGAGCTGTGCATGGCGTATGCCACTACTTCACAGAGATTTTTCACTTGCTTTCGCACAGGTTTTTCTTGGTTTGACCACATTTTTACAACAGCGGCTCCTTTCTCCACCACGATACAAAAATACCACCCATAGTCTCGTTTGGGTGGTACTTTGTGTAAAATTGGCAGTCCATTATTAAGTTTTTTATTATGTTCCCTTTGTACACCCTTGCAAGTATTGTTCTATTACAAATTTTCATTTTTATATCATTTTTTTACTATTAGCATAAACGCCTGTCTTTTTATCTCTCATAAAAATCATAATCTTCTTCTAATTTAATTGACTTAGCATCCATTCTTTCTATTAGAATAAATCTCTGATTTTCTAAAAACATTATCAGTTCGTCTATACTTCTTTCCTCTCCCTGGACTTCCATTTCTACTGAGCCATCATACAAATTTCTCACCCATCCTGTAAGACCTAATTGCCTTGCCTTATAAACCGAATAATATCTAAATCCAACTCCTTGAACTCTTCCATAAAAAAATATATGTTTTCTAATCTTTTCATTCATAAAATTATCCACCTTGTCTTTTTATTTTTAATTCTATTTTTATCATTTAAATTTTAATCTTGTTATATTCTTTGTGTTTTATTATAAACTAAAAGCTGCCTACTTACCAATCAAACCTGTAAATAGACAGCTTATTTATTATAATTTTTTTACTCTTCTTTTTCTCTTTCATAATCTATAAACATTAGTATAAATGCAAAAAATAAAAGTGCTGAGCAGCATAATATTGCTCTCTCTGCAAATATTTTTATAAAGAAATTTCCTATTATAGCTCCACATATAAAACAGATAATAATTCCATAATATAATAATGCTTTCTTTAAATTTTCAATATCTCTATCCTGTAAATAATTGCAAAGATTCTGAGTTCCACTTCTCATATTTCCAATGCACATTGTCGTGGCGATTCCGTTTCCTCTTATTTTTCTAAAACTCTCAACCTGTATTCCACATGCAAATGATGTTAAAGAATTCGCAAGCAGATTCATATTTTGTGGAAAGAATGCTACTCCAAGTAATATAAGTGCTTCTACCAAAACTGCTGCCTGTCTCCAATGAAGTAAATTCAAATCTTTTTTATGCACAATCTCAGCTAATGCAATCCCTAATGCGAAAGCTAATACCGGGAGGAAATATCTCATTGCCACTGAAAAATTTCCCTCAGATAAATTTACACCAAATAACAACATATTTCCTGTCTGTGCATTAGCAAATACCTGATCTCTTTCTATGTATGAGTATGCATCCATAAATCCACCTGACACAGCAAGAAGCATTCCAAGCCTGATTGTTTCTGACATTTGCTTAGTCTTGTTCATTTTAATCACTCCTATAATTGTATTTTCATCACATTTATTTGATGTTTTTTGAATAAATCCGTTAAAATCTAATTTGTTTATTTTATTTTCTTATATGGTATATAAATAAAATATTTTTAATTTTTACCAAACACGATTATAGATATCTTATAAGCATACGTCAAGCCATATGCTTATGCTATTTTGAAAATATCAATTAAAAATATCATTGAAAGACCATAATATGTTACTACAGCTACTAAATCATTTACCGTAGTAATTAAAGGTCCTGAAGCTACTGCCGGGTCAATTTTTATTTTGTGGAAAAACATTGGTATAACCGTTCCAACCATACTTGAAATAACCATTGCAACGATTAAAGCTGTTCCTACACAACCTGAAATCATAAATGAATTTAACCATCCATAGTTCTTAAATAAATGTATGTATACTCCAAGAAATGTAAGTGCCATTATTGCCAACAGTACTCCATTTAATAGCCCTATTTTTATTTCTTTGCTTAGTAATCCTATCTTCTGTTTTCCCGTTAGGTTTTCGTCCATTAAAACACGAATTGTAACTGCAAGAGACTGTGTTCCAACATTACCTGCCATATCTAGTACCAAAGACTGAAAACATATTACTATTGGAAGTATTGCTACAACAGATTCGAACATTCCAACAACTGAAGATACAGCCATTCCAAGAAACAGTAAAGCTATAAGCCATGGAAGTCTCTTTTTTGTACTTTTAATTACACTTTCCTGCAAGTCATCCTCTTCTGTTAAACCGGCTAACTTAGCGTAGTCATCCCCCATCTCATCATCAACCATTTCTACAATATCTTCTGACGTAATTACACCAATTATAACTCTGTCTGCTGATAAAACCGGTATGGAATCTTCAGCATATTCAACTATTCTATCTATGCAATCTTCAATTTTCTCATGTCCATATACAAACGGATACGAATGACTAATCAAATCATCTAACTTATCATATTCTCTGGCAATAATTAGATCCTTTAAGTCTATTGCTCCAAAAAATTTCTTATTTTCATCCATAACATATATTGTTGTAATATTATCATTTTGTCCGGCTTGCTTCACAAGCTCACTCATAGCCTGACGAATTGTAAGTTTATTATTTATACATATAAAATTAGTTGTCATGCAACTACCTATTTCACTATCGTCAAATGACAAAATCATTTTTACATCTGCAACTGCATCTCCGTCTAATTTTTTTACAATTTCTTTTCTTTTTGAATCCTCTAAATGCTCAAGTACATCAACAGCATCATCAGAATCCATAAGGGAAATTACCTTAGCCGCACTCTCCACTGATAACTCATCAAAATATTGTCGGGTATTTTCTTCTAAATAGCTAAATATTTCAGAAATTCTTTTTGCACCTAAAATCGGATATAATTTTTTTCTTTCATCTTCCGATAATTTTTCCAACGCATCTGCAATATCATTTTCATGATAATTAGATATTTGTTCAAGTAATTCTTCTTTATCTAAATCACTTCTTATTAAATTTACAAGTTCTTCTACATAATTATTTCTTACAACTGTCTTTTCCACTTCAGCCTCCTCTTTACCTGCTTAATTTAAGCATACAAAAAACACTACTCCAGATTTCTCTTAAGTAGACCGTTTAGTTACATTGCTGTGACGTAAAGGCATAAATCTGATGCAGTGTTATTAAAGGCGTATATCTATATTATGTAGCTAAATAAGTCTCATAGATAGCCACATATTTATATGCCATCGTTTTTTACTGCATATATAACTTCGCCCTGTACTATCGCAACTATCCATGAAACTCACCTCCATTTACTTTCTTTTTCTCCGATATTCTAGCACCGGATTTTGATAAATTCAACCACAGATTAAATATTTACTTAGAATTAACGTATTCTTTTCTTAATAATGATTTACAGTTTACATTATTGATTTCTGCTGTGCAGAATAAATTGAAACATTTCCATTAACTATGTACGCAATTACGCATACGATAACAAATGGGAGCATATTTGTTCCTCCAAATACTTCTATTCCTATCATTATCGGAGCAATTAAAGTATTTGTCGCACTTCCAAATACCGCTGCATAACCAAGTGCACCACAAACTATAGGAGATATTCCCAATAAACTGCCTAAAACCACTCCTAATGTTGCTCCTATTGAAAACAGCGGTGTTACTTCACCACCCTGAAATCCTATTGCTAAGGTTACAATTGTAAATAGCAATTTTAAAATCCAATCATAATAATATACTTCATTTCCACCTAATGCCTCTGATATAAGATTTGTACCAAGTCCTGTATATCTTCCTGAAAAAATAAATAGAAGGCATATTGCAAGTGGAATAGAAATTATACCGATTCGCATGTATGGATTTGCAATTTTTTCACTCATAAATTTCTTTGATTTCTGTAATAATACAGAAAAAAGTCTTCCTACAATACCAAATGCAATTCCTAAAACAATTATAGCAATTCCATTTTTTGCATCCGTCATATTAATTGTCTGATTTAAATTGACTTCAAACTTTTCAAGTCCTAAAGTATGCGATGTGAAAGAAGCGACAAATGCCCCTATCATTGCAGGAAGTATAGCTTCGTAATCCATATAGCCTGCAACTATTACTTCAATTGCAAAGAACACAGCTGTAAGCGGTGTCTGAAAAAGTCCACCAAATCCTGCTGCCATACCTGTTATAAGCATTACTTTACTATTATCAGGCATTTTTAATTTTTTTCCAAAAGCATGTGATAATGTTGCTCCTATCTGTACTGCCACACCTTCTCTTCCGGCACTTCCGCCAAACAAATGTGTTATCCATGTTCCAACCATTACAAGTGGTACAAGTGCTAACGGAATAGAATTTCTCTTTTGCTGCCTTGTTTCAAACACAAGGGTCATTCCTTTTAAACTAAGTTCATTAAACTTATGATACATCCATGTAATAAATAATCCGGCAATTGGTAAAAAAGGAAGTAAAAACTTATAATTTTTATTTCTAAAATCAGATATTTCTATCAATCCTCTTCCAAAAATTGTATCAATTATTCCTACAACTATCCCTACAATTATAGCCATTATTATGTACTTAAATACCAGTATTATTTTTATTTCGACTTCGTTTTTATCTTTCTGTAGGCCAATTTTATTTTCGGATTTCATTTTTCTTTGCTCCTTAATTTGCAAATTTTTTTAGTCACATTTTGTATTCCATTGATTCACACAAATCTTTATTCTAATATTTATTAATCATTAGCTATCTTCTATTATTCTTCATTCTTTTCAATTCAGGCATTACTGTTGCAAGCATTGTAATAAAGCACATACTACCGCCAACAACATTCGATATTGGCTCAGCCATAAACACACCATCTGTTCCCATATTAAACACATAAGGAAGTGCATATGTAAGTGGTACTACAATTATTACCTTTCTAAGTAATGAGAAAAATATTGCCTGTTTCTTTTTATTTAATGATTTAAATACAGTCTGTCCTATGTACTGTAAGTCCATAAATATAAATGCTGCAAAATATATATTAAGTGCCGGAACTGCATCTTTAAACAAAGTCTTATCTGAACTAAAAATTCCAATTATAAATTCAGGTTTTGTTATAATTATTCCCCACATAACAGCTGTATAAGCTAGTACTAAACACATCATTACCTTAATAGATTTTTTTACATTGTCAGGTTTTCCTGCACCATAATTAAAACTTAATATAGGTGATGCTCCTTCATTTATTGCATAAATAGGTGTTTCTATCATTTGTCTTGCACTTGATATAATTGTCATCACGGACACATATACGTCTCCTCCCGTAACTGCCAAAACATTATTACAGCAAATAGAAACAAGACTATTTGTTAACTGCATAATAAATCCTGCCGTTCCAAGGCTTACAATATTTTTTGCAAAATAAATGCACTTTTTAATTTCTGTTTTTCGAATAAATCTGACTTTATATTCAGTTTTCTTTCTTAATATATAAAGCACAAAAACTGCAGACATAAACTGTGAAACAACTGTTGCAATTGCTGCCCCTTCAATTCCCATATTTAAAGCAAATATAAATATAGGATCAAGCACTATATTTGCAATCGCTCCTATGGCAACCGATATCATTCCCGTAGTTGCATATCCCTGTGCATTAATAAAGGGATTCATCCCGGTTGAAATCATAGATGGAATTGTTCCTATCAGATAAATTATCATATATGGATATGCATATGTAATCGCATTATCAGATGCTCCGAAAAGATATAATATCGGCTTTGCAAATATAATTCCTACAACCATTAAAATCATTCCACCCACGCAAACCATTGAAAATGAAGTATTCATTATAATTCCTGCTTTTACATTTTCCTTCATTCCTCTTTTGATTGAAAAAATAGGTGCTCCTCCACTTCCAAACAAATTACTAAAAGCTGTAATTATTATAATAATTGGAAAGCATAATCCGACTGCACCTAAAGCCGTTGTTCCTATTTCAGGGATTCTTGCAATATAAATTCTATCAACAATATTGTATAAAAGGCTTAATATTTGTGCAACCAGCATCGGAATTGCTGCATTTAATATATTACTTGTTATTTTCCCATTTTCAAAATCTATTCGTTTCATATAATAAAATTCCTGTTTTCTTCAAATTTTAATGTGTAATACTATTTAGTTCTAAAATAATTAGCATTAATCAATACATAAAAACTTAATTACTTTTAGCCTAAATTTATTTTTCAATTTCTTTAAATATTAATACCGGCTTTGCATTTTCTTTATGCTCTCCGATTATTTTTTCCATCCAAACCATATTATACCATCTGTTAAACTTATAACCACATTTTTTAAACTCTCCAACAAATCTATATCCTAAATGTTCATGATAGCCTACACTGTTTTTAGTAAGATATTCATCTTCAACTTCAGGATATCCGATACATGCATATAAATTAGTAATATTTTGCTTTTTAAGTTCCTTTTCAAGTGTTTCGTATAATTTTTTGCCACTACCCTTATGTCTTGAATCTTTATCCATATATATTGTCATCTCAACTGCCCAGTCATAAGCTGCTCTATCTTTAAATGTATTTGCATATGCATATCCGATTATTTTTCCATTTTCTTCATATACAAAATATGGGTATTTTTCTGTTATTGTTTCTATTCTTTTTCTAAATTCATCTACCGTTGGTACATCATATTCAAATGTAATTGCTGTATTTTCTACATAATATGAATATATTCTTAATAGTTCTTCCGCATCATCTAATCTTACTGTTCTAATCATTTTATTCTCCTGTAAAATATGTATAGCCCCCGCCCTTCGGTCGGCGGCTATTCGTCGGAAACATTTATATAAAATGAACTTCGTTCATTTTGTTTTCTCCTAAAATTACTAACTATATTTATTTTTATTATTGTAAAATCGTGACATAATTAAAAAAAGTGCATTTGTCACCGCCGGTCCAAATTTCCAAAGATATTTTACTTTAGAAGTGAAACTTATAATAGTAAAATATCTTTGAAAATTCAGGACTGTTGCGAGTGGCAAGCAGCGAGAGCGTTCTTTCTTTAATTATGTCACGATTTCACTTATAATTAAATTTTCAAATTATCATAAATACATTTTTTCAAAATCTCTCCATTATCTTTTTCTAATACTCTTCCTATTCCATCAGAAATGAATATATTTCTTTCTTTTCCTTTGGTATACATTGCGTTTAGTTTCTCCCAATCAACTACACATATCGGTTGTATGATATTTTCTTCTTCTCCATTTGTTATTAATGTATCTTCAGATGCATACGGACCATAGTTCTCTAAAAAATATGCAAATACTCCTGAAATTTCTTTGTTATGGTCATTTTCAATTCCATATAATCCTACAAATTTAAACCTCTCTATTTTAGGTATAAACTTTTTTCTTTTACCATCTTTATCTAATCTTAAAAGTTCTTCTGATAATTCTTTATAGGCACATTTTCTATAAGTATCTATACTTAATCCCGTGTCAAATTCATCTTTTGGAACACTTTCATATGTCATATGGCCTCCGAAAGTATCATATATATGACTATTCTTTTTGACATTCCTTCCTTTTTTTATTTGTTTTTCTGTTTTATCAGTTAAAATAATTTTCCCATCAGGAAGTACAGCTACAATAATTGAAGTAGCATGTAAAAGAGGCGGATTTGTGTGTGCCTTTGTTCTATCTATTTTTCCTATTGTTAATATTTTATTGTCTTTTTGTTCTAAGATAGGTAAATATTCTATTACCATTTTATCCTCCACCATATATTCATAATTGCAAACATTACTTTTGTTTGTAATAAACTCCTTGTTTTTATTCGTCATCTCTTCAATCAACAAAGTTCTAACAATTATCCAATACTTATACATTTTTATGCTCATTATAACACACTTTCATTAATTTCAATTGCTAAACTCCTTCTTAAATTTTCCTCTTGACACGAGTCCGTAATCGGACTATACTTCTACGAGTACGAAATCAGACTTAAATTTAAAGAAGAGGATGGTAAATAATGAAAACAGATAATTATCCAAATATGAGTCCTGCACTCATCGAATTTAATCATATCTATAAAGATTTTAATGATATTTATCATGATTTAGCAATTAAGCTTAATATGTCAGACAGCATTTTTGATATATTTTATTATCTTTGCGAAGCCGGCGACGGTTGTATGCAGCGCGATATTTGCCGTTCTTCATGTCTTCCTAAGCAAACTGTTAATTCATCAATCAGAAAACTTGAACAACAGGGCTATCTTACATTAACACCCGGAAAAGGTCGTGGAATGTATATTTATTTAACTGAAACCGGGAAGCAATTTGTTTCTGAAAAAATATATCCCGTCATAGAAATGGAAAACAACGCTTTTTCTTCTCTTAAAAATGAGGAATGTGAATTAATGCTTAAATTATACCGAAAATACAATTCTGCTTTAAGAGAAGAATTGTCAAAACTATAAGGAGATTATAATGCAAATACAATTATCAGATCATTTTACATTAAATAAATTATTAAAATTTGTTCTACCATCAATAATAATGATGATTTTTACATCCATTTATGGTGTTGTAGATGGTTTATTTGTTTCAAATTTTGTTGGGCGAACTGCTTTTGCAGCAATTAATCTTGTTATGCCTCTTTTAATGGGACTTAGTGCCATTGGTTTTATGATAGGTACCGGAGGCAGCGCCATTGTTGCAAAAACTCTTGGTGAAAATGAACCTGAAAAGGCAAATGAATACTTTTCATTTCTCGTTTACGCTACATTAATTGGTGGTTTACTATTCTCACTTTCAGGTTTCTTTTTCGTTAAACCTCTTGTAACCGCCCTTGGTGCCGAAGGTGAATTACTTAATAATTGTGTTTTATATGCAAGAATCAGTTTTGCATCATTAACGTTTTTTATGTTGCAAAATGTTTTTCAAAGTTTTTTCGTTACTGCTGAGAAACCAAAGTTAGGTTTATTTGTTATTATAGCTGCGGGTGTAACAAATATGATTCTTGACTTTTTATTTATTGCTGTTCTTAATTTTGGTCTCGCAGGTGCAGCTCTTGCTACTGTTTGTGGTGAATGCATCGGTGGACTTATCCCTATTTTTTATTTTTCAAGAAACAACAGCAGTAAATTAAAATTAGGAAAAACACATTTCAATTTAAAAATATTGATTAAGACCTGCACAAATGGTTCTTCTGAATTAATGACAAATTTATCAAGCTCAATCGTTAATTCTATCTACAATTTTCAGTTGATGAAATTTGCCGGAGAAAACGGTGTTGCAGCATATGGAACCATTATGTATGTTAACTTTATATTTATTGCAATATTCCTAGGCTATTCTATTGGAAGTGCTCCTATAATAAGTTTTCATTACGGAGCAAAAAATAACTGTGAATTAAAGAATTTATTTAAGAAAAGCCTTAGTCTTATTGGTTCATGGGGCATCATGTTATTTATAATTGCACAAATAATTTCCGGTCCTCTGGCAAAATTATTTGTTGGATACAATGCTGAACTATTTGTCATGACAAAGCACGGCTTCCAAATATTTTGCTTTGCATTTTTAATAAATGGATTTAATATATTCGGTTCATCATTCTTTACTGCTTTAAATAACGGTTTAATATCTGCAGCAATCTCATTTTTAAGAACGCTTGTATTCCAATTATCTGTAGTACTTATTCTTCCTATGATTTTGGGAATAAATGGTATATGGATTTCAGTAGCAATTGCAGAATTATTAACATTATGCGTAACTGTTACATGTTTAATTAGAAAAAGAAAAGTTTACCATTATATTTAAATATTTTTTACACATCGAAGTTTTCTTTTGGCAAAGCACTTATACAATGTTCTATGTTGGCAAAAAATATTCTAAATTTATAATTGTAAATCCTATGTATTTTCAATATTCACGTATATAAAAAATACGGGTATTCTAAGTTTGTGATATGTGTTCTAAATTTTTACACATATCAGTTAAAACCTGAATATCCGTATTTTTATTAATTTGTAATTATATCTTTTACATAATATTTTATTTTTAATAACTAATTACATTTTATCAAAACTATTTATTTGTAGTCATTTATTAACTTACTTTCTTTACTTTTGAATAAGCACCGTATGTCACTTTACCATCAATAAGTTTATAAGCTCTTACCTTAACATAATATGTCTTTTTAACATTTAATTTTTTAACTGTCACTGTAGCTTTTGATGTAGTTATTGTCTTTGTTTTCTTAGTTGCAAATTTCTTTGATGTTGAATATTTAATCTGATATCCTTTGACACCAGCCTGTTTTCTAATGGCAATCTTCATAGACTTCTTTGCTTTTTTAATCTTTGAAATCTTTGCTTTTGCCGGTGCACTTACAGTTTCTGTTGTAGGTGTTGTTACAGTAGATGTATTTGCTGTAGGTGTTTTGTCTGTTGCAGGTGTTGTTACTTTTTTATTTGCAAGTAACTTATTCATTAGCGAATCATAAGCCTTTGCCAAATCATATGTAGCTTCATATGTTTCATATACATCGCTTCTGTCAACTTCTGTAGCCTCTGCATATTTATTTAACAATACATTTACCTTACCATTTGGATAAACTGTGTACTCGCTAAAATCAATGCTGTCAGTTTTATCAATTAATTCATCTAAGAATTTATCAACGTTCTTATCCTCTAATGCAGGAACTGTAGATGGCTGTTTTCTTATGTTCTCTCCTGCTGTCTGTTCATAAGAATATGCAATTTCAATAAGCTTCTCTTCATTTCCATAACTTGTAAATAATGACATACCAAGTGGCATTTCTGTTTCATATCCATTATCCGGGTCAGCTTTAGCAAATCCCATTGGAATCATCATATCAGGTAATCCTGCTACAGGTCCAAAGTAATTTATATATGAAGCTGCATTATTTTTGTTGTTAGAAGTTGTTTCAATATCTGCCACATCTGTCTGTGATACATATGCAACTGCATCAATATCTTGCTCTTTCAAAATGTTAGAAATTGTTGTTCTGAAATTAACCATTCCATTCCAGCATGACTGCCAGTTTTCTGTAGTTCTTGGATTTGTCATTGTCGAAAAATCTTCAATTGGATTTCTAATACTTACATTAGTATAATCTTCTCCATATTTATAATTATTGATTAATTCATATGCAGTTTTAATAGGTGCTGCAGGTCCAAGCGATGCAAAGTATGTATCTAAATCCCATTCAAATACATTTGCATAAGGTGCTGCCTGTCTAAGAGAAGTAATAAGTGATTCAGGAATATACTGTGAAATATCTACTAATTCAGCGCCTCCTGCTTCCAAATTTTCCTTTGCTTTCTCAACCATGTCACTAATTTTACTGTCTAATTCTGTAGTTCTTTCACCCGCATCAGAATCATCATTTGCCACATAATATCCAAATGAATTTGACAAATAACCTATTTTCTTTCCTTTTAAGCCATCTGCTTTAAGTCCTGATTCATATCCGTTTGCAGGTTTTAATGAATCTGCATTTGCATCAACTGTATAACTGTCATTAGCATCTGTTCCCGCAATTGCTGTCATAATTGTTGCCAAATCTTCTGCACTCCTACAAATAGGTCCTGTTACATCTCTATCTCCATTAAGCGGAACAACGCCATCAATTGATGTTAATCCTTTTGAAGGTCTTAAGCCATACAAATTAGAGAATGATGACGGACGTCTAATTGATGAACCTGTATCTGTTCCTAAACCTGCTGTTGCAAAATTTGATGTTATGGCAACTGCTGTACCTCCTGAAGAACCTGCTGCTGTTCTTTCTGTATCGTATGCATTATGAACAGCTCCTCCTAATGTTGAACGGGAATTTGAACCACTTGATGCAAACTCAGACATATTTGCCTTTGCTAATATAATTGCGCCTTCTTCTTTTAATTTTTTAACCGCATAAGAGTCATCAGGTGCAATTGAATCTTTTAATGCCTTACATCCTGCACTTGTCGGCATACCTTCAACATCGTAATTATCTTTTACAATAATTGGGATACCATGAAGTTTTCCTTTTATTTTTCCTGCCGATCTTTCCTTATCTAATTCTTTTGCCTCATCCAAAGCTTTTGAATTAATTGTAATAATGGAATTTAAATTAAGCGATTTATCGTATGCATTTATTCTGTCTATATACATCTGTACTAACTGCTCTGCAGTAAGTTCTCCTTTTTCCATTGCCGTTTCCAATTCACTAATGGAAGCATCCATTAAATCAATTGTAGTGAAAATACTTTCAAGTTTTCCTACTTCATTTGATGATACACTTACTGTAGTTGCAACATCTGCATTTACTTTAACAGGACTAACAGTAACGCCGGGTATTGATGTTCCTACTAAAGCAATTGTCATCACAATTGTTCCAATACTTTTCTTTAACATTTCTTTTCTCATAGGCTTTTTTCTCCTTGTATAATATGTATTGTCGCATCACTTTGGTCAGCGGCTAATCATGGGAAACATTTGAAAGTAAACTTAATTTACATTTGTTTCTTTCATGATTTAATAACGAAAAAAATAAGACGTTTTTCATTACACAATGTGCAAATCCAAACGTCCTTGTTTGTCATTTATTTCGTTAGGCGGTACTATAACATCATATTTTTTAATTGTCACTAATTTTTCATACTTTTTTTACTAAATTTACTTTTCACATTACTAAATAAACTATCCCCTTTCCAAATTAAAAATATCAAAAAATTAAATAACTGTTTTAATTTATTTTTTCAACTACTACTTTGACTACCTGAATTATAACGGTTGGCACAAATGCTAATGCAATTATTTCAATAATCTGAATACCCGTTAACGGAGCAATCATAAACATTGAATGCATAAATTTTACAAAAATTACAAATCCAAGCATTAAAGTTCCGATAACAAATGCTGCTACACTCCATAAATTACTTTTAATTCCAATTTTAAAAATAGAACTTTCACTTCTACAATTAAATCCATGAAATAATCTGGCAAGTGTTAATGTTGCAAATGCCATTGTACTTGCAGTAAGCGGATTAATCTTATCCCCTATATAAAAAGCACTTAATGTTACAGTTCCTATTAATATACCGTAAACTATTAACTTTATAGATATATTTCGTGTAAAAATGCCTTTCTTAGGATTTCTTGGTTTCTTCTTTAATAATAAGTTATCAGATGGCTCCATCCCAATTGCAAGTGCCGGCAAAGAATCAGTAAGCAAATTAATAAATAGCAAATGAACCGGTTTAAATGGAACGTCTAATGCCATTAACGAACAATAAAGTACTACTAAAATAGCTGCCAAATTTCCGGATAATAAAAACAATATTGCATTCAAAATATTTCTATATACATTCCTTCCATTTAAAACTGCCTTAATAATAGTTGCAAAATTATCATCTGCTAAAATCATATCAGCAGCGTCTTTTGAAACCTCTGTTCCTGTTATTCCCATAGCTATTCCTATATCCGCTTTCTTTAAAGCCGGCGCATCATTTACACCATCTCCTGTCATTGCAACTATATTTCCTTTGTGTTGCCATGCATCAACTATTCTTATTTTGTTTTCAGGTGATACTCTCGCATATACAGACACCTTATCTAATACATTTTCAAGCTCATCATCCGTCATTTCATCAACTTCTTTACCTGTAAGTGCCACATCTCCTTCTTTATATATTCCTATAGATTTTGCTATGGCAGTGGCTGTTACTTTATGGTCACCTGTAATCATTATAGGCTTAATTCCTGCCTCTTTTGCTTTCTCTACTGCCTCCATTGATTCTTCTCTCGGCGGGTCTATCATTGAAACTAAACCTATAAAAGTATAACCATGCTCGCTTTTTGTTGATAAGCAATGGCACTCTTCACATTCCTTATATACAAATGCAAGAACCCTAAGTCCATTCTCCGAAAAAATTTGATTTTGTTTTATAATCTTTTCTTTGTCTTCTTTTGTTATTTTTCTGACTCCATTGCTTGTCGAAATATTTTCGATTCTATCAATTAAAACATCTACTGCCCCTTTTGTAAGAATCGTTGGTACCTTATGAATTTCATATTTGCTACTCATAAGTTTTCTTTCTGAGTCAAATGGAATTTCTTCTAATCTTGGCATCAAAATTCGTATATCTTCATCTGAAATTCCCATTTTATGCAAATCTGTTTTCTTAACCATTTCAAGCAAACAAGTCTCTGTAGGATCTCCAATATTATTTCCGCCCTGGATTGATGAATCATTATTTAAAATTGCATCATATAGCAAATACCTGTGTAACTGATTATTAACATCCAATTCTTCGGGAATAATGCATTGGCCATCTATATAAATCTGCTGTACAGTCATTTTATTCTGTGTTAGTGTTCCTGTTTTATCCGAGCATATTACAGAAACGCAACCTAAACTTTCCACTGCCTTTAATTCCTTTATAATTGCATTATCCTTTGCCATTTTTCTTGTTCCCATTGCCTGAACAATTGTTACTATTGAACTTAACGCCTCAGGAATTGCTGCTACAGCTAATGCAACTGCAAACATAAGTGAATCGAGTATTTTATTTCCCTGCCACAATGAAAGGCCAAACACAACAACACTTATTCCCATAATTATTAATGCAAGTTTTTTACTAAAATTATCAAGGCTTATCTGCAAAGGAGTCTTTTTATCCTGAGTCATATTCATTAAATCAGCAATTTTTCCCATTTCAGTATTCATTCCTGTAGCAGTTACTAAAACATTTGCCCTTCCATAAGTAACAAGACTTCCTGAATAAACCATATTGCATCTGTCAGCTAATGATACTTCACTTTGAATATTTTTATCAAATTTATCAACATTCGTTGACTCTCCCGTAAGCGAGCTTTCATTTACCTGCAATGAATAATTTTCAATTATTCTTCCATCGGCTACAATCATATCTCCAGTTTCTAAAATTAAAATATCCCCGGGAACAACATACTTAGATTCTAATTCCTGTTTTATTCCATTTCTAAGGACTTTTGTTTTAGGTGCTGATAATTCTTTCAAAGAATCTAATGATTTCTCAGCTTTTACATACTGAACAGTCCCTAATATTGCATTCATAACTATAACTACTATTATTACAACTGTACTTTCTGAATTTCCTGTCATCATAGACACTACGGCGGCTATAATAAGAATAATTACAAGCAAATCCGCAAATTGTTCTAAAAACACTCTTGCAACACTTTTTTTCTTTTTTGAAATTAATATGTTTTCACCATACTTTTCAAGATATTCACTTGCTTTTTCATCATTTAGTCCCTTCGAATTTCCATACTCATTAAATAATTCTTCTTTTGTTTTTTGATACACTTCTTTCATAGCAACCTCCTGATAATAAAAAAGAGACCTTTTGTGCATAAACATTGCACAAAAAGTCTCGTTTAACTTACTTAAATTTAATTAATTATCAAATGATAATCTTATAAATCAAAAATAGTTCTCTGACCTCCGGTTCTTATAGAACGTACTGACGAAAATCAGAACATGCATTGCATGCAACTACTCCCTCTCTGTTATAAAAAATTTATCATAATTTAGTATATGTGTCAATCAGAAAATATCCATATGTTTATCAGAAAATATCCATATGTTTCGCCTAATTTTTGCTCTCTGTTTTCAAAATAATATTTTTCTATTGTATAACTATCTTTGAACTCTTCCAATCCTTTTAATCTTTTTATTCTGCGAATTTTAATTCCACATACATCGCATATCTGCTCAATTCCTGCTTCCACAATTATATTTGACACCCTTATTTCTTTTGGTGCTCCAAATCGAAAAATAAAACCTATCAAAACATATTTTGGCGAAAGATTCAGACTCTCCTGCATGTTAAGCATCAAAAAGCTATTTACCCCCTCATAACCTTCATAGACAACTATTCCATAACAATAGTAGCAACCTTACCTGAACCTAATGTTCTACCACCTTCACGGAATTATTTCATCATTGTTTGGTATATCTTGTTTTATTTTCGTTGTTTCCATTGTGTATTGTTGCTGTTTATGTTGTCATTATTTCTACTTGCGTGAGAAAATGACGACAGTTTGACGACACTTTCTTACTACTTATTTCCAATTGTCAACTTGGGATACCAAATGTGCGATATAACTATGCTCTACTATCAACAAGCATATGAAAAAAGGCTGGCTTCATCAAAGGCGTTAAACGAATTACACTCTTTATTCCTTAAATAAGAAAACTCCTTCCAATATTACACATAATAATGCAATACCTAACCCAAAGAAATTACACGTATGTACATTATATATACCAATAAAATTTCCCAATATTTCACTTAATGCAAAAGAAGTAACAATAACACATTCAATAACAAAATGATTACATTTTCCTAATTCATTCTGCTTTCTTTTTTTCAAAAAATCGAATACAACAAAGCAAATAAATCACGTTAATAAAACCTGTATAGGACTTGCCCTTGATAACTTAAGTGAAGCCGTTTTATTAGCCGACAGTGTTGTTAGTTCTTCCGGTAACTCCATATTATTGCACTATTTATTTATATTACTGTTAATTGTGGGAATCGGATTGATTGTACATGGGCTAATGCACATTGAAGATAAATAAATTTAAGGGAGCATACTACAGCTGCTTGTAAATCGCTAATGTAGTATGCTCCCTTTTTTAATTATAGTGTCTCATCATAAATTGTTTTTTTACCTTTATAGCCAATTACTTTTACCTCTTTTGTAACTGACAATTTCTTTAGATTCTTGTACTTTTTCAAATTAACTTTTTTAATCTGTGTATTGCATATTTTTAGAGTTTTTAATGTTTTTGGATTAAAATTACATTTTTCATAATTGCTAATAAATGTACAATTTAGATTAGCATTTTTTATTTTGTTATTTTTTCCCAGTGTAATTTTTTTAACTCCGCTTCCGTATAAATTAATCTTTTCTAAATTTTTGTTTTTCGTAAGATTAATTTTTTTCAACAAAGGATTATATGCAAGCTTCAGATTTTTCAATTTGACGTTCTTAGATAAATTCAGTTTTTTAAGTTTTGTACTTTTTATACATAACCTCTCTAAATTATTTAATTTTGTGAAATCATAATTACTGTTATTAACACCACTAATTTCCAAGTTCTTTATCTTCGTCAATTTCGTTAAAACTTTGATATTTTTTATGTTGCCATACTCACTTACATAAGTATCACAATATGTTGTAAGTTTTACTTTTTCAACATTTGTAAAAATTTCTAAGCCTTTGCAGTCTATTATTTCATAATCTTCTTTTGGCTTCTCTTTATTCTCCCAATACAAATTATTCTTATCAATAATGATTGTTTTCACTGCTGATATTTCTTTTTTGCTAAGGTAACCGTCATTATTTTTGTCGATTTTTTCTGACACATATTCTCTTACTATTGTATCTGGAAAATTCTTTGCGTTAATTTTTACATTTCCGCTTTCCTTTGCCTGGCATGGAAATGTAGTTAACATTATACCTGCACAAAGTGCTGCAATTGCAATTGTTCTTTTCATAGTCCTTCCTCCACCATCAATGTAAATAGACACCTAATGCCATCAACGTTCCCATTTCTTCACTTGTTTCTGGTTGTGTTCCTAACCCTAAATTTAAATAATATGAATTATAGTTAGATTCATTTTTACTATTACCACTTGCATAAAACATCAATCTTTTCAACTTAAATGTTCCGTTATAATAGTTTGAATCAAGTGCCATTTGTTCACTCATAAAGTAATTTGAAGAATATGGTGCTGATGTTTTAATACATTTTTTTAATACATTTTTTTAATACATTTTTTCATTATATTTTCTATAACTTTCTTTGCTGCATCATATCTTAATGGAATTTTTCCTGTATCATCTGTATCTGGGCTTCCAATATGTACCCAATTTCCTGAACTATTTTTTGTCCATGACCTATGTGCATAAGTATCAGAAGTTATGTGCATTAATGCTCCCCATAATAAGAAACGTTTATTAGTATCTGTCTCTTTATATGTAAAATTATACTCTGATTGAATATTTGCCCAATTCATATTCATAATATCATTTTTCATATAATTCTGTTGTCCCTGACTCATACCATTATTCAAATATGATACATTATTAGCATTATAATCCTTTAATTACCTTACTTACATAATATGCACCTGCTATGTAATTTGTGTCTTCTTCACTATTTGCTATCGCATGCCACATTCTATGAGATGCTCCACTCCAAAACTTATCAGGCATTCTTATTCCTGCCTTTAAAAGTTTTAATTGTTTACTTGTATAACTATTTCCATCCATATCCTTTAAATTTGTTTTTATCAATGCTGCGTGATCATTTCTAGACCATTTTCCTTTTAACGTCATTGTTTTATCATCTACTCTAAGTTCTTCCTTGTTAATATTTTTATTAACATTATCTTCTTTAAAGTTTTTAATGTTATCTAATGCATACCTGCAATCCAATATAGGAGTGTCATCGTTTATTACATTCGCTGTTTTAACCAAGATTCTTTTTATACTATTTGCATTTAAAGTTTTATCTTTTTCAAATAATATACTTACAACCCCAGCCACAAATGGAACAGAAATACTTGTCCCATTTGCAATTGTCTCAGCTCCAAAATCTCCTATACATTTTACCATCTCTCCCGGAGCGTAAATATCTACATCAATATCATTACTAAACTCACTCTTTTCTCCTTTTGCATTTATCGATCCAACAGATATAACCTCTTCATATCTTGCTGGATATAATGCTTCCTCTCCATTACTTTCATTTCCTGCTGCCGCAATTATTATTATGCCATTATCATAAGCTTTTTTTATTGCATTATGCAATATTTCAGAATTATCAGGCATTCCAAAACTCATACATAGTATATTAATTTTATCTATTACCGCTTCATCAATGGTTTCTACAACCACATCAAGCGTTGTTTCATTCTTATTATCCAGTACCTTATATGAATAAATATCTAAATTAGGATTCACTCCCTGTATTTCTGATTCAACATTCTTTTTTAAAGATAAAATACTTGCTATAGCCGTTCCATGTCCCGTATTATCATCCACTAAAATATTACCGTTGCAGTCATCAATTAAGTTAACTCGCTTTACCACATTTATATTTTCGTTATAGTCTATTCCCGAATCTATAATTCCGATTTTTACTCTGCTATTAGCTAAATTTTCCTTCCTATCGACTTGTTCTTTGATATTTGTAATTGCTCTGCTCCATTTGGAATTTACTTTCTCAACATCCCAATATTCTTGTTCACGAGCATGCATTTTTTGATTTTCTTCAACCCAAAAATTATTTTGCAACTCTCTAGTCTCATTTACGCTCATCTTCTTTACGCCAATAACCTTATTTCCATCGTATACCACATATTCATTTTTAATTTCTGCTGCATCAATCTTCTTTGTAACTAAATTTTCATTAAAAACAAGTGATAAAAATAACATGCCTACCATAACCCAACTTAAAGTTTTCTTTAACATATTACTATCTCCATTATCAGATACATAACATATTCCTAATAGTTACAAATATTTTAGTTTTTATATCATCCTCCTTCCACTGCTATTTCATTTTCTAACCGAACTATATCTATATTTTTATAATATCATACTTTTTATTTAATACTAATTATTTTATATGATTTCACATAATTTTTTCCAATTTCATACTTTCTTTTTTTATTTATCCTAAATAAAAAAGAGGTTTGTATTAGCTAACATTTTAGCTTGCGGAATTTTTTTGGGTAGTTGTCACTCACCCCGTTTTCCTTTCTTTTTAATTTATGAGGCTTTTACCTCATTTTTTGTTTCTTTTTTTGTTTTTGATTTAACCATTCTTCTTCTAAAAAACTCCAGTCTTTTTTTTGCCATCGCTTCGAATGACTTTTCCTTGCCTCTTCATAGACCTTCTTCCTAATTGTCAGAAAAAAGGCATCCCCAAACAACTCCGGGAATGCCATTCATTCATGCATACATTTCTTAATGATTGCTCTGCAATCCTTAAGCTCGCGGCATTCATAGAATGCCCACTTAAATTTATACAAGCAATTCTCTTATCATCTTTGCGTTAAATTCAACTGAATCCACGTCATTTACTTCTATCTGATATAAAGCGTTTGCAGCTATATGTTCTGCTGCCTGCTCTAAATCTCTTATACCACTTGTATTCTTATAAATTTCAATAACTTCGTCTAATGCTTCATCCGTCATAATGCATTCATTTTCCTTAAGACTCATACGTTTCAATACTTTTGGAAGTGCAAATTTAGAAAAAATAATCTTCTTTTCTTCTGATGTATAGTCAGGAATATCTATAACTGCAAATCTTGACATTAATGGTGCGCTAATCTGATCCTTTTCATTTGCTGTAGCAATAGGATAAACACCTACTGTAGGAATCATGCATTCCATGTAATTGTCTGTGAAGCCTAAATTGTCAAGAAGCGTAAGCAATACATCTGCCGGATTTCCATTTCCTTTTCCTGATGATGCCTTATCTAACTCATTAATAATAAATACAAGATTTGACTCACCTGCCATTGAAAATGCATCCATAATAATTCCCGGTTTCGCATTTGAATATATACGTGAACTTCCTGTTAACTGTTCCGGATCATTAATTGAGCTCATATCAAGTGTTGTCCATGGAAGTCTTAATATTCTTGCAACTGCATATGCAATCTGTGATTTTCCTGTTCCGGCAGGTCCTACTAATAAAAGTCCATATGCAGGAAGCGTATGTGTACGATTAATCTGAATTATTGTTTCCATAATTCTCTGTTTTACACGTTCCATACCATATAACTCTTCATCTAATATTCTACGTGCTTCATCAGGATCAATTGCTTCAAAATAATTATTCTTCCATTGAATATTCATCATTATTGAAAGTGCTCTTTGTGCATGATGTCTTTCTTCCTGAGATACCTCGCTTGAGCGTGCAACTGCAAGATTTCTTCTTGCCCATAATCTGATATTATCAGGTAATGTTCTTCCGGCGCAATTCATAAAATCAGTGATGCTCTGAATGCTTGTAAGCTTCATGCTGTCTCCTTCTTCCTCTCTATCGTCATCAATGACTTCTTCTGAAGGTGCATTACTAGCTAATAATCTCTCAATCATAAACTGAAGGAATCCATCTTCTGCTGAAAGTTTCGTTCCGCTGCCTGATAAAGTTTCTCTAATCTTATATACTGCATATCCTTCTTCATTATTTTCTCCTGAAAGACGAACATTAATATGATTTTCTCCTAACCATTTAAGCAAGCTTACAAATCTTGAATCTATCTTTAGAATATCAGCACTTACAATACCATCATCTTCGTTAAATTCAAATGAAGTTCTTTTACATGGATTTGTAAAAATTCCACTTGAATGATGGTTCCATTTCTTCTTACTATTATCAAGCACCATTATAGGTTTATCACCTGTTGGAACTGAATTGTTCGATTGAAATGTTGTGTATGTACATATTGCTTCTTTCTTATCTACAGGTGCGCTGCTAAAATCAAATACCGGCATTTGTTATCTCCTCTAACTTAATTTATTATGTAAAATAAAGTAACTTAATTGTAAAAATCTGTCACTTTTTCATTATTCCACCACGTATTTTACTATTTATTTTGCAAATGAACAACCATTGATATTATTTTTTGTGCTAATTTCTAAACATTTTATTTTTTTACTTAATTCTAATTTTACACAACACTGCTACTTTTAAAATTTACAAGGCAGAATTAGTGCAGAAGGATTACTTATGTTTGGAATTGGTGGGCTTGCAATCGTATATTTTATTGCCCCTATTTTAGACAACATGCTTGTCAAAATACGACTACGTTATATTTCTATCATATTTGTAATTTTATTTGTCATTTGTTTAAGTGATGTCATTTATTCAAATTTTCATCCAAATATAGGTCACGGAATCACTGATTACACAAGTTATAATTTCATTACAAACACGACGCTTTTTTGATGCGTGTTTGTATTCTCATTCTATATTATAAGTGTTATAATATGTCTATATTTATATTTGGAAACAATATTTATAAAATTCATATTTTACCAATGTTTCCTACTACCAGTCACCGTAAAAAAACGGAGCAATACATTACAGGAGGAATTTTAAAAATGAACAATACTTATATTTCAGATTCTATAAAATATATCGGAGTTGATGATACTGATATTGATTTATTTGAAAGCCAATACATCGTACCTAATGGTGTTTCTTACAATTCTTATTTAATTCTTGATGAAAAAACTGCTGTTATGGACACTGTTGATGCAAGAAAAACTTCTGAATGGTTTTCTAACCTCAACTCTCAATTAGCTGGAAGAAACGTCGATTATCTTATTATTTCACATTTAGAACCCGACCATTCTTCTAATATAAAAAATCTTATAGACAAATATCCTAATGTTAAATTAGTTCTTAGTGCTAAAGCTTTTGCTATGTTGCCTCAGTTTTTTGACATTGAAAATCTCTCTGACCGTTGTTTAGTTGTTAAAGACGGAGATGAACTTGATTTAGGTTCTCATAAATTAAAATTTATTATGGCTCCAATGGTTCACTGGCCTGAGGTTATGGTTGAATACGAAGTAAGCGAGAAGATTCTTTTCTCTGCTGATGGATTCGGCAAATTTGGTGCTTTATCTGCTGATGAAGACTGGGCCTGTGAAGCAAGAAGATACTATTTTAATATTGTCGGCAAATACGGTGCACCCGTTCAGACATTACTAAAAAAAGCTTCTACTCTTGACATTAAAACCATTTGTCCTTTACACGGTCCAATACTTAATGAAAATTTAGATTATTATATTGGAAAATATCTTACATGGAGCAGTTATGAACCTGAAGATGAAGGTGTTCTTATCGCCTGTGCATCAATTCATGGTAACACAAAAATGGTTGCTGAAAAACTCGCAGATATTTTAAAAGAAAAGGGGTGCAAAAAAGTTGCATTTACTGACTTAGCAAGAGATGATATGGCTGAAGCAATTGAAGATGCTTTTAGATATGATAAGTTAGTTTTAGCTGCTGCTACATATGATGGTGGTGTGTTTCCACCTATGGAAGATTTTCTTAACAGACTTGCTCACAAGAATTATCAAAAGCGTAAAATTGGAATCATTGAAAACGGTTCATGGGCTCCAATGGCTGGAAAGTCTATGAAATCTATTCTAGACGGAATGAAAGATTTAACCTATTGTGAAAATATGGTAACAATCAAATCAACTTTAAAAGATACAGACATCGTTTCTCTCGAAGCTTTGGCTAACGAACTCATATAAAAATTTATATGGTCGTGTTATTTATAATAATCTGTACTCTACACTATATAATATGCTTAAATACAAAAACTTCCTGTGAAATTTGATATATTTTTCTTCATTAAATATCCAAAAAAAATATCAAATTTTACGGGAAGTTTTCATGTTAAGTTTATTTTATTTTTATTGATATATATCCTTATAATCATCTGGCAAAAATCTATGATATATTATATGGAATCCTTCATCTTTAAAGCAATAATAATACGTATCTTCACTGTCCTCTTCAAAATATATAAGTGTATCAAACTCATTATCTTCCATCTTTTCTATATGGACTTTTGATGCTTTAGAAAGGAATAAATTTTCTATATCCTGCATCTTTGTTTCATGCTTTCCAACCAATTCAATTAATCTTTTAATGAACTCATCTTCCTTAGTATTTTCATGTACATATTCTGCACCCTGTTCATTTATATAGAAACAAAATCTATCGTCCTTATTTGATACAATTACTTCTCCTAATGTTTCATTCGTATATTCTGACAGCTTTTTTAATCTTTCATCCATTTCATAAACATTATCTTGACTTGAAAAGATATTATTAAGTGAACTTAAAGGATAATACAACCTGATTTTTTCCTTTCGATATCCAAGTTTTGCCTGTTCTTCTTTTATTATATCTATAAGATTATTTTCTAATATTTTGTAACCGTTCATTTTTTCATTCCACTTTTTAATTAATTCTCTATCAATTCTATTTAAGTATAATGATGCCGGAGTCAAAATCCCCCAACTTTGATGCATACGGATTGTTCCGTGCTATACTTAATTCATTTCAAATTTTAACTTCTATATTCTCATTTTTCAACATATATTGACATAACTCTTAATATCTTTTATAGTTTAGATGTAACAAATTATCTATATGATGTATATTATATTAATGCATAAATAAAAAGGAGGGCTTATGAACCAATTTGAAACATCTACACAACCAAAGAAAAAGAAATTTATACCTGTAATTATTATTGCAGTTATACTTGTCGCCATAATTGGTGGTTCTGTTTACGCTTCAAGAAGCGTTATTTCTAATATCTTTCAGGAAAAATTTGCTAAACCTGAAGATTATTATCACAGAGTTGAAAACAATAATATTAACAATGACATTGATAACAGTATTAAATCCTACTCTACTGCTTATAAATTAATAACTTCAAAAAAATACTCATCAACTGCATCTATACATTTAGATTTTAGTGACGAATTAAAAGATCAATTAGCAAAAATAAATTCTAAATTAAATCAGATTAATTCAGCAGAATTGACTTACAAATCTTCATTTGACAATTCAAAAGAAGCTGTTACCTTAGCTGCAAAAATCAATGATGCTAACCTTATTTCAGGTAATGGTTTTATTGATTTTGACAATGCAAAAATATATGGTCAGATTCCTGAAATTTCTGACTATTATTTAGATTTTTCTTCATATCTTAACTCTGAAGAATATGATGTTAATATTGATTCATTAAAATCACTTGGTTCTTTTTCTGATTTATACCCAGAACCTGAAAAACTCGAATCTATATTAAAAAAATATTCAACTCTTTTTGTCAACTCAGTTAGTAATGTAGAAAAAACTAAAACAACTATAACTGCAAATAGTATAACTCAGGATTGTGTAGGACTTACAGTTAAAATGAGTGGTCAGGAACTTTATGATTCTATTCATACTATATTAGAAACTGCTAAAGATGATAAAGATATACAATCTATCATTGATGATATGATTGATTACATTAAATCAATTGATTCTTCTTCAGACTTAAATGATGTCACTTCTAAATCATATTATGAAGATATTGATTCACTTATACAGGAACTTGAAGAATCAAAAGATGAATTTACAAAATATGAAGACTTATTAGATATGTTTGTTTATGTTGATAACAAAGGAAATATTATTGGACGTACAATAACTATTACAGCTGATAAAACATACACCATAGAATATAAACGTGCTATAAAAGCAACTTCTTTAGGAATTGAGTCAACTATTAAAGAAGGCGATAAGGTAGTATTTTTAGTTAAAGGAAAAGGTTCATCTACATTAACTGAATTTAGTGGAGATTTTGTAATTACTTTCCCAACTGAAGAGGTAACAATAAACGCAACAGTATCTAATGGTGATGTTTCTAAATTGTTAGATGGAACATTTAATGGTGATATAACTCTTACTACTACTTACAAAGATTTAGAAGACTATAAATTGAATTTATCAGTAAAAACATCTCTTTTAAGCAATTTGATTAAAGTTGAAGCCCTAGATAAAGAAAACAGTTTTGGTACATTAACAATTAAACAGGAATCTACAGACAAAGCTAATATCGATTTTCCTGATACCAATTCATCATTTATCGATGTTTCTAACTCAAATGCGCTAGATAACTATATCTCTAATTTTAACATTGAATCATTTATTAATGATTTTGCTTCAAGAGCAAATCTTGATATTTCATACTCAGATATTGTATCTGGCATTTTAGGTTATAATTCATCTTTAAAGAATAACTATAATGCATCTGATTATGATTTTTCAAATTTTGATGCATCTGATTATAATACTTCTGACTTTGATATATCGGACTACGACTCTTCAGATTTTGATGCATCCGACATTGATTCATCTGATTATGACAGTTCAGATTTTGATGCATCCGACATTGATTCATCGGACTACGACTCTTCAGATTTTGATTCGTCAGATTCCTATATTTCTGACTATACATCTGACCTTGATATTTATTAAAAATAACTATTTTCATTTGTTATTGTATCAGATGTGGCTTTAATTAATTGTGATTTATAATTTATAAATATTGAAAAATCGCACATTTAATGTTAAAATTATCTAACTAGTGCCTAAATGTACTAAGTAAGAAATTGTTTTTCAATTCGTAGTTATAAATTAATTTTTACAAGGAGAATCAAATGCGCACAGCTATTATGACTGATACCAATAGTGGTATTACAACTGAAGAAGGAAAATCTTTAGGAATTTTTGTCATTCCTATGCCGATAATTATTGATGATAAAGTTTATTATGAAGGTATAAATATAACTGAGAAGGAATTCTATGAAGCTTTAACCGGTGGTAAAAATCTTTCCACATCTCAGCCTTCTCCCGGAGAAGTAATGGATATGTGGGACTCTATCCTTGAAAGTGGAGATTATGATCAGGTTGTATATATTCCTATGTCAAGCGGATTAAGCAATTCATGTTCTGCCGCTATGGGACTTGCTCTTGAATATGAAGATAAAGTATTTGTAGCAGATAACCACAGAATTTCAGTTACAATGAGAGAATCTGTTTTATCAGCAAAAGAACTTGCTGACGAAGGCAAATCTGGTGCTGAAATTAAAAAGGCTTTAGAAGATGATGCTTATAACTCAAGTATATATATTTCAGTTAATACGTTGGAATTTTTGAAGAAAGGTGGCCGTATCACTCCTGCTGCTGCAATGATTGGAACAATGCTTAATATTAAGCCTATCTTAACAATACAGGGTGAAAAGCTTGATTCATTTGCAAAGGCAAGAAGTATGAAAAAGTGTCAGGATAAGATGCTTGAAGCTTTAAAAAGCGAAATTGCCGGTCGTTTTTCACATAATGATATATCCAGGTTAAAAGTTGGTGCCGCAGGTGCTGGATTATCAGAAGAAGAAATTGAAAACTGGCTTGGAATGGTAAAAGAAGCTTTTCCAAATGCAAAAGTTTTCTATGGGCCTTTATCTGCAAGTATTGCATGTCATACTGGTCCCGGAGCTGTTGGAATCGGAATCAGTTTTTAAATCAACGCTATTGTAATTAATTTAATAAATAATAAAAAAGATAGATTTAGATATTTCATATCGCTTCGTTTCATATTTAATTAAACGATTAATAAGCGATACGTTAATTCAAAAATCTATCTTTTTATTATTTTAATCTTTTTATTATTTTAATAATGAGCAACTTAACCTTTAACTATTAAAATAAACTCATATTTTTATCTTTCACTATTAAATAAACTTTTTTAATATTTCACAAATGAATTTAATTTTTTAATATTATAATTTGCTTTCAATCCATGCTTCTATTATTTCTTTAGGCTGGAATCCTGTTCTTGTAGCAATTTTTTCACCATTAATAAACATTGTTACGGCCGGAATATTTTCAACATCATATTTTTTAGGTGATTCCTGATTTATTGCAATATTAGCCCTATAAAAATCAACTTTTCCTGCATATTCATCTGCTGTTTCGTTAATTATCTGTTCCATTATCTGGCATGATTCATTTCCTGTAACTGAAAAATTAACTATCGCTATTTTACTTGCTTCTACTTCGCTAAAATCATTGTTTTTAATTTTCTTTACCATTTTATTGTCTCCTTTGTAAATTTATAGTCTGTCCATCATTTCTGACGGAACATATGCCTCAACATAAATTCCATCATCTCTATATTCTTCTTTCAATAATTGTCCATATTTTCTTATAAGACCGGGCTTACCGGCATCAGCATATGAAAATACCCTTTCAATATGAACTCTCATTGATTTAAGAGCTTTGCTTATGGCATCGTTTAATTCCTCAATACCGACTTTATTTTTTATTGCAGCATTAACAATATAATCAGCCTTAAAATCTCTTAAAATCGGCTTATTTTCAAGTCTGTCCTGCTTGTTAAATACTGTAATTATAATTTTATCTTTTACGTCTAACTGTTCTAATGTTTCATACACAGCATGTATATGTTTATCCATCTGTGGATTTGAACTATCAATTACATGTATAATAATATCTGAATATTTTGCTTCCTCTAATGTACTTCTAAATGCATCTATTAAATGATGTGGAAGTTTTCGGATAAATCCAACTGTATCTGTCAACAAAATCTCCTGTCCGTCAGGAAGTTTATAATTTCTTGTTGTAGGATCAAGCGTAGCAAATAACTTATCTTCCTCTAAAACTTTTGCATCCGTAAGAGTATTTAATAATGTAGATTTACCTGCGTTTGTATATCCAACAATTGCTGCTACAGGCACAGGATTCTGAGATCTCTTAGCTCGTGTAACATTTCTATGTGCTTCCATATCTTTAACTTCTGCTTTTAACTGAGAAATTCTGTCCCTTATTAATCTTCTGTCAACTTCAAGTTTCTTTTCTCCGGGACCTCTTGTTCCGATTCCACCACCCTGTCTTGATAGATTTTTCATACCAATAAGTCTTGATGATCTGTATCTAAGCTGAGCAAGTTCTACCTGTATTTTTCCTTCTGCAGTTTTTGCCCTGCCTGCAAAAATATCTAATATAATTAAGGTTCTGTCCATAACTTTTACGTTAAGTTCATCTTCTAAATTTTTATATTGAGCAGGTGTTAACTCATCGTCACACACAATAGCTGTTGCCTGTGTCTCCCATATCAAATCTTTTAATTCTTCGACTTTTCCCTTACCTACATAAGTTCCCGGATGAACTGCCTCTCTATTTTGAATTGTTCTTCCAACTACCTGTGCACCTGCAGTGTTTACAAGTTCTTCTAACTCATCTAATGATTCATCCGCATCATTGCTGTCATCTAATGATACAGCCACAAGAATAACTTTTTCAATTTCTTCTTTATTTTCAATTAATTTTGCCAAATACATCACCTCGTTTTATTGTTAGTTCTCACTTATCTTTGAAATTACATTTAATTTTTTCCATTTGCCACGTTTATATCTTACTAAACTTATTGTTCCGTTTAAGAACCATGTAAGTCCTGTTGCAAAAAATACACCATATCTTCCAAACATAGGCACCATCGTAAGTGGTCTTGCAAGGAATATTCTTCCGCACATTTCTACTATTCCTGTCATTAATGAGAACATTGCATCTCCTGCTCCATTCAAGACATTTCTAGTAGTATAAATTAATCCTAAAAATGCTAAAAAGCAACTATCTATTCTAAGACCTACAGTACCTATTGCAATTACATCCGGGCTCTTTCCGAATATAGATATTATCTGTGGTGCAAATCCCCAGAATATTGGTAATACAGCCAATGCAAATACTGTACTTATAATTGTACCAGAGAAAAATCCCTGTTTTACACGCTTTACATTTCCTGCTCCCATATTCTGTCCTGTAAATGTAGAAATGGCTGAACCTAATGACATAAATGGCTGCTGAACTAACTGTTCAATTCTTGCAACAACTGTAAATGCCGTTGTAAATGTTGCACCAAATCCATTTACTACTCCCTGTAAAACAATAAGTGAAACAGCTATCAATGCATTTTGCAATGCAACCGGAATTCCTAACTGTAAGCATTTATATAATATTGCTTTTTTTATCTTTAAGTTTTCTTTTGTAAGTCTGAAAAATGTTGTACATTTAACGGCATATATAATACATGCCACTGCTGATATCAATTGTGCAAATGCCGTAGCTACTGCAACGCCAACAACACCCCATTTAAATTGGAGTACAAAAAGTAAATCTAATACTACATTTATCAAACTGGCTACAATTAAAAATGTAAGTGGTGTCTTAGTATCTCCAAGTGCTCTTAAAATACTTGATACGCCATTATACATTCCTACACAAATAAAACCAATTGCAGTAACTTTTAAATATATAACTGCATCTTCTAATATTGCCGGATCAGTATTCATTAATACAAGTGCCGGTCTTGCAAGGAAGAATCCTACTAACGACATTAATACTGAGCAAATCGAAATTGTCCATATTGCGTTACCTATTGTATTCTTTACGTTTTCTTCATCTGATGAACCAAAGTATTGTGAAACTACAATCCCAATTCCTACTGATAATCCTAAAACAAGCGAAAAGAAAAAGAACTGTAATGAATTAGTTGTACCAATAGCTCCTAAAGCATTTTCACCAACAAAGTTTCCTACAACAATAGAATCTACCATATTGTAAAGTTGCTGAAATACATTACCTATTAACAAAGGAATTGTAAACTGAAGAAGTAATTTTGCAGGGTTTCCCTTTGTCATATCCTTAACTCTTTTATTTTCCATAGTTACTCCTTATTAGGTTTTTAACCTTTTCATTCTGTATAATTTATTTTTTAACCTTAAATAATTATAATCTGCTTTTATCTAATAGCTATAAATAACAGACTTCCTAAAACCCCACATATACTTCCTGTAATCGCTCCTACGATTACATCCTTTGGAAAATGAACACCTCCGATAACACGCAGCACAGCTATCATACAACTTATAACAAATAAACATATGCCTAATTCTAAGTTAGCATATATGAATGTAGTTGCTATAACAAAAGCTGAAAATACGTGTCTGCTTGGAAATGAATTCCCTTCTTTTTCCTTTTTTATTATTGGTTCATAATTATATACCGTATAAGGACGCGGTGAATCAAATTTTTTTCTAAAATAAGATACACCTATAAATGAAACTGCCGTGACAGCAACAATCCTTATAACATCACATTCCTTAGTTATAATCATAAACGCAACAACTAAAATATAAATAATATAAACAACAGATGTTGAAAATAAATTAAGTTTTCTTACTATCTGCTCTCCATATTTATATTTTCTTATTTTGTTACTTATTTTTCTGTAATCATTTTCTGTCATAAATCACCTTATTGCTTTCTTGCAATTCTGTATTCATCACCATAAGAAAAATACGGACAGCTTGCCGTAGGATTCTGCAACTGTCTTGCATAATCATCTTCATCCATACTTACAACGCATCCATATTCTTCATATTCTTCATCATATACATAATTGCTACAAAATTCGCAACTATACTGACCCATTTTTTTCCTCCTAATTTTTAATATTATGATGTAAGTATGCAATGTTGCATTCTTTGTCACATAACATGATTTCTCGTAATACTACTCTTCATCAACATCATATATCACTATCTTTTACTTACATACTATAGGAGTTGCCAATTAAATTTGCAACTCCTATAATAACTAATTGATTTATTTTTACTTATAACTATCTGCTAACTTTTTAAATGCAGGTAATGCTCTTTCAATCTGCTCAGTCTGAACACAATATGATACTCTTACGTATCCCGGCGTTCCAAAACTATCTGCAGGCACAAGTAACAATTCCTGCTCTTTTGCCTTTTCACAGAATGCCTTTGCATCATCTTCCATGGCTTTTACAAATAAATAGAAAGCTCCATCGGGATATACGCATTCAAATCCCATTTCCGTAAGACTGTTATATAATAAATCTCTGTTAGTTTTATATATCGAAATATCTGCTGTGTCATCAATACATCTTTCAATAACCTTCTGGAATAAACTTGGTGCACATACATATCCTAATACTCTTCCTGCTCCACATACAGCTGCATATGCATCCTTGCTGTCAACCATTTTGTTTGACACAACTATGTAACCAATTCTTTCTCCAGGTAATGATAATGCTTTACTGTATGAATAACATACAAATGTATTATCATAATAATTAATCATATATGGTACATCAATATCATCATATACTAATTCACGATATGGTTCATCAGTAATTAAGAAAATAGGATGTCCATATTCTTTTTCTTTTTTTCTAAGGATATCACACATTTTAACTATTGTTTCTTCTGAATACACAACACCTGACGGGTTGTTAGGTGAATTAACAATAACTGCTTTAGTCTTTTCATTTACTGCTGCTTCAAATTTTTCCATGTCAATCTGAAATGTTCCTTCTTCTCCCGGAACCTGTACAACCTTAGCACCTGACTCCTTAATAAAAATAGTATATTCAGGGAAGAACGGCGTAAATACGATACATTCTTCATCCTTTTCCATTATTGCATTCAATACGATTGTAAGAGATGCTGCTGCACCACAAGTCATATAGATATTATCTTTTGTTATATCTGTTCCAAATTTTTTATTTATATAATTAGCAATTGTATCTCTTACATGGGCATCCCCCTGTGCTGATGTGTAACCATGTGTAGCTACCGGATCGCCATTTTCAACAATATCAATAATTGCTTTCTTTACACTTTCCGGAGCAGGAACACTTGGATTACCAATACTGAAATCAAATACATTTTCTGCACCAATTTCCTGTTTACGTTTATTTCCATATTCAAATATTTCTCTTATTTCTGAACGAACTTTTCCTAAATGTACCATATCTTCTACAAACATATCTCTTCTCCTTTAAAATTAATTTTGTATTTTTATGCTGTCAGTACCAAAATATATCTTACAGATTATTTTTATAGTCATGCATCATTTACAAATTCTGTATTTTAAATTCACGCTCATGCTCACGTTTCTGGTCTCGTTTTGCAATGTCGTCTCTCTTATCGTATAATTTTTTACCTCTTGCCAAACCAATTTCCACTTTTACCAGACTTCCTTTAAAATAAACCTGCAAAGGTACTAATGTCAAACCTTTTTCTTTAATTTTACCAACAAGTTTATTTATTTCATATTTATGCATCATTAATTTCTTTGGCCTAAGCGGATCTTTATTGAAGATATTTCCCTTTTCATATGGGCTTATGTGCATTCCATAAATAATCACTTCTCCGTCTTCGATACGGATAAATGACTCTTTAATGCTACATTTTCCCTGTCTTAAAGACTTAACTTCAGTACCATGAAGTACAATTCCGGTCTCATAAGTATCTTCAATAAAATAGTCATGGCGGGCCTTTTTATTATTTGCAATTAATCTATTCGCTGCCTTTGCCATATCTTCACCTTTCCATATTAACTTTACAACTTTTTCCATACAATTTTACATCATTTTATTACTAATTTCACTATAAATTTGTATATATTTGATTATGCCAGTACAAAATCTATTGTTTTTGTCATCTTATCTGTATGAACAACTCTTACCTTTACAGACTGTCCTAGTTTGTATGTCTTTTTTGTATGTTCACCTACAAGAGAATATGTTGGTTCATCATATATATAATGGTCATCCTCCATATTGCTTACGTGAACCATTCCTTCTATTGTATTAGGCAACTCAACATACATTCCCCAGCCGGTAACACTTGAAATTACACCTTCAAATTCTTCTCCGATATAACTTCTCATATATTCAACTTTCTTTAATTTCTCAGTATCCCTTTCTGCATCATCAGCACGTCTTTCGTTTATACTGCAATTCTTAGTTATATCAGGCAAAATTGTATTGTAATGTCTTATATACTTTTCATTCAGTTTTCCATGAATGTTTTCTTTAATAATTCTGTGTATCTGTAAATCAGGATATCTTCGTATTGGAGATGTAAAATGGCAGTAATATTTTGCTGATAATCCAAAATGTCCTTTACATTCCGGAGTATATTCTGCTCTCTTCATTGAACGCAAAGTAATTCTGCTTATCAAAGCTTCTTCACTTGTTCCTTCCACACTTTCTAATAACTTCTGAAGTTCTTTTGGATGAATTTCATCTCCCATCATCTTTATATGATATCCAAAGTTATTTATAAATGTAGCAAGTTGTGTCATTTTCTCGACATCCGGCTTATCATGATTTCTATATACAAATGGGAGTTCCTGCCAATAATACTCTTCTGCAACCGTTTCATTTGCCATAAGCATAAAATCTTCTATAATTTTAGTTGCTGAATTTCTCTCATAGGGTTCAATGGAAATAACTCTTCCTTTATCGTCTAATTTAATTTTACATTCAGGGAATTCAAAATTAATTGCTCCTCTTCCATATCTTTTCTTTCGCAAAATATCAGACAATTCTTTCATTAACTTAAACATCGAAATGAAATCTTTATGTTTTTCGCATGCCTCTTTTTCACCTATAAGTACATCCCTTACCTGTGTATAAGACATTCTTCTGTCTACATTAATTAATGTTTCCACTATTTCATGACTTATAATATTCCCATTTTCATCGATTTCCATAATACAGCTAAGTGCAAGTCTGTCTTCTCCCTGATTTAATGAGCAAATACCATTAGACAATTTATGTGGAAGCATTGGAATTACCCTGTCTACTAAATATACGCTTGTCGCTCTTTTTCTGGCTTCTTTATCTAACGGAGAATTTTCCGTAACATAATTACTTACGTCCGCAATATGAACTCCTAAAGTATAAACTCCATTTTTCTTAGAGATTGTGATAGCATCATCTAAATCTTTAGCGTCTTCTCCATCTATTGTTACAGTCTGCCAGTTCCTAATATCTTTTCTTCCGTTCTTTTCTTCTTCTCTTACATAATCAGGTATGTTTTCTATCTGTTCCATTACATCTTCCGGAAACTCTGTTGGTATATCATAAGCTTTAACGATAGATAAAATATCTACTCCCGGGTCATTTACATGACCTATAATTTCAACTATTTTTCCTTCCGGCTTTCTTCCTTCTTTTCCGTAATCAGTAATTTTAGCAACAACTTTGTGTCCATTAACTGCTCCCATAGATGCCTTAAGTGGAATATATATATCCTTTACAATTTTTTGATTATCCGGTAATACATATCCAAAGTTTTTGCTTTTTTCAAATAATCCAACAACTTCTGTTATTTCATGGGATATGATTTTTATAATTTTACCTTCTTTTCTTCTTTTTCTTGTTCCATCATTCTTAGTTTTGTCTTCAGGTAATACTGCAACTAAAACCGTATCATGGTGAAAAGCATTATTAACATTCGCAGCCGGAATAAAATAATCCTCTTCTTCACCCTCTACAGTAACAAATCCGTATCCTTTTTCATGTGCAGTAAATATACCTGTAACTAATGTTTCTTTTGCTATCGAATACTTTCCTCTTTTTGAAACAGATATCTTTCCTTCATTTATTAATTCATTTAAGACTATTTCTAATAATCCTCTATCTTCCTTTTTTACATTTAATATTATTGCTAATTCTTTTATTTTCATAGGAACATAGTTTTTATCATTCATTAAATCTAATATGATTTTCTTTCTTTCATTAATTAATTCCATGATTTCTCCTTACTCTATTATTATAAATTTGTAAAATACTTTCTGTTTATGCTTTTTATTTTTTTAATTAAATCTCATTTCAAATTTATTTCTATGATTATTTTAGCCATTTTTTGTTTTTATAATAAAAAGAAAGTGTTCCTAAAAGGAACACTTTAAAAATCATAATTATCCTAAAAATTTAAGAACTTCATATTAAGAACAATTGAAAGTACAAAGAATAAAACAATCATAACCTTTGTAATCTTTTCTAATTTTCCTTCCATTGAACGTCCTTTATTCTTTCCCCAGTATGATTCTGCTGCACCACTGATTGCTCCTGTAAGTCCAGCCTGCTTTCCTTCCTGAAGTAGTATTACTACTGTTATAACTACACAGATGATAATGTATATCACTGATAATACTCTTAATAATGTAATCATTTCGAACCTCCTATTAGTATGTATTGCCCCCTCCCTTGGGTCAGCGGCTAGTCGTCGGAAACATTTATTGAAAATGAACTTCATTCATTTCGTTTCCTTCTATACCTATTCAAACGCGAATACATAAATATTATCATATTTGTATGCTATTATCAAGTAATTATTCCAATCTTTTCTAATTTTATCATCTAAATTTCTTCCTATTGCTGATTGCCTTCATTCACTAATTCCTGTAAATTACTGATTTCAGTTTCTATTTCTATATTTTCACTTTTGCTTTGTACTATCTCTGTATTTTGTTGTTCTTCTATAGATTCTGTTTCATCAGACTTGGTAGTCTCTATCGTTGTTTCCTGAATAGTTACATCTTCTGTTTCATTTTGTTTGCTATCTGCATTTTTCTTCTTTTTATCAGTCTTTTTATTTTTTGAGTCGTCACTTGCTTTTTTACTTTTACTTGAATTTATACTTTTACTTTTTGATTTTGCTGTACCTGTACTTACAGAAGCACTTTTTTCATTCGTCACTACATTACTCTCTGTATTTTTATTTCATTCTGTTTGTTTACTGCCACACTGACTGCAGTAGTTGTTTCCTCCTTTTTATTTTATCTTTTGTTTATTTCCTATTATTTTCTATTCATTTAGTAGATATTGTTTTTCTCATCGTTTGTCAACTTTATTTCTATTTTTATTTATAATTTTTCTTCAATTCTCAATAACTGGTTATATTTTGCTGTTCTTTCACTTCTACATGGTGCCCCTGTTTTTATAAAACCTGTATTAAGCCCTACCGCCAAATCTGCAATAGTTGTATCTTCTGTTTCTCCTGAACGATGTGACATGATAGCTATATATCCATGACTTTGTGCCATTTGCACAGCTTTAATTGTTTCTGTTATACTTCCTATCTGATTTGGTTTTATCAATATTGCATTTGCACATTTCTCTTTTATTCCCTTTTTTAATCTCTCTACATTTGTAACAAATAAATCATCACCGACTAAGTGGATTTTTCTACCTAATTTCTCAGTAATCTTTTTCCATCCATCCCAATCTTCTTCATCTAATGGGTCTTCTATTGAAAATATCGGATATCTGTCAACAATATCACTCCACATATCTATTAATTCATCTGTTGTCAATTCGATTCCTTTTTTAGGTAATTTGTATTTTCCTGTAACTTCTGCTTTCCATTCTGAAGCTGCTACATCCAAAGATATTTTAAAGTCTTTTTCAGGAATATATCCTGCCTTTTTAACTGCTTCAATAATTAAATCAAGTACTTCCATTTCGTTATTTAAATCCGGTGCAAATCCACCTTCATCACCAACTGCAACAGATAAATTTTTGTCTTTTAATAATTTTTTCAGTGCATGGTAAACTTCTGCACACCATCTCAATCCTTCTTTAAATGTTGTCGCTCCAACAGGTAAAATCATAAATTCCTGCACGTCTATATTATTAGATGAATGAGCACCTCCGTTTAAAATATTCATCATGGGCATAGGCATTTTACACGCACTTATGCCTCCTGTAAATTTGTAAGTAAAAATATTTAATGCTTTTGCACATGCATTTAAATTAGCCATCGAAACAGCCAATATTGCATTTGCACCTAATTTTGATTTATTATCTGTTCCGTCTTCACTTAACATCATTCTGTCAATTCTTCTTTGATTAAGTGCATTTTGTCCTATAAGCATTTCATTTATTATTGTATTTACGTTTGTTACAGCTTTTTTTACACCGGCTCCTAAATATCTATCTTCACCATCTCTAATCTCCGCTGCTTCAAATTTTCCTGTTGATGCACCGGACGGTACGGCTGCTCTTCCTGTAATCAAATCAGTTTTTGGATTTTCCCCTCTAACCGTAACTTCTGCTTCAACTGTAGGATTTCCACGTGAATCTAAAATTTCTCTTGCTTTTACATTTACAATCTTTAAATATTGTTCCATATTCTCTATCAGATGCATTTTTAGCACCCAATTTCTCCTATATTATTTAATGTTCCGTTAATATATAAAGATTTTTCAATCTACTATGCCTTACTATTTTCACGAAGCACTTACTATTTAGACAACGATATATATATGTCTTTTATATAAAACAAATTTATATACGTTCTTTGTATAAAACACTGTTATATACATTCTTTATACAAAAACAGGGAAACACTATTTTACTAGTGTTTCCCTGTTACTTATTTTTATTCAATTAAGTCAAAGAGTTCTACATTGACCTCTCTATTTATTATTTTACAAGTAATGATTTTCCTGTCATTTCTTTTGGCTGTTCCATTCCCATTAATTCGATTAATGTAGGAACGATGTCTGCTAAGCATCCACCTTCTCTTAATTTATACTTAGGATCAGCATTTACTAAGATAAATGGTACAGGATTTGTTGTGTGAGCTGTAAATGGTTCGCCTGTTTCATAGTCAACTAACTGCTCAGCATTTCCGTGGTCAGCACAGATAAACATCTGTCCATCAACTTCCTTAATAGCTTCTACTGCTCTGCCTACACATTCATCTACTGCTTCAATAGCCTTGATAGCTGCTGATTCAACACCTGTGTGTCCTACCATGTCAGGATTTGCAAAGTTAATGATAATAACATCATATTTCTGTCCTTTAATTGCGTCTACAAGCTTATCACATACTTCATAAGCACTCATTTCAGGCTTAAGGTCATATGTTGCTACTTCTTTAGGTGAATTTACTAAAATTCTATCTTCTCCCTTATTTGGTTCTTCTACACCACCATTAAAGAAGAATGTAACATGAGCATATTTTTCTGTTTCAGCAATTCTAGCCTGAGTCATGTTATGTGCAGCTAAATATTCACCAAATGTATTTCTAATTTCAACTTTCTTAAATGCGATTAATTTGTTAGGAATTGTAACATCATATTCTGTAAAGCATACAAATACTAAATCTAATCTTTTTCCTCTATCAAATCCATCAAAATCATCTGCACAGAATGCTCTTGTAATCTGACGTGCTCTGTCTGGTCTGAAGTTACAGAAAATAACAGAATCTTTGTCATTTACTGTTGCTACAGGAGCATCATTTTCCATAATTACTGTAGGAATAACAAATTCATCTGTCTTATCTACTGCGTATGAATCTGCAACTGCCTGTACAGGGTCTGTAGCTTTATTTCCTTCTCCCTTTGTAATAGCATCATATGCCTTAACAACTCTATCCCAGTTATTATCTCTATCCATTGCATAGTAACGTCCTGAAATTGAAGCAATCTTTCCAACACCAATTTCAGCCATCTTATCTACTAATTCCTGAACATAATCTTTTCCTGATGCAGGAGGTGTATCTCTACCATCTAAGAATGCATGTACATATACCTTTTCAAGACCAAATTTCTTAGCCATTTCAATTGTTCCATAAATATGTGTATTATGGCTGTGTACACCACCGTCTGATAATAATCCAAAGATGTGTAATGCACTGTTGTTTTTCTTGCAATTTTCCATTGCCTTAACTAACTCTTCATTCTTAAAGAAATCTCCATCCTGAATTTCTTTTGTGATTCTTGTTAATTCCTGGTATACAATTCTTCCTGCACCCATATTTAAATGACCTACTTCAGAATTTCCCATCTGTCCGTCAGGAAGGCCTACTGCCATTCCACTTGCATAACCTTTTACAAAAGGATATTCTGCCATAAGCTTGTCCATTACAGGCTTTTTAGCTTCTGCAACAGCATTTGCTTTTGCATTTTCATTTAATCCATATCCGTCTAAAATCATTAAAACTGTTGGTTTTTTGCTCATTTTTCTCTCCTTAAATTAAACTTTATTTTTCTATTCCCCATGAAATTTCCTGCTTCTTCAAATTAATTGCCACTGCATTCTCACGGGTTCTTTCGCTATTTCCTCTGAAATACAAAATATCGTATCCTTTGAAAATAACATTCATATCATAACCACAGTTACTAACTGTGTTGGTTAACATTTCCTCAGTCTGTTCTTTTGTAATATTAGTCTTTACTTTTGAGTAGCTGCTTGCAGAGCCTACATTCTGCTGCACACAAAAATATATTGGATTTCTCTTAACATTAGAGAATGTATTATTTTTTACATGTATGCCTTCTATTCCGCCACCTGAAATAGCATGTGCTCCACTACTATAAGCTTTCTTACTCTTTAATCCAATTTTGTTAAAAGTATTATTTTCAATGGTTGCATTCTTCCAGTTAAGTATAAATACACCATTGTCAAAAATATTTTTAAATGTATTATTAGTTATTACTACATTTTCGTGATAAACATTTTCACCATTCTTCTGTGAATACTTATGTGTACCAACACCACGTGTAACTCCATCAAATACATTGTTTGTTATTGTTATATTTTTATTATCTGTTCTATCCTGTGCAACCCACACTGCATTAAGGCCATGTGTTTCAGGGTCCGGAGTATCAAGATTAATAGCCTCTTTCATATAATTTTTAGCCCTTGTACTTGCTTTAGAACCTTTAAATGTACAATTTTCAATAACAACATTCTCTACACCTGTTATTTCAAGGAAATGTCCTCCATTCTGATTTTTAAATGTTATTCCTGAAACTTTTACATTTTTATTGTGGGATATTACAATTGTTCCTCCACCTTCAACAAAATTATTGTCAATTGTAGCATTCCCTTTACCTGTTATTGAAATGTTCTTTGCACCACTTACTTTTTTACATGACCCTTTTATCTTGCTTTTTGATGGTGGACATAATGAAAATACATTATTTGATGGTGGATATCCTGCTCCACCAGTTTCATATATATTTTTTAATACAACTCCATTCTTCAACACAACCTGAACATTTGATGGAATATATACAGAATTAGACATTTCGTATGTGCCTTTTTTTATAATAAATTTACCACCGCCTGCTTTTTCTAATTGCTTCATATAATAATTAAAAGCTACTGTATACTTCGTATATTTGTTATAATTAGAATACTTTTTTATTTCTGAAGGAATTGACTTTGTTGTCATTGTTATTGTTTTCTTAGCATATACATTCTTTGCCTGTATATGGGTTACTCCTGTTACACATAGCATAACTGCCAATGTAGACACTAATCTTATAATTATTTTATTTCTTTTCTTCATATTCATATTCCTAACGAATTTTTTGTTTGATATTAAACAAAAGAATTTTAATTTTAAAACTTACTCCTTAAATTTAATATCTGATAATAGTTAATTGTTATTAAATACTCAATCTGTTCTTCAATAAAGGGCTGATGCAATTTTGTTGCAACAACCCTTATTTAAAATCTTATTTATTATAGTTGACAATCTTTCCAAATTCTGCTTTAAGGCTTGCACCACCAACTAAACCACCATCTATGTCAGGTTTAGCAAGTAATTCTGCTGCATTTCCAGCGTTCATTGAACCACCATACTGAATTCTGATAGCTGCTGCTGTTGCATCATCATATACTTCTGCGATACATTCTCTGATTGCTGCACAAATTTCTTCTGCCTGATCAGATGTAGCTGTCTTACCTGTTCCAATAGCCCAGATTGGTTCGTAAGCGATAACTGCTTCCTTAGCCTGGTCTGCTGTTACATTTAAGAATGCAATCTTAATCTGCTGACGGATGAAATCAACTGCAACACCCTGTTCTCTCTGTTCAAGAGTTTCACCACAGCAAATAATAGGTGTAATACCATGTTCAAAAGCTTTTAATACTTTCTTATTTACTGTTGCATCTGTTTCTGCGAAATATTCTCTTCTTTCTGAATGTCCAATGATAACATACTTAACTCCAACATCTGTTAACATGTTAGGAGCTATTTCTCCTGTATATGCACCACTTTCTTCAAAATACATATTTTCAGCACCGATGTTGATGTTTGAACCCTTTGCTGCTTCCATAGCCGGTACTATTGAAATAGCTGGTACACAAAATACTACATCTACATCTTCATTAGCTACTAAAGGTTTTAATTCATTGATTAAAGCAACTGCCTCACTAGGAGTTTTGTTCATTTTCCAGTTACCTGCGATAATTTTCTTTCTCATAATTATATAATCTCCTCTATATTTAAGACATATCAGTTAAAAGCATATTAAGCCTTTAACTGCTGATGATGCCTTATATAATATTGTATATCCTACTTATCGTTTGCTGCTGCAACACCTGGTAATTCCTTACCTTCGAGGAATTCAAGAGAAGCTCCACCACCTGTTGAAATATGTGACATCTTATCACCAAATCCTAACTGGTTAGCTGCCGCTGCTGAATCACCACCACCGATGATTGTTGTAGCATCTTTAAGATCTGCCATAGCTTTAGCAATTGCAATTGTACCATTAGCAAAGTTAGGCATTTCGAAACATCCCATTGGTCCGTTCCATACAACTGTCTTAGCTCCTTTAATAGCATTAGCAAATAATTCTGCTGTCTTTGGTCCGATATCTAAACCTTCCATATCAGCTGGGATTTCTCCACGTCCTACAACCTTGAAGTTGCAGTCATTTGAGAAGTTATCTCCAACTACTGTATCGACAGGGATTAATAACTTAACACCCTTTTCTTCAGCTTTCTTCATCATGTTTACAGCATATTCTTTGTAATCTTCTTCAAGAAGTGATTTACCTACTTCTTCACCAAGACCAGCCATGAATGTGTATGCCATACCACCACCGATGATTAATGTATCAACCTTTTCAAGAAGGTTTTCAATAACTGAAATCTTTGATGAAACTTTTGCTCCACCAAGGATAGCTACGAATGGTCTTTCCGGATTGTTAACTGCGTTTCCAAGGAAATCGATTTCCTTCTGCATTAAGTATCCTACAACTGCTGTGTCAACAAATTTTGTTACACCAACGTTTGAACAATGTGCTCTGTGAGCTGTTCCGAACGCATCATTTACAAATACATCACAAAGTGAAGCTAATTCTTTGCTGAATTCTTCTCCGTTCTTTGTTTCTTCTGCACGATAACGTGTGTTTTCAAGAAGAATAACATCTCCGTCTTTCATTGCTTCAACTGCAGCCTTAGCATTTGGTCCTACTACTTCAGGATCTGCTGCGAATTTAACTTCCTGTCCTAATAATTCTGAAAGTCTTACTGCAACTGGTGCTAATGATAATTCCGGCTTTGGTTCTCCCTTTGGCTTTCCAAGATGTGAGCAAAGGATTACCTTTCCACCATCAGCTATTAATTTCTTTATTGTTGGCAAAGCTGCTACTAAACGGTTTTCGTCTGTGATTTTTCCATCCTGTAATGGTACGTTGAAGTCACAACGAACTAACACTCTCTGTCCTTTTACATTGATATCATCTACTGATTTCTTATTAAGCATTATATGTGCTCCTTTCATTTAAGCGCGTCATACGCGTAGTCTCATAAATCCCGGAATCAGTATAAACTTTATTCCAAGATTATATGCGCCCATGAAATGTACATCCATATAGATGTGGCGTTCATTTTATTCAGCGCAATATAAAAGGGTCCGGTCCAATTAAGACCGGACCCTTATGGATCTTATTTAAAGATTTCTTATTTATTATGCTAATTCTGAGAAGTATTTGATTGTTCTAACCATCTGGCTTGTGTATGAGTTTTCATTGTCATACCATGAAACAACCTGTACTTCATAAGTATCATCATCAACCTTTGATACCATTGTCTGTGTAGCATCAAATAATGAACCATATCTCATTCCAACGATATCGCTTGATACGATTTCGTCTTCATTATATCCGTAAGATTCGTTTGAAGCTGCCTTCATAGCTGCATTGATACCTTCAACTGTGATATCTTTTCCTTTAACTACAGCTGTAAGAACTGTTGTAGAACCTGTTGGAACTGGAACTCTCTGTGCAGAACCGATTAATTTTCCGTTTAATTCTGGAATAACTAATCCGATAGCTTTAGCAGCACCTGTTGAGTTAGGTACGATATTAACTGCTGCAGCTCTTGATCTTCTTAAATCACCTTTTCTCTGTGGTCCGTCAAGAGTCATCTGGTCACCTGTGTAAGCATGAATTGTTAACATGATACCACTCTGGATTGGAGCGTACTTGTTAAGTGCATCAGCCATAGGTGCTAAGCAGTTTGTTGTACATGAAGCAGCTGAAATGATTGTATCATCTGCCTTTAATGTTTCGTGGTTTGTATTGTAAACGATTGTTGGAAGATCGTTTCCAGCTGGAGCTGAAATAACAACCTTACGAGCACCAGCATCGATATGAGCCTGTGCTTTAGCCTTAGATGTATAGAAACCTGTACATTCTAATACTACGTCTACTTTTAATTCGCCCCAAGGACACTTTGAAGCATCAGCTTCTGCGTAAATCTTGATTTCTTTTCCATCAACGATGATTGAATCATCTGTAGCTGAAACTGTTTCAGCCTTGTCATATTTACCCTGTGATGAATCATACTTTAATAAGTGAGCTAACATCTTAGGACTTGTTAAGTCATTGATAGCTACTACTTCATAACCTTCTGCTCCAAACATCTGTCTGAAAGCAAGACGTCCGATACGTCCAAAACCGTTAATTGCAACTTTAACTGACATTTAATTGTCCTCCTATTAAATAAGATATATTTTGTTAATTAATATTAACCTATTGATTATTCTACATAAATACTTTCCAAATATCAAGAAGTTTTTTGCATTTTTCTCATATTTTGTTAATTTTTTGACAAATAAAACGTTTTTACTTTTATCTTCTCATTAATATAGTAATTTTCAGCAAAATTTGTTATATTCTACTCATAATTTTTTTCTTTGCTAATTTGTAATTATTTCAGATTCAGGTATAAATATATATAACAAACGATAGGAAGTTTTTCGCAATTTTGCGAGCATAGTGTAAATAAAAAAGTAATGTTTGAGCCTTTAGGCGAGTTTTACTTTTTTATTTATTATAAACGGCGCAGCAAAATAAGAAAAACAACGTGTTTGGAATATATTTTTATACCTGGCTCTGAAACATTAACAAATTGCAATACATATTACATAAGGAGAATATACGTTATGTTATCTGATTTTCATGTACATTCTAAATTTTCTGCTGATTCAGATGAGAATTTGGAAAATATAATAAACAAAGCCATAAGTTTAAATATGAAAGATATTTGCATCACTGACCACCAGGACTGGTACTGGCCTGTCCCGGGTGAATCATTTGATATAGATACCGATTCATATTTTAATGAATTAAACATATTAAAAGATAAATATTCTTCAAAAATCAATCTTCATATTGGAGTTGAACTTGGCATTACATGCGACAACTACAAAAAAAATGCTGATTTTTTGCAATCATATCCATTTGAATATATCATTGGCTCCTGTCATATTGTAGACAACATGGACCCATATTATTCTGAATTTTGGGAAAATCGCAATGAAGCTGAAGCTTTCAGGACTTATTTTTCAACTTTACTTGATGCATTAAAATTGTTTAATTCATTCAATACATTAGGCCATTTAGACTACATAGTCAGATATGCGCCAAATAAAGATAAAAACTATAATTGTAGCGATTATTTTGACATTGTAGAGCAGATATTTAAAGAAATAATTCATAAAGATATTGCTTTGGAAATTAATACCGGTGCACTTGCAAAAGGAATGGATTTTGCAAATCCCCACTTTGATATACTTTCATTTTATAAAGATCTTGGCGGAAAACTTGTGGCTGTAGGCTCCGATGCCCATATTGCCGGTAATATAGGATTTGGCTTTGACAAAGCCGCACAACTTATAGAACATTTTAATTTTAAAAATATAAATGAATAACTAAAAAAACTACAAAACTTCATTTAACAATCTGAAGTTTTGTAGTTTTTTCATTTTTATTATAAAGATTAATTTATCCTATTTCACTATTCCATGTTCAAGGAAAAACTGTTTCCATCTTGGCACACATGAAGGCATAAGATGAACCCCATCACTTGTGTACTTAGGATCAAGAGCGCCTGTATCTTTTTTATCAAACACTTCGTTTTCATCAAGCCATATTATATCGTATCCATTTGTAAGTTCCTTAAGTTTCTTATTTCTTTTATCTATTTCCTTATTTTTTATATAAGTTTCTTCTTTGTCTTTCTTTTTTGTCACATGCATAATACTTTGAATAAATATTATTGCATCAGGCTGTTTTTCTCTAATAGTATTTATTACTTTACCATATTGCTCAGCAAATGTATCTGCTGTTCCTGTTCCAATTTCATTTATTCCAAGCATTATATAAATTTTTTCAAATTTATTTTTTTCAAGGGCTTTTTTTACAGTTATTTTTTTCTTTCCTGATTTAACGATTTTTTCATCTAAAATCTTCCATACGGACACACCCTGTTCTGCATAAAATACTGTTTTGTCCCAATTTGCATATAACGATATTGTCTGTGTTCGTGAATCACCTATAAATAATGCCCCATCCAGATAAGATTCGTCTACAGTTACAAAATCACGATGTGCTTTTTCCTCTGTAACGGTTTCTGTCTGAGTTTCTCCCGATTCATCCGTAACTATCTGGATTTCTCCAGTATCACTTTGGATTACTTTTTTCCCTTTATTCTCTTTACTTTCCTGTTCCACTATCTTTTTAGTTTCGTTGTATTTTATTATGTCTTTTGTTCCCAGAAATATTCCAAAAATCACAACAGATACAACCATCACAATCAAAAATCCATATTTATCAAATATAGCCTTTTTATCCATCTGTTTTCTCCTGTTAAAATATAAATATTAACTTAAACCTTAATCCGCTAAGAGGTTATTATCATTTTTAAAATCTAAAGTACAAAAACGGATTGCTTGCCGCTGTACTCATTCTATACACACATACCCAGAATATTATAATTAAAATTACTGACGCTACTTTTGTTCTTCTATATTTTTCAAATATCTTCATTGGAATACTTAAACTAAAGATAACTGCAAATACAAAGAATATTCCGTAATGTTTTATCGCATCAACATAATCTAATTTATTTACAAATTCTGTGCTTACATGTGAAATCATTGGGAATAATTTTGCAAAATATAATTTTATGTCTCCCATTTTATCAAGTGCAAATATCATCCAGCTCATCGGAATTATAAATATTATATATAAATGTCCAAGTGCAGGATATTTATCTAATATATTTTTTAATCCAAGCTTTTCTATTGTCAATAATACAAAGAACAACAATCCCCAACATACGAAATTCCAGCTTGCTCCATGCCACAATCCCGTAAGTCCCCATACCACAAACATATTAAATATTGTTCTTGCAAATCCTTTTCTATTACCACCAAGCGGAATATAAACATAATCTCTAAACCAGCTTCCAAGAGTAATATGCCATCTTCTCCAAAATTCAGTAACGGATGTTGATATATATGGATTGTTAAAGTTTCTTGGAATTTTAAATCCCAACATTTTTCCAAGACCTATTGCCATAAGTGAATATCCATAAAAATCAAAGTAAATCTGGAATGTATATGCAAACATCGCAATCCATGCCATTGGTGTTGATATGCTTGCTATTCCGTAAGTCTTAATAGATTCCCAACACATTCCCATTATATTTGCCAAAAGCATTTTTGATGCAAGACCCATAATAAAAATTCTTATTCCATCCTGCAATAAAAGTAATGATACTTTTCTTTTTCTTATCTGTTTAGCAATGTCCTTATATACAACAATCGGTCCTGCGATAAGTTGCGGATACATACAAAGATAAACTCCTAAGTTAATATAGTTCTTTTCTGCTTTTGTTTTCTTTGTATAAACATCAATGACATAAGATGCTATCTGGAATGTGTAAAAACTGATTCCAAGTGGTAATGTAAGACTTGTTTCTATTCCCGTAAAAAATGTAAAATATTTAAACACAAATAAGAACAGGAAGTTATATACTAAAGCTACGATTAATGTTATTTTGTCATAATTATTTTTTTCTTCTCCATTATGTTCAAGTATCTGATTATCATATTGAAATTTTCTGATAAAAATACCTGCAAAATAATTTACTGTCAGCGATAATAAAATTAATGGAATATATTTCATTTCACCGACTGTATAAAATATTAAACTTGCAACGAATAAACATATATTTTTAAACTTCATTGGAACTAAAAAATATATTAATATTACTATCGGTAAAAAATAAAATATAAACTGATTACTGCAAAATAACATCTCTTCCTCCGCCTGTGTCATGCACAATTATTTTATAACTGTGACTTTATATAATTATAAATATTTTCGTAAGTTTCTTCTGTATAATGAAGTCCATCCTGAGTTTCAAATCCGATGGCATTCAAATAACTGTTTGTGTCTATTACAATGACATTTTCATCTAATCTGTCTATGATTTCCTGATTAAAATAATCTATGTCATCATTCTTAATGTGATAACCACTATATGTCTCCTGTTCTTCATCTACAGGATTTACAAGCATATAATAAATCTGACAATCAAATGTCTGTGACATTTCATTTATTTTATCTACGTATTTGTCGATGTTTACTAAGTCATTAACTCCTAATCCTATAATTAATGCTGTATCATCATCAATCTCATACTTTATATTATTCATCTGGTTTATCAAATAGTCGTATCCTTCACCAACTTCACAAATAAACACATCTTCATCTGTCGCATTTGCTTTTTCCATTCCCTTATATCTGGAATCTCCTACAAACAAATATTTTCCGTATTCTCTTTTTGTTCTTGTAGTTTCATTTTCACTATCATGTCTGTTTGCTTTTCTATACTTACTTTTGTAAGTTTGTGCCTCAGGTACATTTTCATGTATATTATCTGCTAATGACTTAATCATTTTAGATTCAAGCCCAAATCCTGCTCCTTCTACACAAATAATAATAACTGCTATGATAGCAATCATTATCGTGCCTAAAACTATACTTGTCCTATTGTTTTTCTTATTATTCATCATTTTCATATTATCTTTCCTCTTATTAACCAACATTATCGTAATTTGATTTTTCTTTAAGTAATGTTATTTAAGGCCAATAATTTTCGTAATAGCCATAGCCATTCTATCATATAAACAACAAAAAACAACAGATTTTGACAAAGTTAATCTTTATTTAATAAATTTCGGACTTATGTAATATTTAGGTAACAAAGTTATTACATTTTTCTCTGTTTCATTATATTTATTTGATATTTTATGATATAGTTTTACTGTTTTATTTCATAGTTTTACTGTTTTATTTCATAATTTTACTGTTGAAATTCAAAGATTATTGAATACATATAAAAACATCCCCACAAACTTATTTTATAACAATGATGTTTATGCGGATGCTTTTACTTTTATATAATTCATTAGTTTTCTACTGTTCTCTTTGCAGTTTTATTAACTTTTTCATTATTTCTACTGTCCTGTCAATTTCATCTCTTGTATTTTCATGTGATATAGTTATTCTTACTGTTCCATAAGCATACTCTTTCTGAACATTTATAGCCATAATAACCTGCGACGGTTTTCCTCCTGCCGCCGCACAGGCCGAGCCTGCTGAAATACAAATGCCTTCATTTCCCATATCTTCAACCAATTTAGCAGCGTTTATATTTTTAAAACTAAAATTTGCGTTTCCGGGAAGCCTTTTAAATTTATGTCCGTTAAGTTTTACATCATCAATTTCATTCATAACACGATTTATGAGATAATTACGCAAATACTGTTCTTTTTGCATTCTATAACTCATGTTCTTAATCGACTGAATTGCTGCCTGCTCCATTCCAGCAATTCCTGCTACATTTTCAGTTCCTGAACGCTTTCCATTTTCCTGTCCCCCACCCCATATAAGTGGTTCAAAATCATCTATATTTCTTACATAGAGAAACCCAACACCTTTAGGTCCGTTAAATTTGTGTGCACTTACGCTCATCATGTCAATATTCATCCTTGCAACATTTATCGGAACATGCCCAAATGCCTGTACGGCATCTGTATGAAAAGTTATTCCATATGCTCTTGCTAAACGCCCTATCTTTGCTATCGGTTCTATTGTTCCTATTTCATTATTTGCAAACATGACCGATATAAGCCTTGTATTTTCCTTTATAGATTTTTCTAATTCATCAATATTTATTTCTCCATCCGGATTTACATTTAGGTAGGTTACTTCTGCACCTTTTTTTCTAGCGTATTCACAGGTATTTAATACTGCATGATGTTCAATTTTTGTTGTAATAATATGCGAATTTTCAATATCCTTTATTTTAAGCACAGCACTATTATCTGATTCAGTTCCTCCTGATGTAAATATGATATTTTCAGGATTTGCATTAATCATTCCTGCTATCCTTATTCTTGCTCTTTCGACGATACTTCCTGCCCTATCTCCAAAAGGATAATTTGCAGATGGATTTCCATACTCATCTTCTAAAAGCGGAACCATCGCTTCTTTTGCTTCTTTACATACTGCCGTAGTTGCAGCGTTATCTAAATATATCAAAATTTCACCCTCTCATTAATCATTTTTAAGTACTTTGCATCATATTATGAACTAATAAATTTTCTGCTTTATTTTTCTTTATAGTAAAAAGCAGAATGGAGAATTTTATGTCAAAACAGACTACTATTATTTTAGGAACCATTATGCTTACATTTTCCGGGATTGCAAGCAGAGTTATTGGTTTCTTATATAGAATATTCTTATCTAACTTAATTGGTGCTAAAGGGCTTGGCCTTTTTCAAATGATTTTTCCCGTACTTGCTTTCTTTATTTCTTTTTCATGCGGCGGAATACAAACTGCTGTATCAAGATTTGTTGCTGAAAGTAAAGATTTAAAAAAGAGTTTTTCAATATTTACGGCAAGTATTATCATGTCTGAATTTCTTGCTGTTATCGCCTCGTTTATTATGTATTTTTTTTCTAATGTTTTGGCTTCTTTTTTAGGCGAACCAAATTGTGCCGTACTCTTAAAATATGCTTCTTACACTATACCTATGACTGTTCTCCATGCCTGTACCGTAGGTTTTTATCTTGGCTTAAAAAGACCTCTTATCCCATCAATAGCTCAGGTTTTAGAACAGGTATTCAAATTGGCTTCCTTGTTTATTTTTTTTGTTATTTTTACATCTAAAGGGTATGCCCTAACACCTAAAGTTGCTGTCTTTTCTCTTATTTTATCTGAAATTGCAGGAACCGTTTACTGCATATTGGTTGTTTCAAATTATGGGATTTCGTTCTTTTCAAAAGATAATTTTTCAAACATTTTTTCAAAAATGAAAATGCTTTTTAACGTTTCTTATATTCTTACTCTTAATAAAATTTTACTGACTTTCTTTCAAAGTGCCGAAGCAATACTTATTCCGTTTATGCTTGTCAAATACGGCCTAAGTTCTAATTCAGCTATTACCTTATATGGAATTCTTGCAGGAATAACTTTGCCTGTAATTACATTTCCATCAGCTATTAGCAATTCTATTGCAATGATGATTATGCCTACAATTGCTGACGCAAATGTTTCAGGGAACAAAGAAAAAATAAAAATTACAACAAATTTCACAATATGGTTTTCTTTAGTTACAGGTATTTTTTGTATTGGCTTTTTTATTTTTTTCGGAGATTTTATTGGGAAAGATATATTTGGTCATGCAAGTGCCGGTTCATATATTAAAACGCTTTCCTGGTTATGTCCTTTAATGTATATGTCCATATCTTTTGGCTCTATTTTGCATGGTCTTGGCAAAACTACTGCTGCGTTTATTCATAATATGGCCGCCATAATTATTAGATTATTATTTTTACTTCTACTTGTTCCTTTTTATGGAATAAAAGCTTATTTCTGGGGAATGCTCTTAAGCGAATTGATAACTGTTTCACTTCATTTACGCTACATTTCTAAAGAAGTTGCTGTTAATTTTTCTCCTGTTGCAAACATAATAAAACCTGTCATCTGGCTAACCTTAAGCCTGACAACAGGTTATATTTTCATATATATTTTTAGTGGTTCGTCAAATTCCCACTCTTTACTTTTTAATTACGGCTCGCAATTTTTGTGTGCAATAATTATTAGCTTTATATTTTTTTCATTTGCCTATAAACAATGGCAAAAGTTTAAGAATTTACTGAACTAAACTGATTGTTGTAAAGTTCATAATAAAATCCTTTATTTGCAAGTAATTCATGATGATTTCCCTGCTCTATAATCTTTCCATCATTCATGACAAGTATTGTATCTGCTTCTTTTATAGTTGAAAGTCTATGTGCAACAATAAAAGTTGTTCTTCCTTTCATCATCTTAGCAAATGCTTTCTGGATTCGTATTTCCGTTCTTGTATCAATAGATGATGTAGCTTCATCTAAAATAAGCATTGGTGGAAGGCAAAGCATAACTCTTGCTATACACAGTAACTGTTTCTGTCCCTGTGAAAGATTTCCGCCATCATCACCAATTACAGTATCATATCCATTTGGGAGCCTCTTAATAAAACTATGTGCATGGGATAACTTGGCTGCTTCTATTACCTCTTCTAATGTTGCATCCTCTTTTCCCATTGCTATATTATCTCTTATCGTACCATTTTTAAGCCATGTTTCCTGCAACACCATTCCGTAAGATTTTCTAAGACTTTTTCTTGTTATATCTTTTATATTATGGCTATCCATCGTAATTTTTCCACTGTTAACGTCGTAGAATCTCATTAAAAGATTAATTATAGTTGTCTTTCCACATCCTGTCGGTCCTACAATGGCAATCATTTTACCCGGTTCGACACACAAATTTAAATCTTCAATTAATTTCTTATCAGGTGTATATGAGAAATTAACATGGTCTAATTCAACACTTCCTGATACATTTTCAATATCTATTGCATCTTTATTTTCAATTTCCGCTTCTTCTTCAAGAAGGGCAAATACTCTTCCCGCACAGGCAATCGCATTTTGAAGTTCCGTAACAACGCCTGAAATTTCATTAAATGGTTTAGTATATTGATTTGCATAACTTAAAATACATTGTAAATTACCTACTGTAATTCCTCCTGTTATTGCAATAATACCACCTGAAATTGCTACTCCTGCATATACAAGACTGTTAACAAATCTTGTTGACGGATTTGTGATTGATGAGAAAAATGTACCCTTTAAATAATATTTTCTTAAATCCTCATTAATTTCATCAAACTGTTCTACAACTTCATCTTCTCTTCCAAAAGCCTTTACAACTTTTCCATTTCCAATCACTTCATCTATCAATGCCGTCTGCTTAGCTCTTGTTTCTGACTGTTTTTTAAACATTGAATAAGTTCTTGTTGCAATAAATTTAGCTACAAATAAAGAAACAGGTGTTACTAAAACTACAACCAATGTAATTTTAATACTTATTGTGAGCATAAATACTAACGTCAATATAATTGTAACAATACCTGTAAATAACTGAGAAAATCCCATAAGCAAGCCATCTGCTAACTGGTCTACATCTGTGATTATTTTACTTACTGTTTCTCCATTAGAATGACTATCAATATATTTAAGTGGCAATTTCTGTAAGTGTTCAAATGTTTCTTCTCTAATATCTCTTACTACATTATAAGTAATTTTATTATTACAGTTATTCATTATCCACTGTGCAAATGCAGCTATTAAAGTAAACGCGGCTATTTTAACAGCTATAAGTCCAATCTCTGTAAAGTCTACCTTTCCCCTACCTAAAATAAGGTCTGTAGCATTTCCTAACTGAATTGGTACATACAATGAAAGAGCAACATACACTAGTGCAAAAAATAGTGAACCACCAAGTAAATACCAATATTTTTTTATATGCTTTATTACTTTTTCCAAAGCCTGCTTTTGAGTCAATGTCTTTTCTTTCATCTTACATTTCCTCCTTTTCCGGCTTTTTAAATTGTGATTCATATATTTCCTTATATACCTCACAATTTTCTAATAATTCCTTATGGGTTCCAATTCCCATAATATTTCCATCATCAAGCACAACAATCTGATCTGCATCCATAATTGATGCTGTTCTTTGAGATACGATAAATACTGTCATATCTTTTAGCTTTGCTATCTCTTTTCTCAAATTAGCGTCAGTTGTATAATCAAGTGCTGATGAACTGTCATCTAATATAAGAATTTCCGGCTTTCTTACTAAAGCCCTTGCAATTGTAAGTCTCTGTCTCTGTCCACCTGAGAAATTTCGTCCATTTTGTTCTACAACAGAATCTATTCCATTTTCTTTCTGCATAACAAAATCATAGCTTTGTGCCTGCTTTAACGCTTCCATCAAATCATTTTCTGTTGCACTCTCATTTCCCCATAAAAGATTACTTCTAATTGTTCCTTTAAATAAAACTGCTTTTTGTGGAACAATTCCTATTTTATTTCTAAGACCTTCTTCAGTGTATTCCTTAACACTTGTTCCATTTACTAAGACTTCACCATTAGTTGCATCATAAAATCTTGGAATCATATTTATAAGAGACGTTTTACCTGAGCCTGTTCCACCTATTATACCTATAGTCTGTCCTTTTAGAACCTTTAAATTAAGTCCTTCTATCGTATTTTCACTAGAACCTGCATACATAAGTGAAACATCTTTAAATTCGACTGCAATTTCTTTATTCTTTCCTTCTGTTTCATTTCCAAATTTCATTGAAGATTTAACTTTCATAACATCTTCAATTCTATTTGCACAGGCAAACGCTTTCGTCAGATTAATAATAAGATTTGCAAGTTTTATCAATTCTATTAAAATCTGTGACATATAATTGATAAGTGCTACAACCATTCCCTGTGTAAGATATCCAGCATCTACTCTTATTCCCCCTACATAAATAATTCCAATCATGGCAAAATTTACTACCACGAATGTGAGTGGATTCATAACTGCGGATATTTTTCCAACAAAAATCTGAAATTTATTTAATGCATCATTACTTTCATTGTAACTATCAATTTCATTCTGTTCTTTATTAAATGCTCTGATTACTCTTGTTCCGGATAGATTTTCCCTTGTTTCAGATAAAATTTTATCCAAACCATTCTGAACTTTTTTATACATTGGGATTGTTGCAAGCATAATTCCAAATACAATTACTGCAAGAATGGGAATCGCTACAACAAATACAAGTGCTGCCTTAACATCTACCGTAAATGCCATAATTGTTGCGCCAAACACAATAAACGGAGACCTTAGGAACAATCTTAAAAACATATTAACCTGAGACTGAACCTGATTCAAATCACTTGTCAATCTTGTAATAAGTGTAGATGAGCCTAATCTGTCAATCTCATCATAGGAAAATGTCTGAATGTGTTTAAACAATGCATGTCTTACTTCTGTTCCAAATCCTGCCGCTGCCTTTGCTGCGAAATACTGTGCCGTTAAAGAGCATGTAAGTCCAATTATAGCAAGTAAAAGTAAAGCTCCTCCCATTTTCAGAACATAAATATTATCCCCTTTAGCAATACCATTATCTATTATTTTCGCTACTACTAAAGGCACAAATAATTCAAACGATGCTTCTAACATCTTAAAGAGGGGAGCAAACACTGATTCTTTCTTATAATTCTTTAAATACTTTAATAAACTTTTCATTTAAATTTCTCCCATTTTTTAAATGCTATTCTTATTATGTAAAAATATTATGGCAGGTATACTTATTTGCACACCTGCCATAGCATTTTATCACATTATAGTAGAAAAATGTTAATCAATTTCAACGCTTCCCATATCACATTCTATACTTATCATCTTTTCTGCACCATTATCTTTATTTCCATCACTTGAAAAATCAGATTTGTCGATACAATTTTCAACATACAAATCAGCCATATTTATATCCCACTGATAATTATATGCCTCAGGTCCATCATTCAATGTCATTGAAACATCTCCCATAGAGCAGTCAATCTTCGCAGCACCATTTATCACTCCTTCTATATCTAAATCTCCCATAGATATATCAGCATTTAATGTATCAGTTGTTATTCTATCAATTGAAATTTCTCCCATATTTATTTCAACGTCAGCAGATGATGATTGTAAATTGTCGATTGATATACTTCCTGCACTGGAATTAATTGTTGTATATACAGCTGACATATTTTCAATATCCGCCTCTCCTGCTGAAAGACTCAAATTAAAATTACCATATGATTTTCCACTTGGTAAATATACAGTTACATCTTGTGTGCCCTTTTTCCATTTTTTCTTATATTGTATTAAAACATTTAAGGAATCTCCTTCATTTATATAATAAACTTCCATTATATCTGCATTATAAGAAAATCCTATCTGTTCTTTGTTCCATTCCTCAACATCATATGACGCTGTCAATAAATCAAGTTTTAAATTATTCACTGACACCATATCAATTGTATCACTATTATTTTCTAATTTAGTCATTCCTGTAGTATCGTTCTTTTCTATCTTAACCTTAGCCTTCCCAAAAGTCTTCCCTATCTCTTCTTTAACAATATTACTTCCACCTTTCGAGATTCCAGCCACTATACACACGATTCCTAGTACAACAATAATAGCACCAACAACTGCCGTAATTTTTATAAATTTCTTCATACATTAAACTCCTTTCTGCCTGTTATTTTGTGAACCAATTCTACAACTTGTTTAAATAACCAAGGCAAAAATCTTATGCAAAACAGAACTTCCGGTACTACCAGTAAAACAGCTATACCAAATAAAATTAAACCAATTCCCATAAGAAGTATTGATGTTGCAAATCCATATCCTGAAACAATTGCAACCACAATCAACGAGAGTCCCGCTACGCCTAATCCAATTATAGTTCCGCCAAGACCAAAAACAATTCCTATAATGACTCCTAATATTCCACTCCATATTGGAAATGTAACTGCCGCAATTATGATAGCAACAATTATTTTAATTGCTCTTTCATCATTTTTCTTATTGTATTGTCCTGCATTATTATATTCATATTGTGCTGTATTTTGAGAATTATTATATGAATACTGTCCTGCATTTTGACTATTATTATAGCTATTGCCGGTATTTTGATTTGTATTGTATGAACCACTTGTATTATCTCTATTATAAGTTCCACCTATATTAATATTTTCACTGGTTATATTCTCTCCACTATTAATGCTTTTCTTTAATCTCATCGCTATCTGTTCAGGTGTTCCTACACTTTCAGGTACAACCATATCTTCCGTGATTCCTGCATCATCAAAATATTCTTTATAATAACTTAAAGCATCATATCTATCATTAAAAGAAACATCTGATAACATTCTTTCTAACGTTTCCATAAAAACTTTTCTAGTCATTTTCATTACCTCCTATTTCTCTATATTCAAATAAATCTGTTATTTTCTTAGAATAATTACCCCATTCCTTCACATACATATTTAACTTTTCTCTTCCGGTTTCAGTAATCTTGTAATATCTTCTATTTCTTCCATCTATGGCTTTATCATACAATTCAAAATAACCTTCTTTTTGTAATCGTCTAAGCACCGGATACAACGTTGATTCAGATACACTAAGAACACTTCTAACATCCTGGGTTATCTTATATCCATAAGTTCCATCCTTTTCCTTCGATACAACGGCTAATACTATTGCATCCAATAAAGCAGCTCCTGTATTAAATATCATAGATACTCCTCCATATTATTTCTTTTTTTATATTATATGTCGTATAGTATTGTATGTCAACTACATATTATGTGATACAAAATAACCAGGAATAAAATTTTTCAGTTTTTTTCTAAAAAATGCAATCATTTGTTAAATGTATTATAACTAAAAACTCGCAACTCTAATTTAATGTAATTATATAATTCACAGTTTCTATAACAATAATAAAAGCGTAGCTGTTGTTCCAACCTACAATTGTCAGATTTATGTCTAACCTTTTTAGATTTGGTACAAACCACTACGCTATAATTTCTTTATTTATTAAATTTACAAATTTCTATATTTACCAAGGAACTCTTTTGTTCTCTGATTTTCTGATGCAAATACCTCTTGCGGTGTTCCATCTTCTACAATAACGCCATGTTCCATAAATATAATTCTATTTGAAACTTCTTTTGCAAATGACATTTCATGAGTAACTATAACCATTGTCATATGTTCATCTGCCAATTCTTTTATAACTTTAAGAATTTCCTGCGTCAACTCGGGATCAAGAGCTGATGTTGGTTCATCAAAAAACAAAATATCCGGTTCCATTGCAAGTGCTCTTACAATAGAAACTCTTTGCTGCTGACCACCTGATAACTGACATGGATAAGAATCTTTCTTATCTGCTATACCCATTTTTTCAAGCAATTCCATCGCAGTCTTTTCAACTTCTGCCCTATCTCTTTTTTGTACATGAATTGGTGCATCAATAACATTTTTACATACTGAATAATGTGGAAAAAGATTGAAATTCTGAAATACAAGCCCAAATGAATCTCTGATTTTCTTTAATTCATTTTTCTTTGCATACATTACTTTGCCATTCTGTGTATCAGCCATCACATCATTATTATATGTTATTTTTCCACCATCAATTTTTTCTAAATTAACTGCACATCTTAATAATGTTGACTTTCCTGAACCTGACGGTCCAATGATAGACAATACTTCACCTTTGTTAACTGAAAGGGAAATGTCTTTTAACACTTCTAAATCACCAAAGTGTTTCTGAATATTATTCATTTCTAAAACGCTCATATTCCCCTCCTATTTGTAATAATTTAATTTCTTTTCTGCAAAGTTCATTACCCATGCAACTACACTATTAAAAATAAAATAGAACACACCTGCAATAATAAATGGTGTAAAGCTTGTATTAGATGATGCAATCTGCTTTGCTACTGTAAACATTTCCAAATAAGCAATTGAGAATGCAAGTGAAGTATCCTTTACAAGACATATTACTTCATTTGTAATTGATGGAAGAATTCTTTTAATAACCTGTGGTAAAATTATTTTAAAGAATGTCTGTGCCTTATTATATCCAAGTAATCTTGCTGCCTCATATTGTCCAACAGGCATTGATTCAATACCTGAACGATATATTTCTGCAAAATAAGCTGCATAATTTAAGGCAAATGCAACTATTATGGCAATAAATCTGTAACTTCTTGGTATACGAATATGAAGTAAATAATTAGGTCCAAAATAAATTGCCATTACCTGCAACATCAATGGAGTTCCTCTCATTATTGCTATGTACACTGTTACTATATATCTTATTATTCTGTTTTTTGCCATTCTGCCAAATGCAATAACCAAACCAAGCGGTAATGAAAACAGAAGGGTTAGAAAAAATATTTTTAATGTTTCTACCATACCTTCTGACATCTTAGATATCATCATATCCAATGGCATTTTTGCTGCTAACAACATCATTCCTGTTTGTAAAGTCATTATTTCCTCCAGATTATCTTAGATTATTCTCCTAAGCAAATCATATCATCAATTCCATATTTTTCAGCAAGTTTTGTTACTGTTCCGTCTTCATACAACTTCTTAATATCTGCATTCACCTTATCTCTAAGTTCAGTATTGCCTTTCTTAAATCCAATTGCATACTGTTCAGAATTCAATTTCTCATCAAGGATTTCATATCCGTCATCTCTTGATTCAATCTGATACTTAGCAACACCTATATCCATTGCAACTGCATCTACTGTTCCTGCCTGTAATTCAGCAAATGCTGTATTGTAATCTGCATATTCCTGTAAATCTGCAAATGTCTTAGCTAAATCTTCCTGATCCCCACCTTCTTTTAATAAACCAAGTGCTGCACTTCCTGCCTGAACACCTACATATTTATCTTTAAGGTCAGCTAACTTCTTAATTCCTGAATCTTTAGCAACAATCATAACCTGTTCATTATTTACATATGGGTCTGACCATGTATAATCATCTTCTCTTCCATTCATTGTAAATCCATTCCAAATACAATCAATGTTTCCATTATTTAACTCTAAGTCCTTTGAATCCCAGTCGATAGGAGTCTTTACAAGTTCCCATCCTTCAATATCACATACAGCCTGTGCAAGTTCAATGTCAAATCCTGTATATTCACCACTATCATCCATGTATCCGTAAGGTGGATATTCAGCATCAAATCCTACTGTAAAAGTTGTTTTTCCACTATCACTCTTGCTACCATTATCTTTACTTCCATTATCCTTGCTTCCACATGCAGTCATTGAAAATACCATTGCACATGATAAAGCTAATGCTACTAATTTTCTCATAATTTCCTCCTAAATTAAAGCTGTTTTCTTTCATTTATCGTTTTACTACTTTATCAAACTAAAGTATACCACGTAATGCTATCAAATTGCAGAGAAAAAGTCAACTTGTTTATTTGAATACATAATTCAAGTTAAATAATAATTTTCTTTAAAAAATCCATATTATCATCAATAATATATTCATCATTCAGTTTATTCTTTAGAAGATTAATTGCTATGAGCAATTCTATAAAAAAATTTTTTCTTTTTAGTATCCTTAAATCCAATATATTTGAATTCTTTTCCATCATCCAAATACAAACTGTCATATATTTTTTTGAATATTGATAAATTTAGTTTCAATATCACTATCTCCTATTAAATATGGTGATAAATCATAACCCATATCTGCCCAATCTGCATTAGCAGTCGTTGCATCTTTAATATTTATTATTTTGCATCCATCAAGTGTTATTTCATTTCCAAGTTCATCACTTAATTTAACATAATCAATTGTCTTACTACCACTCTGGTCTCACTTAATCCACCCTCAACAATCTTCTTTACTTCATCCGCACCTTTTCCTTCCTTAAATAAATCGAATGCTTCATCTCCGTAACTGTTTATAAGGTTTACTGCCTTTTTTGCTTCTGCAGGTTCAAGGTTATCGATTATCTTTGCAAGGTCATCTCCATACTTCCCTGCAAGGTTCAGACCATCCTGTCCGAATTCCTGCAGTATGACTGCCGTTCTTTGATGGTATCTAAATCTACTTCCCTAACACGCTGATATAAACGCACCCTTTCGCAACATTTTTTCTTGTTGCTAGGCGTGCGTTTATATCAGCATATTGGAACTAAATATTCTATCTTGATTTTTCAATGTCCTTTCTTATCTTATACCAAGCCCGGCAAAATTTTGCTAGTGCCTATTAATTAACATCATAGATTCTTAATTGCTTCTTGGCAACTATGATGATTAATTAATAGACATGCATGAGTTATAGGTTGTTAGTTTATCCATATATAGTGACACAATTTAAACTATCTCAAATAATTTTTTTGAACTACTTCTCTTTTATTTACATCTATTTCAAAAATTATTCCAAGTTCATAATGTGCAGTTAGTATATTATCGGATTTTTTTTCTATTTGGTCATATCCCCTTGGTATTTTTGCCTGAACTATATCATTTATATTCCATATTTTCTCTCCCAGATAATTATATGCCATTACATTATTAGGTATTTCTTTCCTTTCCCTTATTAAAACAACAAAAAAATCTTTATATTCTACTACTTGACTAATATTGATATCAAAACGAATTAATTTGCCATTTACCTCTATTGACTTATAGTCTAATTGTCTCATTATTTTTTATTCCCTTTCTACTTTAAATCATATATATCTGTAAACCAATCGTCATCTAAGAAAACATCTTTTATTGCATATTGTACATCTCCACCTAATGTCCCCCCACGATTCCTGTGGTCCAACAATACTAACCTCTAAAGGTATATCACTTGGAATTTTGGGATATACTATCTTATCAGGTATTTGTGGTAATGCATATTTTTCAGCGATCTCAACTGCACTCAATCCTTTTATATCATCTGCACGAAGAATAAATGGACTCTTGGGTTTGTTTACCCCCTCTTTGAATACCCTTGCATATTTATGATTTCCTGCTTCAACATTATAGACTTTTGTTCCAGCAGCTACAGGTGGCAAATCATACCCCATATCTGCCCAATCTGCATTAGCAGTCGTTGCATCTTTAATATTTATTATTTTGCATCCATCAAGTGTTATTTCATTTCCAAGTTCATCACTTAATTTAACATAATCAATTGTCTTACTACCACTCTGGTCTCACTTAATCCACCCTCAACAATCTTCTTTACTTCATCCGCATCTTTTCCTTCCTTAAAAAGTTCAAGTGCCTCATTTCCGTAACTGTTTATAAGGTTTACTGCCTTTTTGGCTTCTGCATGTTCAAGGTTGTCGATTATCTTTGCAAGGTCGTCTCCATACTTCCCTGCAAGGTTCAGACCATCCTGTCCCAATTCCTGCAGTATGGCTGCCATTCTTTGATGGTATCTAAATCTACTTCCCTAACAAACTGATATAAACGCACTCTTTCGCAACATTTTTTCTTGTTGCTAGGAGTGCGTTTATATCAGCATATTGGAACTAAATATTCTATTTTGATTTTGTAATGTTCGTCCGTATACCCAACTCGGCAAAATTTCGCTAGTATCTATTAATTAACATCATGGATTCTTAATTGCTTCTGGGCAACTATGATGATTAATTAATAGACATGCATGAGTTATAGGTTGTTGGGAATCCGAAAGTACAACCATAATCAAAATTATTTAGTTGCATATCTTTTTATTTTATGCAAAAAATATTCACAAGCTTCCGTTTCTGTTTCAAATATTTTTAGTCCACTTTTCTTTCCTCGTTCGCTATAATAAACCTGCCATTTATCATCCTTTACAATACATAGTTTTTCATTAGGTAATCCACCCGTCATTATAGAATACAAATCACTTGATATTCCCAAATGCAATAATTCACGTTCTAATTCTATTATTGTCACTACTTAATCCTCCTTAATATGTCTGCATCTAGTAATTCATCTACTGTGTCAGATAATAAATATTGTATGCCACCACCTCCCATCATAGCAGACAAGTGGATGGTAACCATTGCTTTGATAATGGAAGTTAAATGCTCGACCTTACTGTCTGTCATATGCATCAAGAAGGGTGTAGTCCGAATCCAGAATAACAGCCTGTGGCATCTGGATACTGTAAATTTTTTTGCGAAGTGCTCTGCCAATCACGAGAAACCAGTTTAAGGTATCTTCATCCATACGGTTAAAGAATCTTGATACCGTAGGCTGTGATGCAAGGGCATCTTTTTCAAGTACAGACTTGAATACAGGATCATTGGTAAGTTCATCAGAATCATCATCTTCAAAATAACCGGCAATTATCATATCTATCATCTGGAGCATGTTTTCCTATTCTGTATGATATCTGAATAATGCAGAATCATTTGTCTTGAAAGTTTTTCTTAAAGCTTATTAAAACTAAGTTTGCTTACGAATTTCTTAATAAGAAGTAAGCCTGCATCGGAGGAGAGATCTCCTCCATAAAAATTTATTTTAATTTGTCTATTGCTTTCTAATGACAAGGTGTTTACAATAATCATAAAGGGCTCTTTGGGGTTATTTTTTAAGTATAGACACCATAATTTTACCACAAATGGATGCTCTTTTTTCATTCACTTGATAGGTGAAATGCGATATTCAGTTAAAATATAGCAACTATATGGCTTTCAGCCACTTTCACGGCTATGCCATGAATAATCTAGGTTAAATTATACATATTCCATATTTTTTTTCATAATACTTATTAAAATTCATAATATTATTCCAAGGATTACTCTTCTTCATTCCATTCTCAAATTCAACTGATTCTCGCAGTTTATTTTCCTCTTTATGAATCTTCTCCTGTAATTTTTTTGATACATCCTCTTTATCAATTAGAAAAGTTGCTTTTCCTTTTTCTTCTTGAAAAATACATGAATCAAAATATAACACAGCAATATAAACATCACTCGCATTCCCCTTGATTAAGTCATTAAGGGCATTATTGAATATTTTTTCAATATCTCTAATATTACCGTTTTGCTTGTAAAAGCAATTTATAAGCACAGAATTTACGTCTGTTGGAAATATATCTGATGTAAATTCGGAAACAACTACTTCATATTCTCCCTCTCCGCGTAATAATTTTACTACCTCATCTTTCTCTATTGCATTACTTATCAACTCTTTATATTCCATCCTTATTCTCCTTTAATCAACATCAATCCTTGTTATAGTTGTATCTTTAAGAGGTATTGTATTTGTTATAGCCTCTGGAACTCCTCCAGAAGTCTTTCCTCCTGGAATCCAATGAATATTTGCTCCCGTTTCATTTCCACTCGGAATACGTATATTCAACTCAGGAGTATTAGGAGCATCAATTCTGATTAAACCACCACCATCACTAAAATATCCCTCTGGAAAGCCCAATTCTTTTTCTATAATTGATATGTTTCCATTTGCTCTCTCTATTACATCATCACAATAATTCTTTGGCATAACAAATAAACTATTATCGTCTGGTACACCAACAAAACCATTAATTTCAGAATATCGCTTATATGCCCATTCTGTTTGAATAACAGATACTCCATCATCAAATTGAGCTAAATGTGCCTCAATATACTCTTGACTTAAATAGCTAGAAGGGTCTGGTCTACTACCTTTAGGTGTATTTACAATTTTCTCTATTTGTGATTGCGTTAGTCCAGAATCTAAACCACTCTCGCTTAATCCACCCTCAACAACCTTCTTTACCTCATCAAAGCTTTTTCCTTCCTTAAACATTTCCAGTGCATCATCACCATAATTGTTTATAAGGCTTACTGCTTTTTTAGCTTCTGTCGGTTCCAGATTGTCAATTATTCTCGTCTTTACAACAAACGCATTCTAAAACGAATATTTTCCTTTCGAATGCGCTTGTCGTAATTACTTAATTTACCTTAAATTGCTCTTATTATTACAATTTTAAATTTTCCTTTACTATTTTAATCTCTGCTTCATTTTTGTTTATCCATTTTTGATATACATACTTTTCAATACACTTCATTCCTAATCTTTTCCACCCCCTGCAATCACCTCCCATAGCTACTATAGACAACATATCTTCCGTCTCCTCATCAACTATAAATTCAAAACCTTTATAAATTGCCATTGTCCTTAGTATGTAATATTCAGTTATTTCAGAGCTATTTACATATTTCATGCATACTATTTTGTCTTCAACATATCTAATATTAAACGGTTTACATGGTTCAAAACCATTTTTCACATCCTCTATGTCTGTTGAACGTAACACTATTTTTCCTTCTTGAGTTTCCCCTGCTGAATATTCTCTTCCTAAATAAATTGCGTACTTTCCATCTTTCATCATACTATCTCCTGTTTTTATTGTTTTATAACTTAACTCAATCTTGTAAATACCTGATACAGTCTATTAATTTAACATCATGAATCCTCAATTGCTTTTGTACAACCATGATTGTTAATTAATAGACATTCATTAAGTCTGGGTTGCTTTAAGTTCGAAAATTTAAACATAATTAAAGTTTAAATCTTCTATATGTCGCAATCATCATATTGACTAAGCACATAAGCTTTATAATATGAATCTAAAAACTTATCTGGCAAACGAAGTCTACAATAATCATCAATAATTTGCAAACTTTTTTTAATTGACTCAACATCGCTATTTAACGAACAACTTTTTCCTAAAAATTCTGTTATAACACCTTCTTTTCCTACTTCCAAACCCGCTCCAAATCTTCCATACTGATCATCTAAATTACATTTTAACAAAAAAGAATCATATAATACACATGCAACTTCCTTTGTTGCAGAATTAATATACCTCATCTTTGCTTTATATCCAAAAAAATCTTCCACTAAATCATATAATTCATCTACATTCATTGTTATTCTCCTTTAATATTATGGTTTCATTGTCATAGTTTCAGCATCCCACTTGTAATTATTTTTTAATAGGTATTGATACTCTTTTCCTAATGCACCAGTATCATTAATCGGATTATGTGAAAACTGAAATGTTTTTCCTTCATTTATTCCATCATCTAGGAATGCCTCATTAAACAATTTAAACATTTCATCATCCGTATATCCATATTTAGTTTTAATAGTATCCCACTCATTCCCCAAACTAAAATATGTATAATCATCTCCTGCTTTTGTTATATAACTGGTTGGATCACCTCCATCATATTTTCCAAGCATTACTTTTTCTTTGCCTGCATTATGTATACTACTCTGATATATATTGTCATATTCTGTATAAGAAATAACCTTTCTACCACTCTCAACAACATTCTTTACCTTATTAAAGCTTTTTCCTTCCTTAAACATTTCCAGTGCATCATCACCATAACTGTTTATAAGGCTTACTGCTTTTTTAGCTTCTGTCGGTTCCAGATTGTCGATTATTCTTGCAAGGTCATCTCCATACTTTTCTGCAAGCTTTAGTCCGTCTTCTCCAAATTCCTGCAGTATGGCTGCCGTTCTTTGATGGTATCTAAATCTACTTCCCTAACAAACTGATATAAACGCACTCTTTCGCAACATTTTTTCTTGTTGCTAGGAGTGCGTTTATATCAGCATATTGGAACTAAATATTCTATTTTGATTTTGTAATGTTCGTCCGTATACCCAACTCGGCAAAATTTCGCTAGCGTCTATTAATTAACATCATGGATTCTTAATTGCTTCGCAACAGCCATGATGGTTAATTAATAGACATGCAGGAGTTATAGGTTGTTGGGAGTCCGAAAGTATAACCCTAATAAATTATAATTAATTTTCTTTAAAGATACTACTTAACAATATTAAATCCCTCTATCTTCCCACTATCTACATTAATTGTATAATTACGTCCATAGAAATCCGATGCAAAAATAGTATCATCTTTTATGCCTATCTGCTCATAAGGAAGAAGATTTTTTAACTCTGGATAGCGAGTAGATAAATCCTCTGATTGCCAAATTAATTTTGCTTGAGCATCCAAACAATAAATGTTATTAATCTCAGTTCTATTAAATGGAATCCCAAGTAATACTATAAACTTTTCTTTATACTGGACTACAGCTCGAATATCAAATTCGAAATCATAACTATTCCCGTTGATTTCAATATGCTTCTTTTCGTATTGATACATTTAATTACCCTCCAAAAGCCTCTCATTCTTAAAATCACCAATTCTTTGCCCAATTAAATCATATTGTGTTCCACCACCATTCCCCCATCCATCTAAAGGATTGACCTCGCCTACTCTTATGTGAGTTCCAGCCTCCAATTCCACATCGCATATATATTTAGGGGTATTAGGTAAAGCAAACTTATTTTGTATCTCTAAGGGTGTTAGTCCTTTAATATCATCTGCTTTCATTACCCAACTTCCATACATACCCGATCCATCTGGCATATTATCATATACTCTAACAAAAGTAGTATTTTCAGTAAGTTCAATTTCCTTCACTAAAGTTCCAGGTTTATATGGTGGATTATAATCAGGCTTGACATTATCAATAAACCATTGATTAGTTTCTTCTGCTGTAAATGTCTTAACTTCGTTAAATTTTATTGTTTCTGTACCACTCTCAATAACCTTCTTTACCTCATCAAAGCTTTTTCCTTCCTTAAACATTTCCAGTGCATCATCACCATAACTGTTTATAAGGCTTACTGCTTTTTTAGCTTCTGTCGGTTCCAGATTGTCGATTATTCTTGCAAGGTCATCTCCATACTTTTCTGCAAGCTTTAGTCCGTCTTCTCCAAATTCCTGCAGTATGCTTGCTACCTTTTCACCATATTTTTTGCTGATCAACTCCCATGCATCAATGAAATTCCAGTAATCCGGGCTTCCTCCTCCGGGAATATATCCTGTTCCGTGACTTCCTGAACTGCTTCCGGTTCCTCCACTTCCGTGGTTTCCTGAGCCGCCTGTTCCCGGACTGTCATCCCATGATACTCCTCCAAATTCTTCCGTAAAGAAGTTTTTAACATATTTACTGTCTACGCCCATTTCCACAAGCGTGTCCCCTATCTTCCTTACGACTTTCTTTCCTAAAGTTCCCGCCACTTTTGTCATTACTGCAAAAGTCACGTTGAAGAACAGGTCCGTCATCATCTTCTTTCCGTACCGTTCCTCTCCCGTGGCACAGTACATGCTAAGTGTGAACAGACTGTCAACATATGCATACACGGCAACTCCCAGAAACACAAGTGCAACTGTCAGCAACACTGGATTTGCAAGGCCTAAAATAATCATATCTATTGCAGCAATAAGATCATATGCAGCGATTATTACATTTATTGTACCCACAATTATGTTTATTGCCGTACTGCCACCGCACATACTTCCACTTATCATGTAGGCTCCTTCGCCTGTACTTGTGTCAAGTGCAATATATGCCGTGCCTTTCCATCCATAGTAACACATTTCTTCCTTTGGTACTATGATTGTTCTTCCTGAACTGACGGCATTTCTCATTTCACTTATGGTTTTGCCGTCTGCCTTTATCCTTTCCAGCTCATCCATGTTTTTTGAGTCTATCTTCACAAGTTCCATGCCTCTTGAAAGCGCCACCTTAAATACTTCCATTGTGGATACGGCAAATGTTCCAACTGTTTCCTCAAGGACAAAGCTTTCAAGATATGAACCTACAAATCCGCTATATAGCATGAAATCCCTTACCGGATTATAGTCCACATTGTTTTCTTTATCACTGTTGCTGTCTTTTTCATTTTCCTGAGCATTGTTTACTTCAGAAGTTCTGATTTTATCTCCGTTGTCTGCAGCTCCATATGTATCCGTGTCTATATCAACAAACACTGTCCCTTCAGATATTCCGATTGGTGCACCAAATATGCTTGTGACCTTTGGTTTGTATCCAAAAATTCCCTCACTTATCTGTCTCCATGTTGTGACATTTAATATTCCCTCAAGCATACTGTCTGCCATATCAAGCTGTGCAAAGTATGTTGTGCCTATTCCTGAAAGTGTTTCCCCCATTGCCCTGTCATTGCTTTCTTTTCCTGATTCAAGTTTTTCCTTTAAACTGAGCAGTTCGGTCTTTGCATCGCTTAAATCAGCTTCGCTTATTTTTCCATAATCAAATGAAACCGCATAACTTCCACCCGCGACAAGAGGATTGTCAACTGATACTGTTTCACATCCTGCTTCATATATATCCATTCCAAATATTGTATATGTTCCGGGACGTACTGCATTCCCCTTTGCAACACATTCTCCGTCTGCCATTATGTATGGAATAACCTTAATGAGATATGCAGGTGTGCTATATATATCTCCATACTTTTCTATTATCTTCTCATCTTCATCTGTTTCCGGAATATATTCAATCCAGACATTTTTTCCATATAATGATGCTGCTTCAAATGTTACTTCTTTATCCGAATCTCCAATTGCGTATGTACCGTAAAACGGTGTTGTAAGTTTAAATGTTATCTTTGCCTTCGCCTTTTCAGGTGCCCTGTCAAATACGGCATTTTCCTTTATTACTTCATATGGAAGTACGGACGGAAGTAAGCTAAGAGTGTCTTCCTTTATTTTTCTTTTGCTAAGAATTGTGTCAGTTTCAATACTTTCTTCATTTGCGTATTCAGTTATCCTATCCTGAATGCTTTCAAGATTTTCACTAAACCCTGTCGCGTTTTCATTTTTTAATTCTTCACTAAGTTTTTTTATTTCCTCATTAAAATCACTGTCATAGTTTAACTTTTCCTGCTTTTCGTATTTTTTATATGAGGCATCCATTGGAATCCATTCTTTTGCACCGGCTACTTTTCCACTTCCCCTGTAACTGTCATATGGAATGTACGCTTCTACCCATACATGTTCAATTCTTACGGCTGTTATCTTTCCATCAGTCTTTACTACCGTTGTCGGAATCCCAAGCATAGATAAAATATCAACTGCGCCCTGTTCATTGTCTGCACCCGTAAGATTAATTGCCTCTTTTATTTCAATCTGTACTGTTCCTACTACATATCTCGCTTCAAATCCTCTGTATTTCAACATTGCTATTAGAAGCGATGCCGTATCATAATCATTTCCCACCTTACATGTAAATGTACCTGTAGCACCATATCTTAAACCGTAATAAGGCTTAAAATCTACTGTATCTTTTACATATTTATATATTTCATACGGAGTATTTAGCGTATCGGCTATCTTTTTAGCCTCATCACTTAAAATTAATGCTTCATCCTGTGTGCTCTCTCCATCACACTCTCCGTTTTCTATTTTCTTTAACAAAGATGTCGTGTACAAACTGCTATCCGGTGTCTGTTTTCCTACACTCTCACTTACATCATAACTTTTAGAGGTCTGATGTGGTTTATCGGGCACTTTTGTTTCTATGTCTTCATTTTCCGTTATCTTTCTGACTTCATCCGTAAGATTAGCGTATTCATTATCTAGTTCTTTGTTGCTTACATCTTTTTTGTCACAAAGTTTTATCACTCTGTTTATGTCATTTTCTGTATCTGCAAAGTCTTTGCTAACTTCTTTTCTGCTTTCTTCTACTCTCTTTAATACTGTTTTAAGATTTTCTTCTTTAGCATATTTTTGTGCCTTGTTCATTTCATCTGTAACAGATTTTTTAAGTTCCGACACATATTCAAGAATATTTTTAAGACTTTCTGCGGTTTCTTTTTTTGATTTTACTTTATTTACACTTTCAGACATATATGTTTTTAACTTCTCAGCATTTTTTGCAGATTGTGTTTTAACTTCTGCTTCACTTAACTGATACGCTTCATTTATGTCTGAACTTTTAGTGGTATTCTGCTTTATTCCCGGCACATACATTGACACTGTCACCATTGCCACTATCAGAATAAAACTTAAAACCCTGTTAAATTTTTTCTCTTTATACATTTTTTAACCCCTATTGTTCTTCTTTTTCCTTTTTTCCTGCCATAAATATAATGACTATAATTGAAATGAACTGAATAATCATCAATGCTGCAATTGTTTTTCTTGTTTCAAAATCACCGGTTTTTACGGGTGAGCCTGATTTTATTTCTTTGTTGTTTTGATTATTTTCATCCACGTTGTATGTTTTTATGCCATCACTATTTTTCTTAATGCTGTCATTCTTACCATACTCTTTTTTATGTTTCCCACTTATATTGGCATTCTTCTCATGCTTTTCCTTTGTTGAGGCAGAATTCTTTTCTGACTTTTCCGACCTGCCTTTAACATTTGAATTTCCATCTTTTTTCACGGCTTTTTGTGTTGTAATTTCATTGCCCGGTTTTTCACCGCTATTATCTTTTGTTACGGATTCACTAATACTGTTGTCGTGATTTTCCATATTTTTCTTTTTCGCAAATACTGCTTTTACCGTTACATCATTACCCGGCATTGTAAACATTGTAGATTTATCATACCTGTCGGAGAATGCTCCATAGTCACACTCCCATCCTGCAAATATATATCCATCGTCTGCTTTTGCCTTAAGGCTTATGGTTTGTCCTTCCTTATAAGTTTCCATAAACTTTGAAACAACACTTCCACCGTCGCTACACTGAATTTTAAAATTATAAGCATGGTCTGTAAGTTTAAATCCTGCCTCATCCATCAGAATTACTTCATCATCTGTCACAAACTGATATATGATTAAGAAATTTCCTTCTCCAAGTAATGAAGTGTCTGTATCTATGGTTTCAGTAATTTTCTCTCCCTGTCCGATTTTCGTTTCCTTATTTTCCAATTCAGTTACATTTTTGTTCTTTATGTTTATTGCACTTATTTTTAAAATGCCGTTTTCCTTTTCCTGTCCTTTATTTTCGATTACATAAGAAATTTTTGCAGTATCTCCTGTTTCCATATCCGTGTTGTCCACACTTACATTTCCCTTAATGGCTTTGCCCTGCTCGTCACTTTCCTTTGGGATAACATTTTTGGCATATATTCCCTTTTTATCTACTGCTTCTTCTGTACTCTGTTTTGTCTCAGGTTCCGTTTCAACAATTTCAGTTGTAATTTTTCGTTTTATGGTTAAAGGATCAAGTTTAAGCTCAACCTTTTCATCATTTTCATTTGTGTATGAAAGTGTTATCTCATCCATAAGATTAATTATTTCTTCATTGCCTGAAACACTTACCGGCATTTTCATTTCCATATTATTATCCTGACCTACGCTTATGTAGCCCGTCTTAAATAAGAGTGTATTTGTGCCATCATCATTTTTTATTATTTCATCAGGGGCATTACTGAATTCAATGTCATCAGGATTTATGTCTTTATTTAATTTCATCTTAAGTTCTATGTTTTTACCCGCAACCATGAATATGTCGTTTGCAAGTTTTGCCACGCATTCTGCTATTTCATCATTTGTCGGTGCAGATAATGCCACACCGTCTGATATGTCGGCAATGTACTGCATTGTCTTTTTTGCCTCCGCTCTGCTGCTTTCTGATGCATTAGATTCAAGAAAGACTGAATATATTGTTATGTTCTGTTCCGTGATTTGTTTAACATTAAGTGTTCCTGAATCTGCTGAACGTTCTCCATCTGAAAACAGATATATTACCTTGTCTCTGTTTTCGGAATTTTTAAAATCATTTATCGAATTATTTATTGAACTGTATATAGGTGTTCCGCCCCAATAATTTATGTTTTTGTTAACATTATCCAGAACCTGATTCAAACTTTTCTTATCACTTATAAACTTGCATGCCGGATTATTTAAGTTAATGTACCTTATTAACACTCTGTCTTCCGGTTGAATATAGTTAGTTATTATTCTTGCCCCTTCTACCGCATTTTTCCAATCTTTATCACCCATACTCGCGGAATTATCCAATATGATAACTATATCCATCGGTCTTCTTTTTATTGTTTCCGAAAAACCAATTCCCTGCATGTTAAACTTCACGTTTACATGTGTGTCGTCATCATTTATTTCATCTTTGTCAGCCTCATATTTTATGTCAATCCTGTTTTCATTTTCCTCATCAAAAACTTTTATCAGTGCCCTGTCGGTTTTAATAACAGTATTTTTATTCTTATACCTTACTGTTACTGTATATAAATCAGCTGTATTTGCCTGTGATATAAATGAAAAATCATTGCATTCAATGTATTTTGTATTTGTGCCTGCCTCAATACTATGATTGTCTTTATAAACATTTTCTCCATTCTGATTTTCAACATTTATGTTTATATCAATGTCCGTATCTGTATTTGTTCCCATTTCTGCCTTTAACTTAAACTTAATTTCTTTTTTCGTATTTACAGAAACAGCCTTTGGTGAATAATTAAGAACTGATTTAAATATTTTAATTCCTTCACTGATTTCTACCTGTTTTCTTTTTATTGCCACAACCTGTCCGCTTTCTTTATCCGTAACCATTGTAACAATGTAATATTCACCCGGTTTCATGTTTTTTGTATTAATTACATATCCGTCGTCAGTTTCTGTTCCTTTTACATAAGCTGTGCTTGCGTTTTCCATACACACAGACACTTCATGTTTTTCATCATTTATCCCAATTATTTCCGGAACAACTTTTATATCTGTGTATGCGGTTATGTTTTCATCTGAATTTATTGCTATACCTGTTATTTGGGGACCCGATATAACTGATTCATCCCTGACAAATGTAAGATATTCATCTATTGCGTAAACAAACATTGCTGTTAAACATTCATCTTGATTTAGACTTCCATCCTGTTTTATTTCTTTTCCTGCTTTTTCAATCCTCTGTAATGTTCTATTTGCATCAATCTCTGTCAGCGCAATTGTAATCATTAATAAATTCATTAATGATTCTTCATCATTTCCGATTATTTCATTTTCCTTTGAAATAAGATACTCATTTGCTCTGTTAAGGGCAAGCTTTTCACTTTCTTTTCCACCATTTTCGCTGATGTATTTTTTTAATATAAAAGCTGCATATGCAGTTATGTATACTCCACCATCTTTTTTGCCGGTATATGAAAAACTGCCATCTTCTTTCTGGTTTGACAAAACAAATATAACAGCCTTTTCCATTGACTTTTTATTCATCAATTCACTGCTTAGCATTGCTTCAAGTGCAAGAAGTGTATCAAATGTGTCACCTTTGTATTCATCGCTTACACTGAAACTTCCGTCATTGTTTTGCATTTTAATTATTTCTTTTATTTTATCTTCTGTTGTTATTTCATTAATGGAATTTTTTCTATATAGATCGTCATTGTTATTTTCATACGCCGTATCAAGATATTTTACGGCTTTCTCTCTGACATCCCCTGAAAGATTTTGTTTTCCTGTATATTTTAATACTTCTGCTGTATTATATATACCTAAACTCTTCCCCCATGAGCCATCCTCATTCTGACTGTCTTCAATCCATTTCACTGCCTCTTTCTTTAGTGCAATTACATTTTCGTTGGAATAAACATCTTTTGTAAAGTACAGTAATGTAGCCTCCAACAACATCACACAAGCAAGCAGACAGGAAATCCCCTTTAGCAACCTGCTTTTCATTGTAAAACCTCCCATATTTAATTTATCTTACGTTTTGAAACGTTTTTAACAGCTCTCACTTTATCAGTTTAGTGAGCGAAAGTCAATAGTTTCGTCGCATTTTGTTGAGTTTTTTATAAGTTTTATACTTTATTTTTTCAAATAAAAAGCCATTACCAAGAACATTTTGTGCTAATCATCCTTAATAATGGCTTTACTTAATTATTTGTTTTTATACTTTTTAACAGCAGAATATTTTCCATAAATTTTATTTCCGGCAACTATTTTGTACGCTCTTACCTTAACATAAATAATTTTATTTCTATATTTGCGTCTAATATATTTATTTTTATTTTTTCTTATTGTCTTTACAACTTTAAATTTGCCTTTCTTTCTAACTTTTACAGAAACCTGATATCCGTTTGCACCACTTACTTTTTTCCAACTTAGGCGAATCTTCTTAAGGCTTTTCTTCTTTACTTTAAGTTTTTTAACTTTACCAGGTGCCTGATATTTTTCATCATTACCCAATCCACCTGTACTAAAACCTTCTTTATTCGCAGTTGTTGTCACATCTGAATGCTTATTTTCTTTTGTAGACTGATTTTCTTTAATTTCGTCTTTTGTTGTAACTTGTACCTGCTCTGTGGTAGATTCATTCAACTTGTCAGTTGTTGTTTGTTCTTTACTTACTGTCTCTTCCTGTTTTTTAGTTGTTGTCTCTTCTTTTGTTGTAGTTTCACTCTGTTTTGCTGTAGTTGCTTCAGGCTTTGTTATTTCCTGTGAATCATCTTTATTTGGATTTTCTCCATCTCCGCTCTTTCCACCTGCATAAACTGAATTTGCCGGTACATCAACATATGTCTTATCTGAGAAATATGTTCTTTGTGTCTTATCTGTGTGATTTTCTACAACGTAAGTCTTAACTCCATTTTTCTCTAATACAACTGAAAATGGAGTACTTCCTGTTATATCAAAATTCTGGTTTCCATATTCTTTCAAACTTGTAATGTAAGCTAATGTATGTGCTCTTGATTCACCATTTTCAACTTTTCCGCTATCACTTAAATCAACTTTTGCAAGTGCTGCATCCGGGTCATAGTATGCATAGTATTCAGCAACCACGTCCTGATTTGTCTTAGGATCAGTAAGCATATCTTTTTTTCCGTAATTTGCACAAATCTGTTCCTTATTATTTACAAAATGAGTCCACTGCTTACTGTTTTCTCCTATGCTGTCAACTACCGCCTTAACTTTATCTTTGTATTTTCCCATATAAAGTGTTGCCCCTGATATTGGAAGCATTGTAATTGTAGTAACTTCTATTGGATTTTCTGTCCACCATGCTGTATGATCATATCTTCCGCCAAACAATCTTGTTACTGTCTGGATATTATAATTATTACTATCTTTATATTCTTTAGTAAAAATCTCATTATGTACATCATAGTAATAGTCTTCAATTGCTGCTATTTCTGTTGTGTACATGTAGATTCCAAGGTCTCTGATTCTTTCATCGCCAACAGCTTCTCCCCAAAGAATAAGCGAAGACCACGCGTTAACTGATTCCGATGATGATTCCTGGTTGTTACCACCTGAAAGTCCACCTTTTTTATCTACCATTTCACCATTTTCATCAAATTCATAGTTTGCAACTCCTGATGCCCATGAATGTCCTTCATATATGTCAAAATTTCTTAAGAAAGGATACTTCGTCTCGCTGTTCCTGTTATAACTGCTTCCGTCTCTGTTTGCATTTGCAATGTCCCCTATCATTTCATAAACCATTCCGCCCCATTCTTTTGCCCACTGTGGGTCTTTCATTGCAACTGCTGCAGCTGCCTTTATCCAGTATCCGTAATGGAAATGATGGTCATTTACCTGCTTATCTGAATCATATGATGTAGGATAGCCGATGAGCGTTCCATACTCTTTATCATAATAAAAATAATCATCTACATACTGACCGTTTATATATGCCCGATATGGGTCAAACCAAAATTTCAGATAATCTTCAACACCTTCAACCATGTCATTTGTCATAGTCTTCATGTCGTTATCTTTAAACTGGTCTGCAAGCCATATTGCATCTGATAATGTGTTAAGATTTTTTCCTACCCAGTATGTATCATATCCGCCATACTGACCTTCTAAGAAGCAAATCCATTTTGGATTATCTTTTGATTTTCTATAAGAGTATAAATATCCTAACTGATCCTTTATTTTTCCTACTGTCTCTTCATCTTTTGTTACAGGAAGTGATGATAAAATTCCATTATACTGCATTGTTGTAGAATAGTTTGTTCCAACAACTGTTTTCATTGTTCCTCTAATCGTTTCATATGTATATCCTGTAAATTTACTGTTAGTATATCTCCACTGATGAGGATATAAAGCAATAATTGTGTCTCCACCGTTTGCTCCTGTTTCCATGTTCTTTGTAATTACATTATACTTTGTAACTACTTTTGAAGAATTTTTAAGATATTTCCACTCAACCTTTGTATCTGTAATAAAGTTAAACGCATATTTTTTATATAATTCAAATGCATTGTCACTTCCGTCAGGTAATATTGCAACTGACATGTAGTTTTTTCCTGCCGGCATTTTTGCAGTGAGTTTTCCATCCGCATTAACCCATGTTGTACCACTTGGTGCACTGATCAAGTAGTAATGTGTCTTTCCGTCTTTCCTGTTCTTAAGACTTACCCCTAAAATATTTGAAGATGTTGAATTTTTATATATCGCAAGATCTGTTCCACCTGCTCCAAGTGAAATGGTAGGTTCTACATTTTTAAAATTGTAATAAGCATATGGTGTTCCTTTTCCGATTGTCGCCATTATGCTTGATGTTGAAGCATTGTTCTCCATCAATATATCGTATGTCCAGTCTGTAGTTTTATTAACTTTTGCATCCTTTGCACTAAAGTTATTGCCACCAACAACAAGTTCTACCGTATTATCTTCTAAAAGACTTTCTACTGTAGGCTCTCCATCTACATATGATGTACCACTAGTAACCGCCGGTGATGCCATCTGCATTCCATTACTTGCTGCACGGTATGCAAGTGGATGTGCGTACAATGATTCTGAATATTTGTCAAATACAACTGAGCTCGCCCAATCATTTGTAGGTACTGTTCCAACTGTTTCTTTGTAATTATCTGTTAAATATGTTGTTCTTGTAGGTAAATTGTTTTTTCTATCTGTCCATGTTACTCCCCAGTCGTCTGTACCAACACCATAGACTTCTTTCTTATATCCGCCTTTGTCTACCATTACTGAACTGTTTTCAGCACTAAAGTCCATAGTTGCACCTTTAGTCGAATCAGACAAATAAGGCATACTTGTTACTGTAATTGTAGCAACGCATATTAATGCCATTACCTTACTTAATTTTTTTCTCATAACACTCTCCTGTCCTTCTACTGTTCCCTCATATCATAAATAGTTATACAAAATACTACTTTCCCGCTACCTTATTTTGACTTCCATACTATTTATAGTATAAATTTATATCCGGAAACAAGTACAAATATTTTATCCTAGTATCCTTTTTCTATTTTTACACATAAACATAAGTAAGTTTTCTTTATTTTTCTTTCTATTTCTTGACCTGTCAAATAGACCGTGCTACTATTTAAAGTGGTTAAACGCAGGATATACTCCTGAAAAAATTTATAAATATTGAAGAGGTAAACAAAATGACAAAAAGTTTTGACGATTTACTTGCAAAGGTTGCAGAATGCCCTATGAAAAAGGTTGCTGTTGCCTGTGCACAGGATGATGCAGTTTTAGAAGCAGTTAAGGCAGCAAAAGACAGAAATATTGCTGAAGCCATTTTAGTTGGTGATGAAGAAAAAATTCGTACAATTGCCAGTGTTTTAAAGATGAATGCAGATGAATTTGAAATCATCAATGTTGTTGATCCAATCGAAGCAGCAAGAACAGCTGTTAAATTAGTTCATGACGGAAAAGCTGATATGTACATGAAAGGTCTTATAGATACAAAATCATTCCTTAAGAGTGTATTAGATAAAGAAGTTGGTCTTAGAACTGACAAAACATTATCACATGTTTGCGTATTTGATGTTAAGGGTATCGATCATTTGTTATTCTTATCAGATGTTGCATTTGTTCCTTATCCTGACCTTGATACAAAGGCTCAGATTATTAAGAACACAGTTGAAATTGCACATGCATGCGGAATCGAGTGCCCTAAGGTAGCTCCTCTTGCAGCTGTTGAAGTTGTAAATCCTAAAATGCCATGTACAGTAGATGCTGAAGCACTTACTAAAATGAATGAAAGCGGAGAAATCACAGGATGCATCGTTGACGGACCACTTTCTCTTGATCTTGCCATCGAACCTGAAGCTGCATTCCACAAAGGAACAACTAACAGAAAAATTGTTGGTGATGCTGATGTATTATTATTCCCTGATATTCAGGCAGGTAACATCACATATAAATGTTTAGTTCATACAGCAGATGTTAAAAATGGCAACATATTAACAGGTACAAAGGCCCCTGTTATTTTAACATCACGTTCTGATGAATTTGAAGTTAAAGTAAATTCAATCGCATTAGCAGCTGTAGTTGCTGAAGCAATGTAATAATTTGGAGGTATTAAAATGTCATACAAAATATTAATTATCAACCCGGGTTCTACTTCTACAAAAATTGGTGTTTACGAAGATGAAACACAGCTTATGGAAGAGACTTTAAGACATTCAACTGAAGAAATCGCACAGTACGCAACAATTTATGATCAGAAGGACTTCCGTAAAGAAGTTATTTTAAAAGTCTTAGAAGAAAAGAATGTTGACCTTTCAACTATTGATGTTGTTGTAGGTCGTGGTGGTTTATTAAAGCCAATTCCAGGTGGTACATATGCTACTACTCCTGAATTACTTGAAGATTTAAAGATTGGTAAGCAGGGACAGCATGCATCAAACCTTGGTGGTATTCTTGCTCATGAAATTGCAGCACAGATTAACGTTCCATCATATATCGTTGATCCTGTTGTAGTTGATGAATTAGCTGATGTTGCAAGATTATCAGGACATCCATTATTCCCTAGAATTTCAATCTTCCATGCATTAAACCAGAAAGCTGTTGCTAAGAGATATGCAAAAGAAGTTGGTAAGAAATACGAAGATTTAAATTTAATCGTTGTTCATATGGGTGGCGGAGTATCAGTTGGTGCTCATAAGAATGGTAAAGTTGTTGATGTTGCAAATGCATTAGATGGTGACGGCCCATTCTCACCTGAACGTTCAGGCGGACTTCCTTCAGGTTCATTGATGAAGGCTTGCTTTAGTGGAAAATACACTCAGGCAGAAGTTGGAAAAATGATTAATGGTAACGGTGGTTTCAATGCTTATGTTGGTTCAAACGACATGAGAGACTTAATGAAGATGATTGCTGACGGCAACGAAACAGCTAAGGCTGTAGTTGATGCATTCCATTATCAGTTATGCAAAGAAATCGGTGCTATGTCTGTAGTTCTCGGTGGAAAAGTTGATCAGATTATCTTAACAGGTGGTATTGCTTACAATGCTAAAACTCAGGAAGATATGAAGGCTGCTGTTGAATGGATTGCTCCTGTTACAATTTATCCTGGTGAAGATGAATTACTTGCTCTTGCTCAGGGTGCATTAAGAGTTGTTACAGGTGAAGAAGAAGCTATGGTTTACTAATTATTTACTTTAAAATTGCTTTATACGGAGGTAGTTATGAAGCGTAAATTATACAAATCATCAAAAAATAAAAAGCTTGCCGGAGTATGTGGAGGACTTGCTGAATATCTTAATATTGACGTTACAGTTGTACGTCTTATATGGGCTATTCTCTCACTCTTCTATGGCTCAGGTATAATAATTTATATTATATGTGCTTTAGTAATTCCAGATGATAATATCATCGATATGTAGAATGAAAAAGCAATAAATTCAAAACTCTCCTACATTATGAGTTCATTTTGTAGGAGAGTTTTTTGGTTCTTTGTCAAATATGTGGGTAGCCCAAATTTATAACCAGTTTTTAAACATTATTCTTCGCTTGTATTTTCTTCTGAAACATCTAAATACATATCAACGTATTTTCTGGCATTTTCAGGTAATGAATTATAATATGTTATTGAATTCTTTATAGCTGTTGCAACATAATTTATTGTTCTTCCAACTACATCAATCTCATTTCCATTCTTATCAGTTGTAGTTGAATATACTGTTATGCTACTGTTACCATTATCTGAATTATAATAAGTATAATTTATAGTAGCATAAGCTTTTGCAATAAATTCTCTCTTATAATTTGATTTAGCAATCTTTACAATTGAACCACAGTAATTTCCGACATCATCAGTATAATCCTTATTCTTATTAGCATCATACCAGCCTGTATTTACAATGTTAATCTTAGTATATTTACTATCTAGTTCAATTTTCTCACCGTTATCATTATACAAGTCTCTTGTACTTATAAGAGTTCCTGTTGTAACAAGTTTTCCTATACCATCTGCGTTCTGTTCAAGAAGTCCATCATTATCTGTTGTAACTTTTGCCTGGAATCTTAAACCTGACGGTTCCGAAAATCTCATGCTTGCTCCATTTAACAAATTAACTGTCATATTAATTGTTTCAAATTTAGCATCTTTTGTTACAAGATATGTAGCTCCGGGTGCTGCTGTCTCATCATTTTCAACATCATAATATCCAAGTTTATTTGTACCCTCAGAATTTACATCAGGTAAGGTAATTGTTTCTCCATTCTTTACTTTTTTAACATTTCCATCAATTGTTACTTTGTAGAATCCTTTATCAAATACAGCTACTTCAGATATCTGATATCCCCAACCTGTAGCTCCTTCAAGTAAATTAAATCTAACATATCTTACCTTACTATGACTATATAATGACATATCCAACTTATTTTCAAAATAATTTTTAAATTCACTATTTTCAATAGTTGCCACCTGTTCAAAGTTTTTGCCATCTTCTGAAAATTCTACAGTGTATTTTTTACCATAAGTATCTCCATTTTTGAATGCTAAAAGTACTCCGTCTATCTGGTCTTTTTTGTAATCTTTTCCTAAATCAAGATTTATAACAGCTGTTTTTTCGCCCCATACCGATTCAACTACCTTATCCAATGCCTGTGATATTTCTCCATCTGTTAAGACACTTGTATCCTGACTTCCCTCTCCTGAATAAACTGAATCTAATGAAATACTACAACCTTTTGCAATATTTCTTTTTGTATTTAAACGTTTATACAAAGTTCCATCATCAATTGATATTGTTCTTGAAATTCCTTCTTTTGAAGCAATGTAGTCATTATCCTTAAATTTACAATATGAGTGCACTTCAACTACATGTTCTCCATCTGTTATTCCATCTAATGTATACGTTCCTGCTTTTACAGGTTCTCCCATACGTACTCCATCAATCCAAATTGCGTATGTATAATCTTCCTGTCCTTCTGCCGGTGTAATAGTATATGTAATCTGAGAAAAATCTTGTGTTGTTACTGCGAAATCTGCCGGAGGAGTACATGTACCAAATTCAACTTCTTTAGCATTCTGTTCTGTACTAAAGACCGCAACTTCTTTCATCTGGAATCCCCAGTCTTTATGTCCCTTCATATAGAACTTAACATATCTTACACTAGACATTTCACTTGTATTTACATTTGTGTCAAATGTAAATAATCCTTCTTTTGAATCACTATACTTAAGAGCAGTATTTTCATATGCTGTTACATAATCAACGCCATTATTTGAGAACTGAACTGACATATTCTCAGCTGCAGTATTTTCAGCACTAAATTTAATTGCGACCTTATTTAATGCTTCTATTGTATAATTCTTTCCTAAATCAACAAGAACGTATTCATATGTTCTTGTTTTATCCCAGTCTGTTTCATATGATATATTATCTGTAAGGACTCCATTTGTAAGGATATCTGTTGTCTGACTTCCCTCTTTAGTATATAGAGAAGATACTTCAACATTCTTATGTAAAGCGAGGTTAAAGTTTTCATCTACAAGCATTTCTTCTGTTGTAACCTCTCTTACAGTTATTGTACATTCTGCAAATACTTTTCCTGCTTTGGCTGTTATTTTTGTAGTTCCTACTGAATTTGCAGTTACTTTTCCTTTATTATCTACTGAAGCAATGCCTTCATCTTGTGAGGACCATGTAATAATTTTACTGTCAGTAGTATTATCAGGTTCTATCTCTGCTTCTAATGAAACCTGCTCTTTTTTCTTAAGTGTCACTTCTGTTTCAGATAAAGTTATCTTTGTGATTGGAATTGGTTCAACTACAGTAACCTTACATGTTTTTGTCTTTCCATTTGGAATTGATGCAATTATTTCTGCACTGCCTACAGAAACACCTTTTACAAGTCCATCTTTATCTACAGTTGCAATTTTACTATCAGATGATTCCCATGTTATCTTTTCATCGCTTAATCCATTCAACTGTAATTGTCCATCTCTTGGAATTGACGCTTCTTTCTTATTAATTCCTAAAGTTCCCTTTATAATTACTTCTGCTTCTGCTGCATCAGATAAAGTCATTCCTTTTCTGTAAGTTACAGCTTTAACGTAAGAAGATTCACTTATTGTAATAGGTTCAATATATGTCTCAGAATCTTCTGTTGGCTCACTTCCATCTAATGTATACTTGATTTCTGCACCCTTTACATCTGTTTTCATGGTAACCTGCTGTGCATCATCATATGTTCCACTCTCAATTGATAATGTAGGTTTATTAGTCTGACGTGCACCATAAACTTCAAATTCATAAATTGAGCATCCATAATTTGTTGCTCTTGACGTTGTCTGTATTTTTACATATCTGGCATTTGTTGCTGCAAATGTAGTTGTTATATAACCTGTTCCACCATTTTCAGTAGCGACTATGTTCCATGTTTTTCCATCAACTGATGTCTGAACCTCATATGTTGCTGCATAAGCTGCTTCCCATTTTGCCTTTACAGTGTTAACTACTCTGACTCTGCCTAAATCAACCTGAATCCATTCATTTGTATCATCTGCTTTTGCCTGCCATCTTGTATCTTCTTTACCATCAACTGAATTTGCTGCTGTATTACCACCATCTTCACTGCTTGCTGTAACAGTTTTGTTCAACGCAACATTTGTATCATCCTGAATTGCTTCTCCTTTGATTTTAAATGTTGCTGCTGCATACGATGAATTAATACAATTTTCCTTTACTGTAACAGCTTTTAAAGTTGTATCACTTGATACAAGTATTTTATCACCTTTTGTATACTTGGTAGACTCATTAGTTGGTGCCTTACCATCTGTTGTATAGTAAATAGTTGCATCTTCATCTGCGCACTCTAACTCTACTAACTGTGTATCATCAAATTCTTTTGTTCCTGAAATATTTTCAGTAACATCCTTAGATGCTAATGATGTAGCTTTAATAGTAGGTGCTGACATCTGCTTATAGCTAAATCCTTTACCTTTAATTTCAAAACTTATAAGTGAATTAGCTCCCACTTCAACAGTTCCTACTTCTTTTCCTTTATTATCCCTTACAGATGCTGTTTTTCTTTCTCCTGTAGGATTATAAACTTCAGCAGTGTATTTCTTTTCACTGTCTTTATAATATACTGTTCCGGCTATTCCTATTCCTGTAATCTTGTAATCTGAACTTCTTACACCAATTTCCTTAAGCGCATTAATATACCAATATGTTAATGCAGTATCTGTTTTCTGTACTTTAGTATCATTCTTTAAGAATTTATCAATTGCTAAAGTTGGATTTGTAAGAGCCAGATATGGCCATGTAATATGCTGCCAACCTGTATCAGCTCTTGTATAATCATTTTTAATTTTTTCAATTTCTTCTTCAGATTTACCTTCTGCTTTAGCATCTATTACTGCATATTCAATTGCCTTATCAGTGTCATCTAACAATCCCTGATATATTTGTGCACATCTTGTATGGTTTGTTCCATAGTATGTTAAATATTCAGAAATTGGTAACCAATGAATACCATAACAATATAATGGCTGTCCGCCAAAGAAAGTTCCATAGAAGTTAATTGCTCCATAAACCTGAGCAACTACCTGATATGGATAATCTGAAACCCAATTACTATTAGTAACATTTCCATCAGTATCTGTTTTTCTATCATAGTCAAACCAGTACTGCTTTACAGTTTCCATTTCATTTGTAAATCCAAATATACCTGCATCTCTGTAAGAATTCTGTTCTGTAAGAACTCCCCATAGATACATTCCAATCCAGCTGAATAATGATTCTGATGCTGACTCCTGATTATTACCTGAATCATTATCTGCATATCCACCTGCCCATGAATGTCCTTCATACAAATCGTAATCTCTGAATCTGCAATATTCACTGTCTGCCGTCGGATTTGCATAATCTCTTATAAGAATCTCAATCATATCCTTATAATCATTGTAGAATTCTTTATCGTATGTAGCCAATACCGTTGCGCTAAATACAAAATATCCATATGTGAAATGATGGTCACAGATAGCTGCATTAGCACCAAATTCACTTTCTTTATAATAAATAGTTCCCCATGCTTCATTATAGACAAAATAACTTATGTCATTTTTTCCATCGTATGTAAACCAGTCTACTAATCTTGCTTTTAATCTTTGTAAGAAAATTTCTTTTAATTCAATATTTCCAATCTGGTCTGCCATTATTACACCCATTGCAAGAGGATGTAAATTCTTACCTTCCCAATAAGCATCTGCAGCAGGTGTAATATTCTTTGTTGAATTTTCCAAATCCTTAAGATATCTCGCTACCGCGTCTGTATCAAATGTAGCTGTTCCATCTGCATCTTTTTCTCCATTAGGCTTAGCAAATATAGCTATCAAGCCTGAGAAATCAGATACTGTAGTAAATTCATTACTTTCTATTGCCTTCATATCTCCTCTTACTGACGGATATGTAGCAAATTCACTTCCATTCTTTGAAGAATATTTCCACTGATGTGGCATCATACACATAAATGTTGTGTCATTAAAACCTGTTCTTTTAACTTTTGTTGTTACTTTATAATCTGATGTAATTTTTGCATTGTCATCATCATAATTATATGTAACTGATGTTTTATCTACAAATGCATAACCATGTTTATAAAACTTTTCGATCTGGTCTTTTGATGTCATTGTTCCAACTGACATATAGCTATTTTTATTTGCAAATTCAACTTTAATATTATTTCCTACTTTTTTAAATACTGTTCCTTCTGGAACCGATAAACAATAATAACTTTTTGATGTTTTTGTTTTATCTTTATTATCATCATCAGTAATTTCAAGTCCAATATGGTCTGTTGTAACAGAACCACTTGCAAGTATTTCTTTTCCATTTCCATCAAATATAGATGTTATAGAAGACGATGATATTGTAAATGCTTCAGTATCACCAAATTCGTTATATATATATGGTGAGCCTTTTACAAACGTACTTGTCATAGCTACGTGATTATCATCTGCTAACTGTGCCGTAACTGAAAAATCACTATAACCGGCTACTTTATCACAAGCTGTATCTGTGTCTAAATTTTCCGGCAAAATATAAAAGTCAGGTGTTGTTTCTGAAATAACAGATAAATTTACAGCTGTAGCTGCATGATCCTGAAGCCATCCGTCTGTAGCTGTAAGAACACTTAATCCTTTTGTTGAAAATCTAACTTTAAAAGGCATTGTACAAATTGTATTGCCAAACTTCTTTATAAGCATTGACTGCCACCAGTCATTACTTTCTATAGGTGCCTTTACATTCTCTGTCTTATAATACGGAACTTTTGCCTGTTCCAAATACATATCATTAGAAATATACGTTGCTTTACCTGCTGTCTTTGTCGTTGTCTTTGGTAATTCAGGTAAATTAATTGCAGGTTTTTCATCACCTTCTTTATATTTATATACTCCTAATTCTGAAATCCCTATTCCACTTCCCTTTTCAACTTTACTATACGCTAAGACACGAACATATCTTACATTCTGTGCATATACCTGTCTATTATCCGTAGAATTAGGTGTTCCTTTAACATTTCTATATATGCTTGTCCAATTTTTATCGTCATTTGATACCTGATAATCATATACTTTTCCTGCATCACCCGTCCATGTAACAGATATACGACCTATATCATAACTGTCACCTAAATCTACACTCAACCACTGATTAATATCATTTTTAGATGAGAATGATGTATTCATATCACCATCTACTGCATTCTTTCCAACTACTTTATCAAGTTCCTTTTGTAATAAATTTCCTTCTTTATCATACATCCACCATTCATCTTTTAGGCCTGATGATTTTGTTTCTTTATTAAGTGCGATGTTTTCTCCGTAATTTACAGGTCTTTTTACAACACCATCTGTTCCATATACCTGAAATTCAAACATTGAAACTCCATAGTTAGTTGCTCTCTCTGTACAAAGCATCTTTACATATCTTGCAGATGTTGCACTCATATCTTCTTTATTAATAGTCTGTTTAAGATTTGCTGAAGAATCAACCTCTACTCCATTGTTTCCTTTATTTCCAATAGACACATCAATTTCGCATGTTCCTGATCCAAGTTCTTTTCCATCATCTTTAGATAATGCCGTAACCTTTATTGTATGCTTTCCCTCATCAAGTTTTATTTGTCCTCCTGCAACTCCATGTCCTGTGAATTTGTAATTATCAGGAGCTGAGGCAATTTCATCATTCTCTGTTACTCTGTATACTGCATTATCCACACTAGTCCAATTAGCTGCTGCATAAAAGCACTTATTATTATCATCATACTTAATTTCATATGACACTGCCATATTTACAAATGCACCCGGCTTAGTACCTTTTTCATATACAGTTGTCCAGTTTTCTTCATCATCTGATAACTGTATTTCATACCTTTTAGCATACGCAGCTTCCCACTGAATATAAATATGATCAATGTCTGTCTTCTTTCCTAAATCTACATAAAACCATTCGTCTTTATCATTCTGTGCTGCCTGCCATCTTGTTGTTGTGTCACCGTCAACTGCATTCTCCGGTCCACTTCCATCCCCACTTTGTGAACTTGAATACGCAGGTCTCCCTTCTGAAATTACGTAAGGAGTATCATCGCTTTCTGTGGCATTAACACTAAACAATTGTGTCTGCGGACACAATGTAAAAACCATAGCTGCTGAAAGAATTAAAGATACTCCCCTCGTAGGTAACCTATTCATCATTTCATCTACCTCTTCCTAATTTTACTAATTTTTTTGATCCTTATTAGTATTATAATTCAATTTTAAATTCAAAAAAACTTAAAAAACTTTTTTATTCTTTTTTTGTCGTTATTGTATATTTTTCACTATATTTTTTCTTGTTTACGTTAACATTTCTTATCTTTTATGTGCATTTTAAACAAAACCCCATCATCGTCATTGAAACATTTCAACGACGATGATGGGGGTTTTAATTCATCTATAATACATTGTTTAAAATCATAAATATATTTCTTTACACAACTCATAAATACATATAAGCGTAAACATTTTGAATTTCATTTTTATTTGTTCTAAACACTCCAACTCAGTATTATTTTTAAATAACACTCAAAAGCATTTTAACTATAAAAGCTACAATCCATGCAACTACACACTGTAACACCACTATCATTGCTGCCCAGTTTCCACCTAATTCTCTTTTTACAGATGCAATTGCAGCTACGCAAGGTGTATATAATAATGTAAATACAAGAAAAACTATAGCGGTAGTTGTATCAAATGCTGTATAAAGTGCTATATTTGTTCCACCGAAAAGAACTGTCAATGTACTTACAACGCTTTCTTTTGCTGTAAATCCTGTAATAAGTGCTGTTGATATTTTCCAATTTCCAAAACCTAATGGTTTAAATATCGGAGAAATAATACTTCCAACTAAAGCCAAAATGCTGTCTTTAGAATCCTCAACAACATTTAATTTCAAATCAAAAGTCTGAAGGAACCATATTATAATAGAAGCTAAGAATATAATTGTAAATGCTCTTGTAATAAAGTCTTTTGCCTTATCCCATATCAATCTTCCTACATTTTTTATTCCCGGAAGTCTGTAATTTGGAAGTTCCATAACAAAAGGAACAGGCTCTCCCTTAAATTTCGTATGATTTAATATTAGCGCGTAAATTATTGCAACTATAATTCCCGTAAAATATAAAGCAGTCATAACCAATGCTCCATATCTAGGGAAAAATGCTGCGGTAAACATTGCATAAATAGGCAATTTTGCCGAGCAACTCATAAAAGGAGTAAGCATTATTGTCATTTTTCTGTCTCTTTCAGATGGCAATGTTCTTGTAGCCATTATAGCTGGAACTGAACACCCAAAACCGATTATCATTGGAACAAAGCTTCTCCCTGACAGACCTATTTTTCTTAATAATTTGTCCATTACAAATGCTACTCTTGCCATATATCCACTATCTTCAAGCAATGATAGAAAGAAGAATAAAATAACTATAATTGGTAAGAAATTCAATACACTTCCAACACCTGTCAATATTCCATCAACCACAAGCGATCTCAGCACTTCATTAACCTGTATGCTAATAAGTGCTTTATCACAAGCATTTGTAACAAAATCAATAGCTATTTCCATAAGATTAGAAAGCCATGCTCCTACCACTCCAAAAGTCATCCAAAATATAAATGCCATTATAGCAACAAACGAAGGTATCGCTGTGTATTTTCCTGTAAGCACTTTATCTATTTTCTGACTTCGTATATGTTCAACGCTTTGCTTTGGTTCAACAACTGTAGCCTTGCAAATTTTGTCAATAAATGTAAATCTCATTTTTGCAAGAGCAGCCACTCTGTCTAATCCGCTTTCATTTTCCATCTGCAAAATGATGTGTTCAAGCGTTTCTTTTTCATTTTGATCAAGTTCAAGTTTTTTAAGCACTTCGTCATCGCCCTCTACTAATTTACTTGCTGCAAATCTTGTAGGAATCTCTTTTTTATGTGCATGATCCTCAATCAAATGCATTATAGAATGAAGACACCTGTGCATTGCTCCGCCATCTTCACCATTCGCATCACAAAAATCCATTCTTCCCGGACGTTCTCTATACTTTGCAACGTGTATCGCATGGTCGATAAGTTCATCTATACCTTCATTTTTAGCGGCAGATATAGGAACTACCGGTATTCCCAATGCTTCTTCTAATTCATTTATCTTAATAGTTCCGCCGTTTTTATGAACCTCATCCATCATATTTAACGCCAATACCATCGGAATATTAAGTTCAATTAACTGCATTGTCAAATACATATTTCGTTCAAAATTCGTTGCATCTACAATATTGATAATTCCTCTTGGTCTGTCATTTAAGAAAAAGTCTCTTGTTACAATCTCCTCACTTGTATAAGGCGACATTGAGTATATTCCAGGTAAATCAGTAACCAAAGTATTCTCATGTTTTCTAATCTGTCCATCTTTTCTATCGACTGTAACTCCTGGGAAATTACCAACATGCTGATTTGAGCCTGTCAGCTGATTAAATAATGTTGTCTTTCCACAGTTCTGATTACCCGCAAGACCAAATGTTATTAATTCATCATCTTTTAATTCTTCGCCACGTTGCTTAACATGGTATATTCCCATTTCTCCAAGGCCCGGATGATGTGATAATTTTTCTTTCCCTGATTCAGTGTAATTTTTATGTAGATTTTCCTCTTTGTCATCCAAAAACCTGTTATCATTTTCATTGCACATATTTATTTCTATTTTTTGTGCATCCTCTAATCTAAGAGTCAATTCATATCCCCAGATACGGTACTCAATGGGATCTCCCATTGGAGCAGCTTTAACATAAGTGATTTTTGTTCCCGGAATTATTCCCATATCCAGAAAATGACCTCTTAAATTTCCTTCTCCACCGACCACAGAAATAATTCCCGATTGGCTTTGCTTTAATTCTGAAAGTTTCATATGTACCTCTCTTTTGCAATTAAGGATACTTTAACTATATACTCTAATAATTAATTCATATTGATATATTACTTATCCCAAATTGCATTTGCCATTATGTATTATCCTGTACATTATAGCATCGTTTTTTACTATGTACTATATTTTTTAATTTTAACTCTGCTTTAAATCATATCAATTTTAAATTGTTAGTAATTAGTATGTGCATTAATTAGTGTTATCACTAATATTGGGATTTTAGTTGTCAACTTTTTTTGCGATATAGGTTGACAATTCATCTTTTACCATTTATATTGTCATATGTATGATAAAAATTGATTCAATACAACAATTGAAATCAACAATAAATACATATTCGGATATCTGTCAAATTTCAGAATATCTATACGTGATTATTTTTATGAAAAAAGGAGAAAACAATGTCAACAACAGAAAATTTAACAGCAACAAAATCATCAGGCAAAGCAATCGATATCACTTTAATCGCTTTATTTGCAGCATTAATGGCAATTTGTTCTTGGATTTCCATTCCATTGACAGTTCCATTTACACTTCAAACATTTGCTGTATTTGTAACTTTAGAAATTATAGGCGGAAAACGTGGAACACTTTCAATTTTAGTTTTCCTATTATTAGGAGCTATCGGAGTTCCTGTATTTGCAGGATTTAAAAGTGGTGTTGCCGTACTTTTAGGAACAACAGGCGGATACCTTATAGGCTTCTTATGTACAGCTTTAATTTATTGGTTATTCACATCTTTATTAGGAAATAAATTCATTGTTAGACTTATAGCTCTTTTATTAGGACTTGTTGTATGCTATGCATTTGGTACAGCATGGTACATGGTTGTATACATGAAATCAACAGGTACAATTGGTCTTGCAACTGTTCTTGGATGGTGCGTAACACCTTTCGTTATTCCTGATTTAGTTAAACTCGCAGTTGCATTCATTATATCTGACCGTGTAAAAAAAGTAATTAAGTTATAATTCGTATATCAGTCCATAAACAGACAAGCTTTATGTTTGTCACAAAAAATACGGCTTACTCATTTTTATGTTTAAGCCGTATTTTTTATATTATTTATTTTCAAATTATCCTAGTGCCACATCTAATATCATCATTATCATAAATCCTAATGCAAATCCAATTGTTGTAATATTAGAATGTTCACCTTCCACGGATTCAGGCAATAATTCTTCTACAACAACATATATCATAGCCCCTGCCGCAAATGACAATAAATATGGAAGCAACGGTAAAATTATTCCTGTAAGCATTATTGTTATTGCTGCCGCAATCGGTTCAACTATTCCTGATAACATACCGTAAACAAAGGATTTCTTTTTTGTATTTCCTGCTGACACTAACGGCAAGGAGATTATTGCTCCTTCAGGGAAATTTTGAATTGCTATTCCAATTGAAAGCGCCATGGCTCCAGCTAATGTTATCCCCGTGTTATTTGCCATCATTCCGGCAAACACAACTCCTACTGCCATTCCTTCTGGTATATTATGAATTGTCACTGCCAAAATTAACATCGTTGTTTTCTTTAATGATTTCTTTGGTCCTTCGGGTTTATCACTTCCGGCATGCAAATGAGGAACTAGCATATCCATTCCAAGTAAAAATAGGATTCCAAGCATAAATCCTACACACGCCGGTATAAATGATAACTTTCCCATTTCTGATGACATTTCAAGTGACGGAATTAATAATGACCACACAGAAGCTGCCACCATAACTCCTGATGCAAAGCCTAATAAACTTTTTTGCACTTTGTCATTTAATTTGTTTTTAACTAAAAACACGCACATTGCTCCTAATGTTGTTCCTATAAATGGTATGATTAAACCTATAAATACGTTCATATTATTTCCTTTCTCATATTAATATATTGCATTAAATAATAACTGTTAATATTAATTTTATGTTATGCACAATTATACTTTGTAATCTATTAAGTATTCTATCATAAAAATGAGACTGTATCACTTAGTTAGTGTTACAGTCTCATTTTTAACTAACTTATATTTATTTATTTTTTCTAATAATAACCTTACGCTTAGACCATTTACAATATACAGTTGTACCTTTATATATGCTATATGCTCTTGCTCTTACGTAATACTTTTTATTAGGTTTTAAGCCTTTAACCTTAAAGTTTGTTTTATCCGAAGAATAACTATTTGTCTTTTTTGATGTAAATTTCTTATTTAATTTTTACCCGTTCAATTTTACTATTTAAGAGTATATTAAATTCTTTATAAAATTAAAACGTTTTTTAGATGTTTTGTACAAAGTTTACTGTTTTCATGTAATCATTTTGTTACATGAAAACAATTATTTAATTTCTGTAACTTTATACTCAAGTTTTTCAACTGTTTCCTTTAAAACATTGTTATCCACATGCTTAGTTAATTTAACAACAGCTTCATTTTTTTCATGATCTGCAACAGCACTTTCTACTCCATCTATTGCTTCTAAGGCTGTTTTAACTGCCTTTTCACAATGTCCACACATCATTCCCTCAATTGTCATTATTTTTTCCATTTTACTTGTCTCCTTTACATTTGAATTTATATTATTATCTTTAATATTACAACCTGACTGACATTTTTTATTTGAATTTATCATTACATTATTATCACTTATTTTTTCAAAACTATCTTTATTCTTTACGTTCATTTCATCTTTTTTATGAACTTTAAATAAATTCAATCGTAATGCATTTGTAACTACGCACGCACTTGAAAGGCTCATTGCCGCTGCGCCAAACATTGGATTTAATTTTAATCCAAATAATGGGAACCATACGCCTGCCGCAAGAGGTATTCCTATTACATTATAGAAAAATGCCCAGAATAGATTTTCGTGAATATTTCTCAATACACCTTTACTTAATCTTATTGCTCCCGGTACATCTCTTAAATCACTTTTCATTAAGACAACACTTGCCGCATCAATTGCAACGTCTGTTCCTGCTCCGATTGCTATACCAATATCTGCTCTTGTTAATGCCGGTGCATCATTTATACCATCACCAACCATAGCCGTCTTTCCACTTTCTGAAAGTTTGCGGATTATTTCTTCTTTTCCCTGTGGTAAAACTCCTGCATAGATTTCATCCACGCCTGCTTTCTTTCCTATCGCCTGTGCTGTCTGCTCATTATCACCTGTAATCATGACAACCTTAATTCCCATGTTCTTAAGATTTTTCACGGCTACAATGCTTTCTTCTTTTATAACATCCGCTACTGCAATTATACCCATTACTTCTTTATCTTTACTAAAGTACAATGGCGTTTTTCCTTCTTTTGCTAATTCTTCTGCATTCTTTATTAATTCATCACTTACATTTGCAAATTTGCTTATATATGCTAAATTACCACCTGCTACAGCATTTCCTTCAATTTTACCTTTGAGACCGTATCCCGCATCAATTGAGAACTCATTAATATCATGCATTTTAATGTTGTTCGCTTTTCCATATTCAACTATCGCCGATGCTAAAGGATGTTCGCTTTTACTTTCTAAAGCATAAGCAATCCTTAAAAGTTCATGCTTATCATTTCCAACAATGTCTGTTACAACCGGTTTTCCACTTGTAATTGTTCCTGTCTTATCCAAAGCAACTATCTGTGTTTTTCCTGTATTTTCAAGTGCAACTGCGTTTTTAAATAAAATATTATTTCTTGCTGCTTTTCCATTACCAACCATAATTGCTACAGGTGTTGCAAGTCCTAACGCGCAAGGACAACTTATTACCAATACTGATATTCCTCTGGCAAGTGCAAAACCTACGTCTTTTCCTTCGAAAAGCCATACAACTATGGTTATTAGTGCTATCACAATTACAACCGGAACAAATACTCCGGATACTTTATCTGCCGCTTTTGCTATTGGTGCTTTTGTTGCCGCAGCATCACTTACCATATGAATTATTTGTGATAAAGTAGTATCTTCACCTACTCTTGTTGCCTTACATTTAATGAACCCTGATTTATTAATTGTTGAACCAAATATTTCATCATTTACCGTTACATCTTTTGGAACACTTTCACCTGTAAGCGCTGATTCATCAATTGCACTGCTTCCTTCTATTATGACACCATCTGTTGGAATGCTTTCACCAGGTCTTACAACAAAAATGTCTCCTATGGTCACCTTTGAAATATCCACAACTTTTTCTGTTCCATTTGCATCAATTATAGTAGCTGTTTTTGGAGCAAGCTTCATAAGTCCCTTTAGTGCATCTGTTGTTTTTCCTTTTGAAAATGATTCAAGCATTTTTCCTAATGTAATTAGTGTAAGAATCATTGCAGCTGATTCAAAATAAAATTCATGCATATAATGATGTACAAGTTCCATATTTCCATCAACTTGTGCAAATGTCATTGCATACAGCACATACAAACTGTATCCAAATGAAGCTCCCGAACCAAGTGCTACAAGAGTATCCATATTAGGTGCTTTATTTATCAGTCCTTTCAAGCCACTGACAAAAAACTTTTTATTTATAATCATAATTATGATTGTAAACAACATCTCTGTAAGTCCCATGGCAATATGATTCTTTTCAAATGCTTCCGGTGCAGGAAATCCCCACATTGTAACTCCCATTGAAATATACATAAGTGGAACAAGAAAAATAATTGACCAAATAAATCTGTTTCGTATTTTCTTAGTTTCACCTGAATTGTCTAATTCATCTGTCTGCTCTTCTGATTTTGCTTTTTCGCCATTCTGAGGTTTTGCCTTATAACCTGCGTCTTCTACTGCCTTCATTATTATCTCAGGCTCAACCTCTCCCTCAACTATCATTGAATTTGTAAGTAAATTCACCGCTACGGAATTTACTCCCTCTACTTTAGAAACAGCCTTTTCTACTCTGCTACTGCAGGCGGCACAACTCATTCCATATACTGAATATTTTGTCATTGTTTATCACCTCGATTTAGAACTTGTAATTATTAATTAACTGCGACTTAAAAAGCAATATATTCTGTTTTTTATAAAATTTATTAAATTACATAGTCACAAGTTAATTTTATTTTTCTACATACTAATATAATTACTTTAATAGTTTTTGTAATGTTGCAACTAACTCATCAACCACTTCATCATTACCCTGTTTCAAATTATCAACCACACAGGTTTTTATATGATTAGTCAACAACACCTTGCTAAAACTGTTTAATGCTGATCTGATTGCTGATACCTGGACAAGCACATCCGTACAATAAGCATCATTTTCAATCATATTTTTAACTCCTCTAACCTGTCCTTCAATTCGGTTAAGTCTATTAATTAAATCCTTGTATTCTTTTTCAGTTCTTTCTTTTGTTTTATGACTACAACAATTGTGGTCTTCGACTGTACAACATTTACTGCATTTTCCACTTGCTGTTGCCTGCACTTCTTTTTTATTCTCTTCCAAAGCGACTCCTTTCATACATCTTTAATTATATTAGTCTTTCATTTTTACATTTGCATTTTATACCCCTGTAGGGTATGTGTCAAGTTGTTTTATTTATTTTTATATCAGCAAAAGTTTTTCTCTATTATTTGTCTTTTGATTCGTATTTATTTGCTTTTTAACTTTATTTTTTTAATTTGGTTCTATAAACATAAACTTGTCCTACATAAAAATACTCCCTCTGCCGTTTTATCCGGCAAAGAGAGTATCATTGTTACTAGCATATTTATTATGTCGAAGTTATTTATGCACAATTATTTGTGCTATAAAAAGATGTTGGGGCAAAAGACCAAAACCTTGATGCCTACGGATTGTTCCGTGCTACGCACTTCCGCAATCCTACCAATCATATAAACATATTACTTAAGAAATCCATTAACAATCTGTTCTTCTGCTTCTTCTTCGCTAAGGCCTAATGTCTGTAACTTGATTAACTGTTCGCCTGCAATTTTACCAATAGCGGCTTCATGAATTAATGATGCCTCTAAATCATTAGCTGTAATTTCAGGTAAAGCTGTAATCTTAGCATTATCCATTATAATGGCATCGCATTCTGAATGGCCTGTACATTTTGCATTTCCATTAATTACAGAATAAAATGCCTGTTTTGAATTGCCTTTTGCAACTGAACGTGAAATAACATTTGCACTTGAACCATCTCCATTCATATCTACATTGAAATGAGTTTCTGCAAACTGATTTCCATGCGTCATAATTCTTTCTGTAATAACAATCTTTGCATCTTTGTCTAATTTAGCTTCGGTGATACGGTTTGTTGAATCAATTCCTTTAATCTGAACTGTTTCCATTTCCATGTAACCACCCTCTTCAATATTAACAATTGTAGTAGGATTCATTACATTTTCACCGTTGCCATCACCTTTTCCATAATGTTTTTCAACATATTTTACTCTGGCATTTTTTCCAATATAGAACGTGTGTATTCCATCATGACGTGACTTTTTATCACCGCCATTATGTATTCCACATCCTGCAACGATAAGCACATCTGCTCCTTCGCCAATATGGAAGTCATTGTATACACATTCTTCTAATCCTGTCTTACTAATAACAACTGGAATATGAACGCTTTCATTTTTTGTTCCCGGTTTAACATAAATATCAATGCCATCTTTATCTTCTTTTGTTACAATATCAATATTTGCAGTTGTATTTCTGCTGTCTTTTTTACTGTTCGCCCTTATGTTGTATGCGCCTGCCGGAATTTCATGTAATCCAGTAAGCTGTTCAAATAATTCCATCTGAATTTTGTCCATGATTTTCCTCCTTATGACTGTAATTTGGCACATGGGCCATTATTTTCTGCTCCAAGAACCATCGGAAGAATTTCTTCTTTACTTCCATGTGCCTTGATAACTCCGTCTGCTAACAAAACAATTTCATCTGCAATATCAAGAATTCTTTCCTGATGAGAAATAATTAAAATTGAGTTTTTATTATTTTTCTGCATTTTTTCAAATACTTTAATAAGGCTGTTAAAACTCCACAAATCAATTCCTGCCTCTGGTTCATCAAATACTGAAAGTTCTGTTCCTCTTGCAATAATTGTCGCTATTTCTATTCTCTTTAACTCACCACCTGAAAGACTTGCATCCACTTCACGGTTAATATAGTCTCTTGCGCAAAGTCCTACTTCTGAAAGATATTCGCAAGCTTCACTAATTGTAAGCTGCTTTCCTGCCGCTATTCTAAGTAAGTCAATAACTGTGATTCCTTTAAATCTTACAGGTTGCTGGAACGCAAAACTAATTCCCAATTTTGCTCTTTCCGTAATAGACATATTTGTAATATCTGTGCCATTATATAAAATCCTTCCTTCTGTTGGCTGATTAATTCCTACGATTAATTTTGCCAAAGTAGACTTTCCACTTCCATTTGGTCCTGTAATGGCTACAAATTTGCTTTCATCAATATTCATACTGATGCCGTTTATTATATTTTTCACACTGCCATTTTCATCGTTTACGCTAAACTTCACGTCTCTTAACTCAAGCATATTGTATAACTCCTTTTCCATTGGCACTGCTGACTTTTGCAATTGCCCCGTTTATCATTGAGAACTGAGGTCCTTTATGTCCGATATCCGCATCAAATATAACCGGAACGTCTAAATCGCCTAAAATAGACATAACTGCCTCATTATATGGCTGTTCTATCCACGTATTATACATCAACGGCCTTCCAAATACAAATCCCTTTACATATTTAAAATATCCCATCTGTTTCATTTGCCATAAATGTGTTATTAACGTAGTATCGCTAAAATCAAAGCTTTCTAAAAACCATATAATACCATCATCTTTATATTTATGAATAAATTCTTCTGTTCCGTCATACTTTGTTCCGATTAAAAAGCAGATAACATCAAGGCATCCACCTATTAATCTTCCTGACATTTCAATCTTCTCTTCACCACGTCCGTTTATCCAGCATACTTCTTTATCTTTATAGTATCCTTCAAAACCTGTTTCATATTCATGGCGGTCGGATTCATAATAATCAAATGATTTCTGGCTTCTTACATTTCCCTCTAACACACCTAATGCATTGCTTACTGTATTTTGCCATGGTTCCATACCAAAATCTCCAAAATTACATCCATAAACAGATGCCACATCACATTTTGTCATAATAGGAAATACTAATCCTGTATTATCTGAATATCCCTGAACCCATTTTGGATTTGCCTTAATTTTTTCAAAATCCACATATTCAAGCATCTCCATTAAATAATCCCCACCTGCGGCAGAAATTATTCCTGTAACTTCATTTTTATCAAATAATCTGTTAAATTCTTCTGCTCTAATTTTTGCGGTATTGCTTACGCCTCTTTTATCAGCCTTAAAAACACTGTCAGTAAATTCAACATTATATCCTCTGTTTTTAAGTTGCTCTACCCCTTTGTTAAATCTTTTTATTTTAATTTCATCTGTTATTCCATTTGACGGGGCCGTAACAGCTATAGTGTCATTTTTCTTTATATACTTTGGAAAAATCATTATTGTCTCCTTTGTCTATGCTCAGTAAAACTTATTTCATCGCCAAGCGTTACAGAGTATATTATTTCATCTTCAACTTTTTTACCTGTAATCTGCTCAATTGCTTCTTTATAGTAATCTAACTGAACACTGTATTTATCATACAATTGTTCCATTTTTCTTACTTTGTCAGTTTTATAGTCTACTACATAATACCTTCCATTTTCAATAAAACATACGTCAATAATTCCCTGAATTACAACAAGTTCCTCTGAATCGGTATTTGGATTCACTTCACAAGCCTTCTTTCCAAGAAGAAATTTCTGTTCTCTAAACAGCTCTCCTCTCGAATGTGCCTGTTTCATTCTTTCAAATAAGTCTGTTTTACTAAAAGCAATAACATCATTTTCATTTATACAATCTGCTCCTGCCTTATCTATCAGACCTCTCTTAACATAACCATTAATCATTTTATTAACAGACTCTACTGTATATTCAGGCAAATTTAAATCCATAAGTTCAAATATCCTATGATAAGCTGTTCCTCTGTTTGCACCTGTTAGCTTTTCATGAAGCTGTTCGTCCGATTTTGCAAAATCAGGAATTATATCAGTCAATTCTTCTTTAAATATTTCCGTACCATCCTGCTGCTCATCATATTCATGTAATACCTGTCTCTTGATTTCAGTAACACTTGCCTTTGCACTTATATTTACATCCTCATAATACGGATACTCCCAATTTAAGTTTTTATTAAGAATCTCCTCTGTTATCTTATCATATGTTTTTTTACCATCAATTTGAAGCAATTCCTGTTTCTTAGTATTATCATCATTTAACTCAATATACTCTTTTAGTTTATCATCTTCTGTTTCACCACAAATTGCTGTTATGTTTACACTTGCATCAATATTGTACAATTCTTCATTTTGTGCCTCTGTAAAACTATCATTGTGCTTCAATAATTCATCTGCGCCTTTATTTCTTGACGTAGCAAGCAAAATCCAGTCCATAAAATTGTTAATGTCTGTTATTTCACTTCCTGTTGCCTGTAAATATGGATTTCTCCTGTATCCGTTAATTTTTTCAACTTCTTTTTCAATTTCTTTTACTGAACCGGTTATAATAAGTTTTTCCTGTGCTCTAGTCATTGCAACATATAAAAGTCGAAGTAATTCAGCTTTATTTTCTTTTGTGATTGCGTTTCTTATAACAGTTTTTACAAGTGAACTATCTTTTATTTTCAACTCATGATTAACATAATCCATTCCGATTCCATACTCTTCATGGATTGCAATTGCATCTTTTTCAGGTCTGAATTTTGATGTAGCATTTGCTAAAAATACTATAGGAAACTGTAATCCTTTGCTTTTATGAATTGACATTATTCTTACAATATTATCACTTTCATCTACTGACAAAGCTTCTCCTTCTTCTCTTACAACCTTAACTTTCTCAATGTATCTGATAAAATTAAAAAGTCCTGTATAACTGGAATTTTCATAAGCAACTGCCTTTTCTTTCAATTGCTCAATATTTTTTATTCTTCTTAATCCTGAAGGAAGTGCCATAATATAATTATCATATCCGTTTATTTTAAGTACTTTATCAATAAGATCATATACTGTTATATACGGAATTTCTTTTCTCAAGTTATTAATAATATTCATAAAATTTGTAATCTTATCAACAAGTTTCTCGTCATCTCCATCATATAAGTATGACTTTAATTCATCATATAAACCGCTTTCTTCATCATTAATGCGGATTTGTGCCAATTCACTTTCAGAAAAATTAAACATTTGTGATAGCATTATGCCTGCAAGTGGAATATCCTGTCTTGGATTATCTAAGACATTTAAGAAATTTAGTACTGTTAATACTTCTTTTGCATCATAAAATCCCGTTTTTGTTTCAGTGTATGCCGGTATTCCATATTTTTCTAAAACATCAACATACTGACTTGAAATTCCTTTTATACCTCTTAAAAGAATAACTATATCACTATACTTTGCATTTCTTAAATTTCCATCTTTATCCTGAACCTTCATTCCAAAATCAGGGTCTACAATCTTTTTAATCTTCTTTGCGATTTGTTCTATTTCATATTCTTTGTCCCCTTCGATTAAAACAATATCTGTTGCATTATCCTGTATATCAGGCAGTTCTTTAAAAGATGCACCGCATACTAATCTGTTGTTGTCTATATATTCAATTCCACCTGTATGTCTGCACATGATTGTATCAAATATATAGTTTACACTATCAATGACCTCTTTTCGGCTTCTAAAGTTTTTATCAAGAATTATTTTACGCTTTGATACATCCGTTTCTTCACTGTAAGTATCATATTTTTCTAAAAATAAATTTGGATTAGCCAGTCTGAATCTGTAAATACTCTGCTTAACATCTCCTACCATAAAAACATTATTTATTCCAAATCCATTTGAAATGCTTGTAAGTATTGCTTCCTGAACTGTATTACTATCCTGATATTCATCAATCATTATTTCTTTATATTGTTTTGACATGCTTATAGCCACATCTGACGGAATGATTTCTCCATTTTCATTTTCACATGTTAAAATATTTAATGCATAATGTTCTAAATCTGAAAAATCCATTATGGAATTTTCTTGCTTTACCTCTTTTAGCCTATTCATAAATTCTAACGTAAGATCAATTATAACCCGGACCTGATCCTTCATTACATTTATTTCTTCTAAAATTTCATCAATATCGTATGACAAATAATCATCGACTATGTTTTTTATTTTATTTCCTACTTCGTTTTTTATTGCCTTAACTCTTTCAGCCTTTTCAGAATTTTCACCACCTGATTTATTTGGAAGTCTAGGTATCTTATACTCTCCTAATGAATTTTTTAACGCTCTATAAGATTGCTTATCCATTGCAAGCTGACACGTTCCATACATATCAGTTAGAACTTTTGTATAATTTTCAGGGCCGCCCGGTTGTTCGCATATATTTATGGCATTTTCAAGTTTTTTACATATGTCAGGCATAATATTTTTAATGTCATTAATATTTTTTACCATCCACGACTTGCTATTTAAATCTTCTTCATCTGAAACAATATAATTATCAATACATGACTTAACCCATTTTTCAGGATTTACATGACTTTCAGATGCAGTGTAAAGTTCCATTATCAGGTTTGTAACACTGTCATCTGCCTTAGACGCTTTATACTGCTCGATAAATTTCATAAATTCAGGTTCAGCCTCTTCATATCTGTTTGTAATGATTTCATCTAAAACATCTGCTTTTAAAAGTTCAATTTCACCTTCATCTCCGATTTTATAATCAGGATCTAAATCTATTTTTTCAAAATTTTCTCTCACAACAAACGAGCAAAAACTATCAATCGTTGTAATCTGTGCCGTATTTATCAAATTAATCTGTTTTTGTATGTGTTCATTTTCAGGATGATTAGTAATAATATCATCTAATGCATTTCTTACTCTTTCCTTCATCTCAGAAGCTGCTGCCTTTGTAAATGTAACGACTAAAAGATTATCGATATCTACCGGATTATTTTCATCTGTCAATAAATTTATAATTCGCTCTACCAAAACTGCGGTTTTTCCCGAACCGGCTGCCGCAGATACTAATATGTTTTGGTCTCTTGCATCTATTACTTCTTTTTGTTTTGGAGTCCAATTTGGCATATTTATTTTTCTCCTTCCGAATCTTCATACATCTCATCTAACTTAGAAATTACTTCAGGCAATTTATATCCGGGAACCTCCGTATACTTATCTCCTGCATTTACATCAAAACTACACATACCTGCATATGGGCAATATGTACATGCCTTTTCTATAGGATTAACATCAATATTTCCCTCGCAAATTTCTTCTTTAAACTTATCTGCCATATCTGAAACATAATTAATAAGTTCACCAAAATGCTTATTATCAATCGCCATTACATCTGCGTAATAACTTTCATCTCTTTTAATTCTCACAGGAATAATATCCGAAGATTTTTCCATATTTTCATCTATATTTTTTAACACGTTGATATCGTCTGTAAAAATACCTGACATCTTATACTCTTTAAATCTTTTCTTATTGATTTCACAGGCAAGTCTTTCTTTTAGTTCTTCCTTTGTCAATGAACCATCGTTCATAATTTTATTTTTTTCTGTTTTTGTCAGTCCATTAGTATAAGGGTCTTTAATTTCATAATAAAATGCTCCTGCCGGCAAAACCTGTTTGTCCTTATATTTTTCCTGTTCTCTTTTTATTACATCTCCTAAATAAATAAGAAGCTGCATCTGTGTGCCGAAAAATGTAGAACTGATTTCAAATTTCTTTGACCCTGATTTATAATCAATAATTTTCACATACACTTTCCCATCGTCAGGATCCTCGTATAAGTCCACTCTGTCTACTTTTCCATGTTCAACTACTGACTCATAATAAACCGGTTCAAACTTTCCTGCATTGATATGACTTTTTAATATTTCTGTAGTATTTATAGTTGTTTTTAAAATTTTATTTGCAATATATTTATTTCTTGCATCACTTGAAATAGCATTATTTTCGTATTCCTCAAATACGATATTTACGCATTCTTCAACTAATTTTTGTATATCTTCGTCTGTTAAATTTCTCCAATTCAAATTTTTATTTCTTAATTTTCTGCAAAACAACTCTAATGAATAATGATATAAATTACCAATATCATATGCAGCTATTTCAAATTTTCGTCTTTCTGAAAGTTTAAGACCATTAGCCAAAAACTGTGAATATGCACATGCAGCATATCTTTCAAGTCTTGTAATACCAATGTTGTGTCTGTTGCCATACAGTCCTCTTGCAATTTCCGGCAGTAATTTTGGATGTCTTGATGTATAATATATTCCTTCTATTATCATCTTTACAGCATTTTCTACTTCCCTGTTCTTAACAAGATTTGCAATCATCTGCTTTGTCTCATTATCTCCATCAAGGCTCTTATTTTCCTGCATTCTGTTTGTTATAAATTCTAATGCCTCTGTTATATTTGTAATATCACCCGGAACATTTTCCTTACTACTTTCCTTTATTTCTTTTATTGATGGAAACATTCTTTTTATTAGAGACAGAATATATGATTTTCTTAAAACTTCACCATCCGTGCCTGATGTGCTATATGAAAAGTAGATTTTACCTGTAGGCTTTGCAAATAATGCATACAAATAAAGTCTTTCAATATATATATTTTCTTTAGCTGTTGGCGCTAATACATAATTAGCTGAGCGCAAAAATTCTCTTTCCATATCCGTAATTATTCCGCTACCACTATTTGCAGAAGGCACAAGTCCATCATTTACTCCTGCAAAAAAGATAATTTTCTTAATATCTTTTAATCTTGTTCTTTCCAAATCACCAACCATTACCGTATCAAGACCGGGAGGAATTATTCCAACTTTCTGACTTGCAAATCCGGATTCAACAATCTGTCTGAACTCTTTTACCGACACAATTTCATCACCTAAAAATTCCACAAGCTTATTAAGCATTTTTATAATGGTTTCATAAATCTGTTCGTATTCTTTTGCTTCATCCAGTCTGCCTGCTTCATCACATTCCACTTTATGTTTTTGTATCTTAAGCTGCCAGTCATTATCTAAAATAAATTTGTAAATGCACTTTGTAAAATCAGTTATATCTACGTTTTTTAGCTTTAAGCCGTTTCTCAAATCAGAAAACATTTCTATGATTTTTTCTCTTATCAAATTAATATTTTCAAATTCTTCTTCGCTGATATTTTTATACTGCTTTTCCCATTTTCTGTTGTAACTGTTAAATCCTCTTCTTCCTGACTGAATTACATAATTTTCAATTATATCAATATCTTCTCTGTCAATATCCGTAATTCCTAATTTTAAAAACCTAAATAAACTTTCATATGAAAAATCTTTCTCAACCACTTCAATTGCAGCTACTATACCGTCAATAAAAGGATTTTTAGATATATCTCTCTTATAATCTATAAAATTCGGAATGCCTGATTTTCTAAATTCATCCTGAATAAATCTATAATATCCTTCCATATCAGAAACTACTACAGCGATATCTTTATATTTATAATTTCCTGTAATCATCAACTTAGAAATTTCATTTGCAATCCATCTTGCCTCTTCTTTTGGATTAGATGTTACATGCATTTCTAAATTTTTGCATTCTTTATCATAAGGTTTTAAAACTCTATTTCTAAATATATTTTCTTCTAAATAACAAAGTTCATCATTATCAGCAATTCGTATCGGTCTTTTTCCTTTATTTACAATAACCGTATTTTCGATTTCGACACTATTTCTTATTGCCAATTCTCTTAACTTTACAATTGTTTCTTTGCTGAGTGCAAATAATTCTCTGTCATTATATCCGTTAAAATCAGCTTCATTTTCAGGAAGAGTTATTGCGACAGTAACTTCTCTTGCATATTTTATTAATTTTTCTAAAACCATATACTGAATAGGTGTAAACCCTGTAAAACCGTCAATATAAATATGTGTTTTTCTTATTTTTTCTGACTTTTCCATTACATTACAAAAAATGCTCAACACTTCTTCCATCGTAATCATTTTTTCATTTATGTAATTGTCAAATTCTTCCGCAATCGTTTTAGTATCAATTAATTTATTTCTTAAAATGTTATGACCTTTTACATCATCAATCATCTTTTCCAAATCTTGTGTTCTATAATTATATTGCTTTAATTCGGTTATTAAAGTTTTTGCTCTATCCACAAATCCCGGCATATTTGCTTTGTTATGATAATACTTAAGGTCTTTTTTGCAATTTTCTAATACTTTACGGACAACGAGAGTTTTTCCCAAATCGTCCATAACCTTAATATCTGTCATTCCAAGTTCTTCAAATATACCAACTGCAAGTCTCTGAAAACTTACTACCTCAGTGTTAAAACTTCCGTGTCTATCTGAAGCAAGCAAAATTTCTCTCTGTGCTTCCATTGAATACTGTTCAGGAACCAAAGCTATATAATCTTCATTTCTATTTTCATATTTTGAAGCGTTATTTGTAAGTCTTTCATATAATAAATGTGACTTACCTGAACCTGCACTTCCTACAATAAATGTTAATGACATATCCGTCTCCATTCTTTATATTTCCTTAAATGATGCCTGGGCAAAAGTTCCCACCTTTTGACCCTGGCATTCTTAAATTATTATATATAATTTTTGCTGTTTTTTCATCATACTTTTATGTTTTTGCTCATAGATTTAATTATAAAAACCTATACAGTTTTCGGAGGTCACACATCATGAGTAAAAGTCCTAAATTTATGGTTTTTCATCTTAAAGAACTTATATATACATTTATATTAATTGTCCTTGGAATAGCCTTAATAATAACCTTAGTTTTAATGTTTAGAAAAGACACCACTACTTCGGCTCCTGCAAGTGATTGCACTTATAAGGCCGGTGTTTATTCCTCTTATATCACGTTAAACGGAAATCCTATGGAAATTCAGGTAGTTTTAGATGATAACCACATAAATTCCATTACAATTGAAAATATTGACGATTCCGTAGCTACAATGTATCCTTTAGTGAAACCTGCTTTTGAGGATATTGCTAACCAGATTGTATCAACTCAGTCATTAGAAAACGTATCTTACAATCCCGAAAGCCAATATACATATTCTGTATTATATAATGCAATATGCGATACAATTAATTCGGCCAAATAATTTCAATAAAATATTTTTGTGTCAGGTTTTAATTTGCAAATCTTTAAAGTTAATTTGCAACAACACTTTTGCAAAGCTGATATCACTCTTATTTATAAAAATATCAGCATAATAAATTATAAAAAATAGGATGAGACAATTATGTTCCATCCTATTTCTATTATTAATATACAAAATTTTATTTTATGGAAATTATTCATGTACAAATAATTTCGCATACATATTATTTGCTATAATTACTCTAATTCTTCTAACCACTCACGTACTACTGCATCACTTGGCATTCTCAAATCTCCTCTAGGTGAAACCGCAACGCTTCCTACCTTTGGTCCGTCAGGAAGGCATGAACGTTTAAACTGCTGCGAAAAGAATCTTCTGTAAAATGTCTTTAACCATTTCAAAATAGTTTCTTTATCATATTTTCCATCAAATGCGTGTTCAGCTAAATATAATACCTTCTTAGGTTCAAATCCAAATCTTAAAATATAATATAAGAAAAAGTCATGCAATTCATATGGTCCAACTACATCCTCTGTTTTCTGTGCTATTTTTCCATTCTTAGTAGGTGGCAGTAATTCAGGACTTACAGGTGTATCTAGCACATCAAATAAAATGTCTGCTAATTTCTTTACTCCACATGTGTCTGCAAAATAATGAACTAAATGTCTTACCAACGTTTTCGGGACTCCCGCATTTACACCATACATAGACATATGGTCTCCATTATAAGTAGCCCATCCTAATGCAAGTTCCGACATATCTCCTGTTCCAATAACCATTCCATTATATTCATTTGCAAAATCCATAAGCAAATAAGTTCTTTGTCTTGCCTGTGCATTTTCATAAGTAATGTCGTGATTATCTATACTATGTCCTAACTGTTTTAAATGAAGTGTTACTGCATCAGCAATATTTACTTCTTTTAGTTCACATCCAAGTTCTTTTACAAGTGTAACTGCATTATTATATGTTCTGTCAGTTGTACCAAATCCCGGCATTGTAACTGCAATTATGTTGCTTCTGTCAATATTAAGTGCATCAAATGCCCTTACGGTAACAAGCAGTGCCAATGTGGAATCAAGTCCACCTGATATTCCTATAACTGCATTTTTACAATTAGTATGTTCTAAACGTTTCTTAAGTCCCATTGTCTGAATTGTAAGAATTTCTTCACATCTCTTATTTCTCTTTTCTTCATCCTTTGGTACAAATGGTGTATTATCAATTTCTCTTGAAAGTTCAAATTCTTCTAATTCTAAATCAATTTCACATATTTCATAATCGTCGTCACTAACTGCTGTAAATGTATTCATTCTTTGTCTTTCTGCAGCCAATTTTTCCAAATCTATCTCAGCATATACTGTTTCATTTGTAAATCTTTTTGCCTCTGCTAAGATTGTTCCATTTTCAGCTATCATATTATGTGCCGCAAATACTAAATCAGTAGAAGATTCCCCCTCTCCTGCATCAGCATACAAATAAGCTGATATTGTTCTTGCTGACTGTCCTGCCACAAGATTTTTACGATAATTATCTTTTCCTGTTACTTCATCACTTGCTGAAAGATTAGCTATAACTGTTGCTCCTGCCATAGCATAATTTGTGCTAGGTGGATTTGGCACCCATAAATCTTCACATATCTCTATTGCAAATTTAAAGTTTTCTATATTTACACAGTCAAAAAGTATGTTTGTTCCAAATGGGATTTCATCATCATAATCATCATCCCAATCTTCATCATCTTCTTCATCATCTTCTTCATCATCTTCCCAGTCGTCTTCATCAAATTCATCCTGATTATGTTTAAAATCAACTTTGCCATTCTCTGTCATATATATTTTATAATCAAAACCTTCTTTGCAGTTTTCTTCTAAACTCCATTCATCCTTAGTAACTTCAAATGAAACATATCCTTCAACACCTTTTCCTGATACAAAATGTCTTGCTTCATAAAACTCGGAATAATTAGGTATATATGACTTAGGTACAATTCCAAGTATCTCTCCATCATAAACAACTGCCGCAACATTGTATAACTTGCCATTATATACCAATGGGAGTCCGACTATAGCTACAATTTCTTTATCTTCACAATGTTTTGCTATTGCCACCAACTTTTTCTTTGCATTTTTTAGCATGTGCTGCTGCCAGAACAAATCGCTGCATGTATATCCCGTAATACATAATTCAGGGAATACAACAAACTGTGCTCCATTATCATAAACTTCATCAATTAATTTACATATCTCTTTAGCGTTATATTCACAATCTCCTACTTTAATTTTAGGAGTTGCGCACGCAACCTTTATAAATCCGTTATTCATGTCAATCCATATCTCCTGTGTTATATATTCGTGAATTAATATTTTAATACACGCTTACCTCTAATGATACCCCATTGTCAAATTTATTGTCAACATTTCACGTAAATTGTCTCTTTTTATATTGCTTTTTATGATATACATTTAATGAATGTCCAATTTTAATTAATTATATACCTATTTTTTATAATCTTAATGTATACCTATTTTTTAATATACATTCAACGTAATGCTTTTTATGTTATATTCATGATTTTGTCATAAATAACAGAACAAGAAACGCCTAATATCAAATTTATTTTTTGATATCAGAGCGTTTCCATAAGTTATTATTTAAATGAAAAATTAAATATAGAAGTCTTAAAACTATTCATAATAACTCTATATATTAACCGAGCATCGCATCCGTCAGGAAAAAAGTCGAAAACTTTTGACCCCAACATCTCTATATTAATATCTTCTTGGAATAAATGTGTTATATCCTACATTTCTTAAATTCATTTCCATCATCGCAGCATTATCAATATCATCAAACACTCCAACCTGTACCTTATACAATCCGTTCTCAAATATGACATCTGCCGGATACCCCTGTTGTCTTAATTTATACGCCATATTATTTGCTAACTGTCTGTTTCTAAATGCACCAACCTGTACTGTATATGTGTTTCCATCAGCATCCTTCGTATCATAATTTTCAAGAGTTTCCATTATTGCACATGCTATTGCATTTGCTATTTCATAGAATTTTTCATCAAATAATTTATTATCACTATCTGAATTAATGAAGCCTGCTTCTATTAATACTGCCGGCATCTTTGTTCTTTTTAAAACTACTAAATTAGGTCTTTCAACGACTCCTTTATCTTCAAATCCTATCTTTGTAAGATTTGCATTAATATTTCTGGCAAGTTGTGATTTTAAGCCACTGTCATCATATACTAAACTCTGCACTCCACTATACTGATTTGCTGTAGGCGCAGAATTTCTATGAAATGATACAAATAAATCTGCTCCTGTATTATTTGCCTTAGTTGCTTTTTCAAATGGGGTATCATAGACATCTGATGTTCTTGTAAATTCTACATCATATCCATTATTTCTTAAAATCTCCCCTACCGCTGTAGCAAGTCGTAACGCATCATCTTTCTCCTGTCTGCCTTCATAAACGGCCCCGGGGTCTGTTCCACCATGTCCCGGGTCCAACATAATTTTATAAGCCATAAACACCTTAATAACAAATTCGTTATCATATAGTATGCTTATGGCTTACCAAAAATACCTATATTTTATTTTTTGTTTACATTTGTTTCGTTATTGTTCTGATTATCTCTTGCACCGTTTATGATGTCATCTCCTGCATCTTCAACACCATCGATAACATCATCCACTACATCATCTGCAACTCCGTCACCATTTGTATCAGTTGAACTATTTACGTTTCCTGATCTTCTTGTTGTTTCGTTTCTGTCTGTTCTATTTGTTGTAGTCTCTGTTGTCATTTCATTTGTTGTTTCTACAGTTTCATTCATTGATTCATTCATTTCATCGTTTGCTGCATCATTATTTCCACAGCCTACAAATCCAACCATTGAAAGCATCATTACAAATGCTACTAAGTATTTTTTAATATTGTTCATAATAACCTCCATAAAAGTTTTTACATCATTTATTATGAACACTTTTACAAAAATTATAAAAATATATAAAAAAATAGAAATAATTTAATTTGAAATCAATATAAATTGAGTTCGGCAAAAATCATTTCTATTTTTAAAATATTAAAATGGCATGATTTCGAAAGTTCATAGTTCATAGTTCTTAGCATTAGCAAAGTAACTTTAACTTTCATTTTCCATTCTTTTATACATAACTTTATTCGATTTAATTTAATACATCAGCCATGTTATACATTCCTGTTTCTTTAGAAGCAAGATATTTAGCTGCATCAACAGCACCTTTTGCAAATACTGCTCTTGAGTAAGCTGTATGCTTAATTTCAATTACTTCATCAATTCCTGCATATATAACTTCATGTTCACCTACAATTGTTCCACCTCTTACTGCTGAGATTCCAATTTCCTTTTCAGGTCTCTTTTCTCTTCTGCTGCTTCTATCATATGTATAATCATATTCGTTGTTTAAAACCTGATTAATACAATCTGCAAGTGCTAATGCTGTTCCGCTTGGAGCATCTAATTTCTGATTATGATGCTTTTCCACTATTTCAATATCATATCCTCTGTTGGCTAACACTTCTGTTGCAACTTTTAAAATCTTCATTAATGTGTTAATTCCTAAAGACATATTTGCTGATTTTAAAATAGCAACTTTTTCACTTGCCTTCTGAACATTATATAACTGTTCTGATGTAAGACCTGTTGTGCACAAAACAACCGGAATTTTCTTTTCTACTGCATACTTTAATAAATCATCTATTGCACTAGCTGTTGAAAAATCAATAATTACATCTGCATCAACATTACAGTCAAAAATATTTGTGAAAACAGGATAATCATTTGCCACTTTGTCATAAGCATCAATTCCTGCGACAATCTGTACGTCTGTATCTTTATTAGCTATATCAGTAATCATTCTTCCCATTCTACCGTTACAGCCATTCATAATTATGTTTGTCATCCTTACCTCCGTATGAAAGCTTTATAAAATTCCGTAATTCTCCATTGCTTTTCTTAATCTTTCTTTGTTAGCATCTGTCATTTCTGTTAAAGGAGCTCTAAGTGAACCGGCCTTATATCCTAACATATTCATTGCTGCTTTTACAGGGATTGGATTAACTTCACAGAATAATGCATCAATTAATTCAATTGCTTCTAACTGAATCTTCTGTGCCTTTTCAATATCTCCATCCATATATGATGCTACCATATCATGAACTTTAGCAGGTGCTACATTTGACCAAACTGAAATAACACCCTTTCCGCCTAATGATAACAATGGAAGAACCTGGTCGTCATTTCCTGAATAGATATCAAGACATCCATCTGCAAGTGATGCTAACTTAGCTACCTGTGAAATATTTCCTGATGCTTCTTTAATTGCAACTACATTCTTTACTTCTTTTGCAATCTTAACTGCTGTTTCAGGAAGAATGTTTGTTCCTGTTCTTGATGGTACATTATACATAATAATAGGAATATTTACTGCGTCTGAAATATCCTTATAATACTGATATAATCCACCCTGAGTAGCTTTATTATAATATGGCGTAACACATAATAATCCGTCTGCACCAACTTCCTGTGCCTGTTTAGCAAGGTTGACTGCTTCTCTTGTACAGTTAGAACCTGTTCCTGCAATTACAGGAATACGCTTAGCTGTCTTATCTACTGCATATTTAATGCATTTAATATGTTCTTCATCATTCATTGTTGAAGATTCACCTGTTGTTCCACAAATAATAATTGCATCTGTGCCTCCGGCAATCTGATTTTCAATTATTCGTCCTAATTCATCATAATTAATTGAACCATCTTCATTCATAGGTGTGATAATTGCTACACCTGCACCTGTAAAAATTGACATTTTAATGTCCTCCTTCATAATCTTAATCCCATTATTTACACCACTTATTTATATACAATCTCTCCGTAACTATCTTTTGTAAAATAAATTTAATAGTTACATGCGTAATAAAAGGGACCACGTGGTGTGCTCCCTAAAAGTATCGCTTCGATGCTTATAAGTAGCTCTCCATCAGGGTACTTCCTAATGACAGTTATATGGCTCTTAACCATATACCCAAGAATTCATCTCCGGAATGAATCCTTTCGGCGCCACATCCTTTCCTCTGTAATCATCTGCCTCCGGGACATCATACAGTTTACTAATAAGTAGCGCAACCTCTACTATCATTTAAAACAATAATAGCACTCCACATTATATAAGTCAACCTAATTCACCTCTTTACAAATAGCGGTAAATTATATTTCCCCTCCTTATATAATATGGTCATATTGCTATATTGTCTATCATTTTATCAAAATATCTTTAATATCATTTTCTTTTATTACATCTACGGAATCATCCTGATATCCGGCAGGTATACCTACACTTGAATACAATTTACCAAGTTCAGTAAATTCCCCTGTTGAAATGTCATACAATGCTGATGCTCCATTTCTTGAATCTTTGCTTCCAAATGAAAACCACGCATATCTTTCTACATAATCTCTTTCTTCTAATCCCGGTATTACACCTTTCATATATCCAATAACAGCATCTAACTGCTCCTGATTTTTTCCCGGGTCTCCTGATATTGCAAACTCCGTAATCCAAATCGGCTTATGATACATTTCATATGTCTGGTCAATCAAATCTAAAAATGCCTGAACACCTTCATCACTATACCAGTTCCAATAATGATGTAACGCAATAAAATCTATACTAAGATTATCATCTGCATCAATCTTCTCCATGAACGGCTGAAACCAGTCTTTTGACCACGGAGGGCATAATGCTGTTGCCGGTGAACTTATCTGTATGCCTTTATTCATAAAATCAGGCCATGCATCTACAACTTCATCAACTGTTAAATTTGACTGATCCGTAAAATCAGGCTCATTATATGTTAACAAATATTTATACCCCGTTTTTTCAAGTCGTTCTATCATTTTTATCTCAGTTGAACTATAAGTCCACATCATTGGTATATACTCCATATTTTCAAATGAATAATAACTAAATGGTGTAATATCCCAATTATAATACCATGATGCATTCATCTTATCTGCCGCAAGTTCTCTTGACATATCCTTATTTACACATAAACCTTTTTTTGAAATATAAAATGTAAATACATCTGAATATATTTTACTTCCGTTATCGTAATCAGCTTCTATGTATAATTCATAGGAATTCGTCTTTACTCCGTGAAATTCTACTGTAGCCACAGATGCTATATCTGATATGGATTCTTCTTTTTTTGTCATATCTTCCAGCTTCATTCCTGAAACAAAACCCTCATCTTCTTTTTCCTCTTTTGCAAATTCATCCGGCTTTATGGTAAATTGCTTTTCTCCATCTATAAAAATATTATATTTGTTTACTTTGCCATATTTTCCACTGTTTTCGTATATATCTTCTAAATTTGCAATCGTAATATCTATAATTCCTGCACCTATCATCTTTCCCGGGGTTGGATTAACAAGTGCATTTTCTTTCCATTTAATCAGTGTATCTTCTTTTTTACTATTATCATTTACAAATATCCCCACAATTCCTATTGCCGCTCCAAAACAGCACATAATAATTGCAGCAATTAATTTCTTAATATTTTTCATTGATTTTCCCTTAATATACCTTAATCCCTTCAATTTTTAAGCCATAAATACAATTATAAATTTCAATATGTATTTATGGCTTTATTCTTATTCATAATTTGTCTATAAAACTTTTAGTTTTATTCTTTGTAACATATTATTGGACTTTAAATATTTACTCAAATCTGTATTATTTAACTTTTACCGATTTTGTCTTGCTCCATGCGCCATATACTTTTTTAGTTCCAACTTTTGTATATGCTCTTACCTTAAAGTAAAACTTTGTTTTTCTGTCTAATTTCTTTATTGTAACTGTTCTTTTTGTTACATTTTTAGTTATATATCCTCTATACTTTTTGCTGTCAGAATATTTTATCTGATATCCTTTCGCTCCTGCAACCTTCTTGATTTTAATTTTTGCTGTTTTCTTCTTTAAACTCTTTACAGATATAATACCTGTTTTTCTTAGTTTCTTTACAGTAGTACCATCTAAACCATCATTTGCATTATTATTATTATTATTATTATTGTTATTATTATTATTATTATCATTCTGTAATGAAGCATACACAACATTCATAGTAGAATTATCTATTGCCGTACAATTTCCATAACTATATCCTTCAGGATTTCCATTCGCAACGTATGCATTTCCTAAATCAGTTAATACACCTGTTTTATTTGTCCATAATGCTGCTGCACCATTTGTTTCATCTGTTGTATCAAAAGAAAACCAAGAATATCTTTCTACATAACTTCTCTCGTCTAATCCTTTTAATACAGCCTCTAAAAATTCTTTACACTGCTTTCTTCCATATGAGTTACTATATCCCCATCCACTAGGAGCAAATTCTGTAATCCATATTGGTTTGTGATACATTTCATATGTTTTATCTACTACATCTGTAAGAAAAGTATTTGCAGCTTCAACTCCTCCATATGTTCCATAATAACAATGAAGTGGTATAAAATCTATTGTACTATGGTCTATTCCATTCATAAATGTTCTAAACCATTTGCCACCTGTATTATTATCAATTCCCCATGATGGACTTAAAGCCGGTGCCGGTGAACCTAAATGGAAATTATATCCCAAAAATTTATTCCAATTATTAATCGCTGTATTTACGTTTATATTACTTCCGCCAACATTTGCTCCCATATCCGGTTCATTATATGCAAGTAAATACTTGTATCCTTTAGATGCAATTGATGATATATATCTTTCTGAGTTTGTTCCCCAAATCATAGGAACATAGTCAATATCTGTATAACAACTATATGTAAATGGATTTACTCCCCAATTATAATACCAACCTATATTCATACCATCAGGTATTAACATTTTCCCCATTTCATTATTTACGCACAATCCTTTTTTAGTAACATAGAAATAGAATGTAGATGATGTTATACTTGAGCCGTCTGTAAATTCAGCAATAATATAAACCTTATGGCGGCTTACTACTGTCGTATAATATTCAAATTGTGTGGAATTAGACGTTGCTGTATTAACTAAAGCATCATCTACATACAACTTATAACCTTTTACTTCTCCTAAATCATTTGCACTTGTCCACTTTATATCAACATAGCCTGCAGGTACTAATTTGCCTGCTACCGGATTTGTTATTGCATTTGTCTGCCACTGTGTTATTGCACCTGCATCACTATTTATTGTAACTGCTTTAACATCATTGTTAAAAGCAGGAGTTCCGGCAATAACCACCGCTGACATCAAAGCCATTGCAATTACTTTTCTTAACTTTCTCATATAATAATCTCCTGTTACCTTTTCAAAATAAATAGGTAAGATACTCACCCCTATTTCCTTTTTCTTTTGTCTAACAATCACTTATGCAATTATTTTTTCTTACTATTTTTAGCTGATTTTGCTTTTTTTGCCTTTTTTACTTTTTTAACTTTCTTTATTTTTGCTACTTTCTTGCTGCTCCAACCTGTATACAACTTTGAGCCATCCATAATAAAGTAAGCTCTTGACTGAACATAATACTTTTTTCCAGCTTTTAATTTTTTAAGTACATATGTAAGTTTTGTTGTACTCTTTGTTTTAGCTTTCTTCATATTCTTATATGTTGAATATTTGATTTCATATCCTGCTGCATTATTTACGCTCTTAAGATTTAATTTAATAGTTTTCTTTTTGTTATTTGCTAATGCAGTATATATAACAGGTTTAACTGATGCTGCACACGCAACTGCTGATGTATCAACTCCACTTGGAGTATATACTCCATAAGTTTTTGCCGGATATCCTGCAGGATTTCCAATTTCTGCGTATAACTTTCCTAATTCTGTTAACACTCCGGTATTTCTGTACCACAAACCTGAAGCACTGTCTGTAAATTTGCTATTGTCTTCAGGGTCGAATGAGAACCATGCATATCTTTCTACATAACTTCTTGCATTTAATCCTTCTAATACAATCTTTAAAAAGTTTCTTGTATTTGCTGCGCATGTAGGATCAGCCATGCTTAAGTTCATATGCTGTTCACCTACTGCAAATTCAGTAATCCAAATTGGCTTATGATATAATGCATATGTCTGGTCAATTGCCTGTAAGAACTGTAATGCGCCTTTAGTTGAATCTAAATCTGTTCCCCAATAACAATGTACCGCAATAAAATCAACATCTAACGAACTATTTGCTGATATCTTTTCCATAAAAGGTTTAAACCATTTATCAGACCAGCACGGTGCTGTAGCTGTTGCAGGTGAGCCAACTTTAAGTCCTGAATTACAAAAATCCTGCCATCTGTTAATTACTTTTTCAATTGACATATTAGACTGATTTGTTAAATCTGGTTCATTATATCCTAAAATATATTTGTATCCATTCTTTTTTGCGTTTTCAAAAGCTGCTTCTTTAACTGTTCCCTGTCCCCATATCATAGGTACATAGTCCATATTATCAAATGATCTGTTTTTAAAATTTTTTTCATTATATGCTGTAAAGCCCCAATTATAATACCAACCAACATTTAATGAAGAAGCATCTATACCTACTCCCATATCTTCATTTATACAAATTCCTTTCTTTGTAACATAAAAAGTACTTGTATTTGTATTAACTACTGTTCCGTTTGTTAATGTAGCTGAAACGTATGCTGTATGTGCAGATACATCAACTGTGTAAAATTCGCATGATAAAGTTTCTGCTGATGTTGGAGATACTGTTCCTATTAAAGCATTATCAACATAAACTGCATATGATGAAACTCCTTCTAGGTTATTGTTCCACTTTACATCTATATATCCTGCTCCAATTAATGATCCGTTAGCAGGACTAATCAATCCATTATTAGTCCATTCTGTTGTTGAAACTGTAGCGGCTGCTACTTCATTGCTTGTGATTGCAGCATAATTAATTCCTGAAAATACAACAACTAATGATAATGCAAATGCTAATATTCTCTTTGCTTTTCTCATATTCTTATCCTCTCTAACTAAATAAAATGTTTCTACATTTAAAATCAAATTATAGCATCTAAGATTTTTGTTTAAAAAAAGGGCGCAAAGACTTATATGATATTCATATAAAATCTCTACACCCTTTCACCTGCTTAAGATTAATTCTAATATTAAACTTATTTAACTACAACTAACTTCTTAGCTGACCATTTTTTACTAAATACTTTGTTATCTGCTGAATCTGTTGTATAAGCTTTAGCTCTTACGTATACAATTGATCCAGATTTAAGTTTCTTAAGTATAATTTTTGTCTTTTTAGATGTTTTCTGTTTAGCACCCTTAAACTTTGAATTTGTTGAATACTGAACAGCATATCCTTTAACATTCTTTGCTTTCTTAAGTGATACAACTGCTTTCTTAGCACTTTTGCTCTTTACAGAAGCAATTTTAACCTTTGCCGGTGCAGCTGTTTTCTTCCACTGTGCAACAAGTGTCAAGTCACTTGGAACAACAGAATTAAAATTATATGAAGCTCCATTAGCTGTATAACCTACTAATGTGTATCCTTTTCTCTTAGCTGCAAATGTATCAACCTTTTCGCCTTCATTTACATATTTTGTAGACATTGTCTTGTTCTGGCTAACAAAATTTACAGTATACTGCTTATTAGCTGTAACTGTGAAATTATTTACATGAATATATCCTGACATACCAATTTCATCAGCATATGTCTTTAATAATGCACCTAAAGCGAATTTTAATCCGATGTTTCCTTTTTTATAATCCTTTGGTACATTGATTACCGCTGAAACCTTCATACTTTCTTTCTTTGAAGAATCTAATGTAATATATCCATCTGATGTAATATTAGATGTTGAAGTTAACTCTAAAGCTTCATCACCATTACCAGGCTTATATGCCTTGAATAAAATATGCTTTGTAGTAATATCTCCTATCTTATTTCCTAATGCATCTTTTTTGCTTGCTTTTAATGTACTTGAAATATTAAAAGATATTGTGTAATTACGTCCTGCTTCAACAGGTACATTTTCAAGTGTAGCTGTCATACCCCATGGATTATCATTTACTAATTCATTTGTTAACTTATTGTATTCTCCATCCCATCCAGAATTAATGACAAAGAAATCAAAATTAGAAACTGTTGAACCTGCTGTTATGTATCCTTCAGTTGCATAATCAACACCTTTTGTCTGAGGGATGGCTTTTAAAGCTTCTTCCCATTCTCCACCATCTTCCCTAGTACATACTGAAAATGATGTCCACTGTGTTAATCCTGCCAAAACATTTGTTCCTGCCGGAACTTGAGCTGCTGATGCAACGCCTGCCATTCCTATAGTCATAACAGATGCTAATGCAACCGCCATAGTTTTCTTAAATAATCTCACTTATTTGTCCTCCTAATTACAGTCCTTATGTTTAATATGCGGCAATATTTTGATAATTGCCGCATACTTACTTTTGAAAATTATATTTGCTATTCTGTTTTATTATTTTTTAATTGTTACTTTTACAGCTTTGCTCCACTTACCAAATCCTGCAGCATTTTTAGCACGAACCTGAACTTTGTATGTCTTACCTACTGCAAGTTTTTTAATTTTAGCATTAGTCTTCTTAGTGTTGTATTTTTTCTTTCCAACTTTAACCTGATATGACTTAGCACCTTTTGCTTTCTTCCAAGTAACCTTAACTGACTTCTTAGCATTGTTAACAGCCTTAACTTTCTTAACCTGTGCAGGTTTGCTTGCTACTACTGCAGGAGCTGCTGTTGTAGGAGCTACTGTATTTGTATTACCTGTTGGAACCTTTGTTGTTGTTGTTGCTTTTTTTGTTGTTTCAGGAGCCTTTGTTGTCTGTCTTTCAGGAATAACGCTCTGTGTATACTTTTCACCCATTAAAGAAATGTCTGTGAATGCTAATGTTCCATGTGCATTTACATTTTCTGATGTTCCATATGCGTATGCATACTTGCAAGCCTTAGCTGCTTCTTCTGTAACTTTTCCAGCCTTAACTGCCTGTGTTAATTCATATGAATAATAATATGAACCATATGCTAACTGAACCTTAATATCATTACTTAAATAATCAGGACTTACAGGAACGTCAAATTCGTATGTTTCTGTTGCTCCTGCTGGAACAGTTATTGTCTTAAATAACATTGTGTTATCATTATCACCTTCAATACCACTATTTACAGTAATTGTAATATTCTTTTCTGTCTTTGTAGTTGTATCTGCTTCCATCATTCCGTTATTAACTGTAAATTTTAATTTATATGTATTTCCAGGAACAACTTTAGCATTAATTTCTGATTTAATCTGATATGGTTTTTCACCCCAGATTTTATCATTTAATACAATTGCATCTTCCGGAGCAGCGCTTTCTGCTGTCCAATTAGCCTGCCATCCTGTAATAGAAATATTAGCAGAAACATTATCTACTGCTGTTGACTTAAATGTTGTCTGTGTAATAACAGCATCATTTGGTTCATAACTTTCTGCTGAACTTGTCCAGCTACCTGTAAGTGCGTTAGCTGTATCAGCCTTAACGTCTGTTGTGTTTACCTTGAATCCTACTGCAAGTGTGGCAACTAAAGCTGTTGTCATAGCACCTGCCATAACTTTGTTGAAAACCTTTCTCATCTTCAATTTCCTCCTCAAATAAAATTGTTTTTTCTCTTCTTGAAAACGTTTATTTTCAATCTATGAATATCTTATCATAAACGTTTTTATTTTACAATCCAAAATATCATATTTTCACAAATAAAACGATTTTCAATTTGAAATACTGTCTAATTTTCACATATAAACAATCAATCAATTTAATTTCTGATGTAAAAATTGTAACATTTTTATTGTTCTTTATTTAGATGTTTTAAATGTTTTAGTCTGTGACCACGCTCCTTTTTTAGTTCCACTGACAGCTCTTACTCTTACATAATATTTCTTACCACCTGCCAATTTGCTTAATACAATAGTTAATTTACCGGTTTTCTTTATCTTTGATTTTTTAAATTTCTTATTCAAAGAATACTGAACCTGATATTGCTTAACACCTGAAACTTTCTTCCATGTTACTTTAGCAGATTTTTTCTTTGTTGCTTTTGCACTCTTAATCTTAACTTTACCAATTGTAATTGCCTTTGTTGTTTCTACAGGTACTACAGTTGTTGGTGTAACCTGAGTTGTTGTTTCTTCTACCTTAGGTGTCGCAGTTGTTGTTGGCTGCTGTGTTGTTGGTTCCTCATATACATACTTATCAGCATCAGTTAACTTATATGTTTCATAACCTTTAGGATTACCTAATGATGCATATAAGAATCCATTATCTGTTAATTTACCTGAGTCATAATCAAATAATGCAGTTGATCCACTTGCATCATTTGAATCAATATCATTTGCTGAATTAATATTGTATGGGAACCATGCATATCTTTCTACAAAATCCATCTCATCTAACTGTGCACATACTTCTTTAATAAATGCACCTGTTTTTTCATTTTCACCAGGTTTCTGATAACTATAATCGAATTTGTCTCCATATGCCTTGCTTCCAAAAATTCCCATTTCGGTAATCCAAACAGGCTTTCCATATAATTCATGTACTTTCTTTACAGCATCAATCACCATGCCAACACTTCTCTGACTAATATATGTATGAATGGCTACACAGTCACAGCTAACTCCTTCAATCTCAATCTGAACACCATTATAGTCAACTGTTCCGCCTTTTAAGAATGGTGTAAGCCATCCGCTATATGTTCCATTAGGATTACTTATAGCAGGTGATACCGTTCTCTTTCCAAGTTTCTGTATTTCTTCCCAGCCTTTCTGTGCCTGTACAACTGATATGTTAGCCTGAGCTGATAATTCAGGTTCATTATATCCAAGGATGTAATTAGCATCCTTTGGAACTAAAGCACACTGCTCTGCAATGTATTTAAATAAATTTTCATCTTTTGTTCCATCCGGATCATCCTGATTTCTTCCCCAAATCATTGGTACAAAATCAACTCCATCATCAATTGAATTATTATAAGGTGTTGCCTGCCAATTGTAATACCATGATAAATTCATTTTTTTAAGTTCAACTGTTTTACTCATATCTTCGCCTAAAGCAATTCCTTTTTTAGATACAAAAAAGTTTCTTTCATTAGACTCTACTGTTTCACCTGAAGCTAAAACAGCCTCAACCTTTAATGTATGCTTTGCTATAGATGTTGTATAAACTTCTGCCATCTGTTCATTCTCACCATTAGCTTCTAATTCGACTGCTTTTTTTCCATCAAATACAATATTATAGCTTTCTGCATCTGTTACAGATGTATTAACTTTAACATTAATGTATCCTGCTCCTACGAGTTTGCCTTCAGTTGGTGTAATAACTGCCTCTTCTTTCCAGCTTGATATAGTGCTACTTTCTTCGTTTGCATCCGCACTTATCACTCCAGTCATTGACACTGTCATAACTGCAGCCATAGCAAATGCAACTCCCCTCTTAAAATTTCTCATGTTTTCCTCCTTTATATGCATACCATCTCTGATGGTATTTCTTCCACTCTATTGTCCGATTATTCTCTTATAAAGTCAACAACTTTTATGCATTTTTTACAATTTTGCTTATAATCAATCTTTTTTTTTAGATGTTATTTTATTTTTTAGAATAATATGATTTATAATTTGTTGTATAAATAAATAATATCACTAATTTGTTTATTTGTTTGTGGCACCTTTGCAAGAAAAAACATCCCAAAACAAACTTTTCAGTCTGTTTTGGGATGTTTTTCTGCTTTTTTTAACGATTTTACTCGTCTACATATTCTAATTTGCTGACAGACACTTCATATGCTGTGTGCTTTTCGCTTTCATCTTCATTAATCTTCTTAATGTACTCTCTGCTTTGCACTCTTCCCCATATCTGAATGTGTCCACCCACTTCAAAAGCTGATGCATATCTTGCATTTCTGCCCCAGGCAATGCAAGGTATGTAATCTGATTTACCATACGGTCTGTTAACTGCAATAAGTAAATCTGCGATTTCTCTTCCAAGCGGTGTTTTTCTGTAAATTGGTGGTTTGCAAATAAATCCATCAAGGAAAATCTGATTTGTTCTGCCTGCATCAAGATTCTCTTCTACTTCTTCCCATTCTCTTACGAAAATAGAAAGCACCAATTTGTTTCTTGTCCCCTCATGTCTATTGTAGGATCGAAACTGTCCTGACACCTCTACAAGTCTTCCTGTGTAATCCTGTGTTACATCAACAAGTCTCTCAGATACCATCAACGGAATAATATCCGTTAATTCACTAAGTCTGTCTACAGATACATCTACCATGTAGAATCCTTCTCCAAAAACTTCATGGCTGTATCTGAATTCAGATACAATCTCACCTACAATGCTAACGCGGTTGTTCTCAATAATCTTGTCGATCATGTGTGCTTCCCCCTTCTGTACCAACCTTTGGTTTCTTATTTCTTTTATCTCTATAATTATATTTCCTTTTTCCACTTTTATGTAAAAATGTGTTCGACCTTTTTCGACTTATATAATTTTTGTTTCAATTTTGTGCTCGTTTATCGTCGAATACTAGGGTTTCACTTCGAAATAATTACTATTATTTACTATAAAATCGATATTTTCTTTATTCATTTACACACAATTTTCTATTATATCTATTTTTTTGCCCCTAAATTTTTACCCCAAAGTCTCAACTTTGCCGTGAACTTTATCTTTTGTAATAATGACATTTCCTCTACTACAAAAAAATACCGACATTTGCAAACATCATTCACAAATGTCGGCACAATATTAATAACCAAGGTTCTTTAATGTCATTTTTGTTTCTGTCTTTAAAGCGCTGTTGATTGCACTTGAAGCTATGTTGCTTCTTAATTTCTTTACTGTAGCCTGCGGTTTATTCTTTGCTAACTTAACATCAGCAACCACTTCCTGATTCTGAATTGCTTTTATCTGAATCTTGTTTCCTGATGTCTGAATAGTACATACAAAATCTCCAACCTGTTTAAAGATTTTTCCATTTTTCTTTAAGTAATTGTAAAGAGCTATACCATTCTTCTTTTTGTCCTTTGTCACTTTAAGTTTCGCTTTAGACTTAACACATTTGAAGTTTGTAACCTTTACTGATGTACTAAAACTTGAATCAGCATCATTAGGAAGTACTTCTGAGAGTGCATAAATATCACCCTGTTCTTCTGTTCTGTCACCAAATTCTCCACCCATTCCATAATAAATGAATGTTGCATTAGCAGATGCTTTAAATGTTACCTTGTAGTTTTCTGTTACGCCCGGCTGTAAGTGTAACCAGTCTGCATAAACTACTGTGTCCTGTGAATCTGTAACTTTAAAGAATACCCATTTTTCAGCCGTTGTAGTTGTTGCTTTAAAACTAAGAGTATACTTCTGTCCTTTCTTCACTGTGATGTCTCTGTGTGCCTGTGCTCCCCAAACACCGCCCCAGCCAATCGCATCCATATCAGCTGAGAAAGAACTTGCTGTTGCGCCTGACAAACTACCGTCAGCTCCTTCGTACCAATTTTCTCTCTGTCCAAAGTAGCCTTCAAATGTTGTACCTGCAAAACATGTTGCACACATAGCTACTGTTATAGTTGTTGCAACTATAGCAGCTGAAATTTTCCTGATAACCTTTCTCATTGGTTAATCCTCCTTAAATATAAGTATTTGTATCTTCTTTTAGAACTATAACTTATATCTAACACCCTTCGGTTCTATTTTATAACATTTACAGGGGCTCCTGCAACCCATTTTTTAATATTATTTTTTACAATTTCAACAAGTCTTGTCCTCGTTTCAACAGGTGCCCATGCTGAGTGAGGTGTAATAATTATATTATCTATATCAAGAATCTCTTCATGCTTTTCCATCGGCTCTACTGCTACTACATCAAGACCTGCTCCTGATATTTTCTTAGATTTAACAGCATCAATTAATGCCTGTTCATCAACTACTCCGCCTCGTGATGTATTTATAAACAGTGCTCCATCTTTCATTTTTTCAAAAAACTCTTTATTACACATCTTTTCTGAATCGCTATTTAATGGGCAATGAATAGAAACTATATCTGATTTTTCAAGCAGTTCATCCATTTCTACAAATCGGACGCTTTCATCTTTCTTAGGACTTCTGTTATACGCTAAGACCTTCATATCAAATGCCTGTGCAATTTTTGCAACTTTCTTTCCTATTGAACCATATCCTACAATTCCTAATGTTCTTCCATCCATTTCCTTCATTGGTTTAAATGGCGAAAATTTTTCGCTGTGTATCCACCCTCCGTCTTTAACAAATTTGTTATACTCTCCAACTTTATTGTAATGTTCAAGAATAAGAGCAAATACATGTTGTGCTACAGCATTTGTAGAATAACTTCCTGCATTACATACCGTTATATTTCTTTCATTTGTATATTCTATATCCACATTATTATATCCTGTAGCAAAAAGTCCTATATACTTTACATTCCTTGCATCCTTCAAAGTCATTCTGTTCATTATCGACTTATTACACAAAATAATTTCAGCATCCTTTATTCTTTCCGCTATCTGATTATATTTAGTATAATCATAAATTGTCACTTCACCAAATTCATCAAATACCGAAAAATCAATATCATCATTCGTTAAAGTTTTTGCGTCTAAAATTACTACTTTCATCAGCCCAATATCTCCTACTATTATATGTATTACCACTTCCATTAGTCAGTGGTCATTTGCCAAAGCATTTATGTAAAATTAACTTCATTCGATGTTTTTCTAAACATCGCTTTCATGTTAGGGACTTTCACCCCTTAGAAACGTGCACCGCAAGGTGCACAACATAAAAAAAGAAGTTCCCAAACAGGAACTTCTTTTTATTTATTAATCCAAAAATCAGATTATACTCTTGAAAGGTATTCACCTGTTCTTGTATCAATCTTAATCTTTTCACCCTGATTAACGAATAATGGAACATATACTGTTGCTCCTGTTTCAACCACTGCAGGTTTTGTAGCACCTGTAGCTGTGTTTCCTTTAACACCAGGTTCAGATTCTGTAATCTCTAATTCTACGAAAAGAGGTGGTTCAATTGCAAATACATCACCATTGTGTGAGCAGATTGTAACCATTTCGTTTTCTTTAACAAACTTAAGTGCATCACCGATTGTTTCTTCTGATAATGCAATCTGTTCAAATGTTTCTGTATCCATAAAGTTATACAATCCACCATCTGCATATAAATACTGCATTGATTTTCTATCGATGTGAGCCTTAGGACATTTTTCAGTTGGTCTGAAAGTCTTTTCAACTACACCACCACTCTTGATATTTTTTAATTTTGTTCTAACGAACGCTGCGCCTTTACCTGGTTTTACATGCTGAAATTCGATAATCTGATAAATCTGTCCTTCAACTTCGATTGTAACACCATTTCTAAAATCGCCTGCTGCTATCATAATATTTCCTCCTAACAGTTCATTGTGTTTTACCACGCTACGTTTTATTTTATAATAATATTATTATTATTTCAACTATTTTTTACTACAGCAATTATTAAGCGTGCTATTTTTCTATTTATTATACTAGAAAAATGTATTATAAAACGTCAAATTCCATAGGAATATTTATTCCTTCTATTGTATGAATATATCTATAGTGTCCGGAATGTAGTCCTACATAATCCTGGAATATAGGAATACTAAAATATCCCGGTCTTAAATTTTCAATCAATATTATAATTTCCGGAAATCTTGCATCGTCACTCAATTCAATGTTCTTCCACTGATTATCCTCATATATTTCAAGTTTTCCCGGTTGAAGACTTCCCGGATATGTATTATCTTCATTACCTACAGCATAAACATAAAATGATAATTCATCATTCATATTTATTTGATTATTCTTTAATATACCAACAAATTTTGTATCATTTTCATATACATTAAAATTAACGATACATTCCTGTCCATTAACTTTATTGGTTAATCGATATTGCCCGATTGAAATATCATAGTAATTATTCAAATCTGCATTTCTAATCATCTCACTATCATTAACCTCATACATTGTATTCTGATACTCATTTTTCTTTTCGATGATTTCCCATTTTCCATCTATATATTTTTCCAATTTTTCTGTTTTATAATCTAGTGCTATCACTCCCTTGCCATTAGTCAATGAATATTTAATTATTAGATTATCCTTTAAAGTTATTTTATCGTTAACATATGACAATTTTATTTTTGTTTCATTTACAGGATTTTGATTATCGCCTTTTCCCGCTTCTCCATTTGTAGTTGTCTCTTCATTCTTATTATTTGCAGTATTCTGTGATGATGTTGTTTCACTATTTTGCGTTTTGTCCTGATTATTTATTATTTTTTCTGAATCTGTATTCTTTTTCTTGTTTTTATTAACAACATTAATAATAAATACTCTCTTCTTATTTTTATATTTTGCTATAATTTTTGTCTTGCCATTTTTTATTCCCTTTATTTTTAAAATATTATTTTTCTTACCTTTAATTTTTACTATTTTAACAATCTTTTTATTTTTAATTATCCATTTTACTTTTACGCTTGGCTTTTTCACTTTTATAGTCTTTGTCTTATTAACTACGATATCAACTTTTTTTGTATCAGCATTTATATTAATAGTTCCAACTATACCTACAACACATATTACACATGCAATTACAATTTTTTTAATATAATTAATTGTAATTCTACTTCTTCCTTTAGTCATATAAATCTCCTTTCCAACTAAATTATTCGAACACTAATTTTATAATAATCATAACATATACTTCTATTTATATCTATATGTTTTAGTAACGAAAGTATTTTTTCAGTTTATTTTTTTATATTAAAACCACTGTATTTTCATCACGTAAAAAATCCGACAGGCTAAACCTATCGGATTTTCATTTTCTTTCTAATACTATATCTTTATCCTATGCTAAAAACTTGTACGCTCTAAAATCTCACCACAGATTTCAACTCTGCTTTTTCCATCTGTTGCTATAGAAACCTGAGCCGCCTTTTGATATCTTTTTTCTCTATCAGCAATCATTTTTTCTATATATTCTACTGTCATATGATTATTCAAAAGTGGTCTGTCTTTATTTTCACATATACGGTCATAAATAGTTTTGGGTTCTGCCGTGAGAAGTACTGTTCTTCCGCCTGCTTTCATTATCTCTATATTTTCATCTTTAAGAACAACTCCGCCACCGCATGATACTATTTTTCCTGCATTAATTTGCATCTCTTCTAAAGCTTTTGTTTCAAGTTTTCTAAAATATTCTTCCCCATTTTTTTCAAATATATCACTTATAGACATATTTTCCTGTTCTTCTATGTATTTATCAATATCAACAACCGGCATTCCTGTAATATAGCCTAACGCATTTGATATTGTAGTTTTTCCCGTGCCCATAAAGCCAATCATAAATATATTTTTATCTTTGATATCATCACAATTAATACCTAATATATTTCTAACCTGTTTAATTGTCATTTGTCCCGGTGCTGATGTATTTACACCTGCCGCAAATGTTATTACTGAGCCTGTTGTCTTTCCACATACTCTTGTTACTGCGCCTAATTCTCCCATTGACATTGTAACTATAGGTGCTATCATTTTTTCATTTGCCTCAATAGAACCATATACGAGTTCCTTAACATCCTCTTCGCAACTTGGCATTACTGCCATTTTACATATATCTGCTCCAAGTTCTTCCATTGTCATTAATGTTTCCACAATCTTTTCTCTTGTTGGTGTTTCATTAAAATGATGATTTGAACCAATTACTTTTGCTCCTGCCGTATGTATTTCTTCTATCATATCTAAGGCAATTGAATCTTTAGAGTAGGCTTCTACATCTATTAATTCAGCCAGTCCTGTCTTAGCTACCTGAACATTCAAATCATAATAACTGTTGTTTGAGATAAATTTTTCTCCACCTTCGCCATCAGTTCTGAAAGTAAAGATTAATGGTATATCTTTAATTACCTCACGCAAATCTATCAGCATATTCTCCACTTCATCAATATAAACGCTGTCAAAGAAATCACATCTCCATTCGATTATGTCCGGATTCATCTCCACAACTTTTTTTGCCTGTTCTATCACTTCATCGTGATTTTCGCCTACTATCGGTACGCACACTTTGGGGTGACCGTCGCTAAGTTCAAGGTTTCCGACCTTAATTTGTTTCATTTTTCTTCTAATTCCTTTTTCGGAATTATTCCTCCTTTTACATTATTTGCCATATGTTTAAATTACGGCATTTGACATATATTATAACATATATGAGTTTTATATAAAAGAGTGAAAAATGTTTGAAGCAGTTTGAACCGGTTATAAATTAAACATTATATTAAAACGAAAGTTTATACTTGAAAATTATAATTTAAATGAAATTTATACTGAAAGTTTATATTTAAATGAATGTTTATACTGGAATTTTATATTTAAATGAATGTTTATACTGGAATTTTATATTTAAATGAATATTTATACTTCAAAATTATAATTTAAATAAAATTTATACTAGGATATTATATCTAAATGTATGTTTATTGATAAAACATGTCATAGACAAAATCTTTACTAATGCTCATCTAATAAATATCCTGCATTTATCAAAACCTACTTCCATTTGCTTTCAAATTTATGTATCATAATATACGGTGCTGAATTAATTCAACATATGTCATGTAATAAACAAATATTAAAATTTTTGGCTTAATCACAATAAAGGTTATTAATAATTATGATAAAGGTTATTAATTTATTTAATTGTGATAAAAGTTGTTATTTTAATTGTGACATAGATAATTTATTAATTATGACGAGAATTATTAATCAATAAAAACAAACACATCCACTAATCACAACGGAGGTACTACAATGGAAAATATAAATATAACAGGTTCAACAAAACTTACAGGACTTCTTGGCAGTCCTGTTGCACATAGCAAATCACCCGCAATGCACAATGAATCTTTTCGACTTCTAGGTTTAGATTATGTATATTTGTGCTTTGATGTAGATGAAAATAATATGGAATCAGCAGTTGAGGGGTTGCGAACATTAGGAGTTGCCGGTTTTAACTGTACAATGCCCGACAAAATTAAAATGTGGGAATTATGTGATGATTTATCTCTTGCCGCTAATCTAATTGGCGCAGTTAACACTGTAGTCAATGTAGATGGAAAATTTGTAGGTCATAACACTGACGGAACTGGATATATGCAGTCTGTTAAAGATGCCGGATTTGATATAATCGGCGGGAAAATGACATTAATGGGTGCCGGTGGTGCTGCATCTTCAATTCTTGTTCAGGCTGCAATAGATGGCGTGAAAGAAATCGATGTTTACAACAGACCCGGAACTAATTTTGATAAAGCTCAGATTTTAATTGACAAGCTGAATGAAGTTACTTCAGCTAAAGTTTCTCTCTATGATTTAAATGACGAAACTTCTTTAAAGAAGTCATTGGATTCAAGCACAATTTTAACTAACGGAACTTCTCTTGGTATGGCGCCAAATACCTACTCTTGTGTTATTAAAGACAGTTCCTTTTTACATCCTGAATTAATTGTTTCTGATATTGTTTATAATCCACTCGAAACAAAACTTATGAAAATGAGTAAAGAAATAGGTTGCCCTGTATTCAATGGTTTATATATGCTTTTATATCAGGGGGCTGAAGCCTTTAAGCTTTGGACAGGGAAAGAAATGCCTGTTAATGAAATCAAATCAAAGTTTTTTTAGAAATATTATCAATTAATTTGAGTCTGTGAAATAAAGTCTGTAAATAGACATTCTATGATAAGTGATGGAGCTG
>ENA-OWPM01000015-OWPM01000015.1-human-gut-metagenome-genome-assembly--contig:-NODE-15-length-235553-cov-46.938348_pt1 | contig 235553 bp, 226 predicted proteins | sample MGYA00248267_ERZ651852 | MGnify/ENA primary metagenome ERZ651852 (study PRJEB26924, sample SAMEA4378228) | human gut metagenome | biome: human gut; feature: human-associated habitat; material... | reverse complement strand
ATATAACCAATAAGGCTATTATCAATTAAAAATCCAACAGAGTAATCATCTCTAGTATCAGTGCTAGACGATAACACATAAAATGTCATTTTATCAGTTAAACTCTGGTTCGGTAGACATTTTGAAAAAAGGCTATATGATTCTCGAAGATAGAGATATTGAGAGAAAATACAATATGTATGTCGCATAAAAATTAAAAATTTTTACCAAAAGAGGGGGCAGTAAAAAATAAGTTAGTGCTATTGTGAATGCATAAGGAGGTAAAGACCATGAAAGAAAAAGTTATTAAAAGTATGTTACAGGAAGGAAAACCAGTGAGCTTTCACACAGTGGCACGCGACTTGCATGAACAGGAACTTATAGTTCGGGATTTGATTGATGATATGCTAGATAAAGGATTAATCAGAAAGATACCGCCGATACCATTGTCGGAGAGCCCTGAACCCTGCAGCATTTTTTATGTATTAACAGAAAAAGGAATACCTATGTTAAATCATGAAGAAAATAATAGCACAATCGAAATAAGAGTGTTATAATATTTCCAGAGCCTAGCGCCGAACAATTGACCTTTAAAGGGTTAGTTGCCCGGCGCTTTTTTTGCGCTTTAAAGTTGGCACAAAAAGGAAGGTTGGTGGAATTATAATCAAACTATAAAAAAACAAAGGAGATGGACCATTGGTGAATTTTTTATCACAGACTTACACAATTGCATTGCCGATTGTTTTGACAGCATTTATGGGATACATAGTGTGGCTGCTGAAACGTCAGAAGAATGACAGGGATGCAAATAGTCGGGGAACAATGTTGCTGCTTCGGGTTCAGTTGATCGAGTACCATGATAAGTACATGAAGTTGGGAGAGATACCATCCTATGCGTACCAGAATTTTCAAGAGATGTACGAGGCGTACCACGAACTTGGCGGCAATGGCATGGTGACAAAAATGAAAAATGAGATTGAAGAGCTTCATCTGAAGCAGAAAGAGAGGATTTAAACATGACAGATTTAGGATTTTTAACAGAATTTATGGTGCCAGTGATTGTAGGCATTTGCCTTTGTGTAGGCTATGTCGTGAAGAAGTGGATCAAAGATGTGGATAATAAATACATTCCTACCATCTGTGCTGTCTTGGGTGTTATTCTGGCAGTTTGGATTAACGGATGGACAGTTACAGCACCTATTTTATTAAGTGGATTATTCAGCGGTTTAGCAAGCACTGGACTGCACCAGATGTTTAAACAGTACATTAATAAGGAGGAAAAATAAGTTATGAGAATCGGATTAAACGCAGGACATACATTATCAGGACCGGGATCAGGCACATCCGGTGTGATCGTAGAGAGCATCGAAACAAGAAAAGTATGTAATCGTCTGACAGAGATGTTTAAGGCATGTGGAGTGGAGGTTGTACCTTGTACAGTGGACAAGGCTGCATCGCAGTCAGCATATTTACAACAGGCGGTAAATATGGCGAATCGTACTGATTTGGATTATTTTATTAGCATTCATTTTAATAATGACAAAGCCAGAAAAGGACATGGAGTGGAAGTGTACACCTATAAAGGTAGACAGTATCCTGATGCAGTAGAGGTTTGTGAGCACATCGCAGCTCTTGGATTAACAAACCGTGGAGTAAAAGAAGGTAGCGGATTATATGTAATTAAAAAGACCAAAGCAAAATCAATGTTAATTGAGGTATGCTTTGTAAATGATCCGGATGCTACCACATATCAGCACCAGTTTGAACAGATCTGCACAGCAATTGCCTATGCTCTTGCGGATTACGTACAGGCAACACCAAAGCCAGTTGCACCGGTACAACTTCCGGATAAAAAGAAGTATGTGAAAGTTCTGGTTGATGATTTGGCAGTGAGAAAGTCTCCAAGCTGGGATAAAGCAGCAGTTTCAGGCAGAGTACAGAAGAATGAAGTATTTACCATTGCCGAAGGAACTATTAAGGTAGGCAGTGGCAGAATGTACAAGCTTAAATCGGGATTGTATATCACGGCAGCAGAAAAATATGTAAGTGTATATGAAAAATAACGAAAATGCCAGTGATTGATTTCACTGGCTTTTAGTATAGTATAATTATTTATTGGATAGAATATAGTTTAAAAAGTTTGGATAATTTGCATATTGAAACAGAACGAATGTCTTGATAATGTAGAAACATAAAAATGGTATTTGAGCAATAAAATCATAATGAATCCCGGCAACTTACATCAGATCATATGGCGTGATTCGACAAGAAGTAATATAATTATAGAAAAAAATGTCGGGAGAGTAATATTATGATGGAAAGCAAACAAATGTATGTAGCAGATATTAATGTGGTTTTTGGAAAGGAGGAAGAACCTTTAATAAGATATATTGACGACATTGTTTTACCAGCATTATCAGATGACATAGTGGCAGATAGTACAGAGAAAACAAAATATTTCTTTGATGATGTACATATTCGAGAACTTAATGGGGAATATGTTTTATCAGGGTTACTGATTAAAGACACTGTTTTAGAAGTACGGTCGGAATATACAGAGAGTGAGGGATTAAAAAAGACTAATAAACGTTTTAAATCTTCACCATATTCGTTATTTTTGATTTATTTGAAAAACCATAGAATGATGTTAGTTAAAAATCAGAATGGAAGTCCTGACACAAGGGCATTTTCATTTGCATTTCGAACAGTGATTCAGAAATATATTAGAAAGTACAATGATAAAATAAGAAAAAGCGAGGAAAATAAGCAATATTTACCATATGCAAAAGTAAAAGTATCCGGAATAAAGACTTCTGCAAGTGTAAAAGAAGCATTAAAAGATGTAGAAAAAATAACCGAGTTAACCTTAAAGTTTTTTCCTTTAAATTCGGAGTGGGATTATGGGAATGTTTTTGGAGACATTGATAGTAAAATTAGAAAAGTAATAGGAAGTTCAAAAGGAAAAATGACATTTCCATCACCAGAAAATTTAGATGGTGTTGCTTCTGTGATTGAAAAAACAGAAGGAATGGCAAAAACAGAAATGAAAGTCAAATATAAAGAAGGTACTCATGGAAATAAAAAGACAGGAAAAATAAAAGATCATGAAATATCAGATATTTCAAATATTGAAGTGGTTGGAGACCTTGATAATGCATATGAACAAATCGGGAATATAAAGAATGAGATAACTGCTATGAATGTTGAAAGTAACAATAATATTATTGAGTATCAAAAATTTGTAAATAGAATTATTAAAAGGTGAGGTTGATGACCGATAGCGTAATAAAAAATATTCAAGAACTGAATGACAAAAGGAGTAAAGGCAAAATTGTATCAGAATGTGTACTTGAATTAAAATTGAGTAAGAAATCTGCATGGCAATTTATTATAGCAATTTTATCAGCATTTCCTATAAGCTATTATTGTACGTTCAAGGTAGATACAGTGGCAACAGTTAAGGAGATAGTACCTGTTTTTTTAGATGTGCAAGTAGCAATGTTTGCGGTAATATTTGGTGCATATGCAATTTTTCAAGCTCTAATGCGTGATGAAATTATAAAGGAATTGATTAAGACAAAAAATAATATATTAAAAGACAGTAATCGTACGTTCCTAAATTTATCAATCTTATATATTATAGATATTTTTAGCACAGTCGTGATGAACATCACAGTAAAAATATGTGCAGATGAGTCGTATATATATAATATTCAATTGTCTAATATATTATTCTTTGTAGGATTTTTTATATATAATGCATTTAATTTTATGCTGATTTTAGAAAATATAAATTTTGTGATTAACTTATATAGAATGTTCAATGTATATAATATATATAGAGCATTAGATGTAATCGAAGACAAAGAAAATAAATAAATATGTAAAAGTCGGTATAGATGCTATATCGGCTTTCTTCATTTCCAACATCTATGCGCTAATTCCTCCGTACCAATATCCGTAAGAACGCCACATACACGTCTGTCCGGCATGCTGTATCTCTGGGAGAGGTAACGCATGGATGCTCCCATTTCACCGTCTGGTCCGCCATATTGTGACATAATGATCTGTGCAATTTTGGCATTTGGTGTTGTGATATTAATCGGGTATTGCAGTCGTTTTTCGTAATTCCACATTATTTACATCCTCCTTCCCATGGCCATGGTTCTGTGGCCCAATTCCAGTGACTGCATGGATTTGCAGTGTCGATGGTCAGAGGACCATACTGGTCGGAGTAGGCCTGCAGAGCGTTGCGCCTGATATCTGAGTAATGATGGAAGGCTTTGATCGCTTCCGCATCATCCGGATGGGTGTCTAAAAAAAGAAGAAGGTCGTCAACAGCGAAGCTTACAGTATTAATGAGGCTGAAAAGCTGTTGGCGGTTCATCTGGTTCATTTGGTTCGTCATCTTCGAAAAGCCCTCCTTCCAAGGAATGGTTTATCTAATTCAGGGAAAATGGTTCCAACCATAAGCCCTTTTTCAATATCATATAATGGTCCAAACTGCTGCCATGGAACGTATGCCATTGCAACGACAAATTCCGGTCCCATATCGCGGTTTGATTCGTTTGAACAGATAGGATTCATTCTGTTTTGCGCATTACAGTTTCGCATAAATTTGGTTGCCTTTCTTTTTCTTTCAAGTTAAGTTATGTTCTAAAATAGAAAAGTGTGCATAATATGACTGCAAAAAAAATCATTTTTGTAGGAAATGACAAAAATGAGAAAAATTATCAAAAACTTTGCGAAGCGCGTTGACATGCACAAATTTGCGCATTAAACTAAGGAAAGTTAGGAGAGCATAACTGACAGAAAATGGAAATCTATATGAATAACAGGATATAAATGAGTCCGATGAGACTCTTGTTAACGGAGGATAAAATGACATTAGATAATTTACCACTTGAGACAGAGGCAGTCATCACAACGGTTGGCGGAGAGGGCGCTCTGCGCTGTCGTTTCCTTGATATGGGACTGATCCCAAAGACGAAGGTTGTTGTGAAAAAAATTGCACCGATGGGCGACCCGATCGAGATCAGACTTCGTGGCTATGAGCTGACGATCCGCAAGGAGGATGCAAAAAAGATTGAGGTGTCTTTGGAGGAAACAAAAGAATGATATTCGCATTAGCAGGCAATCAGAATTGTGGCAAGACCACGTTATTTAACCAGTTGACGGGTTCAAACCAGCATGTTGGAAATTTCCCGGGAGTGACGGTAGACCAGAAGATTGGAGAGATCCGTTCGGTAAAAAACTGTTCCGTTGTGGATCTGCCGGGAATCTATTCGATCCGTCCTTATACAAATGAGGAGATCGTGACGAGAGATTTTATTTTAAATGAGAAACCGGATGGAATCATCAATATTGTGGATGCAACCAATATTGAACGGAATCTTTACCTGACCTTACAGCTTTTAGAGATGCATATTCCAATGGTGTTAGCACTGAATATGATGGACGAAGTCAGAGGAAACGGCGGCTCCATTGATTACAAACAGATGTCGGAGGAGCTTGGAATCCCGGTGATCCCGATCAGTGCGGCAAAAGATGAAGGAATTGAAGACCTGATCAAAGCGGCTGTGGAGGTTGGAAAGAAAAAGATTCTCCCGAAAGTTATGGATTTTTGTGAACAGGGACCGGTGCACCGCTGTATTCATGCCGTGTCACATCAGGTGGAAGACCATGCAGTCAATATCGGCATGTCACCACGTTTTGCGGCAACAAAGATCGTAGAGAATGACGAGGACATTATCAAAAAGCTCGAACTTTCCCAGAATGAGCTTGAGATGATGGAACACAGTATTGAAGAAATGGAAAAAGACTGTGGCTTAGACCGCAATGCGGCTTTAGCTGACATGCGGTATACCTTTATCGAGAAAGTATGCAGCAAAACCGTAAAAAAATGCCATGAGAGCAAAGAGCACATCAGAAGTACGAAGATTGATAAGGTTTTAACAGATAAATATCTTGCAATCCCGATGTTTCTTCTGATCATGTTTGCAATATTCTGGCTGACGTTCAATGTGATTGGGGCATTTTTAAGTGATCTTCTGACGCTTGGGATTGATGCATTTACCGCAATGTGTGACCGTGCGCTGACTGCTTATGGCATGAACCCGGTAGTGCACAGCCTTTTGATCGACGGTGTGTTTGCCGGAGTCGGAAGTGTTTTAAGCTTTCTGCCGATTATCGTTGTTTTATTTTTCTTCCTGTCGATTCTGGAAGATTCCGGATATATGGCGCGTGTCGCCTTTGTTATGGATAAACCTCTGCGAAAAATCGGTTTGTCCGGCAGAAGCTTTGTGCCGATGCTGATTGGATTCGGTTGTACAGTACCTGCAGTTATGGCAACACGAACCCTTTCGTCAGAGCGTGATAAAAATATGACGATCATGCTGACACCTTTTATGAGCTGTTCTGCCAAAATACCGATTTATACCGTGTTTGCGGCAGCCTTTTTCCCGGGAAAAGAAGCATTTGTGATGATACTTCTTTATGCGACAGGTATTGTCGTCGGCATTATCTCCGCGCTGGTGTTAAATCACACGGCCTTCCGCGGAAACCCGATCCCATTCGTGATGGAGCTGCCAAATTACCGTTTTCCTTCGGCAAAGAGTGTGTTCCAGCTTATGTGGGATAAGGCAAAAGATTTTATCCAGAGAGCGTTTACCGTTATTTTTGTAGCTACGATCATTATCTGGTTTTTACAGACCTTTGACACAAGACTGAATGTTGTCGCAGACAGCAGTAACAGTCTGCTTGCACTGGTCGGAAGATGGATCGCACCTGTTTTTGCGCCGCTTGGTTTTTCGGACTGGAGAGTTTCCACAGCACTGATCACCGGATTTACGGCGAAAGAAGCAGTCGTCAGTACCTTAAGTGTTCTGACAGGAACTGCAACTTCGAACTTAAGTACAGTATTAAGCAGCATGTTCTCCGGTGTGTCCGTGGTCAGCTTTTTAGTGTTTACTTTATTATATACCCCTTGTGTCGCAGCGATTGCAGCGGTAAAACGTGAGATGGGAAGCAGCTTAAAAGCAGCTTTAGTCGTTGTATTACAGTGTCTGGTGGCATGGGTTGCTGCACTGATCGTCTATCAGGTTGGAGGAATCTTTTTAGCATGAAATTAGGAGATTATATCATCCTTGGTGTCTTATTTATCTGGCTTGTAATTGCATTCATCTGGATGCGCAGGCAGAAAAAAAGAGGGAACTGTATCGGATGCAGTGGATGTGCGGATAAAAACTGCAAAAAGTGCCAGAAAAATGAAACAGACGGTGTATAAACCGTTCTTGTCAGAATGAAAAATATATTATATAATAGCCTGTAGCGACTAAAAATAGCTGCAGGCTATTTTTTACAACGGCAGACCATGCAGATTGCACACGGTCTGTTGTATATAAAACTTAAGGGTTTATCAGAACCGGAAAGAGGAGATTTATGAGTAAAGTTAGAACAAGATTTGCACCAAGTCCAACAGGTAGAATGCATGTTGGTAATTTGCGTTCTGCATTATATGAGTTTTTGATCGCAAAACATGAAGGCGGAGACTTCATGCTTCGTATCGAGGATACAGATCAGGAGCGTTTTGTGGAAGGTGCTGTAGATATTATTTACCGTACATTAGCAGAGACAGGCTTAGTCCATGATGAAGGTCCGGACAAAGACGGTGGTTATGGTCCATATGTGCAGAGTGAGCGTATGAAAACCGGAATCTACATGAAATATGCAAAAGAGCTGGTAGAAAAAGGAGAGGCATATTACTGTTTCTGTGACAAAGAGCGTCTTTCTACCTTAAAGACAGAAGTTGTCGAGGGAAAAGAGATCATGATCTACGACAAACACTGCCTGTCTTTATCTAAAGAGGAAGTGGAAGCGAACCTTGCTGCCGGAAAACCATTTGTTATCCGCCAGAATATCCCAAATGAGGGAACTACCACATTCCATGATGAGTTATACGGAGATATTACAGTGGAAAATGCAGAGTTAGACGATATGATCCTCATTAAATCAGACGGATATCCAACCTATAACTTTGCAAACGTTGTGGATGACCACACTATGAATATTACACATGTAGTAAGAGGAAATGAATATCTTTCTTCTTCTCCAAAATATCAGAGATTATATGATGCATTTGGCTGGAAATCACCGGTTTATATTCATCTGCCACTGATCACAGACGAGAATCACAAGAAGTTATCCAAGAGAAGCGGACATTCTTCTTTTGAAGATCTGATCGAGCAGGGATTTTTGACAGAAGCAGTTGTAAACTACATTGCGCTTTTAGGCTGGAGCCCGGAAGATAACCGTGAGATCTTTACGTTAGATGAGCTGATCAAAGAATTTGATTATCACAGAATCAGCAAATCACCGGCAGTCTTTGATTACACTAAGTTAAAATGGATGAATGGTGAGTATATCAAAGCAATGGACTTTGACAAGTTCTATGAGAGAGCATTGCCATATATCAAGGCAGTTATTACAAAAGACCTTGATCTTAAGAAAATCGCAGCTATGGTGAAGACAAGAATTGAAGTGTTCCCGGATATCGCAGAGCACATTGATTTCTTTGAAACATTGCCAGAGTATGATGTAGCAATGTATACACACAAGAAGATGAAGACAAATGCTGAGACTTCTTTAGAAGTACTGACAGAGGTTCTGCCTAGATTAGAGGCACAGGAAGATTACAGCAATGATGCACTGTATGCAATGCTCTGTGAGTATGTTGCAGAAAAAGGCGTAAAGAACGGTTATGTGATGTGGCCGATCCGTACCGCTGTTTCCGGAAAACAGATGACACCGGGCGGTGCAACCGAGTTAATGGAGATCCTCGGAAAAGAAGAATCCATTGCACGTATCAAAAAAGGTATTGAATTACTCAGCAAATAAAGGGTATTTATGGAAAAAAGATACAATGATTCCCAGGTGAAGGCAATCGGGCATTTCAATGGTCCGTGCCTTACCCTGGCAGGTCCCGGCTCCGGAAAGACTGCGGTCATCACGGAGCGGACAAAAAACCTGATCACGAAGTACCACGTGAATCCGTCGAATATTTTAGTGATCACTTTTACAAAAGCAGCTGCGGTGGAGATGAAGAACCGTTTTTTAAATCTTATGGGAAATGGTTCCTATCCGGTTACTTTTGGAACTTTTCATGCAGTCTATTTTGGCATTTTAAAGCATGCATATCATTATAATGCGAACAACATTATCAGGGAAGAACAAAAGTATGCGCTGATGCGTGAACTTGTGCAGAAACACCGTCTTGAGTATGAGGATGAAACGGAATTTGTCTCGTCTGTTCTTGGAGAGATCAGTATGGTAAAAAATACAGGAGTCTCTATCGAACATTATTATTCCACGAACTGTGCGGAAAATATATTCCGCAGGATTTATGGCGAATATCATGAATATCTGCATCAGCATAAACTGATCGATTTTGATGATATGTTAGTTTATACTTATGAACTTTTCAGGGAGCGAAAAGACATCCTCTCGGCATGGCAGCGGAAGTTTCAGTACATTCTCATTGATGAGTTTCAGGATATTAATAAAATACAGTTTGATATCGTAAAAATGCTTGCAGCACCGGAAAACAATCTGTTTGTGGTAGGGGATGATGACCAGTCAATCTATCGTTTCCGTGGGGCACGACCAGAGATTATGCTGCATTTTAAAGACGATTACCCGGATGCAACGCAGATTTTGTTAGACACAAATTACCGTTCCCAGAAAGAAATTGTGGAGGCTTCTCTGCGCCTGATCGGATGTAATAAAGAGCGTTTTCCAAAAGAGATACAGGCAAATCAGGAAGCGGGCGCGCCTGTTGAGTATGCGGTGTTTAAAAGCCAGCATGATGAGATCGCAAAAATCATATGGGATATACAGGCGCATATGGAACGAGGCGGCAGATATGAAGATTTTGCAATTCTTTTTCGCACGAATACACAGCCGCAGATGTTAATGGAAAAATTGTTAGAATATAATATTCCGTTCCGCATGAAGGACAATGTGCCAAACCTTTATGAGCACTGGATTGCAAAGGACATGATCGCTTACATGAAAATAGCAATGGGAAGCCGCTACCGGAAGGATTTCTTGAAAATTATGAACCGCCCAAAGCGTTATATCAGCAGGGATTCCTTAGATGAAGAAACTGTGGCGTTTGATGTGTGGGAGTGGTTTTATGAGGATAAACCGTGGGTGGCAGAGCGTATCCAGAGATTAGAATATGACATTCACATGTTATCTTCGATGAGTCCGTATGCGGCGATCAATTACATACGACGCGGAATCGGGTATGACGAATTCTGCATGGAATATGCGGATTATCGGAGAATGAACGTCGACGATCTCTACGAGGTGCTTGAGGAGCTGCAGAACAGTGCAAAAGGATTTGACACCTATAACGACTGGTTCGAACATATCGAAAACTACACCGCGGAACTTGAAAAAATCTACAGGCAGCAAAACCAGAATCCGGAGAGCGTGGCACTTGCGACACTTCACAGCTCAAAAGGCTTGGAATATGAGAATGTCTACATTATAGATGTGAATGAAGGGATTATGCCTTATAAAAAAGCGGTTCTCGACAATGAGATAGAGGAGGAGCGCCGGATGTTCTATGTGGGAATGACGCGCGCAAAGAAGAAGCTGCATTTATATTCCGTTCAGCAGTTAAACCACAAAGAAGCAGATATTTCACGGTTTGTGCGTGAATCCCAGAAATAACCGTGAATTGCAGAACAATCATAATAACAGAATAGAAACTATTTTTATAAAAATAAGGAAACCGCCCGGATCAAAACTATGATTTGGGCGGTTTCCTGTGTTTTAGTCGTCTAAATCTTCAAATTCTGCTTCGTCAAGAAGTTCATCGAAACGATCGGATACGATCTCATATTCATCATCATCTTCGATATTCTCAAGGGAAGGATTTCCTTCTGCGTCCTCGGAGTAGCGGTAAATAAATACTTCGCCGTCTTCGTTTGGCTGTTCCTCTTCATCTACCGGAAGAAGTGCGATATAATCGCGGCCGTCTGCCTCGAAAATGGTAAGAATCTGACATTCCATGGAACTGCCGTCATCTAAGTCAAGGGTTACGAACATGTCTTCATCGTCTAAATTGTTGAACTTGTTTTTCTCTGCCATAGGGCACCTCTCTCATTCATAGTATTAGATAATAGCCTGGACATAAAGATCCAGACGATTCTCCAGATTAATAAAGCTGCCATTGTCAAGCTGGATCGTCGGGCGTGTGAGCTTCTGATTGATCAGAACGATTTTCCCGGCAGAACCATCGCTTAACAATACTTCATTGTTGATATAAGTATTAGCAATATGTTCTAAAAAAGTCAAGATATATTTTGGATTAAATTGTGTCAGCCCTTCGTTTTCGAAAATGGTGATCACCTCAAATGGACATAACCCATCGCGGTAACAGCGGTTTGCTGTCATGGCATCATAGACATCTGCAATGGATACGATTGAAGTAAAATCATCAATCTCGCTGCCGGTAAGACCTAAAGGGTATCCTTTGCCATCGAATCGTTCATGGTGTAAGAGAACGGCATTTTTGACACGCTGATCGATGTCAAGGTTTTTGACCAGATTGTAGCCGATTACCGGGTGTTTCTTGATCTCTTCGTACTCGGAATCTGTAAGCCTTCCGGGTTTTCCAATGATCTCATTTGGAATTTTGGATTTCCCGATATCGTGCAGCAGTCCGCAGAGAGTCAGAGTGTCCATATCCTTCTCGGAAAAATTCTTCCATTTGCCGATCAGACGGCAGATCAGTGCGACGTTGACACTGTGTGCATAGGTCGAGTCATCAATCTGCCGCATATTATGCAGCATATCGAACATAGAGATCGTCGTACTGTTTTCACCGAAAAGGTTTAAGGTTTCATCTAAGAGCTGATCTACGTTCAAATCTTCATCTTTGGTAATAAAATTATTGATATTTTCCTTCATAAAGGAAACTTTTTGCGTGTAATTCTTCTTGAACTTTCGAAATTCCGGACTTTTGCGGACACGCTGGGAATAAGTTTCCATACGTCTTGTCATGGAAGTGTCTGCGGTGCGGTTCCCATGATCTTCCGGGAAAATACAGACGGAAGCAATCTGATAGAACTTCAGATGTTCGATCAACTGCAACGTAACAGGTGTATTTTGTTTTGCCAGACACTGTCCCTGATAAGAATAGACATCTTCACTGATGACCATACCGGGAGTCAGATTATTGATTGAAACGATTCTCATAAATTTCCCTTCTATCGTAAATTCAGTATTAAGATTCTAGCATAAAATTTTCATGTTGTGTAGAACAAAATGAAAAGAAATACAAAAACATTCTTCTATACAAAATTATCGGTTAAAGGTATAATAATATTATATGTCGTAAGAAAATTGAAAAAATACAAGGCTGGTGGCAGAATGAATTATACGGTGACAGAAGGAAATTACTTAAAATTTGGTTTGCAGGAAGTAAAAGACGGTGTGATCTTTACTTTTGCAGGGGAAAAAGAGGATGTGTGTGCAGTCATATTATATGACAGATCCTTACATGTCGCCGACAGAGTGGAAGCTCCGGCTGCATTTTGCAGAGGGGCAGTGCGTTCAATCTGTATACAAGGGTTGAAGACAAAGAACCTGTTTTACAATTATGAGATCAATGGGGAAGTGATCACGGATGCCTATGCGAAGAAGATTGCAGGCAGAGAAAAGTGGAATGATGTAAAAAGAGCAGATAAAGAGTATCTGATCTGCGGAAGCTTCGAGGAATCCGCTTATGAATGGCAGAGTGCAGGCTGCCCGGAAATTCCGAAAAACGAAATGTTCATGTACAAGCTTCATGTCCGTGGTTTTTCCATGGATTCCGGGAAAAAAGGGAAGATGCGCGGCACATTTTTGGCGGTGGAAGACCAGATTCCATACTTAAAAGCACTTGGAGTGACAACGGTGGAGTTTATGCCGCTCTATGAGTTTGAGGAAATGGAGATTCCGAAAAAACAGAAGCTTCCGGGATACATACCGCAGGATAACACTGCTTACAATGAGACGCTCCCTGATACTGAAGCAGAGCATCCGAAAGTGAACTACTGGGGCTACACAAAAGGATTTTATTTTGCCCCGAAGGCGTCATACAGCTGTAGTAAGAATGTAGCGCAGGAGCTGAAACACCTGATCGATACACTGCATCAGAATCAGATAGAATGTGTGCTTGAGATGTATTTTGAGCAGGAGGAAAACCAGAATCTGATTTTAGATGCGCTCCGTTACTGGGCGACGGAATTCCGTGTAGACGGTTTTCATCTGATTGGAGACAATGTGCCGATCACTGCGATTGCACAGGATTTATTTTTGCGCAGGAGCAAGATTTTTTATCCGTATATTCCGGAACAGCTCTGGAAAGAAAAAGAGAATTACCCGCATCTGTTCGTATACAACGAGGAATATCTTTATACTGCAAGAAAACTGTTGAATCATCAGGGGGGCAGTCTGTTCGAATTTTGCAATCAGCAGAAGAAACAGAATGCGACCGTTGGGTTTGTTAATTTTGTCGCAAACAATAATGGATTTACGCTCGCAGACCTTTTTTCGTACTGTGAGAAGCATAACGAGGCAAATGGGGAAGAAAATGCAGATGGTTCCAATTATAATTTCAGCATGAACTGTGGTGCAGAGGGAAAAACATCGAAAAAATATGTCAGGGAACTGCGCCGGAAACACTTATATATGGCGCTTTCCATGCTGTTTTTTGCGCAGGGGGTTCCACTTTTGCTTGCAGGAGATGAAGCCTTAAATTCCCAGCAGGGAAATAACAATGCCTATTGTCAGGATAATAAGACCGGTTGGGTGAACTGGAAACATGTTGCAGGAATGGAGCAGTTACAGGAGTTTGTGACAAAGCTTGCTGCATTCCGCAGATTGCATCCAATCCTTCGCAAAGAGGAGCCGATGCATTTGAACGATTACAAACACAAAGGCTGTCCGGATCTGTCGTATCATTCGGACAATGCGTGGGTAGCCGGATTCCCGGAAGAAAAAGGAGCATTTGGCGTTATGTACTGCGGCGATTACATGAATCAGCCTTCGGGTGAGCCGGATGATATGGTTTATATCGGCTACAATTTCCATACCGGTGTGAATGAACTTGCACTTCCAAAGCTTGCGGAAAAGAAGAAATGGTACATAATCATGGATACCGCAGAGCAGGAACAGGCATTTCTCCCGGTTGAAAAACTGGCAGAAAACCAGCACAGAATTACGGTGCGTCCGCAGTCTGTAGTAGTATTATTAGGAAAATAGGAAGTTAGATAAAATGCATATTTGGAAACATTTTTGTACAATCAATCATCATAAAATGCTGGTGATGAAGGGCTGTTTTCAGGTTGGACTGATCAGGCAGGGACTGCTCCATGATCTTTCAAAATACAGTCCGACCGAATTTATCGTTGGATGTAAATATTATCAGGGGAACATGAGCCCGAACAATGCAGAGCGTGAGGCGGTCGGATATTCCTCGGCGTGGCTGCATCACAAAGGCAGAAACAAGCACCATTTAGAGTATTGGATCGATTATGGCGTGCCGGATAAAGAGGGACCGCATAAAGGACTGTGCGGAATGAAAATACCGGTCAACTATGTGGTGGAGATGTATATTGACCGTGTGGCGGCATCGAAAAATTATCAGAAAGAAAAATACCGGGATGACAGTGCGTTAAAGTATTACATGAACGGCAGGGAATTTCATATGCTTCATGATGATACCAGAGCCCTGTTAGAACTTCTGTTAGAAATGCTTGCAAAAAAGGGCGAGAAGGCGACAAACCAGTTTATCCGTGAGGAAGTTCTCTCCCATAAGATTCCTTATGAGAAAGAACCGCTGCTGCGCTTAAAAGAGCAAATTTTATAAATGAATTTCAGAAAAAAGAGCCTGCATATCTTCCGGTAAAGGAGCAGTGAATACGAGAGGCTCCTTTGTGATCGGATGATGAAAGCGAAGCCTGTAAGAGTGCAGAGCCTGTCTGTTTATCTTTGTAAAATCAGGATAATATAAAAAATCACCGATCAGAGGGTGACCGATCGACTTCATATGAACACGGATCTGGTGTGTGCGCCCGGTCTCTAATTTTAAGGAGAGCAGCGAAAGACCATCTTTGTAGGCGAGCCGTTTGTAATGTGTGATCGCAGTTTCACCGTGAAGCGTATCAATCTGCCGCTCAATCGTAGAACCTTCTTTTCTTCCAATCGGAGCGTCAATCGTTCCGCTTTCCTCTGTGAAACCTTTCACAATCGCCAGATATTCCCGGCTGATACCACGAACTGACACTTCGCTGTTCAAAATTGCAGAACTGATCAGATGTTTTGCAAGGATCGTAAGCCCGGTCGTGTCACGGTCTAACCGGTTGACGCAGCGGAACACATAGGGAATCCCCTGTTTTTCATAATAATGACAGACAGCGTTAGCGAGCGTGTTATCATAATTGTTCATGGAAGGGTGGATCGGCATATCAGCCGGCTTATTCACCACAAGAATATCTTCATCCTCATAACAGATCGAAAGAGGAATCTTAGTGGCAACAATATTTTCAGAGCCTTCCGTCTCTTCAAAATGGATCAAAAGACAATCTCCCTCTTTAAGCCTTGTATTCATATATTCCCATTTTCCATTTAAAACAATGCCTTCCGTAATCTTCTTCAACTGTACGATCACCGCATGGGAAAATCCCTGCTTCTTCAAAAAATCTGAAATCGTTAATCCTTCATCCGCGCTTGTTATTCTATATTCTAAATCTCGTTTCATGGTAGTTTTCCTTAAAATGTATTATAAATAGTTCAGTCAGCAGTCTTATTATATCATAAATATTTATTCAGTAGTGCCTATCCGGAAAATCTTTGTTTTTTAGCCTGTCAGCTATTGCAATATTGCATAAGAAAACGCAGGCATTCCACGTAAACCTTTATTTTTGTAAGTTGCTGATTATAAAGTTCTTCGAAAATTCTGTTAAATCCTCACACCCGTTTCACACCCTAAAAACTTTTTTTAAACCAAAAATAAAAAAGGGGAAAAGCACAGACAACTTGCCCAAATCATAAGATGTATCAAGAAAGCTTTTAAGGTGCGTTTTGAAAACATTTTTATCTCCCCTGACATGGGAACAGGAAAGCGAATGCTTAAAGAAAATGAAAAATGGTGACCTTGAGGCGAGAAACGAGCTGATTGAGCGCAACATGCGTCTGGTTGCCCACGTGGCAAAAAAATATCAGAGCCCGGAGGACGAAATGGAGGATCTGATCTCAATCGGAACCATTGGACTGATCAAAGCAGTTGGAACTTATAAAGAGGATTATGGAAGCAGACTGGCTACCTATGCGGCAAGATGTATCGACAATGAACTTCTCATGTACTTCCGGGCAAAAAAGAAAACATCGCGGGAAGTTTCTCTGTATGAACCGATCGGAACAGATAAAGAGGGCAACCAGATCCAGCTTTTGGACGTTGTGATCAGCGAGGATGAGGATATTGTAGAACTCATGGAGCAGGATCGGAAAGTAAGGCGTTTGAACGAGGTAATCCCACAGACGTTGTCCGGCAGGGAACTGTTCATCATCATAAACCGATACGGTCTTTATGAGAAAAAAACAATGACGCAGCGGGAGATTGCAAGAAAGCTTGGCATTTCGCGTTCCTATGTCTCAAGAATCGAAAAGCGTGCAATTGAAAAACTCAGGCAGGCATTTTAAACAGCTATTAATATAGAAGAAATATGGTTGTAAATTCCTCAAAATATGCTATACTAACATACATCTGGCAGATGAATGAGGGCTTCTGCCGGATGTCGAAATCTTTTTTATCAGAATCATTGCAGGGTTCACTGCGAATATCCAGCGTGCAGGATGAATACATCTTTTTTATGCAAAAAAGAAAGGAAGGTTTATTGTATAGTTTAGTAACAACTTCGATTATTCAGGGAATTAAAAGCATTCCGGTTTACGTGGAGGCAGATGTGTCAGACGGTATGCCGCTTTTTGAAATGGTCGGTTCTCTTTCCCCGGAAGTGAAGGAATCCAAAGAACGCGTGCGCACGGCACTGAAAAATACAGGCTACATTCTGCCGGCAAAGCGTATCACCATTAATTTTATTCCGGCAAATATCAAAAAGAGCGGATCCGGGTTTGATCTTCCGGTTGTCGCGGCAGTGCTCTGCGCAATCGGGATCGTGCCGGAAGATGCGTTAAAAGACACCATGGTAGTAGGCGAGATCAGCTTAAGTGGCGATGTGAAACCGGTCAATGGCATTTTACCCATGGTGGCAGAGGCAAAGGAGCGCGGAATCGTGCGGTGTTTTATTCCGGCAGAGAACCAGACCGAGGCACTTCTTGTAAAAGATATGAAGATTTTTGCAGTGAAAAGTATTGCGGAAATGATACATATTTTAAACGGCGGTACATACATTGAAAAAGAAACAGACCTGGCAGTAAAAAAGGAGACAAAGCAGATTGATTTTGCTGACATCCAGGGACAGCATTTTGTGAAACGCGCCTGTGAAGTAGCGGTGAGCGGAATGCACAATCTGTTGATGATAGGACCGCCGGGTGCCGGAAAAACAATGACAGCCATGCGTATTCCGACAATCCTGCCTCCCTTAGACGAGAAAGAGCAAATGGAACTTTCAAAAATCTACAGTGTGTCAGGACTATTTCAATTGAGGGAGCAGTTAATGGAGGAACGCCCTTTCCGGTGTCCGCACCATACGATCACTGCGCAGGGACTTGTGGGTGGCGGACTGATCCCAAAACCCGGAGAGATTTCATTGGCACATAAAGGGGTATTATTTTTGGATGAACTGCCGGAATTTAAGCAGAACACGATCGAGATATTAAGACAGCCAATGGAAGAAAAAGAAGTGCGTTTGGTGCGTGTGAACGGCACGTATGAATATCCGGCAGATTTTATTCTTGTTGCGGCGATGAATCCGTGCAAATGCGGTTATTATCCGGACATGCAGAAGTGCAGGTGCACCGCGTCCTCCATTGAACGCTATATTAACCGTGTCAGCCAGCCACTTTTAGACCGCATAGATATCTGCGTGGAGACGCCGCAGATCCAGTTTGAGGAGCTAAACGGCAGGAAAAAAGAGGAATGTTCGGATACGATAAGGGAACGTGTGATCCGGGTGCATGCGATCCAGAGAGAACGTTTTCGGAAAGAAATGTTTCAATATAACAGTCAGATTCCGGCGTCGCGGATTGCAGAATATTGTATTCTGTCGAAAAATCAGGAACAGTATATGAAAAAAATCTATAAACAGCTTAACCTGACGGCGAGATCCTACCATAAAATTTTAAAAGTCGCACGGACGCTGGCAGATATGGATGGTTCCGAAGCAATTCTGGACTCCCATTTGAATGAGGCGGTCTGCTATCGCAATATTGACAAACGGTTTTGGAGGGATTCCCTATGAAATATCAGTACTGGCTTTCAAACATTCCGGGTGTCGGGTGTAAGACGATCCACCGCCTGTTAGGACAGGCTGGCTCTGCGGAAGAAATCTATTTTTTGAAAAAAGAGCAGTTAGAAAAGCTGGCAGGACTGTCAGACCGTCAGGTACTTGCAATCACAGAACGAAAAATGGACTGGGATTTAGAAGAAAAATATGCGAAGCTTGGCGAAAACGGAACCACATTTTTATCCTATGAAATGGACTCATATCCGGAACAGCTGCGCAACATCGTAGATGCACCTTACAGCTTGTATGTGAAAGGAAAACTGCCCGATTTTTCTAAAAAGCGTGTGGCAATCGTCGGGGCAAGAATGTGTTCTGACTACGGAAAGACAATGGCAGAGCGGATCGCGGAAAAGCTTGCGTGCTGTGGCGCAGAGGTGATCAGCGGCATGGCAAGAGGGATTGACGCATACGGACATATCGGGGCATTAAAGGCGGGCGGAGATACGTTTGCAGTGTTAGGCTGTGGCGTGAATGTCTGCTACCCGCGGACAAATCAGAAATTATATGAATCCATTTTAGCGCAGGGCGGGATCATTTCGGAATATCCGCCGGACACAGAACCGATTGCACAGTTATTTCCGGCACGGAACAGGATCATCTCGGCACTCTCAGATGTGGTGGTCGTCGTGGAGGCGAAAGAGAGGAGTGGTTCTTTGATCACTGCGGACTTTGCATTAGAGCAGGGAAAGGATATTTATGCGGTTCCGGGGCGCAGCACAGACGCTTTAAGTCAGGGGTGCAACAATCTGATCCGGCAGGGTGCAGGCATTTTAAATAGTGTGGAAGATTTTGCAAAAGATCTTGAATTGTGTATGAAAGTGGATGCAGTTCAAGAAAATTTTAACAAATTATTACTTGAAAAAGATGAAAGCTTGGTGTATGCTTGTTTGAGTTTACGACCGAAAAGTATGGAAGACCTTCTGAAAAAAACAGGATTTCCCATGCCACAGCTTGCGGACATTTTGCAGAGACTGATCCAGAAGGACTTTATTACAGAATCTTTTAAAAATTATTATATACGCAAAATCTGAAAATAAGGAGACAGTTTGAATGGCTAAGTACCTGGTTATCGTGGAATCACCTGCGAAGGTGAAGACAATCAAAAAATTTCTGGGAAAAAATTATGAGGTTGCAGCATCGAACGGACATGTGCGGGATCTGCCAAAAAGTCAGCTTGGTGTGGATGTGGAGCATGATTTTGAACCGAAATACATTACTATCCGAGGAAAAGGAGATATCCTTGCGAAGCTTCGTAAAGAAGTGAAAAAAGCAGATAAAGTGTATCTCGCAACTGACCCGGACCGTGAGGGAGAAGCGATTTCCTGGCATCTTAGTCAGGCGTTAAAGTTAGAGGGAAAAGATGTAAACCGTATCAGCTTCAACGAGATCACACAGAGCGCAGTAAAAGCCTCATTAAAGCAGCCGCGTGATATTGACATGAATCTTGTGAATGCACAGCAGGCAAGACGAATCTTAGACCGTATGGTTGGTTACAAGATCAGTCCATTACTCTGGGCAAAAGTAAAGCGCGGCTTAAGTGCCGGACGTGTGCAGTCTGTTGCACTTCGTATCATCTGTGACAGAGAAGATGAGATCAACGCCTTTATTCCAGAAGAATACTGGACATTAGATGCACAGCTTAAGGTTGCCGGAGAGAAGAAACCGCTGCTTGCAAAGTTCTACGGAGACAGCCAGAATAAGATGAACATTACTTCCAGAGAAGAAATGGATCGTGTAATGGCAGAGATCGAAAAAGAAAAATTTCAGGTGCTGGAAGTGAAGAAGGGAGAGCGTGTGAAAAAAGCACCGCTTCCATTTACCACCAGTACTTTACAACAGGAGGCGTCTAAAGCGTTAAACTTCCCGATTTCCAAGACCATGAGGATCGCACAGCAGTTATACGAAGGTGTGGATGTGAAAGGTCAGGGAACCGTTGGTCTGATCACGTACCTGCGTACTGACTCTGTCCGTATCTCAGAGGAAGCAGACGCACAGGCACATGAGTATATCAACAGCAACTATGGAGAGAACTATCTTGCAACACAGACCGTCTCGAAAAAATCCGGTGCCAAGATTCAGGATGCGCACGAGGCAATCCGTCCTTCGGATATCAACCGGACTCCTGCCATGGTAAAAGATTCTCTTTCCAGAGACCAGTTCCGTCTTTACCAGCTGATCTGGAAACGTTTTGCAGCCAGCCGTATGGCATCTGCGGTATATGAAACAACAAATGTAAAGATCGGGGCAGGAGATTACCGTTTCACAGTCTCTGCATCCAAAGTCACATTCGACGGATTCATGTCTGTGTATACAAGTGATGAAGATGAAAAAGCAGAGAACAATGTATTGTTAAAATCCATTGATGAGCATACAGAACTTTCTCTTGATAAGCTGGAAGAAAAACAGCATTTTACCCAGCCACCGGCACACTATACAGAAGCGTCTCTGGTAAAGACTTTAGAGGAACTTGGGATCGGACGCCCGAGTACTTATTCTCCGACGATCACGACAATCCTTGCAAGACGTTATATTGTAAAAGAAAATAAAAACATTTATGTGACAGAGCTTGGGGAAGTAGTAAACCAGATCATGAAAGAATCTTTCCCTTCCATAGTGGATGAGCATTTCACAGCCAACATGGAAAACCTGCTCGACAGCGTCGGCGAGGGAACGGTCAACTGGAAAACAGTTGTTGAAAATTTTTATCCGGATCTGGAAAAAGCAGTGGAAGCTGCCGAAAAAGATCTGGAAAAAGTAAAAATAGAAGACGAAGTGACCGATGTTGTCTGTGATGTATGTGGCAGAAATATGGTCGTAAAATACGGACCACATGGCAAGTTCCTTGCATGCCCGGGCTTCCCGGAATGCCGCAACACAAAACCTTACCTCGAAAAAATCGGCATCAAATGTCCGAAATGCGGCAAGGAGATCGTGCTGAAAAAGACAAAGAAGGGCAGAAAATATTACGGCTGTGAGAATAATCCGGAATGTGATTTCATGAGCTGGTCACGTCCGGTAGAAGAAAAATGCCCGAAATGCGGCGGCTATATGGTTGTAAAAGGCAGCAAAATCGTCTGTGCAGATGAACAGTGCGGCTATGTAACAGAAAAGAAAGAAAATATTCAAGAATAATTTGAAAATATTGAATTTTCTGAATAAATGTGATAAAATACAAAATGTCACAAAAACTATCAAAAACACATGGGAGGCTGTCAAATGAGCGTTCAATTGTTAGATAAAACAAGAAAAATCAATAAATTGCTGCATAACAACAATTCATCAAAAGTAGTTTTTAATGATATCTGCGATGTATTGAAAGAAATTTTAAAATCCAACATCTTAGTTATCAGTAAAAAAGGAAAAGTATTGGGAACCGGACTTACAAGCGGTGTCGAGGAGATCCGGGAACTGATCGTTGATGAAGTCGGCGGATTTATTGACCCTTTATTGAATGAACGACTGCTTGGAATCCTCTCCACAAAAGAGAATGTCAATCTTGAAACATTGGGATTTGTGAATGATATTAAAAAGTACACTGCGATCATTACACCAATCGATATTGCAGGAGAACGTTTAGGAACATTATTCGTATACCGCGAGAATGATCCGTATGATATTGACGATATCATTTTAAGTGAGTATGGAACAACGGTAGTAGGACTTGAGATGATGCGTTCCGTAAATGAGGAGAATGCAGAGGAGACCAGAAAGGTCCAGATCGTAAAATCAGCGATCAGCACACTTTCGTTTTCAGAGTTAGAAGCCATTACACATATCTTTGAAGAAATGGACGGCAAGGAAGGAATCCTTGTAGCGAGCAAGATCGCAGACCGTGTTGGCATTACAAGATCCGTGATCGTCAATGCACTCCGTAAGTTTGAGAGTGCTGGAGTCATCGAGTCAAGATCTTCCGGTATGAAGGGAACCTACATTAAGGTTTTGAATGATTTTGTGTTTGATGAACTTGAGAATATTAAGAAAGAAAATAATATAAAGTAAATGGATTTACAAAGAAAAAGGGATTTTATAGAGGACTATAGAATTCCTTTTTTTTCTTGCAGTGCAGATAAATCGGAAAAATAATGCACTTATATATGTAGTTGAAAACATAATGTGGTGTTGCAGAAAACAAAAAACTACAATATATGTCAAAAATGGTAAAAAAATACTTGTGTTTTTGTATTTATTCTTTATAATAAGTACTAGATCACTGTAGAATTATGTAAATTGGAAGGAGAATGTGTATGTTTACAACGAACGCATTTGACTATATTAATGTGTTAGATAAAGCGGCGGATGCAAGCTGGCTTCGTGAAACAGCAATCATGAACAACCTGGCAAATGCAGATACGCCGGGATATAAGAGACAGGAAGTGGACTTTGAATCTGTTTTACAGAGAGAATTAGGACATTCCAAGTATACAGCATTAGATAAGAAAGTACGTGCATTGAATACAGATTTATCAGATCTGAATGTATCGACTTATACCGATTCTTCAAATTATTCCTACCGTCTGGACCGGAACAATGTTGACCCGGATACGGAGAATGTGGAACTGGCATCGGAGACGATCCGGTATCAGGCACTTACAAACAGTATAACATCTGATTTTACAAGAATGCAGGCAGTATTAAAGTAAAGACAGAATAAGACTACAGGAGGATAAAAATGGCTTTATTTCAGGCTTTTAATATCAGCGCTTCCGGTATGACGGCAGAGCGTTTCCGCATGGATACGATTGCAGAGAATATCGCAAACGTGAATACAACAAGAACAGAAGACGGAACACCTTACAGAAGAAAGATTGTAACGTTTGCGGAGAAACAGGTAACACCTTTTTCACAGTATTACCAGAGTGCGAGAGCAAAGTTCGTCGGCAATGGTGTGAAGGTATCTTCTGTCAGTGAGGATACAGAGACCGATTTTATTATGGAATATGATCCATCGAACCCGGATGCAGATGAGAACGGTTATGTCTCTTATCCGAATGTGAATACTGTCACAGAGATGACAAACCTCATTGATGCATCCCGTGCCTATGAGGCAAATACAACAGCGTTTGAGGCAGCAAAGTCAATCGCACAGAGCGGACTTTCCATTGGAAAATAACAATAAGTAAGGTGGTATGACATATGGACATCAGTTCTTTGACAAATATTAGTTCGGATTATCTGAATCAGATCGCACAGAAGAACCAGCTTGTGGCAACAGAGGATGATTCCTTCAGCTCTGTACTTTCTTCTGCAATGAATATGGTTTCAGAGACGAATGATCTTCAGAACAATGCACAGTCGGAGGCAATCCGTTTTGCATTAGGACAGGCAGAGAATACACATGATCTGACAACGGCACAGACCAAAGCACTCACTGCGATCCAGTATACAGTTGCAGTAAGAGATAAGATCATAGATGCATACAAAGAAATCATGAATATGCAAATTTAGTGAACGAGGTTAGAGAAAATGCCGGAACAGGTACAAAAGGTTTTAGATAAAATTCTTGAATGGTGGAAAAAATTCAACACAAAGCAGAAAACGCTGCTGATCAGTATTGTTGCGGTCGTGCTTGTAGCACTTGCAATTTTAGCGGCGGTCGTTTCCAAACCGAACATGGTAACATTAGTTACCTGCGAGACAACAGCGGAATCGGGACAGGTCAAGAGCATTCTTGATTCGGAAGGAATCTCTTATGAGCTTTCAACCGACGGACTTGCTTTTAAGGTAAACGAAAAAGATTATGCCAACGCTTCGATTGTACTTGGAACGAATGATATTCCAACAAGCGGTACAAACTTAAGCGATGTGTTTGACGGCGGTTTCAGTTCCACAGAGGCGGATAAGACAAAGAAATACAAGTTATATCTGGAAGAATACTATGCTGAGAAGTTAGAGACGTTTTCGAATGTAGAGGCAGCGGCAGTGACTTTAGACCTGCCGGATGAGGACGGAACCATTCTCTCAAAAGGCGAGCAGGCTTATGTCACAGTTATTCTGACGTTGAACGGAACAATGGATGAGGAACAGGCAGCCGGACTTGCAAAATATCTTGCAGCGAACGTTGGAAATGATGACACGAAAAATGTGCGGATTTTAGACAGTGCTATGAATGTTCTCTATTCGGGTGAGGATGAGACATCGGTAACCGGAAATGCCAATACACAGTTATCATTAAAGACAAAAGCAGAGAATCAGGTAAAAGGACAGGTAAAAGATGTCCTTGTTGGATCTGAACTTTTTGATAATGTGGAGGTCGGCCTGAATCTTGCGATGAACTTTGACCAGACCACAGAATCCACACATGAGTATTATGCGCCGGATGGACAGACAAACGGTATGGTGGGATCAAAGAGTGAATATGAATCGAATGCAGTCGGTGGAGCAGCGGCAACACCGGGAACCGATTCCAATGACGATGATACGTCTTATGTATTGGAAGATAATGATTACACAAGTTCCAGTGTGTCTGAGACGAATACAAATTACCAGAATAACGAGAAGATCACGACCACAACACCGGCGGTTGGAACCGTTAATTATGACGGATCTTCCATTTCCGCGGTAGCGACTAATTATGTGATTTATGATGAAGATACACTGCGTGCAGCCGGAGAACTCGACAACATGACCTTTGACGAGTATGTGGCAGCAAACAGTGAACCGGTCAAGACAACAGTAGACCAGGATCTTTACACATTGATTTCAAATGCAACAGGTGTTCCGGAGAGCAACATTACGATCATTGCATACAATCAGCCAATGTTCCAGTACAGCAAGGGAAGCTCACGTACAATATCAGATTACTTACAGATCATCCTTGCAGTATTGATCTTTGCACTGTTGGGTTATGTAGTATTCCGCAGTACAAGAAAAGAAAAAGTGGTGGAGCCGGAACCAGAGCTTTCCGTGGAATCCCTGCTTGAATCTACAAAGGAATCAGCAGACGCATTGCAGGATATCGGATTTAATGAGAAGTCCGAGACAAGAATACTGATTGAAAAATTCGTGGAAGAAAATCCGGAAGCAGCGGCTTCTTTGCTTAGAAACTGGCTGAATGAGGAGTGGGAGTAGAATATGGCAACCGCAGATTACAATGGCGTTCAGAAGGCGGCAATTTTGCTGATCACCTTAGGACCTGAACGTTCCGCAGATATTTTTAAACATCTGAAAGAAGAAGAAATAGAAGAACTGACTTTGGAGATCGCCAATACAAGAAGCGTATCTCCACAGGTAAAAGAAGATATATTAAACGAATTTTACCAGGTATGTCTGGCACAGCAGTACATCGCAGAGGGCGGTATCGGATATGCAAAAGAACTTTTAGACAAGGCATTAGGACAGGAGAAAGCGCAGGAGGTAATTTCCAAGCTGACTGCTTCCTTGCAGGTTCGCCCATTCGAGTTTGTGCGTAAGACAGATCCAAGCCAGCTTTTGAACTTTATCCAGGATGAACATCCACAGACCATTGCAATGATCTTATCCTATCTGACCGCATCACAGGCGGCAATGGTATTAGGAGCACTTCCACCGGAAAAACAGGCGGATGTTGCCAAGAGAATCGCAATGATGGATCGTACATCACCGGATGTCATCAAAGAGGTGGAGCGAGTGTTAGAAAGAAGACTTTCTTCTCTGGTCAACCAGGATTACACGATCGTTGGTGGTGTCGATGCAATCGTAAATATTTTGAATACAGTAGACCGTTCTACAGAGAAACATATTATGGAATCTCTTGAGATTGAAGAGCCAGAACTTGCAGATGAGATCCGTAAGAAGATGTTCGTATTTGAGGATATCCTTCTTCTTGACGACAGAGCAATCCAGCGTGTTCTTCGTGATGTTGAAAACTCAGATCTTGGAATTGCATTGAAGGGTGCAAACGAAGATGTTCAGAATGCAATCTTTAACAACCTGTCAAAACGTTTGGCTGCCATGATCAAAGAGGATATGGAATTCATGGGACCTGTTCGTATGAAGGATGTTGAGGAAGCACAGCAGAAGATCGTCAGCGTGATCCGTAAGCTTGAAGATGCAGGAGAGATCGTAATTTCAAGAGGCGGAGGTGACGAGATTATTGCCTAATCTTTATAAACAATATTTCGTGCACAATGAGCCGGATAAAAAACGTATCATTAATTCCAATGATATTGTAGAAAAACGTTTAGAACAAATGGCAAAGCTCCACAACATAGAACAGAAGAAGGTGGATGAGGACGGCTTCGCAGCCGGAATCGTCGGCCCGGACACTGATTATGTGGAGGAGATTGACCATACAGAAGAAGCGAGAAAAGAAGCAGAAAAGATTTTAGCGGACGCGCAGGCACAGGCAGATGCAATTTTACAACAGGCGAAGCAGGATGCCGAACAAGTCAGGGAAGAAGCAAAAAACGCTGGCTATCAGGAAGGCAGACAGAGTCTGGAAGCAGAATTTAGTGCGAAACGCGACAAACTGCAGAGTGAATTTCAAAATCAGCAGGAAATGCTTCAGACAGAGTTTCGGGAAAAACAGAAAAATATGGAAAAAGACCTTGTGGATGTGATCTTAGAGGTCTTCAACAAAGTGTTCCATATTCAGTTTGATAATAAAAAGCATATTTTGATGTATCTCATTGAGGATGCAATCCTGAATATCGAAGGAGACAAGGAGTTTCGTATCAAAGTTGCAGGAAGCAATGTGAAGTTTTTAGAGAACCACAAAGAGGAGATCATTGAACGCGTAGGAAGCGGCATTGGGATCGAGATTGTGGCAGATTCCTCTATGGACGGCAATTCCTGTGTGATCGAGACGGACTCCGGAGTATTCGACTGCAGCCTTGGGGTACAGCTTGAAAATCTTATAAAAGATATAAAATCACTATGCTTATAAGGATGGTTGAAAGTGGATAGCAGGTATAACAAGTATTTACGGCTGGCAGAGAACACCTATTTTAAGCGGCTTGGAAAAGTTGTGAAAATTGTAGGTCTGACAATTGAATCTGTTGGTCCGGATGCAAAACTGAATGACTTATGCAGAATTATCATTGATGAAGAAACAGACACAGTGGTAATGGCTGAGGTTGTGGGTTTCAGGGATAAGAGACTACTTTTAATGCCTTATGACAGCGTGGAAGGAATTGGAGTAGGATGTATCGTGGAAAATACGGGGCATCCTTTATCTGTCTCTGTAGGAAATGAACTATTAGGACATACGTTAGATGGTGTCGGCCGCCAGACAGACACCGATACAATCGGTACACTTTGTGAATATCCGGTAGATGCAGCGCCGCCGGACCCGATGGCAAGAAAAATCATCAGTGAAGTGCTTCCACTGGGGGTTAAGGCAGTAGATGGTCTTATCACAGTTGGAAAAGGACAGCGTATCGGAATTTTTGCAGGTTCCGGTGTTGGAAAAAGTACCCTGCTTGGTATGTTTGCCCGGAATACAAAGGCAGATATCAATGTTATCGCGTTAATTGGTGAGCGTGGTCGTGAGGTGCGTGAATTCGTGGAGCGTGACCTTGGAGAAGAAGGTATGAAGCGTTCTGTCGTAGTTGTGGCAACTTCAGATAAACCAGCACTGATCCGTAAGAAAGCAGCAATGACCGCGACAGCGATCGCAGAGTATTTCAGGGATCAGGGCAAAGATGTTCTGCTCATGATGGACTCCCTGACACGTTTTTCCATGGCACAGAGGGAGATTGGACTGGCATCCGGGGAGCCTCCGGTTACAAGGGGATATCCACCGAGTGTATATTCCGAAATGCCGAAGCTTTTAGAGCGTGCCGGAACTTCAGATAAGGGTTCTATCACAGGACTTTATACTGTTTTAGTAGATGGTGATGATTTTAACGAACCGATCACCGATACTGCAAGAAGTATCTTGGACGGTCATATTATGTTGTCGAGAAAGTTAGGACATAAAAACCATTATCCGGCGATTGACATTTTACAGAGTATTTCCAGGGTAATGAGTGCGATCGCAACATCCGAACATAAGGAACTGGCAGGAAAACTGAAAAACGTGCTTGCTACTTATAATGAGGCGGAAGATCTGATCAACATTGGAGCATACAAAAACGGTTCCAATAAAAACATTGATTATGCGATCCAGAAAATTGATGCTGTAAATGATTTTCTGACACAGAAGACAGATGAGAAGTTCCAGTTTGATGAGGAGATCAATCTGCTCCGGGCACTTTTTCAGGATTAAAATACAGTTCATATGCTCCGCAGTTAAGGGAGGATTCACATGGCAAAGTTTGCATACCGCATGCAAAGCATTTTGGATATCAAAGAGAAAATGGAAGGTCAGGCAAAGATTGCCTACGGAACTGCTAATGCAAAACTGATGGATGAGCAGGCAAAGCTACAGCAGATCATGTTCCGCAAGGCTGGCTATGAAAGTCAGGCAAGAAAGCTTGTAAACGGAACGATTGATGTTCCAAAGATCAAGGAGTGCAAGCGGGCAGTAGATGCCATGAAGACCATGCAGCGCAGCCAGATGATGAATGTGCACGTGGCGGAAAAAAATGTGGAGCTTGCCAGAAACAAGTTAAATGAGGTCATGATGGAACGGAAAACGCATGAGAAGTTAAAAGAGCAGGCGTTTGAAGTGTTTAAACAGGAAATGCAGTATGCAGAGAACAAAGAGATAGATGAACTTGTAAGTTACACCTATCATGAGGGAATGTCAGATACACCATAACTCTGATAAGGCAATATACACGAAAGGCATGGATAAGATTATGGCAGATGAAATGCAACAGGAAGAATTACAACAGGAAAATAAAACTTTAGATAAAAAACAGTTAAAAGCAGCAAAGAAGCTGGAAAAAAAGAAGAAAAAACAGAAAAACGCAGATGACTTAGACGGCGAGGAAGAAACCGTCGGTGGCAAAATCCTTGTTTTCTTTGTCACTATCATTATTATTTTAATCTGGCTTGCAATCTTTGCAATGCTGATCAAATTAGATGTTGGCGGCTTTGGTTCAGGCGTGCTTGCCCCGGTGATCAAAGATGTTCCTTATCTGAATAAGATTTTGCCGGATTCTGCTGTGGAAGAGGTCTCAACAGAGGACAGCCAGTATGCTTACACGAATCTTGATGATGCAATCAACCGGATCAAGGAACTTGAGATTGAGTTGGCTGACGCACAGAACAGTGCAAATTCGGATGCAGATTATATCGCAGAGTTAGAGGAGAAAGCAAAAGAGTTAGATACTTACAAGCAGAATGAGGCAGCGTTTGAGCAGGAAAAAGAAAAATGGTATGAGGATGTTGTCTTTTCCGATGATGCTCCCGATATAAGTAATTATAAGGAATATTACGAGAGTATTGACGCAGCAAATGCAGAAGTTCTTTATAAACAGGTGGTTGAGCAGACGCTGACGGATGAGCAGATGGATGACTATGTAAAAACATATTCCAACATGAAGCCGAAAGAGGCAGCAGCCATTTTTGACACAATGACAGATAACCTTCAATTGGTAGCAGATATATTATCAAATCTGGATACACAGTCCAGAGCCGATATTCTTGGCAAAATGAATTCCGATACTGCAGCAAAAGTAACGGAGATCATGGAGCCTTCAGAATAGATAAAAAGCAATACGATATCTTAAAGAAAGGAGGAGACCATATGGCAGGTACAACCATTTCCGATTTAGGAAAACTGTTGGCACAAAATACGCAGTCCGTACAGGGCACAGATAATACCACGAGAAGTACAAATGCAAAAGTTGATTTTGGCACTATGATGAAACAGACAAACAACCGTCAGACAGCAGCTTATGCGGATGTCAACCATAACGAAACTGTAAAAACTGCAGCTTCCGGAAAAGATACCAATACAGTATCGGACAATTACCAGAAGTACCAGTACAAAGATAATACCATTGCATCGGAGACGAAGCAGGTTACATCTGATGACACAGTAAAAGAGCAGTTAGAGCAGTTTACAAAAGACGTCAAAGAAGTTTTAAAAGAAGAACTCGGCGTGACAGACGAAGCTATCGAAGCGGCTATGCAGACACTTGGACTTCAGTTTCAGGATTTACTCAATCAGAACAATCTTGCAAATCTTGTGGCAGAACTTACCGGAGCAGACAGCGTACAGCAGCTTTTATGCAGCGAACAGTTTGTGAACATACTGCAGAGTGTGAACGACATTGGAAAAGATGTTTTAAATGCACTTGGAATGAATGTTGAAGAATTCCAGAAAGCAGTTGCTCTCGCAGCGGATGATACTGTGGCAAATGTGGAAGAAACAGTTTCACAGGACAATACCACATCGTCAGTTGAACCGGAGCAGACAGCCATTGCAGATACAGCTGCCCGGACACCGGACATTACGGTGGAGGATAAACGTCAGACAAAAGCAGTGGAAAATGCACCAGTCAAAGAACAGACAGAAGTCATAGAAGATACAGCACAATCTGATGTGACAGAGGATGTTTCCGAGCAGGAAATCATTCCGGAAGCGCAGAACTTGGAAAACGAGACAGAAGATTCCGGAGAACAGAAGAATACTTCTGACACAGACAGCAGTTTCAAATTCACAAAAGGCAACGTTCCGGCAGCAAATGAGACAGTGGTTACACCACAGCATCAGGTGGCACAGGAGATCACAAACGTAGAGACAGCAGAGCCATTACCGCAAACGGTCAACACACAGGATGTGATCGATCAGATCGTAGAGTCCGCAAGAGTGATCCTGACAGAAGATAAGACGAGCATGGAGTTACAGCTGAACCCGCAGAACCTCGGAAAGATCATTCTTAAGGTTACCGAGCAGGAAGGTGCGGTAACAGCAAAGATCATGACACAGAATGCAGTGGTAAAAGAGGCATTAGAAGCCCAGACCGTAGAACTCAGACAGAATTTAGAGCAGGCTGGTGTGAAAGTGGATGCTGTTGAAGTGACCGTTGCAAGCCATGAGTTTGAGAAAAACCTTGAGCAGAATGCAGAAGGTGAAAAACAGCAGGGCGAGCAGCAGGAAAAAGAAAAAGGCAGAACCCGCAGATTAAATCTGAATGATTTAAGTGAATTATCCGGCGTGATGTCGGAAGAAGAAACTCTGGCAGCCAAAATGATGGCAGAACAGGGAAACAGTGTAGATTACACTGCATAAGTTTTGAGAAAGGAGAGAGACAATGGCGTTAATTCAGCAGGTAAAAGATGGAAAATTTATAGATGAGACTACCGGTACAGGCAGTACATCAACAAAATCGTCCGAGAAAGATAAAAAGACCAACGAGCTTGGTTATGACCAGTTCTTACAGATTTTATGCGCAGAGATGCAGTATCAGGATCCGTTGGAACCGACAAGTAATACCGAGTATATTGCACAGCTTGCGACCTTCTCACAGTTGGAGTCACAGCTTAGTGTGCAGAGTACGATCGAGGCTTCTTCGGCAAATGATCTGGTTGGCAAGTATGTCATCATGAAAGTGACTTCATCTACAACAGGAGAGACAAGCTATATCGCAGGAACCTGTGATTATGTACTTCACAAAAACGGAGAAACATTTCTTTCTGTCAATGATGGACTTTACAACCTGAAGGATCTGGATACTGTTGCAGATGCAGATTATATGGAAGCAGTGACACTTGCAGAGACAATTAAATCCGCAATTTCATTACTGCCATCCAAAAATTCAATCTCGCTTGCAAACAAGGATGATATTGAGAGCATCCGTAAGATGTATGATGGACTGAGCGATTACCAGAAGAAATTCGTTTCCAAAGATTCCTGGAAGAAGTTTGAAGAACTTGAGGCAAGATTAAAAGAACTGATCAAGGCAAACGAATCTGCAGATGGATCTGACAAAACAGACAAATCTGACAAAGCGGATGGAACAGACAAAACTGACAGTACAGGCAAGACGGACAGCACAGGCAAGACTGACAGTACAGACAAGACGGATAGCACAGACAAATCTGATAGTACAGGCAAAACAGACAGTACAGACAAATCGGAAGATGCTGGCAGGACAGACAAAACAGAAGAAACAGAAAGTGCAGGATCAGGAGATACAACAGATAACAGTTCAGACAGGACAGAGTAACAGGAGATGGGGTTATGAATAAAATTAATAACCAATTCACTTCGATTGAACAGATCACGGACCGTTATCTTGGTACCGGAAAAGGAAATTCCACAGTCAATGCATCGGGATTGTCCTTTGAGGAAATTTTAAAACAGAAACAGGATGTTTCTGAGAGCTTGGAACTGAAATTTTCCAAACATGCCTCCATGAGACTGGAGAACAGAAAGATCAATCTGTCAAAAGAACAGAGCGAACGGCTGGAGAGTGGAGTTCAAAAAGCAAGTGAAAAGGGAATTCGGGAGTCACTCGTAATCGTTGATTCTCTGGCATTCATTGTAAATGTCCCAAACAAAACAGTTGTGACGGCAATGGACCGCACGGAATCCGATGACAACATATATACCAATATTGATGGCGCAGTGATCATATAGCTGGACCTTAGGGGAGCAATCGGTTTCTGACTGACAGAAGAAACCAGACACCCTGCGCCAAAAGAACTTTAGGAGGTCATTTCATTATGATGAGATCAATGTACTCTGCTGTGTCAGGTTTAAAGACACATCAGACAAGAATGGACGTGATCGGTAACAATATCGCCAACGTCAACACAGTAGCTTTTAAATCTTCTTCCGTAACATTCAGTGATATCTTATATCAGACCACTTCGAATGCATCCGGAGCAAACGCAACCACTGGTACCGGCGGTGTCAATGCAAAACAGATCGGTCTCGGTACAACTGCGGCAGCAACCAAAGTCAGCATCACTTCTGCAGGTGCATCTGAGACAACCGGAAATCCATTTGATATCCGTCTGACCGATAAAAACTCAACAAACTTCTTTATTGTAAACAATGGTTCTGAGAATGTATTTACCCGTTCCGGTTCTTTCTATGTAGACGGTTCCGGTAACTTATGTATGTCCTCAACAGGTTATACGGTTATGGGATGGCAGGTTGACGAGACAACAGGTGAAATCCGTAAGGATACTGTTTCGGCACTCCGTATCATGCAGGAGAAGAACCTGACTTCTGCACCGGAAGCAACCACACAGGCTACCATCGCTGGTGTGCTGGATGAGAATGATGCGGATGTTAAGAGTGATGCCGGAAAAGTTATGAATCTTAACTTTTACGATAATCTTGGCTATCAGTACACAGCAAAATTTGCAATCAAGGCAACTGCGAAAGATGGAGAGTATACAGTAGAACTGACATCTATTTTAGATAGCAATAATAAGAATATTACTGAGGGATTCACACAGGCACAGATGAAAGAAATCTTTGGTAATACAGATACAGAGACAACAATTGCTTCTTATTCATCAACCTTGCCGGGATGTGGATATACTTTTGATCCGAAAACTGGAAAACTGACAGATGATAATGCGAATAATGCTGAGGTAGCTATTAATACAGACGGAACTATTGGAAACACTGGCAAAACTATTAAAGACGTTTTTGGCGTTTCCGATGGAAATTTTAAAAACATACAGGATAGTGACAAAGCAGGTAATGATGATTATAAATTTGAAAGGGTTAAAAATGCAGACGGATCTTTTTCTTATCAGATTAAAAAGAAAAGCGCAACTAATTTATTAAAATTCAATACAGAGGATGGAAAGTTTAACAGCATTGGTGGCGGAACAGATAAGAGTGTGGAATTGAATCTGAACACTACAAGCTTAAACGCCAATGGAAACTTTGCCAATATCAATGTAGATTTCTCCCAGTGCTTAAACTACAATAACAGCGGTAAATCCACAATCGGCGCAGATGCCGGAGCAGTGGACGGTACAACCGGAAAAGGACGCAAGCTTGGTGCAATGACAGGTATCTCCATTGACACAAACGGACGTATCTATGGTACATACGACAATGGTAATACGGAATTGTTGGGACAGATCGCAGTTGCACAGTTCTCCAACGCATCCGGTCTTGAGAAAGTCGGAGAGAGCTGCTACCGCACAACCTTAAACTCCGGTGAGTTCGATGGAATCGGTGTGGAGATTTCCGCAGACGGATCTTCCATGACAACCGGTGAGCTGGAAATGTCAAACGTAGATCTTTCCACAGAGTTTACTTCCATGATCACAACACAGCGTGGTTTCCAGGCAAACTCCCGTGTTATTACAACTTCCGATACATTATTAGAAGAACTTGTAAACTTAAAACGATAATATAAACTGAATGGAGGAATCTGTAAAACGTTATAGATTCCTCCTTGATTAGAAATAACATAAAAAAGTAACGATTATTTAGTAAATATGTTCCATACTACAACAAGATATGGTATACTAAGCATTGTTCCATTGTTTTTATTGTCTGTTTTAATAGGGAAAGGATGAACACTATGATCGAAGTGACAAGATTAAATGGTACACAGATTTTGGTCAATGCGGATCTGATCGAACTTGTCGAAGAAACACCGGACACCGTGATTACTTTCACGACAGGACGCAAAATAATTGTAAAAGAAAGTAGACAACAGATAAAAAGTTTAGTAAAATCATATAAGCGGGAAATTATGGAAACTGGATTTAAAGCAGAAAATGAGAATTAAATTTTAAATATATTAACAAGGATGGCAGGTGGAAGATATGGATATCGCATCTTTAGCCGGTATAATACTCGGCGCAGTAATGTTTGTATTCGGTGTTTTCAGTAATGGTGGATTTGAAGCTTTGAAAAACATGGTTGATTCGGCGTCTATCATCATAACAGTCGGAGGTTCTATCTCCGGTGTACTGGCAGCACACAAGTTACCGGATTTCATTAACGGACTGAAGGGTATTACACTTACCTTCAAGGAAAAGGCAGAAGATCCGGCAGAGACAATCAAAAAGATCATTGATCTCTCTAATGTGGCAAGAAAAGAAGGCTTGCTCGCATTAGAGGAAGCAGCCAATGATATTGAAGACGATTTTATGAAAAAGGGCGTAATGCTTGTTGTGGATGGTACGGATCCGGAACTGGTGCGTGGCATCATGGAGACAAGCCTGTCCTGTATGGAAGAAAGACATAAGAAAGTAATCGCATTCTGGGAGAAATGGGCAGAATTAGGTCCTGCATGGGGTATGATCGGTACGCTGATCGGTCTTATTAACATGCTTAGGAATCTGGAAGATGCATCGAGTATCGGACCGGCTATGTCGGTTGCCCTGGTCACTACATTATATGGTTCATTGATCGCCAACTGGCTTTGTAATCCAACTGCGTCAAAGCTTAAGGTGAATAATGAGAGAGAAGTTGCAATAAAAGAAATGATCGTGGAAGGATTGCTTTCCATTCAGGCAGGTGAAAATCCGCGCGTCATTGAAGAAAAGCTGAAATCATTCCTGACACCACAGGCAGTAGGAAGTCTCGGAGAAGGTGATGAAGCAGCCGGAGGTGAAGCATAGTGGCAAGAAAGAAGACAGAAGAAGCACCGGCAGGCGCTCCGGCATGGATGGCGACGTTTAGTGATCTTATGAATTTACTTCTTTGCTTTTTCGTTTTACTGTTTTCTATGTCAACAGTGGATGCTGAGAAGTTTGAGATGGTGATTGCATCTTTGCAGAGCAGCTTTAGTATTCTGCCGAGTGGTGGAGCTTCCATCGGAGATGGTGAGATGGTTTCTTCCGGCGTGAGCCAGTTACAGATGTATGACATCTATTATAATCAGATGGCAAATACGCAGACGACAGAGGATACATCAGAAAGTTCAGATGTTGCGGAAGAGTACAAAGAGGAAGCGCTTGCCGAGTCAGAACAGATGGCAGAGCAGGTGCAGGATCTTGTAGCACAATATGGCATACAGGATCAGGTGGAAATCGATTTTAATGCGGAATATGTGCTGTTGAATTTAAATGGTGCAGTGCTGTTTGATTCCGGAAAATCTGAGATCAAGTCAGAAGCCTATCCTTTGATGGATAAGATTGGAAAGATTCTTCAGAGTTATCAGCAGAACATGATAGAGATAGAGGGACATACGGATAATGTTCCGTTCACGCATTCTTCAAAATATGAGAACAATGATGTGCTTTCGATGTATCGTGCTTTGTATGTCGCGGATTACATGCGTGATATCACGACGATAGAACCTTCGCATATCAAGTCATCCGGACGAGGGGAATATGTACCGATTGCGGACAACTCCACACCGGAAGGAAGGGCACGGAACAGACGTGTTGAGATTAAGATTTATAATTCCTATTATTCTGAAATAAATTAATAAAAGAAAGGCACAGACAATGAAAAAGAATCTGATGACAGTAATTATCCTTGCATTAGTGCTGGTGAATCTCGTATTGACTGCTATTCTTGCTTTTACGATCATTCCACAGACAAGAAAATCTAATCAGCTGATCGACAAGATCGCATCGGCAATTGATCTGGAATTAGAGGACGGTGGCAACAAAGATACTTCTGCAGTTCCGGTGGAAGACATTGAAGTTTATGATATTGAAGCCAGCTTTACCGTCAACTTAAGTCCAAGCGGCGATGGAAAAGACCATGTAGCTGTATTTTCTATCGGTTTGTCACTGAATACAAAGAGTGACGGATACAAGAGCATAGGTACGGAAGGATTGAAAGCGAAGGAAACATTGATCAAAAATGATATCAATACCATTGTTTCCGGATATACAATGGAACAGTTCCGGGAGGACGAGCAGAGCGTTAAAGATGCTATTCTCGAAGATCTGCAGGAGATGTTCGGTTCTGACTTTATCGTTGGGGTAAGTTTCTCCAGTGTAAATACGCAGTAAATTAGAATGCTAGGTGGTGAAAGAGAATGGGTGAAGTCTTATCTCAAAATGAGATAGATAGTCTTCTGCAGGCATTGAGCAGTGGAGAGCTTGATGCTGAGGACATGAAAGAAAAAGACGAAAAACAAGTGAAAAATTATGATTTTACCCGTCCGGCAAAGTTCTCGAAAGAGCATTTGCGTACGTTGGAAATCATTTTTGAACATTATGGAAGACTTCTTTCAACGAACCTGCCTGTCTATTTGAGGAAAACAGTTCAGGTAGAGGTGATGAATTCAGAGGCAGTAACTTATTCTGAATTTACGAATGCGCTGTCGAATCCGGTTTTACTTGGATTGGTGAATGTATCGCCTTTGAGTGGCAGCATTATTATTGAACTTGCTGATAATTTAGGATATGCGATCGTGGATCGAATGCTCGGAGGTGTTGGTGCACCACTTGATAAGCCGAGAGATTTCTCGGAGATTGAGCTTCTGATTCTGGAGAGAATTTACAATGTATGTGTAAGCCTTCTCCCGGAACCTTGGTCGAGCGTCTGTGAGATTAGTCCGCGGCTGGAAAGGATTGAGACGAATTCCCAGTTCGCACAGATCATTTCACCGACAGAGATGATTGCATTAGTGACATTACATATCAAGATTGGCGATGTGGAAGGTCTTATGAATATCTGTCTTCCGTATCTGACATTGGAAAGTGTCATGGACAAGCTGAATACGAAGTTCTGGTATTCCAATCTTCAGGAACGCGATGATACGCAGTACACAGATGCAATCGAGGCTTTGATCTCAAAAGCGAAGATCCCTGTGAAAGCAGTTTTGGGTACGAGTACGATTTCAGTGGATGATTTTGTGAATCTTCAGGTTGGAGATATTATCCGATTGGATTCGAATGTGAATCAGGATTTGAATATATTTGTCGGAAATATTAAAAAATTTACTGCTCTGCCGGGAGCTGTCGGCGATAATTATGCAGTAAGAGTTACATCAGTGGTAAGAGAGGAGCAGTAGTAATGGATGGTGTTTTATCACAGGAAGAAATCAATGCATTGCTGAATTCCCCAGAGGATAATGCAGATCAGGATGATCTGCTGACAAGCGCGGAAAAAGACGCAATTGGCGAGATTGCCAATATCAGTATGGGTACAGCAGCTACAACATTGTTTTCCCTTGTTAACCGTAAGGTAGAAATTTCGACACCGGTTGTTTCCTTTGCAACGTGGAGCGATATCTGCGATGCATATGAGAAGCCGTGTGTATTTATTCGGATAGCGTATACAGTTGGATTAGACGGAAGCAATATTCTTGTTTTAAAAGAGCATGATGTGAAAGTCATCACAGACCTGATGATGGGCGGCGATGGTACGAACACAGACGGAGAGTTAGGAGAATTGCATTTGAGTGCGATCAGCGAGGCGATGAACCAGATGATGGGTTCTGCGGCAACTTCTCTTTCTTCCATGCTGAATAAGAAGATTGATATCAGTCCACCAGTCGCAGATCTTATTGATCTGAAGGAAAGCATTGATGAGAGAGCAATTGATGAATTTTTATCAGGTTCATTTGTAAAGATTGCATTCAAAATGGAGATTGGCGATCTTGTTGACAGTGAGATTATGCAGTTATATCCGATTTCCTTTGCAAAAGAGATGTGTGCAAATATCACGAAGAATATGGAAGCAGATTCTGAATCAACATCAAATGATACAGAGAAGAAGGCAGGCGGACAATCCGCAGCACCTCAGCCTCAGATGAATCAGCAGATGGGTCAGCCAATGGGAGGACAGCAGGTTATGGATCAGCAGATGGGACAACCAATGATGGGTCAGCCAATGATGGGACAGCCAATGATGGGACAGCCGATGATGGCACCGAATATGAATCAGATGTATACACAGCCGGTTAATGTTCAGCCGGCACAGTTTCAGGCTTTTAATCCAAACATTGCACAGGTTGCAGGGGCGGAGAATATCGGTCTTATTATGGATGTGCCGCTTGAAGTGACTGTGGAGCTTGGAAGAACTACAAAGTCGATCCATGAAATTTTGGATTTCGCACCTGGTACGATCATTGAGTTGAATCGAATCGCCGGTGAACCAATAGATATTCTTGTAAACGGAAAATACGTTGCCAAGGGTGAAGTCGTAGTAATTGAAGAAAGTTTTGGTGTGAGAATCACCGAGATTGTAAAATAAGATAGGAAAGAAGAGGAGAAACAAATAATATGGCTAAAGTAATGATTTGTGATGACGCAGCATTTATGAGAATGATGATTAAGGATATTTTAACTAAGAATGGTTATGAGATCGCTGCCGAAGCTGAAAACGGACAGAAAGCAGTTGAAAAATATCCGGAAGTAAAACCAGATCTTGTATTAATGGATATCACAATGCCTGAGATGGATGGAATCGAAGCATTAAAGAAGATCAAAGCATTAGATCCAGGTGCAAAGATCATTATGTGTTCTGCAATGGGACAGCAGGCAATGGTTATCGAGGCAATTCAGGCAGGAGCAAAAGACTTTATCGTAAAACCATTTCAGGCAGAGCGAGTTCTTGAAGCAGTAAAAAAAGTTGTAGGTTAATATGATATTACTCAGTTCTGCATTGGGCAGTTTCCTTCAACTCATAGGCGTATTGATCATTTTTATTGTTGTCCTGTTCATCACGTTTTATACAACGAAGTGGATCGGCAATTATCAGAAGACGAATCTGGTCAACAAGAATTTACAGATTGTGGAATCAATACGTGTTGGAAATAATAAGTTCATTGCGATTGTGAAGGCAGGAGAGGTTTATCTTGTGGTTGCAGTTGGTAAGGATGAAGTCACTTTACTGACACAGCTTACAGAAGAACAGCTCAGTGAAATACCTGATTTTTCCGCAATGCAGAATAAGTTTCCAATGGATGGAAAGGCTGCACAGGAAAATTTTCATGAGATTTTAGAACGCATGAAAAAACATTTTCCAAAGAAATAGGTTTTAATTATGACAAAGGCTAAAAAAACATATTGTATGGTATCGTTTATCGTAGCTGCGGTTGTACTGGTGCTGACATTGTCATTGTCGATAGGAGGCTCCACTGTATATGCAGCTTCCATGGACCCGGACAGTATTACGGATTTTACCAATACGGATTCAACAGAGAGTGCAGCGCGCGCGGTAGAGGATAACACAAATGGTTTGACAATTTCATATAACAATGATGGTGGCTCTTTATCAGCACCAGTGAAAATGCTTCTTGTATTGACAATTTTATCACTGGCGCCTTCGATACTGATCATGCTGACATCCTATACAAGAATTATCATTGTATTGCATTTCCTGCGTACCGCGATTGGAACGCAGACAGCACCACCGAATCAGGTGTTGATCGCATTGGCTTTGTTTTTGACATTTTTCATTATGTGGCCGACGTTTCAGCAGATCAACACAGAGGCGATACAGCCGTTAGATCAGGGTGAGATCACTACCGAGGAAGCTTTTACGATTGCACAGGGACCGCTTCGGGAGTTTATGTATGGGCAGACACAGGAAAAGGATTTAAAACTGTTCGTTGATATCTCGAATGAGACTTACGACAGTTATGATGATGTTCCGATGACAACACTGGTTCCGGCATTTATCTTAAGTGAATTAAGAGCTGCATTTATTATCGGTTTTGTGATTTATATTCCGTTTATCGTAATCGATATGGTCGTGGCATCCGTGCTGATGTCTATGGGTATGATGATGTTACCGCCGACGACGATCTCGCTTCCATTTAAGATATTGCTTTTTATTCTGGCAGATGGATGGGATCTTGTGATCGGAAGTCTTGTAAAAACGTTTTATTAGTGGAATCTGAGGTGAGTAGATATGATAACAGAAGGACAGGTTCTTGATATTGCAAGAGAGGCTATTTATTACATTATTATCTGTAGTGCGCCTGTTTTGTTAATCTCACTGGTAGTCGGTTTGATTATCAGTATTTTTCAGACAGTGACATCCATTCAGGAGCAGACACTTACGTTTGTACCAAAGATTCTTGCAGTTTTTATTGGAATGATGATCTTTGGTTCATGGATTTTGAACCAGTTGTCAGGATTTGTGACGACCTTATGGTCGAACTTCAGTTTGTATCTTGGATAGGTTTGACATATGGTGCAGTATTCGTTTTCATTAGAAAATTTTGAAATTTTTATCTTAATACTTGTTCGTGTATCCTGTTTTATCTATATTGCGCCATTTTATGGAATGGCAAATGTACCGAATCAGGTGAAAATAGGGTTATCTGCTTTCATTACACTGCTTGTGTATGGTTTTGCAGATTTTTCACAGATCGAATATACAGGACTTATAGGATATGCAGTCATTGTTTTAAAAGAGGGAATTACAGGGTTGCTGATTGGACTTGCTGCAAACGTTTGTAATTCCATTATTTTATTTGCGGGTAATATTATTGATATGGATATCGGTCTTTCAATGGCAACCGAATTTGACCCGATCAATAATGCGCAGGTAACTTTGACAGGAAATCTGTATAATTACTTTATTCTGATGCTTTTAGTCGTGACAGACATGCATCATTATATTTTAAGAGCCTTTATTGATGCATTTACAGTCATACCGATCAATGGTCAGGTATTTGACTGGAATCATCTGATGAAATCCATGACGACTTATATGGGGGATATGTTTGTGATCGCATTCCGGATTATTTTACCGGTGTTTGCATGCATTATGATCTTAAACTGTATCCTTGGTATCATGGCGAAGGTTTCGCCGCAGATGAATATGTTTGCGGTCGGTATGCAGATGAAGATTCTGGTAGGATTTGTTGTGTTATTTCTGACCGTCACGCTGCTGCCAAGTGTGGCAAATTTCATTTTTACTGAAATGAAAAAACTGATGGTGCTTTTTATAGAAGGCATGTATTGAGGATGACACGGATTAAATATAAAGGAATGTAGGAACTTGGAACAGCAGACACAGTTGCATTTGATCATGGAATGGAACCTTCAGTGGTTTGCAAAAGATGGTCCCGGCGGTGAGAAAACAGAGCCGGCGACTGCAAAGAAACTGAGGGAGGCAAGAGAGGATGGTAAAGTCGCAAAAAGCAAGGAGCTGACGGCGGCATTTGATCTTATCGTTTTATTTCTTGTTTTAAAAATTTTTATATCATTTGTAGGAAACAGGCTCATGAATGGATTTACCGATTTTTATGGGCGGATTCCTGATTTTGTGAAAGAAAATGCAGTGGATGTGACTGCCAAGTCTGTCTCATCACTGCTGTCAGATGTATTGATACAGATTTTAATTACCTGTGCGCCTTTCTTTGCATTTGGTTTTATCGTAACAGCCTTGATCAGTGTGATACAGGTTGGGTGGAAAGTAACAGGCAAACCCTTACAGCCAAAGTTTGATAAGTTTAATCCAATTAATGGATTTAAGAGGATTTTTTCCAAGGATTCTATTTTTGAACTGATTAAATCCATTTTAAAAATTTTTGTGATCATCTATGTTGCATATACCTCAATTAAAGGGAATGCGCAGGATATTTTTATACTTTATGAGATCCCTTTGATGCAGGCAATCCTGCTTTGCGGAACGGTGATCATTAATGCAGGTTTGAAAATCAGTCTCGTCTATTTAGTCATTGGTCTGGCAGATTTTATTTATCAGAAGTATCGTTTTAATGAAGATATGAAGATGACCAAGCAGGAAGTGAAGGACGAGTTTAAAAATACAGAGGGTAATCCGGAAATCAAGGGCAGACAGAGACAGCGTATGCGCGAGGCTTCCAGAAGACGTATGATGCAGGACGTTCCCAAAGCGGACGTTGTCATCACAAACCCGACTCACTTTGCGGTTGCGATCAAGTATGATGCAGAGACTTCAAAAGCACCGGTCGTTCTTGCAAAGGGAGAAGATTATCTGGCACAGAAAATCAAAGAGGCTGCCAGGGAACATCATATTGAGATTGTGGAGAATAAACCACTTGCGCGAATGTTGTATGCAAACGTGGATATCGGGCAGGAAATTCCACCGGAATTGTATCAGGCAGTTGCCGAGATCCTTGCAATGGTTTACAATATGAGAGAAAAATAATTTGAGAGATAGACTAAGGAGGAAAAGGCATGAAAAAAGCAGACGTCGGTGTCGCACTATATTTGCTTGCAGCTGTCATTTTTTTCATTGTTCCAATTAGTTCCACCTTATTGGATGTAATGATCGCGATCAATATCGCGATTGCTTTGATTATATTGTTTAATACTTTGTTCGTGAAGGAAGTACTCGATATGTCTTTCTTCCCGACTCTTTTACTGTTCACGACTATTTTCAGAATTTCCCTGAACGTATCGTCTACCAGACTGATCCTTTCAACAGGAGCACCTGGTAATGTTGTCACAACGTTTGGCCAGTTCGTTGGTGGTGGTGATCTTGTCATTGGTATGATCGTGTTTATCATACTCGTTATTATCCAGTTCGTTGTTATTAATAAAGGTTCCGAGCGAGTGGCAGAGGTAACAGCACGTTTCACTCTGGATGCTATGCCTGGTAAGCAGATGGCGATCGACGCCGACTTAAATACCGGTGCGATCACAGAGAAGGAAGCGAGAGACCGCAGAAATAAGATTCAGGAAGAATCCAGTTTCTTTGGTTCCATGGATGGTGCTACAAAGTATGTAAAGGGAGATGCAACAGCAGGTCTTATCATTACGTTTGTCAACCTGATCGGTGGTACGGTTATGGGTGTGATGAGTCAGGGACTAGCTTTTTCAGAGGCAATCCAGCAGTATGGGATTCTTACCATTGGTGATGGACTCTGTTCCCAGATTCCGTCTCTTTTGATTTCACTGTCAACCGGTATTCTTGTAACAAAGGCTTCCAAGGAAGCAGATTTTGGTACGGTTCTGGTAAAACAGCTTTTTGGTATCCCGAAGGTTCTTTATCTTGTTGGTGCAACACTTGCATTCCTTGGAATTGTAACACCACTGACGTGGTATCTTTTTGTCGGACTTGGACTTGTGTTTATTATCTCAGGTCGTATGATGGATAAGAATATTCAGGTAGAGAGCATTGAGGAGGAAGTGAGCGAGGCAGAGACTGAGGCGGAGGAGATCCGCAAACCGGAGAATGTTGTTTCACTGCTTCAGGTAGACCCAATCGAACTGGAGTTTGGATATGGTATTATTCCGCTTGCAGATGTAAATCAGGGTGGAGATCTTTTGGATCGTGTCGTTATGATCCGAAGACAGATCGCGTTGGAACTTGGTACCGTTGTGCCGATTATTCGTCTGCGTGATAATATCCAGCTGAATCCGAACCAGTATATTATTAAGATCAAGGGTATCCAGGTGACAGAGGGAGAGATCCTTTTTGACCATTATATGGCGATGAATCCGGGATATGTTGAGGAAGAGATCACAGGTATTCCGACATTTGAGCCGTCCTTCCATTTGCCTGCAATCTGGATCACAGAGAGCCAGAGGGAGAGAGCGGAGAGTCTTGGTTATACGGTTGTTGATCCACCGTCCATTATTGCAACACATCTGACGGAAGTGATCCGTAACCATATTGCAGAACTACTCACAAGACAGGATGTTCAGAATCTGGTCAACAATCTGAAAGAGAGCAATCCGGTTCTTGTGGACGAACTGATACCAAAATTGCTTGGTCTTGGTGAAGTACAGAAAGTATTACAGAATTTATTGAGCGAGGGAATTTCCATCCGTGATCTTTTAACTATTTTTGAAACACTTGCAGATCATGCCGCAGTGACCAGAGATACGGATGTCCTGACAGAATATGTGCGCCAGAGCTTAAAGAGAGCAATCTCAAATAAGTTCTTCCCGGCAAATGAGACGACCAGTGTCATTACTTTAGATCCGAAGATTGAGCAGGAAATCATGTCCTCTGTAAAACAGACCGAGCAGGGAGCTTATCTGACATTAGATCCGGATCGTACCAAGGCAATTATGTCCTCACTGGAACAGGAAGTTGCAAAACTTGAGAATATGGGTAAAAATGCGATTGTGATCACATCGCCGATTGTCCGTATGTACTTTAAGAAATTAACGGAAGATTACTTTAAGGATCTGATCGTAGTTTCCTATAATGAAGTGGAATCGAATATTGAATTACAATCAGTAGGGATGGTGACAGCATAAATGACAATAAAAAAATTCCAGGGAAAAACACAGGAAGAGGCAACCGAGAAGGCAAGACAGGAGCTTGGAGCAGCTACTGTTGTGATGAATGTGAAAGAGATAAAACCGAAGGGACTTTTTGGATTTTTAAAAGGTTCTACCTATGAGGTTACGGCTGCAATCGAGGAGAAAGAACAGTTTTTAAATGCTGTCCAGATGGCGGCAATGCAACAGAAAAAGATTGAAAATATTAATCTCGCGGCGGATGAAAAAATTGATATTCCGGTTCAGACAGAAAAAGCTCCTGAGACAGCTCCGGTTTATAAACGTCCGGCATTTTCCGAGAAGGAAGACTCCATTGCAAAAAGCGGAAGCGACATTGAAAAGAAATTAGAGAATCTTTCTAATATTTTAGAGAAAAAGCTTACAGAGGACGCAATCCGTGAACCGGAAATTCCAGCTACACCGAAGCCTTCACCAAAGAATCTTGAAAACTTCAAGTTTATGAAAATGCTTTACCGTACGATGTTAAACAATGACGTGAACGAGAAGTATGTGAATCAGATTTTAGATGAAGCTGAGAAGGTGACAAACAGCGGCAGCAATGTGGATATTATTCTTTCCAATGTTTATCAGAAGATGATCTTAAAACTTGGGGAGCCGAACTGTATTGACTTGTCAGGAAAGAAACCTCGTGTTATATTTTTTATAGGACCTACAGGCGTAGGCAAAACAACCACGATCGCAAAGATCGCAGCCAAATACAAAGTAGAGCATGATAAAAAGGTGGCAATGCTGACAGCCGATACCTACCGTATCGCGGCGGCAGAGCAGTTGAAGATTTATGCCAATATTTTAGATGCGCCGGTAAAAATCGTATATTCTGCGGAGGAACTCAATCAGGCATTGGATACACTCACAGAATATGATCTTGTATTTGTTGATACTGCAGGATTTTCTCATAGGAATGAGGAACAGCGTGAAGATATTAAGAAACTGATCGATGGTCTTGATGAAAAATATGAGAAGGAAGTTTATCTTGTTTTAAGTGCTACGACCAAATACAAGGATCTTATGGAGATTGTTGATATTTATAAGGAAATCGCAGACTATAAGATTATTTTTACAAAATTAGATGAAACCACTTCGTTTGGCAACATTTTAAATATCCGGTTATATTCAGGAGCCGACCTGTCTTATATGACAAACGGTCAGAGCGTTCCGGATGATTTTGATGTATTTAATACCCAGATGGTGGTAAAACAGCTACTTGGAGGAAAGTAACGGATGGATCAGGCAGAAGAGCTGCGTAATGTGATCAAAAAACAGAATCAGAGAATTAAAAAGCCGGCCCGGATCATTACGATCACAAGTGGAAAAGGTGGTGTCGGGAAGTCTAACATCGCCGTGAATCTTGCTGTGCAGTTTCAGCGCATGGGGAAAAAAACCATTATTTTTGATGCGGATTTCGGACTGGCGAATGTGGAAGTGATGTTTGGAACCATTCCAAAATACACTTTAAGCGATCTGATCTATCATGACAAAGAGATTGAGGATATCATTACAGACGGACCGGAAGGAGTCGGCTTTATATCCGGCGGTTCCGGAATTATGGGACTGAATAATCTGACACCAGATCAGATCAGTTATCTGGTGAAGTCGGTTGAAAAGCTGTCTTCTATGGCGGATGTCGTGATCGTTGACACAGGTGCCGGAATTTCGGACAGTGTGATGGAATTTGTGGCATCAAGCCCGGAGATTTTACTTGTGACAACGCCGGAACCGAGCTCGCTGACGGACGCATATTCACTGCTTAAAATGCTTTACCGTAATCCAAAATACGATAAAAATGAGTCCGTGATCCATGTGATAACAAACCGTGCAATGTCGCAGAGTGAAGGAAAAATGGTATTTGATAAGTTGAATTCTGTTGTAAAACAGTTTCTGGATGGTTTTATCGAATACATAGGAATTATTCCGCAGGACGCGATGCTTGAGAAGGCGGTGCGCATACAAAAGCCGGTATCGATTGTATCGCCGAATGCAAAATCAGCGAAAAGATTTGAAGAGCTGGCGCAGTATTTGTGGACAGGTGGGGAACAGAATGCATCCGGGCAGAATGCTCTCCGGCAATTTTTGACAAAATTATTTAACCTTTCATAAGGAGAGGAGTTTTATGGCAGTTACAGATTTGATAAAGCCTGGTGATAAGATCGACATCAGGTTACTACAGCAGGTTGAGAATGAAGAACGGACCGGAGATATCATTAAAGTTTATAAGAGTCAGGTCCTTGATATAAATAAGCGCGGAAATGTCGAGATCGCAATGCCGACAGAAGGATCAAAGCTGCTTCTTCTTCCGCTGAATGTGCGATTTGAGTTTGTATTTTATTCCGGAGGCTTTTTATATAAGAGCATCGGACAGGTAGTAGAACGCTTTAAAAGAGATAATATCTATACGTTAGAGGTAGAATTAAAGACGCGTCTTGAGAAGTTCCAGCGCAGGGAGTTTTACCGTTATGAATGTTCGGTGGATTTCAAATTTTTTGAACTGACAGAAAAGCAGGCAGAACTTGAGACAGTTGAGGAAATCTATGCGGAACTCCGTGAAGACCATTTCCTTGATAAAATAAAAAACGGAACGATCGTAGATATCAGTGGTGGTGGCATCCGTTTTAATTCTGACACAGAGTTAAAAAGCAGAGATCACATCCTTGCGGTAGTTCATCTTGCAAATGAAAAAATGAACCGGGAATTTAATCTTGTTGGTTCCGTGATTTCCTGTGAAAAACGGAACCAGGTGCAGGAGAAGAAATATGTTTCCCGCGTTAAGTTTATGATCAAGGACGACAAAATAAGAGAAGACATTATTCGATATATTTTTGAAGAGGAACGATTAACACGTCAAAAGGATAAAAGGTAGACATTATGAAAAAAAATATTCTTGTTGTTGATGACTCTGCACTCATGAGAAGGGTAATATGTGATATAATCAATTCAGATGATACATTTCAGGCAACAGATGTATGCCGGGACGGTCTTGAAGCATATGAGAAGTTAAAAACCAGAAGTTATGACGGTGTGGTTCTCGATGTGAATATGCCGAGGATGGATGGTCTGGAACTTTTAGACAAACTTCAGAAGGAACACATCAAATCCAATATCGTAATGGTCAGCACGACAACGACAAAGGATGCGGATGTGACGATCCTTGCGATGGAACGCGGAGCGTTAGATTTTGTCACAAAGCCTTCGAATGTGATTGAAGCAAAAGGTGAAGTTTTTAAGAATGAACTTTTAAATATTTTAAATGCGGTCTTAAAAACAGAACGGACAAGATCACTTGAACGGAAGGCTCCAGTGAAGCCTGTAGTTACATTAGCACGAAGCAATCCGTCTGCCGGGAAACGGTTTAAGAATAAGATTGTGGCTCTCGCATGTTCCACAGGAGGTCCGAAAGCGCTGCAGAGTGTGATTCCATATCTGCCAGCAAATCTGGACGCGCCTATGGTTCTTGTGCAGCATATGCCAGCCGGATTTACCAATTCCATGGCAAACCGTTTAGATGAGATCAGCAAGATCCATGTGAAGGAAGCACAGGAGGGAGAGATTCTGAAAAAGGGAATCGTTTATATCGCTCCGGGTGGAAAGCATATGGAGGTTAAGAAGTGTCCGGATGGTTCACACAAGATCGCATTTAATGATATGCCGCCGATCGGAGGACTGAAGCCTTGTGCCAATATCACTTATGATTCTTTAAGAACCTGTGGGTTTGATCAGGTTGTATGTGTTGTCCTTACAGGAATGGGCGCTGACGGCACGAATGGAATCCTGGAATTATCAAAAAGTAAACCAATTTATACGATTGCACAGGATGCAAATACCTGTGTGGTATATGGCATGCCGAAGTCAATCGTAGAGACAGGACTTGTAAATGAAGTCCTTCCATTAACAGAAATTGCAAATTCAATCACAAAGAATGTGGGGGTAAAATAACATGGATGTAAGCCAGTATCTGGAAATATTTATTGATGAATCAGAAGAACATCTGCAGACATTAAGCGATTGTATTATGGTTCTTGAAAAGGAGCCGGACAATAAGGATACGATCAATGAAGTGTTCCGTGCCGCACACTCCTTAAAGGGTATGGCAGGAACCATGGGATTTAAGAGAATGCAGCATTTGACACATGATATGGAAAACGTATTTCAGGAAGTGCGAAGTGACCGTGTCAAAGTGACAAGCGGAATGATCGATCTCTTATTCAAATGTCTGGATGCATTGGAAGGATATCTTGACAATATCAAGAGCACTTCTGATGAGGGAACCGAAGATAATGAAGTCATCATTAAGGAATTAAATGACTTTATCGCAAAAGCAGACGGTGAGGCAGCTGCAGAGAGCGAACCAAAAGCTCAGGCAGTGGCAGAAGCAGCTCCGGCAGCACCACAGGAAGAAAAAGCAGAGCAGGAAAAAATAGAACTTACGGACGAGGAGAAAAAAGCTGTCCGTGAAGCAGAGACAAATGGCCAGCATATTTATGCCATGACTGTTCATATCCAGAAGGACTGCCTTTTGAAAGCAGCCCGTGCATTCTTAGTATTTAAGGCAGTGGAAGATTTTGGACAGATCCTTGTTTACCGTCCAAGTTCACAGGACATTGAGGATGAGAAGTTTGAGCTCGAGTTCAGCTTTTTCTTAGCTTCTGAAGAAGCATCCGACAAGATCGTTGCTGCAGCAAAAGCTGTATCTGAGATTGAGAAAGTTGATTTAGAAGAAATTCATCTTGATGAATATGTAAAAGAAACAGAACCGCAGGAAGAACAGCCGGCACAGGAAACCGCAGCCGAGCAGAAAGAAACTCCGGCAGAGGCTCCAAAAGCTGCAGAGAAGAAAGCTCCGGCAGCAAAGAAACAGACCAATGCAAAGCCTGTAACCGGAAGAACCGTCCGTGTGGATATAGAGAAGCTGGATGCGCTGATGAATCAGGTATCAGAGCTTATCATTGCAAAGAACAGTCTGGTATCGATCAGTTCCAGCGAGAGCGGTGAGTATCAGAACCAGTCTTTCCATGAGCAGATCGAATACTTAGAGCGAATCACAACGAACCTTCATGAATCCGTCATGAAAGTCCGGATGGTTCCTATTGAAAGCGTTGTAAATAAATTCCCTCGTATGATCCGTGACCTTTCCCGTAAATTAGGAAAGAAAATGGAACTTTACATGACTGGTGAAGACACAGAGTTAGACAGAACTGTAGTTGACCAGATCGGAGATCCACTTCAGCATTTACTCCGTAACTCTGCAGACCATGGACTTGAGGACAATGCAACCCGTGTAGAGAGAGGAAAACCGGAAGTTGGTTCTATCTTCTTAAAGGCATTCCAGGAAGGTAATAACGTTATCATTGAAGTTGGGGATGACGGTAATGGTATTGATGTTGCAGCCGTAAGAGATAAAGCGATAGAGCGTGGCGTTATCACCGCAGAGCAGGCAGAGAACATGACACAGAAGGAGTTCATCAATCTCTTATTCCTTCCAAGCTTCTCTATGGCAAAGAAGATTACCGATATCTCAGGCCGTGGCGTTGGACTTGACGTTGTAAAATCAAACATCGAGGCACTCGGTGGTGATGTGGAAGTCCATACAAAACTTGGAGAGGGAACAACCTTCATTGTACGTTTACCATTGACACTTGCAATCATCCAGGCATTAATGGTTGAGATCCGTGATGAAAAATATGCGATCGCTCTTGGGTCTATTTCCAATATCGAGAGTATTCCAGTCAATGAGATCAAGTATGTTCAGGCTCAGGAAGTCATTCATCTGCGTGGCGCAGTCATTCCGCTGATCCGTCTCGATCAGGTGCTGGATATGGAAGAAAAACAGGAAGAACCGGAAAATCTGACCGTTGTTATCGTAAAGAAAGGCGACAGCCTTGCAGGTCTTGTAGTCGATAACCTGATCGGACAGCAGGAGATCGTTATTAAATCTCTTGGAAAATATATTAACAATAACAAGATCATCAGCGGTGCAACCATTCTTGGTGATGGCGAAGTTGCATTGATCCTTGACGTTAATACATTGATGTAATGGAGGAAACAAATATGGAGAAAAATGTAGATATCGCTGAAAATGATGCAAAACAGTATATTGTTGTAAAAATCGGCAGCGAGCAGTACGGAATTGATATCAGCTATATTGACAATATTGTGCGTATGCAGAAGATTACACGTGTGCCTAAGATCCAGACATACTTCAAAGGTGTTATCAATCTTCGTGGTGAGATCGTTCCGGTTATGAGCGTGCGTAAAAAGATGAATTTAGATGATGATGTGATCACGAATGCAAGCAGGATCATCATTTTAAAACTGGAAGAAAAGGGCACAATCGGAATTATTGTAGATGAAGTAAAAGAAGTTGTTACTTTAGGTGCAGATGAGATTGACAAAGCAAGCGGAAGCAAAGATGGAAAGGCAATGTTTATCAACGGTGTTGGTAAACATGGTGATGAACTGATTTCATTATTTGAGATCAATGCAATTGTAGAAGAAAAAGAAAATGCGTAATGCCATAAGGTGAGACCTTGATTTTAAGGTCTCACTGTGTTTATTATGCAAAAACAGATGGAGAAGATAAATGGCAAATTATACATTAGATGAAGTGAATGATATGTACATGGATGTGCTCAAGGAGATTGGAAATGTCGGCTCCGGTAACGCAACAACCGCGATTGCAAATATGGTTGGCACCCGTATTGATATGAAAGTACCAAATGTAAAACTGATGGATGTCGGAAAATTAGGCAGTGCGATTGGACCGGAAGAAGAGACTGTTATTGGTATCTTTCTGGAAGTTTCCCATGATATTGAGGGAAGCATGATGTTCCTTTTAGATCTTGAATCCGGACATTATCTGGCTGACAAACTGTTAATGAAAGAAAATGCGGTTCATGAGCAGATGGAAGTGTTTGATGAGATGGAACTTTCTGCATTGAAAGAGGTTGGTAATATTATCACAGCATCTTATCTTTCTGCATTAGCTTCCATGACGAATCTTACAATTTTACCATCGATTCCTTATATAAGTGTTGATATGGCGGCAGCAATCTTAAGTGTTCCAGCGATTGAATTTGGTCTGGTAGGAGATCGTGCATTACTGATCGAGACAGAGATCTGTGCAGATGTGGCAATCAGAGGTTATTTTATCCTGATGCCGGAGCAGGATTCTTATCACAAAATATTAAGGGCACTTGGATTGGAAATATAAGGAGTTTGTATGGGGAATATCATTAAAGTAGGAATGGCAGATTTGAATGTTTGTAAAGCTCCTGACGGACTCACAACGCTTGGACTTGGCTCCTGTATCGGATTGACACTTTATGATCCGGTTACAAAAATTGGAGGCATGGTTCACTATATGCTTCCGGATAGTACAAAAGTGAGCAATAATTCAAATAAGGCAAAATTTGCAGATACCGGTATTGAAGAACTGTTAAAAAGAGTAACCGCAGCCGGAGCAAGCAGATCAAGACTGGTTGCAAAGATCGCAGGCGGTGCAAAGATGTTCGAAGTCAGCGGACTGTCAGATGTCGGAAATATCGGAGCAAGAAATGCGGAAGCAGCAAAACAGATCTTAAAACAATATGGAATCCGTCTTGTTGCAGAAGACACCGGTCTGAATTATGGACGTACGGTGGAGCTTCATTGTGACACAGGAGAATTTTTAATAAAATCTGTAGGAAAACCAATTAAAACTATTTAAGAGAACATTTAACAGCGTTTTTAGTGGAGAAATTATGAAAACAAAAGGCATACCGGCAGTCGTGATGCTGCTTGCAGGGCTTGTCACATGCATCATAGGAATCGTGCAGCATATGGAAACAATGGTTTTTACCAAGACACTGCTTGCTGTACTTGTGATTTTTTATGTACTGGGATGTATTGTGAAACTGGTTCTTGATAAAAACTTTAAAGAGATGGATGAACCTGAGAAAGAGCAGGAAGAGTCAGAGGAAGAACAGGAACAGTCAGATTCAGACGGGGAGAACAAGAGTGAATAACTTGAACCTGGGGGCTTCATATGAAAACGGTAGATAGAGAAAAACTCTGGGAAGAATATCAGAAGAAAAAAACACCGGAGCTTAGAGAAAAACTGATAATAGAATATTCGCCGCTTGTCAAGCTTGTTGCCGGAAGGCTGAGCATGTACCTTGGATATAATGTGGAATATGACGATCTGGTAAGTTATGGAATCTTTGGGCTTATTGACGCGATTGACAAGTTCGATCTTGGAAAAGAGGTTAAGTTTGAGACTTATGCAAGCCTTAGAATCCGTGGAACGATATTAGACCAGATCCGGAAAATGGACTGGATTCCAAGAACGGTCAGACAGAAGCAGAAAAAAATCGATGAGGCGATCAAGCAGGTTGAGATGCGTACCGGAAAGAACGCATCCGACGAGGAGATTGCACAGGAGTTAGGTCTTTCGGATGAAGAACTTACAACATGGCAGTCACAGCTTAAAGTGACAAATGTAGTTTCGTTGAATGAATATCTGGAACAGGGCGCGGAACCTGTGATGGATGCCCGGAGAAATTCACATTTTATCCGGCCGGAAGATAAGGTTGCAGAGGAAGAATTAAAGCAGAAGCTGGAAGAATCTTTAGAAGTATTGACAGAGAAAGAACGCAAGGTGATTCTTTTATACTATTATGAAGATTTAACTTTAAAAGAGATCAGCAGTATCCTTGAAGTATCGGAATCCCGGATTTCCCAGCTGCATACAAAAGCGTTATTGAAGATGCGCAAAAAGCTTGGAAATTATCTTGGAATTCTCATTGACAGAGAGTAGAGGTGAAGCATTATGTCCATTAGACCAGTTGATTTTAACGGAATGATACAGCGTACCCAGGATGTGAGTACTTTAAAACAGAACGAAGATAACCGTCCGGTGGTAGAACAGCAGATGATTTTTTCGGAAGAAATGAAAAAGACAGAGGAAAAATTACATCAGGTGACACATCCACAGGAAAAAGAAAATGCAGGTTATCGTTATGATGCCAAAGAAAAGGGAAATGGGCATTATGAGAGGGAAGAACAGAAGAAAAAAGACAGAAAGAAGCAGAAAGCTGACAATGTCTTTTTGAAGGGTCAGACCTCCGGATTTGATATAAAGGTGTAAGGAGCAGAACATGACGACGATTGAAATTATTTTACTTATGATCGGATGCGTTTTTATGATCGGAAGTTTTTTCATCAGCGAGAAATTATCTACGTCAGAGCTGAATAAAATCGCAGAATTAAGTGAGGATGAATTAAAAAAGATCATTGAGCGGGAAGTGAACAATGCCGGAACACAGATGGACGATGTGATCAGCCAGAAAGTGGAAGAAGCAGGGGAACAGGCAGAACGTGCAATGGAAAAAGAATCGAATGAGCAGATCATGCAGATCCACGAGTATTCTGAGACAGTCATGGAGTCCATGAAGAAAACACATGATGAGATTATGTTTCTTTATAGTATGTTAAATGACAAACACACTGAAATGACTTCCATGACAGGAGATTTACAGCGTCTGGCTGCGGATATCCGCAATCTTCAGGAAAATATGCAGGCAAAAGTGACAGCACCAGTCGCAAAGCCGGCGACAGAAGTTTACAGTGTCCAGACACCGGTAAGAAAACAGCCTGTGCCAGAGATGCCGGTAACAGAAGCTGCAGTGACACAGCCAGATTCTGATATTCAGATGGTAAATACCTATGAAGATCCGGTTGTGGAGCAGAGTATTAACGAAACTGACACAGCAGATGCAAACGGAATGTCCAATGACATGATCTTAAAACTTTATGAGCAGGGGCTTAGCAAAGTTGAGATTGCAAAACAGTTAGGACGTGGGCTTGGTGAGGTAAATCTTGTGATCGAATTGTACAAAGGGGACGAAAATCTGTGAAATTAAAATATTATTTAAGAGGTCTTGGCATTGGAATTATTGTCACGACGGTACTTTTGATGATCGCATTTGCTCTGCATAAACCGGTAATGTCGGATGCGGATGTGATAAACAGGGCGAAGCAGCTTGGAATGATCATGCCGGAGGACGAAGAACCTTTGCGGTCCACAGAAAATACAGAGACGACCGAAGCTACAGAAGTTTCTGAAACTACAGAAGAAAATACGGAAACTGTGCAGACAGAGACGGATACCGAGAATCCTGCCACTACAGAAGAACCGGCTGCTACAGAAACACCGGATCAGACAGACACAGTTACAACAGATACCGAAATTACTGGAACAGAAAATACAGATAATGGTACGATAGAGGGTGCCGCTCCGTATACACTTGTTGTAAACAGAGGCGATGTGTGCAGGGTTGTCTGTGAGAACCTTCAGGCAAACGGAATAGTGGATGATGCGGAGGCATTCCGGAAGTTTCTCGCACAGAAAGGTTTTGCATCTTCCATTAGTGTTGGAAGTTATACAATTCCTTATGGATTAGATTATGAGGAAATCTATCAGATTTTAAAGCTTGGACCACAATAAGAAATATGTTAAATCAAAATTTATAAAATTTGCAAAATCAGGAAAAAATGCTTGCATACAGGATAAGCCTGTGCTATAATCTACAAGGCTCAACTTGGAAAAAAGAATTTTCCGGGAAAAATCACATGTGCTGACTTACAGACCGGTGCCAGATTGGTTGTCTGTGAGAATGATACACATGGAAGAAAACAAAACCATGGAGGTAAAAAAATGAGTGTTATTTCAATGAAACAGTTATTAGAAGCAGGTGTTCATTTCGGACATCAGACAAGAAGATGGAATCCTAAAATGGCTCCATACATCTACACAGAGAGAAATGGTATCTATATCATCGACTTACAGAAATCTGTAGGTAAAGTAGATGAAGCTTACAAAGCTATGTCTGATATCGCTGCTGAAGGTGGTACAATCCTTTTCGTAGGAACAAAGAAACAGGCTCAGGATGCTATCAAATCTGAAGCAGAGCGTTGCGGAATGTTCTATGTAAACGAGAGATGGTTAGGTGGTATGTTAACAAACTTCAAAACTATCCAGAGCCGTATCGCAAGATTAAAAGAGATTGAGACAATGGCAGCTGATGGTACTTTCGAAGTATTACCTAAGAAAGAAGTTATCGCTCTTAAGAAAGAATGGGAGAAATTAGAGAAAAACCTTGGTGGTATCAAGGAAATGAAGAAAATCCCAGATGCTATCTTTATCGTAGATCCTAAGAAAGAGAGAATCTGTGTTCAGGAAGCTCATACATTAGGAATCACATTGATCGGTATTGCTGATACAAACTGCGATCCAGAAGAATTAGATTATGTAATTCCTGGTAATGATGATGCTATCAGAGCCGTAAAATTAATCGTTTCTAAAATGGCAGACGCTGTTATTGAAGCAAATCAGGGTGCAGAAGCTTTAGAAGAAGTAGCTGAAGAAGCTGCTGCTACAGAAGAAGCAGAGGCATAAGAAGGACCTACAATATGCTGTCTGGATAACCAGACAGCATATTTTTTAAAAACATTTATTCATATTGGAGGATACGAAAATGGCTATTACAGCAGCTATGGTAAAAGAACTGCGCGAATTAACAGGCGCAGGAATGATGGATTGTAAAAAAGCTTTAGGCGAGACAGACGGAAATATGGACGAGGCTGTTGAGTACTTAAGAAAAAATGGACAGGCAAAAGCTGAGAAGAAAGCAAGCAGAATCGCTGCAGAAGGTCTTTGTACCGTTGTTATGAAAGATGACAAGACAGCAGCTGTTGTTGAAGTTAACTCTGAGACAGACTTCGTTGCTAAGAACGAGACTTTCCAGCAGTTCGTAAAAGCTGTTGCAGAGCAGGCAGTTGAGTCTGATGCAGCTGATATGGATGCATTCATGGAAGAAAAATGGAATGAGGATGCTTCTAAGACTGTAAAAGATGCTTTAGTAGAAAAAGTTGCAGTTATCGGTGAGAACCTTAAAATCCGTAGATTTGAGAAAGTTGTTGCTACAAACGGATGTGTTGTTTCCTATGTACACGGCGGTGGTAGAATCGGTGTTATCGTTGAAGCTGAGACAGCAGTTGTCAATGACACTGTAAAAGAAGCTTTAACAAACCTTGCAATGCAGATTGCAGCTTTAAATCCAAAATATGTTACAAGAGATGAAATCAGCCCAGAATACATTGCTCATGAGAAAGAGATCCTCTTAGCACAGATCATGAACGATCCAAAAGAGTCTCAGAAACCTGAGAAAGTAATCAACGGAATGATCGAAGGCCGTGTAAGCAAAGAATTAAAAGAGATCTGCTTAGTAGATCAGGTTTATGTAAAAGCTGAAGACGGAAAACAGACTGTAGCAAAATACTTAGACGAAGTATCCAAAGCAGTTGGAACACCTGTAAGCGTTAAGAGATTTGTTCGTTTCGAGACTGGTGAGGGTATCGAGAAGAAACAGGAAGATTTCGCAGCAGAAGTTGCAGCTCAAATGAACGCATAAAAAATACGATTTTGAAATGCCCTGAGGACGGTTATGTTTTTAGGGCATTTTTTGTCAGTAATTTATAAAAATGGCTGTAAAATATTGTTGAAAAGCCTTGCCAAATGTTGGAAAGTGCCTTATCATTGTGTCTATAAAGAAGTTAACATAATTATTACTAATGTAGTGCTGATGTTACACAGACCAGAAAACAAGAAGGAGTGTTATAGTTATGGAAACAAAAGAAAAAGTATCATTTATCAACTCCATCGCAGCAAAGATCATGTTAATGGTGGTTGTGATGGTGGCTTTATCGCTTATGGCGTGTATTTCAATCGCAAATGTAAGATCTTCGGCGGCAGTAAGCAATGTCAATGAGAATTTTATTTTGAGTCTTACAGAGTCAACAGCAAAAACCTTGGACAAGATTCCGTCAGATCTGGATTTTGCTACCCAATGCACCTATGTCATGCAGGACATGAGTATGGAAGGCATTAGTTCCGCATATGGATATCTTGTAGATTCTGACGGTACGATGTTATATCATCCGACCGCTGATAAGATTGGTAAACCTGTGGAGAACGAGGTTGTAAAGGGCGTTGTCAGCCAGTTACAGTCAGGAAATGTTCCGCAGAATGCAGTTGTTACTTATGATTTTAATGGAACAGTCAAATATGCTGCATATGCACTGACATCTGACCATAAGATTGTTGTGATGTCTGCTGATAAAGGTGAGATCATGGAACCGATCACCAATATGGTCAGGCTGATGGCGGTTACCATGGGCGTTTGTCTGATCATCAGCTGTCTGGCGGCATGGGGTTTGACAAACATGCTCACAAAACCAATTCACCAGCTGACTTATATTATTACCAGAACAGCTAATTTTGACTTTACACATAATGTTAATAGCAGAAAATTATACAGCAGAAAAGATGAAATCGGGATTATGGCAACGGAAATGCATATTATGCGTAAAAATCTGCGTGAAATGGTTGCTAATATTCAGGATGCCGGACAGAAGATCAATGAGAATGTGTCTGAGTTAAACGAGGTTACGGATACAGTAAACCAGATGTGTTCTGATAACTCTGCAACCAGCCAGGAGCTTGCAGCCGGCATGCAGGAAACAGCAGCAACGACCGTTACGATCAATGAAAATGTAACACAGATCAAAGAGGAAGCCGAGAATATCAATACCATGGCAGAAGACGGTGCTAAAAATTCTGAGACTGTCATGGATCGTGCTTTGCAGCTTCGTACCAAGACTGTCGCCGCAAGCAATAAGACAATGGATATTTATAATTCTGTAAAAGAGAAAGCAGAAAAAGCAATCGAAGGTTCGAAAGCAGTTGATAAGATCAATGAACTGACCGGAACAATCATGGAGATTTCCTCCCAGACAAGCCTTCTGGCGTTGAATGCGTCAATCGAGGCAGCCAGAGCAGGGGAAGCCGGACGTGGATTTGCAGTTGTTGCAACAGAGATTGGAAGCCTTGCAGACCAGACTTCACAGGCAATCGCAAATATCAGCACGATCGTCAAAGAAGTCAATGAGGCAGTTGGAAATATGTCGGAATGTCTGGAAGAGACAACAGAGTTCCTTGAGAAGAGCGTATCTGCTGATTACAAAGAATTTGAACAGGTTAGTGAACAATATAAGGATGATGCGAATGTATTTAAGAACAGCATGGAAGGTATCAAGAATTCCATGGCGCAGCTCGCAGGCGCAATCGAGCAGATTGCAGGTGCTTTAAGCGGCATTAATGATACGGTAGGTGAATCCTCTGTCGGCGTTACGGATATTGCAGAAAAAACATCGGATATGGTTGAAAAGACCTCAAGCACAACGGATAAAGTGAAAGAATGTTACCAGTGTGTTGATGAACTGCGGGAGATCGTAAACAAATTCACATTAGAATAATATTTTATGAAATGAAAGGGACAGAGCTGTTTTTGCGGCTTCGCCCCTTTTCTGTTGCACAAATGAAAAAATGTGTTACAATAGATAGGAAACGAAAGAGGAACGTGAGGACTATTCCATGCAGGATCATGATGCAGAGGTAATAAATAATCAAAGAAAGCGCAGAAAGAGAATTGGGCGGATCCGGAATGGCATTATTTTTACAATTGCCGGCTGGATCATCATTTCCATGATCTTGATTGCGGTTTTGTTTGTGCAGGTGATAAAGATCCAGCATAAGCTTGACCAGATCGTAACAGTAAGCACTGTGGAGCAGACACAGCAGGAAAATGCGCAGAAACCGGAAAGCGCAGGGGAGTCTGTTTATACGGACGTTACAGAAGCAACGGAGACAAAGAGCGATTACGATTCTGTGACGCCTCCGGCAACCGGGATATCTGAGGAAGATAATCTCGCCAGTGAGGGCGATGTACATAAAGTTTATCTTACTTTTGAGGACGGACCGTCTGAGAATACAGGGGCAATTCTTGATATTTTAGCGCAGTATAATGTCCAGGCTACTTTTTTTGTAGTCGGAAAAGAAGATGAAGATTCACAGGAATTATATAAAAGGATCGTGGAGGAAGGGCATACACTCGGTATGCATTCTTATTCCAACAAATACAGTCAGATTTATCAGTCGAAAGATGCTTTCGAGGAAGATTTTAACCGCTTACGTGATGAATTGTATCAGGTAACCGGTGTAGAGAGCATTTATTACCGTTTCCCGGGGGGAAGCAGTAATCAGATCAGTAATGTACCAATGAGTGATTTTATCCATTATCTGAATGAACAGGGCGTTATCTATTATGACTGGAACATTTCTGCGGGGGATGCAGCATCAAATGCATATTCTGCAGAGGAAATAGTTGCGAATGTGGTAGATGATGTAGTAAAATATAAAACGTCAGTTGTTTTACTGCATGACGCATCCGATAAGTCAACAACGGTAGAGGCATTAGTACCAATGATTGAGGCATTAAATGAAATGGGCGCTGAGATTTTACCGATTGATGAAGATACATCAGTTATTCAATATGTCAAGGCAGACAGCATTGATTAGCTAAATATAAATGGAGGAAGATTATGGGATTTTTTAAAGATTTTAAAGATGATTTTTCACAGGCTGTGAATGAATTAATGCCAGGTGAAGACAATTTAGAAGACAACACTGCCGATGAAGATTTAGTAGTGAACACACTGGAAAATGAAGTAGATGTTGAATCTGAATTATCAAAGTTAGATGGCCTTTTAGAGCAGGTAACATCTCAGACTGCAAAACAGCAGACACCAGTGAAAAAAGAATCTGTTCCTGTTACACCGAATGTACAGCAGACGGTTGCAAAGAAACCGGAACAGCCAGTAATGCCAGCAAATGAAGTGAAAAATACGCAGGAGGAAAGAAAAATGGCAGACAATGTAACACCAGTTGTCAATGAGACAAAACCAGTATCAGATGAGGTATCTGTAATCACAGAGGGAACGATCATCAAAGGAGATATCGTATCAAACGGATCTTTAGATATCAGAGGAAACGTTCAGGGAGACATTGGATGTAACGGAAAACTTGTTGTAACAGGTACAGTAACAGGTAACAGCAATTCTTCTGAATTTTTTGCTGATGCAGCTAAAATTGAGGGAGAAGTCGTAAGCACCGGAACTGTTAAGATCGGACTTGGCTCTGTGATCATTGGTAATGTAACATCTTCATCTGCAGTTATTGCAGGTGCAATCAAAGGTGACATTGATGTCCAGGGACCTGTTGTCGTTGACACATCCGCTGTTGTTATGGGTAACATCAAATCCCGTTCTGTACAGATCAACAATGGTGCAGTCATCGAAGGTTTCTGCTCCCAGTGCTACTCAGATGTTGATGTTGAGAGCCTTTTTGCTGCCAAGAATAATGAATAATCCAGAAAGGAAACGGATTCATAAATGAAACGAGTTTTTTTGAAATTAAGCGGAGAAGCTTTAGCCGGTGAAAAACATACAGGTTTTGATGAACCAACCGTTACAGAAGTTGCAAAACAGGTAAAACAGATTGCAGACAAAGGAATCCAGATCGGTATTGTGATCGGTGGAGGTAACTTCTGGAGAGGAAGAACTTCTGAGACAATCGACAGACCAAAGGCAGATCAGATCGGTATGTTAGCAACGATCATGAACTGTATTTATGTATCTGAGATTTTCCGTTCGGTTGGAATGGAGACAGAGATTTTTACTCCATTTTTATGTGGAAGCATGACAAAACTTTTCTCAAAGGATGAAGCAAATAAATGCTTTAACGAAGGAAAGATCGTATTCTTTGCCGGTGGTACAGGTCATCCATATTTCTCTACAGATACAGGAATTGTATTGCGTGCGATCGAGATGGAAGCAGAAGGTATTTATCTTGCTAAGGCAATCGATGGTGTTTATGACAGTGATCCAAAGCTGAATCCTTCAGCTAAGAAATATGATGAAGTATCAATTCAGGAAGTCATTGACCAGAAACTTGCGGTAGTCGATCTCACAGCATCCATTATGTGCATGGAGAATAAAATGCCAATGTATGTATTTGGATTAAATGAAGAAAATAGCATTGTGAAAGCAATGAGCGGAGAATTTAACGGTACAAAAGTAACTGTATAAATAGGTGGAAAACAAGGAGGATTTATGGACGAGAGATTAGTTCAGTTTGATGAAAAAATGCAGAAAACCATGAACAATTTATCAGAGGAATTCGGAAGCATCCGTGCAGGACGTGCAAACCCACATGTTCTTGATAAATTGAGAGTTGATTATTATGGAACACCAACACCAATCCAGCAGGTGGCAAACGTAAATGTTCCGGAACCTAGAATGATTCAGATCCAGCCTTGGGAGGCTTCCATGGTCAAAGAGATCGAGAAAGTGATTATGACATCTGATCTTGGAATCAATCCTACCAATGATGGAAAAACAATCCGTCTTTTATTCCCGGAACTGACAGAGGAAAGACGTAAAGATCTTGCAAAGGATGTAAAGAAGAAAGGTGAAAGTGCAAAAGTAGCTATTCGTAACATCCGTCGTGATGCAAATGATTCCTTTAAGAAACTTGCAAAAGAAGATGTTTCTGAGGACGAGATTAAAGCATTAGAAGAAAATGCACAGAAAATGACAGATAAATATATTGCTGCTGTTGATGAGGCAGTGGAGGTTAAAACAAAAGAGATTTTAACTGTATAAGTTTCGTTTTGAAATATAAGAAGGAGTGGGGGCATGAGAAAATCGTGTCCTCATTTTCGTAACTTTAAAGATATGCGGTGAAAACCCGCAATAAAAGTTGTTAGATGATTTTTGTTTCCTTGGAAACAGTATCAGAAAGGATTTATTAGGATAATATGAAAATTCCTCAGCATGTAGCAATCATATTAGATGGAAATGGAAGATGGGCAAAAAGCAAAGGAATGCCAAGAAACTACGGTCACACCGTTGGAGCCAAGAATGTAGAAACGGTCTGCCAGGCTGCCCATGATATGGGAATAAAGTATCTGACATTGTATGCTTTCTCTACCGAGAACTGGAACCGCCCGGAGAATGAAGTAAGTGCGCTGATGAAGTTATTGGAATCTTATCTGAAAAACTGTATTAAAACTGCAGATAAGAATAACATGCGTGTCAGAGTGATCGGTGATACGACAAAGCTCAGTGAAAAGTTCCAGAAACAGATTCAGGAATTGGAGGCGGCGTCTGCGCATAACGATGGCTTAAATCTTCAGATTGCCATTAATTACGGAAGCCGTGATGAGATGATCCGTGGCATGAGAAAGATGTATGCAGATCTGCGTGACGGAAAGCTTTCGGAACAGGAGATTGATGAGACACATTTTGAAGCATATTTAGATACCAGAGATATTCCGGACCCGGATCTTCTGATCCGTACCAGCGGTGAGCAGAGATTATCCAATTATCTGTTATGGCAGTTAGCTTACAGTGAATTTTATTTTACGGAAGTTCCGTGGCCGGATTTCCATAAAGAAGAATTAGAAAAGGCAGTGGAAGCATATAATAAGCGTGACCGCAGGTTTGGTGCACTGTCAGAAGAGGATGGAGAAAAATAATGTTTAAAACAAGATTATTAAGTGGAATTGTGTTAGTGATCGCTGCACTTGTTCTGATCATTACAGGTGGAGATGTGTTATTGGTTTCCACACTGATCATTTCCTATATTGGAATGTTTGAATTATATCGTATTTTCCATATTGAAAAAGAGGCAGTGGGAATCATTGGTTATCTCGGCGCAACGCTGTATTACTGCAATCTGAAATTTGCATTTCTGCCGGATACTATGGTATTTGTGTTGGGCGTTTTGATTCTTATGATGTCTGCCTATGTTTTTACTTATCCGAAGTATAAGACAGAACAGGTTCTGGCTGCTTTTTTTGGTGTCTTTTATGTGGCAGTGATGCTTTCCTATGTGTACCAGACACGTATGATCGAGGCGGGAGCTTATATTGTATGGATCATTTTCCTTTGTTCCTGGGGATGTGACACCTGCGCCTATTGCGTTGGAATGTTGATTGGAAAACACAAAATGTCACCAAAATTAAGCCCGAAGAAATCCATAGAGGGTGCAGTTGGCGGTGTTGTAGGAGCTGCGCTTCTTACAATCATTTACGGTATGATCTTTAAAAATGCGATGCAGATCGATCAGACACATGTATGGATCATGGCAGGAATCAGTGCGGTTGGTGCATTGATTTCTATGGTCGGAGATCTTACCGCGTCTGCTATCAAGAGAAATTACGAGATCAAAGATTATGGAAAACTGATTCCGGGACATGGCGGTATTTTAGACCGGTTTGACAGTGTGATTTTTACAGCACCAATCATTTATTTTCTGGCAGTGAATTTTATAAAATTATAATGTACACGAAGCAGGAGCGAAAGTGAGGACAACATAACATGAAAAAAATTGCAATTTTAGGTTCCACCGGATCAATCGGAACACAGACACTGGATATTGTGAGAGAACAGGGAGATATTCAGGTTGTTGCAATGGCTGCCGGAAGCAATATTAAATTATTAGAAGCGCAGATGCGTGAGTTTCATCCAGCGTTAGTCAGTGTATGGGATGAGAAGAAAGCGTCTGAACTTCGGACGAACACGAAAGATCTTGGTATCAAGATCGTATCTGGAATGGAGGGACTTCTTGAGGTATCGGTGATTCCGGAAAGTGAGATTTTAGTGACAGCGATTGTCGGAATGCTGGGAATCAGACCTACCATTGCAGCCATTAAAGCCAGAAAGAAAATCGCACTGGCAAATAAAGAAACTCTTGTGACTGCCGGACATATCATTATCCCGCTTGCAAAGGAATATGATGTACCAATCCTTCCGGTAGACAGTGAGCACAGTGCCATTTTCCAGTCATTACAGGGCGCAGGAGATAATAAGATCAGCAAAATACTGCTGACAGCTTCCGGCGGACCGTTCCGTGGAAGAAAACTCGACGATTTAAAAGACATTCAGGTGGAAGATGCCCTAAAGCATCCGAACTGGAGCATGGGAAGAAAGATTACGATAGATTCCTCCACACTCGTCAACAAAGGTCTGGAAGTAATGGAAGCAAAATGGCTCTTTGATGTGACACTAGACCAGATTCAGGTTGTGGTACATCCGCAGAGTGTCATTCATTCCGCAGTGGAATATCAGGATGGAGCAGTGATCGCGCAGCTCGGCACACCGGATATGCGCCTGCCAATCCAGTATGCACTCTATTATCCGGAGCGCAGAAATTTATCCGGCAAACGGTTAGATCTTTTTGAGATTGCAAACCTTACGTTTGAAAAGCCGGATACCGACACCTTCCGGGGACTCGCACTGGCATATCAGGCGATGGAAAAGGGCGGAAATATTCCAACCGTTTATAATGCGGCAAATGAGAAAGCAGTCAGTCTGTTTTTAGACCGGAAGATTTCTTATTTAGAGATCACAGAGTTTATTGAAGCGTGTATGGAAAATGCAGAGTTTATCGCACATCCGGATGTGGATGAGATTTTGGGGACAGAAGCGGCTGCTTATGAGTTTATTGAAAAAAAGATGAGTGCAAGATAAAGCACTTCAAAATTTAACAAGACTGCATGAAAGGTTTTTTACATGAAAATTATTATCGCATTACTTATATTCAGCATTATCATTCTGTTTCATGAATTGGGACATTTTTTACTTGCCAAAGCAAATGGAATTCGTGTAAATGAATTTTCACTTGGATTAGGACCTACTCTTTTTGGCATCCAGAAGGGGGAGACAAAATATTCAATCAAGCTGCTTCCATTTGGAGGCGCCTGCATGATGGAGGGAGAGGACGCAGAAAGTCAGGATAATAAAGCGTTTAACAACAAATCTGTCTGGGCGAGGATCAGTGTTGTAGCGGCAGGACCAATCTTTAACTTTATTATGGCGTTTATTTTTTCCTTTATTCTTGTCTGCTGTACCGGATATGACCTTCCTGTCCTTTCGGATGTGAGCGTGGGTTATGCTGCGGAGGAAGCAGGACTTCAGGGAGGCGATACCATTGTCAAAATGGGAAACAAACACATTCATTTTTACCGTGAAGTGAGTGCTTACTCCATGTATCATGCCGGAGAGCCGGTTCTGGTCACTTATGAGCGTGACGGAGAGCGTTACACAACAGAGCTGACGCCAAAGTATGATGAGGCAACTGGAAGGTATCTGTACGGATTTATCGGAATGGCAGCAAGAGAAAAGACGACCAATAATGTATTTACCCTTGCAAAATACAGTGCCTATGAGGTGGAATACTGGATTTATACGACGCTTGGAAGCTTAAAGCTACTCTTTACCGGAGGCGTGACAGTGAATGATATGAGCGGTCCGGTTGGAATTGTAAGTGCAATCGGGGACAGCTACGAGCAGAGTGTTTCGTATGGTTATTTCTATGCGTTTTTACAGATGCTTTATATCAGCATCCTGCTCTCCGCAAACCTTGGTGTCATGAACCTTCTGCCACTCCCGGCGTTAGACGGCGGCAGACTGGTATTTCTGATTGTCGAGGCAATCCGCGGTAAAAAAGTTGACCCGGAGAAAGAGGGAATGGTGCACTTTGTCGGTATCATGCTTCTGTTCGCACTCATGATCCTTATTATGTTTAATGATATTCGAAAATTATTTGTTTAGATGATTGCGAAACTTTGTATATAAATAGGGTTGCATATCTAATGCATTGAGAGGAGAAAAAATAATGACAAAAACGGTTCAGATCGGTAATCGTGTGATTGGTGGCGGAAATCCAATCTTAATCCAGTCCATGACGAATACAAAAACGGAAAATGTAGAGGCAACCGCAGCACAGATCAACCAGCTTGCGGCTGCCGGATGTGATATTATCCGCTGCGCAGTTCCGACTATGGAGGCTGCCAAAGCGTTAAAAGAGATCAAAAAACAGGTACAGATCCCGGTGGTTGCAGATATTCATTTTGATTATCGTCTTGCAATCGCAGCTATGGAAAACGGTGCTGATAAGATCCGCATTAATCCTGGCAACATCGGAAGTGCAGAGCGTGTAAAAGCGGTTGTGGATGTGGCAAAGGAGCGTAACATCCCAATCCGTGTCGGTGTAAACAGTGGTTCTTTAGAAAAAGATCTCGTAGAAAAATATCATGGTGTGACTGCTGAAGGGCTGGTGGAAAGTGCGCTTGATAAAGTAAAGCTCATTGAAGATATGGGATATGATAACTTGGTGATCAGTATTAAATCATCCGATGTTATGATGTGTGTAAAAGCGCATGAACTGATTGCATCCCAGACAGATCATCCATTGCATGTAGGAATTACAGAGGCTGGTACGATCATCAGTGGTAATATCAAGTCTGCAATTGGACTTGGACTGATCTTACATCAGGGAATTGGTGATACGATCCGTGTTTCACTGACAGGTGATCCGTTAGAGGAGATCAAATCTGCCAAATTAATTTTAAGAACACTTGGACTCCGCAAGGGCGGTGTGGAAGTTGTTTCCTGTCCGACCTGTGGACGTACACAGATCAATCTGATCGAACTTGCCAATCAGGTAGAGAATATGGTTGCAGACATTCCATTGGATATTAAAGTCGCTGTTATGGGCTGTGTCGTGAATGGCCCGGGAGAGGCAAAAGAGGCAGATATTGGAATTGCCGGAGGAATTGGAGAAGGACTGATTATCAAACACGGTGAAGTGTTCAAAAAAGTGCCTGAGGCAGAACTTTTAGATGCACTCCGTTACGAACTGCTTCACTGGAAGGAACAGTAAATCCATGGCGAAACTTTTTTTTGATGTATTTCCGACACTGGAAGTGTCTGGAGATATGAAAAAAATTTTATCAGAGATGGAAATAACCAAGGTAGGAATGAATCATGAGAGAGATCATATCCGTGTCTATCTTCTGGGAAATCATCTCATACATAAAAACAATATCACGCAGTTGGAAAAATCCATTGAGGATCAGATTTTTAAGGGCAAAAAGATGAATGTCCGCATCATTGAAAAATACCAGCTTTCGGAGCAGTATACCGCCCGCACGCTGATGGATATGTATAAGGACAGCATTTTAGAGGAATTAAAAGCTTACAGCCTGATGGAGTACAATCTGCTCCGCGCGTCCAAAATGGAATTTACAGATGACAGTCATCTGCATTTAACATTAGAGAATACGATCATTGCGCAGACACGTTCCCATGAGATCGTTGAATTTTTGGAAAAGATCGTGTGTGAGCGCTGTGGAATGGATCTGATTGTGGATCTTGATTTTGAGGAACCAAAAGAGAGCAAATACAAGAAAAACAGTGATCTCCAGATTCAGTTTGAGATAAAAAACATCTTAAAAAACATCAACCTGAAAGACGAGGACGGCGAGACAGTTGCGGTCACGGCAGATGCTTCTGAAAAAAATGCAGTTTCGAATGAGACTACAATATCTGGAACAGGTAGTTCTACAGTTAGTGGAAATGCCACAAAACCTGCAAAAAGTGATGCAAAAGCTGGAAACGGTGCAGGAAATACTGCAAAAAAACCTTATGACGGTCCTCGGAAAGAGTTTAAAAAACGTTATGACGGTGGCTTCGGAGGAGGCAAAAAATCAGACAATCCGGATGTCATCTATGGACGTGATATTGAAGATGGTGAAACAATTCCATTGGAGAAAATCGTCGGCGAGATGGGTGAGGTTACGATCCGCTGTCAGGTCATGACGGTTGAGACGAGAGAAATCCGAAATGAAAAGACCATTATCATTATGTCAGTGACGGATTTTACGGATTCGATCGTATTAAAGATTTTTACGAGAAATGATGACCGGGACGAGCTGCTTGCCAATCTGAAAAAAGGCGCTTTCTTAAAAATCAGAGGTGTGACGACCATTGATAAGTTTGACAGTGAGTTGACCATTGCTTCCATAGTCGGAATCAAAAAAATTGCTGATTTTACGACGACACGTATGGATACGAGCCCGGAAAAACGTGTGGAACTCCACTGTCACACAAAAATGAGCGATATGGACGGTGTATCCGAGTGCAAGGATATCGTAAAGCGTGCCATGAAGTGGGGACATAAGGCAATTGCGATCACAGACCACGGTGATGTGCAGGCTTTCCCGGATGCTAACCATGCCTTAAACCCGGATGATGATTTTAAAGTGATCTACGGTGTGGAAGCTTATCTGGTAGATGATTTAAAAGACATTATCACAGATTCGAAAGGGCAGAGCCTAGATGAGACCTATGTTGTATTCGACCTTGAGACGACAGGTTTCAGTCCGGATAAGAATAAGATCATTGAGATTGGAGCGGTAAAGGTTGTCGGTGGTGCGATCACGGATCGTTTTTCCACGTTTGTCAACCCGGAAGTGCCTATCCCATTCCGGATTGAGGAACTGACTTCGATCAAAGACGATATGGTCATTGATGCACCGAAGATTGAGGAGATTCTGCCGGAATTCATGAAGTTCTGCGAGGGTGCGATCATGGTTGCCCACAATGCAGAATTTGATATGAGCTTTATTAAAAAGAACTGCAAAGATCAGGGGATTGACAGAGAGTTTACCATTATTGACACGGTGGCACTTGCGAGAATCCTGCTGCCGAATCTGAACCGTTTTAAGTTAGATACGGTGGCAAAGGCACTGAATGTTTCACTGGAAAATCATCACCGTGCCGTGGATGATGCCGCCTGCACCGCAGAGATTTTTGTAAAGTTCATTGAGATGTTAAAAGAGCGCGGTATGGAAAATCTGGATGATGTCAACCATATGGTTTCCACATCACCGGAAACGGTCATGAAAATGCCAACCTACCATGCAATCATTCTTGCAACAAACGATATCGGACGTATTAATTTATATCGTCTTGTGTCGCTTTCACATCTCACTTACTATAACAAAAGACCGCGTGTGCCTAAGAGTGAGTTTGTGAAGTACCGGGAGGGACTTCTTTTAGGTTCTGCCTGTGAGGCTGGAGAACTGTACCGCGCGATCGTCGGTGGAAGACCACAGGAGGAGATCATACGGCTTGTCAAGTTTTATGATTATCTGGAAATACAGCCACTTGGCAATAACGAATTTATGCTTCGCAGTGACAAGGAACCGGTTAATACGATTGAGGAGTTACAGGACATCAACCGCAGAATCTGTAAACTTGGTGAAGAATTTAACAAACTTGTAGTTGCTACCTGTGACGTTCATTTTCTTGACCCGGAAGATGAGATCTACCGCCGTATTATTATGGCTGGAAAAGGATTTAAGGATGCAGACGAACAGGCTCCGTTATATCTGCGCACGACTGAGGAAATGCTGAAAGAATTCGAGTATCTGGGAAGTGCAAAAGCGGAGGAGGTTGTCATTACCAATCCGAATAAGATTGCCGATATGTGCGAAAAAATCGCACCGGTAAGACCGGATAAATGTCCGCCGTTTATTGAGAACTCAGATCAGATGCTCCGCGATATCTGTTATAATAAAGCGCACAGTATGTACGGAGAGGAACTTCCGCCGATCGTAAAAGAACGTCTTGACCGTGAGTTAAATTCCATTATTTCCAACGGATATGCCGTTATGTATATCATTGCACAGAAACTGGTGTGGAAATCCAACGAGGACGGGTATCTGGTTGGTTCGCGTGGTTCTGTAGGATCTTCTTTTGCAGCGACCATGTCCGGTATCACAGAGGTTAACCCGTTACAGGCACATTATCGGTGTGAATACTGCAAATACAGTGATTTTGATTCGCCGGAGGTAAAAGCTTTTTCCGGCCGGAGCGGATGTGATATGCCGGATAAAATCTGCCCGGTGTGTGGCAAGAAGCTTGTAAAAGACGGATTTGATATCCCGTTTGAGACCTTCCTTGGTTTCAAGGGAAATAAAGAGCCGGATATCGACTTAAACTTCTCCGGTGAGTATCAGAGTAAGGCGCATGCCTACTGTGAAGTTATTTTCGGCTACGGTCAGACCTTTCGTGCCGGAACGATCGGTACACTTGCGGATAAGACTGCATTTGGATATATCAAAAACTATTATGAGGAACGTGGAATCCACAAACGAAATTGTGAGATTGACCGTATCGTACAGGGATGTGTCGGCGTGCGCCGGACAACCGGACAGCATCCGGGGGGCATCGTTGTACTTCCGGTTGGAGAGGAAATCAATACGTTTACTCCGGTACAGCATCCGGCAAACGATATGACAACTGCGACGGTCACAACACATTTTGATTACCATTCCATTGACCATAACCTGTTAAAACTTGACATTCTCGGACACGATGATCCGACCATGATCCGTATGCTGCAGGACCTGACAGGACTTGATCCACAGACAATCCCATTAGACGATCAGACTGTCATGTCACTGTTTATGAATACCTCTGCATTGGGAGTTGAACCGGAAGACATCAACGGAATCCCGCTTGGCTGTCTTGGAATCCCGGAATTTGGAACGGATTTTGCGATGCAGATGGTTATTGATGCGAAACCAAAAGAGTTTTCAGATCTGATCCGAATCTCAGGACTTTCGCATGGTACGGATGTGTGGTTGGGAAACGCACAGACATTGATCGAACAGGGAATTGCAACGATTTCTACGGCAATCTGTACCCGTGATGATATTATGATTTATCTGATCGGCATGGGACTTGACAGTGAGCAGTCGTTTACGATCATGGAGTCTGTTCGAAAAGGTAAGGGATTAAAAGACGAATGGAAAGAGGAAATGCGGGCGCATAACGTACCGGAATGGTATATTGACTCGTGTCTGAAGATCAAATACATGTTCCCGAAAGCGCATGCGGCAGCGTATGTTATGATGGCATGGCGTATCGCATACTGTAAAGTATTCTATCCGCTGGCCTATTATGCAGCATATTTTTCCATTCGTGCGACAGGTTTCAACTATGAGATCATGTGTCAGGGAAAAGAGCGTCTGGAATATTTTTATAAAGATTACACAAGAAGAAAAGATTCTCTTTCCAAAAAAGAGCAGGATGTCTACCGTGATATGCGAATTGTGCAGGAGATGTATGCGAGAGGTTTTGATTTTACGCCAATTGATATTTACCGTGCATTGCCGGACCGTTTCCAGATCATCGACGGAAAGCTTATGCCGGCGTTAAATACCATTGAAGGTATGGGTGACAATGCTGCAATTGCGGTTGCGGAGGCAGCAAAAGACGGAAAATTCTTATCCAAAGATGATTTCCGCCAGAGAACCAAGGTGACGAAATCTACCATTGATCTTATGGCAGATCTTGGACTGCTGGGCGATATGCCGGAGTCCAATCAGTTGTCGTTATTTGATTTTGCATAAATATTTGTTTTGCGGGATAAAGAAACGCCAGGAAAAAATGAAGTTTCCTGACGTTTCTTGTTTTTATGTGTAAAATTGCATTGTGACAGCGCCTGCTTACGGATTGAAAATCTGTACATTGCCCGGGGCAGCAACAGATGTATAATAAGGGGTTTTGGTCGTAAAATCTTTAAAATAGACATATGTGGAAGTTACATTAATGGCAGTGTAGTTTCCCTTTTTTAATTCCTGATAATTGCTTCCATCTGTATTGATACAGCAGATGGCCGGATCTGTCTTATCATTTTTCTGGAAGAAAATCTTATCTCCGGCAACGTTGTAGCAGTCGACACGGCAGTCCGTGACCAGCGTTTTTTCACCATTTGTCAGATCGACTTTGGCAATGCGGTAATCGTTTTCACAGTCCATAAAATAAAGATTGTTTCCGTCTTTCACCGGCATCCAGCAGTTCCCCTCATAGATAACTTTTGCGTGGTCATTGGAAGTGTCCATCTCATAGATATTATGATTGTCTGTCAGTCCGTTATAATAAATATATTGTCCATCGGTACTTGCGGTAAAGTAGGACTGTTTTTCTACCTGCTCTTTTTCCTTGCCATCAATTTTGACTTTGTACAGCGTGGTTGCATCAGTGGTATCATAATGCAGATAGTACAGATAATTTCCAACCAGGGAAGCATACATACACGGATCATCATCTAAAATTTCAGGCTTTCCTTTTCCGTCAATATCCAGCCGGCATAAGCTGTTGGTATTGACCGGGAGGAAGGAAAATGAATCAGCGCTTTTTCCCTTAAGTTTACAGTAATAAATGTAGTGGTCATCCACGTTGATGTAGCTGACACTCTGATCCTCTAACTTTTTGATGTTTGTGCCGTCCTGGTTCATGGAGTACAGACAGTAGTTGTCGGCAGGGTTGGCAAAGTAGACAATACCATCTTTTTCACAGAAATAACCTTCGTTATACAGATTGCCTGCGGTGTTTCCGTTCACATAGCCGTCATTATACTGAATGCGGTCTATGTAGCGGTAGAGAAAAACACACCCGACAGCAAGAAGAATCACCAACACAAACAGCAGCCATTTCCAAATTTTTTTCATAAATAAATCACCTCTTTGATTCCTATCGTAAGGACTTTTTTATCTATAGAAAGTATAACATTTCTGTATACCAGGACGCAAGTGTTCTCTTGCAACCGGACCGTGAATGTAATATGATGTTAAAAGACTACTTTATTATGAAAAACCGCAGAGAAAGGCTTAGATTTTTATGAGAGATTTATTGGAATTAAGAGATGAGATCGATCAGATCGACAATCAGATCGTAGAACTGTACGAACGCAGAATGGCAATTTCGGAGGAGGTTGCAACATATAAAATTGCTGTTGGAAAAAAAGTATTTGATAAACAGCGCGAAGTTTCCAAATTAGAAACCTTAAGCAGAAAGGGAGCGACACCTTTTTTAAAGCATGGTATCCGGGAACTTTTTGAACAGATCATGTCTATGAGCAGAAAACGCCAGTATCAGCTTTTGACAGAACATGGTCATACGGAGGGCACAGATTTTAAAGAGGTGGAGCATTTAAATTATAAGAATGCCAAAATCGTGTTTCAGGGAACCGAGGGCGCTTACTCACAGCTAGCATTAAAGCAGTATTTTGGAGAGAATGCGGACAGCTATCACGTGGATACGTGGCGGGATGCCATGGAGGCAATCAAGAATGGAGAGGCAGATTATGCTGTTTTTCCAATCGAAAATTCGTCCGCAGGAATTGTATCGGAAAATTATGATCTTATGGTCGAGTACAATAACTATATTGTCGGAGAGCAGATCATCCGTATCGACCATGCTCTTTTAGGTCTGCCGGAAGCAGACATGGACGATATCACCGACATTTATTCCCACCCGCAGGCGCTGATGCAGTGCTCAAAATACCTTGAGAGCCATAGAGACTGGGAGAAGCACAGTCTTAAGAACACTGCCATGTCAGCCCAGAAGATCAAAGAGGACGAAAAAAAGAACAAGGCGGCGATTGCAAGCACACTGACCGCAGATATTTATGGGCTGAAAGTATTGGATGAAGCCATTCAGAATAACAAAAATAATTATACAAAGTTCATCATTGTGGCAAACAAGAAGATATTTGAATCAAACGCAAATAAAATCAGCATTTCGTTTGAAGTTCCGCATGAGAGTGGTTCGCTGTACCATAAATTATCCCATTTTATCTACAACGGAATCAATATGAATAAGATTGAGTCAAGACCGGTGCAGGGAAAAGCATGGGAATACCGTTTCTTCGTTGATATTGAGGGAAATCTGAATGACGCAGCGGTGCAGAACGCATTGCGCGGACTGACGGAGGAGACGATCCGTTTGAAAATACTTGGAAACTATGTAAGCGCAGAAGGGAATGAATAAACAGATGAAAAGTCCAAAGAATTTGATCTTATATAAAGATTTTGAGAATGGAAAATTATTTTATAACATGACTTGGATCATGGAAAATTATGAGAACGATTATTACAACAAAGAGGATGTGGAATCCCTTTTGTATGAGAGTTTGAACCAGTTAATGGAACTTGCGGTAAGCCATGGCTTCGAGGGGAATCTGTGGCACAGCTTTCTGGCATTTATTTTAGTCAACAATGAGAATGCCTACAGCAAAGCCTGTGAGATCCGCGGTGAAGTGGAAGGCTCCATTAATCAGATCGTACTGCATGATTTTGAGATTATAAAATCGCTTTTTGATTTTGACTTTGAAAAGCTTGCTGCCTATTTTGAAATGGACTGTATGGATGCGATGTTGAATTACCAGAGCATGAGCGAGAGCGGAAAGATTTTCAATAAACGGATCAAGGAACGCATCAATGAGTTGAAATTAAAGTTAGAGGCAGCTTCAAGTGTTTCTGAATTTAAAGATGCTGTCACCGCGTTTTACAAAGATTTCGGAGTTGGAAAACTCGGACTTCACAAGGCTTTCCGTATCCAGCACAGAGAAAATGAGGATGTGGAGATCGTACCGATCACCAATATCGCACATGTAAAATTAGAGGATCTTGTCGGCTATGAGCTTGCAAAACAAAAGCTGATCGACAACACAGAAGCTTTTGTCAATGGAAAACAGGCAAATAACTGTCTGTTATACGGAGATGCCGGAACCGGAAAATCCACCAGTATCAAGGCAATCGCAAACCAGTATTACGATAGGGGACTGCGTCTGATCGAGGTATACAAACACCAGTTCTGTGATCTGAATGATGTGATCGCACAGATCAAAAACCGGAATTACAAATTTATCATTTATATGGATGACCTTTCTTTTGAGGAATTTGAGATAGAATATAAATATCTGAAAGCTGTGATCGAAGGCGGACTGGAGAAGAAACCGGACAATGTCTTAATCTATGCAACCTCAAACAGACGTCATCTGATCCGTGAAACATTTTCGGATAAAGAGGAAGTGCGTGAGGATATGCACACCTCAGATACCGTGCAGGAGAAGCTTTCCCTGTATGCGAGATTTGGTGTTTCCATTTATTTTGGCGCTCCAAGCAAAAAAGAATTCCAGAATATCGTGAAGGTTCTCGCAGAAAAATATCAGGTTCATATGGATGAGGAGACTCTGCTTGCCGAGGCAAATAAATGGGAGCTTTCCCACGGTGGTTTATCCGGCAGAACTGCACAGCAATTTATCAACTATTTACTTGGAAAAGAATAAAAAATTGGTATAATAGAGATATACAAAGGAAGATGAGGAGGCAGACATCTGGTGATTCATACATTCGCAGCAATTTATATTGGTTCTTATGAAGTAAGCATTAAAATATTTGAGATTTCGGGCAAGAAAAAAATCCGTGATATCGACTATATCCGAAGCAGGATCGAACTTGGAAAGGACGCTTATTCCAAGGGAAGTATCGGCTATGAACTTGTAGAGGCACTTTGCAACACACTTGCAGAATACAAAAAGATTATGGACGGCTACCGCGTAGACAGCTATGAAGCCTATGCAGCCGCAGCACTTCGAAATGCGGAAAATGAACTTTTTATCTTAGACCAGATCCGCATCCGGACAGGACTTACGGTAAGCGTTTTAAGTAACTCGGAGCATCGTTTTATCAGTTACAAATCCGTTGCCATGCGTGAGGATTTTGAGCGCATGATCCAGAAGGGCGCAGCCGTTGTGGATGCCGGAGGCGGCGGAATGCAGATCACGGTCTTTTCAAAGGGAAAAGTTGTCACAACACAGCATCTTGCACTCGGTACGATGCGCATGAGAGAGCAGCTTGCCAGAAAGAGCAATAACCTTGCACAGTATGAACTTCAGGTAGAAGAGCTGGTTGACAAAGAACTCGAGGTTTTTAAGGCAATGTACCTTCAGGAGACGAAGATCAAATATCTGATCATCATCGGCGATTATATTTCTGAGATCAGCCGGAAGGTTGAGAAGAATAAGGAAGACAACACCATTGAGGTTGAAAAATTCTTAAAGTACATTAAGGAGCTGGATAAAAAGACATTAGAGGAAATCTCCGAAGAATTAAATCTTTCAAATGAGAGTGATGCACTCGTCATTCCGTATATGATGATTTTCAAATGCATGGCAGAAAGTATCGGTGCAGAGAGCCTCTGGGCACCGGGAACGAATGTCAGCGATGGTATTGCATTCCACTATGCACAGAAGAATAACATGATCCGTGTAGAGCATGATTTTGAGGCGGACGTCTTATCTGCCGCAAGAAATCTTTCCGAGCGTTACATGAGTTACACCCCACATATTGATGCACTGACGCAGATGGCAACCCTTATTTTTGATACGATGAAAAAAGTACACGGACTTGGCAGAAGAGAACGGCTGCTTTTACAGGTGGCTGCCATTTTACATGACTGCGGAAAATATATCAGTTTTGCCAACGGACCGTCCTGCTCCTATGACATTATTATGGCTTCCGAGATCATCGGACTGACACACAAAGAGCGTGAGATCGTTGCAAACACTGTATTATATAATACATGGTCACTTCCTGACTATGAAGATCTTGCAGATAAATTGGATCATGACAGTTATCTGACCGTTGCAAAACTTTCTGCGATCCTGCGTGTCTCAAATGCGATGGACCGCAGCCACAAACAGAAGTTTAAGAATGTGAAAGCGGTAGTCAAGGGGAGGGAACTTGTGATCACCATTGAGACAATGGATGATATCGCTTTGGAAAAAGCACTGTTTGATGCCAAGACAGCATATTTTGAAAATGTATTCAGTATAAAGCCGGTCATTAAAGAAAAGAGAGTCTACGGCTGACAGACAACCAAGGGAAAGGCTAGGTTTATCTTATGGAAAAAGAACAGGATTTTAAAAAACCGGAATATTACGAGAACAGGGAATTGAGCTGGCTGAAATTTAATCACCGTGTGCTTAATGAGGCGAGGGATAAATCCATTCAGCTGTTAGAAAGATTAAAATTTGTCAGTATCACATCGTCAAACCTGGATGAGTTTTTTATGGTGCGTGTTGCCTCCCTAAAGGATATGGTGCATGCCAATTATAAGAAAAAAGATATTGCCGGAATGACGGCATCTGAACAGTTAGAGAAAATTAATGAGCGTACAAGAGAACTTGTTACCTTACAGTACAATACCTATAACCGTTCACTGGTTCCACTCATGCACCAGCACGGCATTGTTGTAATGGATGCATTTGAGGATTTGAGTGAGACACAGGCAGCATTTGTTGACCGCTATTTTGAGGATAACGTGTACCCGGTGCTTACGCCAATGGCAGTGGATGCGTCCAGACCATTTCCACTGATCCGGAACAAAACATTGAATATCGCAGCACTTCTTTCCAAGAAAAAAGGAAAAAACGACAAAGAGGAAATTGAATTTGCAACTGTTCAGGTTCCGAGTGTTTTACCTCGTCTCGTACATATTCCTTCGGAAAATGGCAATGAGAAAACTTTTATCTTATTAGAGCAGGTCATTGAACGCAATATTGATAAACTATTTTTAAATTACGATGTACTTTGCGCCTATCCTTATCGTGTCATGCGAAATGCCGACCTTTCGATTGATGAGGATGAAGCCGCAGACCTGTTAAAAGAGATTCAGAAACAGTTGAAAATGCGTCAGTGGGGCGAGGTTATCCGTCTGGAAGTGGAAGACGGTATTGATAAGAAGCTTTTAAATTTCTTAAAAGATGAGTTAAAAGTAGCAGAACAGGATATTTTCCAGATCAACGGACCGATCGATCTTACTTTTTTGATGAAAATGTATGGCTTAGAGGGCTGTGATGATCTGAGAAATGAACCGTATACTCCGCAGCGTGTACCAGAGATCATACCGGGCGAAAATATTTTTGATGAGATCCGGAAAGGTGATATCCTGCTTCATCATCCATATCAGACCTTTGATCCGGTCGTTGACTTTATCCGTCAGGCATCCGTAGATCCTGATGTGCTTGCAATCAAGCAGACACTTTACCGTGTCAGCGGCAATTCACCGATCATCGCATCACTTGCGCAGGCGGCTGAGAATGGGAAACAGGTTTCTGTTTTAGTTGAGTTAAAAGCAAGATTTGATGAGGAAAACAACATTGTCTGGGCGAAAAAATTAGAGCAGGCAGGCTGTCATGTTATTTATGGTCTGGTTGGATTAAAAACACACAGTAAAATCGCATTGGTTGTGCGCAGGGAGGAAGACGGCATCCGCCGTTATGTGCACCTTGGAACCGGAAACTATAACGATTCCACCGCAAAATTATATACAGACTGTGGTATTTTCACCTGCGACGGAGCAATCGGAGAGGACGCGACGGCTGTATTTAACATGCTATCCGGTTATTCTGAACCGCTGTCATGGAATGAACTTGCAGTTGCACCGATTTGGCTGCGCACGAAGTTCACGAAACTGATCTGCCGTGAGACAAAGCATGCGAGAGAGGGAAAACCTGCAAAAATCATTGCAAAAATGAATTCCCTCTGTGATCCGGGAATCATTGAATCCCTTTATGAAGCCTCTGCGGCAGGAGTTAAGATACAACTGATCGTCCGTGGAATCTGCTGTTTGAAAGTTGGAATTCCGGGTGTGAGTGAGAACATCGAAGTCCGCTCCATTGTCGGAAACTTTCTGGAACATAGCCGGATCTTCTACTTTTTCAATGACGGAGAGGAAGAACTTTACATGGGCAGTGCCGACTGGATGCCGCGTAACTTAGACCGCCGTGTAGAGATCCTGTTCCCGGTACTGGATGAGGAATTGAAAAAAAGGGTCAAACATATTCTGGATGTGGAGCTGGCTGACACCTTAAAAGCGCATGTACTGCAGGCTGACGGCAATTATGAGAAAGTCGACAGACGCGGAAAAGTTGCCTTATCTTCACAGGATGTTTTCTGTAAAGAGGCAATTGCGGCTGTTCCGAAGCCGTCACACGGATATCAGGGGAGAGTATTTATTCCGGCAGAACCGGTAGAATAATAGAAACATTACAAAAGAAGAACTGTTTTTGTGAGGGAGGAAGGTTATGAACAATAAAATTTTATTCGCAGACCTAGACAGTACATTATTATGTGATGATAAGTCGATTTCAGAAAGAAACCGGACTGCAATTCAAAAAATGTTAGAGCAGGGACATTACTTAGTTCTGGCAACAGGGCGTCCGGTGGAAGCGGGCAGAATCGTCGTACAGGATCTTGGACTGACAAGTCCTGGATGCTATATGATCGCATTTAACGGAGCTGTGATCTATGACTGTGCGGCAGACCGTGTGTTATATAAAAGTTCCCTTCCAATCGAGGTGGCACAGGAGATTTTTGACCGCGCACATAAGGCTGGTATTTATGCCCAGACATACAATACGGTCGACATTGTGACAAAGCGCCACACAAAAGAGCTCGATTATTATGTGGAACGCTCCCATATGTCCTACAAACTTACAAAAAGGATTTCAGATTGTCTGGATTCCGAACCGCAGAAAGTCATTTTGATCCGGTTAGAAGATGACGGAAAGCTGAAACGGTTTCAGAAGGCAAATGCTTCCTGGGCAAAAGGCAAATGCAATTCTTTCTTTTCCTGCAAAGAGTATTTAGAATACTGTCCGGTTAACACGGACAAAGGAACCGGGGCACAGTATCTGGTGAAATTGTTAAATATTCCACATACAAGCACCGTTGCAATCGGAGATGAGCAGAACGACATACCGATGATCCAATCCGCACATATTGGCATTGCTATGAAGAACGGGATCGATGATATCAAAAAAGCCGCTGATTATGTCACGGAAAATGATAACAACCATGATGCGATCGCGGAAGTGATTGAGAAGTTTATATTGTAATTAAAAGAACAAAGGCACAACTTATTCCAGATAACAGAAGAATAGTTGTGCTTTTGTTGTATAGATGAAATGCAACATATTATTTTCGTTTTGCTTGAATGGACTCAAGTACAGAATACGGAATATACAGATGTCCGCGTCCCTTGCCAAGTGCAATATCCGGTTTGTTTGAACCATGAAAATCCGAACCGCCGCTAATGAGAAGATAATTTTCTCTGACAAGACGTTTCATTTGTTGTTCTTCCCCGGTGGTGTAAGTAGAGTAAATTGCTTCTAATCCGTCAAGCCCTGCAGGTTTCAGCTCGTCGATCATTTTCTGGAGATTGGTGTTGCTCAGACCATAGAGCAGAGGGTGAGCTAAAATGGCAGTACCTCCGGCTTCTTTGATGAGACGGACTGCATCGGCAGAAGCAACTTTCAACCTGCCGACATAGCATTTGCAGTGATCGCCGATATAACGGTCGAAGGCTTCGCGGACACTCTTGATCTGACCATGTTCATATAGAAAGCGTGCAATGTTCGCGCGGGTAATGACACAGTCCGGATTTTCAGCGATCAGTTCTTCCATGGTTATGGAAAGACCTTCTTTCTGCAATGCCTCAACCATAAGGGCGTTTCGTTCACTGCGGCATTTCCGGTACTCGGCTGTTTTTGTCAAAAGCTGTTCATTTTCAATATCAATATATAAACCTACGATATGAACTTCTTTTCCATGATAGTCGGTGGAAAGTTCTATGCCGGGAATCAGTTCAATCCCGGAGGTAGTGGCATAAGGCATTGCTTTTTCAATCCCTGAACAGGTATCGTGATCGGTGAGTGCAAAAGCGGACAGTCCGGCACGTCTGGCTTCGTCTACCAACTCTGTCGGGGTGAAAGTTCCGTCTGATTCTGTTGAGTGTACGTGTAAGTCGATGATTCGTTGATCCATAATTTTTGCCTTTCTTCGTAAATGTTTTTCTATGAATGTATTTTTTATAATCACTACATTTGCACTTTGCTGATATTCAAAAAAAATGATAGAATATTATAAAAGTGTACTAAATCAGGTGAGGGATTGCAAATAGTTATTTAAAAAAGTTTCAAAAATACACTTGACGAAACAAGTTATTGTATGTTATAGTATCAGAGTTGTTGAAAACAAAGTAGAGTATCCACTCTCACCGGAGCACAAATTTACAGTGTCTCATGGTTTAATACCTCAAACGTCGCGTATGCGTATTTGATTGATTGTGGATAGTCTGCCTATCCACTTTTTTTATGTGGAAGCATGAAAAATTATTTTGGAGGTGCAATACCATTAGCGAGTTAATGATTAATGAACAGATCAGAGACAAAGAAATTCGTCTGATTGGAGAAAACGGAGAACAGCTTGGCATTATGTCAGCTAGAGAAGCTATGAAGCTTGCTGAGGAAGCAGAACTTGACTTAGTTAAAATCGCTCCAACTGCAAAACCACCTGTCTGCAAGATTATCGATTACGGTAAGTATCGTTATGAACTGGCAAGAAAAGAAAAAGAAGCCAAGAAGAAACAGAAAGTGGTTGAGCTAAAAGAGATTCGCTTGTCACCGAATATTGATTTGAATGATCTGAATACCAAAATGAACGCTGCAAAGAAGTTTTTATCCAAGGGAGATAAAGTAAAGATTACTTTAAGATTCCGTGGACGTGAGATGGCTCATATGAATGCAAGCAAACACATTCTTGACGATTTCGCAGAAAGCTTATCTGACACAGCAGTAGTGGAAAAAGCACCAAAAGTTGAAGGAAGAAGTATCAGCATGGTGTTGGCAGAAAAGAAATAATTATTTTAAGGAGGAATCTATCATGCCAAAAATGAAAACAAGCAGAGCAGCTGCAAAACGTTTCAAAGTTACAGGAACAGGAAAATTAAAAAGAAGTAAAGCTTATAAGAGACATATCTTAACAAAGAAAACAACAAAGAATAAGAGAAATCTTAGAAAACCTGCAATGGTTGATGCAACAAACGTTAAGAATATGAAGAAGATTTTACCATACGCATAGGAATTAAGTAAGGAGGATTAAAAAATGGCAAGAGTAAAAGGCGGTTTAGGCGCTAAAAAAAGACATAATAGAACTTTAAAATTAGCAAAAGGTTACAGAGGCGCTAGATCTAAACAGTATAGAGTAGCAAAACAGTCAGTTATGAGAGCCTTAACAAGTTCTTATGCTGGTAGAAAAGAAAGAAAGAGACAGTTCCGTCAGTTATGGATCGCTCGTATCAACGCAGCAGCAAGAATGAACGGAATCTCTTACAGCCAGATGATGCACGGATTAAAAATTTCCGGTATCGATATCAACCGTAAGATGTTAGCAGAGATGGCTGTTAATGATGCAGCTGGATTTGCAGCACTTGCAGAAGTAGCTAAGAAGGCAGTAGCTTAATAAGAATTATTAGCAAGAGAACCGACGGCTAGTGACACTTAGCCGTCGGTAAATATGTGTTAAAAGGATAACGCCTTAGTTTACCAGACTGTGGGCGTTATTTTTTTGTGTCGAAAAATAGATGTTATCTATGAAATGTTCTGCTTATGCATAGCCCGAAACTCCGACGGTGACATCTCCTTCATCTTATGAAAAGTTTTCGAAAAATAAAGTCCATTGTCAAACCCGATTGAATTTGCAATCGCCGTCACAGAGAGGTCTGAATGTTCTAGCAGATAGCACGCCTGTTTCATACGGAAATCCGTAAGATATTCCTTCGGAGACTGCCCAAGGACGGATTCAAAGGAGCGGAATAGCTGACTTCTGCTTAGACCAACATAGGCAGCAATATCCTCCACTGTAATATGATAGGAGTAATTCGAGGAAATATATTCAATTCCCTTCTGTACATAGCTGTTGGCAGAGTTCTGCGCCGTATTCGTTGTTGCTCCATGCATAAAAAGTGCAAGCATGGTATACAAACGCCCGGTCATTTCTACCGCGTGCTCAAATTCGTTTCCGCGCGCGTCATAAATATGGAGAATCTGTCTATGAATGGATTCGCCTAAAGGCGTATGTTCGATGACAGGTCTTTCAGTCGAAAAGTCAGTCGCTTTTAAGATCATGGAAGCGTCACTTCCGGTAAATCCTACCCACGCATATTCCCATGGATCAGACTCAGCTGCAAAATACAGTACTTCCGTGTTTGGATAAACGAGAAAAGAATCTCCTGCCTGTAACGTGAAAGTTGTATTTTTGATTTTATAATAGCCTTTACCGGAAATCACATAATGGATCAGGTAATGGTCACGGATTCCTGGTCCCCACTGATAAAGCGAATCACATTTTTGGAATCCAACGTTATAGACTGACAGTGACACAAGTTCTTTTTCGGTCACTTTGTAGGAATTTTTATAATTTTGGTTCATAAAAAGGATTCCCTCCTTGCAGCAAGATGAAAATTATGACAATCATAAATATTTATTCATAAAATAAAAAGATATTTTCTGTATCATAAGATGTTGTATTTATATGTATTATATAAAGCATGAAATGAACATGCAACATTTTTACATATATTTTATACATTTTAGTCTATACATTTTTCATGAGGTGCGTTAATATGTATCCATAGGAAAGGTTAATGAAGCTTCGCAAAACAAGGAGAAAAAATCCTCTGCTCGCTAATGAGCTCGCATTTTTTCTTCGAAAAAACAAGGAGGATTATTATGGCAATTTTAGTTACAGGAGGCGCCGGATATATCGGAAGCCACACATGTGTAGAATTACAGAATGCAGGATATGACGTAGTAGTATTAGATAACTTAAGCAACTCATCTGAGAAATCTTTAGACAGAGTAAAAGCGATCACGGGAAAAGATGTAAAATTCTATAAAGGAGATATTTTAGACAGAGATATCTTAAATAAAATTTTTGAGAATGAACAGATTGACAGCTGCATTAACTTCGCAGGTTTAAAAGCAGTAGGAGAGTCTGTTGCAAAACCTTGGGAATATTACAATAACAATATTGCAGGTACTTTGACATTGGTTGATGTGATGAGACAGCATAACTGCAAGAATATTATTTTCTCATCATCCGCAACCGTATACGGTGATCCGGCAGAGATCCCGATCACAGAGAACTGCCCGAAGGGACAGTGCACTAATCCATACGGCTGGACAAAATCTATGTTAGAGCAGATTTTAACAGATATCCAGAAAGCAGATCCGGAATGGAACGTGATCTTACTCCGTTACTTCAACCCGATCGGAGCTCATAAGAGCGGAACAATGGGAGAAAACCCAAATGGTATTCCGAACAACTTAATGCCATATGTAACACAGGTTGCTGTCGGTAAATTAAAAGAACTGGGTGTATTTGGAAATGACTACGATACTCCGGACGGAACTGGTGTAAGAGATTACATCCATGTGGTTGACCTTGCAATCGGACATGTAAAAGCATTAAAGAAAATTCAGGAGAATGCAGGACTTTGCATTTATAACCTTGGAACCGGACATGGCTACAGCGTTCTTGACATTGTAAAGAACTTTGAGAAAGCTACTGGTGTTAAGATTCCATACGTGATCAAACCAAGAAGACCGGGCGATATCGCAACCTGCTACTGTGATCCGACCAAAGCAAAAGAGGAGCTTGGCTGGGAAGCACAGTATGGTATCGAAGATATGTGTGCGGATTCCTGGAGATGGCAGAAAAACAATCCGAACGGATATGAGGACTAATTAACTTGTAAAATCATAAAAAAGTGATTATAGTAGGGGTAACAGAATTCATATATATGTAGTGTGAATCTGTTACCCTTTTTTTTGATGAGACAATGGAGAAAATTTACTCCCTTTTCGGAATTGTGTACCTATGGGAAATGAGCTTATAAATATACATTGCAAACAGCAGACATCTATTTTATTATCAAATATAAAAATCGATACTTGTAGATGGAGGTAATCAAAATGAAAGAATATCAACATTTGATTGGAAAGATTATTGTCGCAGTGGCAATTATAGTTGCTGCAATCATTATAGCGCAGGCTATTGGTGGAGCAGGAGAAAGCATTCGTAGTGGCTTGCTGCAATTAGGGGATGCTCTTCGATAACTTCTAGTTTTAAAAAAAATCAGAAATTTGACGAAGGAGGTTGATTGTATGAAAAAGTTGATAGCATTAGTTTTAGCAGTGGTTTGTGTGCTTGGCTTGGTTGGGTGCAACAACAAGACAGTCAATATTGATTTGCCTTTTGAGGTAGGTGATGTTGAAAATATAGAAATGTATCACTTTGTTGGAGTACCTGTGTCAGCAGAAAAGAAGGTCATTGTTGCCGAAGAAACCATAAAGAACTTGTATGATATGTTTGAGGGGCTATCCTTGGAACTCAAAGAGGTAGAGGAAACTGCTGGAGCAGAGATAACCAGTTTCAGATTTAACCTTTCTGATGGAACAAGTTATGAACTGATTTATGGCTGCGATGGAGTAAAGAAAGGCAGTCTGAAATCTTCCACAGATAATTTTGAATACTTTACAAGTGCAGATATTAGCTCTTATTGGAGCAACACTGACTTAGAGGCAGTTCCCGTTGAAGAAAGCGAGTTGCCAAACTAAGCAGAACAATTTCAGGTTGAATAAACGTTAGGTAAGTTCAGATTCAATAAACCCATGTGTAAATATGCATTTTACTTAGAGTTTTAAGTAATGGGAACACTATTCCTAAAAGGGAGAATCATTTCTTTAATATTGCAGACATGATTAGAAGACAGGGCGGTGAACCAATAATGGTTTGCTGCTCTTTTCACAATAAAAGACAATGGTACAATGGATTTTTAACTTGTTGTATATGATTCTTTTATGCTAAAATACTTAACAGTGTGTATTTCATCGGATCTTGCAATACACAAATTATTGTAAAAACAGGAAAGAGGAAAATCATTATGGCATCAGAATTATTGAAACGAAGTGAAGTAAGAGAGGAAGATACCTGGAAAACAAGTGATATGTACGAAAACACCGGGGCGTGGGAGAATGAATTAAAGGAGATTTCCGCACTCGTAGACAAGGCAGCCGCTTTCGAGGGAAAAGCAGCCGAAAATGCAGACAATCTTTTGGCTGTATTAGAAACAATGGCAACAGCAGGAGAGAAGATTGAAAAGGCGTTCAACTATTCCGAGCGTCTTTTTGACGAGGATCAGACAAATACAGAACATCAGGCAATGAATTCCAGAGTTTATTCCCTGTATGCAGATATGGGAAGCAAAACAGCGTTTGTTGACCCGGAGATACTTGCAGCTTCCGAGGAGACATTAGAAGGTTTCTTAAAAGCAAAACCGGAATTAGAGCTGTACCGGAAACAGTTAGCAGAGATTCGCCGCTTAAAAGAGCACTGCCTTTCAGCAGAAATGGAAAAACTGCTCGCCATGACGGCTGAAATGAGCCAGACACCGGCAGACACCTTTTCTATTTTGAACAATGCAGATTTTATTTTCCCGGAAATTGAAGATGAGAACGGCGAGAAAGCCCGCATCACACACGGCCGTTATGGCCAGTTTATGCAGTGTGCGGACAGACGTGTCAGAAAAGATGCGTTTGAAAAGATGTATCAGACATACAAACAGTACTTAAATACACTTGCAAGCCTTTACAGCGGCAATATCAAACAGCAGAATTTCCATGCAAAAGCAAGAAAGTATGCTTCTTCGTTAGAAGCCGCAGTGGATGAAAACAATGTTTCCCCAAGTGTTTATTACAATCTGATCGACACTGTGAATAAAAACTTAGATAAAATGCATGCATATGTTGCGCTGCGCAAGAAGTGCCTTGGCTTAGACGAAATGCATATGTACGATATTTATACGCCAATGATTCCGGATATGACAAAGAAAATTCCGTTTGAAGAAGCAAAAGAAACCGTATTAAAGGCACTTGCACCTTTGGGCGAGGACTATGTCAATAAAGTAAAAGAAGGCTTCGAAAACCGCTGGATCGATGTTTACGAGAATCAGGGAAAGAGAAGCGGAGCTTATTCTGCCGGGGCTTATGGCTGTCATCCGTATGTACTTTTAAATTACAACGGAACTTTGGATGACATGTTCACATTGGCACACGAAATGGGACATGCCATGCATTCGAATTATTCCAACGAGGCACAGCCGTACATTTATGCCGGGTATAAAATTTTCGTGGCAGAGGTGGCTTCCACCTGCAATGAGATTCTTTTAATGGAATATCTGTTGAAGAATACAACCGACAAAAAAGAGCGTGCATACCTTTTGAACCATTATCTTGACAGCTTCAAGGGGACTGTTTATCGTCAGACACAGTTTGCAGAGTATGAGATGCTGACCAATAAAATGTATGAAGAAGGCGAAAGTCTGACGGCAGACAATTTAAGCAGCACGTATCTGGAATTAAATAAAAAATACTATGGCTCTGATATTGTTTCCGATGAACAGATTGCGTATGAATGGGCAAAAATTCCTCATTTTTACTACAATTTCTATGTGTATCAGTATGCGACCAGCTATTGTGCCGCTTTTTCTGTTGCACATAATATTTTAGAGGAAGGCGCACCGGCAGTGGAACGCTATAAAGAATTTCTTCGCGGCGGCTGCTCTATGGCTCCGGTGGAACTGCTCAAGATCGCAGGTGTCAATCTGGAAACACCGGCTCCAATCCAGGATGCACTAAATGCTTTTGGTGAGATCATCAAAGAGATGGAAGCACTTGTAGAAGCATAGAATGCAAAAATCAATTTGACAAATAAAAAAACGTTTAGATTATTTTCATTGCACAGGTCAGCTTGATAACAACAGGCAGATCTGTGCAATATTTTTGAAATAGTTTTCACACTATAAACAGGCGAAAAACAGACGGAACATTCGTTATAAATATTCCCTCAGATCCTGCCGCAGTTTTTCTTCCAGCCGGATAATGGAATCGGTAAGATCTTTGGATTTTTCATCAGCCCCGGCGTACTGGTTTTCATAACGGCAGAGTGATTTGATTCCCATATTGCAGCCGTCTACAATGAGGTCTGCAATCGTTTCGTCACTTTCATCTATCATGACTTTGGCGTTGGTTTTCATCCAGGACATTCCTTTTGCAATCAGATTCGGTTCTTTTGTTTCATCACCGTATTCGGCAAGCAGAGCATGCGTTTTATCGCCCAGTTCCTCATGCTTTTCTTTCGATTTTTCCAGTAAGTCGTACAAATTCCCGTCAGTTACCTTTTCAAGAATCTCGTCAATGGAAAAAACAGCCATTTGGATACCGGAATTACATTCCCTTAACAGCTTTATGGTATCGTTTTCGGACATAGTAAATCCCTCCTGATTTTTTATATGTTTCTGATCCGGTCTTAAAATAAATAAGCAGTTTCGAACCAGTTGTCTCTAGTATGTCTTAAGAATCCAAAAAATATTTAAAATACCAACCTCAATGAGCGAAAAATATTGACGAGTACCAACTTTCGCTTTATAATAAATTAGTCTATGCATACAGGATAACAGGAAAGTGATGCGAGACAGGACGAATGTATGTCTGCTCTTTTGAGCAGCATGAGAAAGGCATGGTTATTTATGATTAAAAGCATGACCGGATTTGGCCGCTGCGAAGTGACCGAAGGAAACCGTAAGTATACGGTTGAGATGAAATCTGTGAATCACCGTTACCTGGATGTGAATATCAAGATGCCGAAAGCGTTGAATTTTTTTGAGAGCACGATCCGTAATCTGCTGAAAGAATATATGGAGCGCGGCAAGGTAGATCTGTATATCACATTTGAGGACTTTTCAGAAGACAATTTCAGTTTGAAATACAACGAGGAATTAGCAGGTGAATACTTAAAACATTTAACTGCAATGGCAGAAAAGTTCGGACTTGAAAATGATATCAGAGTCAGCACCCTATCCAGATACCCGGATGTTTTCACAATGGAACAGGTGGAGACAGACGAAAACGAACTCTGGGCAGGTCTTGAAAAAGCACTTCGCGGTGCGGCAGAACAGTTTGTGGCGAGCCGTATCAAAGAGGGCGAGCACTTAAAGAATGATCTTTGTGCAAAACTTGACAATATGTTAACTTATGTTGACTTTATCGAGGAGCGTTCTCCTATCATCATGAAGGATTACAGAGAACGCCTTGAGAATAAGGTGAAAGAACTGTTAGAGGACAAACAGATTGATGATGCGAGAATTGCCACAGAGGTTACTATTTTTGCAGATAAGATCTGTGTGGATGAGGAAACAGTGCGCTTAAGAAGCCACATTAAAGCAACCAAAGATGCACTTGAGGCTGGTGGAAGCATCGGACGTAAGTTAGACTTCATTGCACAGGAGATGAACCGCGAGGCAAACACCATTCTTTCCAAAGCGAATGACCTGGAGATTTCCGACACCGGAATCAATCTGAAAACAGATATCGAAAAAGTCAGGGAACAGATCCAGAATATCGAATAGGAATTATTTTATGGGAAAGTTAATGAATATCGGCTTTGGCAATATGGTCAATACCGATAAGATCGTCAGCATTATCTCTTCGGACTCTGCACCGGCAAAACGCATGATCTCCCGTGGAAAAGAGCAGGAGACTTTAATTGACGCGACGCAGGGAAGAAGAACGAAAAGCGTGATTTTTACAGAAAATAATAAAATAATATTGTCGGCATTGCAGCCGGAGACGCTTGCCGGCCGGTTTAATGGCAATGTCTCGGAGGGTGACTATGATACAAAAGAGTAAGGGAATTTTAATTGTACTTTCCGGCTTTTCCGGTTCTGGAAAAGGAACCATTATGAAAGAACTGATGAAAAAATATGACTCGCAGTATGCGTTATCGATCTCGGCAACGACACGTTCTCCAAGACCGGGTGAGACGGACGGAGTTGAATATTTTTTCAAAACAAAAGAGCAGTTCGAAGAAATGATCGAGAAAGAAGAACTGATCGAGTATGCAAAGTATGTAGACAACTACTACGGAACACCGAAGGCATATGTAGAAGAACAGCTTTTAGCTGGTAAAGATGTTATTTTGGAGATTGAGATCCAGGGCGCTTTGAAAGTAAAAGAGAAGTTCCCGGATACACTGTTAATGTTTGTCACACCGCCAAGCGCAGAGGAATTAAAGAACCGCCTTGTCGGAAGAGGAACAGAGGAGATGAGTGTCATCGAATCAAGACTTTCGAGAGCAGTCGAAGAGGCACAGGGAATTGAGGCATATGATTATCTGATCGTCAACGATAAACTTGATGACTGTGTGGAGGAAGTTCATTCCATTATACGCAATGAACATTTCCGCGTTTCCAGAAATCTGTCAGCAATTTATGATATGAGACACCAGCTTACAGCTTTTTCCAAAAAAGATTAAATAATGTTTGCAAAAACATCGAAAAAAGCTTACATTAGATATCGGAAATCAGATATCTTTGATAAAAAATAAATGAAAATGAATCAGCCGTAAGGCAGAAGAGAGGTAATAATATGATACATCCATCCTATGTTGAATTAATGAAAGTAGTAAATAACAATACGGAATTCGGTGAGGAACCAGTTGTTAACAGCCGTTACTCCCTCGTGATCGCTGCTGCAAAGAGAGCACGCCAGATCATTGCCGGAGACGAACCAATGGCAGATAAGGTCACATGTCCGAAGCCATTATCCATCGCTGTAGAGGAACTTTACGAAGGCAAGGTAAAGATTATTCCTGATACAGAAGACGAGGATTAAAAAGAACCCGTCAGGGCTGCCGCACTTTTGAACGCAATTGTGCGACAGCCCTTTTGCCATGTGCACCTGACAGAGGATATTTGCTATTTATGGCAGTGTTAGATTAAGAAAGAAAGAGAGAATCGAATGAAATTATTATTTGTATCCCTCGGATGCGACAAAAACTTAGTAGATACAGAATTTATGCTTGGCATGCTCCGTGATGACGGAATCGAGATTACGAATGATGAAACCGAGGCAGATATCATTATCATCAATACCTGCTGTTTCATCAACGATGCAAAGGAAGAGAGTGTTAACACCATTTTAGAAATGGCGGAATACAAAAAGACCGGACCATTAAAAGCACTCATTGTAACCGGATGCCTTGCACAGCGCTACAAAGATGAGATCAAGACAGAGATTCCGGAAGTAGATGCAATTCTCGGAACCAATTCTTATGAAGATATCGTAAATGCAGTGCATGAAGCATTAGGTGGCACATTCTATGAGAATTTCAAGACTTTAGAAGGGCTTCCGTCCATTCATACAAAACGGACTGTCACAACAGGCGGACATTTTGCCTATTTAAAGATCGCGGAAGGCTGCAACAAACGCTGTACCTATTGTATCATTCCATATATCCGTGGTAATTACCGCAGTGTACCAATGGAAGATCTGATCGAACAGGCAAAAGATCTCGTGGCAAACGGAGCCAAAGAACTGATTCTTGTTGCACAGGAAACGACTCTTTACGGTATTGATCTCTACGGCGAGAAATCACTGCATAAATTATTGGATGAATTAAATAAGATCAATGGTTTGTTCTGGATCCGTATTATGTACTGTTACCCGGAAGAAATCTATGAGGACCTGATCGATTCCATGATCCGCAACGAGAAAGTCTGTCATTATCTGGATATCCCAATCCAGCATTCGAATGACACGATGTTAAAGCGCATGGGACGAAGAACAAGTCATGACGACCTGGTTCGTATCATCACACATTTGAGAGAGCGTATCCCGGATATCACATTGAGAACCACGTTAATCTGTGGTTTCCCAGGCGAGACACAGGAGATTCACGAGGAACTCATGCAGTTTATCAATGACATGGAGTTTGACCGCTTAGGAGCCTTTGCCTATTCACCGGAGGAGGGAACACCGGCAGCTTCTTTTGAAGATCAGGTAGATGAGGAACTGAAAAAAGACTGGCAGGCTGAAGTCATGGAACTTCAGGAGGAAGTGATCTTTGATAAAAATGAAGAGATGAAGGGCAGAGAACTCTATGTTTTCATTGAAGGACAGGTAGATACCGACAATGCCTATGTCGGAAGAACTTACCGTGACGCTCCGGATATTGACGGCTATATCTTTATCAATACCGATGAAACACTGATGACCGGTGATATCGTAAAAGTAAAAGTCACAGGCGCTTATGAGTATGATTTAATTGGAGAAATCTGCGACTAGATTTCAGAAAGAAGGAATGATTATGAATTTACCTAACAAATTAACCACGTTTCGTGTGATCTTAATTCCATTTTTTGTATTTTTTATGCTTGCACCAAATATGACCGGTGTCAACAATTACATCGCAGTTGCTATTTTTATCGTGGCAAGCCTTACCGATCTTCTTGACGGCAAGATTGCAAGAAAATACAACCTTGTCACAAACTTTGGAAAGTTCATGGACCCGCTGGCAGACAAGCTGTTAGTATGCTCTGCAATGATCTGTCTGATTCAGACCGGACAATTGGCTGCATGGATTGTTGTGATCATTATTGCCAGAGAGTTTATCATCAGCGGTTTTCGTCTGATCGCATCTGACAACGGTGTTGTCATCGCTGCAAGCTACTGGGGCAAATTTAAGACTACTTTCCAGATGCTTATGGTCATTGTACTTATTTTAGATATCCAGATGCCATTCTTCCAGATTTTAGGCGTGATCCTTACTTATGTGGCACTGATTCTTACCGTTGTTTCTCTGATCGATTACATTGTAAAGAACAAAGATGTTTTAAAAGAGCAGAACTAAAACAATAATGCAGGAATTTATTTTCTGAAATAAGGAGAAAAAATATGAGAATTATAGCTGGTACCGCCAGAAGCCTTCCTTTGAAAACGATAGAGGGCATGGATACAAGACCAACCACCGACCGTATCAAGGAGACTTTGTTTAATATGCTCCAGAATGATGTGCCGGGATCTTATTTCCTGGATCTGTTTGCCGGAAGCGGACAGATCGGATTAGAAGCAGTCAGCCGTGGCGCAAGATATGCCGTTTTCGTGGAAAATAACAAAAAAGCATGTGCCTGTATTGAAGACAACATTCATTTTACGAAGTTTGACAAGGAAACAAAACTTCTTCAGAGTGATGTTATTTCCGCCATTCGAAGCATGGAAGGAAAGTATAAGTTTGATGTAATTTTTATGGACCCGCCATACAATCACGAGTATGAAAAGGAAGTTTTGGAATGTTTGAAGGATTCTTCCATTTTAAAAGAAGATACGCTGATCGTTGTAGAGGCATCCTTAGATACTTCCTTTGACTATTTAAGTGATCTTGGCTTCGAATTGAAAAAGTTAAAAACATATAAGACAAATGTTCACGCTTTTATTACAAAAGCAGAATAAAAAAGTGTCATAATTTTAACAAAGTTATGATCCGCAGTCTGGAAAGGCAGATACATTATGAAAAAAGCAATTTATCCGGGCAGCTTTGACCCGCTGACCTTAGGACATATTGATATTATAAAAAGAGCATCCAACATTGTTGATGAACTTGTGGTCGGAGTCTTGAATAACAGTGCAAAAAACTCATTGTTTTCTCTGGATGAACGTGTTAGTATGATTGAAGAGATGACAAAAGATCTTCCAAATGTGTCTGTCACATCCTTTGACGGACTTTTGGTAGAACATATGAAACAGATCAATGCAACGATCATCGTGCGTGGTCTGCGTGCAGTGACTGATTTTGAGTATGAATTACAGATCGCACAGACGAACCATGTGGAGAATCCGGAAGTGGAGACCATTTTTTTAACGACAAGTCTTCAGTATTCCTATTTAAGTTCCACGATCGTGAAGGAGTTTGCGTCTTATGGAGGCGATATCTCCAAGTTTGTTCCTGCACAGTTTATTGACAGAATTTATGCAAAATATAACATATCAAAATAAGGAGTGTTTCCAATGGCAAGCAGAATCGAACAGATTATCGAAGAAATTGAAGAATATATTGACGGCTGTAAATATCAGGCATTATCTTCTTCAAAAATCATTGTAAACAAAGACGAATTAGAAGAACTTTTGAGTGAACTTCGTTCCAAAACACCGGAAGAAATCAAACGTTATCAGAAGATTATCAGCAATAAGGAAGCAATTTTAGCAGATGCACAGGCAAAAGCAGATGCGATCATCGCCAAAGCCCAGGTGAAGACAGATGAACTTGTAAGTGAGCATCAGATCATGCAACAGGCATATGCGCAGGCTAATGAAGTCGTTATGATCGCAACCAAGCAGGCACAGGAGATTTTAGACAACGCAACGAATGATGCAAATAATATCCGTATGGGTGCCATGCAGTACACAGATGACATTTTAAGAAATCTTGAGACTTCGATTTCCCATGCAATGGATTCTGCAAAGGCAAGACATGACAATTATATGTCCTCCTTGCAGGAATTTTATGATGTTGTATCTTCAAACCGCGCAGAATTAAATCCAACTGCAGAAGATACCGTTTCCGATAATACCGAGAATCTGCCAAAGATTGACATTTCTCCGGATATGTTAAAATAATAACATACTGACAAAAACGGACAGTATCAGGGTACATAAGGAGAGAAGCAGTTTCATCAGACAGTATTTTTTCATGGAAAGAGCCGTTCCTCTGATCATGGAAGAGGTCTGTGCGATACCGCTGAATCCACCAAAGGCTGTGGAAGTCATTGCCACGATATATTTGATACGGATAGTTAAGTCTGTATCAGCAAGGCAGTTGATTCCGTTGGTGATTTCCAGACAGTTTTCAAGCAAAAGTGCTGCAGGCTTTGGAATTGGCAGATTTTCCACGATTGAGATCAAAATGGAAAAAAGCATAATATATCCGCCAATCCTGATGAGTGTTTCAAAACCGTTCATAATGGCGGCATCTATGATCTTAAAGTTCATTTGTGATCTGGATGCCGATTTTTCATGCCCATTTTTTACATGCTCTTTTGGAAAGAGAATTATGCAAAGAAACAGTGCCGGGCCATATAAGATCAGAAGGCTGATTCCAAACATACCGGATAGCTGTAACTGCTGCAACAGGATATAACTTCCGATAAACACCGGACTGATATTATTGGTGGTATAAAATAGGATTTCTGCTTCTTTTGGATTGATTTTATCTGCTTTTAAAAGTTCGGCGCAGTTTTTGCTTCCCATAGGAAACCCGAATAAAAATCCGGTGCACAGGATAAAAATCCCCTCTCCGCTGATTGGCAGAAACAGACGGAAGATCTTTTCAAAACGTTTTGTCAGTGCATCCATGTAGCCTGAATGGATCAGGACGTTGGAAATAATCGCAAAAGGCAGAAGGGTAGGGAGTATTTTTTCATACCAGAGCACAAGTCCATTTCTGGATGCACTCACAGCGTCTGCCGGATAAAGCAGGATGTATCCTGTTAAAATAAGAATTGCAAAGCATATAAGTTTCTTTTTCATAGTAAAATATATTGTTTTGAATTACAAAAAATGTAATTTATTTGTAACTTCCGTGACATTTATTATGAAATAGTGGGGATATGATTTTGGTGCACCAGAAATTTCTTCGTTATCTGTTACTTTTTATACTGATCGTTCTGATCAATGTATATCTTGGAATTTACATTGACAGTGAGCTGCTTAAGATAAATTGTTTTCCATATGAGACAGCCTTTGAGAATTTCCGGGATGAAGAAATAGAAGAAGATGTGCTGAATGGCTTTTTATATGCCTCTGAAAATCATCCACGGGAGAAAAAAGGTCAGACAGATATAGATAACCAATCCAGTAAGGAAGCCATTTATGATGTTGATATTGCCAAGTTTAGTGAATACCTTGCCATGTACTTTGCACTCGACCATACCTGCACGGATACAGAGCTGTTAGATCAGAATATTTCTTTTGTTAAGGAACACCAGCCTGAAAAATTTGAGTCGATCCAGAGTAAAATTGAGGCTATGTGGACGGATGCAGTTCTTTTTCCGGTCGGAACCATTGAAAACCAGCCGGAAGCGACCGTGGATTTTACAAATTCATGGAGGCAGAGCAGAACATTTGGAGGCGACCGCTTTCATGAGGGCTGTGATATTATGGCATCCTTAAATGAACGTGGTATTTATCCGGTTTACAGTGTCTCTGACGGTTTTGTAGAGAACATCGGCTGGCTTCGCCTCGGTGGTTACCGCATTGGAATCCGCAGTGAACACGGTGTTTATTTTTATTATGCACATCTTTCAGACTATGCAAAGGACTTTCAGATTGGAGAAGAAGTAAAAGCCGGGACACTGCTCGGATTTATGGGCGATACCGGATACAGTGATATAGAAGGCACGACAGGCAATTTTCCGGTTCATCTGCATTTTGGCATATACTTTAATGATGAATCCGGGAATGAGTTCAGCGTGAATCCTTTTCCACTGCTTCGTTATTTAAATAGCACCCCATTCGCAAATTATGAAAATTGCCTTGGCTCTGAATAGATACAATAATAAGAAAGATATAGGAATATAGGATGCGCTTAGATAAATTTTTGACAGAAATGGGGCTTGGCACCCGCACAGAAGTAAAAAAACTCTTGAAAACAAAACAGGTTACCGTAAACGGGGAAATTGTCACAAAACCAGAAACAAAAGTCGAACCACAAACCGATCAGATCTGCTATAAGGGAGAAGTTATCGCTTACTGCGAATACGAATACTATTTGTTTCATAAACCAGCAGGATGTGTGACTGCAACCGAGGACAATCTCCATAAAACAGTCATGGACTATCTGACGGACACTGTCCGCTCGGATCTTTTTCCGGTCGGAAGACTTGACATTGACACGGAAGGGCTGCTTCTGATCACAAACGACGGCGCATTGGCACACGATCTGTTAAGCCCGTCAAAGCATGTGGCAAAAACTTATTATGCCGTGATCGAAGGAATGGTTACCGAAGAAGATGTTAACCTTTTTAAAAATGGTGTTGATATTGGAGAGGAAAAGCTGACAAAACCTGCCAAATTACGTGTTTTAGAAAGTAAACTACAATCGAAAATTGAGTTGACAATAACGGAAGGCAAGTTTCATCAGGTCAAACGGATGTTTGAAGCCGTTGGGAAAAAGGTATTATATTTAAAACGTATTTCTATGGGACCATTGCAGCTTCCGGACGATTTAAAACCGGGAGAGTACCGTCCGTTAACAGCGCAGGAGATTGCGGCATTGAAAACCGCAAACAAATAAGTTATACTACATAAGTTATCAATTTAGCGAAAAGTAAGTTTTTAGATAGAAAGGTTAAGCACAAATGAGTCATGGATTTTTACCAATCAGCAAAGAGGATATGAAAGAGGCTGGCATAGAACAGCTTGATTTTGTATACATCTGTGGAGATGCTTATGTCGATCATCCGTCCTTCGGACATGCGATCATTTCACGTATTTTAGAGGCACATGGATATAAAGTAGGAATTATCGCACAGCCGGATTGGAAAGACAAAGAATCCATTAACCGGTTAGGTGAGCCGCGTCTTGGATTTTTAGTTTCTGCCGGAAACATGGATTCTATGGTCAATCATTATTCTGTTTCCAAGAAGCGCAGAACGACCGACGCCTTTACACCAGGTGGAGTCATGGGAAAAAGACCGGATTACGCAACAATCGTTTACTGTAATCTGATCCGCCAGACTTACAAACACAAACCGATCATCATCGGCGGAATCGAGGCGAGTTTAAGACGTCTTGCACATTATGATTACTGGTCAAATAAATTAAAGCGTTCCATTCTGTTAGATTCCGGTGCTGACCTGATTTCCTATGGAATGGGAGAGCACAGTATCGTTGAGATCGCAGACGCCTTAGACAGCGGACTTGATATCAAAGATATTACATTTATTGACGGAACCGTTTACAAGACCAGAGACAGAGAGAGCATTTATGATGCGATCGAACTGCCGCATTTTGAAGCGTTAAAGGCGGACAAGCTGGAATATGCAAAAAGTTTTTACATCCAGTACAGCAATACCGATCCTTTTTCCGGAAAACGCTTATTTGAGACTTATGATGAAAAATTATTTGTGGTGCAGAATCCTCCGGCAAAACCTCTGACACAGTCTGAAATGGATTCTGTATACGCCCTTCCTTATATGAGAGATTATCATCCGTCTTATAAGGAATTAGGCGGCGTTCCGGCAATCGAGGAAGTAAAATTCTCTCTGATCAGCAACCGCGGCTGTTACGGTGGCTGTAGTTTCTGTGCTTTGACGTTTCATCAGGGAAGAATCATTCAGACCAGAAGCCACGAGTCTATTTTAGCAGAGGCAAATAAGATCATCTGGGAGCCGGACTTTAAGGGATATATTCATGATGTTGGCGGTCCGACTGCCAATTTCCGTGCGCCTGCATGTGACAAGCAGATGACAAAGGGAGCCTGTCCGCACAAACAGTGCCTTTTCCCGAAACCATGCCAGAATCTGAAAGTCGATCATTCTGACTATTTGAAATTACTCCGAAAACTCCGGGAACTTCCGAATGTGAAAAAAGTTTTTATCCGTTCCGGAATCCGGTTTGACTATCTGATTTATGATAATGACCGCACATTTTTACGCGAATTATGCGAACATCACGTCAGCGGACAGTTAAAGGTTGCTCCGGAACACATCTCGGATGCTGTTTTAGAAAAAATGGGAAAACCGAGTGTGGATGTTTACAACCGCTTTGTAAAAGCTTACAAGGACATGAACGAAAAGATTGGAAAGAAGCAGTATCTTGTTCCGTATCTGATGTCCTCACACCCGGGTTCCACTTTAAAAGAGGCAGTTGAACTTGCAGAGTTTTTAAGGGATCTTGGCTATATGCCGGAGCAGGTACAGGATTTTTATCCGACACCTTCGACGATCTCTACCTGTATGTATTATACCGGAGTTGACCCTAGAAACATGCAGCCGATTTATGTTGCAATCAACCCTCATGAGAAAGCAATGCAGCGTGCACTTATCCAGTACCGCAATCCGAAAAATTACGATCTCGTCTATGAGGCACTTGTGAAAGCCGGAAGAACAGACCTCATCGGGTTTGATAAGAAATGCCTGATCCGTCCACGGCAGGGCGAATATAAAAATCACGGCGAGCGCAAGAACGGAAGTGGCTCAGGCAGATATTTTGACGGAAGATCAGGCAGCGAGAATCGTAAGAACGAGCAAAAGCCGGGAAAGAAGAAAACAATCCGGAATGTGCATAATAAAAAGGCTTCCGGCAAAACCACGGCCAAAACCGGAACATCCGGCAGAAAAAACAGTAGCAGCGCAAATAAAAGTGTAAGAAAACATTCTTAAGAAAGAGCATTCAGTTTATGAAACAGTTTACAATCAGTCCGAATGAATCCGGGCAGCGTTTTGACAAATATTTAAAAAAATTATTGAGCAATGCATCCGGCAGTTTTGTATACAAGATGCTGCGCAAGAAAAATATAACTTTAAATGATCATAAGGCAGACGGAACCGAAAAATTAAACACAGGCGATCTTGTTAAATTATTTTTGTCAGACGAGACCTTTGACAAATTTTCGAGTAATGTTCAGGCAAATTCAGAGTACCTGAAGTTAAAGTCAATTGATTCAAGCAGACTTCAGGTCGTTTATGAAGATGCTGACGTGATCATCATCAATAAACCTTCCGGCATGTTATCCCAGAAGGCAGTCCCGGAAGATATTTCTGCAAATGAGTATATTCTTTCTTATCTGATCCAGAAGGGAACGCTCCGTGAGGAACAGTTAAAAACCTTTAAACCTTCGATCTGTAACCGTTTAGACCGTAACACCTCAGGTCTTCTGATCGCAGGAAAGACGCTAAAGGGACTTCAGACCATGTCAACGGCTCTTAAGACACGTACTGTTCAGAAGTATTACCGTTGTATTGTAAAAGGAGAACTGCGTGAGAGAACACATTTGAAAGGTTATCTTTCCAAAGACGAACAGAAAAACAAAGTAACTGTTGTTTCCCATATCCGTCCGGAACAGAAAGCAGATTATCTTCCGATTGAGACAGAGTACCGCCCGGTTGCGGTTGCAAATGGATTTACAGAATTAGAGGTTCATCTGATCACCGGACGTTCCCACCAGATCCGTGCGCACCTTTCTTCCATTGGGCATCCAATCGTCGGTGACGGAAAATACGGTGATTTAAAAACAAATGAACGTTTCCGTAAAGAGGTTCATGTTCGTTCTCAACTGCTTCATGCATACCGCATTGTATTTGAGGACAAAAGAGAAGTGATCGCGCCTTCCGGCAGGGAATTTGAAGACGCGTGGGACTATATACAGACAGGTTTCTGTTAATGTTAAGCTGATGTTTCGGTGATTTGCCGGACATCAGCCTTTTAATTCTAAAGTTGGAGCTGCATCAATGATTTCCTGAAGTGGCGTCCACTGCATCAGATCCTCATTGGAATCGTTTTCGTCCTCTGTATTCCGTTCAAATCCGTTATCGCCGGAACTTTTGCGCTGTTTCTTTGCATCCTCTATCGTATCCGGGAGCCTGTGATAAGCGGAAGAATGATGAAATTCCTTGGAAATCTCATTATAGGCAGCAACTAAATATTCTTTGTCCGGATCATCATCAGAAACACCGCCGATAGCCGCGGCAATATATCCGTTTGCTTCCTGCTTGGACTTTGCATGTTTTAACTGGTTTTCTAACATTTCAGCCATTTTCTGAACACGGAGCGCACGCTGATAGGCATCCGGGTAATTCATCTTCAAAAAATCCATTTCCTGTGCCGTCAGTTTTTTCCCATGCTTTAATTTATTCATAATATGCTGTAATTTCTGCTGCTTTTTTTCCTCGGCGGCTGCATCATTGGTGTTTTTTGTGACTGCCTCCATATATTGTAAAATTCCGGTGTTGTCAGATGAAGTGTTTTTTGCCTGTGAAGAAAAGATTGTTTTTCCTGTCAGTTGATTCAGAGTAATTTGCATATAAAAATCCTCCCCGATGATTTATAGGATATATCGGTAATTTGGGATGTTTTATTAATGCAAGAAAAAGAATATCCGAAAGTGTAGCTTTGTTCCTGAGTAGAAACGAAAGAGCTCTGTTTTATCCCGGAACGCAAAAAGTCCTCCTGAATAACCTCAGAAGGACTGTCTGGCAAATCGTATTATTTTGAAACACTGTTAATATGGCGCTTAATTGCTTCAAAGCTTTCCGCACTGACATCATGTTCGATCTTACATGCATCCTCCGCAGCAACACGAGGATCAACTCCGAGCATCACAAGCCAGCTTGAAAGAGTGGTATGACGTTCATAAATCTTCTCAGCCACTTCACGTCCGGACTCAGTAAGGTGAATATATCCTTCCGGACTTACCGTGATAAATCCGTTCTCCCGAAGATTTTTCATTGCGACACTGACGCTGGGTTTTTTAAAATTCATCTCATTTGCAATATCAATGGAACGAACATTTCCCAATCTATGATTTAATACAAGAATGGTTTCGAGATAATTCTCAACTGATTCATTCATTACCATAAAAATACCTCCCAAAAGAATCTATACTTGTCAATCTGTGATGATTGATAAATATGTATGAAATTATCATAACATACAACCACTTTTTTTACAAATTGGATTTGAATATTTCATAAAAATTTATTATTAGTATGGATATTATGGTATAATCAAATTGCATATAAAAATAAGGCAGGAAATAATAATGGCAACCTGGAATTCACGCGGATTAAGAGGTTCCACCTTAGAGGAATTTATCAACCGCACCAATGAAAAATATTTAGAGAACGGGCTGGCGCTGATTCAGAAAGTACCAACCCCGATCACTCCGATCAATATAGATAAAGAAACGAGACACATCACGTTAGCCTATTTCGACCAGAAAAGTACCGTTGATTATATCGGTGCCGTGCAGGGAATCCCGGTCTGCTTTGACGCAAAAGAGTGCAACACAGATACCTTTCCGCTTCAGAACATCCATGAACATCAGGTCGTTTTTATGGAGAATTTTGAAAAGCAGGGTGGCATTGCATTTTTTTTGTTAAGCTATACCGCGCGGGATGAATTTTATTATCTGCGTCTGGTAAAATTATTGGAATTCTGGAACCGTGCGAAAGAGGGCGGCAGGAAAAGCTTCCGCTATGAAGAATTGGAACCGGAATTTTTTCTTCCAAAGAGCAGAGGTGTGCTTGTTCCGTATCTTGATACGATGCAAAAAGATTTGGCAATGAGGGATTGACAAGTATATCTTCTTCTCATATAATAAACCAAACAGTTTCACTTGCTACTACATTAGCATACTAAAGTGCCTGTGGAATATACTTTAAGGTACGCAGCTTTGAAACATCAGGTTAACGTAAAGGGAAAGGCATTAGATTCATTATGAAAAAACAGTTATTACATACACCGGAAGGTGTGCGTGACATTTACAACGAGGAATGTGAGAAAAAGCTTGTTCTCCAGTCTGATTTACTTCGCATATTAAAAGGTTATGGCTATCATCCAATCCAGACGCCGACCTTTGAATTTTTTGATATTTTCGGAAAAGAGATTGGAACCACACCTTCGAAGGAATTATATAAGTTTTTTGACAGAGAGGGAAATACCCTCGTCTTAAGACCGGATATGACACCTTCCATTGCGAGGGCAGCGGCAAAGTATTTTATGGATGAGGATATGCCGATACGCCTCTGCTACATGGGAAATACATTCATCAACAACAGCAGTTATCAGGGAAGATTAAAAGAAAGCACACAGCTTGGAGCAGAGCTGATCGGAGACAGTACTGTGGACGCAGATGCAGAGATTTTATCCATGGTTGTGGAATGTCTGAAAAAAGCCGGATTAAAAGAGTTCCAGTTAAGCGTTGGTCATGCCGACTTCTTTCAGGGACTTGTGGAAGCTGCAGGAATCAGCGAGGAGGACGAGGAAGAACTTAGAGAACTGCTTGCCAACAAAAACTTTTTCGGTGTGGAGGAGTTCGCTGAAACACTGAACTTAAAGTCCGAACTGAACGAACTTTTCCATATGCTTGGAAGTTTAAATATCGACTTGAACGATCTGAAACGTGCAAAAGAACTGGCTGCTTCTTATCCGAGGATTTTAGCTGCGATCCATAACCTTGAAGAACTTCATAAAGTACTTGAAGTCTATGGAATCAACAAGTATATTTCCTTTGAGCTTGGTATTATCAGCAGCTATCAGTATTATACCGGTATTATTTTTTCCGGATATACGTTCGGAAGCGGTGAACCGATCGTAAAGGGTGGACGTTATGACAAGCTTTTAACCTACTATGGAAAAACTTCAGCCTCGATCGGATTTGCAATTGTGATCGACCAGTTAATGGCTGCTTTATCCAGACAGAAAATCAATATTTCCATAGACAATCACAGCGAGCTGATCGTCTACACAAAAGAAAATCAGGCAAACGCTATTTTAACTGCAAAAGAAAAACGTGCAGCCGGAACACCGGTTGAGATTATTTTAAAAGATACTGCAAAAACGAACGAAGATTACCAGAACTATGCAAAGCGTAATCGTATCCAGACAGTGATTTTTATGGAGGATTAGACAATGGAAGACATGAGATACCTGACCTTTGCATTAGGAAAGGGCAGACTTGCAAAAAAAACCTTGGAATTATTTGAACAGATCGGCATTACCTGTGAGGAGATGAAGGACAAAGACACAAGGAAACTGATCTTTGTGAACGAGGAATTAAAGCTTCGTTTCTTCCTCGCAAAAGGGCCGGATGTTCCTACTTATGTAGAATATGGTGCTGCCGATATCGGAATCGTAGGAAAAGATACGATTTTAGAGGAGGGACGCAATATTTACGAAGTGCTTGATCTTGGCTTTGGCAAATGCCGTATGTGTATCTGCGGACCGGAGGAAGCACGTGACCTGTTGCAGCATCACGAACTGATCCGCGTGGCAACAAAGTACCCGCATATTGCCAAAGACTATTTTTACAATAAAAAACATCAGACAGTCGAGATTATCAAGCTGAACGGTTCCATTGAGTTAGCGCCGATTGTCGGACTCTCCGAAGTGATCTGCGATATCGTAGAGACCGGTTCCACACTCCGTGAAAACGGACTTACCGTATTAGAGGAGGTGTGTCCGCTTTCTGCGCGCATGGTGGTCAATCAGGTAAGCATGAAAATGGAAAATGAACGTATCACAAAGCTGATCGCCGATCTGAAAAACGTGATCAAAAATCAGGCATAGCCGAAATGATGATAATGAAAGGAAGACAATCCAATGAGAATTTTAAAACTGACGAAAGAAACACAGACAAATATATTGGAGAATTTATTAAAAAGAAGCCCGAATTCCTACGGTGAATTTGAGAGCCGTGTCAACGACATTATCCAGAATGTCCGGGAAAAACGCGATGAAGCGATTTTTGATTACACATTAAAATTTGACGGTGCAGTCATTAATAAAGACAATATCAGAGTGACAGAAGATGAGATTAAGGAAGCTTATGAGCAGGTTGATCCAAAGCTTTTAGATGTCATCCGCAAGGCACTGGTAAACATCCGCGACTACCACGCAAAACAGAAGCAGTACTCGTGGTTTGATTCCGATGAATCCGGTATTATCTTAGGACAGAAAGTAACTCCGTTAAAAACGGTCGGTGTCTATGTGCCGGGCGGAAAAGCCGTTTATCCTTCCTCTGTCCTTATGAACGTGATTCCGGCAAAAGTAGCTGGTGTTTCCAATATCATTATGACGACTCCATGCGGAAAGGACGGAAAAGTATATTCTTCCACTCTGGTAGCAGCCAAGGAAGCCGGTGTAGATCAGATTTACAAAGTCGGCGGTGCACAGGCAATCGCAGCCCTTGCATTTGGAACCGAGAGCATTCCAAAAGTAGATAAGATCGTAGGACCGGGCAATATTTATGTTGCATTGGCAAAAAAAGCTGTTTTTGGCTACGTCAGCATTGATTCGATTGCAGGTCCAAGCGAGATCATGGTACTTGCAGATGAGACTGCAAATCCACGCTTTGTAGCGGCAGATTTATTATCACAGGCAGAACATGATGAAATGGCGTCTGCAATTCTTGTGACAACAAGCGAGGAACTTGCAAAGCAGGTATCTGTGGAAGTCGATAAATTCGTTGCAACGCTTTCCAGAAAAGAGATCATCCAGAAGTCATTGGATAATTATGGCTATATTCTTGTTGCAGACACCATGCAGGATGCGATTGACACGGTCAATGAGATTGCTTCCGAGCACTTAGAACTCGTGACAAAGAATCCGTTTGAGGTAATGACCAAGATTCGCAATGCCGGAGCAATCTTTATCGGAGAGTATTCCAGCGAACCGTTAGGAGATTATTTTGCCGGACCAAACCATGTACTTCCGACCAACGGAACTGCAAAATTCTTCTCACCACTTAGTGTAGATGATTTTATCAAGAAATCCAGCATTATCTCATACTCAAGAGAAGCATTAGAGCCTGTATACAAGGATATCGTGCAGTTTGCAGAGTGTGAAAAACTGACGGCACATGCTAATTCCATCCGGGTGCGGTTTGAAGATTAATTGTATCTATTCAGCACCCATTCGCAAAACCGCTCTTTCAGAGCTTTCCTTGAATAACAAGCATGCTTGTTATTTGCTCATTGTGGTTACTTCGCCAAAGAAATTTTCAAAATTATGCTCATTCATGCAAGCATGATTCGCAAATTTATGAAAATTACCTTGGCTCTGAATAGATACAAAGAATTAATAATTACTTAAGTTGAAAAAACAAGCAGAAAGGTTTAAAATAAAATGGCGCGTACAGCAGATTATGTTCGTAAAACTAAAGAAACAGATATATCATTACATTTGAATTTAGACGGTACCGGCAATTCCTCGATCAATACGGGAATCGGTTTTTTTGACCATATGTTAGACGGATTTGCAAGACATGGACTGTTTGACTTAAAGGTGAATGTTGTCGGGGATCTTGCAGTAGACTGTCATCATACAATTGAAGATACCGGCATCGTATTGGGAAATGCCATTAAGAAAGCCGTTGGTGACAAAAAAGGCATAAAGCGCTATGGAAGCTGTATTCTGCCAATGGATGAAACCCTTGTTTTATGTGCGGTAGATCTTTCCGGAAGACCTTATCTTGTGTTTGACGGAGAATTTACAACGGATCGTGTGGGCTATATGGATACGGAAATGGTAAAAGAATTTTTCTATGCGATTTCCTACACTGCGGGAATGAATCTTCACATTAAGGTTCTTTCCGGTGGAAATAATCACCATATGATCGAGGCGATGTTTAAGGCGTTTGCAAAGGCATTGGATCAGGCAACCATGATTGACCCAAGAATCACAGATATCCTTTCTACGAAAGGAAGTCTGTAACATAACATCTTACATGCATCACATGCAAAATATTATTAGAAAAGAAGCGGTCTGGCGTATCAAAAATATGTGCAGACCGTTTTGTATGGAAAGGTATGAGTATTTATGGAACACAAAAATATCGTGGCAACAATTTACTTAAAAGACGGAAAGGCAATCAAAGCCAGAGATAATTACGAGGAGTATCCGGATGTCATTGAACTGGCAAAGCTTTATAATGACAGCGGCATTGACAAAATCATGATCTTTGACCTGTCAACGACAGACGAAGAACATGAACGTAACATTCAGGTGATCCGCAACATTAACCGCAATATTGAGATCAAAGCCTGTGCAGGCGGCAACATTAACCGCATGGAGGACATTAAGAAGTTCATCTATGCCGGATGTCTGCAGGTCATTGTCAATGGCTCCAAACCGGAAAGCATGGCATTGGCTGCAGAGGCAAGCAATCGTTTTGGAAAAGACCGCATCCTAGTCTCCGTGACAAATGTGGACTTCATTTTCAAACATCAGGATGAAATGGCTGATACCTTCCATGAGGTGCTCATCTTAAATAAAGCCGTCCTTGATGCAGTAGAGGGAATGACGGATGTCCCGCATGTTGTTTACTTAAATGACGCAGATTATGATGAGATCTTATCGATTTTATCCCGGAAAAATGTGCGCGGAATCGCAGGTTCTCTCATCAATAATCCGAAAACCGATATTATGGAGATGAAATCCCAGTTATCAGCTTCCGGCATTAAAATGGATAACTTTGAACCGGCATTAAAATGGAGTGATCTTAAGAAAAACTCTGACGGTATGGTTCCGGTCATCGTGCAGGATTACCGCACAGATGAAGTCTTAATGCTTGCTTATATGAATGAGGAGGCTTTTGATACAACGATCAATAACGGTAAAATGACCTATTATAGCAGAAGCCGGAAAGAACTCTGGACGAAGGGACTTACTTCCGGACACATCCAATATGTCAAATCCCTGACCGCAGACTGTGATTATGATACGATCCTTGCAAAAGTTTCCCAGATTGGGGCAGCCTGCCACACCGGAAACCGCAGCTGCTTTTTCAATGAGATCGTGAAAAAAGAATATGTAGAGAAAAATCCACAGAAAGTATTAGGAGATGTCTACAATATTATTTTAGACCGCAGGGAAAATCCGAAGGAGGGTTCCTACACAAACCTTTTATTAGAAAAAGGTCTCGACAACATCTTAAAAAAAGTTGGAGAGGAAAATACTGAAATCATCATCGCCGCAAAAAACACCGATCATGAGCATTTAAAATACGAAATCTCTGATTACATTTACCACCTTATGGTTTTAATGGCAGAAAAGGATATCACATGGGAAGAAATCACACAGGAGCTTTCACAGAGAAAGTAAAACGACAGGTTTATCTGGATCAATTACGGGTACTTGCAACCATTCTCGTGATCGCTGTTCACACGGTATCCCTAGGCTCCACGTTAGTGCCGGAGCGGAGTGTAAGCTGGTATGGCTTCGAGATCTGCAATTACCTGTTTTTGTGCTGCAATCTGCTTTTTATCATGATAAGCGGAGCGCTTCTTTTGCCAGTAAAAGGCGAATCTGCCGGACAGTTTTACCGAAAGCGTTTTGTAAAAGTTTTTATTCCAATGGTCGTATATTACATTTTATATGTGTGTGCCAAGGAAGGTATCGTCTGGCTGTACCCGGATCACTGGTTTGCCATGATCAAACGGATCTTAACCGGAGCACCGGAGGAAGCGCCACATTTCTGGCTCATCTACGTGATCATCTGGCTTTATGTGCTGACACCATTGATCCGTTACCTGATGCAGCATATTCCGGATTCTGTTTTAAGCGGGCTTGTACTTGTGATACTTGTTTTTCAGATTGCAGGAACTTATTGGGATACCCTGTATGATAATTCGGTTGCATCCGGTATCCTTGGCTCCTTTGCAGGTGTATTTATTCTGGGGTATTACCTGACAAAAGAACACCGTAAGAGCTTCCGGTATCTGGTTTACGGCGCAGGAATATTGTCCGTCTGTCTTGCAGTGCGGCATATTTTCAGTGGCGCAGCTTATCATCGTTATTTGTTTAACAATGCACCGCTTATGGTGTTTTATACAATGGCTGTTTTTCTTCTGGTAAAACAGATTTATCGCAGCACAGACACCGAAACTGTTTTCACGAAACTGATCAGCCGCTACAGCTTTGGAATTCTGCTGATCCACTGGGGTGTCCTGCATTATGTGGTAAAACAGATCCTTCATGTATCTCCGGTTCAGTTTGGTGTCATCGGCGGATCATTGCTTATGATCATACTCACGTTACTTTTTTCTCTGATTGGGGCAGTGATTTTAGATAAAACAATCATTTCATGGGTAGAGCATGCCATTTTCTTTTTAGAAGAAAGAATCGGGCATATGACACAGAAATAAAACACCTTTCGAGGTGTTTTATAAAATTCTAAGACAGGCTGGAATATTAGTTCTAAAGAAATAGAGGACTTCATATGATTTTATCAAGAAAATCTATGGAGTCTTATTCTATGACAGACGAATATGCCGTAAGGCGAAAGGAATATGTGCGAGAGATCCGCAGAGCCTTTGATCACCCGGAGGAGATGCCTGACACTGAGCCGGAGGAAGCACAAACTTTTATTCCGTGGATTTTCTTGAAAATCCGCATTGTGTTTGCGGTATTTCTTATGATCGGATTTCTGATCTTAAAATACAATCAATATGAATTTTATGGTTATCAGGCAAAAGATGTCATTGACATCATTTCCGATAATCAGTATTATACAATTTTGCAGGATTATGTTATGATAAGTGAACATGACTGATGTTGCAGTCTATGTTTTCAAGGATAAACCAGAAAGGACAAACCGAATGACAAAATTAGCATTATCAGACGAGATACTGATGAAAATCGATAAACCGGCGCGTTATATCGGAAATGAGTTGAACAGTATCAAAAAAGATAAAGAAAAAATTGCGATCCGTTTTGCCATGTGCTTCCCGGATGTATATGAGATAGGAATGTCACATCTTGGCGTTCAGATTTTATATGATATGTTTAATAAAATGGAAGATGTATGGTGCGAGCGTGTCTATTCTCCGTGGCCGGATCTTCATAAAATCATGAAGGAAGAACACCTTCCACTGTTTGGCTTAGAGTCACAGGAACCGATCAAAGACTTTAATTTCATTGGTTTTACATTAAATTATGAGATGTGTTATACCAATGTGCTCCAGATCTTAGATCTCGGTCAGATCCCGCTGCTTGCAAAAGACCGTACCGAAGATGATCCGCTTGTGATCGGTGGCGGCTGCTGCACCTATAATCCGGAACCAATGGCGGATTTCTTTGATCTGTTCTATATGGGAGAGGGCGAGATCTCTTTCTATGAACTGTTTGACCTGTATAAAAAAATGCGCGCAGAGGGAAAATCCCGGCATGAATTTTTACATGAGGCATCCAAAGTACCTGGTATCTATGTCCCTTCTCTTTATGAAGTGACTTACAAAGAGGACGGAACGATCGCATCTTTTGAACCGATTTATGAGGATGTTCCAAAGACCATACAAAAACAGATCGTACTGGATATGACAAGCGCTGTTTACCCGGAAAAACCGGTTGTTCCTTTTATCAAGGCAACGCAGGATCGTGTTGTGCTTGAAATTCAGCGTGGATGTATCCGCGGCTGCCGTTTCTGTCAGGCAGGAATGGTTTACCGCCCGGTCCGTGAGAAAAATGTAGAACACTTAAAAGAACTGGCTTATAAAATGTTAAAATCCACCGGACATGAGGAGATTTCCTTAAGTTCCTTAAGTTCCTCTGACTATTCCCAGTTAGAAGAACTGGTAAACTTCCTCATTGATGAATTCAAGGGAAAAGGTGTGAATATTTCCCTTCCTTCCCTGCGAATCGATGCATTTTCCTTAGATGTCATGAGCAAAGTGCAGGATATTAAAAAGAGCAGTCTGACCTTTGCACCGGAAGCTGGTTCCCAGAGACTTCGTGATGTGATTAACAAAGGTCTTACCGAAGAAGTCATTTTAAATGGTTCCAGACTCGCCTTCGAGGGTGGCTGGAATAAGGTAAAACTTTACTTTATGCTCGGACTTCCGACGGAGACAGAGGAAGATATGAAAGCAATCCCGGAGCTTGCCAATGAGATTGCAGCGCTTTATTATGACACGGTTCCAAAGGAGAAGCGTAACGGCAAATGTCAGATTACGATCAGTACCTCTTTCTTTGTTCCGAAGCCATTTACACCGTTCCAGTGGGCGAGAATGTATACACCGGGAGATTATCTTGGCAGAGCACGTATCGTAAACGAGGGCGTTCATGCACAGTTAAACCATAAGAGTATCAAGTACAACTGGCATGAGGCAGATGTAACCGTTTTAGAGGGTATCCTTGCAAGAGGTGACCGTAAGATCGGACAGGCTCTCTTAAAAGTTTATGAAAAAGGCGGCATTTTTGATGCCTGGAGCGAGTACTTTGATTACACTCGCTGGGAAGAAGCCTTTGCAGAGTGCGGAATCGACACTGATTTTTATACCATGAGAGAACGTGATCTTGACGAGATCTTCCCTTGGGATTTCATTGATATCGGAGTCTCCAAAGAATTTTTAAAACGTGAATGGCAGAATGCACATGATGAAAAAGTAACACCGAACTGCCGTATGAAATGTTCCGGCTGTGGTGCCATGAAATTTGGAGGAGGTGTCTGTTTTGAAAATAAGAATTAAATTTAGAAAATATGGTGTTATGAAGTTCATAGGACACCTGGATATTATGCGCTATTTCCAGAAGGCAATGCGCAGGGCTGATATTGATATCTGTTATTCCGAGGGTTTTTCCCCGCATCAGATCATGTCCTTTGCTGCACCGCTTGGTGTCGGTATCACAAGTGACGGTGAATATTTAGATATTGAAGTACATTCCAGCAAATCCACCCGTGAGACACTTGCTGATCTTAATTCCACTATGGTGGAGGGCGTGGAGATCACCGGCTATGTGAAGCTTCCGGACAACGCCAAAACGGCGATGTCCTTAGTTGCCGCTGCAGATTACAGGCTTTTCTTTAAAGAAGGTTATGACATTCCTTTTACAAAATCAGAGGCAGAACAGGCAATCGAAGCGTACTTTACAAAACCTGCGGAAGTGCTTATTACAAAGCAGACAAAGAAAAGTGAAAAGATCATGGACTTAAAGCAGTTAGTTTATGAATTTAAAGCAGAAGGCACAGAGGAAGCACCGGAATTTTATATCAATCTCAGCACGGGAAGCTCCGATAATTTGAAACCGGAGCTGGTATTAGAATCTCTTTTCAACTATATGAATGTTCCTTATAATGCCAATGCGATCCAGATTCATCGTATCGATGTATATGCAAAAGAGAATGACAAATTCATTTCCCTGCTGGATATGGGCGAGGAAATTGCGTAAGAATATTGCAAGTTAAAGCTTGCGCGAGCACACAAAGAGTTGTGAATGTGTTTTATGAGGTTTGCTATGAATAAGTATATTATCACGCATGAAAAAATAAAAATGCAAAACCAGAAAGAGCAGGACTTTATTGTTTCTGCTCTTTATAATCAGGATAAAAAAATGCTTGAGGTAACTTTGACTCCTCCGGACGAGGATAGTTTACTTGGAAACATTTATATCGGGCGCGTCGAAAATGTGGTGCAGAATATCCGTGCAGCTTTTGTAAAAATCTCGCCGGATCAGACCTGTTATCTTTCGTTAGATGACCTTAAGAATGCACATTTCACCAAAAAACTTTCTGCCAAAAAAGAACTTGTGGCAGGAGATGAACTTCTGGTTCAGGTTGAACGTGAAGCATTAAAGACAAAGGAACCTGCGGTCACTGCAAACTTAAGTTTTGCCGGAAAATACGCTGTACTCACAACCGCCAACAAAAGGCTTGGCATCTCCTCAAAACTGACAAAGGAGCAGCGGGCGTATTATAAAGAGTTATTACAGGAATTTGACACCGACAGCTACGGGCTTATCATCCGCACGAATGCTGCGAGCGTTCCGGACGAGACTTTACTTTCAGAGATCCGCTCATTAGAGCAGGAGTGGTGTACCATGCGGGAAAGTGCAGTTCACAAAACCTGTTACAGTGTGCTTAAAAAGGCAAAACCTTCTTATCTGGAAGATTTGAAAAATCAGAAAGAGGGTTCTATCTGTGAGATTATCACGGACGACAGAGATATTTTTGAAACGATCTGTATGGATTATGGAATTGCCAGCGAGCAATTTGTAACGACAGGTTCTGATAAAGAAAAGAATGATAATAATTTAACAATATCATATTATCAGGATACAATGCTCAGCCTTTCTTCTCTTTACAGTGTAAAGACTTCGTTAGATAAGGCATTGAGAGAGCAGATCTGGTTAAAGTCCGGTGCATCGATCGTATTACAGCACACAGAAGCGCTTACCGTGATTGATGTAAACAGCGGAAAAAACATTGTGAAAAAGGGAATGCGTGAAAATCTGCTCCGCATTAATTTAGAAGCAGCAAAAGAAATTGCATACCAGCTCAGACTGCGCAATATTTCAGGTATTATTATCATTGATTTTATTAATCTTCCGGCAAAAGAAGATGAAGCCATACTCTTAAGAGAGTTCCGCTCTTACTTAAAAGACGATCCGGTAAAAGCAGATCTCATTGATATGACCAAACTTGGTCTTGTAGAAGTGACAAGAAAAAAAATCAAAAAATCCTTACGTGACAGTTTAAAAATGAACGGATAATTCAGCTTAAAGACTAATGGGCAAAAGAATTATGCAAGCTAAAGCTTGTGCGCATCAGTGCGCAAAGAGTTGCTATGCAACTCTTTGTTCCATTGCGTTATGCAGATTCAATCTCATAAGTGAATCCGGCGTCTTCGATCACTTTGATCGTATCTTCAATACCCTGACCGTCCTCGGTCAGATAACCGGAGGCAAAAATAGAATTTACAACAGACAACAGTCTTTTTTCTTCCCCCTTAAAATAAACCTCACGTCCTGCAGCGCAGCGGATATCTGCCTGTGGAACAAGAAGTCTTGCAAGTGAGAGCACTTTCAGTCCATACTCCGGAGTCAAAGCAGAAGTGTCCTTGTGCGCTAAAGGTGTTCCCTCAATCGGAAGCAGGAAGTTGATAGGGATTGCTTCCGGATTAATTTCACGCAGTTCTAACAGCATATCTACGACATCTTCCTTGCTTTCGCCCATGCCGATAATTCCACCACTGCAGATTTCGTAACCCAGTCCCTGTAACATCTTAATATTTGCTACGCGCTGGTCGAATGTATGAGTAGAGCAGATGTTTGGATAAAAAGCACGGCTGCTGTTTAAATTATGGTTAATGCGGTCAAGTCCGGCTTCCTTTAACATGCGTGCCTGTTTTTCTGTCAAAAATCCAATGGAGCAGCAGAGATGTGTTCCGGTTTCTTTCATTTTGCGGATTTTTTCTGCAAGTTCCTCAATTTCTGCGTCTGAGAACTTCATTCCGCTCAGTCCGATACAGTGTCTTGCCAGATGATTCTTATTCACAAAGTCATTATCACGTGAAAGTTTTTCATCCGATACCCATTTATATTTATCAATATCAGCAGAAGACCGGCAGGATTGCGCGCAGTAAGCACAGTCCTGGGAACAGTTGCCGCTTCTTGCGTTTGTCAGAATGTGGATTCCGACATTGTCTCCTTTGTATTTGCGGCGCAGTTTCTCAGCGCGTGCAATCAGCTCGTCCAACTGATCATCCGGTGTATTTAAAATTGCAAGAGCATCCTCTCTGGTAAGATATGGATTTTCGGCTTCGGTTGTCTTTGGTTGTGTTGTCATTTTTGTACTCCTTTGTTACGTTTACAAAATTCAAATAAGTTACGGTATGAATTCACAAGTTTCTAAATTCAATTGTTTTTAAAGTAGCACGAAGTATGGTTAATTGTCAACATGCTCACTTATAGAAGTTGACATTTATTTGTAAAAGCTAGTTAACATTAGTATAAATATCTACATATGCAGATATTTCATTTTATTGTACTAATCTTGTGTCTAATATGATATGATTTGAATTAGGGAATTTTGTAAATAAGAAGTGAATCTTCCAAAAGATAAATGGGGAATGTTGAATATGAATTATAACGATTTTTTAACCAGACAACAGCAAATCAAAAAACTGTCTATTGCGGAGCAGAAAAATTTTTATGAACAGCTATTGAAAAAGAAATACGACAAAACCGAAGTGCGCATACTTGCAAGTTTTTATTATGGGCAGCTATTTTATCAGGAAGGAAATTTCAGAAAAACCATAGAGATTATAGAACCAATCATAGTGGACTATCAAAGCTATCCGTATACCCCTAAGTTATTGTCCTGTTTTAACCTGATAGGTGTGGCAACACATTGCGAGACAGAATATAATGTTTCCCGTTTTTTCTATGAAACGGCATTAAAAATTGCCATGGAAAATGATGAAAAATACTATTATGCATTTGAGTATAATAATATTGCATTGACCTACATTGAGGAACAAAACTATGAGGAAGCACTTAAAAGTCTTGCGCTCGCAGAAGACGTCCTGAAAGACTGTGATGAGGAAATGGGTGCTTATATCTATATCAATAAATCTATTTCACTTCAGAAACTGAACCGTTTAACAGAGGCTTTAAAGGCGTTTGAACTTGGAGTGAGCCAATATCATGCAGATACAATCGTTCCGGATGATGTCACCCGCTGTGCAGCAACACTTTATTATAAATTGGAACAGCCAGAAAAATATGAGACTTACAAAAAACAGATCCTTTCAAAAATGGATGAAATGTACGCGGCTGAATTTATGGATGCCTGCCGGGAACTGTTTGAGTGTGGAAGAGATTCTTGTGATGATAACCTTATGAACCACATTTTACGATCCATGAATCAGTATATGGAAAAATATCCGGATGAAATCAAGGTTGGACTTGAATTTGCAGAATTATTATATGTATACGCTGTTGGTAAAATGGACAAAGACGCGATTTTAGAGGCATTAGAGGCGAAAAACTATTATAAAGACCGGATTATTGAATATTCGAAAGAAAACCATATAAAATCTTTGCAGCAATACATAGAGATTAATTCGCAGATATCTGAATTAGAGCGGGATGCATTAACAGGATTCAAAACCCGCAAGGCATATTACAAAGATATTGCAATCATCGAATGTGACGAGGAGATGTGTAACCAGCCGGTTGGCATCGCTTTTGCAGATGTGAATGGTCTAAAAAAAATCAATGACAATCTGGGACATGAAGCAGGAGATGAGCTGCTCGCAGCAATTGCGAAAAAAATCATAACCATATTCCAGGAGGCAGGCTGTTACCGTTTTGGCGGGGACGAATTTATCATTCTGTCATTCGATAAAAGCGAGACAGACTTTCAAAATAAGCTGCAAAAGCTTTCAAAGCTATGGACGGCTGAATGTTCGGCTTCCATTGGAAGTGTCTGGTTAGAACATGCAAAGGACATTGAAAAGAATTTGTCAGTTGCAGATGAGAAGATGTATGTGAATAAAAATCATTATTATAAAAATAGGTTTTAACTAAAAAGGTTAGAAAAATTTCAAAAAACCAGTTGACGTAATTCAATTGTTATGCTATAGTAACGAAGTATGCCGCACAGTGAGGTCTCAAATTCTGCGTATTTGCAGAAACCATAACTGGCGAGTAATGATAATAGGAGGTGCCATATGTACGCAATTATCGCAACAGGTGGTAAACAGTATAAAGTTTCCGAAGGTGATATCATTACCATTGAAAAACTTGGTGTTGAAGCTGGTGAGAAAGTAACTTTTGATCAGGTATTAGCAGTTTCTGACAACGGAATGAAAGTTGGAGCAGATGTAGCTGACGCAACTGTAGAAGCTTCTGTAGTTAAAGAAGGCAGAGCTAAGAAAGTTATCGTTTACAAGTATAAGAGAAAAACCGGTTATCACAAGAAAAACGGCCACAGACAGGCGTTTACACAGGTTAAAATCGAAAAAATTAATGCGTAATCGATAGGAAGATTGTTATGACTAAGATAACGATTTTCAGAAATCAGGATCAGGCATTTTTAGGTTTTGACTGTCTTGGACATGCAGGGTATGCAGAGGAAGGTGAAGACATTGTATGTGCGGGAATTTCTGCACTGGTGATCAACACGATCAATTCCCTTGGTATTTATACGAAGGAGAAGTTTTCTACAGATTCTGATGAAGAGACCGGGATGATCACATTAAAGTTTGATTCACCGGCAGGTCATGATGCTGATTTGCTTATGAAGTCCCTGGTTTTAGGCTTACAAGGAATACAAAATACTTATGGAAATGATTATATCATTCTAACATTCAAGGAGGTGTAAGACATGATGAATATGAACCTTCAGTTTTTCGCTCATAAAAAGGGTGTTGGTTCTACAAAGAACGGCCGTGACTCTGAGTCTAAGAGATTAGGTGCTAAGAGAGCAGACGGACAGTTCGTAAAGGCTGGTAACATTATTTACAGACAGCGTGGAACAAAGATTCATCCAGGTGTTAATGTAGGAATCGGTGGAGATGACACATTATTCGCTTTAACAGATGGTATCTTAAGATTCGAGAGAAAAGGAAGAGACAAGAAACAGGCTTCCGTTTATCCAGTAGCTGAATAATAAGATGAACAATGGACCCGACTATTTGTAAAGATAGCCGGGTTCTTATTGTTTTGACTGCCTTTCCTCAGGAAAGGTCGACAGGTAAACTGTTTTATTTATAGGAGAAAATTATGTTTGCAGATAGAGCAACAATTATTACAAAATCCGGAAAAGGTGGAAATGGACATGTCAGTTTCCGTCGTGAAAAATACGTGCCAAACGGTGGCCCGGACGGTGGAGACGGCGGACGCGGTGGAGACGTGATCTTCGTTGTCGATGAAGGTTTAAACACTCTGACTGATTTCCGTCACAGACGCAAATTTGCTGCTGAAAATGGCGAAGAAGGCGGCAAGAAGAAATGTCATGGAAAAGACGGTGCCGATCTCATCTTAAAAGTTCCGGCAGGAACTGTCATCAAAGATGCAGAATCCGATAAGGTCATTGCGGACATGTCCGGCGATAACAAACGTCAGGTGATCTTAAAGGGCGGCCGTGGTGGACAGGGGAACTCCCACTATGCAACTGCAACCATGCAGGCACCAAAATACGCCCAGCCGGGTGGTGAAGGCATTGAGATTGAAGTGAAACTGGAGTTAAAGGTGATCGCGGACGTTGGACTGGTCGGTTTCCCAAATGTAGGAAAATCAACCCTTTTATCCCGCGTGACCAATGCACAGCCGAAGATTGCCAACTATCATTTTACAACATTGCAGCCAAATCTTGGTGTTGTTGACTTAGACGGCGCCAAAGGGTTTGTCATTGCAGATATTCCGGGACTGATCGAGGGAGCTTCAGAGGGTGTTGGACTTGGGCTTGAGTTTTTACGTCACATTGAACGTACCAGAGTGATGATCCACGTTGTGGACGCTGCCGGAACCGAAGGGCGTGATCCAATTGCTGATATCAAGGCAATCGACAAGGAACTTGCCGCTTATGATCCGGAACTTTTGAAAAAGCCTCAGGTCATTGCAGCCAATAAAATTGATTCCATTTACGGTGATGAAAATGAGATCATCAAGGCATTAAAGGACGAGTTTGAGAAAGACGGTATCAAAGTTTTCCCGATTTCCGCAGTCAGCGGACAGGGACTGAAAGAACTTTTATATCATGTAAGCCAGCTTTTAGAGACATGCGGCAGAGAACCTGTCATTTACGAACAGGAATACGATCCTGCATTGCGTTTCTTTAGAGATGATCCTTACACGATCACTATGGAAGATGATGAAACCTTTGTTGTTGAAGGTCCTAAGATTGAAAAAATGCTTGGTTACACAAACATTGAATCTGAAAAAGGCTTCCTTTTCTTCCAGCGTTTCTTAAAAGAGCAGGGTATTTTAGATGATCTTGAGGAACACGGAATACAGGAAGGTGACACTGTAAAAATGTACGGACACACCTTTGAATACTACAAATAAACATAACGATCGTACTTTTTTCTGAACAGAAAGTACATCAGAATCATTCTAAATAATAGGAATAGAAAGGTATGGAATTATGAATCTTACAAGCAAACAGCGCGCTTATTTAGGTGGCGAAGCAAGCACAATGAACGCTATTTTCCAGATTGGAAAAGCAAGCATCACACCAGAACTTATCAACGGGCTTGATGAAGCTTTAGAAAAACGTGAGCTCATTAAAATTTCTGTATTAAAAAACTGTGCGGATGATCCATGCGAGATTGCCGAAATCATTGCAGAGCGTACCCATTCTGTTGTTGTAAAAGTAATCGGAAAGAAAATCATTCTTTTCCGTCAGGCAAAAAAGAATACCAAATACGAATTACCTGTAAAATAAAGCTTATCACAGCAAAGGACAACGATCATGAATGATTTATCAGGTAAAAAAATCGGCATTTTAGGCGGTTCCTTTGATCCGATCCACAATGGACATCTTGCTATTGCAAAAGCTGCCTACACAGATTTTCAGCTTGACGAGGTCTGGTTTATCCCGGCGGGACACTCTCCGAATAAAAATGAAAACGCTATGACTTCTCCGCAGTTACGCGCAGAAATGGTTGCGCTTGCAATTAAGCCATATCCGTATTTTAAATTATCTACAATGGAGATAGAAGCGGAACAGACAAGTTACACATATCTGACGCTTACAAATTTAAAAAACAGGTATCCGGATACTTCATTTTATTTTATCATGGGAGCTGATTCACTAGATTATTTTGAAGAGTGGAGACATCCGGAGATTATCTGTGAAAAAGCGGCGGTATTAGTGGCGGTACGTGACCATTGGGATATGGACGACATAAAAAAGAAGATCAACGCAATCGAAAAACAGTTAGATGCAGCGATTTATCCGCTTTCCTGTGGACGTTTTGATGCCGCCTCAAGAGATATCCGCCAGCAGATCAAAAATGGCGTAAATACCGATCAGCTGCTTCCGGATTCTGTGATCCGGTTTATAAAAGAACATCAGCTTTATGAAAGCAGAAAATGATTTCATGCATTTCCTGACAGACATTTGACAGAGGATAACGATATGGAACTGGTAGAAATACGAAAAAAATTAAAAAAAGTGCAGGATAAAGACCGCTACGAGCACACCAAAGGTGTGATGTACACCGCCGGCTGTCTTGCCATGGCATATGGCTATGATATGCAGAAAGCCATGCTGGCAGGTCTGCTCCACGACTGTGCCAAATGCATTCCAAATGATGAAAAATTAAGACTATGTGAAGAAAATGACATTCTTATCTCATCCATAGAACGTGAAAATCCATTTTTGCTTCATGCAAAACTTGGAGCATTACTTGCAAAAACAGAGTATGGGGTGACAGATCCGCTTGTTTTACATGCGATCAAAGTGCATACGACAGGCGAGCCGGATATGAATATCCTTGACAAGATCATTTATATTGCCGATTACATCGAACCAAACCGCAATAAAGCCGATGATTTGGATCTCGTGAGGGAATTAGCCTTTCGCGATTTAGACGTCTGTATGGCCGAAATATTGCACGACACACTGGTCTATCTGAAAAAGCGTGGTGGAAACATTGATCCGACAACCCAGATGACCTATGAATATTACAAACATTACAAAGAAACGCTCTAAAACAATACGTTATATGACAATCCTATGCACACCAATGTGCACAGGATTTAACTTACATAATTCAGCAGAAAGGAACATCGTTTATGACATCAAAAGAACTTACAAAACTTGCAGTAGCTGCATTAGAAGACAGAAAAGCAGAAGATGTGACTGTTATTGATATCAGTGAAATTTCTCCGATTGCAGATTACTTTATCATTGCAAACGGAACAAACCAGAATCAGCTCCAGGCAATGCGTGACGCTGCCGATGAAGCCTTATACAAAGCCGGCGTAAAAGTCCAGCAGATTGAAGGAAACCAGAGCTCTACCTGGATCTTAATGGATTATGGTGATATTATTATCCATATTTTTTCAAAAGAAGACCGACTTTTCTATGATCTTGAGAGAACCTGGAGAGATGGAAAAGTTGTGGATGTAAGTGAATTATAATCATAAAAAACAAATGATAAATTCCTGTATATTATCAATACATGAAATAGAATGTACGTTCCTCGGACAATTCTATTTCATGAACAAAAAGTGGCAGCCGGTTGTCCGTACGACAAATCGGCTGCCACTTTTTGTTTTCTGTTAATTAAAATTATAGAAAACGGAATACCCCAAACACTTTTCCTAAAATCGAACATTCTTTTACAATGATCGGGTCCATCGTATCATTCTCCGGCTGCAGACGGTAATAACCGTCTTCTTTATAAAAAGTCTTAACCGTTGCAGAATCATCCACCAATGCCACTACAATATCGCCATTCTCGGCATTTGGCTGTTTCTTCACAAGAACATTATCACCGTTGAAAATACCGGCGTTGATCATACTTTCTCCCTTTACTTTTAACATAAAAGTCTCTTCATTCGGCATATATTCAACCGGGATAGGAAAGTAATTCTCAATATTCTCAGTTGCGAGGATTGGCTCTCCGGCTGCAACATGTCCGACAATAGGTACGTTCACAACCTCACGTCTGGTAAGGTTAAAATCATCATCTAAAATCTCAATCGCTCTTGGCTTGGTCGGGTCTCTCCGGATATAACCATTCTTCTCTAACGTTTCAAGATGAGAGTGGACAGAAGAAGTAGACTTTAAATCGACCGCTTCACAGATCTCACGGACTGCAGGCGGATATCCTTTGCTTAAAATCTCACTTTTAATATATTCTAAAATCTCGCTTTGTTTCTTACTGATCTTACCTGGCATAAAATGTCTCCTTTATCTAAATAATGCATCCTGATAATTAAAAAAATCCAATATATTCAGAGAATATAACGAATCCTCTATCTATTTATTATGATACCATACCATATCTTCAAATGCAAACATATATTCCGAAAATTTGTTCGATTTTTCTGTTGACAAACAGATGTTCGGATAGTATGATATGAATATACAAACAAGTGTTCGTAACAGATGTTCGATGATAGAAACATATGAATCTCACAGTTTCACAATTGATAATTCAGGGAGGTACCATTATGAGAAATGAAAGCCGTACAGTTAGCAACAGAGTTTACCATATGTCTGACAGCGCATCCAGTCATATGCGGTCTGATAGTGTATCGAACAACAGACGCATGGTTGTCCGCAGACAGAAGATTGCATTGACATCCATTGCGCTGATCGCAATTATAATGATTATCTGTACCTTTTTATTTGGCGCCATCCACACACAGGCAGCACCATCTGAGATTTCCTACAAATATTATACAAGTATTGAAGTAAAAAGCGGTGATACCTTGTGGTCAATCGCATCCGAACATATAACAGATGATTATGATGATATGAATGATTATATCAATGAAGTCTGCTCGATCAATAAGATCTCACAGAATGAGATCCACGCAGGGCAGTACATTACGATTCCATATTATAGCAGTGTTACCGTTGCTGAGAATTAAATTCATTTTTCTTCCAGCCCTGCAAAGTTGTCAATTATGGCAGAATAGGGTATAATACTCTTTGCTTTATTGTGAATGTCTATCCGAATTTCATCACAATGACAGAGTAATTCTATTGGAAGTGAGTTTATATTTTATGTTGCGTTTTTATATATGTTATTTTTATGAATCTGTTTCGTGCCCCTTATATGATACCTAAGATGCGGCGGGAAGCGGATTATCCTGACAAGTTCTCTGTAGAAGAACGTTATGAACTGGCAAGACACTGTATCCGCCTGATGAAAGTTACCGGAGGTATTCATACGAAAGCATATGGTCAGGAGAATATCCCAGAGGAGGGTGGCTATATGATGTATCCCAATCATCAGGGAAAGTATGATGCATTAGGAATTGTATATACACATCGGAAACCTTGCTCGATTGTTATGGATAAAGCCAAATCCAATACGATTCTTGTAAAGGAATTTATTGATCTGCTGGAAGGAAAACGTCTGGATAAAAAGGATGTCCGTCAGGCACTGACGATCATCAATGAAGTATCAGAAGATGTTAAGAATGGAAAATGTTATATTTTATTCCCGGAAGGCGGCTACGATTTTAACAACCGCAACCATGTATGTGATTTTAAGGCAGGCAGTTTTAAGATTGCGTTAAAGACAAAGGCTCCGATCATACCGGTAGCTCTGATTGATTCCTACCGTGTATTTAACAGTTTCTGGCTTGGTCCTGTTACAACACAGGTACATTATTTAAAACCGATTTTATTTGAGGAATATGGCTCATTAAAGACACAGGAGATAGCGGCATTGGTAAAAGACCGTATTAACGAGAAAATCAGTGAAGTATTAGCTTCCCAGCCGGTTTCTGGTTAAGCATCATTTTACTTTTATTTTACATGAAATTTAAGGGAATCTGATAGAAGCCTTTCACCTGAAAGGCGATAATATGATTATGAAATAGCAATGAAGAGTCTGTTATAAGTTTTATATCGACAAAACTCATTGCTAAATAATTATGAATGATCAGGTGAATACTTATGAGAAAATTATGGAGCTGTGCAATGCAAAAGCAATGGAGCTATACAACAAAGGTTTATTGGTTTCTTTTTATGAATACCATTTTCGCGATTGTCATTCCATTAATATTATGTCTTATTGCCGGTACTGTAACAGGCTACAATACCCAATGGATTGAATGGACAACAATCCTTATCGGGTATAGTGGACTTGGGTTTGGATTTTTCGGAGGCATTCTGTTTTCTATGAACGAAAATCATTGATCAGCAGAAAATCATTTTTCTGCTTTTTCTTTACCGTATATAAAGTACGGTCTGCATGTGCAAGGAAATCCCACAAACGATTTTTATCATTAATATCCTTAAAGAAATCAATATCTAGTTTCCCTTTCGTCTGCACTTTTTCAAGTCAAATTTTTTTTACTTATTTATGGTTCTCGGAGTTTCACATATTTTGCAGCACTTCTGCGGCGGTCATCATCAATAGCAGCGTAGTGCTTTCTGGTTGTATTTACATCTTTATGTCCTAACACATCTGCAACCAGATAAATGTCACCAGTTTCACGGTAAAGTGATGTACCATAAGTACTTCGCAGTTTGTGCGGTGTGATATGTTTTAAGCTTGTCACAAGCTTAGAATATTTTTTTACCATATTTTCAACAGAACGCACACTGATGCGCCGGTTCTGTAACGAAAGAAAGAGTGCATTGACACTTCCGTCTGCCGCAGTTATTTTCTGTCTCTCTACCATATATTCCATCAAAGCACTCCGGACTTCCTCGCCAAAGTAAACAACAACTTCGGCGCCTCCTTTTCGGTGGATTTTAATGCCATTATTTTTAAAATCCACATCATCCATATCAAGCCCGACACATTCGGAAACACGGATTCCGGTTCCAAGCAGCAAAGTCATCATTGCAAGATCCCTTGTCTTGGTCTTTTCATGGAATTTCTGTTGCTTTTCTGTAAGACTTTCGCCGGATTCCACCTCATCTAACAGGTTTGCAACTTCATCTATATCCAATCGTGTGATCGTTTTTTCGTGTATTTTCGGCATATCTACTTTTACTGCTGGATCCTGTTCGATCATTTCATTTTTATACAGATAACGGTAGAAGGAGCGGAGAGAAGCAAGCTTTCTCTTTAATCCACGCTCATCATTGGTATGCTCAACGCCATCCTTTTCATAATATTTCAGATAGGAGAGGTATTCTTCAATATCCATCGGTGCAAGGTTGCCCAAAACAGTCAATGGAATCTCCGTAATATCTTTTTTTGCACACTCTGGATTATTTTCATGGAGATATTCAAAAAAGCAATTCAGATCATATGCATATGCGATTCGGGTACGTGATGAGGTAGTCGGCTCTATGCCGATAAAAAACTGTTTACAGTATGGCGGCATTTTTGTGAGCAGATTGCGGAGCAGTGTTTCATTTTTTACATTTACTTTTTCAAAATACGCTTTTTCTTTCATCTGCTTTTTTCTCCTCTTGTATGTTGCGTCTTCTGCGGCCACCCTGGAATATTGCCGTCTAAAATAGCCGTAAACATCCGCTTTTTTGCACCGGGATGATCCAGATTAATCTGACGGATTAAATCCTTTGCGTACTGACGCTTGGTAGCGCCGTCCACAGGGCACGGATTCGTCACAACCGGAAGGTTATATTTATTCCAGAAGCCTTTTACCTTTGCCTCTGATACATACATCATCGGCCGGATCACTGTCAGTTCCATGCCGTCTAAAAACGTGACCGGAGAAAAAGAGTAAAATCTTCCCTCAAAAATCATCGACAAAAACATTGTCTCAATCATATCATCCATATGATGCGCATACGCGACTTTATTGCAGCCTAACTCCTTGATTGCCTGGTTCAATGCGCCTTTACGCATCTTAGCGCAGAGAGAGCAGGGCGATGACTCATTTTTATCACTGAAAATAATCTTTGCAATTTCAGTGGGTACAACGTGATATTCCACATCCAAATTCTCACATAATTTTCGGACTTCTGTAAGATCAAATCCCTCATATCCGAGATCAACGGTAATCGCGATCAGCGAAAACTTTTTCGGATAAAACCGTCTCAAATTTTCCATGGCATAGAGCAGCGTGAGAGAGTCCTTCCCACCCGAAATGCCAACTGCAATTTTATCTCCAGCCTGGATCATCTGATAATCGTCCACGGCTTTTCTTGTCAAACTCAGTAATCTTTGTAATTCCATTTAAAATTACCTTTCCATAACACTATGAATCTATTATAATAAATCTGTATGCAAATTACAAACCAATCGTGTTCCTTTTTGCAAATACCTGAAAATAAAACCAGATAGAGGAGCTTACTATTTATGAAATTCATAATACAACGTGTCACAAACGCATCCTGTACCGTAGACGGGAATGTTACCGGAAGTATCCAGAAAGGTTTTCTCGTCTTTATCGGCATTTCGGATCAGGACACATTACCGATTGCTGATAAAATGATCAAAAAACTGCTTGGAATGCGGATTTTCGAAGATTCCAATGGAAAAACGAATTTATCCCTGCAGGATGTTCAGGGCGAATTACTGTTAATTTCCCAGTTTACGTTATATGCAGACTGCAAAAAAGGAAATCGTCCGTCTTTTACAAATGCAGGAAAACCCGATATGGCAAAGAAAATGTACGAATATATCATTGACCAGTGTAAAAAAGAAATTCCTGTTGTGGAACAGGGAATCTTTGGCGCTGATATGAAGATTTCGCTTTTAAATGACGGACCATTTACGATCATACTGGATTCTGCTGAAATATGTTAGTTAAAAATGGTTTCATACACATTTATTAAATTGCTGGATTTTGTAGCATATTCTAATCATTTAGTAATAAGAGTGTATGTACCCCCTACAAATCCATTTATTCGCAAAACACAAGTTTAACGAATAGTTGGCTTATTTCAATGAGTTTCCCGGGATTACGATTCCCGGTTCAGACAACGTTCCGCAACGGCTTGTTATCATCTTTCAAAATCGAAATCATCGGCGTTATCCAGTTCTAAATAATCACGTGCGTCTTCAATTCGATTTTGTTCATTGGAAATAAAATTCTGCCATTCTGTATTATTCTTAGTGAGATTTTGCAGATTCCCGAGTTCAATTTCTTGGGATTTCAAAAGCTTACTAATATTACTTTTAAGCTTTTTCATTTCGTTAAAATATTGACTGCACTTGCTTTTCGCTGTCTCGAAATCCTTTGTCTTGAAATCCAAGGCGGTTCTGAGACTTTCGTTCTCAGTTCTGAGTTTATCATTCACAGTCTGGAGACTTCTGTTCTCAGACCTCATTTCTTGAATAATCTCGTCTTGCTCACTAATCTCAATCTGGTTTTCTGCCATCTTATCAGTCTGTTTTACAATCGTATCACGGTTCTGGTCAATGACTTTATTCTGTGTATCAATTACTTTCTGCATTTCGTTTCTGGCTATATTAGTCTCTGATTTCAGTTCCTCAATTGATTTATGTTGAGGGTCTGCATAAGTTCTATAAGAGATTCCGAACTCTTTAAGGCACATCTCGTCAATGACTTGAGTTGCCCGGGAAAGATTCGCCTTGGTCATAAATCCCTTAGCATTAACACCCTTTCCCTCTACGAACGGTGTCGCAACGCCATGTGCGTGTTCCAATGACATACACTGTTCATGTTTATTTCTGTCATAATATCCGTGGACTTCGTCAACGTGAATCTCCATGCCATGCCAGTTTTTCTCTCCGAAGTATTCTTTCATACAATCGTTGACCTTGTCGAAAAACTCCTTTGTCTTCCCTTGTTCGGTAATTTCTCTCGGGCATGGAATGTTGACTAATAAGACTTCGATTCTGTCTTTTTTAAGCCGTTTCGGTGGCAAGACCTTATCTACTTCTTTTAGTCTCTTTTCTGCCTTGTCCATTGCTTCTTTAAAGCTTTCACAACCCACATGGAAGTTCCCAGACGACAGTTCTGGATTGATGTTCTTATTACTGTGGGAACGAGTGTCATTCTCCTTTACTCTGTCCATGTGGTTTGTTCCGATAATTCTACCCGTTCTGATTTGTTCCTTTTTCAGATTTACACTTGCCATAATTTAGTCACCCTTTCTGTTCTAAAGTTTTTGGTAATCTAAATATGGTTTCCATACACTATAAACGTCGTTTATGGTGTAGCTCCTTATACCTTAAGTTGGTCTGCGCTACGCTTGACCCCCTTAAGGTACTCGTCGCAAGGGGATTCCCCTTGACCCCTTTTCCGGGATTCCGCACCCCGGGGATTTTATTTACCGGGTGTCCATACCCAGTTCTTCGCTTGGTCTTCCAAGGTCTGGACATCCTCTTTTTTCTTTCCATAATTTTTAAATTCATCCGGGATGTCCTCTACGTCCTCAATCTTTTTAATATCGTTATCCTTTAACTTTATCACACTGTCTAAGACTGGTTTTGTCATATCCACGATTACAACCTCTTTTGCTTGTCCTGCAAGTCTCTGACTGACTTTCGCAAATGACCCGACCAAACCGTTATAACTTATGTACTCCATATATTCTCTTGTTCCGTTGAATACACCTTTATTAAATAATAAATCGTAATCATCTTCACGAAGACACATGATAATCGGAAATCGCCTATATGCTTGAGATCTGTCTTCACCGCTGTGCATAACTCCTCGTTTATCTACATATGCCCCGGCGAGACCATCTAAGAATTTATTATAAGGTTCAATTCCGTTGATGATATTAATTGGGTTTGTAAGACGGACAGAACCGAATTTAATGTTATGTCTTGCGTCTGTTGGGTGAGGGTCTAAAATATCGAATAACTCGTTTCGTTCGAATCTCTGAACCATGTCTGTACTTCTACAGTCGTTCCAGATAATAACTGGTTCTCCATCGTATCCCTCAAAACTTGTATTCGCCCCACCTGCTTCGAAATATGCTTTCTCCATGTCTGGATATAAAACATGTGCAATAGCTTTTGAAGCCGTGTTTTTACCAATTCCACCGGCACCGTCCAGATAGATATTTATTCTTAAATCCGGCATTTTGGCAAAAGCTGCAAGGTATTTAGACCGGCATTTATCGAGGAAAGTCATATCTTTTAAATACGCATCTTCATTTTCTGCAATAACTTCTGAAATACTCATGCCCTCATAAGCTACCTTGTGGCGATAATAATCTTTAGGAGATTTATTACCATATCTAGCTTCCCGGATATCAGCTTCATCAATCATTGCCCGGAAATCGAAATTCGCAATGACTTTCTCATCTGGATACCGATGTTTACCTTTTGCCTGTTCTTTTTCCGATTCGTGTGTAAGATAGCGAAGCAAATCCACGAATGTAAGCTGTCCGTCTCTTTCTCCTTTTCTGTATCGCGCTCCGTCTACATACTGAACCGGGATTCCTAGCCAGTCTGCGACTGTCTCTAAATCTGTATTTCTGTCTGTTCTGAAAACCACATGGAAATGCGGTGGTTTCTTATCCCCAGCTTTTTTCCAATGGTTTTTCTTCACGTATTCTTCAAGAGACGTTTCTTTCTTTTCCTCTTCTGATAACTTCTCGTATTCTTTCTTACAGCGGTTTAAATCGTTCTCTTCGTCTTCCTCGTCGAAATCCTCTTCATCGTGGAGAATGTAAGCGAGTGACTTTATTGTTCTCCGCTCGAAAAGACTTTTAATCTGTTCCTCTGTAATTAAAACCTCACCGGTTATCGGATGTTTGCAGTACTGCATAATGTTAAACACTTTTGGCATAACCATTACCTCGTTTTTCTTTCGATTTGAGCAGTCGCATACCGAAAATGTACCTTTGATTTCGAAAACGTACCTTGGTGTACCTTGACCCAAAACACAAGCCCTATTTTGGGTCAAGCCTTATAAATAGCGGGTTTGAGAGGTATTTAAGAGGTATGACGTACCCACGTACCTTGGTTTTTCACTGCTCGATACTTAATATGGTTTTTGCCGGTGTGGACTAAAACGATAATGGTATTATATTGTGTCTACTCAAAACACAACTTACCGTAATTGTTTATTCCATGTATTCAATTAAATATATTTTATATGCAATTCTACTGTTAACAGTGCTAAAGTTCTACGATTTGAACCCCTCTGTTAACGATTTCAAGCGCATAATATGCCCTACCGGGCGGTCAACATAGGAAGTTTGTCGGGTTAGTTTAAAAGCTTAATTTGTCTGGTTAAAAGGGATAATTTATATCGGCAGTCTTCAAGTACGCTGTCTACAACTGCTCTCACGTCTTCGGTGTTGCGGTTCTACCCTCGTCGCTCAACTATCTCGTTAAACTTGGAGTTTTCCGCAATCTGGCGACCCGTTCCGACCGGAGTGAATCCGGTCTCCACCGCAAGACTGTTCCGTTCGGTCGGTCAGAAATGCTGAACCCAGTCTGTAGACAGAAAAAGAGAGGGAAAGAAGAATCATTTCTTCTCTCCCTCTCTGCACGACGGTCTGCGCAACGTCCACCGGACGTTACTCCGACTTTCGGAAAACCGGGTGAGTTTAACGAATAGTTGGATTGCGAAACATACAAAAATCCCTCACAGAGATTTCTCCATGAGGGATTTATTATTTTACTTTTATTATTATATTATGTACCAACGTATACATCATTTTACAAAAGTATTACTTTTTTGTAGATGCATCATTTGCAGAAGATTTTATTTCATTGCGTCGAGCAATTCACGATATTTTAAAATCATTTCCACACAGTTATCAGTGCCAAGCTTACCAGCATCCAGAGAAAGATTATAACTCTTTGAATCTCCCCATTTCTTGCTTGTATAATAGTTGTAATAGCTTGCACGCTGTTTATCTGTCTTATTAATAATGTCTCTGGCTTTATTCTCTGTAATATTCAGATTCTTGCTGACATTCTTGATACGTTTATCCATATCAGCATGAATAAAGACATTGATGCAGTCCGGGTTATCTGACAACGCATAATCTGCGCAGCGACCTACGATAACACAGGATTCCCTTTCTGCAATTTTCTTGATCGTTTCAAACTGTGCCAGAAATACCTTGTGATTCAACGGCATATCCAAAAAAGGTGCTGCGGAATAACCACTGACAGAATATGTATCCATGACTAACGAATATAAAAAACTGTTCGTTGGTTTTTCGTCATGGTTTTCGAAGATTTCTTCACAAAATCCACTGTCTTTTGCAGCCTGCTGTAAAAGTTCCTTATCATAAAGCTTGATGCCAAGTTTTGCTGCAAGCTTCTCTCCCACCTTTTTTCCGCCGCTGCCAAATTCTCTACCGATCGTATATATTTTATTTGCCATATCAATCCCACCTTTACACAAAATTTATTTAACTATATTATAGCGTATTTTATAAAAATTGAAAAGAATTTTTTTGAATTTTCAAACATTTTCATTGAAAATCCACACTATAAGATAAGAATATTATATTTTTTGCATAATTAAAGTGGTCATGAACGCAGATCACGTAATATCTTTTCAAAATAATCCGGTAAAGGTGCAGAGATTTCCATATATTCTCTGGTTTTCGGATGAATAAAGCCAATGGTCATAGCATGGAGCGTCTGTCCCTGAAGCTTATAAGGGCTTTTTCCATTCGAGTAAAGTGTATCGCCCAAAAGCGGATGCCCGATGCTTGCCATATGCACACGAATCTGGTGTGTCCGTCCGGTTTCTAACTTAAATTCCATGTAGCTATATTTGTCAAAACGCTCTAACACCTTATAATGGGTAATTGCATCTTTTCCATTTTTTTCATTGATTGCCATTTTCTTGCGATCGATCGGATGTCGCCCGATAGGCGCATGAATGGTGCCTTCATCCTCTTTGACAACACCATAGACGATACCACGGTATCTACGGTTTACACTGTGCTCCTTGATCTGTTCCGCAATAAAAATATGGCTCTCGTCATTTTTGCAGACAATCAGGGAACCTGTCGTATCCATGTCAATGCGGTGTACGATTCCCGGCCGTATCTCACCATTGATGCCGGATAAACTGTCTTTGCAATGATACATGATTGCGTTGACCAGGGTTCCACTGTAATGACCTGCGGACGGGTGCACGACCATTCCCTTTGGCTTGTTGACTACAAGAAGGTCATCATCCTCATAGAGGATGTCAAGCGGGATATCTTCCGGCAAAATCTGTGTTTCCACAGCGTCCGGAATCTCCACAGTCACCAAGTCCTCTGTTTTCAAACGGTAATTTGCCTTCTGCACTTTATCATTTACAGAGACATTTCCGTCTTTGATTAATTTTTGAAAAAAAGAGCGCGATTGCTCTGGAAAAAGTATGCTCACATACTTATCCAGACGCTCGCCCTCATATTCGTATTCTACTTCAAATGTTTCTTTTTGCATAATTCCTGTTTCCTATGCTGAATATTACCTGCCTCGTAACTCCTGTTACAATCGTTTATTTCTTCTTTGCCGGAAAAATTTTATTGTAGTCATCCTCTTTATAATAAAATAATCCAAGAATGATCATTGCAAACGCTGCGACTGTCACATATATATCCGCCACATTAAAAACCGGAAAATCAATCAGTTTAAAATAAAAGAAATCGACCACGTAATTGCGGAAAACACGGTCAATAAAGTTTCCCAATGCTCCGGCAAAAAACAGGATACAGATGCCGTCTAGCAGACGGAATTTTTTTTCGTCCGGAATGCGTTTCAAATAAATATAAGCAATAAACGCTAACACCAGAATTGTAAAAATGATAAAAAAGGCTTTCTTTCCCTGCAAAATTCCAAACGCTGCGCCGCGGTTTTCTAAATAATGCAGTTCAAAAATACCATCAAGTATCACAAACGGCTGCTGGTTCATCAATCCGTGGATTGCCATTAATTTTGTCATCTGATCGATCACGATTAAAACAACGGATAAGATCATTCCTATGACTGCTTTTTTTAGTGTATTAGTTTTCGTTTCCATAAATGTATAAGATTCCTTCCAAAATCTGTTCATCCGTCAGATTTTTTTCAATATAGGCATCGCCCGGTGTTTTTAACAAAATAAACTTGATCTGGTTTCCAACCATTTTCTTGTCGAGCTTTGTTGTTTTTAAAACATCCTCAGGATTCTGTCCTGATGTACGAATCTGTAAACCAAAATGTTTTAACGTTTCCTCGATAGAGGAAAGCTGCTCTTTTGTCAGATTTCCCTGTCTGTAAGAAATATAGGAAGCTGCGGCCATGCCAAGTCCCACGCATACACCGTGTGACAGTCCAAAATCCGAAAGTTTTTCAACCGCATGTCCGATCGTGTGTCCGAAGTTAAGCAACGCGCGTTCCCCTTTTTCTTTTGGATCACGTTCTACTACATCACGCTTGATCAGGCAGCTCTGATAAACCATTTCTTCCAATGCATCATACTCTAAGTCAAGAATTTCATTTTCGTGTTCTTTCATCCAGAGAAAATAAGCATTATTTTTTATTAAACCATGTTTTAAAATCTCACCGAAACCGGAGATCAACTGCTCTCTCGGAAGTGTCTTTAAAACATTCAGATTCATGTATACAAGCTTTGGCTGATAAAAAGCGCCTACCATATTTTTGTACTGCATAAAATCAACGCCAGTTTTTCCACCGATGCTGCTGTCAACCTGCGAAAGAAGGGAGGTTGGAACCTGTATAAAATCAATGCCACGAAGGTAAGTTGCCGCAGTAAATCCGGTCAGATCGCCAACCACTCCGCCGCCTAAAGCGATCAAAAGATCATGTCTGTCAAAATGATTCTGAATCAGAAACTCATAAACGCCATTGACCGTATCTGTATTCTTGCTTGCCTCTCCTGCCAGAAACTCATAACAGAAAACAGACGGAAAATCTTCTTTTAAAATAGCTGCAACCTTTTCCATGTAAAGTTTTGCAACATTAGTGTCAGAAACAATACAGATTTTCTGATCTGCCTGATATCCGAGTGACTTTAACTCCGCAGACAGATTCTGAAAGGAATCCGTCAGTTTTATATGATAAATCACACTTGCGTCTAACGTTACCGGTAAATCTTTTGCCATAACTATTGCCCTCACTTAGCCATATAATTTATAGTGAACCTTAATTCTTCCCTTGTTCGTCTCTCCCGTCTCGCGCTCAAAAACAAATCTGCCATAGCCCCGCACCGAGATAATATCCTCTTCTTTGCAGTGATACGAAGGATTCTGCACGCACTTTCCATTTACAAACACTTTTTCTGCCTTGAAAAACTCCAAAGCCTGACTTCTGGAAAACTTATAAACGCAGGCGATCATACTGTCTAAACGGTTCGAAGTGATAATACCGTCTTTTTCCTCGAACTTTTGCTGCTGTTCTAACGCATCTGCTGACACTTTAGAAAGTTTTACGATCGTATGACGGATCTTATCGAGATTTTCCGTAAAATAATCCGCCATGGTTTCTTCACAGATCAGGAAATATTTATCATCAGAGATCACAATATCCCCTAATTTTGACCGGTCAACACCCAGATTCATAATAGAGCCTAAGATATCCCGGTGTCCTAACTTCTCCGCAAACTTCGGATAAGACGGCACGATCTCAAGATACGCGATTGGAAACTGCCATTCATAATAAAGAGCATCAGGTATAAATGCAACTATCTGACGCTCTGCAAAAGGAACACCGCCAGAACATTCGGTCTTTGTCTCAAAAAACTTCTCATTCTGGTGATAAATATTCAGTTCATTTAAATTAAGGAAATCGCTGAATAAAACGATTCCCTTTCTATTTGCCTGTCTGGATAAATCTATTAACTTCTTTTTACAAAGCTCCTGTTCGTTCATAATGCCGCTCTCTACAGTCCTCTGGTCGTGTCAAAAGAATCTACGATATTGAGAAAATCTCCGGAAATATCAACCGCTGCCGGAGTAATAATGAAAATGTAATTCGAAATCTTCTGAAGATTTCCACTGATTGCAAAGCAGGAACCGGAAGTAAAGTCAATGATACGCTGCGCAATCTCTACATCTAATCCCTCCACATTCAAAACAACGGTGCGGTTATTTAACAATGTCTCCGTAATCTCTCTTGCATCCTCAACAGATGTCGGCTTGATCACGCATACTTCCATACCGGCGAGATTCTGCTGTTTCTTGGAAGGACGGATCGGTGTAACCTTCGGAGTGGTCTTTACCGGTTTTTCTTTATAAACATCTGTAAAAGTATCTTCCTTCTCACGTTTCTTAAAAGAAGATTTTGGTTTTACTTCTTCCTCATCGTCATCATAGTCATAGTCTTCATTGTAAAAATCGTCATCGTCATCCGGATTCAAACGCATTACATTTAAAAATTTATCAAGAAAACTCATTTTTCTGCTCCTATTAAACTGATTTTAAATTCTGCCTTCTTCTGCTTCCGGCATCTGGCACAATTATTGTTTATTATAATTGCGTTCTCCAAAAATTCCGGTTCCGACACGAACCATGGTAGCTCCCTCTTCGATTGCCACCTCGTAGTCGCCTGTCATGCCCATAGACAGAATTTCCATAGATACATTATCTATGTTTTTCGCAGCGATGTCAACAGATAAATCTTTTATTTTACGGAAATACAACCGGTTATCCTCTGCATTTTCCACGTATGGTGCAATGGTCATAAGTCCTTTAATGCGGACATTTTCAAGCTCTGCAATCTCTTCCACTAACTGGACGGCATCCTCCTCCGAGATACCGAACTTGGAATCCTCGTGCGCAATATTTACCTCCACAAGGATCGGAACAATGATATTTTTCTTCTTTGCCTGAATATTGATCTCCTCTGCCAGACGGTAGGAATCAACAGAATGGATCAGTGCGACCTGTCCTGCAATATATTTTACCTTGTTTCTCTGCAGATGTCCGATCATATGCCATTTAATGTCTTTTGGCATTTTTTCGATTTTGCCGCATAATTCCTGAACTTTGTTTTCGCCGAAATCCCTGACATTTTCATCATAGATTTCCTGAAGCATCTCGATCGGCTTTGTCTTGCTGACTGCGATCAGTGTAACTTCCTCTCTCTTTCTGCCTGCGCGGTCACACGCTGCCTGTACACGTTCTTCTACATTTTTTAAATTATCTTTTAACATTTATTTTTATCTCCTTACTTGATTAACTGATTTTCATTGATTTTTGTACCGTCTAATGCGATATGGTCATATAATGCGATACCATAGGTTGTACCGGTTTTGACGATCGTATATTCCTCATTCTGATATAAAATATCAATCTGCTTAAACACAGCGTAACCTTTATTAATGTTATAGACGCCCTGCAATGTCGCCGTATCGGCACCGACATGATATGTTTCGCTGGAATCCGGCTTTTGCAGCACATCATTCGAAGAAACAAATTCGCTGTCAATATAATAGGTATCGTCTGTCTCGTAATATATAGTCGGTGTCACAAACTCTGTCGTGCTTTTTCCGTCTTTGTCTGTGCGCTCTATAAGAATACCTTCATCGCTGGAATCTCCACCTTTTAAGAAAAAATCAATTGGAATGGTGTAAAATTCTTTTTCCGTGATCGCGGAATTTGGAATCTTAAGCCCGGTTTCCTCTGACAGCAAAAGTTCAATCTCCACATAACGCTCTGACACATACCTGACCATAGCACTTTTTAATGACAAAATCAAATACTGCTGTCCCTCACGCTCGACAATGGAATAGGTGGCATACGACTCTTTTGCATCTTTTAAAAAGCGGATTCGGATTGTATCATCATCCCGCAAAGCATCCGCAGTTACATCTGGAACCGGCACAACAATGTTCCAGTATTCACTGTCGACTAGCTTGTACTCCGGCGAGCCTGCCTGAATGGTCGGACTTGCTTTTAAATCGGTTTTCGAATAATTGGATTCATCGAACATCGCCCCGGTAAAATTATCTACTGTCACATTTTCAAATCCGTCCGTATAATACGCCACAAGCCCCGGCGTATCTGTGATCACTTTATGAAACGTATTATTATTTTCAGCCGAAGCAACGTAATCCGAAATATCATTCAGTGCATTGACACTCAGTGCCTCACTTAAAGAGGCATTCACATTGTCCTTAAAACTATAGACCTGATAGTAATTCTTCCCGTCATAGGCATATAAAAAGTCGTTGATTGTTTTTTCAATATCAGCAAGATTCTCACTGTCGATCGTTGTTCCGTCCTGCTTTGCTTCGTTGATCATATTAGAGACATCCCCATTTTCATCAACGGAACATACCAGATCCCCATAAGCTACTTTGGAACCTTCTTTTACATAATAATTCACGGAACCGGAGTAATCAGAATTTATAATCTTTTCATCACGCAGGATCAAACCATTGTATACATTATTCACGGCAATGGTTCCCTGCTCCACTTCATAAACGGAAATATGCGTTTCAGTCAGATAACTGAACACATTAAAAACCAGATAAATAAAGATGATGACAAATATAACGACACCAATATTAAAATTCATCGGTTTTCTATATTTCACAACATTTTTATTTTTTTTCAATCATTTAACCTGCCTTGCATTTTCTCACTTCTTTTAAGTATAGCATTTTTTACAGGGCAAAACAACGTGATTCATGTATAAAAAATGATTTTCAGGAAAAAATAAACAAAAAGAATCAAAGGAGACTTACTCATGAAAACAAATTGGTTGGATTATACTTTATTGACATTAGTGATCATCGGAGCCATTAACTGGGGACTGATCGGATTTTTCCGCTTTGATCTGGTTGCTTTTCTTTTCGGAAATCTTTCGTGGCTCTCCCGCATTATATATGCGCTTGTAGGTATCGGAGGTCTTTATACGATCAGCCTTTATGGAAGAATCAAAAGTGGAGACGAAGTCTAAAGAGGTGAGAATCCTGATGCAAAAAAGGTTGCTGTGCGAATGAAAATCGCGCAACAACCTTTTAACAGCAAAGTAATTATAGGGAAATGACAATCTTTGCTTTTGCACACTCTGGTAATTTGGACTCATCTCTGGAAACACTTAAGATAAACTTCACATTGTATTTCTCACTGATGATATCAAGTTTTTCAATTGCATGCTGGATCTCGTCATCCGTCTCAATAAATGCAATTGTAAGGAAACTGTCTAAATACATCTCTTCGAGGTCGTTATCCTGTGAAACGATTCCACATAAGAAACCAAGGAACTCATCACAATTATCAATCGGATAATCCATTACATTGATGAGACGAACTTTGTTGTTCAGTTCGTACATATGCTTCTGACTCTTGTCAAGATAAACAATGTTTCCGGATGCGGCTGCAACAGAATGATTTACTTTGGCTAATAATTCTTTGGTCTTGCCCTTTCCTTTTTCGCCTGCAATAATTTCTATCATTGTCATTTCCTCCTTATATGCACTGTTTTATGTATTTTGAATAAAAACAGTAGGTTTTATAAAACAATTATAGTATATATGCACATAAAATACAACTGTTAATTCGCAAAACCGCTCAACATCTCATTCATAAGGAGATAAAGGTTTGATTTGCCGTCCGCTTTCAAAACAATGGAGACGATTGGCTGTCCGGAGGCATTATAAGAATACAAAACCAGGCAGTATCCAGCGGCACCTGTTGTTCCGGTTTTTCCGCCTACTACGGTGATACCTTCCGGTGCTTTCTCTTTTCCGGTCAGATACTGGTTCGTATTCTCCCATGTTTTCTCAACGCTGGAACCATTCACATCGGTATATACAACATCATAGCTCATTGTGCTGATAATATCGACAAACGTCTGATTATGGACGGCATTCTGGAAGATCAGATAAAGATCATACACAGAAGTATAGTGGTTCTCATCCGGGAGTCCGTTTGGATTGACAAAATGGGATCTTGTTGCACCCATTGCAAGTGCTTCCTGGTTCATCATATCAGCAAAGCCTTCCACACTTCCGCCGAGATGTTCTGCAATCGCGATTGCAGCATCATTTCCACTCTTCAACATCATTCCATATAAAAGATCCTTAAGCTGTACCACATCTCCGGCTTTCAGACCACAGACAGAAGAATCGGAAGCCTGATTGGCAGCATTCTCACTGACCGTTACGTAATCTTCAAGATTACCGTATTTTAAAGCAATATATGCTGTCAAAATCTTCGTTGTGCTTGCAGGATATAATTTTTCATAAATGTTCTGCGCATAAGTTACTGTATTCGTTGCAAGGTTAAAAGTTCCGGCACCTTCTGCAACTTTGGAATCCGTAGATTCCATTCCTACATTCACATCATCTGCCACACAGAGATTCTGGGAAAAATATGTTTTTTCAGAACCGGCACCCTCAGAAGTCAGTCCGTAATCTGCGGAAGTTGCATAGATATCATAAGGATTGTCATAACTGACAATGGTCTGTCCGCATCCGGACATAAAAATTGCTGCTATGCCACAAAGACACAGCAGTCTCATTTTATTTGTACATTTCACGCCACTCTAAATCTCCTCTGTCTAATGCTCGAATCAAAAGTTCGGCAGTGGCAAGATTAGTTGCCAACGGGATATTGTGTGTGTCACATAATTTTACAACGTTATTGACATCCGGTTCATGTGACTTCGGAGTAAGCGGATCTCTAAGGAAAATAACCAGATCGATCTCATTATGTTCAATCTGTGCGCCAAGCTGCTGGGAACCTCCCAAATGCCCTGCCAGATACTTATGAACATTGAGATTCGTTACCTCCTCAATCAGTCTTCCGGTTGTTCCAGTTGCATAAAGTTCATTCTTCGAGAGAATCCCTCTATATGCAATGCAGAAGTTCTGCATTAATTTCTTTTTTGAATCGTGCGCAATAAGTCCAATGTTCATTGTGCGGTTACCTCCTGTCAATATTTTTTCGGCTGTAGTCCAACATTCAATACAAGCCCCACCCCTATATATAAAGATAACAATGACGTAAGACCATAACTTACAAATGGAAGCGGCAGACCAGTATTTGGAAGCACTCCACTTGCAACCCCAATGTTAACCAGGCTCTGAAAGCCTACCAGTGCAGCAAATCCACAGCAGATCATTTTACCTGCGGTATCTTTTGCTTTTCTAGCAATTAATATACACTCAATTGTGATGAAAAGCAATAAAATTATAATGATAACCGTTCCAATAAATCCAAGTTCTTCCCCCGCAACAGCAAAGATAAAATCCGTCTGTGGTTCCGGGATAAAGTTACCATTTTTTACGGAAGTTGCATCTGTGTTATTCAGCCCTTTTCCCCAAAGCTGACCGGAACCGATCGCCATAATGGAATTCTGCTGTTGGTAAGCGTCTGCCGGATAATCATCCGGATAGAGCCATGCCATTACTCGTGTCACCTGATAACTCTTGATAAACGGAAGCTTGTCCTGAATCAGCAGTGTAAATAAGATGATTGCTGACGGAACGCTGACAGCCAAAACACCTACTACTATTTTATAACTTAATCCGGCAACAAACAAGAGGGCTGCGAAAATTAATGCAGTAACAATCGTTGTGGAAAGATCCGGCTGCTTTAATATCAGCGCAAGCGGTATTCCTGCCAGTATAAGTGACATGATCAGTACCTTGGGCGTATTGATCTTTTCCTCATGTTTCATGAAAAAATAGGCAAAAAACAATATGATCAGGATTTTTGCCAGCTCAGAAGGCTGGAAACGGAAACCTCCGATCTCAAACCAGCGCTGCGCACCTCCGGCATCATCACCCGCAAACATAACAAGCAAAAGTGTTCCAAGCATAAAAAGATAGATCAGCCACGCAAATTTCAGAATGAAATTGTAGTCGATCAGGGAAAGTATCACCATAATGGAAAGCCCTGCGATCATACCGACGATCTGTTTGCTCTGAACCGACGGCTTGGCACTTCCAATCAGAAGGATTCCGATCACATTTAAGATCACCACAAATAGAACCAATATGAACTTATAATTTTTCAGTTTGTACTGTTTAAACATTGTAATTCTCTCTTCTTGTATTCTTTTAAAATCACTTTTATCTCAATATTCTCAGGTTCCACATCCACATACTTCGTGATCACATTTCCTATGTCTCTCCGTATGTATCCCATTGTTTCTTCGTCTAAAATGTTATTTTCATAATGGATCATACATTTTAGACGTTCTTTTGCGGCAGTTACAGATTGTTCTCTCATTCTTACTCCATTTCTGCTATGCAACAAAGGCTGCTATGAATTGACAGGTTCTTTTGCAGGTTTGTTCCAGAAAATCCTCCTGAAACGGTGCTTTTCCTGCAAAAAATCAGGAATCGGAATCTGTTCCCCTGTCAGCCGTTTACAAATATTTTCATAACAGGTCTTAGAAGTGCTTTTTCTTCCAAACATAGTCTCGCCGTGATTCTGTGAGATAATAATATGTTCATCCTCTAACACGACTCCTAAGAGGTCGGTATTTAAGAGTTCACAGATATCGGAAATCTGAAGCATATTTCCTTCCTTGACTAATTGTTTCCGGAACGAATTGATCAGTAAAAACGTTTCGATGTCTTTTCTTCTCCGAAGCAGACGCAAAACACAATCTGCGTCATGCACAGCCGCAACCTGCGGTGTTGTCACAACAACAACTTTATCTGCCGCACACACCGCAAGATCAAATCCGCTGTCAATTCCAGCCGGGCTGTCTACTAAAATATAATCGTAGGATTCCTTCAATTCCTCCATGAGGGCCTGCATCGCTTCCGTCGTAAGAGGCGGATGTTCCCTGACACACGCGGAAGGAATAACCGACAGATTCGGATATCTGCGGTCGCGGATGACTGCCTGTTTTACCCGGCAGCGTCCTGTGAGCACATCTACCAGATTGTATACAATCCGGTTTTCTAACCCCATGACAACATCCAGATTGCGAAGTCCAATATCCGTATCGATCAAAATAACCTTTTTCTCTAATAGTGAAAGTCCAACTCCGACGTTTGCTGTAGTAGTTGTTTTGCCAACGCCGCCTTTTCCTGACGTGAAAGTGATCACTTCACTCATGAAGTAAGACCTCCTTATCGTTTAGTCATTAAAGCTGTTTGATGACTCACCTACATTTTCTGCCTGACCATTTAATAAGTCTTCGGCGTTCTGAACACCAAAATAGTAAGAGAACACATTTTTTGCGTATTCAGCCGCATTGTGCGACGTATAACCAAAGGCAATACGTGTCGCAATGGAAACCTCCGGATCATTGTATGGAGCATATCCAACAAATAAAGCGTGGTTTGGACGGTTTGGACTCTGCTGTGCCGTACCGGTCTTACCTGCAACTTCGATTGGAAAATTATCAAATGTTGAAAGATTTTCTACTACCATTCTCATTCCGGTATGAATCGCATTCCACTGTGTGGTGTCTAAAACATCCACGGTATTTCTTACCTTCGGCTCAATTGTCTCTAAAGTATTACCGTCCGAATCACAGACTTTGCTGAGCAGTGTGTATTCATACACATTACCGTCATTGGCGATCGCAGACACATATCTGCCAAGCTGTATCGTCGCATAGTTGTTATTACTTTGTCCGATTGCAGCCATAACAGGATATTCATTGGCAATCTGCGGATCATTCTCCTCAATCTCCACGCCTGTCGTCTCATCCAGACCAAGCAGGGATGCGTATTCCGTGATCTTGGAAATACCGGTTGCATCATCATAGGATGTCGTAAAATTATTGGTTGCAAGACGGTAACCCACATCATAAAAGAAATAGTTGCAGGAATCCCTCAGTGCCTCTGACACATTGATCAGTCCATGCGTATAGCCATGATTTAATGCCCAGCATCTTGGGTGGTTGCTGATGTTCTCATACACACCCTTATCCATGATCTGTGTGGTCAGTGTGATCACACCGGATGCAAGACCTGCAACCGAGGATACCATTTTAAAAGTAGATCCAGGAGCGGTTCGTTCCTGTGTTGCATAGTTATAAAGCGGTTTTGACAGATCCGTGTTCAGGCTTGCAAAGTAATCTGCATCTACCGTATTGGCAAGACGATTATTATCATATCCCGGATAACTTACCAGCGCTAATAATTCTCCTGTCTTGACATCTGTGATCACACAGGAACCGGAACAAGGATCTAATGCAAGCTGTGCCGGTGTGATCTCAATATTTTTGATCTTATCCTTTAAAAAGCTGACCGGGCTGACTGCATTTGACTCCAAAGAGCTGATTTCCTCTGCATCATACGCAAGCACGCCCTGATCGTATAAGATCAGACATAACTGTTTTCCGGAAACAGATCCGGCTTTGATCAGATACTCATAAATGATTTTTGAAAATCCGGTATCTGTGGCAATGTCATCCATAATATAATCGCACAATGCATCGTAGATTTCTGTCGAATCTGAGTACTTCTCATCAATTGTAAACTGCGTAATGTCGATCCAGTTCTTTGCAATGGCATGATTCAAATACTCCTGTGCACTGATAGAACCACTCTGCCACTGCTGATATACCTCATCTGTTTTATCAATTGATTTCTGCAGAAGGATTTTATTCTCTTTTAACTGATTGATAATAAAAGTAAAATAATCCTGATCTTCCTCTCCGAGTGAGCCAAAAGCGGTCGGTGCTGCTCCCTTTAACTCATTTGTAACAGATGCTAATACACTCTGCTGTCTTCCATTAAAAATCTGCTGGACTGCTCTTTCATTATCTGCAGCCTTTTCATCCGTAAAATGTTCAATATCGATCACATTATTATTCACCAATGCAAAATAAACATCTGTGATTGGAATGTTCATCTCAGAACCGGAGCTTTCAATATTCGAGTATACAATACCGGCGATCTCCTGCTCTAACAGATCATAAGCCGCAATCTGTAAGTTCTTATCAATGGAGAGATAAACATCATTTCCGGCGGACGGTTCCTCACGCTCTAACACCTCTACCGCTTTTCCAAGATAATCGACATACAGCTTTTCATAGCCTTTTGTTCCCTGCAGAGAGGCATCCATAACCTGCTCAATACCGGCTTTTCCGACAACGTCATTTAACGTGTAATTGTCATTGTCTTCTGACAGGCTTTCATATTCTTCCGTAGAAATTTTTCCTGTGTAACCGATGATCGACGCAAAATACTCTGCGTCATTGTATTTACGGATCGTATCATCAATCACTTCCACACCCTGCAGCTTTGCGGTATTCTCGCTCACATACGCCACAGATTCCTCGGATACATCGCTTGCGATCGTAGTTGCAATGTATTTCTGGTAACTGTTTTCGGACATCGCATAGCGGACAACCGTTATTTTGTAAGCCATGTCCTCATCATAATCTTCACTGATTCCGAATCTGGAAGTTTTCAGATAATCCATGACCTGATCTGCAGTTGCCTCTGCCTGATTATACCCAAGCTTCTTGTCGTATTTCAGGTCTGAGTAAGATGCCTGTCCGAAGACATCCGCAAGAAAACGTTTCAGCGAAGTGCCACTTACACTGAATTCATAATTTCCATTGTCATTCAGAGTCACTTTAAAGTTATTGATGATATCATCCCCGTTCTTTTCCAGAGCTGTGATGATATCTGCAATCTCTTCATTTAAAAGTTTATTTTTTTCCTTGTTTGAATCATAGGAACCATTATCCTCGATCGTGATCGAATAAGCGAGTTCGTTATAGGCAAGCACCTCGCCGTTTCGGTCTAAAATATTTCCTCTGGTACTGTTTAAGGTACGTTCACGGACAATCTTCAACGTATAGTTATCCTGATATTCAGCTCCCTGTATGATCTGAAGCTGGAACATCCGAAACAGCAGCACCGAAAATAAAAGGATCATTACCGTTGCCGCTACAAGCAGTCTGGATTTAAAGATTGTACGAAAAAACTCTTTGATATTCTCAAACAAATTTTACAGCGCTCCTTTTTTCTATTGCTTCAAGTTTCTGGTTGATCTTTAAAATAATGAAATACAGGAATATAGTCACAACCATTGTGTAAACAAGTTCCGGAATCATAATATTCAGCAGATAGTATAAAAAGTCAAACTTTCCGCGGAATAAGAATAACAGGAAATAGATGATCAGACTGCACGAAAAATCGCTGACTGCGATCAGTAACATCGGCAGCTTGATATCTTCCGGGTAAAACATTTTCCGGAAAAATCCGTTAAAATATCCCACATACATATAGAGTAAGGCATAAAAGCCTAAAATACTTCCCGTAAAAATATCTAAAAGAAGTCCTGTGAAAAAGCCGATCCACAGTCCTTCTTTTTTTCCTCTCATAAAACCAAATGCAGACACAACAACAATCATCAGATTCGGGGCGATTGATGCAAACGAAAGCGCCTGAAACACCGTGCTCTGCAAAAGGTAACAAACTGCTATGATTAAAAATACAGTTACTTTTCTCCGCATGCCGTCCTCCCTGCCTTAATTATCAATGGTCTGTTTTTTATTTAAAATAACAAGTACTTCTTCAATATGTTCAAAATCAACTGCTGGTGTGATCGTGCCGGATTTTGTCAGATTATTGGAATCTGTTTCAATGGAACTGATATAACCGATCAGGATTCCCTGCTGGTAATTGTAAGATACGGAAGAAGTTACCACAGGATCATTGATAGAAACCTCGTTGTCTTTATCATTCAAGTTATTGAACTCGATCACCATATCCTCATTCATCTTCTGCAGACTTCCGGATACGATCAGGTTATCTGATGTAGTTGTTACCATTCCGCTGACCTTGCTCGTGTCATTGATGATCGAGGTTACTTTCGCATAATTCGGTCCGACATCGGTAACGATTCCGACCAGTCCGCTTCCAGCCATGACATTCATATCCACTTCAATGCCGTCATTGCTTCCCTTGTCGATTGTGAACGTATTAAACCAGTTTCCGCTGTTTTTTCCGATCACATTGGCTGCAACCTTCTCATAACTTGGATATTTCTGGTCTAAATTATATAATTCTCTTAAATTCTCTAACTCATACTGCTCTAGTTTGATCGTGTTCAGTTCCGTAGTCAGTTCATCTACCTGACTTTGAAGCTGCTCATTCTCAGCCATAACATCACTTAAGTTTTTCAGATTTGCCGCCTTGTCGGAAATCCAGGTGCCGATTTTATTAATTCCCTCCTGCATCGGTACAAAAACATAACCGGCTGCCGCATTTAACGGGCCACCGGATATATTTAAGGTAAAACTTAATAACATGATGATAATACAGACTCCCGACATGATCAGAAGCAGATATCTTGCAGGAAGAAAAAATTTTGATTTTCGTCTCATTCCATTCCTCAATTTCTTTCAACAGATGTGAAGTTGCATCTGTTTATTTTAAAATTTTATTTTTCATGCTGAATGCCAGATGTTTGTACTTCTGGTCGCTCACAATCTTCACCAGACCACGGACAACACACTCTTCCGGTTCCTCACAGGTGTTGATCTCAATGCCTGTGATATCTTTGAATAACTGGTTCAGATTATGTATCTGGGAGCTTCCTCCGGTAATATAAATACCGGAATGAATAATATCTTTTGCAAGCTCCGGTGGGGTTTTCTCTAAAATCATCTTAATGGAGTTGCAGATGCTGTTTAAGTTATCCTTGATTGCCTCATAGACAACTTCTCCGTTGATCTCCATTTCAATTGGAAGTCCGCTCACCACGTCGCGTCCTACGATCACCATAGTATCCGTATTTCCCGGGATACCGGAACCAAGCTTTTCTTTTAATGCCTGTGCTGTTTTCTGTCCGATCACAAGATTATAAGTCCGCTTCACATAAGTGATAATGGACTCGTCAATCCGGTTACCGCCAAAATGTAACAGATCACTTAACACAAGTCCGCCAAGGGAGATGACAGAGATTTCTGTCGTATCTGCTCCGATATCTACGACCATGATACCGGTCGGTTCATTGACATCTAAGCCCAGACCGACAGCGTCTGCAATTGGTTTTTCACAGAGCAGGACACTCTTTGGTTTTAATTTGCTCTTATAGAACATTTCAAAAAAAGCTCTTTTTTCTACATCTGTAATATCAGTTGGAACAGCAACGATAAATTCTGCACCGCGGATTTTTCCCTTCATATTTTCTTCTAAATACATCTGAAGCATTGTCTGAAGATTGTTAAAATCAGCGATCACGCCGCTGATCACTGGAAATGTGACATTGATCGTCTCTGGTGCTTTCTCATACATTGCATAAGCTGCATCACCATAAGCATAGATCTGATCCTTTTTTACCAGTGCAATGGTGTTCTTCTCATTTAATATTTTATTGGAAGTCTTGCAGTAAATCTTCATATTGCAGGTTCCAAGATCAATTCCGTATACGTTGCTATTCATTTTCTTCTCCCTTGTATTGTTTTTCCATAATCAGATAATCCCGTGAAAATCTGTTTTCTGTGACAGACACCACGATCATGTCAGATAACCGGCTTCCCGGTAACTAAAATAAGTACGGTCTCCGATGATAATATGATCCGACAATGCAACACCTAACAGCTTTCCAGCTTCCGCTATCCTTGCTGTCACAACATCATCTTCCCCAGAAGGAACTGCCCTGCCACTCGGATGATTGTGCACCATTACGATGTGTACCGCCTTTTTCTCCAGAGCACAGATAAAAATCTCGCGTGGCGGAACAATGGAAGAACTGACGCTTCCGGTCGTAACAACCGCATCTCCAAGCCATTTGCATTTGCTGTCAAACATACAGACGATCAGCTTTTCCTGCTGTTCATGCCGCAGTTGCTCCATATAATACTCGGCAACCGTCGCTGCGCTTTTCATCTGGATTCCCTCAAAATGCCTTGTATTGGAAATTCTCGTGGAAAGCTCTGCAATGCATTTTAACTGCATGGCGATCACATCTCCGATTCCGCGGATCTTCTTCATCTCATCATACGATAGTTCGTAGAGATTCATGAGATTTCTGTCCTTCTGTGCCAGAAAACTTCTGGCGACATCCACGGCTGTCATTCTGCTGTTTCCAGACTTGATCACGATTGCCAAAAGTTCTGCATCACTTAATGCGGCTGCGCCATATTTCCAGAACTTTTCATAAGGTCTCTCGGATTCCGGTAATTCTTTTGTTGGTAATGAGTGATTCATAAATTCCTTTCACTCTCCCTGAAAGTGCTTTTATGTCAACTCAAAAAACTCTTTTTTCATTTTAGCATAACAAGTCTGTATTAACAAGATTCCGTTCCTTAAGTTTTTGTAAAGACATCAAAATTCCTAATTTTGCGTGATACCAGGTCAGTCCGCCCTGAAAATAAACTGCATATGGCGGTTTGATCGGTCCGTCTGCACTTAACTCAATGGAGGAACCCTGCACAAAAGCGCCGGCAGCCATGATGACATCACTGTCATACCCCGGCATTGCCCACGGTTCTGGGGTCACATAGCTGTCTACCGGAGCTGCCGCCTGGATTCCCTCGCAGAATGCGATCATCGCATCCGGATTGTTGAAGGTCACTGCCTGAATGATGTCATGTCTGCTCTCGGTTCCATTCGGGATTACGGAAAATCTTAATTTTTCATATATATTTGCAGCAAAAATAGCACCTTTTAACGCGCCGCTTACAACGGTCGGCGCCATGAAAAATCCCTGATAGAAGGACTGGATCACGCCGAGAGAGGCACCAACTTCCTTACCAAGCCCCGGGGATGTCAGACGATATGCGGCATTTTCCACACACTCTTTTTTCCCGACGATATAGCCGCCGATCGGTGCCAAACCGCCGCCCGGATTTTTGATCAGAGAGCCAACAATCATATCTGCTCCGACTTCCAAAGGCTCTTTTTCCTCGACAAATTCACCATAGCAGTTGTCAACCATACAGATCACATCCGGCTTGATATCCTTGATGAACGAAATGAGTTCACCGATTCTTGCGACTGATAATGTAGGTCTTGTGGCATAGCCTTTGGAACGCTGGATTGTTACAAGTTTTGTGCGTTCATTGATTGCCTTTCTGATATTGTCAAAATCAAAGCTTCCGTCCGGAAGTAAATCGACCTGACTGTAAGTAACGCCATATTCCGCCAGCGATCCCTTGGAAGACCGGATTCCGATTACTTCCTCTAAGGTATCATATGGTTTTCCTACCGGAGACAAAAGTTCATCCCCCGGTCTTAAATTCGACATTAACGCCAAGGCCAGTGCATGTGTTCCACAGGTGATCTGTGGTCTGACAAGGGCATCTTCTCCCTTGAAGCAGGAGGCATACACTTTTTCCAAGGTATCTCTTCCTAAATCATTGTATCCATATCCGGAGCTCATATTAAAACATTCTGCACTGACGCGGTTATCCTGCATTGCTTTTACAACCTTCATCTGGTTGTACTCTGCTCTTGCGTCAATCTCTGTGAAACGCTCTTTTAAAGACTCCTCGATTTTTTCTCCAAATTCATATACTTCCCGGGAAATTCCGAGTTTCTGGTATTGTTCTTCTAAAAACTGGTTCATGACTGTTTGTTAATCCTCTCTTTATTCGTCAGTTTGCAGTTAATTACGAAACTCAGCTTTAAATTACGAAGATTATGAAGAATTAACAAAATTTTCGAAGACACGCTCTCGCTACGTGTCGCTCGCAGCGGTACTAAGAACTCATATCCTGCATTTCATTTCTGATAAATCAGAATGAAATACAGAATCTGACTTCTAAGGACCGGCGGTTCCCCAGTGTCTTCTCAATCTTTTGTCAATTCTTCATAATTCAATTTACATTTTTGTGAGTTTCGCAATTATCTTTTTCAATTTAGGTTATGATAGTTTTTTCTTTTAATATATCTATCATATCGTTTAGAATTTTTTCATCTTGATAGTTGTAGGTCTGTTTATCAAACCAGATCACGTCGCGTTCCCGGCGGAACCAGGTAAGCTGGCGTTTGGCAAAATGTCTGGTTTCACGTTTGATGATGTAGACGGCTTCCTCTAAGGTTGTTTTTCCATCCAGATAATCTAAGATTTCTTTGTAACCAAGTCCCTGCATGGAAACCATATCACGGTGAAAGCCCATATCTTTTAATTTTTGTACTTCACCCACAAGTCCCTGTTCTATCATAAGATCTACCCTTTTGTCAATGTTCTGGTACAGATGTGCCCTGTCATCGGTCAGGACAAAGTATGCAAAGTTATAAGGAGATTTTTTCTCCCGTTCTTTTTCGTTATGTTCTGAAATGCGTTTCCCGGACAGATGATAAAATTCGAGTGCACGGATCACACGTTTGATATTGTTTGCGTGAATGGCATCGGCTGAAGCCGGATCGACTTCTCGTAACATATCGTGTAAATATCCGGCGCCTTTTTCCGTGGCAAGCTGCTCTAAGCTGGTGCGGTATGCCTCGTCACACTCCTGCTCGGTAAAATCAATATTATAAAGAAGCGCCTGAATGTAAAAGCCGGTGCCCCCGGCAATGATCGGGATTTTTCCTTCCGCGTAGATTTCTTCTAAATGCTCTTTGGCACGCTCCACAAATTTTACAACATGAAATTCTTCATCCGGATCAAATTCATCGATCAGATAATGTCTGACACCGTCCATTTCCTCCGGCATTACTTTTGCAGAACCGATATCCATATGGCGGTATACCTGCATGGAATCTGCGGAGATAATGGAACCATTGATTTTTTTTGCCAGTTCAATCGATAAGGCTGTTTTTCCAACTGCTGTCGGTCCGGTCAATATGACCATCGGTCGTTTCTCTGTCATAGTTTTTATACGATTCTCCTGAATTTCTTTTCGATTTCATATTTTGTCATGGAAATGATCGTTGGTCTTCCATGCGGGCAGTTGTAAGGATTATCCAGCTCTAAGAGTTCATCAATCAACGCTTCAATCTCCGGTCTGGAAAGATGATTGTTTCCTTTGACTGCCGCCTTGCAGGACATGGACGCTGCTTTTTCCATGATCAGATTCGGTGCATCTCTCCCTGAAATATTGGCAAAATCATCAAGCATTTCGATAAACATTGTTTTCATGTCAATATCTGTAAAATCTGCCGGAATTGCTGTAATTGCATATTCTTTTCCGCCAAAAGGCTCTATTTCATATCCGAATGTGGTAAGCTGCTCTGCGTAAGTCTCTAACGCCTGTACTTCATCATTGCTTAATGTCAGGATGATAGGTGGACTGATCGTCTGGGAAGAAAAGTTTTTATCGGAAATCCTTTTCATGGTGCGCTCATATAACACTTTCTCATGTGCGGCGTGCTGGTCGATAATGAATAACTTATCCTCGTATTCGATTAGCCAGTAAGTATCAAATAATTGTCCGATGATTTTATGTTTTTTCCTTGCATCCTTTGTAAGGAAGTGGGAATCAAGCTGCTCTAAATTCTGCTGTTCATAGACAATTGCTGCGTCGGAGGATTTTGTATGCGAAACTTCCTTCGTATCTAAAACAATCCCCATATCAGATTCCGTTAAATTGTCTGTAACTTTTTCTGTATCAGATTCAGTCACAGGCTTTGCAAACAGGTTCTCCTCCTGCACTGTCAGCGGACTTGCGTTCGTCTGCTTCATTTTTTCAAAGAAGGCTTCCTGATTCCGGCGTTTGATTTCAAATGGTTCCGGCGTATGCTTTGGAACCGAAGGGATAGTCTCTTTTTTCTCCTCCTGCACCGGAACTTCCGGGATAAAATCCCGATGAGAGATTGTATTCCGGATAATCTCAAATAAAGAGCGGTAAATCTCCTCATTCTGGCTGAAACGCAGTTCCATTTTCGTCGGATGTACGTTCACATCCAAAAGACCCGAGTTCATTTCAAAATAAAGCACACAGAACGGATACTGGTGCTGCATCATAAAACCTTTATAGGCTTCCTCAATGGATTTAGCAATCAGAGCACTTTTGATATAACGTCCGTTGATAAAATAATTTTCATAATTGCGGTTTCCTCTGGAAATGATCGGTTTTCCGATAAAGCCCCGGAGCTTGAATAATTCCGTCTCATGTTCCACTTTAAGCACCGCTGATGTAATGTCACGTCCATAGATATGATAAATCAGGTCTTTCTCATTTCCGTTACCGGATGTATGAAGCTTTGTCTGCCCATTATTAATAAACTTAAAGGAGACATCCGGGTGGGATAATGCCATGCGTTCCATTAGATCGCTGATATAGCCCGCCTCAGTCTGCGCTGTTTTTAAAAATTTTCTTCTGGCAGGAACATTGTAAAAAAGGTTTCTTACGATAAATGTAGTCCCTTCCGGTGCTCCAATCTCCTCATTTTCCACCTCTTTGGATCCTTCGATCACATATCTCGTTCCGGTCAGTTCATCATAAGTCTTTGTGATCAGTTCCACCTGTGAAACCGCAGCAATACTTGACAAAGCCTCGCCACGGAAACCAAGGGAATGAATACTGAGCAGATCTTCCACACTGCGGATCTTGCTGGTTGAATGTCGTAAAAAAGCAATTGGAACCTGCTTTTTTTCAATGCCACAGCCATTGTCTGTGATCCTGATAAAGGAAATGCCACCCTCTTTGATCTCCACCGTGACTGCGGTTGCCTTTGCATCAATCGCATTTTCCACAAGCTCTTTCACAACAGAGGAAGGGCGTTCTACCACTTCTCCTGCGGCAATTTTATCTATGGTCTCCTGATTCAGTAACATGATTTCCGGCATTCTGTAGCACTTCCTTTCCATTCAAATCAAAAACCGTAAGGATTCTTCCTTTTATAATTCTAAAAAATGAACCTTACCAGCGGTTTTTGATTTTATTCTGTAATTCATATAATTTATTCAAAGCGTCGATCGGCGTCATATTGCCAAGATCGACATTTTTTAATTCTTCAATAATATCATCATCTTTTACTGTGTCAAATAAGGACATCTGCGCAAGATCGACTTCATCAAGTTTTTCTTTTTTCTTTTTCGCTCCGGTCTCAACGGAAAGATTCTTTGTGACTGCCGTAATATCGTTAGCACTTAATTCTTCCACGATCTGTTTTGCACGCTCAATGACAGAATCCGGCACGCCTGCAAGTTTTGCAACCTGAATACCATAACTCTTGTCAGCGCCTCCGCGGACAATTTTTCGTAAGAATACGATATCGTCTCCTTTTTCCTTTACCGCGATACAATAGTTGTTTACATTGTGAAGCTTTCCCTCTAACTCGGTCAGCTCGTGATAATGAGTTGCAAACAGTGTTTTTGCCCCAAGCAGCTTTGGATTGCTGATATGCTCCACAACCGCCCAGGCGATACTAAGACCGTCAAATGTACTGGTACCGCGTCCGATCTCATCTAACACAAGAAGAGAATTGCTCGTAGCATTGCGAAGGATATTGGCAACCTCATTCATTTCCACCATAAACGTACTCTGTCCGCTCGCAAGATCATCCGACGCACCAACCCTTGTAAAAATACGGTCAACGATTCCGATTTTCGCCGAGGACGCCGGAACAAAGCTTCCAATCTGCGCCATTAAGACAATGATCGCCGTCTGTCGCATGTAGGTAGACTTTCCCGCCATGTTTGGTCCTGTGATAATGGAAATACGGTTGTTTCCATTATCCAGATAAGTGTCATTTGCGATAAACATATCATTGTTCATCATTTTTTCGACAACCGGATGTCTGCCGTCTTTAATGTCAATCACACCGTTTTCGTTAATTTTCGGGCGACAGTAATTGTTCTGATCTGCCACAACCGCAAGTGACACAAAAGTATCCAGCTTGGCAACTGCTTTTGCTGTTTTCTGGATACGCACCACTTCCGCTGCAATTTTATTACGCACCTCACAGAACAGATCATACTCTAAATTGATCAGCTTATCCTCTGCGCCTAAGATCATATCTTCGAGTTCCCTTAATTCCGGTGTGATGTAACGCTCAGCGTTGGCAAGTGTCTGTTTTCTTGTAAAATAATCCGGAACAAGGTCTTTGTAAGAATTAGTTACCTCTAAATAATAGCCAAACACCTTGTTGAATTTAATTTTCAGGTTTTTAATGCCTGTCTTCTCGCGCTCTTTTGCTTCTAACTCAGCGAGCCATGTTTTTCCCTCTGTTTTGGCATGACGGTATGTGTCAACATTTTCGTTGTATCCGTCTTTGATCAGTCCGCCCTCACGTACAGAGATCGGCGGTTCCTCTATAATAGACTCATCGATCAACTTGTAAAGTTCTTCAAGCGCATCCATATCCGCCTGAATTTCTTTTAAAAGTTCCGTGTCAAAATCATCCAGCAATGATTTGATCGGCGGCAGCATGCCAATGGAATTTTTAAATGCGATTAGATCTCTTGGATTCGCAGAGAGATAGGTCACACGGGTGATAAGCCGCTCCAGATCATAAATCGGGTTTAAATACTCTCTGAGTTCTTCTCTTGTGATCATGTGTTTGTTAATGTCCGCGATCGCATCCTGTCTTTTTTCAATTTCCGTCTTATCGATCAGCGGCTGTTCCACATAAGAACGTAAAAGTCTTGCACCCATGGCTGTTTTCGTTTTATCTAACACCCAGAGCAGGGAACCTCTTTTTTGCTTTTCACGCATCGTCTCCACTAACTCTAAGTTTCTTCTTGTGGAACTGTCAATGATCATGAATTTTCCGGTGGAATACGGATGAATCGCAGAAATATGATCCAGATTGTTTTTCTGTGTCTCATACAGATACTTTAACAGTGCTCCCGCCGCAATTGTTCCGTAAGCATAGTCATTTAACCCAAGTCCTTCCAGACTGTTGACATGAAAATGCCCCTTTAACGTCGTCTCTGCCGTCTCGTCGCTGAAATACCATGCATCCAGAGAGTAAATCGTAATGCCGAGGCGGTGACGCATATCATCGAGATCAACGCCGCTCATATAAAAACTTTCATTACATACGATCTCGGAAGGCGCAAATTTGTTGATCTCATCGATCAGTTTCCGCTCCGAATCCACTTCTGTCACATAATAATCTCCGGTCGATACATCCGCGAGCGAAATTCCATATTTATCTGCCAGATAGACAATACACATAATGTAATTATTTTTGGACTCATCAAGCGCCTGAATATCCATATTCGTTCCCGGTGTGACAACACGGATGACTTCTCTTTTTACAATTCCTTTTGCAAGCTTTGGATCTTCCACCTGCTCACAGATCGCCACTTTATGACCGTTGGCTACCAGACGGTTTAAATACCCTTCCACTGCATGATACGGAATACCGCACATCGGTGCGCGTTCCTCCATACCGCAGCTTTTTCCGGTCAGTGTCAGTTCTAACTCTTTTGACACTAACACCGCATCATCAAAAAACATCTCATAAAAATCGCCGAGACGGTAAAACAAAATACAGTCCTTATATTCTTCTTTTGTCTGCAGATAATGCTGCATCATTGGTGTAAATTCTGCCACTTATGTTACTTCCTTCCATTTATCTGTAAAGCTGCTCTTAAAACGACTGATAAGTGCGGATGATCGTCTCCGCAACTTTCATGCCGTCCATGGCAGCCGAAGTGATTCCTCCTGCATATCCGGCGCCTTCCCCACAAGGATAAATGCCTTTGATATTTGCCTCAAACGTTTCATCCCTGCGGATTCTTACCGGGGAAGATGTCCGGCTCTCCACACCGGACAGGATTGCATCCTTACGGTCAAACTCCGGAATATGTCTCGCAAAATCGTGCATCCCTTCGATAAAGGACTGTTCGATCTCATCTGTAAACATCCCCCTTAAATTGGCAAAAGCCGTCTCTCCCCTTGTCTCTGAAGAAAACGATCCATAGGATGAACTTTTTTTATTTTCACAATAATCGCTAAAAAGCTGTTGTGGGATTTTTCCATTGCCGAGTGCATATGCTTTTTCTTCCAGTTTTCTCTGAAAATGTACACCGGAAAGTGCATCTGTTCCCTCGAAATCATCCGGTGTCACAGATACAATGATCGCACTGTTTGCATTGCTGCTTCCACGGTCCGAATAACTCATGCCATTTACCGCGAGACGTTTTTCCTCCGAAGATGCATTCACCACGTAACCGCCCGGACACATGCAAAACGAATACACTCCCCTGCCATTTGCAAGATTTGCTGTCACTTTATAAGGCGCCGCTTCAAGCATTTCACCATATTTTTCTCCATACTGGCTGCGGTTAATATCCTTTTGCGGATGTTCCACACGAAAACCCACTGCAAACGCCTTTGGCTCCATAAACAGCTCTGTTTTATGCAGCATTTCAAAGGTATCTCTGGCACTGTGACCTAATGCGAGCACACAGATGTCCGTCTCAATCCATGTCTCATCATTGATCAAAACAGCCGTTATCTTCCCCTGTTCCACACGGATATCCGTCACACAGCTTTCAAATGCAAATGTCCCTCCAAGACGTATGATCTCCTCGCGCATGTCTGCAATGACTTTTGATAAAATATCGGTTCCGATATGCGGCTTGTTCTCATATGTAATTTTACCCGGCGCGCCAAACGTCACAAAGGTATCTAAGACAAACCGGCTGCGTCCGATCGGGTCTTTTACCAGTGTATTTAATTTTCCGTCCGAAAACGTTCCTGCGCCGCCCTCGCCAAACTGTACATTGGATGCCGGGTTTAACACGCCCGTTTTCCAGAACTCCAAAACATCACCGGTTCTCTCCTCCACCTTTTTGCCGCGCTCAAGCACCAGCGGGCAGTAGCCTTCCTTCGCAAGCAGATAGGCGCAGAATAAACCTGCCGGACCTGCCCCGATGATGACCGGGCGGTGGTTTAATAGGCTTGTTCCATGCACAGGTGTATGATAATGCTTCTCCTTCACACAGACAGCATTTTTATTTCCGGAGCGTTTAAAAACCTTTTCCTCATTGTCAACCCATACGTCCACAGAGTAGACAATTGACAAATCTGGCTTCTTGCGCGCATCAATGGACTTTTTGACGATCTCTAGTTTGTTGATCTGCTCCTTTTTTATTTTTAAACTTTTTTCAACTTTCTGATATAACTGCGCTTCGTTATGTTCCACTGGCAGTTTGATCTGACTGATTCTGATCATTTTATTTTCCTGTTCTATATGTATTTATCTGACAAAAAGTCGGGTGTCTGTTAATATGTTCTGTTCTCACAGGAAAGTGCTGCGTGTTTTCCGGCTACATAACCGCTCGACCACGCCCACTGCAAATTATAACCGCCACACATGCCGTCAATGTCAACCACTTCTCCCGCAAAGTAAACATTTGGAATAATTTCTGATTCCATTGTTTCAGGATTGATCTCTCCGGTATGTACGCCGCCGGCACAGACCTGTGCCTGCTCAAAAGACTTGCTTCCGATGACAGAAACCATAAATTGTTTGCACTGTTTTACTAATCGCAACAGTTCCTCCTGTGTTATCTCATCTGCTCTTTTATCAGGATGTATCCGGGCTTCCTTTAACAGCACATTACTTAACTTATGATTTAACAAGCCGATCATTGCTTCACCGGCTGACTTGCCATGCACATTTTCATGAAAACGTTCTGTTAATAACAGTGCCGCTTCCCGTCCGCTCAGGGAAGGAAGAAAATCAACTGTTGCTGTGACATTCTTTTTTTCCTTCAATGCCTTCGTGGCAAATCGGCTGACCTGAAACACCGGAATTCCGGAAATTCCATAGTCGGTCAATTGAAGTTCGCCACGGTCTGAGACCGATTTCCTGCCGTCAATGTCAAGTGTGACTGATGCCTCTGTGCGGATTCCAGCTAATTGTTTAAAATAATTTTCCTTACACTGCAATGCCACAAGTGCCGGAACGACATCCGAAAAGCGATGTCCGAATGCTTTGATCAGCGGAATGGCACTTCCGTCACTTCCGGTCTTTGGTGCTGCTAAAAGTCCTGTTGCAAATATGATTTTTTTTGCAAAAAATCTACCCTTGCCCGTCTCTAGAACAAATCCGTTTTTCTTTTCTTCCACGGTCGTTACTTCACATTCTGTCACAACAGATACCCTGCGATAGGAAAGTTCCATGCGAAGGACATCTAAAACGGATGCAGCCTGCTCACTTGCCGGATAATAATAACCATTCTTATTTTTCGGATAGATTCCAAGCCGCTGAAAAAAATCAACGGTCTGCACAAATCCAAACTGTCCCATCACAGGCACCACAAAGGCAGGGTTGTCTCCTCTGTAATAAGAAACACCCTGCTTTTCGTTCGTATAATTGCATTTTCCATTTCCGGTAGATAAAATTTTCTTTCCCACCCGGTCTTTGTGCTCTAGTATCACGGTATCGGCTCCATTCGAAGCAGCAGTGATTGCAGCCATCATTCCGGCAGCGCCGCCACCGATCACAAGAACATCAAAGCTTTTCATTTCCTTTATATTCATGATTCCTCACATTGTTTCTCGTTATCTAAAAACCATACCTATCTTACCATAAGTAATAGCAACATTCAAATGATTCTAAGAAGAATAATTTTCAAGAAACTCGTATAATTCCTGTTCTGTATCAATGGCAATGCCATCTTTTAAATCAGAACGCAGGCTTTCCGGAAGCATCTCAACAGGAATTGCTGTTTCCATATACATCGTCTCTTTATCTTTTTCGAAAACAGCTACTCTGCCGTCAAATTCAAACAAATAATATTTCGGATTAGAAAGATACGACATACTTTCTGCCATTTCTTCTGTATCCGTCAGCTTTTCCTCAGTTACAGGCGGATCAGAGACGATATTCTCATTGATCCGGTCAATCCAGAGCGCTCCTGCAAGCACCAAAATAAAAGAAAGACAAATACCTATCATTTTTTTCAAATTCATCACCCATGATAGAGTATTGGTCTTTCTGTTATGTTTTATACAATATGTCTGTTTTTTTGCATTTTAAAATTATTTATTTCTGCAATTGTGTTTGTAACGGAACAAATTCAATTTTTAATTGCATTCCCAAGCCGGCCGCAAGCTTCTTCAAAAGTTTTAAGCCAGGTCATCCACCTAGCGCAGCAGATGCAGTTTTCTGGCAAGTCTCACCAGTGCAGCTCCCTTCGGGAATTTCAGAATTTCTTCCTCTGTCAATCCTTTTAACAATAAAAGAACCACGGCATACACGGCCACACCGATCAGAATACTGAACACTGTTGCAATCGCATTGACACGCAGAATATACAAAAACAACTGATACGACAAATAAACTGCCACACCCATGATCAGTGCGGAAATTCCCGGGATGACAAAAGTTCGTTTGATCTCCTGCTGATATCCGCTGTATTTTCTGACGGAATGGGCATTTAACAGACACATTAACAGTCCGAAAAATGCATTGGCATAAACGACCGCATAGATATTCAGTTTAAAGGCATACATCAGTACTACTAATAAACAGATGTGTAACACCAGAGCGATCAGCGCATTCTTTACAGGCTCCCTCATGCGGTTGATTCCCTGCAAAAGGCCGTTTGACAGCGTCGACAGTGAGAAAAATACAATGGAAACTGCTCCCAATTGCAACATGCTCGCTGCAAGTTCCGAGGAATCGCGGAATAAAAGCTGTAAGATTGGGGATGCCAAAACACCCATTCCCACTGCACACGGAAATGCCACTACCATAATAAAACGGATCGCTGTATTGATCTGCGCACGCACAGCATCCTTCTTTCCGTTTGTGTAAGCTGCCGTCAACGCTGGAACAGAAGATGCAGCCAATGCAGAGGCAATGGAAATCGGTACATTGATCAGTGTCTTGTATTTTCCTGTGTAAATACCGTTCCACTCACTGATGTCGTTTGCAGAATATCCCTGTAAATTTGCAATGTTTTTAAAAATTGCCTGATCTAAAATTGCATTACAATTGTAGATTGTTGTGCTCATCAGAACCGGAATGATCGTAATAAATAAAATCTTAAAAATATAAGAATAACTGTCCACTTTCGCGCGGCGCTCCCGCTTCATCTGGCGTTTGAACACACTTAAATATGCGATCAGCACAAACGTTGCAAATAATAGTCCTATCACTGCCCCGGTTCCCGTACCTAACGTTCCTCCGGCAGCACCATAGGCAGCCGCATAATTTTCCGTATTTCCGAGTACTGCACCCACTTTCGTTCCATAATTATAAAGCACATAGGCAGCCCAGACACTGACGATTGCATTTGCGATCTGCTCTAAAATCTGTGACACAGCACTTGGCATCATCGTTCCAAGTCCCTGAAAAAATCCACGCAAAACACCTAATACCGCAACAACGATCAGTGTTGGAACGAGTACTTTTACTGCGAAAATACTGTATGGTGTCTTCATGATCGTTCCGGTGATAAATTCTGCCCCAAAGAACAGGATCAGCGCAGCGATCGTACCTGATACCAGACCGAAGATCAGCGCACTTTTTAAAATACGGTATACATTTTTCTTTCTTCCAAGAGACATGTCCGCAGACACAAGCTTTGAAACCGCCAGTGGCAGACTGTAGGATGAAATGATCAGCAATATATTATAAATCTCAAACGCACATCCGTAATAGTCATTTCCTTTATTTCCGATAATAGCAGTCAGCGGGATACGATATACTAACCCGATGATACGACTGATGATCGATGCCATTGCAAGAATGGATCCCTGCACCAGAAAACTGGTGCTGCTCTTTTTATTATTCATATTATTCCTCAAAATTTCTTTATCTTGTGATATTCATCTCATCAAGAATCTGTTTTTGTTTTGCTTCCATCACCGCAGCTTCCTCCGGTGTCATATGATCATAGCCAAACAGGTGCAGCATGCTATGTACGATCAGAAATGCATATTCACGCTTTGTGGTATGTCCGTAACTTTCCGCCTGCTCTAAAACCTTGTCCACGGAGATCACAATATCCCCTAACATAATCTCTCCGGTATCCGGATTGAAGTTATCATCATAATCATCTTCTAATTTTGAAAAATCTCCTGCACTCTCATAGGAAAGCATTGGAAAAGATAAAACATCCGTAGGGCGGTCAATCTCCCGGAACTCCTTATTGATCGCATGGATTCCCTCATTGTCTACTAAGGTCAGATTTACCTCCGGCTCATATGGAAAATTCTCATGATCTAATGTAAAAGTGATCACTTCCCCAGCCAGCGTTTCCGCATCAAAATCAAATGGTATCGTTACTTCCGCTTCAAAATTCAATGTCATAACAGCAAAGCCTCCTCTTTTACAAGATATTCTCTGATTTTTAAAAACATATTCATACTAAGTCCGGACTGATCGTATAGTCCCTGTGCTGAAAAATCATTCAGTGTCTGGTAAATGACCATTTCTTTATTCCAGCCACCCTCAATTTTACTCGTCTTATCAAGTGCCTCTAACTTCTTGATCAATCCGTCTACCATTTGTACAATGGCAGATTCTATGGATGAAGGCATTTTTTCCATTCCATAATATTCGGACAAAATCTCTGTCACCCGCTCCGGGAAACAGTTTGTCTGTGCCCGCATGACGCCGTTTTCCACCATTGGATCACCGTCTAAAATGCCGATACGGTAGTAAAGTCCTGCCGCCTTGCTGACCGCAGCATCTGCCCCCACTAACTTTGCACATTTTTCACAAACTCTTGAGACACGGAGCGCATGCCGGTACTCCTGTCTGGAAAAATTTTTAAGTTCCCGCAATAGCATATAATCTTCTTCCGTTATATCTGTTAAAAAATTGTCAATCTCGTGTTCCTTCTGTCTTGCCAGAAACGGATACACAACTGCTGCAGACAAATCGGTCAGAGCCGCCGCTATGGCAGCTTTCACCATAACATCATAATGTGGTTCCTGATAAAAGAAATACGAAAACAGCACCGGAACCACAAATGCCACTGCAAATGTCAATATAAGATACCACACTTTATTTTTCGCATCTTCTAACAGATGTACAATCACAAATCCAAACAGAAGCAGCATTGTATCACAGAGGACTTCATAAGAGGGACTTCCCTTTGCAATCTCTAATATCACACAGAAGAAAAAGGAACTGCACACGGAAAGCTCATAGGTTCCAGCCGCCGACATGATAACCGGCAGTATCATCACAGGACTTGCAAACTCCGGCAAAAAAAGGAAAGCAACTGCCGCCACAGCAGAAAGCAGAAATCCTTTTGTAATCTTTCCATAATCGGTCTCCCGGTTATGCGCTATCCTGTTACGGTTTCTCTCATAAATAAGCAAAAAGACCAATAATGCAGCAAAAAGGATCGTCAATGCACCGATTCCCAGAAGAATGTCAAGATACAGTCCGCCTGTAATGCCTGCAACAACAGAAAATACAATCGCAGCAAGAAAAATCAATCCTATATTTATGATTCTTTTTGCCACAAACTGTTCCTTCATCTATCGTTTCTCCCATTTTCTTTTCTGTTCCGTACTTTTCTTCTTATTCCGGTTTTCATAATCTTCATATGCTTTGACGATCTTCTGTACGACCGGATGACGCACAACATCCTGACTGGTCAGTTCACAGATACCGATCTCGTCTACTTTTTTCAACACTTTCAATGCAACATCTAAACCGGAAGCCGTTCCCGGTGAAAGGTCTTTCTGTGTCGCATCACCGGTAATGACCGCTTTTGAACCGAATCCGATTCGCGTCAGAAACATCTTCATCTGCGCAGGTGTCGTATTCTGTGCCTCATCAAGAATAATAAACGCATTGTCTAATGTACGTCCTCTCATATAGGCAAGCGGTGCAACCTCGATCAGTCCCTTTTCCATATTCTTCTGGAAGCTTTCAGCTCCCATGATCTGATAAAGCGCATCGTATAAAGGCCGCAAATAAGGATCTACCTTGCTTTGCAGATCTCCCGGAAGAAATCCAAGCTTTTCTCCAGCCTCAATCGCCGGTCTTGTCAGAATAATTCTTCCGACTTCTTCATTTTTAAATGCGGTGATCGCCATTGCCATTGCAAGATAAGTCTTACCGGTTCCGGCAGGTCCCATGCCAAAAACGATCATCTTCTGCCGGATTGCATCGACATAATTCTTCTGTCCTAACGTTTTCGGCTTCACTGGTTTTCCGTTGATCGTATGGCAGATGCAGTCCTTGTCAATCTCAACGATTGCTGCTTCTTTTTCCTCTGCTGCTAACGACAGGGCATAGTTCACATTCTGCTCTGTAATGACGTTGCCTCTTTTGGATAGTTCCAAAAGCTGCATAAACACATTAGAAGCACTCTTAATCTGACGCTCATTTCCAATCAGTTTCATGGAATCTCCACGAACGACTACCGTCACATTAAGAGTGCGCTCAATTTTCTTTATATAGGCGTCAAACTGTCCGAAGACATTTGCCACATGTTCCGTTGGTATATTCAAAGATATTTCAGTCAGACTCATTCGGTTGCTGCCCCTCTTCACTCGTTATTTCCAGAATCTCTGTCGGCTGATATGAAACAATGGATTCGTAAGCGTCCACTGTTCCTGTTACCACATATTTCTGATTCACTTTTTCTATCATAACATTTTTTTCCAGAATTTGAATACCTTTTTCCTCTAAATTTGCAAGATATTGTGCAAAACGTTTTTCTGCAATTGTTTCTGCCTCTTTTTTACTGTATGCCTTTTGCTCTGTCTCGTATTCTTCATACAAATACGTCTCAAAGTAAACAGGCAGATAAAAATTGTCCGTAAAGTGTAACTGGTCTGCCTGTTCCGTCAGCTCATACTGTGCAAACTTCGGATGAAAAAACGGATTTTTCAAGTGATAATCAAAAAAACGGATTCCATAATCCTTTTTTTGCCTGCCTGTTTTTATTTTATCCTGATACGAGATATTTATTTCATCTTCGTAGTAAAAATTTACCTCTGCAATGATATCCGCATCTGCACCCGGATAAATATATTCTGCCACTTCTCCGTCGTCATTTATAATCTCTGCCCTGCCGCTGACAAGGATATCTCCCTTTTTCACTTCCATGTCTGCTGTCACAAGTGGTGTTCCGGTTCTCGTTATCATGGATGCGATCACGCCGTCTTTTTTTGCAACAATGTCGTTGGGCGTATCATCCTTCGCCGCGTATTCTTCCTCCGGCAGCAGGTTCTCCTGAAGTTCGACGGTCATTTTTGTGCCATATACCTTCACCGAAGTCCAGATAACCTCACTGTAGGCAGAGCGCAGCTTTTCTTCGAGTTCCTCACAGTTAATGCTTCTTTTCGGCACACCGAATCCCGCATTTTCCCTCTGTAAAAAAGCAAGGATTGTTTCCTCCGAGAGATAAGAATTGCCCTTTACCTCAATATTCCAGACAAATCCGGAACAGTAAAACAGCAGTACGGCAGAAACTAAAATCCCCACCGCAAATACTTTATGTTTCCGATAGCGGAACATCTGAAACGGCACACCATATTTCTTTAAAATACGTGCCTTTGTCTTCGTCTTTTTTAAGATTGGCTTTAAGCTGCGATATCCGGCAACACTGATATAAAAATAGTATCCGTCCTCCGCAGGTTTTAAATTCCAGATTAGAATGTTACGATTGCCGCATAAATTAAGAAAACGTTCCGTTGCATATCCAGTCAGGTGCACATACACATATCCACGAAAAAACTTAATCCACGATAAGACAAACATTAATACTCGTAGGAAACGGAATCGATCAGTCCGACGATTTTCATTTCCTCATTCGTATAATACTCCACCGTCAGATGCGTGCCGAGAATCTGCAGTCTGCAGTTCTTTGTCTGAACTTTCACAAGCGAATCCTCCAGTTCGATGATCCCCCTGTAATTCTCGATCAGAACCTCTCTTCTCCCGGTGATCGTGACGATTGCTGCCCCAAGCATAAGATCTTTGGGGAGTTCTAACTGACTTATCATTTTTTCATGGATTGGATTTTTACTGTTTTTACTCATATATAAACTTATGAAAAAAGCTTATCTGATATGCGCAAAAGATCCTCTCTTGTATCAATATCCAAAAACTGTTCCACCCTGTCCGTATGATAAGCAAACACATCCTCTTTATGCTGCCGCATGACAATTTTTCCGCCTTTTTCACCGGAAAGCTGCAATAATTCTTTACGATAGCATGCATCAAACACATTCGGACTGCGCCACACAGCCTCACACTCCATTGTGCCGATTTTTTTTTTCTGCAGCGCATACTGCCGCAAAAAAAGTTCTGCCTCCGTCTCATCTAGTCCGGGCTGGTCAGCCGTAAAAAACACATCAAAACTTTCCCGGCTTTCCAAAACGCGGTCCGTTCTTTCTAAATATTCCACTGCTTTATGGATAGAAGATGCAATTCCGGTATTTTCCCCACCCTCATTTTTTAAAACTGTAAATCCGGATTTCCTGCAAAAATCTTCAATTTTAGGGTAAGACGTCACAATCAGAATATGTGCACTGTCTAAGTTTCGGGAAAGCTTTTTCATTTTTTCTAAAGAATAACGGTAAAGCGGTACTCCATTTATCTCTGCTAACAGCTTTCTTCCGCCAAAACGTCTGGAATATCCGGCCGCTAACAGAATCAGATTCCATCTCAAATCACATGCATTCCTTTTAAAATCTTCTCCGGGGTAATCGGCAGTTCATTCACCCACACACCTGTTGCATTGTATACAGCATCCGCAATCGCCGGAGCCGGTGTATTGATCACGATCTCACCGATCGACTTTGCACCAAACGGTCCGGTCGGCTCATAACTGCTTTCAAATTCCACACGAATCTTATCAAAATCAAGACGTGTAGGAATCTTATACTGCATGAGCGAGTTCGAAAGGTTTACTCCTTTTTCGTTGTACCAGACATCCTCGTAAAGTGCCATTCCGATTCCCTGCAGCAGACCGCCTTCGGTCTGTACTCTTGCAAGATTGGTATTCACAACCGTTCCGCAGTCCACGCACGCTGTATAATCCAACAGTTCAATCGCTCCGGTCTCCGGATCAATCTCAACCTCTGCACACGCAGCCATAAACGGTGGCGGTGAAACCGGGGAACTGTGGCTGTAGGTAACTTCTAACGCAATCTCATTATTGACCATGGATGCAGTTGCCAGATCAAACAGAGACACTTCTTTTCCATTTTCAACATTAAATACGCGTTTTCCGTCAAATTCCAGTCTCGTAATGTCTTCCTGCAAGATCTTAGCACCAAGCTGTAAAATCTTTTCACGCATAAGACCCGCCGCATTCACTGCCGCCATTCCAGTCAGATAAGTGGTACTCGAAGCATACGAACCGGAATCATAAGGTGATGTATCTGTATCTACGCCAAACACAGCGATATTGTCAATATCTGTATCGAGACTGTCTGCCACAAACTGTGCAATGATCGTATCACAGCCGGTTCCCATATCCGTACAGCCGACGATCACATTGTAAAATCCCTCATCACTCAGTTTGATCGTGACAGAACCCACATCACAGTTTGAAATTGCTGAACCCTGCATTGCCATTGCGGTTCCAAGTCCGCGGATCTTTCCGTCCGGCATCACCTGACGTAATGGTTTTTTGTCCCATCCGATCATATCTGCCGCCTTTTTCAGACAATCCTCCAACTTACAACTGTTTGCCGTCTCTCCATAATAAGCTGGCATGACATCCCCTTCGTGCGTCATATTCTTATACCGGATCTCCAATGGGTCCATACCCAGTTTGTCTGCGAGGCGGTTTACCATTGACTCCACTGCAAAAATCCCCTGCGTAGCGCCATAACCACGATAAGCACCTGCGGACATATGATTCGTGTATACAACATCATACTGAAAGCGGAATGCTTCGGTCTGATACATCGGAATGGATTTATGACCGCTCAATCCAACGGTTGTCGGTCCATGCTCGCCAAATGCCCCGGTATTCGAAAGTGTATACAGATCCAGTGCCCGGATCGTACCGTCCTTCATCGCACCCATTTTCACAGTCACTTCCATTTCATGTCTTGGAGAGGATGCGATCAGAGATTCTTTTCTTGTAAAAATCATTTTGGCAGGCTTTCCGGTTTTCATGGTGACAATTGCAGGATATACCTCTGCTACCACGGTCTGTTTTGCCCCAAAGCCTCCACCAATCCTTGGTTTTATCACGCGCACTCTCGATTTTGGAATATCTAACGCATTCGCTAAGATTCTTCTCACATGGAATGGGATCTGTGTCGATGATAAAATATTCAGTCTGCCATAAGTATCCAGATAAGTAGCTGTCCGGAAAGTTTCCATCATGCTTTGCTGCATGGCTTTTACATGATAAGTTCCTTCCATAACAATATCACAGTCGTTCATCACTGCATCCACATCCCCGTCACCATCCATACCGGATGCGCAGAGATTCCTTTTATTGTCTGACCCAACCGGACAGAGTGACTTCCAGTCATCTTCCGGGTGAACAAGGATTGGATTATCCTTTGCAGTATGATAGTCTAACACAGGCTCTAACACTTTGTATTTTACTTTGATAAGCTTTAAGGCGCGATCAACTGCCGCCTCATCTTCCCCTGCCACGATTGCGACCGCATCCCCGACAAAACGGACACGCTCGTCTAAAATGTAACGGTCATAAGGACTTGGTTCCGGGAAGGTCTGACCAGCCATGGTAAAACGGCGGTGCGGAACATCTTTATAGGTCAGAATACACTCAATTCCTTTTTGTTTTAAAGCATTTGCAGTCTGGATCTCTTCAATCAGGGCATGCGCATAAGGACTTCTCAACACTTTTACGATCAGACAGTCCTTTGGTGCCACATCATCCATATAAACTGGTTTTCCCGTCACAAGAGCCATCGCATCTTTTTTTACCACGGGAGCATTTACATATTTCATATTGTCTTTCCTCGTTTCTTATTGTTACATAACTGTAAACTTGACAAAACTGTTTATTTCTGTTCTTTTGAGCGGTTCAGATAATTCTTTATCGCACGCAGCTGACTCTCATAACCACTGCAGCGGCAGAGATTTCCGGAAAGATATTCCTTGATCTCTTTCTCCGTTGGATCAATTAATTCATCTTCCATTGCCAGCACATTCATGATAAATCCCGGATTACAGAAACCACACTGCTCGCCACCCTGATTTGCAAGATAGGTTCCAAATTCAGCCGCACGTTCCTGCACTCCTTCTAATGTCACGATTTCTTTTCCGTCTGCTCTTGCCGCAAGCACGGAACAGGAAAGCACCGGCTTTTTATTCATCCATACCGTACAAAGTCCACAGTTGGATGTCTCACAGCCACGTTTCACACTGTAACAGCCCTTACTTCTCACATATTCTAATAACGGCATATCCGGCGAAATCTCATCTGAAATTTCTTTGCCATTCAGCCATAAATGTATCTTCATTTTCTATCCTCCATTTATATATAACGATTGCATCACCAGAGCAATATTTTATTATGTATCTGCGTGCTGCATTCGGTTAGTTGTCATTATTTGCGGTGCAGGCTCTCTTAAAGAGAATACCTGACAAGTGACGTCTGTAATCTGCCCCTGCACGCCGGTTGCTTCCAAACGAAAATGATTCCGTTACTTTTTTCACAAGCTGATCCATGTCTGCTTTTTCAGAAAGATCCACTGTCAATACATCCGCTTTGACCGGTCGTGCGCCAATGCTGACATGCAGTTTATCCTCATACTCTGAAACAGCCACCGCAAGGACAGGAAAATCTGTCGCTGTGTTTCTCTGTGAAAGATAAGTAACCTTCAAAGGTGTTTTTTTGATATGTACCGCAACAAGAATATCATTGTCATAATCCATATGGATAAAATCTCTGATCGGTACATTTCCTCCATGATATAATTCCACATAACAGTCTAATGCTGCAAATAAAGTCAATACGTCAGAAAAGCCAAATCTTCCGTAAATGCTTCCGCCGACAGTCGCACAATTGCGAAACTGCACTCCCACAATATGACAGACACTTTCCTTTGCGGCGCCTTTCGTGTATGCATTAAGTCCAGGGTGCACTTCTAAATCTCTGAGCGTTGCCATGCAGCCGATGACAAATTCATTCTCTGTTTCCTCAATCTGATCTAAGCCCAGACCACTTAGATCAATCGCTGTCATCAGATTGCGGTCTCCCATTTTCATCCAGAGTCCTCCGGCTATGATACGGTTGGATTTCTTCTGGTTGAGTTCATAGGCTTCCTCTAAGCTTTCTGCCTTACGGTACTCCTTTATTCTCATCATATGTTATAAATTCCTCCGATTTATGATATTTGTTTTATTGTAATTCAGCACCCATTCGCAAAACCGTTCTTTCAGAGCTTTCCTTTGGCTCTGAATCGATACATTTTATTTATGATACGGTTCATGGTTCATAATACGGTAACTGCGGTAAATCTGCTCCGATAAGATCACACGCATCAACTGATGCGGAAATGTCATTTTAGAGAAGCTGAGTTTATAGTCTGCGCGCTTTAAAATGCGTTCTGATAATCCGAGCGATCCGCCGATCACAAAAATGATATGGCTTGTACCGGACGTTCCCAACGAATCGATCTTTTCGGATAACTCTACGGAATCTAACTGTTTCCCTTCAATTGCAAGTGCGATCACATAGGCACCCTCTTTTAAGTATTTTTCCATGCGCTCTGCTTCTTTCTCCTTGATGAGAAGCTCCATATTCTCGCTTGCGTGATCCGGTGTTTTCTCGTCTGCCACCTCGATCACTTCAAATTTGCAATAGCGGCTTAAGCGCTTTTCGTACTCTGCGATCGCATCCCTGTAAAATTTTTCTTTAATTTTTCCTACACATAAAATTGTTATTTTCATACGAAAAAATTATATCATAAAACCGTTGCCCCAGTCTAGTAAATCAAATATAATTGTAACTATTCAGAGCCAAGGCAATTTTCATAAATTTGCGAATCATGCTTGCATGAATGAGCACAATTTTGAAAATTTCTTTGGCGAAGTAACCACAATGAGCAAAAGGAAAGCATCGAAGATGCGGTTTTGCGAATTGTGTACTGAATAGTTACAAGCGATTATAAAAAAGAAAGTGAGAATAATTATGAAAGTTTATGTTTCAAAAGAATCAAAAAAAGAGGAGACAAAATCAACTGCGTACTCTTTTCTGCTGGTAAGTATTTTAGGTTTTATCGCACTGATCTTATTTGCCACTGGCGTTCTTCCCATCCATGTTGCTGATTATATGAAGATCATGCTCTGCGTAGTTATGGGAGTTATGCTCCTTATTTTCTTCGTGATCGGCATTGTTTCCTTACGCCAGTTGAAAACGCTCGATACCCAGGCGCAAAAAGAAAATAATTTAGAATCCGAAATTATTTCATGGTTTACGGATACTTACACTGCAAATGATATTGACGAAAGTTTTGGTGAGGAAGTTTCGGGACAGGATCTTTATTTTAAGCGCTATGAAATTATGACACGTTTTCTCTCGAAACAATACCCGGATTTAGAGGAAACATTCTTAGATCATCTGGTGGAAGAACTTTATGGCGAGCTGTTTGAATAAAATATTTTTTAATTCAAAAGAAAATAAGAAATAGTCTTTTTTTCATACTATAATTGTGCTACAATTATGCAAAATAAAGAACAAAGAGAAAATGCTTTTCATGCGTCTTTTGTTCTTAAAAATATTACGAATACATATTTACGAGGTGACATAGTGAAAGAACTTGAAGAAAAAATCTTAAAAGAAGGTCATGCCTTATCTGAAAATATTCTCAAAGTAGACAGCTTTATCAATCATCAGGTTGATCCGGTTTTAATGCAGCAGATTGGCGATGATTTTGCCAGACATTTTGCAAATAGAGGAATCACAAAGGTTGTTACCATTGAAAGCTCCGGTATTGCTCCGGCACTTACAACTGCCAGCGCATTAAAAGTTCCAATGATCATTTTAAAGAAACAGCCTTCCAAGGTTTTGAATGATAATCTTCTTCAGACGGTTGTAACTTCCTTTACTAAGGGAACAAGCTACGAATTGACATTATCCCATCAGTTCATTGAAGATAATGACAACGTTCTGATCATTGATGATTTTCTTGCAAACGGAGAAGCTGCAAGCGGTGCGATCCGTTTATTGACAGAAGCAGGTGCTTCCATTGCAGGTGTTGGTATCCTGATTGAGAAATCATTCCAGCCGGGACGTGAAAAATTGATTGCACAGGGTGTTGAGGTTTACTCTCTTGCCCGCGTTTCCAAACTTGCAAAAGATGTGATTGAATTTATCCCGGAAGAAGGTTAAAGGAATCGTTTTAAACGCATAAGAAACCCGGTAGAATCCATAGGATTCCCACCGGGTTTCTTTTTCTTTCAGACTGTAAAAATTAAAGATTACTTACACCTTTTCTTTACAAACATGCTTTAAAACTCTGATTACTCTATATCCACCGTTCCCTGTTTTGGCTGATAGATAAAGTTCGTTCGATAGATTTCACTGGTAAGTTTTGTCTTGTCATTGATCACAATGATAGACAGTATATTATTTCCTTCCGGTACTTCGATCGGCTCTGTATAACGTTCGGATGTATCCGTCGGATCTGTTCCATCCCATGTGTAATAAATACTGCATCCTTCATCCGCCGCGATCACTACAAATGTAATATCATCCATTGTACCACCATCCGGCGTCACTTCTGGATAATCCGGTGCCTTAGCTTCTGTCTTGTATTTGCAGGTTACAATATCACTGTAGATACCCTTGTCATTTTTGCAGACAGCTTTGATCGTATACTTTCCAACATCATCGAGTTCTATTCCCGCATCCGTATACAAAATACCATTCTTTGTCGGGTCCGATTCGTCTAACGTATAATAAATATCGCATTCCTCAATTGAAAAAATAGTCACCTCTGTATAGACATCATAAGTTCCCTCATCCGGATAGAATACCGGTTTTGCAACGATGTAACCGGAAAATAATTCGAGCAGGTCTGTATCTGTCACAGTAGATGCAAGTTCTGAGATTTTATCGTATTCCCCTTTTGCCTCATAGATCGTGATAAGCCCCTGATAAGCCTCTTTATTCTTCTTATCGAGCGTGATGATCTCCATTTCAAGCACCAATGCAGAATCATATTCTTTTCTTGCCAGATAGATTTCAGCCATGGCAGCTCTTGCATTGATATCATTCGGTGATAAGGTCAGTGCATTTTTATAATAAGAAAGCGCTTTCTCATAATTTAAATCCACCAGTTCCTTCTCTGCCATTTCGATCTGATAATCATAGGAATTGCTGTTCTGATAACGCACATAAGCAATTGCACCAATGGCAATAACGATTGCCAAAGCCGCAATACTTCCTATGATGATCCACGGAGTCTGTTTTTTCTTTTTTCGGAGTTCCTCTGCTTTTCTTTTCTGGTTTCCTGTTTCTTCCGCAGATGTATCTTTTGCCGCCTCATCTGTTAAAAGAGCCTTCAGATAATCTTCTTCCAAAACTGAATAACCATTTACCATTTGTGCTTCATGGCCGCATACGGAACAATATAAACAGCCTTCTTTTAACTCAGCTCCACACTTTGCACATTTCATATGAAACCCTTTCTATCTCTACCAATCTTATTGTCTGTCAAGACTCTCCACGCAGTTGCGCATCAGCATCGCAATTGTCATTGGTCCGACTCCACCCGGAACAGGTGTGATCGCAGATGCTTTTTCTGCGACCTCATCATAACGCACATCGCCACAAAGCTTATTATTCTCGTCTCTGTGGATTCCGACGTCGATTACAACAGCTCCCTCTTTCACATAATCTGCTGTGATAAACTGTGGCTTTCCAATCGCAACAATCAGAATGTCTGCGGTCTTACATAATTCTTTCAGATTTTCCGTTTTGGAATGAGCGATCGTTACAGTCGCATTCTCACGAAGCATCAAAAGTGCCATTGGCTTACCAACAATGTTGCTTCTTCCAACAACCACACAGTTTTTTCCGGAAATAGCAATTCCAGAACGTTTCAAAAGTTCGATCACGCCAGCCGGAGTACAGGATACAAAACCTTCCTCCCCGATCACCAGTTTTCCAACATTCTGTGGGTGGAAACCGTCTACGTCTTTTTCCGGGGAAATCGTCCGGATAATCTTATCCGGATCAATATGTTTCGGTACCGGAAGCTGGACTAAAATGCCATTTACCGTCTTATCCTCATTCAGTTTTTCAATCAGCTCGATCAGTTCTGCTTCTGTTGTCTCCTCCGGAAGTTCATAAGATAAAGATCTGATCCCAATATACTCGCAGGCTCTCTTTTTATTTCTTACATATACCGAAGAAGCAGGATCATTTCCTACCTGGATCACGGCAAGTGCAACCTCTGTACCTGCTTCCTTTAATGCTGTCACTTTCTCTTTTAATTCATCTTTGATGTCCTGTGAAATTTTCTTTCCGTCAATAATCTGTGCCATAGTTCCTCTCAATCTGTTTCTACTGCAATTTGCTTTTAGAATAAACCAGTAATAACACCCTCATCATTTACGTCAATTCCATATGCAGCAGGTTTTTTCGGCAGACCAGGCATTGTCATGATTGCTCCTGTTACAGCAACGACAAATCCTGCACCTGCGGAAACATATACTTCTCTTACGTTGATTGTAAATCCTTCCGGACGTCCAAGCTTTGTCTGGTCATCGGAAAGAGAATACTGTGTTTTAGCCATGCAGACAGGGAAATTAGAAAGTCCCATATCTGTAATTCTCTTTAATTCTTTTTTTGCTGCCGGAGCATAAGTAACTCCGTCTGCACCATAAATCTCTTTTGCGATTGTCTCGATTTTCTCTTCAAGCGAAAGTTCATTTTCATATAAGACTTTGAAATGGCTTTCCTTCTTCTCTAATGTCTCAAGTACTTTATTGGCCAGTGCGATACCGCCCTCGCCACCTTTTTCCCATACCTCGGAAAGTGCAAACTCGCAGTCTCTCTCATGGCAGAACTGCTCGACAAAATCTGTTTCTGCCTTGGTATCTGTCACAAAGGAATTCAATGTTACGACAACCGGAACACCATATTTCTGAAGATTTTCGATATGTTTTTCCAGATTTACGATACCTTTTTTCAAAGCATCTAAGTTTTCTTCTGCAAGATCAGCCTTCGCAACTCCACCATTATATTTCAAAGCGCGGATTGTTGCAACTAAAACAACTGCATCCGGTTTTAAATCTGCTTTTCTGCATTTGATATCAAAGAACTTCTCTGCGCCAAGATCTGCACCGAAACCAGCCTCAGTGATAACGTAGTCTGCAAGTTTTAAAGCTGTCTTTGTAGCGCGGACAGAATTACATCCGTGTGCAATGTTAGCGAAAGGTCCGCCATGTACAATTGCAGGTGTATGCTCTAATGTCTGGATCAGGTTTGGTTTTAAAGCATCCTTTAATAAAGCTGCCATTGCACCGGTTGCCTGAAGGTCATCTGCAGTCACAGGCTTTCCTTCATAAGTATAGGCAACAATAATGCGTCCTAATCTTCTTTTTAAGTCATGCATATCTGTTGCAAGACAAAGAATTGCCATAATCTCAGATGCAACTGTGATCACAAAGTGATCCTCTCTCACAACACCGTCCATTTTACTTCCAAGTCCGACTACCGTATTGCGAAGTACACGGTCATTCATGTCAAGACAGCGTTTCCATACGATCTGTCTTGTGTCAATGCCAAGTTCATTTCCCTGCTGGATGTGGTTATCCAATAAAGCTGCCAACAGGTTATTAGCAGAAGTAATCGCATGAAAATCTCCGGTAAAATGCAGGTTTAAATCCTCCATTGGCACTACCTGTGCATATCCGCCTCCTGCAGCTCCTCCTTTAATTCCAAAACATGGTCCTAAGGACGGCTCACGCAATGCGATCACTGCCTTCTTGCCGAGACGTCCGAATGCCTGTCCTAATCCGACGCTTGTCGTTGTTTTTCCCTCTCCCGCCGGAGTTGGATTGATCGCAGTCACAAGGATCAGCTTGCCATCCGGGTTGTCCTTCACACGGTTGATCAGTTCATCCGATAATTTTGCCTTATACTTTCCGTATAATTCCAGATCATCCTCTCCAATTCCAAGCTTTTCTGCCACTTCCTTAATTGGGAGCATTTCTGCTTCCTGTGCAATCTGAATATCACTTTTCATTCCAAACTCCATTCCTGCGATTCTCTTTCGCATATTTTTATAGTTTTAGTTTATAAGTAGTTATTATAGTACAAGTCTTATTGATAAGCAAATATTAATTACAGATATTCTTCCTCGTACTGTTCAAACTGTTCTGAAGACATTAACACTTTTCTCGGCTTTGTTCCTTCCTCCGGTCCTACGATTCCAGCTTCTTCAAGCTGATCCATAATACGCGCTGCACGGTTAAAGCCGACTTTGAAATAGCGCTGCAGCATTCCAATGGAACCTTTTTCCTTATCAATCAGAAGTTTTGCTGCATCTGCAAAATAAGGATCTCTTCCATCCCCTGTCTGTCCGGAATCAATGCTTACGGTTGTATTACCGGACTCGATACTGTTCATCTGCTCTTCCACCGATGAATTGTAACTTACCTGTCCGTTTTCGTCTTTTATGTAGGCAACCACATCCGACACTTCCTTGTCCGAAACAAAAGCTCCCTGCACACGAAGCGGCTTTGGAACACCCTGCGGATTGAATAACATATCACCTTTTCCAAGAAGCTTTTCCGCTCCATTCATATCGAGGATCGTTCTTGAATCAATTCCGGATGTTACCGCAAAAGCAATCCGGCTTGGCATGTTCGCCTTGATCAGTCCTGTTATGACATTGACCGACGGACGCTGCGTTGCAATGATCAGGTGGATTCCACAGGCTCTTGCAAGCTGTGCCAGACGGCAGATTGATTCCTCTACGTCCCCGGGAGCCACCATCATCAGATCCGCCAGCTCGTCTACGATAATCACGATCTGTGGTAATTTTTCCGGTTTATCTTCGCCATCCGGCAGTTCGTCGATTTTTGCATTGTAACCCTTCAGGTCACGCACATTTGCTTCCGCAAACTTCTGATAACGGTCCGTCATTTCTCCAACCGCCCAGTGAAGTGCGCCTGCCGCCTTTTTCGGGTCTGTCACAACCGGGATCAAAAGATGTGGTATTCCGTTGTATACACTAAGTTCAACTACTTTCGGATCTACCATGATCAATTTTACATCTTTTGGATCTGCTTTATACAAAATGCTCATGATAATCGTATTGATGCAGACAGATTTACCGGAGCCTGTTGCTCCTGCGATCAGCAAATGCGGCATTTTTGCAATATCTGCAACTGTTACATTTCCGCCAATGTCCTTTCCAACGCAGAAAGAAATGTTTGACTTATGGTTTTTAAATTCCGGAGAATCCACAAGTTCACGGAAAGAAACCATTAACGTCTCCTTGTTCGGAACTTCGATTCCTACCGCAGCCTTTCCAGGGATTGGTGCCTCGATTCGGATATCTGCCGCTGCAAGGTTTAATTTGATATCATCTGCGAGATTGACAATCTTGCTTACTTTCACGCCCATTTCCGGCTGGATCTCATAGCGTGTTACAGAAGGACCGCAGCTGATATTCGTGATTGTGACATTAACGCCAAAATTCTTTAATGTCTGCTGTAATTTCTGGGCTGTCTCCTGAAGATGCTGTTTGGAATCGCCCTGCTTATTGCTTGGCGGTTTCAATAAAGACACAGGTGGGAACACATACTTTCTTTCCTTCTGTGCTTCTAAATGAATTTCTTCCTCAATCGAAGAAACATCACTTTGGATCTCATCCTCTGTCAGTTTTGCATTTTTCTTCGTATTTTCACGATATGGTATCTCTGTAGAAACATTCTCCTGATATGCCGGCTCTGTATGGAAAAGGGATGTATCCGTCATCACACTTTTTGCTTCAAATGCTTCCTCTGAAAATGCAGAAGGTGCAACATATGGTTCTGATCCTTCCGCGGTCAGTGTCACATGTTTTTCTTCCTTAATCTCCGGCAACGGTGTATTCGACTGATTCAAAAGCTTATCAATATTAATTTCGCTGACTTCATCTGAAATTCTGCTGTCTGTCTTTTTATCCGGAAGTACCCGTGTGTCAACTGCCACGCCCTCGACTTTGCGGTCCATACGACGCAGTTCGCGTTCTTCCCTGCGCTGTTCCGCAAGTTCTCTATGACGCTCATTGCTCTCCTTAGCAGATTCATAAACCTTACGGCTTCCCTTCTGAACGCCTTTTAATGCCGAACGCTCTGTGATAAGCACCAGACAAATGATCATTGCCACGACATCGATCACATAGGAGCCGACCAGTCCAAAATTCGGGCAGAAAATTCCGGCAAGCAGTCCGCCTAAAAATCCGCCGCCAATTTTATGTACCGAGCAATACTGATATGCGCCCACTGCTCCTGCCACTTCAGAACCACAGCGTAAAACCTCGATAAACATACATAAAAAAAGTACAAAAAAGACCGTTGCAACGATTTTGACCGTTGCAATCCGGTTGCCCTTATTGGATGCTGCAAAAAAAGTACCAATTACCAAAACAATTGGGAAAACATATGCAATTAAGCCAAATACTCCAAAAAAGAAACTGCTGACTGCGTTTCCAATCGCCCCGCCGATTCCAAAATTACTGATAAATAATAAAATGGAAATTGCAAGGATCACCCAAAGAATCACTTCCTCTGTAAAGCTCTCCTGCTGCATATCATTCTTCTTACGTCCTGAATTCGTTTTTCTGCCAGAAGTTTTTCTGCCAGAGGAACTCTTTCTTTTCCCTGTTGCCAAAGTATTACCTCCAAAAAAGTCCTATCTATAATGTATAGAAAAATCCGCCGATTGAGATTGCTCCTACGATCAGACAGTAGATAGCGAATACGCGGAATTTCTGATTGCGCACAATGACAAGCATTGTCTTAATACAGATATATCCGATCACAGCAGCGATCACCATTCCCACTACATAGCATGTAATATCCATGCCGCTTACAGAAATATCTGCAAAATCTTTCAGTTCCAATACCATAGCACCTAAAATTGCCGGTATTGACATGATAAATGAATATTTTACTGCAAATTTCCGGTTAAATCCACTGAGCAGACAGGCTGTGATCGTTGTTCCACTGCGTGATAAACCCGGCAGCGTTGCCACACCCTGTGCGATACCAATGACAAATGCGTTCGTGTATGTAATATCCTTCGGAAGCTTATCGCCTCCTTTGCAGCGGTCTGCGATAAAAAGCAGAATAGCTGTTGCAATCAGGCAGATACCCGGCACGATCAGAAGTTCCGATGCCTGCTCCACAACATCTTTTCCGACAAAACCAATGATTCCTGTTGGAATGGTTGACACAATGATCAAAACAACGAACTTGCGATAGCTGCTGTTAACGATTCTGCGGTAAGGACTGTAATCAGCATTGTCCCTGCCACGGTCACGGATCAGAAGGAACAGATTCTTCATAAGAGCTGCGAAATTAATGCATACATCTCTCACAATGCAAAGTCCTTCCACAAAAAGCTTTATAATATCTTTATAATAAACCGCACAGATTGCGATCAGCGTTCCAACATGCAGCAGCACATCAAATAACATTCCGGTATCCGTCTCAACATGGAATAATATTTTAAAAAGTGCAAGATGTCCGGAACTGCTGACCGGAAGGAACTCTGTCAGTCCCTGAATGATTCCCATGAGAATCGCCTGTAATAACGTCATAAATCATTTCCTCCGCTGTATCGTAACTCCTGTTTCCAGAAAGAAATAGGAATTTTTCTCCATAAGCCACCTATTTTTTAGTATACCATAATTTTGATTACTTGTCATTCACTAAAAAACGTGAATCCCGGATCAGCTGATGCAGTTTTGCAAACGCTTCATGGATTCCACCTGTAGAATCGATCAGTCCTTCCTCCACCGCCTGTTGTCCGACAAGGATCGTTCCGAGGTCTTTCGTGAGGATGCCGGTATTCATCATAAGTTCTTCCAAACGATTCGCATTTGCTTTGGAATGTGTGGCAATGAATTTTAAAATGCGATCCTGCATCTGCTTAAAATAATCATACGTTGGCTGTGCTCCGATCACGGTTCCATTCATCCGCACAGGGTGAATCACCATGGTACCAGACGGCACGATAAAAGAGTAATCGGTTGAAACAGCTAATGGAACACCAATGGAATGACTTCCACCAAGCACCAGTGAGACGGTCGGCTTATGAATGGATGCGATCATCTCTGCAATGGCAAGTCCGCTCTCCACATCTCCTCCCACTGTATTTAAAAGAAGCAGCAAACCGTCGACCTCTTTGTTTTCTTCCACCTCTGCAAGTTTTGGAAGTACATGTTCATACTTTGTTGTCTTTGTCGCTGCCGGAAGGCACTCATGCCCCTCAATTTCACCGATGATCGTCAGCATGGAAATCCTGTCTTCCCCGTGCTTTAACTCCACCTGCCCAAAATCTTTGATCTGCTCGTTTATTTCCTTTTCTTTTTCGTTTTTATCAGCCATACGCTCTCCCTTCGTATTTAGAGAATTGCAAAAGAACAGGGCAGCTATGCTGTCCTGTTCCTTAGTATTGGAAATTATGCTGTTTTTATACGGTATATCCAAGCAGATAATTGTAAAGTCCCTCGTATTTTCCTTTGGATGACTTCCAGGAGTAATCGTTTGCCATGCCCCGGTCAACGATCTGGTTCCACTGTTTTTTCTTATCAAAATAAATATGCTTTGCGTAGTTGACAACATTAAGCATTTCTTCTCCATTGTAGTTTGCAAAGGAGAAACCGTCACCGGTATTTTCGTATTCGTTGAAAGGTTTTACAGTGTCTTTCAGTCCTCCTGTCTCCCGGACAATCGGAACGGTTCCATAGCGGAACGAGATCAACTGCGTCAGTCCGCAAGGCTCAAACCGTGAAGGCATTAAAAATGCATCCGCTGCGGCATAAAGCTTATGTGCCAGATCATCCGAATAACAAATATTTGCAGAAACCCTGTCTCCGTATTTCCATGCATAATGACGGAACATATTCTCATACTGTGGATCTCCGGTTCCGATCACAACAATCTGCGTGAAATCATCTACCAGACGGTCGATCACATAATTGATCAGATCTAATCCTTTCTGGTCGGTAAGTCTTGAAATCAGACCGATCATAAATTTCTTCTTATCAACAGTAAGATCTAATTCTTCCTGCAGCTTTAATTTATTATTCACCTTTTTCTTACGGAAATTAGATGCGTTATAATTGGTATAGATCTTCGGATCTGTCTCCGGATCATATGCCTTATAATCAATTCCGTTCACGATTCCCTGCATGTCAAAATGTCTTGCAGCCAGCAGGCCGTCCAGTCCTTCCCCATAATAATCGGTCTGGATCTCCTGCGCATAAGAATCACTTACAGTTGTAATATAATCTGCATATACCAGACCGCCCTTTAACATATTAGCGTCTTTGTGGAACTCTAACTTGTCCGGTGCAAAAAGATCTGCTCCAAATCCGGTCAATCCCTTCATGGTCTTGACATCCCAGACACCCTGGAATTTCAGATTATGTATTGTAATGACAGACTTCATTCCCCAGTAGAAGGAATCTGCCTGAAATTCATTCTTCAGATACACCGGGATCAGTCCGGTCTCCCAGTCATGACAGTGGATCAGATCCGGTCTGAAATCAATCTGCTTCAACATGGATAAAACAGCCTTGTCAAAGAAAACAAACTTTTCAATATCATAACGGATATCCCCATATGGTGTATCGCAGGTAAAATATTCCTGATTATCGATAAAATAATAGGTAATTCCATCCAGCTCGTATTTTAAAATCCCCACGTATTTATTCTGGATATAATTTCCTGCACACATATAAAAATGTGTCACGTACTCAAACTGATTTCTGTACTTTTCCGGAATACAGCTATAATTTGGAATTACGACTCTGACATCCCATTCCTCTTTTGAAAATTCCTTAGGTAATGCGCCACATACGTCCGCAAGTCCCCCTGTTTTTATAAATGGAACGCACTCTGACGCTGCAAAAAGAATCCGCTTCATGAATGATACCTCCTCATTATCCTTATACTTTTTATGATATACCATTTTCCCTCGAATTTCTACCACTTTATCATAAAAAAGTGCGCAAAAAAACTCTGATTTTCCAGATGAGAACCTGAAAACCAGAGTTTCTTTCTTTTATTTATTCATCCCAGTTATGATAAACCTGCTGAACATCATCATCGTCATCCAAAAGATCTAAGATACGGTTGATATTTGTGATATCTTCCTCTGCGGATAATTCAACATAATTCTGAGGGATCATGGTTACTTCTGCTTCTGCCATTGGAATGTTCTCGCCTTCCAAAGCAGTTCTGACAGCTTCAAAATCATCCGGTGCTGTCAATACTTCAAAGCAATCATCCTCCTCATTAAAATCTTCCGCACCTGCATCTAATGCGATCATCATAAGATCATCTGCATTCATCTCGCAGTCTTCTTTTGCGATGATGATCTGACCTTTTTCATCAAACATATAAGATACGCATCCCTGTGTACCAATGCTTCCGTGACCTTTTGTAAATGCATTTCTTACATTTGCAGCAGTACGGTTCTTGTTATCTGTTAAACATTTTACAATGATAGCAGTTCCGCTTGGTCCATAGCCCTCGTATGTACAGAATTCGTAATTGACTGAGTTTCCATCACCTGCAGCTTTTTTGATACCACGCTCGATCGTATCGTTTGGCATATTGCTGCTCTTTGCTTTTGCGATAACCTGTGCAAGTTTGAAGTTGTTGGACGGATCCGGACCACCCTCTTTTACTGCAACTGCGATCTCTCTACCGATAATTGTAAAAATCTTACCTTTTGCAGCATCATTCTTTTCTTTCTTATGTTTAATATTGGCAAACTTTGAATGTCCTGACATAACTTTTATCCTCTCTTTTTCTATTTTTTCGTCTGTCAAACGCTTCTATATTGTATGTATTTTGCACACAATTACAAAATCTCTCAGAATCATTATTCTAGCACCGTTTCCTCTTTCTGGCAAGAGCTCTCGTCTTTGTCTATGGAAGTCCCCTCTGGAAGCTTTGTGATCTTCACTTTTTTGATCATCTTATTTTCCACCTGCAACACTTCAAAATGATACCCGAAGGCATCTGTCTCAAACTTCTCGTCATTATTCGGAATACGGTCTAACAGAGAGATCAGTATACCATTTAACGTTTCATATTCGTCCTCATCTGGAATATGAACTTTCAAAATCTCTAACGCTTCCTCCGCAGAAGTCATGCCATCCATCAGATAACTTCCGTCCGGCAGCTTCTCGATCATTTTTTCTTCCTGATCGTGCTCATCCTCGATATTTCCTACGATCTCCTCAAGGATATCTTCCATCGCAACGATTCCGGAAGTCTGTCCGTATTCATCTACCACGATGACCATATGTGTTTTTGCATTCTGCATCATGGTAAATAATGTGTTGATATTTCTCGTTTCCGGGATAAAATCAACCTCACGCACCAACCCCTCGATATCTTTGATTGGTGTATGATAAATCTCCTGTTTCTGGCATAAAGCAAGCACTTCCTTAATATGAAGCACTCCAATAATATTATCAATATCATCTATGTATACCGGATATCGCGAATAGTTATTAGCAATCGTGAAATCCAGCATTTCAAGGAACGTCATCGTTCCGTCAATGGCTATGATGTTCTTGCGGTGCACCATAATATCTTTCGCATCTTTATCTCCAAACTCGAAAATATTATGGATCATCTCCGCTTCATTTGCCTGCAGGACACCCTGTTCATGTCCTTCATTCACCATTGAGATAATCTCTTCTTCTGTCACATCATCGGTGTCTACTCCAAACAGCTTCATAAGTCTGTTGCTGAATTTTTTCATCCCGGTAGTGGGACTGCCACCATCGTCCATAAATCCTCCTCATTGCCTTGTAATTGTACTAAAACATTTGAAATAATACCATTTTGCTCCAGAATAGTCAAGTTATGTAAGAAGCTCTAAGCTTATTTCCAATGCTTTATCAATTTTAATCAGTATCTGATTGTCAAGATGACATACTTTATCTTTTAATCTTGTCTTATCAATTGTGCGTAGCTGTTCTAACAGAACAACCGAATCCTTCACCAGTGCATACTTGGTACAGTCTAACTCCACATGCGTCGGGAGTTTTGCTTTGTTCATCTGGGAAGTGATCGCTGCACAGATAACCGTCGGGCTGTGTCTGTTTCCAACATCATTCTGTATGATAAGAACCGGGCGTACCCCACCCTGCTCAGAACCAACCACAGGTCTTAAATCTGCATAAAAAATATCTCCACGCCGAATCAACATATGCTCTACACTCCATAATCTTACTCAGTATTCTCTCTACTGTTGTTTCTTACGGATAGTATTTCCATATTTAACGGTCGTATTCTATTTTCAAAAAATTATTTTCCGGTTTATTCCTCTTCAAAATATTCCTGACTGCTAATCACTTTTCCGTCTTTATAGTAGACACGCGGAATACGTTTTCCCAAAACACAGACGAACTCATAATTAAATCTTCCAGAAAGATTGCCGACCTCTTCCATCGTAATGAGTTCTTCTCCGTCCCTGCCGATCAAAGTCACCTCATCCCCGATCTTCACATCCGGAATATCCGTTACATCTACCATAAACTGATCCATACAGACCCTTCCACAGATTGGAGCACGTTTTCCATGGATCAAGACACTTCCGGTATTCGAAAGTCCCCTGCAGTATCCATCGGCATAACCAACCGGAATGGTTGCAATCCTGCTGTCACGCTCTGTAATGAATGTTCCACCATAACTGATCGCTCTGCCTGCCTCTAAATCTTTGACATAGGACACGTGGGTTTTTAATTCCATGACCGGACGAAGATCAAGTGAATTGCGGTCTACTTCCTCAGACGGCCATAATCCATACAAAGTGATTCCTGCACGCACCATATCCATATTTGCCTCACGGATCTCTGCGATTCCCGCGCTGTTTGAGCAGTGCTTTAACGGAATGGAAACGCCTCTTTCTTCGAGCATAGCGATCATTTTCTTAAATTTCTGAATCTGTTCTTTTGTGAAAGTTTTATCATACTCATCTGCCTTGGCAAAATGAGTAAAGATTCCCTCCACTATCATATGCGGGAACTTCGCGATCTGCGCCATCTCATCTGCTGCTTCCTCCGTCACCTGATATCCGATACGGCTCATGCCGGTGTCGATTGCAAAATGCATCCGGCAGTCTTTTCCGACCTTCTCTGCGGCAGCCGAAAGATCTTTTGCCATTTCTAATGTGAATACACTTGGCGTAATCTCCGCCTGGATGACTTCTTCATACTGATCCGGGAAAATATATCCTAAGATCAGGATTGGCTTTTTGATTCCGTTATTCCGAAGGATCATTCCCTCCTCGACAGTTGCAACCGCATACCCGTAAAGATAGTCTAAATGTTCTATCTCTCTGGCGATTGGAATCGCTCCATGACCATAACCATCTGCTTTGATCACTGCCATAATTTTTGTGTCAGGATCAATATTCTGATGCATGGCCTCCATATTGTGCAAAATTGCACTCAGATCTATATTTGCACACACTCTGCTGTGTTTGTTCATTATAATATCCATACCTTTCTATTTTCATGAATTGCTCACATCTGCCATTCTGCGAGAAAGTCTTTCAGACCATTTACAATGTCGCCTGCAATCATACCACGAAAGCCACATTTTTTCAATGCAGTATCTCCGGAAAGTCCATGAAGGTAAGTTCCAAATGCCGCTGCACTTTCCGCATCTGTCTTTTGTGCTAACAGTGATCCGATGATTCCGGTCAGCACATCTCCGCTTCCTGCAGTCGCCATTCCGCAATTTCCCGAAAGATTTAAATACGTTCTGCCATAAGGAATACTGACAACCGTGTGCTCATCCTTTAAAACACAGATCACATTATACTGTCTGGAAAATTCTTCTGCAGTCTCGATCAGTCTTGTCTGGATGTAGGCGACCGAATCTCCGGTCAGCCGGCTCATCTCACCCAAATGTGGAGTGACGACCATTTCTGTGTGAGGAGAAAGTAAAATATTTGTATCCTCTGCGATAATATTCAGTGCATCTGCGTCAAAGACAACCGGAACGGACGCATTGCGCAGCACATTTTTCACGATCTGATGCGCTGCCTCCCCGGTTCCAATCCCCGGTCCGCAGGCAATCACATCTGCCCATTTCATCGCTTCTAAAAGTTCTGATACTTCTAATTTTTTCGCATGATACGTTGTAAGGATTGCTTCCGGAACACTTGTCTGAATCGCAATACGGTTTTCCTCCGGCGTAAAAATGCGGACAAGTCCACAGCCTGCTGTGTAAGCTGCCCTTGCACTTAAAATGGCAGCGCCTGCCATATCAACACTTCCTGCGATCAGAAGCAGTTTTCCATAAGTTCCCTTATTGGAATGGGAAGCTCTCCTTGGAAGCTGTTTTAAATCTTCTCTTTCTAACGCAGTCACACCCGGCTTTCTCTCCAAAAAGCTCTCATCCGTGATTCCTATCTGTTTTGTCACGATTTCACCGGTGCATTCATTTCCCGGGAAAAGATGCATGCCAACCTTCTCATAGGCAAAAGTGATCGTATAGTCTGCACGAAATGCACAATTTAATACTGCACCGGTATCTGCCGAGATTCCTGACGGCATATCTAATGCAATCTTTTTTCCCGGCAATCCATTCATCTTCTCTATCGTTTCTGCAAAGATGCCCTCTACATTTCTCGAAAGTCCGACACCAAACACTGCATCCACTATTATATCATGAACTTGCAGTTCATGATCGTTATCTACACTCGCTTCGCTCGGCAGTCTTATTACATCATATGCCACATTTTCCGGAATGGCTTCCAGAACAGGAATCCCATAAGCCGAAAGGATCTCAAGCTGTTTTTTGCACTGCGCGGTCTCCTTCTTCTTATCACCGATCAACACTGTCTGCACAGCCTGTCCGTCCAGATACAGCATACGCGAGAGTGCAAGTCCGTCTGCGCCATTATTTCCTATACCACAGACGATCAGAAACCTGTGGCTTTCAGGGCATAATCTTTTAATCTCCTCGAAAGCCGCGAGTGCTGCACGCTCCATTAAAAGCAGTGACGGCACCTTGAAATGCTCTGTTGTATTTGTGTCATATTGTTTCATCTCTCTGCTGTTTACCAGATACTTCATAACACGTTCATCCTCTTAGGCATATTGATAAGATAGAGCTGTCGTGCATAAAAATGTGTACGGCAGCTCTATCTTGTCATTAGTTATTCTTATTCTTCTTATTTTTTACAATATTATAGGACAACTGCATCAGACTGTCGGAAAGATGTACATTCTCCACAACCACATCTTTATCAATCAGATCAAGGTCTACATGTGCGAAATTCCAGATTGCCTGAATGCCAAGATCCACCAGACGGTTTGCAATCGCATCCGCCTTCTCCTTTGGCATGGTAAGGGCTGCAATGTCAACCACATGATCTTTGCAGTAATCTTCCAGTTCATCTAACATATGGATCTTGATTCCACGCACTGTCACACCTTCTAATGCCGGGTTGACATCAAAAAGTGCTGTAATCACGAAACCAAGCTTCTCAAACTTCACATAATTTGCGAGTGCCTGACCTAAATTACCGGCACCGATCACGATAATATTGTGCTTCTGGTTTAAGCCTAAAATCTTACCGATCTCTTCATATAAAAACTTTACGTTATACCCATATCCCTGCTGTCCGAATCCACCAAAATTATTCAGATCCTGGCGAATCTGTGAAGCAGTAACATTCATTCTTTTACTCAGGTCATTCGATGAAATACGTTCCACTCCATCCTCTAATAATTCACCTAAATACCGGTAATATCGCGGCATACGGCGGATAACTGCCTGAGAAATTTCTTTTTCCTGCATTTTTTGCCCCTCCCGAAGTATCTCTCATTCACGACAGTTTTCTCATTCTGCCGCGATGCATCATATTTATTATAATTATTTCAACTTCATATGTCAATCTGTTAAACTTTTAACAGAGTAGTTCTTTCTGTAAAAAGTTCTGCGAAAAGTTTTCATTACTGCCCCGAGGTATCAGCAAGCTGTAACGAAAGTTCTTCCCACATCTCATACTGCCTGTCAAGTTCTTCCCGGTATTCGCTCTGCTGTCTCGTAAGTTCGCCTAATTTTGCCGAGTTTACTGCAACCTCAGGCTTTGCACATTCCTCATCGATCTCTGCAATTTTGCCTTCCAGTTCCGAAATCCGCTCCTCTGTCTTTTTCAGACTATTCTCAATCTTACGGATTCTCGCCTGCTCTGCTTTCTGTGTCTGCCAGTCCACTTTCTGTGCCGTTTCCCTGACAGGTGTTTCATCAGAAGCTGTTTTTGCTTCCGGTTTTTTCACATATAAAGACATCATCTGATCGTGTTTTTCCAGATAATAATCATAATTGCCAATATAGTTCACAACCGTCTCTCCGGTCAGTTCCAGAATACGCGTTGCTGTCTGGTTGATAAAATAACGGTCATGTGACACGAAAAGAACGGTTCCGGTGTAACTTTTTAAGGCTTCCTCCAAAATCTCTTTGGAAGTGATATCCAAATGGTTTGTCGGCTCATCTAAAATCAGAAAGTTTGCATCTGAAAGCATCAGTTTTGCAAGTGCAACACGTCCTCTCTCGCCACCGCTTAAATCCTCAATGCACTTATAAACATCATCATCCGTGAACAAAAACGCTGCCAGCACATTGCGCACCTTCGTGTTATTCAGGTTCGGATAATCATCCGCGATCTCATCAAAAATCGTCTTTTCCATATGAAGCTGCTGATGTTCCTGATCATAATAACCGATATGGACGTTGCTTCCAAGCGTTACCGTTCCTGCATCCGGCGGGAGCAGTTCATTGATGATCTTAAGGATCGTCGTTTTTCCGGTTCCATTATTGCCGATCAGTGCCACACGCTCCCCACGTTTTACCTCAAAATCAATTCCCTGAAAAAGCTGCAACGGTGGAAATGCCTTTGCAAGTCCTTCCACTTTCAAAACATCATTTCCACTGACTACATTCGGCTCTAACACGATACGGATATCCGTGTTATCTTCGACCGGCTTTTCAATGCGCTCGATCTTATCTAACATTTTTTCACGGCTCTCTGCCCGCTTGATCGACTTCTCACGGTTAAAAGACTTTAGCTTTGCAATAACTTCTTCCTGATGCTTGATCTCCCGCTGCTGATTATAGTACTGTTTGATCATAGCCGCACGGATCGCAGCTTTTTTCTTCGCATAGTCCGAATAATTTCCCTGATAAACGTAGCCTTTGTGCTGGAAGATCTCCACCACTTTACTCACAACGCGATCCAAAAAATAGCGGTCATGGGATACGATCAGAACTGCCCCTTTATAATTCAGCAAAAATGTTTCTAACCAGCGGATCGATTCGATATCAAGATGATTGGTCGGCTCGTCTAAAAGCAGGACATCCGGCTTTGTCACCAGAAGTTTTCCAAGTGAAACACGGGTTTTCTGCCCACCGGAGAGTTCATTCATCTTCTTGTCAAACTCCTCCTCGGTAAACCCTAAGCCCTTTAAAATCCCGGTCACTTCGCTGCGGTATGCATATCCGTTGACCTGCTCAAATTCATGACTTAATTTATGGTAAGTATCTAAAAGCTGCTCCAACGCATCCCCGGATAATGTATTCATCTGCGCTTCCATGCTGCGCAGTCTCTCTTCCATTTCGATAATGTCCCGTTTGGAATCTAAAACTTCCTCATAAATCGTATGATGACCGGAAACATCCTGATACTGCGCAAGATAACCGATCGTCTTATCCTTCGCGAGCGTCACATCGCCCTCGTCCGGATTTTCCTGTTTCATAATTATTTTAAGCAGCGTAGATTTGCCGGCACCATTGATGCCGACAACCGCTGCTTTTTCATTTTCTTCAATATGAAAGCTTACATTTTTTAAAATTTCGTCAGTCCCGAATGACTTTGAGATATTCTGACAAGATAAAATCATAATTATAACATTCCTTCTAATGTGGTTCGGATTGCCTTGATGAAATCCTCACTGTTTAATACAGTCGGATGCTCTAACGTTGTAATGAGCGCAAGGTCTTTTGTCATTTTACCACTCTCAATGGTAGATATACAAGCTTTTTCTAATTTATCCGCAAAATCCTGTAATTCTTTTATGCCGTCGATCTCACCACGTTTTCTTAATGCACCTGTCCATGCAAAAATCGTGGCAACTGAGTTTGTGGAGGTTTCCTCACCTTTTAAGTGTTTGTAATAGTGGCGCTGTACCGTTCCATGTGCTGCCTCATACTCATAATAACCCTGTGGAGATACCAGAACAGAGGTCATCATGGCAAGAGAACCGAACGCACTCGATACCATATCACTCATCACATCTCCGTCGTAATTTTTGCATGCCCAGATATATCCGCCCTCAGATTTCATGACACGCGCAACTGCATCATCGATCAACGTATAGAAGTAAGTAATTCCTGCCTCTTCGAATTTTTCCTTGTATTCTGCGTCAAAAATATCCTGGAAAATATCTTTGAACGTGTGATCGTATTTTTTGGAAATGGTGTCTTTGGTTGCAAACCAGAGATCCTGTTTTGTATCTAATGCATAATTGAAGCAGCTTTTTGCAAAGCTTTCAATGGAGTTGCAGAGATTGTGCTGACCCTGTACTACACCTGCCCCAGTAAAATTATGGATGAGCTCTCTTGTCTCGGTTCCGTCCTCTGCTGTGTATACAAGCTCACATTTTCCCGGTCCCGGAATCTTCATCTCTGATGCCTTGTATACATCACCATACGCATGACGTGCGATTGTGATCGGTTTCATCCAGTTCTTTACACATGGCTCGATTCCTTTTACAACGATTGGTGCGCGGAAAACAGTTCCGTCTAAAATGGCACGGATCGTTCCGTTCGGGCTCTTCCACATCTCTTTTAAATTGTATTCTTTTACACGTGCTGCATTCGGTGTGATCGTCGCACATTTTACTGCAACACCATATTTTTTCGTTGCATTTGCAGAATTGATTGTAACCTGATCGTCTGTCTCGTTGCGGTGCTCTAATCCCAGATCGTAATAGTCTGTTTTAAGGTCGATAAAAGGGATCAATAATTCATCTTTAATCATCTGCCAGAGAATTCTGGTCATCTCGTCTCCGTCCATCTCAACTAACGGGGTTGTCATTTTAATTTTTTCCATCGCTTATTTTTCCTTTCTGCCTTCCAGTCTTTATTTTAGCAAATTATCCCAGCCATAATGATCCATATTCTCAATGGTTTTCATGATATGCTGGTTTGCAAGCTTCTCCGCTAATTCCGCATCATGCTGTTTTAACGCCTCCACGATCTTGCGGTGCTCGTTGTTCGAATCCACTGCCCTGTTCTTGTCGGAAAGCGTCACTTTTCTGACACGTTGGGCATAATGGTGAAAATCAGAAAGCACATGGCGTAACTCCCTGCTTCCACTTGCGGTATATAACACTTCATGGAACTTATTATCTAACTCGACCATCTGTTCTGCATTGCCCTTTGATGCATGAAAATCAGATAAAAATATATTTTCTTCCAGTTCGTCTAACTGTTCTTTTGTGATGTTGCAGGCTGCCCACTTTGCGCACAGTCCCTCTAACCGGCTTCGGATCTCGTAAATATCTTTGATGTCTTTCTGGGATATTCCAACAACGTAAGCGCCCTTGTTTGGAATAATGGTAACCAGACCTTCCAGTTCTAACTGGCGAAGTGCCTCACGCACAGGAGTTCTGCTGACTCCGAGCTCCTCACCGATTGATTTCTCTTTCAGTTCCTCGTCCTTCTCGTATTTTCCGGAAAGAATATTTTCCCGGATCATATGAAAGACTCTGGAGCCTAAAGAGTAATTGTCTTCTCCCATACTTATTTCTCCAAAATATCTATCTTTAACTTTTTACAGCATTTACCAATTTCTTCCACTAACTCGTTATCTGTCAGGACAGTCACACGTCCTTCTTCGTACTGTTTGTCTACCCATACTTTTACCATTTTAACGAGTTCAGAGTTCTTATCTACTCCTTTTTCCTTTGGCAGATGATAATAAGAATTGATCCATAAAGCAATTCCGGCAAGACCGGATGTGTTTGATACGGATACCAATGGTGGTCTGTTTAAGAATTTTCCGGTATCAAAGATATTGTAAATCTCCTCATTCTTTAACAATCCATCTGCATGGATTCCTGCTCTTGTGACATTGAAATTACTTCCGACAAACGGAGTACGGCTTGGCTGCACATAACCAAGTTCTTTTTCAAAATACTCGGCAAGTTCTGTGATCACGGTTGTATCCATGCCGTCTAGCGTACCCTTCAACTGTGCGTATTCAAATACCATTGCTTCAAGCGGTGTGTTTCCGGTTCGCTCCCCGATACCAAACAGGGAACAGTTGACACCACTTGCACCGTAAAGCCATGCCGTTGTGGAGTTGTTGACTGCTTTATAGAAGTCATTGTGTCCATGCCACTCGATCAGTTCAGACGGAACACCTGCATGGGTGGTAAGTCCATAGATGATACCCGGTACACTTCGAGGGATCACGGCTCCCGGGAAGTTCACACCATATCCCATGGTATCACAGGCACGGATCTTAATTGGGATCTTATATTCATCCATGAGCTTCATCAGCTCCACACAGAACGGGATAACAAAACCATAAATATCAGATCTTGTGATATCCTCCAAGTGACATCTTGGGCTGATACCAGTCTCCAAGCACTCACGGATGACACTTAAGTAAAGGTTCATAACCTCACGTCTTGTCATTTTCATTTTATAGAAAATGTGATAATCGGAGCAGCTTACCAGAATACCTGTCTCACGAAGTCCGATGTCCTTTACTAACTGGAAGTCCTGTTTGCTTGCACGGATCCAGCTTGTCACTTCCGGGAACTTATAACCGCGCTCTAAACATTTGTAAACTGCATCACGGTCTTTTTTACTGTATAAGAAAAATTCGCTCTGGCGGATCAGACCTTTCGGACCGCCAAGCTTATGTAAATAATCATAAATCGTTACGATCTGCTCTGTCGTATAAGGAGCCCTCGACTGCTGACCGTCACGGAAGGTCGTATCTGTAATCCAGATATTCTCCGGCATATTGTGCGGTACAATACGGTCATTGAACGCAATCTTTGGAATTTCATCATAAGGAAACAGATTATGGAATACATTTGGTTCTTCCACATCCACAAGCTGATAGAAATGTTCTTCTAACTGCAATAGGTTTGTCTTTTGGTTCATTACAACTTCTCTCATAACATCCTCCTTATAGCAACTGAATATATATGCAAAATATTTGACTATTTTTACATGCATAATTGTATACAATTATACTTTCTATATTGTAGGCACTCCTGTTACCATTTGTCAAGGCATAATATTTCATATTTACCATAACAATTAGTTATGGTTCGTTTTTCTGCCATGAATCTGTTCTATTCCTGCTTTCTTTCAATTGCACAGTTCAGAATATACTTGTGTTCTTTTTCCATAGAAACCGTGCGATACACGATACTGTCTACGATTTTTTCCGTCAGGTCTGCCATGTCTTTCCGGAACGCACTGTATTGCTCTGAATACATAATTTTCCCATTCTCATCCAGACTCCCGGAGTAGTCACAGCAGAAACGTACTACAAAAAACTTTTCAGATGCTGTTTCTAACGTAACCGAAACTGCATATTTTTCCAACATCTGTGCACATGCCTTTGTCAGTGTCATCAGAAGAAAAAGTATTTTTCTGAAAATCTCCGGTGGAATCTCGCAGTCCTTTTTCTTCTCCATCTGGAAACTTCGTCCGGCTGCTTCGTGATAAAATTCGTTCTTCAGCTGGTTATAGCCGACAAGGTAATTGCCATTTCCATGAATCATCGTTTCCAGATAATAATATAAAAGATCTCTGATATAGTGTTCGACAACATATTCGCCCTTCGAGCCCATTTCTTCCACTGTAAAATGCTGTCTTAACATCGTCATGACAACATCAGCCGCCTGCTCATACAGCTTTATGTTCTCCTGCTGTCCTTCCTCTAACCGGTTAAAATCCTCCTCCGAGAAAAAGATATTGAGATTCGCCTGTTCGAGATCTAATTTTGCCTGTATTTTCAAACGGTTATATTCTAACGCTGCATTCACAGGTTCCATAAAATCTTCAAAGGATGCGCACGGTTTCATAATGATCTTATAAACATCAAACTCATTTAAAAAATCGATAATCTCTTTTACATGTTCTGCATTCGTCATTGCCACACGGATCGTATCCGGCGACATCATCTTTGCCATGGAAAAGAATTCCCTTCCACTGATCACAGAAAGATGCGTCTCGCAGACTAACACATCAACATGCTGTTGTTCTAATAACCCGATTGCCACTTCCGGGCTCTCTGTGATCTTATAGGAAAAAGAAGGCTTCTCTGTCTGGAAAACAGAATCTAACCTCTTTCTTCCCACTTCATCCGGCTCTACAATGACTACAAACTCCATAGTCTTCCTCCTGTGTACTTTGTGACTTCACATAACGCTTTTGTAATTATCACTATCATAGCAAACACGTTTTCGTATCTCAATAGCAAATAGCAAAAATAATTTTTTTAAAAAAACAGTAACACATTTTCTAAGCTTCCATAAGATACAGTGTAAGAAAAATTTGGAGGATTTAACATGAGTGATTTAGCTGCAACAAACTGTGGTGGATGCGGATGTAATGAAGGAGGATGCAGTTCTATTCTCTGGATCATCATTTTATTGAGCTGCTGCTGCGGTAACAACGGCGGTTTCTGTGGTAACAACAACGGATGTGGCGGTAATGACTGCTTATGGATCATCTTACTTCTTCTCTGCTGCGGCGGAAGTGGTAACGGAAACGGCTTCTGCTAATTCCTTAGAAGCAGAAACAGAAAAAGAGCGGGTTCCGCTCTTTTTTCTGTTTCTGTCAATTTTTTTCGGTAAAACCGGTATTCTTCTTTCTGGTTTTTTCGGCGGTTTGATTCCCTGCGCCCTGTTTTTGCTTCTGTTCCTTTTGTTCGCGCTCCCGCACGATTTTCTGGTAGACCTCACACTCTTTTGGTACGTTCCTTCTTTTTAAACATTCTTCATCTATTTCATAAACGCTGTTATTCTCCACTACTAACATGATATCATCCTCCTCCCTATCATCTTATGCCGGGCAGACATTTCCGAAACTCCTTTTTTTGCATATTGCAGATTTTCGCACATAAAATAAAAGAAAAAGGCATTTCTTATGGACGAATCAACACCTCTTACTCCTTTTGATCATATGACACAGACAAGGGAGATCCAAATGTTAAAAACGGTCGTTCCCTACATGAAAAGTTCACAAAAAAAGCAATTCGCCATATTAATAAAGTATATGGAGCTTCAAAATACACTCCATGTCTTTTCCAAAGAGGAACAGGTTTTGTCAATGTGTTCCCTGCCGGAAGAAGAAAATAATCCGCAGTCACTCTTAAACAGTCTGCGTCCGTTTTGTACTCCAAAAGAATTAGAGACGATCGATATGCTGACAAATATGTTTTCCATGCTTGAAACTTACGAAACCATTTTTGCCGGCTGATCATGAATAACCGAAAATTTCAGAAAGGATATTCCAATGGAAAATGATTTTTTTAAAACAAATCCGGTCTTTCAGAATCTCTCGCCGGAAAAGCTCTCTTTTTTAATGAATTTTGCAAACATCAAAAAACCGACTGATATGAAAGATATGGCACCGTTCCTGCTCGGAACGCTTTCCTCTGCCAAAAAGCAGAATATTCAGTTCACGCAGCCGGAAACAGAACTTATGATTTCGATTTTAAAACAGAATATGTCACCGGAAGAAGCAGAAAAAGCAGATAAGATCATTCAGTTGATGAAACAAAGAAGCGGACAGTCTCATTAGAGACTGTCCTACCATATCGTTGCAACATTCACTTTTAACACTTTATCAATCGGAGCCACGCTGGTTCCCTTGCCGTCTGTTCCCTCAAAATATTTTGGACTGGCTGATTCAAACAGGACATATAAGCTATTATCCACAATCGCAATCTCTTCGGAACATGGCGGCATCTCCACCTTAATGGAAGGCACAGCCGGATTCTGATTTAATGCAATCAGGGAAGAATACACTTTCAGATAAGAGGAATTACTTCTTCCAAGCGATGTACTTAAGTAAACAGCGCCCTGTGAATCAAATGCAATGCCCTGTACTTTGCACGGGATATTATAATTGCTGAGTGCAACTAACTTATCCAGCTCTGTATCATAAGTGTATGCATACATTTTCGAGCGGAACATCTTATTGTAAGTTGCCACCCAGATACGTCCACCATAGCAGGTAATGCAGGAAGGTGTATTCCGCAGATAATACTCATCGGAAATGGCAGATGCATCAATGCAGTAACCCGGCGCATCCTCTGCGATCAGTTTGATATATTCATAGGAAATCCGCTCTAATGTATTGGAATTCGAGTGGCATATCCATAAATTTTCTCCGTCAAAAGCCACTCCGCCAAGGTGACTGTCCTTTTTCATGCCAAGCGTTACCAGATAGTCTCCGCTTTCCCGGTCAAATACCATCAGCGCCCCAGGTTCATTCTTATCTTCGGTGTATGCGGTCATGATCACATAATCCGGTGTAAAGCATAACCCCTGCATACACATATCTGCGGTATTGATATAATTGTTGACATAGTCTTTTTCTCTTGTAGACGGCATTCCCGGTATGGATAATTCATCCATGAAATTATAGCTGCACTGGCGCAGTTCTTTCTGATTCATTGCAAGAAGATTTCCCGTATGATACGAATACATCTCAACATTTAAATAACTGTCGATCGTCTTCGTCCATTTTGCAAAAAGAACCAGTTCCGAAGATGTTTTCTTCGTGATATCTGTTACCTTCCTGCTGTAACTGCTGTCTGTATACCAGCCTGCGAAATTATAGCCCTCTTTCACCGGAACATCCAGTGTCACCGGAAGTTCTTTCTCATAATAGACTTCGCGGTTCGAGAGACTGTTCTCGCCGCCATTTAAAATATAGGAAATATGATATGCCTTCTGCCCTGTACTCTCATAAGGCTCCACATAAACAGGTTTATTCTCAATGATACCTGCCTGTGTGATCCCGATTCCTTCGATCGTATGCGCGCGGGCAATCTGTGGATCATTTATCACAAGAAGTACTGCATATAAAATTATGAAAATATTTCTTGTGACCTTCATTGATCCACCTCTCCTCTCTTACTCGTCTAGTTTCTCTAATTTGCCTGCTCTTGCAGCAATCTCTTTCTCCTGAATGTCGGACGGAGCCTGTTCATATCTGGAAAATTCATAGGAATAGGTACCACTTCCGCCTGTCATGGAACGAAGATCTGTGTTATAACCAAATAACTCCATATACGGAATATCCGCGACGATCTCCTGATAACCGTGATCTGTCGGATTCATTCCAAGCACGCGTCCACGGCGCTTGTTCAGATCTCCCATAATATCACCGGTATATTTATCCGGTACAACTACTTTCAACGATGCAATCGGCTCTAAAAGTACCGGAGAAGCCTCCAGGAAACCTTTTTTGAAAGCCTGCTTTGCAGCGGTCTTAAACGCCATCTCCGAAGAATCTACCGGATGATATGAGCCGTCATATAAGACTGCCTTCACACCAACAACCGGATATGCTGCAACCGGACCTTTCTGGCAGGATTCCTGAATTCCCTTTTCCACTGCCGGGAAATAGTTCTTCGGAACGGCACCGCCAACAACGGTCTGTTCAAATACATACGGCTGTTCTAAATCACCGGACGGTTCAAATGTCATCTTCACATGTCCGTACTGTCCGTGTCCGCCGGACTGTTTTTTGTATTTGTACTCGACATCTGCCTTCTTGCGGATTGTCTCGCGGAATGCGATCTTTGGTTTCTTGAGTTCAACTTCTACTTTGTAGCGGTTTAACAGCTTGCTGACTGCAACCTCTAAATGCTGGTCGCCCATTCCATAAAGAAGTGTCTGGCCGTTTTCACTGTCGTTGACTGCTTTCAACGTAAGATCTTCCATCATCAGTTTCTGAAGTGCCTGTGAGATCTTATCCTCATCGCCCTTATTCACTGCCTTATATCTCATATATGTATATGGTGTGGAGATTGAGGTCCGAATATACAAAATCGGATTTGCTTTTGTGGAAAGGGAATCCGTGGTTGCCGGGCTTGCTAATTTTGCCAAAGCACCGATATCACCTGCATGAAGTTCTTTTACTTCCTCCGGTTTGTTTCCACAGAGCACATACAGTTTTCCAATTTTTTCTTCCACATCTTTGTGATGGTTATATAACACATCATCCGTTTTCAAAACGCCTGAATTTACTTTGATCAGGGAGTATTTTCCAATAAATGGATCTACGATTGTCTTCCATACATAAGCTGACTTTGGTTTGGCAAAATCATAATCTGCACTGTACACTTCATTCGTCTTGGCATTGATACCGGTACAGGAACGTTTCTCCGGACTTGGCAGATACTTCACAATATCGACAAGCAGTGTATACATTCCTCTTGCTAATGTGTTAGAACCCATCAGAACTGGAACAATGCTTCCGTCTGCCACATTCACGCGGAGTGCCTGACGGATCTCATCTTCCGAGAACTCCTCCCCGTTAAAATAGCGCTCCATAAATTCTTCACTTGTCTCTGCCACTGCCTCCATCAAAGCTTCCCGGCAGATATTCAGGTTGTCTTTGGAATAATCCGGAACCTCAAATTTTTCTACTGTTCCGTCCTCTTTCCATCTCTTGGCTCTCTGCTGTAATACATTGACATATCCAACAAACTGTCCATTCTCCCTGACTGGAAGATGAAATGGTGCAATGCGCTTTCCATACATCTGCTGAAGGTCTTCCACAACCTGTCTGTAACTTGCCTCGTCAATATCCATATCCGTTACAAAAACCATGCGCGGAAGTTTGTATTTTTCACACATCTCCCAGGCTTTCTTCGTTCCAACTTCAATTCCTGCTTTGCCGGACACTACAATGATTGCTGCATCTGCCACGCTCACTGCCTCTTCCGCTTCCCCTACAAAATCAAAATAACCCGGTGTATCAAGGATATTGATCTTCGTATCACCCCATACGATAGGAACTACGGAAGTGTTAATGGAAAAAAGACGCTTTGCTTCTTCCTTGTCGTAATCACTGATCGTGTTGCCGTCTGCGACTTTTCCCATACGGGTTGTCATTCCTGCAAGATAAGCCATTGCCTCGACAAGACTTGTCTTGCCAGATCCCCCATGGCCCAAGAGAACCACATTACGAATTTTGTCAGTTGTGTAAACGTTCATAGCAAATCCTCCCATACATTTTTTCGTTCAGGATCACTTTTGTTCTTCCTGAATGTTTTTAATGGTTATATTTTACTAAATTATCTGTTTTTTTACAATATATTTATTCATATTTACTAACTAATATTATATTAGCAGGAGAATGTTTATATATTATGTATGTATTTTGAACATTTTAACCTATTTATTTTTGATTGTTTACACAATATTAACAATTTGTACATATTCAGAGAAATGTGCTCCGTTTTCTTCCAACAGACGTTATGCTGATTCTAAGACAGGAAAGACTCGTTTACTTTTATACTTTAACGTGTTGACTTTTTCATGAAATGTGGATATGATGTATAAGACTTTCTAAATATACAAAAATAACTTATGGGGGAACATGATTTGTTTCAGAAAATAGGATTTATCGGACTTGGTCTGATTGGCGGGTCCATTGCAAAAAAAATTCATACACTTTACCCTGATGTAACCATTATCGCAACTGCCGGTCATCAGGAAACCATTACAGAAGCTTACGAAGAACATCTGATCTCCAATCAGAATTTATGTGAGATCAAAGATTTTTATGACTGCGATTACATTTTTCTGTGCACACCGGTCAAAAGAAATATCGAATACCTGCGCAGTTTAAAAGGCAACATCAAAGAGGGCTGCATCATTACAGATGTCGGAAGTGTGAAAACAGATATCCATGAGGAAGTGATTGCTCTTGATATGGAAGATTGTTTTATCGGCGGCCACCCAATGACAGGCTCCGAAAAGACAGGATTAAAAAACGCAAATGAGTATCTGTTGGAAAATGCATATTACATTTTGACACCGACGAGCAAAACCTCCACAGAGCGTCTGGAGGAATTCCGTTCTCTTGTGACAGAGCTTGGTGCGGTTGCCCTTGTATTAGATTATCATCTGCATGATTATGCTACGGCTGCTATCAGCCATCTGCCACATATCATTGCGTACAGTCTCGTCAACCTTGTTAAAAAATCAGATGACGCAAATGAGACAATGAAGACGATTGCTGCCGGAGGATTCAAAGATCTTACCCGAATTGCCTCCTCCTCTCCTGTTATGTGGCAGAATATCTGTCAGTCCAACAGCGAACAGATTGTGCGGCTGATTGATGACTACGAAGTGATGCTTGAAAAAACAAAACATGATATTTTAACCTCAAATGCGGATGCACTGCTGACAGACTTTCAGTCAGCCAAAGACTATAGGGATTCCATCACGATCACAAATAAAGGTCCAATCAAGGAAATCTATGAACTGTACTTAGACCTTCTCGATGAGGCAGGTGGAATTGCAACGGTTGCCACGATTCTCGCAAGCAATAACTTAAGCATTAAAAATATCGGCATCATCCACAACCGTGAATTTGAAGACGGTGTACTGCGTTTAGAGATGTACGACCGCAAATCTTTAGATTCCGCAATTTTGCTGCTGAGGAAACATCACTATACCATTTATGAGCGGTAGGTTTTACCGCTCTTATTTTACTTTACAGAAAGAATCCTTTTAACCAGAATACTTCTTAAAACATGAAATGATAACAATACTATGAGTGAATATTATAAATTTTTCCAAAACAAAAAATGTGAATATTTTCCATGCCATAAAGGAATCCCGGAGGCTGACTTTAACTGTCTGTTTTGCTACTGTCCGCTTTATACGCTCGGAAAGTCCTGTGGCGGGAACTGCGAATTTTTAAAGAATGGCATCAAATCCTGTATGAATTGTAATTTTCCTCATCAGCGTAATAATTATGATAAGATCATAGCCCGATTTCAGGAAATTGCCAAATTGGCTGCAGATTCAGGACATGAGGATATGAAGCATGAAAGATAAGCTTAATCCAGGATTATCATCTTCTGACTGGAAAGAATTGTGTGAACGTTTTCATTTTCCTGCTGAAAAACTGCACTATATAAAGACGATATATACCGCACTCTTACCGCTTGTAGATTCGTATGTATATTATTCGCTTACCCAGGATATGGATGAAATTCCATTTACAAACTATGTATACGGAATCGTTACACTTGGGAATGGTGTGGATCAATTGTCAGAATTATATCTGAATCATGAACAACTGGAAGAAGCGTATATTGTAGACTGTATCAGTCTCATGCTCCTGTCAAAAGCATACGAGGAATTTGCATATCTGGCAGAACGGAAAACCGGACTGAATCTTGTAGAATTATCTTTTCTCGGAGATACCTATTCTATGGATCTGCTTCCAAAGATATATAATAATCTGGAGCCGGCATCTGTCACTCTTACAGATGGTCTGATGCTCTGGCCTTTAAAGACTGCAACGCTTATCCTGCGTCTGGACACGAAAGCTGCTTCAAACCGTGATCAGTTATGTAATTCGTGTGCAGGTTGTAAGAACTATTCCTGCCCGTCAAGAAAAGCCTCATCCAGTGAATTGCCTCTGACATATGGAGAAATGCAGATATTTCACCGGAAATTGCACTCGTAGGATCAATTATAGTAAGAAAAAACTCTGGCAAACATTTCTGTCTGTCAGAGTTTTTTGTGACTTCATTATTATAATTATTTTAAAGTATATTGTTAGAGTTTGCTAACAATTTCTCGATTTCTTCCCGTTCCGGCATTACGCGGAGTGCGCCTTTGCGTGTAGTGATAATGGATGCCGCTGCATTTGCAAAAGTCAGCATCTCTTTCAGGCCATTCTCTGTAAGATCGGTAAGTCCATGCTTTAAAATATAATGGAGAACACATGCACAGAAGGTATCTCCGGCTCCGGTTGTCTCTATCGTATTCTTCTGTATAAAAGGTTTCACTTCTACAATAAGATCTTTATAGTAAGCACGGCTTCCTTCCCTGCCCATGGATACAAGGATCAATGGAATATGATATCTCTCAAGGATCCAATGTACACCCTTTGTGAAATCTTCTTCTCCGGTCAGCCACTGAATCTCGTTATCAGAAATCTTTAAAATGTCACACTGTTCTAATCCGTAAAGCACCTGTTCTTTTGCTTCATCTAAGGAGTTCCAGAGCGGCTCGCGCAGATTCGGATCAAAGGAAATGACAGCACCGGCTTCTTTTGCAGCACGAAGTGCTTTTTTTGTTGCATTTCGTACACCTTCGTGTGTCATAGACAACGTGCCAAAATGAAAGATCCGTGTTCCCTTTATCAACTCTTCCGGGACTTCCGCTTCTGTCAGCATCATATCTGCACCAGGGTTTCTGTAAAACGAAAAATCCCTGTCTCCATCCGGATAAGTATGTACCAGTGCTAACGTCGTATGTACGTCATCATCTTTCTGTAAGCCTGATGCATCAATCCCGACTTCCATAATCGTCTGTTCCAGCTGTTTTCCGAAAAAATCATTTCCTACTTTTCCGATAAAAGCTGTCTTATGTCCGAGCTTTGTTAACATTGCCAGTACGTTGCATGGAGCACCGCCCGGATTTGCCTCAAATAATGGATTTCCCTGACTGCTGATCCCATTCTCGGTAAAATCAATGAGTAATTCACCTAAAGCTACAACATCCATACTTTTCCCTCCGTGTCTGATAGTAGTTTTTGTTTTATAATTTTACTATACTATACTTTTCAACATTAATATGTATTTTTTTGTCACTGTAAAAATGGATTTCCTGCGCTTCCAACGGCGTACAGATGGCTGTTGTCGCAACCTGCTCCCCATCGTTCAGGAATAGTTCGATCGACTGACGATCCAAAATAAATCTCATTTTCTTAAGCCCTTCCGGATTTGAAATCTTCAGTTTCCGCACGCAGACAACATCTTTTGTCACACCGCAATAAGTGCGATCGATCTCAAGCATATTTTCAGCCTTATGATAAGTAAAGCTTGTTTCATATCCCTTATTTGCGGCAAGTTTCATGGAAAATGTTTGAAATTCATCCTCTTCCAGTAAAACGGTAAGGTCGATCGTCCGGCCTTCAATTCCACACAGTGTTGTTTCCTGATTTATTTCTGCATGATCATATCGACATGGATTTTTATGGTACTTTTCAATTTCACGCACCGGTGTCTGCCAGATTTTACCATCTTTTAATTCCAATTCCCTCGGCAGAGTCATCATTCCCTGCCAAACCTGTGAATTTGGAATCACACATGCATCCCAGGATTTCATCCATGCAATCATAATACGTCTGCCGTCCGGCAGTTCAGTTGTCTGCGGTGCATAAAAATCCATTCCATAATCAAGTGCATGCGGCAATTCTTTTACAAATGTATGTGTTTTTTCATCATAGTCCCCAAGAAAATAAACACTGTTATGTCCATTATGAAACTCATATTTCTGCGCTTTCATATCCTGCGGTGAACAGATCAGCACTCTTTTACTGCCCAGCTGAAAGAAGTCCGGACATTCCCACATTGTACCAATTTTTCCGCTTTCGTTTGAAGCAAGAATTGTTTCAAATTTCCAGTCAGTCAGATTTTTGCTTGAACATAACACAACCTGTCCGATCTGATTTTCATTTTTATTACCAACGATCATATAATAGGTATCATTTTCTTTCCAGATCTTCGGATCACGGAAATCTACCCTGTTGCATCCATCTGGAAGCATTTCTCCGGTCATGACAGGATTTTTGTCATATTTCTGATAATCTTTTCCATCACCAAATGCAATACACTGATTCTGACGATCCTGCTCACTTCCGTCAGGCTGTTTTATTCTAGTTACTCCTGTATATACAAGTACATGTTTACCATCTGCTTCGATCGCACTTCCTGAAAAGCATCCGGCTTTATCATATTCTTCATCCGGAGCAAGTGCCGCTGGAAGCTGTTCCCAGTGGATCATATCGCACGTAACGCTATGTCCCCAGTGCATTGGTCCCCATTCCCTGTTATATGGATGATATTGATAAAACAGATGTATCTGTCCATCATAAAACGAAAATCCATTTGGATCGTTGATCCATCCGGTTGGAGCAGAAACATGAAATAAAGGTTTTGTCTGCGGATCTGTAGCAGCAATTTTTTCTGTCTCGTATTTTCTGGCTTTTTCTAACATATTGCTCATATTATTTCTCTCCTGATTATTCTGATAATGATTTCTGATAGTTGTCAAAGTATTTCTGCTTAATGGAAAGATAATCCGATAATCCATATTTTTCCATTTTTTCAAGATAGGAATCCCATTCCTTTTCTATGCCGCCATTTAAAATCCAGTCGGCTTTTTTCTGTTCGGCATATTTTTTAATATCTGTGTCATATTGCGACACCTTGTTCGTGTCTTCTATACTCATAAATACGTTCGGATAAACGTATTTACTGTTCATATCTGCCAAATATGTCTCATGCATATTGTCAAGCCGCCATTTTGCATCTTCCGGCTGCGTTACATACTCACCATAATATTCATTTAAGATGGCAAGCGGACCATTGACTGACTGTGCCTCGCGGACTTCTACCGGAGACTGGTCGCCTAAATCCATATGTTTTAACATCGGTTCACCTTTTTCATTAGTAGACATTTCAAAGATGTTAAAGGAATCATTCTCACCATAGCTGCCCCAGTTATTCTGCGGAGACTGTAATGGTGCATACATCTGATCGATCCATGCTGCTGCAAGTGCAGTATTTCTGCAACTGGTCGTAAGTACGCAGCGTCCTCTGTCAAAGCCACTGGTCTCACTATTGTTTTGTCTTGTGATATTCCGCACACCCGTCGGACCTGTAAGTGCAGGGAGCATTACATAATCAACATTGTTATCAATATTTGCAATATCCCAGGAGAAGCAAAGACCATATCGGTGGTTTTTACCTTTTGCAACATAGGTAGACCATTCCTGCGTGAACGCTTCCGGATCTATAAGATCTTCTGTTACTAATTTATGCAGCCATTCAATGCCTTCTTTATACCCTTCCTGAACAGCTGTGTAAATGACCTTTCCTTCATCCGTCACTGCAAAATGATCACCGGTATCACCATAGCCTTCTCCAAATCCATTGATCAGAATGGCGGGATCCTGATCTCCATTGTTGATAATAAAGGACATCGGTATCACATCACCTTCAATATCAAATTCTTCCTGCAATTCATCCGCATGATCCCGGAATGCAATTAATACCTGTTCCAGTTCGTCCGTTGTTGTTGGTATTTCCAATCCAAGATAATCCAGCCATTTTTTATTGATATACGCGATATCTCCGATGGCCTGTATGGCTTCTTTACCGGCACCAAGCTGTTCGATCCATGGAAATGAATATATATGTCCATCCGGTGCGGTACACATGGTGCGGTATTCCGGATATTTTTCAAATACAGCCTGAAGATTTGGCATATATTTATCGATCAGATTTTCAAGGGGAATAATAATCCCCTGCTTTGCATAACGAAGCAGATCGTAATCACTCATTCCGGCATTAAACAAGCCATCCGGCAGATTGCCAAATTGTGCTAATGCAAGATTTTTTTTATCAGAAAACTGATCCGATACAAAACACGTCCATTTAATATGCACATTCGTCTGTTCCTCAAGTCTTTGAAAAATGATCCTTTCATTCGGATCCTGCGTTGAGGTCGCCGGTGCACTGGTAATAAAGGATAATTCCTCAGTTTCTTTTAACGGAAACTGTACTTCGGAAACCGGAGTGTCCGGATCTATCTCTGCCTGTGGCTGTGCATTGCTTCCGCAGCCGGCTATACTAAACATCATGATCAGTGCAAGCCCGAATGACAACATTCTATTTATTTTTCTACGCATATAGGAAGTTCCCCCTTCTTTAACCTTTTACAGATCCAACCATAATTCCTTTGTCGAAATATTTCTGGAAAAATGGGTACATAATTAATAATGGTAAGCTTGACACAACAATAGTCGCATATTTTAACTGTTCCGCTACTTTTGCCATCTCAGCCGTACTCTGGATATCAGCGATCATTCCAGGCTGTGGTGTATTCTGTACAAGAATGGAACGAAGCACGAGCTGTAATGGCTGCAGATCTGCATCATTCAAATAAATCAGTGCATCAAAATAGCTGTTCCACATTCCAACAAAAGACCAGAGCGCCAGTACGGCGATGATTGGTTTACACACCGGAATCATAATTTTGAAAAAATGCTGGATTTCATTTGCACCATCAATGGAGGACGCCTCTCTGAGTTCCTTTGGTATTGACTGGTAATAAGTTCTTGCAAGAATCATATTCCATACATTGAATGCTCCGGGTATTAAAATAGCCCATACAGTATTCACCATATGTAAACGGTTGATTAATATAAATGTCGGGATCATCCCACCACCAAAAAACATAGTGATCAGAAAAATTACATTAAAAAAATTTCTGCCGACAAACTCTTTTTTTGACATCGGATAAGCTGCAAGAAGTGTTATAAAAACAGAAATTGCAGTAAACGCCAGCGAGTAGAAAAATGAATTAAAAAATCCTCTCCATATCATTTCATTCTCTAAAACACGCCGGTATGCATCTAATGTCCAGTCTTTTATCCGAAAACTCAGTCCCTGATTATTTAAAACAGTCGGATCCATAAAAGATGCCAGAACTACATATATCAAAGGTATAACAATCGAAAGAACAAACAAACTGAGAAGCGCATATGCTATACCTAAAATCAGACGGTCAATTCTCGAATATTTTATTTTTCTTGATGTTTCCATCTTTTCATCCTCCTATAATCCTTCTCCATCGTTTATTTTCTTTACTACAAAATTTACGAAAATCAATAAAATAACATTAATGACAGAGTTGAACAATCCGACAGCCGTTGAGTAGCCATAATCTCCGTTCAGAAGTCCGATCCGATACACATAAGTTGATAAAATCTCAGATGCCGGAAGGTTCATATCAGTCTGTAATGCATATGCTTTTTCAAATCCGATACTCATAATGTTTCCGGCCTGTAAAATAAACTGAATTACAATAATATCTTTAATGGCCGGTAACTCGACATACCAGATTTGCTGCAGCAGATTTGCACCATCCATAACAGCCGCTTCTTCTAATTCTTTACTGGCATTGGCTAAAGCTGCCGTGTACATGATGGATGCCCAACCTGCTCCCTGCCAGATTCCGCTTGCAATATAAATTGTCCTGAAGGCAGTCGGCATTGTCATCCAATTTGTAGTGATACCGAGAATACGGTTCATCGGACCAACCGGTGATAAAAACATACGTACCATACCGCAGAGTACGATAACGGAAATAAAGTTAGGTGCGTAGATTAAAAGCTGTATTTTCTTTTTTATACCTTGCTTGCGGATCCGGTTCAGTAATAATGCCAGGATAATTGGAATCGGAAAACCCCAAAGCAGTCCATAAATGCTGAGTTTTAATGTGTTTAACAGATAACTCATAAAATCCGGTGAGGATAAAAACCGTTTGAAGTATTCCAACCCTACCCAGGGACTTCCAAAAACACCTTTAATTACATTATAATCTTCGAATGCGATGAGCAGCCCACCCATCGGAAGATACTTAAATATAATTGTTAACACCAATGCCGGCATCAGGAAAAACACATACAGCTGCCAGTTTCTTTTGACATAGGAAACTTTACTTACAAGCGTTTGTCTGCCTGTAGACTTTTTTTGTTTCAACCCTCTTTTCATACACTATTCCTCCATTTAGTCTTGTTGTATAACCGGTAAAGTAACCGGTTACTTTATAATTGGATAATAACCTATTTTCCAATAGATGTCAACACTTTTTTAAATTAAAGTAACCAGTTACGTAACCAGTTATTTTTATATTGATATTCCAGAACTTAATTGCTATACTATGTGTAATATGAAACTGTAACGAAACGATTCATATTTTAACATACTGATAAATACAATAGACAATGCGTAAAGGAGACAGATACTTATGGCGAAAAAACAGGTGACATTTGCTGACATTGCAGAATACACGCATTTTTCCAAAACTACAATCTCAAGATATTTTAATCATCCGGATTCACTGACACTTGAAAATCAGGAAAAAATATCTCAGGCTCTTGAGGATTTAGGATATAAAAAGAACAAACTTGCAAAGGTGCTCGCAAATGGGAAAAGTGAATTTATCGGGATTATCGTACCAAATCTTTACCTTCACTACTACTCAGAAATGCTAACCCAGCTTCTTTCCAGCTACCGTGATTATCATTATAAATTTCTTGTTTTTGTCAGTGATAACGGACCAGATGAGGAGGAGCAGTATATTGAAGAATTGATGTCTTATCAGATTGAAGGTCTGATCGTATTAAGCCATACGCTTTCTTCCGAAAAGCTTGCTTCTTATCAGATTCCTGTCATAGCAATTGAACGTGAGGCAGAACATATCTGCAGTGTCACAACTGATAATTATATGGGAGCCCTGCAGGCTGCATCACTTTTGATCCGTGACCATTGTGATGTGCTGATTCATATTAATGCAGATGTGCCAAAGATTATTCCTGCCTACAACAGAATTCGTGCATTTGAAGATATCTGTAAAGAACAACATGTGCCTTATGAATTAAATCTTAATGTGTACGGAGATTCTTATCAGGATATTTTTTCACAAATGAAAATCATCTTTGCTGATATTGATGCAAAATATCCTGGGCAAAAAAAAGGTGTCTTTCTTGCGAATGACACCTATGCGAATATGTTCCTGAATCTAATCTTTCAAAAATATGGATGTCTCCCTGACACATATGAACTGGTAGGGTTTGACAACTCTCCGATTGCCAGTGAAGCTATTTTGCCGATCACAACCATTGGACAGCAAATCGATGTGATCGCACACACCTCCATGGAATTATTAGTCCAGCAGATGGAAGAACGTAAAAAGAGAAAACCAGTTCCGCTGGCAGAACCGATCCATAAGCAAATTACGCCTATCCTTATCCGCAGAGAGACAACCAGTTAAATCCATTACTCCCGGAAACATGTTCTATACCTGCTTCCGGGAGTTTTTTTATCAGTATTTTTTATTTTGATATGTTTTTCGTATTCTGATATATTTTACCGGTTCACAAAGCCCAGTATCAGCACCAGAATGAGCATGTGAACCGGATAAAATGCATAGCAGAGATACTGGAATGGTTTGCTGTGATATCCCTGACGTCCACGATACAGCCAGATTGGCACTAATGCAAGTAATGCAAGTCCCTGCTGGCAGAATTCAAACTCCATTCCAAACAAATGGATCGGATACATTAATCCGCCAAGCAATTCCACATTCACCCAATAGAGAGCGGCAATTTGTCCAAACAGACACCACCATTTACGTCCACGGAAAAAATAGAAAATAAAAACAGTCAGAACACCTATTCCATAATAATCAACCATTGTTAATGTTCCGAGTAATCCGCCTGCAATCGTAACCAGTATAGCTGTCAGTACAAAAGCAGGTGTTTTCTTTTTCTTTCGCACTGTTTCCATTATATGGATTCCTAAGAGGCCAAGGATAAATGTCCAGATCACATTCTGGTGGACCGGATAAAACCAGGTTCCGCCATACATCAGGTCGAACGGTATCTCTGAGATCACTGCAAAAACCAGCATTCGCAATAAGTACTTTTTGAAATTATGGGTATGAAAATAACCTTCTACCGACATAAATGCAAAAATCGGAAATGCGATCCTGCCAACACAGGTCAGCCATTCCTGCGCCGGAAGAAGTGTTGCCCAAAGGTGATCCATCAGCATGAACAGCATTGCAATGATATGCAATGCTGCTGTGCTGATATCAAAACACCGTGATGTAGATGATTTTATTTTTTGAAACGACATAGCGATATGCTCCTGCATTGTAGTATCGGATCCCCGGTTCTTTTACAGATCATTAAATATCTGGTAAATATCTATCTTGAGTGCGTCAGTATCCGTCATCCCAATAAACCTGCATCCATATTTATAACCGCCCTCCGGCAAAGCATCTCTCCGGACGATTTCAATAACAGCATCCACAACTTCTTTCGTCCAGATCTGAATCCTTGTATCGTAATAGCTCCCAATCTCAAGATCTGCCTTCGACTTAAATCCGAGACCGCTTTTTGAAATATCTGTCACCTCGACATGGACATATTTCAAAGTGGTCACGCCTTCTTCATCTAACCGTTCTAATTCAACCCTGACTTCCAGATCAAGTCTCTTATGCTTTCTCCGCTCCTCCATACCTCACTTCTCCTTCATGAAATATTTAAAATAATTGTATAACAAGTTCTTTGCGATTACAAGTAGTTTTAAGACTCCCGGTCTACAATAAACATCGCATCGCCAAAACTGAAAAAGCGATATTTTTCTTCTACTGCGGTCTCATAGGCTGCCAGAACATGTTCCCTTCCGGCTAATGCAGACACAAGCATTACCAGTGTGGACTCCGGCAAATGGAAGTTTGTGATCAGCGCGTCGATTACTTTAAACTGGTAACCCGGATAGATAAAAATTTCTGTCCATCCGCTCTTTTCTGTAAGGAAACCATTCTCGTCTGCTGCAGACTCTAAAGTTCTGGTGCTTGTTGTTCCGACCGCGATCACACGGTGTCCCTCTTTTTTTGCCTTATTGATCTTGTCTGCCTCGGACTGCTCAATCTTATAAAATTCAGAATGCATATGATGCTTTAACACATCTGTTTCCTTGACCGGACGGAACGTTCCGAGTCCGACATGCAGGGTAACCTCTGCGATCTCCACACCCATGTCGCGCACCTGCTGTAACAGTTCCGGTGTGAAATGAAGCCCTGCTGTCGGAGCAGCGGCAGAACCGTCATATTTTGCATAAACTGTCTGGTAACGGTTCTTGTCCTGAAGCTGGTGTGTAATATATGGTGGCAGTGGCATCTGTCCAAGACGGTCTAATATTTCTTCGAAAATCCCTTCATAATGGAACTGGATCAGACGGTTTCCTTCCTCTACAATGTCAACGACCTCACCGGTTAAGATTCCTTCTCCGAAGATAATTTTTGTTCCTATTTTGCATTTTTTGCCAGGCTTTACAAGCGTCTCCCAGATGTCATTTTCTTTTCTTTTTAAGAGAAGAATTTCGATTTTGGCCTCGGTGCCCTCCTTTACGCCATAAAGACGTGCAGGAATTACTTTGGTATTGTTGATGACAAGGCAGTCTCCCGGTCTTAAATACTCGACAATATCTTTAAAATGTCTGTGTTCCACTTCTCCTGTGATCTTATCTAAAACCATGAGTCTGGAACTGGAACGGTCTTCCAATGGGTCCTGTGCGATCAGTTCCTGCGGAAGATCATAATAAAAATCTTTTACATCCATGATTGTTCTCCATAAATTATCATTTTCTGAACAAGATAAAGAGCCGCACCCGCGACTCTTTGTCCTGTTTCTATCATATTATGCACGAAGCTTGATATCAAGTGTTTTCTCTAAGTTCTTAAGAATTTTCTTTACAAATCCTTCTACCATTTCCGTTGTGAATTCTTCCTCGTTTGGAGTGAATACAACCGAGAATGCCATACTCTTTTTGTCTGCTCCAAGCTGGATTCCTTCGTAAACATCGAATAATGTTACATCTGTCACATAATTGCAGGCTTCTTTGATGCCGTTTTCAATCTGTGCACAGGTAATATTCTTGTCAACAACAAATGCGAAATCACGTTTTTCCTCTGCATATTTTGGCAATGGAGTGAAGATCTGCTCTTTTCCATACCATTTTTTCAGGGATGCAAGATCAATCTCCATGACGTAAGCCGGTACACGCATATCAAGTTCGTCCATAATCTCATAGGAAACTTTTCCGAGATATCCGACTTTTTCGCCCTCACAGAAAATCTCTGCAGTCTGATATGGATGCAGGAAAGTATTCTCGGCTGCCTCGTATGTGAATGTAATATTCAGTGAATCTGCAACCGTCTCTGCAAATCCTTTTAATGTGTAGAAAGATTCCTTCTCGCCAAATAATCCAACGCACAGTGTCTCTCTCTCATCCGGATACTCCGTAAGTGGGAGATCTTTTGGAATAAATACATTTCCAAGTTCAAAAATTCTTCCCTCTAAAATTGCTTTTTTCTGGTTTCTTGCCATCGCATGGATCATCTGCGGTGCAAGTGTAGTTCTCATCAGTGAAAGATCAATATTAATTGGATTGATCAGACGGATTGCATGTCTCTCTTTTGCATCTTCCGGCAGTCTTAACAGATCCAGATCAGACGGTGAGAAGAAGGAGTAATGAATTCCCTCATAAGCTCCTGCTGCACAGAGTGCACGTTTGATTTTAAGTTCTGTCTTCTGTTTTAAGTTTAATCCACCTAATGTCACTTTCGCAGTCGGCATAAAGGTTGGGATTACATGCTCATAGCCATACATACGGATCACTTCCTCCGCCACATCCGGGTAAGAATCCATATCTTCACGGTAAGCAGGAATCTGCAGTGTCAGCTCATCACCGTTGATGACCGGTGCAAAATTTAAAGCAGTAAGAATACGAACGATGTCAGCATCTGGGACTTCGATTCCAAGAACCCCATTGACACGTTTTACGCTTACTTTCATCTCTTTTGGCTCAATTGAGTTTCCGGTAGAAACTTCAATGTGTGTGGAGGAAACTTTACCACAGCCTAACTCTTCTACCAAGTGAAGGGCACGTTTCATTGCCATAACGGTTGTGTACTCGTAAACTCCTTTTGCATACATAGCGCTGGAATCTGAAGACTGTCCTAACGCTCTGGAGCTCTTACGGATGTTGTCACGCGCAAATTTGGCTGACTCAAACATAACCTCTTTTGTGGTATCCTGAATCTCAGAATTTAAACCACCCATGATACCAGCTAATGCAACCGGCTTTTTGCCATCGCAGATCACAAGATTGGAGTTAGTTAGTTCAAACTCTTTTTCATCCAATGTCACGATCTTCTCGCCGTCATTGGCACGTCTTACCTTGATCTCATCACCCTCTAAGTATGCATAATCAAATGCATGCATTGGCTGTCCTAACTCTTTTAACACATAGTTTGTGATATCTACAATATTGGAGATTCCGCCGATACCGACTAATGCAAGTCTTCTTCTCATCCATGCCGGTGATTCCTTGATCTCTACATCATGCACATAATGAGCGATATATCTTGGGCAGAGATCCTGTGCAGAAACAGTCACATGGAAATCTTTTGTCACTTCTGTCTCTGTGAAATCAAGTGCAGGCTCTTTACATTCTTTTCCAAGTACTGCCGCTACTTCTCTTGCGATACCGTAAATACTCTGGCAGTCAGGACGGTTTGCTGTAATCGCAATATCAAAGATCCAGTCATCCATTCCAAGGATTGGTTTTACATCTGCTCCAACCTCTGCATCTTCCGGTAATACGAGCAGTCCATTGTAACCTGCTCCCGGATATAAGTCCTCATTTAATCCAAGTTCTGTTCCGGAACAGAGCATACCAAAGGATTCGTAACCGCGGAGTTTTCCTTTTTTGATTTTCATCACACCCTCAATTGTGACATGATCTTTTGCTGTTGCATAAACAGTTGCTCCGACCAGTGCCAGTGGGAATTTGCCGCCTGCATGCACATTGTCTGCTCCACAGCAGATCTGGAAGGTTCCATGCTCTCCTGCATTTACCTGACAAAGGCTCAAATGTGTATCAGGGATTGGTTCGCAAGATTCCACAAGACCTACGACAACGCCGCTTATGTCTTTTCCAACTTCGATCAGCTCCTCAACTTCGAATCCGCAGGAGAAAAGTTTTTCTTCTAACTCCTTTGGTGTGACATCTATATCTACATAATCTTTTAACCAGCTTAATGGTGCTAACATGATAAGTCTCCTTTTCTCTTCTCTCTATCTGTTTTCTTAGTCATCGATCTGTTTTAACACACGCATATCAGACTCAAACAGTAACTTGATGTTGTTGATACCATATTTTAACATTGCGATACGTTCGATACCGATACCGAAAGCAAATCCGCTGTACTCATTGGTATCAATTCCACAGCCCTCTAAAACCTTATTGTTAACAACACCTGCTCCTAAAACTTCGATCCAGCCGGTACCTTTGCAGAGTTTACATCCGCATCCGCCACACTGGAAGCAGCTTACATCTACTTCTACAGAAGGCTCTGTAAATGGGAAGTAAGATGGACGGAGACGTGTTGTTGTCTCTTTTCCGAAAATCTTCTTTACAAGTTCATCTAACATTCCCTTTAAGTCACAGAGTGTGATTCCCTTATCGACTACAAGACCTTCCATCTGTGTGAACATTGGAGAATGTGTTGCATCATCATCGGAACGGAACACCTTACCAGGGGAAATAATCTTGATCGGTGGTTTCTTTGCTTCCATGACGTGGATCTGTCCGGCAGATGTCTGTGTGCGGAGTAAAAATTCCGGTGAAAGATAGAACGTATCCTGCATGTCTCTTGCCGGATGATCCTGAGGTGTATTCAAAGCTGTGAAGTTATAGTAATCTGTCTCAATCTCTGTTCCCTCATAAACTTCAAATCCCATAGAGGCAAAAATATCAATGAGCTGGTTACGGACCTGTGTCACCGGGTGCAGATTTCCTTTTTCATGCTTCACTGCCGGCATCGTAACATCGATCTTCTCTGCTTCATATCTTTTCTTTAAGGCATCTGCCTCTAATTTTTTCATTTTCTCTTCGAGAATTGTCTCGATTGCAGAACGTGTATCGTTTACCCATTGTCCTACTTTTGGTCTGTCTTCAGGTGCTACATCTTTCATTCCTTTTAACACAGCGGTGAGTTCACCTTTCTTACCAAGCACTGCCTGTCTGACTTCATTCAAACGTTCTAATCCGTCAGATCCCTCGATTTCTGCAATTGCCTTCTCTCTGATCTGTTGCAATTTGTCTTTCATTTTCATTTCTCCTTTTTTCATTTTTCAGGATACAAAAAAGGAACCATTCTCCCTGATGTAGGGACGAATGATTCCGCGGTACCACCCTGATTCTTCTCTTTCTTCAAAAGAAAAGCACTTCATAAATGCGTAACGTGCATAAAACGTCATCTGCTATTCACATTGATTCTGCTTTCACAAATGCGACTCCTGTGGGAAATTCGATTCCTATCTTACCTTAAGCAGGCTCTCAGCCGGTGACCCGCTCTCTCTTTAAAAAGTATAGTGCTCTACTGACACATTCTAAGCCTTTTCCTATTTCAGATGCTCTTACCAGCATCAAATTCATTTGTTATTCTATCACAGGGTTTTTGAAAACTCAACCCCTTTTTTTCTTAGTCTTATCACGCTTTAACCATTTCCGGAAGCTCTCATTAAAAATCACGTTGACTTCCGCGCTCATCATCATAATATACATGCAGAAATAAAGCCACAGCATGATCAATGCGATCGTTGTCAGGCTTCCATACATGGAAAATCCATTGAAATAGTCCACATAGATAGACAGCGCGAACGAGAACACATACCACGCAACTGCACAGATTGCCGCACCTGGGATCTGGCTTTTAAAAGTCAGCTTTTTATTTGGCAGCATCGTAAAAATAATATCGAAAAACACAAATAATATGCCAAAAAGCACAAAACCACGCAGACGCACGATCAGATCCGTGAGGCTTTGCAGGATTGGAATATACACAACTGCGAGATCATGCAGCGTATTACCGAATACCAGAACAACAAGTGTAAATACAATTGCAAATAGAAATACGATCGTATACACAATTGCCCAGAGCCGTAACACAAACCAGTTGCGGTTCTCCTCTAAGTCATTCACCGAATTCAGTCCGTCTGTCATATACTGGATTCCCTTTGCAGCCGACCAGATTGCCACGATCGCGGTAATGGAAATGATTCCGACCGAACGGTTATACACCTCATCCGTAATGGAGATCAGAAACGCTGAAATATAATCCGGCAGCGCAGTCTGATACATTTTTAACAATATTCCCTCCGTGATCGGTGTGTACTGTAAAAGAGAGGAAAACACCATTAAAAACGGAATGGTCGATAATATAATAAAAAATGCAGACTGGGCAGAATATGCATTGATCTTATCCCGCTTACATTTATCAAAAAAAGATTTTCCGTTTCCGATAATCTTCCAAATCAACTCTTTCTCTCCTCCCTCATTTTCATCTCTCACCAAAATCCACGAAAGCTGTATTTTTACGGCTCTTATATTTTCATTGTTCAGCGGTTCTCCAGACTGGTGATCTCAATATCCTTATAAAAGAAGTTCAAAATTTCCCTGTAATCCATTCCTGCTTTTGCAAGACCGTTGGCGCCATTCTGGCTCATGCCAAGTCCATGTCCGTAGCCTCCGCCATATAGTGTATACGTTCCGTCCTGTCCTTTTACAAGACTTACAGCCGCGCTAGGCAGGATTGTCACTGCACTGCCCGTGCTCCCGTCCTGATATGTGATCTGTGTCACAATAGCGCCTAACACTTTGCGGATATTATATTCCGAAAAGACTTTTACCATGCCGTGCTCATAAGAAAGCCGTAAAGTCAGAATAGAACCTGATGTACTCCGCTTTTCTGTCACGATGTCATTCAGCTTTCCGAAGTCCTCCATGGATTCTGTCTCATTTTTTCCATTAGATTCATAATATATCACGTTCCTCGGAGAAATGGAATGCCTGTTTTCCAAAATCTGTCTGATTTCTGCCTCTTTTCCGGAAAAATCTGCCTGTGCAGACCAGCGGTAATACTTTATATCGCTGTCAAATCCGGTCTGCGGCGTCGTAATATAATTCAAAAAAGCAGTCTCATCTGACAGATCTGCCTCTGTCTGCGGCTCATTTAAACATACTTTTTTCAGATAACCATAGTTTTCCATTTCTTCCGGATTCCATACCTCTGCTGTATCCGTATATCCCATTGAAGTTGAAAAATAATACGCCTCGATCACTTCATCCGCATAGGTCATCACCTCATGCTTTGTCGCCTCCACCGCCTGTATGGAAGCCTCTCCTGCCGGCACCTTATTATAGACCTGATACGAGGTGCTGTCGCTGATATGCGCCCCATAAGCTGCCAGATCTGCACGCATAAGCTGGATATAAGCGTAACTTCTCGCACAGACTGCCTGCGCCTTTAACGCCTCCTTCTCATAAGTGGAAGGCATCTCACTTGGCACTACCGCAGTCAGATAAGTTTCAAACGGAACACTGTTCACAACCGTATAGCCTTCCTCGTAATGCCGCACCTCCATGCTGCCACAATAGCCATTGGAAACCGTGTTTCCGGCTTCATCACATAAAAATACTTTTCCATTATCTGTTACCGGCTGCAAGATAAAAGTTGCATCCTCCTCTGAAAGCCATGTACTTATATCTAATAACGTTCCGGCAGCATAATCAGATGTCATCTCTCCCACTTCAATCTTTGCATCCGTGTCCGCTTTCAGGTAAACCGCCGGGCGGAACTTTTCGCCTCCGTCCGCTAACAATAATACCCTGATATTTTCGATCACCGCAGGTGTCTGGATGAGAATGGCACAGACCTCTCCTTCCCCGATCACATAGGAAACTTCCATATTTCCAAGCACCACTTTTGAAATGGAGCTCTCCGTGACGTCCTGCCCCTCCAAAAGTGCATAGACCGGGATTTTTCCGGTATGAGAAATCCTTCCGTATCCCTCGATTTCAATGATATTCTCATCATAGGACAACAGCTTTCCTTGGATCTCCTGCTCTTTTTGGCGCACGATCTCTAACTTTCCACCGGAAAACACAAGATCTGCCACGCCTTCTGTCACATCTTTTTCCGCAGGTTCCATTGTGATCTCATATTCTGCACCGCCGGATAAAAAAGTAAGTTGTCCGTTTTCTGCCGTTTTTATGTATACATTATGCACTGTCGCCTCATCCTCACTGGTTCCGGCAATTCCAATGCAGGCTCCCTCCGATACATACACTTCGTAACAATCCCAGACTTTTAAAAACTGTCTGCAAAATGTTGTGGGATAATCCCCCTCATTTGTGACAAGGATACTGCCATTGTCCGATTCTATCACATCCATAAGCAGGATCTGTCTGCTTTCGATTGTTTTTTCATCATCCAGATAATCTAAAATCTGTGTATAAACTTCCTTCCACTGTTCGCGGTCTAACGCCTCGCTCTCCCTCCCTTCTGGAAGTTCTATGTATTCCTTTAACCCAAGGAGTTCTAAGATCTCGCCTGCAGTCTGTCTCGTCAGATACTCTCTCTCCCAGTGTACCGCCTGTTCCCAGTCCAGCTCCTTATATATAGAAAAAGACAGTTCCTCCTGCACCTCTTTTACCGGCACATAGTGCTTCGAATAAACGTCTTTTTTGTAACCTCTTTTTGTTCCTGCAAAGATCATGCCAAGCAGTATCAAAAGCAGAATGATAAGCAATCCCAGTTTTCTTTTCCAATGCACTTTTCTTCCCAATCAAAGCCTCCCACGTATGTTGCCGCTTTTTTGCACAACATTTAAAAAGAAGCTGCTTTCTAAGAAAGCAGCTTCTCTCTTTTGTATTTAAAAATGCTTTTGTACTTTATCGAATCCTTTGTACTTTTCCATTGTTCTTCCGTATCTCAAAAAATCTGTCGTATTCTAAAGCTTCTTCTGTGCTTCCGATATTCTTTGGTACTTTTCAAACTTCCTTTGCACTCTTAAAATTCTTCTGTACTTTATCATCTTTTGTAATACCCAAAATGCCGTTTCCTACAATTTTGACTCCTAGCCAGCGCTAGGTGGGTAACCTCAATCAAGCTTTTGCCTTCCCCCGCCGCCGCAGCGAATTACTGAGGCCTGGCATCCAATTGAAAATGTTGGAATCCCGTTTAAAGTAAATGTAGGTTCAAAATAGTAGGGTGTCGCACATCCCAGGCTGTTTTTTGATAGTCTTATTATACTTTAATGTTCCCTGTTTCACAAGCAAAAATTAATGCGAACGAGTAAAAAATACTACCAAATTTACTACTTTTTTCTTGTAGTTTTATCCATTGACAAAACAGCAAAAACATGTTCCACCTAGTAAACTCTGGCTTTATCGATGTCGTCTTTTGTGAATGCTCCCGGGAACAATTCCGCTAACGTATACTTTTGATATGCTCCGTTTTTCTTTGAAACATAAATCAAAAAAGTATCCGGATCACAAAATTCTGCCATTACCTGACGGCATACGCCACACGGAAACAGATAATCATCACCGTCTCCATTGATCGCAATTGCCTCAAACTCACGTTCTCCCTCGTAGACAGCCTTAAAAAATGCTGTACGCTCCGCACAGTTTGTCGGAGAATATCCTGCGTTTTCAATATTGCATCCCTGATAAACCTTACCGCTTTTTGTCAGAAGCGCTGCGCCAACCCGGAAATGGGAATATGGAGCATATGCATGCTCCTTTGCTTCCATAGCTGCTTTTATCAATTCTTCTGTTTCCATCCTGTCAAACTCCTGTTTTTCATTTTTATACTGTATTTTCCAACAAACGACATATTATTTACATTCTTTATTGTAATCTAATATCTCCCGAAAGTATAGGAATAATTAAGAAGTTTCATGTTTATATGTAAACTTTTTCTAAAAATTTTTTAAATTTTTTTAAATTTGGAACAATTTTCTTGTATTAATTTTAGTACATATGCTATTATAAGTTAACGTGATAAATTGAAGGAGGGCTTTAAATGACAAAAAATAATCCATTTTGTGAGATAACACCGGAGTTAGAGCATCTGTCTGAGTTAAGCGCCAAATGTTCTGTCATTGATCCGGAATTATATAACAAATACGATGTAAAACGCGGGCTGCGTGACATAAATGGTAAAGGTGTGCTCGTTGGACTGACCGAAATTTCTGATGTATGTTCGACAAAGATCGTGGACGGAGTATCCCATCCGGCAGATGGTGAACTCTATTACCGCGGCTATAATGTAAAAGATATTATTGCCGGAATTGACGAGAACAGCCATTTCGGATTTGAGGAATGTACCTATCTTCTTCTGTTTGGCAGTCTTCCAACAAAAGACGAACTAAAAGAATTCACTAACATGCTGAGCAAATACCGCACACTGCCTACCAGTTTTGTACGTGACATCATCATGAAAGCGCCAAGCAAAGATATGATGAACACCCTTGCACGAAGTGTATTGACACTTTACTCCTACGATGACAGGGCGGATGATATTTCTCTTCCAAATGTATTGAGACAATGTCTTCAGTTGATCAGTTTATTCCCATTGCTTTCTGTTTACGGTTATCAGGCATATAAGCATTATCACGATGGTGCCAGCTTATTTATCCATCCTCCAAAAGAAGAATATTCTACTGCAGAAAATATTTTACATATTCTCCGCGCTGACAGTAAATTCACACCACTGGAAGCCAAATTATTAGATACCGCCCTGATCCTGCATATGGAGCACGGTGGTGGTAACAACTCCACATTCACCACGCATCTGGTATCTTCCTCCGGAACGGATACTTATTCTGCCATTGCAGCCTCTTTAGGTTCCTTAAAAGGGCCAAAACACGGCGGTGCCAATATCAAAGTCGTGAAAATGTTTGACGACATGAAGCAGCAGGTAAAAGACTGGTCGAATGAGGATGAGATCGCAGATTATCTGACAAAGTTACTGCATAAGGAAGCCTTTGACCATGCAGGTCTTATCTATGGTATGGGACACGCGGTTTACTCACTTTCCGATCCGAGAGCTGTCATCTTCCGCTCCTTCGTTGAAAAGCTTTCCGAGGAAAAAGGTTACGAAAAAGAATTTAAACTCTATGCAACCGTTGAGCGCCTTGCTCCTGAGATTATTGCAAAAGAACGAAAGATTTATAAAGGTGTCAGTCCAAACGTAGACTTTTACAGTGGCTTTGCCTACAGCATGTTAGGACTTCCGGTAGAGCTTTACACGCCTATTTTTGCGATCGCGCGTATCTCCGGCTGGAGTGCTCATCGTCTGGAAGAAGTCGCACACAGCGGCAAGATCATGCGTCCTGCATACAAGAATGTCGGTGAACGGAAAACCTACGTTCCTATGGACGAACGCTAATTATTAGAACAGACTTTACGAACGATAAGCCGATTCACTAAAAAAACACACTGTCTCATGATTTTTTCGGAGACAGTGTGTTTTTATATATTTTCGTCTGATTTTCTGCAATTGCCAATTTATACATTTTCTTATGTATTACAAACGTAAGAACTTCTCTCGCGCTTTCGCTAACGAATTCTGAAACCAGATAAATGCTGCAAGAAAAATGATCACTTCTAAAATACTTGCTTTTCCAATCGAGATAATCGTTTCATTCAATACTCCAAGAACGCCGACGATAAGCACTAACGCACCAAAAAGCATCTCACGCCAGTATAAAAATTCGATAAATCCCTTTGTGTCCTTTACTTTCTTTAATTCTTCCTGTGCAAGAACCATGGAATTGATCTTGCCGCTTTTTTTCATCTGAAGTGCGGAAAATATCATATACGCACCGAACAACGCAACTACAACGTCAAATATAAGCATAACATCCATTTTCTTATCCCTTTCCACCCATGTTTTCACAAAGATGATCTCATTATAATCTCTCTATTCTTCAGATTCAAGAACTAAATCGGGACATTTTTTGATTCTTTTCGTGAAAAACAGCAGTTATTTTACATATTACAATTGCATGCGAATTTCTTTTAGTGTAAAATAGAACCTATAAACAAACTAGGAAAAGGGGATTAACTATGAGACTAGATGATGCAAAAATTCTTATTAGTGATGATTCCATACTTGCACGGAAGCAGTTAAAAGATTTGATTTCAAAATATGGTACACCAGTTTTTTTTGAGGCGTCCAACGGACAGGATGCGATTGATATCTATAAAAAGGAAAAACCTGATCTGTCTTTTCTTGATATTGTGATGCCGGTAAAGGACGGCAATGTAGCAATCCGCGAGATCATTGATTTCGACAAGGATGCAGAGATCATTATTGTTTCTTCTGTAGGAACCCAGTCACAGCTTCGTTCCGCCATTGAGGCAGGTGCAAAAGATTTTATCCAGAAACCTTTGAATCCTGAGCAGTTACACAGTATCATTACTTCAAGATTTGAAGGGAGATAAGATATGTACGCACAGTTTTTTGGAACATTTTTATTATCTCACAATGCAGTGACAAAAGAACAGTTATTGCATGCCCTCAGCAAGAAAACTTCCCAGCATATGAAACTTGGAACACTTGCGATTATGAAAGGATATATGACTGCCAGTGAGGTTGACAATGTCATTATCTCACAGACACATAATGACTGCCGCTTTGGTGATCTGGCGATCCGCGAGGGGTATCTGACAGAAGAACAGGTGGATGAACTTGTCAAGACACAGTATCCGGACTTTTTATTGTTGGGACAGACGCTTGTAGATGAAGGTTATATTACAAATGCACAGCTTGAAACACTAATCTCTGATTATGAATCCGAGAACGAGTTATATGATCTTGATTACAGCAATGAAAAGCAGGATGATCTCGACCGGATTTTTGCAAACTTTTTCCACACCTCTGATCTGACTGCGGACGAATACAATGCCTCCTACATGAGATTACTGTTCAATGATCTGACACGTTTTATCGGTGATGATTTCACGCCATTGTGTTTCAATCCATGCAAAGAATATCCGGTAAATTACTGTGTTTCACAGACGATCAACGGAGAATCTTCTTCCAAGATCTATCTGGATATGCCTGAAACAACGTGTATCAGCTTTGCTTCCAGATATGTCAATGAGGAATTTACGGAGTTTGATGAATATGTACAGGCTTCCCTCGAAGATTTCCTAAATCTTCACAACGGACTGTATAATGTAAATATTTCTAACACATTAGGAAAAGAATTAACCTTAGAGGCTCCTGAGGTTGTCTCAGACGAACTGATCGACCTTTCGGATACTTCTTATCTGTTGCAGATCATGTATCCATTTGGCGTTGTTAATTTTATTTTTGAATTGCAGAGATAATTGTTATTATTTTTACTATATAAGAATGTTGCACCGCAATTTCCTATAGCACAAAAACAAGGCTGCTGATATTTCTATCAGTCAGCCTTATTTTTTATCTTTCTGATCTTTTCAAATCCCAAATCAGTGAAATTCTTATTTTACATTTAAAAACTGTTTTACAACCTGCGGCATCTCGTCCACTTCGCATACTGTCTTATGTCTTACTTCTGCCGAACGGATTTCTTCGATAGCATTTGGAACTTTTACATTTCCAATCTTGCTCAATTCATCTACAAGTTCAAAATCTGTCATAGCATCATACTTCTCATCAATTGCATCCATGACACTTCTTGTGAACTTGAACGGACTTGCGGTTGATGCAATCACCGTCTTTGTCTCTGTATCTTTGGTCTCTTTCAGATACTTATGATATACACCGGTTGCAACTGCTGTATGGGTGTCGATCACATAGCCTGTTTTCTCGTATAAGTTTCTGATTTCCTCTGCTGTCTCTGCCTCGCTTGAATAATTTCCATAGAAATCTGCAAGCTGCTCTTTCATTTCCGGTGTAATCTCATACTTTCCGGCAGCATTTAAGGCTTTCATAAAATCTGCATTCTTAGCTGCGTCATTTCCTGCAATACGATAGATCAGACGCTCTAAGTTGCTGGAGATCAAAATATCCATGGACGGAGAGCTTGTCAGCATAAACTCTCTGTTCTTGTCATAAGTTCCGGTTGTGAAAAAGTCGTAAAGTACTTTGTTCTCATTGGATGCGCAGATTAATTTTGCAATCGGGATTCCCATGTTCTTTGCATAAAATGCGGCAAGAATATTACCAAAATTACCGGTCGGAACAACTACATTAATCTTCTCGTCTTTTCCGATAACTCCATTTGCATATAACTTTGCATAAGCATATACATAATATACGATCTGTGGAACAAGACGTCCAATATTAATGGAATTTGCGGAAGAGAACTGATATCCGGCTGCCGCTAACTCCGCTGCCATCTCTTTATCTCCAAAAATCTTCTTCACGCCAGTCTGAGCCTGATCGAAATTTCCGTGAATACCAACTACAAATGTATTATCACCTTTCTGCGTCACCATCTGTTTTTCCTGAATCGGGCTGACACCATTCTTTGGATAAAATACAATGATTTTCGTTCCCTTGACATCTGCGAATCCAGCCAGTGCTGCTTTTCCAGTGTCACCGGAAGTTGCGGTCAAAATTACGATATCATTCTTTACCTGATTCTTTCTTGCTGATGTGATCATCAGGTGTGGAAGAATCGATAATGCCATGTCCTTAAAAGCAATGGTAGATCCGTGGAATAATTCTAAGTAATACGCGCCATCTGCCTGTACTAATGGTGCAATCTCCTCTGTATCAAACTTGCTGTCGTAAGCGGCATTGATACAGTTCTTTAATTCTTCCTCAGTAAAGTCTGTCAAAAACTTTTTCATGACCTCATAAGCTGTTTCCTGATAAGTCATTCCTGCAAGTTCATCCACCGTCTTATCTAATGTAGGAAGCTGCTCCGGAACGAATAATCCTCCGTCCTCTGCAAGACCTTTCAAAATAGCCTGTGAAGCTGTCACTTTTTCTTTTGCATTTCTGGTGCTTGTGTACATCAATTCCATTTTCACAATCCTCTTATCCTTTTTCTCTCTTTCGCTCATTATAGATAAAACGTTCTCTCGTGTCAATGCATTAAAGCATTAAATTGTCTTAAATTCCCTGAAAACGATTTGATTCTGCTTTCAGCTTGTCACTGATCTGCTGGTTCGTTTCCATTTTTGCCTTAACTTTATCCATATTTTCCACAAGAATGTTCGTATTCTCAGCGGCGGTTGCGATTCCCTTTGCGCTCTCCTCGATTGCTGTCGAAATGTCCTCAACAGACTGTTTCATCACGATCACAACCTCTTTGAGACTGTTTGCGCGCGCCTCAAACTGATCCATGGTGCTATTGACATAGGTTGCGTCTGCACGGTACTGTTCCCCTGTTTTTACAAAACTGTCATAATCCGGCATGATTGTTTCATCTATGTACTCTACCAGCTGATTTGCGCTTTCAGAAAGCTTCTCTACTGCATCTGTCACCTGTGCATTAATGCTCTGGATGTTATTAGCGGTCTCTCTTGTGGAATCCGCCAGTTTACGGATCTCATCTGCTACAACGGCAAAACCTTTCCCGGCCTCTCCGGCTCTGGCTGCCTCAATGGACGCATTCAATGCCAGCAGATTTGTCTGGCTGGAAACACTTAAAATCTCCTCTGTCAGCTCATTGACATGTTTGACACTGGTGCTCTCCTCAATGGCAGATTTCAGGGATTCTATGATTCCGGCGATCATCTGGCTTGTGTTTTCCTGATTATTGACTGCTTTCTGTTTTAACTGCTCCGCGCGTTCCTGCATCGTGGAAGCGTAATCATTCATTGCCTTGGAATCGTCGGCTATGCTGATCACCTCATCATTGACATTCGAAATGTTGTCTGTCACGGTTGTTGCAGATGAAGAAACCTCCTCCATCGTAGCAGAAAGTTCTTCCATAACAGCCGATACATCATACGCATTCGTATTCGCGGTATCCACGCTCTTTCCTACATTCTGCACGACATCCTGGATTGCATTGGAGTTGGTCGCGATCTCGCCTAATACTTCCTGCAAGGTATCTAAGAACACGTTCATACCGGATGCAAGTTCTGCGATCTCGTCGCTGCCCTTTACCGTCACACGCTTTGTCATATCCGCATGACCAGACTGCATATCCTTCACAATAACTTTTAGTTCTTTTGATGTCTTCTTAATTGGCTTAACAACTTTAAATATGGTTGTATATAAAGACGCTACCAGCATCACGATGATAAGTCCCACAACAATCAGATTTGCATAAATTCCCTGCTTGTATACATTCCCCTGATTTGCAACGACCGTATCTACATCCGTATTGTAAAACTCAATATAAGAGTTCAGTGCATCACTCAGCTTATTTGCAGCCTTAAACAGTTCCAGATTACAATATTCCTGAGCCTGTGTCTTATTGCCGTTCTCAATGCTGTCCGTCACTTTCTGGTAGGCATCTGTAAAGCCTTCATAATAAGTGCGGATCGTCTGCACCCTGCTCTTCTCATCCTCTGTGACAGACATCTGATCCAGTTTATCTAAAAGACCATTGATCTCCTCTTTTGTTGCTGCGCTCTGCTCTAACATGCTGGCACGGTCATTCGTTGACTTGGTCACACACATACTATAGGCAAGAATCTCCATCTCCTTGAACTTGTCAGATATTTCATTCAACTGCGCTGTCTTTTCCATATATACACTGGTGATCTCATTGCTGGCACGGTACATGGACGTTAAATTCTGATGTCCGATCCAGGAAGATAGCAGTGCAACTACCACCAGACATACAACCGGGATCAGCACTTTCCGGCTCATCCTGCTCTGTACTTTTATCGTTCCATTTTTCTTCTGTTTTTTGTCTACATTTCTGCTCATATCAGATTTCCCCTTTTCAAATTACTCTTTTGACAAGAAAATTTCTATGCTATATTATACCAAATTCCTGTTTAAGAGACAATATTTTACAGCATTTCGACAATATAATTTTATCTCTTTTTTTATTCAGTCGTTCCGATTGATTTTGTATTGTTCTCTGTCGTCGAAAATGATAAAATAATTTATAACATCTCATTAGTGAATAGTGATCATCATGTCAAAAGGAGCGAGACAAGCTATGCCAGCCGGAGTTTATAATGCCACAAAAAAAGACGAAAGCATTTATTACCGTGCCAATATTACCTATAAAACAAAACATATCAGCCTTGGCAGCTTTGCCTTGGAAGATGATGCGCATACCTGCTATCTGGAAGCCTGTAAACTACTGGAAAATGAAGAAATCACACTTGTAAATCTCCAGCATCATATCCAGTGTCTTTCATTTGACAAAGCTGTGTGCCTTTTAAACTTCCGCGATCATAATTTGTATTTTCGCAATCCGATCTATCTTCGCAAGGGATATTTCAGTTATTTTCTCTCCGATGAAATAGAATTGAAATTTGATATTGATGATCTGTTTTATTATGCCGGACACCGTATCCAGAAACGTCAGGGGCACTTATTCGTGAGTGATTACGGTATGCAATACTCTATTTTATCCCGCTACGGAATTAAGCCTTATGCCGTTGTGGGCAGGGACTATCTTTTTTTCAATGGTGATGTACACGATTTCCGTTATTCCAACATTCTGAATATAAACCGCTACCACGGTGTTTTCAGCTATGAGAAAAATGGAGAAACACATTATAAAGTTTTTATCCATATCAACGGTAATTATAAAGTTGGAAGTTATACAGACGAAGCCAGTGCTGCGGTCGCTTATAATAAAGCTGCCGACCTTGCGAAAACTGCCGGAATATCCAGACAGTTTCCGGAAAACTATGTAGATACCCTGTCTCCGCGGGAATATGCCGAGCTCTATACGCATGTAAAAATTTCAAAAAAATATATGGATTACCTGAATCTTCTCAAAGCAGGTCTGTGCTAAAAATAACTTTCTATCTTTCAAGGTCGTTCTTAGCATATAAAAAGACCGCCACACGAACTTCATAGTTCATGCAACAGTCCTTCTGACGCATTTAAAATATTTCATCTTTTAATGTGACTCTATTACTTTTTCTTATGTTGAAAGATGAATCGTTATTTCTGGTTGATATAATTAACCAATCCTTCACAGTCAATGATTTTCTGCATGAATGGTGGGAACGCCTGTCCCTGATAAGAAGTGCCTTTCGTCTTATCCGTGATAACACCTGTGTCAAAATTCACTTCCACTTCGTCTCCTGCCTCAATCTCTTTTGCTGCATCCGGGCATTCAATGATCGGCAAACCAATATTAATGGCATTCCGATAAAAAATACGTGCAAATGTCTCTGCAATAACACAGCTTACACCAGCCGCTTTGATTGAGATTGGTGCATGTTCTCTGGAAGAACCGCAGCCGAAATTTTTGTTGGCTACGATAATGTCTCCCTCTTTTACATTTTTTACAAAATCTTTGTCAATGTCCTCCATACAATGTGTTGCAAGCTCCTTTGGATCTGAAGAATTCAGGTATCTTGCCGGAATAATCACATCTGTATCGACATTGTCTCCATATTTAAATACATGACCACATGCTGCTTTCATAAAATCCTCCTTGTTTTGCGAAGCAAAATCCGAGCTCTTAGCGAGGAGAGGATTTAGCCTCATTGTTTTGCAATTTACATTACTTCTTCCGGTCCCGAAATCTTTCCGGTGATCGCGCTTGCCGCTGCAACCGCAGGACTTGCAAGATATACTTCGGAATCCACATGTCCCATACGACCTACGAAGTTACGGTTTGTAGTTGAAACGCAGCGTTCACCTGCCGCAAGAATTCCCATATAGCCACCGAGACATGGGCCACAGGTTGGTGTGCTGACAACGGCGCCCGCCTCGATAAAGGTTCTTAACAATCCTTCTTCCATTGCCTGAAGGTAAATATTCTGGGTTGCCGGAATCACAATGACACGCAGACCTTTTTTCACCTTTTTGCCCTTTAAGACAGAGGCTGCAATTCGAAGGTCACCCATACGTCCGTTTGTGCAGGAACCGATCACTACCTGATCAATCTTCACGTCACCGACCTCATCAATTGTTCTCGTATTTTCCGGAAGATGTGGGAATGAAACCGTTGGTTTTAACGTACTCAAATCAATCGTGTATTCCTCGTCATACTCTGCATCTTCATCCGCCTCATAAACCACATAAGGACGTTTGGAATGTTCTTCCATATACTGTTTTGCAAGATCATCTACAGGGAAAATTCCATTTTTTCCTCCTGCCTCAATTGCCATATTGGCAATTGTAAAACGGTCATCCATTGTCAGATACTGGATACCGTCACCCACAAATTCCATGGATTTGTAAAGTGCTCCATCCACGCCGATCATTCCGATAATATGTAAAATAATGTCTTTTCCGCTGATCCATTTCGCTGGTTTTCCAGTCAGGTTAAACTTCATTGCAGACGGAACTTTAAACCATGCTTTTCCGGTTGCCATTCCAGCCGCCATATCTGTACTTCCTACACCTGTAGAAAATGCTCCGAGTGCTCCATAAGTACATGTGTGTGAGTCTGCACCAATGATCACATCTCCGGCCACCGTAAGTCCTTTTTCTGGAAGCAGTGCATGCTCGATTCCCATCTCTCCAACATCAAAATAATTCGTAATGTCGTGTTTACATGCAAATTCACGCACACATTTGCAGTGTTCTGCTGACTTAATATCCTTATTCGGAACAAAATGATCCAAAACCAGTGCTACTTTATCTTTATCAAATACACCATCCACTTTCATCTTATCCATCTCATGGATTGCCACCGGTGATGTAATGTCATTTCCAAGAACTAAATCCAATTCTGCCTCAATCAACTGTCCTGCACTTACTGACGGAAGTCCTGCATGTGCTGCCAGAATTTTCTGCGTCATTGTCATTCCCATGATAAAATCCTCCCTCATGTAATATTTCCGTACCCTTACATCCTATATCTAATACGAAACCATTACTATTTTCTTATCTATTCATTGAAATTATCGTATCACAATCATTATTATAATACAAATACATAATAAACATATTTACCATAACCATGTCTTATGATATAATATATGTGAACGCGCCCGCGAGTCAGAAAAACCGCAGGTTTTTCTGACTTTTTGCCTGAGCATATTTAAAAGCATATTATAAACAGCAAAAAGGAGTATTTATGAACCAGAATCTATCCTCTTACCGCATTTTTTATACAGTTGCAAACACCGGGAATATCTCAAAGGCAGCGAAGGAACTTTATATCAGCCAGCCGGCGATCAGTAAATCCATTCAGAAATTAGAGGAAAGTGTCGGCTGCAAGCTTTTTTCCAGAAGCTCCCGCGGTGTTGTATTGACCGATGAAGGAAAACTTCTCTACGAGCATGTCAGCGAGGCGTTTGAAACCCTGACTATGGGGGAAGAAAAATTAAAGCGCTCTATCGAGCTTGGCGTCGGGCACTTAAAAATCGGTGTCAGTTCCACGCTGTGTAAATATCTTCTACTCCCTTACCTGAAAGAATTTATCCGGCAGAACCCACATATTTCCATTTCTATCTCCTGTCAGTCTACCAACGATACTTTAAAATTGCTGGAAGATAATAAAATCGACATTGGATTGATTGGCAAACCGGAAAATATGAAAAATATCCATTTTGATTTTTTAGAGGAAATTGAAGATATTTTCGTGGCAGCAAAAGATTACCTGCGCAATCTGAAAGCACGCGGCATCCAGAAAGATCATATCCTGCAAAGTTCAACACTCATGCTGTTAGATAAAAATAATATGACCAGACAGTATATTGATGACTATCTGCAGGAAAACCAGATTGTGATCAAAGATTCCATTGACATTTCCAACATGGATCTTCTGATTGACTTCGCCCGTATCGGTGTCGGTGTTGCCTGCGTTATCAAAAACTTTGTCCGTGAAGATTTAGAAAATGGTACACTCGTGGAAATCCCACTTGGTTTCCCGATCCATAAGCGTGAAGTTGGATTTGCATACAAAACAACTACAAAGCCCTCGAAATCACTCTCGGAATTTATTCATTTTTATAAAACATATCAGAAATAATTATGAACTAAATAAAAATTTATGCAGCAAGAATGCCGTGGCAGTCGCCACGGCATTTTTCTCTGTTTCGCTCATTATATTCGCGAAGCAAAATACGCTCACTTTCACCTTCGCGTACATTATTTCATTACGATGTTTACGATACGTCCCGGTACATAAATTTCTTTTACGATATTTCCGGTCAGTTTATCTGCAATTGCTTCTTTTGCTTTTGCGATAACATCATCTTTTGCATCATCTTTTCCAATAGCAAGTGTTCCTTTTGTCTTACCATTGATCTGGATTGCGATTTCTACAGTGCTCTCTACTGTCTTTGCCTCGTCGAATTCCGGCCAGGTTGTCTCATAAACTCTTCCTTCAAAGCCGGCGATCTGCCACAATTCCTCTGTGATGTGTGGAGCAACCGGGTTTAATAAAGTGATCAATGTCTTGAACTCACCTTTTGTGATCGCATTTTTCTTATAGAAATCATTGATCAGTGCCATCATTGCTGCAATTGCTGTATTATACTTCAGATTTTCAAAATCACTACTTACCTTCTTGATCGTCTGATGCATCTTTGTCTCCATATCAGCGGAGTAACCTTCTTCGTCAGTCATAAGATCCTGTAATTTCCATACACGCTCCAAGAAACGACGGCAGCCTTTGACGCCATCTTCCGACCAGGAAGCGCTTAAATCGAAAGCTCCGATGAACATCTCGTAAGTTCTCAATGTATCTGCACCGTATTCTCTTACAATATCATCCGGATTTACGACATTTCCTCTGGATTTTGACATCTTCTCACCGTTCTCACCGAGGATCATACCGTGGGAAGTTCTCTTCTGATATGGTTCCGGACAAGGAACAACACCCTCATCATAGAGGAATTTGTGCCAGAATCTGGAGTACAGTAAATGTAAGGTTGTATGCTCCATACCACCGTTATACCAGTCAACCGGCATCCAGTATTTTAATGCTTCCGGGCTTGCAAGCGCCTCATCGTTGTGTGGATCGGTATATCTTAAGAAATACCAGGAGGATCCTGCCCACTGAGGCATGGTATCGGTCTCTCTCTTAGCTGGTCCGCCACAGCAAGGACAGGTTGTGTTAACCCAGTCAGTCATTGCTGCCAGTGGTGATTCACCGTTATCTGTCGGCATGTAGCTGTCAACTTCCGGTAACATTAATGGAAGTTCACTCTCATCGATTGGAACATATCCGCATTTATCACAATGTACAATTGGAATCGGTTCACCCCAGTATCTCTGGCGTGAGAATACCCAGTCTCTTAATTTGTAATTTGTCTTGGCAGTTCCGATGCCTTTTTCCTCTAAGAACTCGATCATTTTTGCTTTGGCATCTTTTACTTCCAGTCCGTTTAAGAAATCAGAGTTAATGAGAACACCTGTTGCGACATCTGTAAATGCCGCCTCATTGATGTCTACTTCCTCTCCGTTCTTTGCAACCACCTGGATCATCGGCAGATTGAATTTCTTTGCAAATTCCCAGTCACGCTCATCGTGTGCCGGTACTGCCATGATCGCACCTGTACCATAGGACATTAATACATAGTCAGAGATCCAGACCGGAATCTCTTTTCCGTTTACAGGGTTTACTGCTGTCAGACCGTCAATGCATACACCGGTCTTGTCTTTTGCAAGTTCTGCACGTTCAAAATCAGATTTCTTTGCAGCTTCCTCGCGGTATGCCACGATCTCATCCCAGTTTTTGATCTCGCTCTGGTACTTATCAATAATCGGATGCTCCGGGGATACAACCATGTAAGTAACTCCGAATAATGTATCGCAGCGGGTTGTGTATACACGAAGTTTATCTTCTTTTCCTTTGATAGAGAAGTCAACTTCAGCTCCCGTGGATTTACCGATCCAGTTCTTCTGTGAAACTTTGACACGCTCGATGTAATCCACATGATCTAATCCTTCGATCAGTTTCTCTGCGTAATCCGTGATCTTTAACATCCACTCACTTTTTACCTTGCGGACAACCGGAGCACCACAACGCTCGCAGACACCATTTACAACTTCCTCGTTTGCAAGACCTACTTTACAGGAAGTACACCAGTTGATTGGCATCTCTTTCTTATAGGCTAAACCTGCTTTGAAAAGTTTTAAGAAAATCCACTGTGTCCATTTGTAGTAATTCGGATCTGTGGTATTGATCTCTCTGTCCCAGTCAAAAGAATAACCAAGTGAATGAAGCTGATCCTTGAATCTTGCTACATTCTTCTCTGTTACGATCTTTGGATGAATCTTGTTCTTGATCGCATAGTTTTCCGTTGGAAGTCCGAATGCATCCCATCCCATTGGATAGAGGACGTTGTATCCCTGCATTCTTCTCTTTCTAGCTACGATATCAAGTGCCGTGTAAGGTCTTGGATGACCTACGTGAAGTCCCTGTCCTGACGGATATGGGAACTCAACTAATGCATAGTATTTTGGCTTTGTAAAGTCATTGGTAGCTGCAAATGCTTTCTCATCATCCCAGACTTTCTGCCATTTTTTCTCGACTACTTTATGGTTATAAAGTTCTGCCATAATGTTCCTCCTCTTATATTGATATATCTATTAAGCATAAAAAAATCTCCGTCTCATAAAGAGACGAAGATATCTATTCACTCCGTGGTACCACTCTCATTCGCCAGATGAAACTGTTCATCTAAATACGCACTCACATTCTTAACGCGAACCACACGTTCTGATCTACTTTGCTGTTAATTGTTTCAACCAGAAAACTCAGAGGCGAGTTGGGAACTTCCAAATACTGTCTTGCACCGTCCGACAGCTCTCTGAAACTTTTTCGTTCTTAATACTCCTCGTCAACGTCATTTTTTATGCTTTTAACATGATTTATTTTAACATATGAAATTCATTTGTCAATAAAAGAAATGCTTTCTTTTTCATTGTAATCAATTCTTATTCTTCCTGTTATATTTTATTTCACATCATCTGTTCCACCCAAAACAACAGGAATTGTCATTAAAAGAATTTTCAAATCCAACATCAGTGAAAAATTTTCAATATACATCAAATCCCATTTTAACTTATCTAAAAATTCTGTATGATAGTCTCCATGGACTTGTGCATAACCTGTCAACCCGGCTCTAACAGTCGTCCGAAATGTAAATTCCGGAACCTTCTCCGATATTTCCTCTATAAGTTCTGGTCTCTCCGGTCTAGGTCCCACAAAACTCATCTCTCCTTTAAAAATATTAATCAATTGTGGTAGTTCATCAAGTTTGTATTTTCTCAAAATATAACCCACACGAGTCATTCTTGAATCTCTATTTTCAGCTAATTGCACTCCTGCTATTTTTTCAGCTCCAACAATCATACTTCTAAATTTTATTATTTGAAATTCTTTCATTCCTCTGGTACATCTGGTTTGATAATAAAATACATTTTTTCCATCATCAAGTTTTATACATAATGCGATAATTACAAATAATGGTGCTAATATAATAAGCAAAACTCCAGATAAAACGATATCAAAAACTCTTTTTATCATTGCGGAAATACCACCTATCCGACCTGATTGTCTATAAAAAATTGGTGTTTCCCCATCTTGCGCCAATCCCGCAGTTCGAAGTTCCATATCTGATAATTTTGTAGTAAAATAAACAAGTTTATTCTCATCAAAACAAATTTTTAATAAATCATTTCTTTTTTCTGCTGAAAGATCAAACAAATATACCTCATCATATTCTTTTATTTTTTGTTTAATATCTTTCATTAAAACTCCATCTATTGACAATAAATCTGCTTGTGGAACAAGCGAAATGTCTACTATTTTATCCTGATACAAATACAAACGTTTTGCATTATAGCCTTTGTAGATAATCCTCGTTGCAAATTCGCACGTAACAACTATACTAACTAATTGAACGATAAGTAAGACCAGTATTCTAATCAAACACTGTATGATATTATCAACATGCATAGCACACTCAAATACTCCAAAAATGAAATTCGTTGCAATACACTTTAAAGTCAAACTTAATTCCTGCTCATATTTTACCCGAACATTCCTTCCATGATAATTGCATGTAATCGTAAGCGTAAGCAAAATATATCCACAAAACATTAATATATCCTGTTGTTTGACTAAACGATTATTAAAAAATATTATGTATTCTAATGATAATATGCACAAAATTGCAGTTCTTGGTACTCTGCATCCATGAAATAATTTTTTTCTTGATTGTGTCATTTAAATCATTCCTTCAAATTTTATCTAAGGTGTCTCTCTCAAAACCGATTCAATCAGGCTTTTTGCCTGTTCGACATCATTATCGTTTGGAATCATGACATATGCTGCTGAATTTGGTGCTGAATATGTTTTCTCGCTTCCACTGCTTCCCGTAACCGAATAAGTATCAATTGTCCACTCCGTTCCATCTAGTATTTGATTAAATACCATATCCTTCAATAGTTCATCTGGAATATTAGTCCTATACATGTCAGTAAGCTCATCCATAACTTCATTGTAATTTTCAAGGAATTCTATTGAGCACACTTTTTTTATCAATGCTTGAAGCATCGCCATCTGATTACGTCCTCTTTGATTATCACCTGAAGCAAACGCATGTCTTTCTCTTACAAATGCCAATGCTTCTAATCCTGTCAGATGATTATATCCTTCTGTATAATGTTTTATTGGATCGACTGTAAAATCATATTCAGAATAAACCTCTACACCACCCAAAGTATCAATAATAGCCTCAAATCCTGAAAAATTTACTCTCAAATAATAATCAATATTAATATCATATAACTTTTCAAGCGTTCCTACCGAATTTTCAACCCCATATAAACCAGCATGCGTAAGCTTATCCTTCACACCATTACTAATTGGCATTTCAACAAAATAATCCCTCGGTGTATTGATCAATTGAACATGTCGCGTTTCCGTATTAACTGCAGCTATAATATTTACATCACTTCTGCTTTTCGTATCTGTCCATCCCCAAACATCAATTCCACTGAAATATAATACAAATGTTCCTAAATCTTTTTTCTCTTCGACTTCTGTCTCTACTATTTCTGTCTGCTGCTCTGTTTCTGCTGTTGTTTCTGATTGCTCTGCAAATATTTCTTCTGTTCCATCTGCTGTATCTACATTTTTCTTTCCACATCCGCCAATCAAACTTGACATCAAGAAAATGGTGATTATAAGCATTATAGATATTTTTCTTTTTAAATTACTTTGATTTATTTTTCTCATTTGTGCCTCCAACATTAACTATACAATAAATAGAGCATATCAGATAATCTAATATCCAATATGCCTCTCATGTCATTTTTCATATATAACTATATAGACAATCCATCTAACCCTGGATACATAATTCTTTCATTTATATTCATTTGATCTAACATATCCCTTATTCTCAATCGAATATTTTTATCGATTATATATTTGACAGTATTATTCGTAATCTATCATGTATTTCGGTATTATAGAAAAATACGAATACTGATTTATAATTCTCATGTCAATTGAAGGAGGATCTAACAGTACTATTGATTATCAACTATACGACAACAAACTTAATTGTGTATTACTATATAATGCATCGACAAAGAATATATCTTTTGTTGACATTTTGCTAAATACCGTATCTGCCAAAAAAATGAGATAACCACCTGTACTCAACGGAACTTCACAATACCATATATAATGCGACATATTCCTTTTCAACAACTCTTTTATTTGTATTTTTTCAATTTCGAGTGTATCTTTATCGAATAATTTTTCTCTCAAAAACTTCTTTATAGCCCTATTATCAACCAACAAATATCTTGTCGAATTAAAAAAAGCTAATTTATTTTTCATCAACATATTTAATTCTGTAAATGTATTATATCGAGCAGTAAACATCTCTTTAATGTCATCATATAACAAATACACCTTTTCATGAATTGGATATATTAAAAAACTAGTTTCCTGAGACCGTTTCAAGTTTTGTGTAAACGTTAAAAACTGATATAAGATTTGTGAAT